>Ga0105239_10000157_pt1 | contig 98327 bp, 94 predicted proteins | sample KBSC44metaG_FD_92761 | JGI IMG/M metagenome (GOLD analysis project Ga0105239, IMG submission 92761) | Corn rhizosphere microbial communities from Kellogg Biological Station, Michigan, USA - KBS C4-4 metaG | ecosystem: Host-associated > Plants > Roots > Rhizosphere > Soil | place: Michigan, USA... | reverse complement strand
CGCGTCGCGCAAACCGGATGCCCACAGCTCCAGCGTCGTCTCGATCGATGCACCCGTCATCCATGACCTCCATACCATGGAGACCTATTGATTCAGAGTTCTCACCAAAGCACAACTGTAATGCTAAGGCCTGTGGACATTTAGGGGATTCCCTTTTTCGGCAGGATCGGATTCAAGACTGGCGAAGGGAACGCCAGGTTGGATCGACACGGATTGAGCGACGAGCAGTGGGAACGAGTTAGCCCGTTACTCCCCGGTAAAGTCGGGGATAGAGGCCGTTCGGCTGCAGACAATCGAAGGTTTATTGAGGCGGTCCTGCCGTAAAAGAGACGCGCTGCATGACCAATCGATTATCGGGATTGCTTCCCGAACTTCGTCCAATGCGTGCTGGCAGGCATTCCATTGGTCTGCCTTCCACGGCGTCGTCGCAGTTGCCGCGACAGCCCAATTTCGGGTGAGGCCTGATACGTCTAATCGTTGGATAATGAAGTCGTACTGAACGCTTGAATCTCCCACGTTGATCGCCGAGGTCACACGCAGCAATTCGTCACGCAGGGTAGCTTCGGAGATCCTCGTAGGCGAGGCCGGGTCGGTATGCGCATCCATTGCCTTGCTTGCTCGAAACATCAGGCTTCTCCAGCCCGCAGCAATGATGCTCGGATGGCTTCAACGTTCAACGCGCCAAAACTGTCTACGTTGCGTGATATTTGGAGGGGTGGCTCTACCCATTTTGCGCGTCCGCTCCGCCAAGGTGGTCGGCCGAAATCGCACGGGCCGTCATTTTAGCCGACATCATAACCGATGGCGTTCCCGCGCCCGGCTGAGTACCCTGCCCGACGAGGTAAAGGTTGGCGATATCCCTGCTGCGATTGTGAGGCCGAAAGAATGCTGTCTGCGTCAGACGAGGCTCTGGGCCGAAGCCATTGCCAAGATACGCGCCGAGCTGATGCTCGAAGTGGTTCGGTGTGATGAAACTCTGATAGACGAGACGCTTGTCAAGATCGGGGATGAAGCCCCGGTCCTCGATAAAGCCGAGAATGCGTTTGGCATAGGCGTCGCCGATCTCGTGCCACGCCAGGCCGCTTGCGTTGTTAGGAACCGGGATCAAAGTATATGCGGCGTGATATCCCTCCGGCGCCAGACTGCTGTCCGTCATGGTCGGAATATGGAGATATTGCGAAAAATCGTCCGCAAGCACCTTCCGCTCGAATATGTCGAGCAAGAGTTCCTCATAGCGCGGGCCCAGAATGATATTGTGGTGACGGAGATCCGGATCGCCCGCTTGCTTGCGGTAGCCAAAATAGATGACGAATAACGACATGCTTTGCTTGCGGAAATGGATCAACCGGTCACGGTTGATCCGGCGGTGCGTTGCCTCAATGAGTTTCGCATAGGTCGTTGCATAATCCGCGTTCGAGACGATGACGTCCGCTTCGAACACGCGGCCATCTTTTAAAGTCACGCCATCTGCAAAGCGCTGGCCATCCCGGTTGGTGACCCTTATCTTCTCGACCCGCGCGCCAAGCTGAAGCGTGCCGCCAAGTTCCTCATATTTTCGGACCAAAGCGGTAATGAGCGCGCCCGTCCCGCCCATCGCATAATGGACACCCCATGTCTTCTCGACGAAGTGGATCATCGCATAGATTGCGGGCACCCTCAGCGGATTGCCACCGATCAGAAGCGGTTCGAAGCTGAAGACCTGACGCATCTTCTGGCTTTTGAAGTATTTGGCGACGAGACGAAAAAGTGGCTGGACGGCACCCAGTCTCAAAAGATCCGGCAATACCCGGATCATTGATGCGAGGGTGTCGAAGTAGGTGTACCCAAGCTCAAGGAAGCCGCGTTTAAAGATCGCCCCAGCCGCCTCATGGAACTGTTCATAGCCAGCGAGATCTTCTGGAGCCAGGACAGAGATCTGGCGTCGCACATTGTCGCGGTCGGCGTCGTAATCGAAGAAGCTACCGTCGTCGAAATAGATCCTATAGAATGGCGAGATCGGAACGATATCGACGTACCGGCTCGTTGCACTGGCGCGAATAGATCCGTCAAGGCGAGTCCCAACTCCCGTAAGCATGTCTGGCGGAAAGTCCGGCGCATCGAGCATCGGGTGACCAACCTCGAGAGCGAACAACTCCTCGATGAAGTGAGGTACCGTCAGGACGGTCGGCCCCATGTCGAAGGTGAAGCCCTCCGCCCGGCGGACGGACGCCCTGCCGCCGACGTCCAGTCGCTGCTCTAGAATTTGCGTTTTGAAGCCCATGCTTTGCAGACGGATGGCGCAGGCAATGCCTCCGATACCGGATCCGATGATGATGGCAGTCTTGGCTGTCACGGTCTTGCCCCTTGAAGGGCCGCGGCACGCAACCTTTCCGGCCGTCAGCCGTGACCACCCAACGCAAACGGGTCGCAAATGCTCCGCGACAACCGAAGTTCGAGATAACGAGTTCGCGCCTTCAGACATCTCTCAACGGTGAGCCGACGTCGAACCGCAATCACTCGGGTTTTGACGCAAGCTATCGATAGGAAATGAACTGACGAAAATATCTGGCACCAATCGACGCCCATCGACGCTAGCGTGAACGGCATTCTGACGCGATTACAAAGACTTGTGCGGCGTGCAAAAGACCCCTGCTTCGGCGCAGGGCGACATCCATGCGAGGCATCACGACTGCTGGACGCTGACAACCAAGGTTGAATGCCGTACATGATAGGCCATGACGGGTCGACAGTTTGCCCTCCGGTTGCTCTACGCGTTCGGCGCAGCCCTGTTCGCACTGATAGGCACGCTTGCGCTTGGCTGGCGAGGGGCGATCGTTGGTCTGCTGATCTTCGCGGTCTTTCTCAAAATGCCGAATTATAGCGATTGGCGATAGGCCCTCGAAGGCGACAAACGTCTCATCGACAGTGTTCGGTGATTGCCTCGCATCGGAACGCATCAATCCACGCGGCACAGCCACAGGAGGATCACGGCAAAACCTGAAGATCAACGCCGATTCAACAGACGAGCCGTCAAATGGCCTAGCGCTCGCGCTACGGATGGAAACACCGGCGCGAGAACGAATAGCCTGACCATAAGTGCAACAGGATGGTCAGAGACCATTTCGAAGATTATTTGTACGAGTCGATCCAGCTATCGCTCCGACTTGTCTATATCAAATAATAGCCATGCCAATCAGTTCGACGTGCGCCATGTTGCTCAAGCCCGGCGGCCGATCAGCACGGCGTTGAGCCCACCGAAGGCGAAGCTGTTCGAAACAAGATGATCGTAGCCGATCGGCGTTGGAGCCAGCGCCAGCGGAACCTCACATTCCGGATCACGTCCTAGATGATGGCAGACAGGGGGGGCCAGCCCGGCTTGCAGCGCCTTCAGACCGAGCAGGAACTCCAGAGCGCCCGATCCGCCGATAAGGTGGCCATGAGCGGACTTGGTGGCGATAACGAGGCTCTCCGCCAGGGCGGCACCGTAGATCGCCTTCAACGCCCGGGCCTCGGTGGCATCGTTGAGGCGGGTTCCGGTGCCGTGACTGGATATCAGCACTGGCACATCGAGCGCCAGCGCGGCGTCGGCATGCGCGGCGCGGATCGCCGCCTCAATTCCCGCCTGATCGGGCGCGGTAATATGGGCCGCGTCGGTGCTGGCGCCATAACCGATCAGCTCGCCATGAATGATCGCTCTCCGCGCAATCGCGTGCTCCCATGCCTCAAGCACAAGGATGGCCGCGCCTTCGCCGAGCACCAAGCCCTGCCGATCGATCGAAAAGGGTCGGCAGGTGTCGCTTGCCATTGCGCCCAACGACGCCCAGGCGACCCACGAACCAAGGGTCAGGCACGCTTCGGCCCCGCCGGTAATGGCCACCTCGGCGCGTCCCGCACGGATCATGTGCATCGCCTCGCCCATCGCATGGGCGGAAGAGGCGCAGGCGCTCGCGATCGTCATGGCGGGGCCGTGCACGCCAAACAGCATGGCGATCTGGCTCGCCGGCGCGGAGATCATGGCCGCCGGGATGGTTTGCGGATGGACCCTATTCTGGCCGCGCTCGTAGAGACGCCGGTATGCCGTCTCGAAGGTGGTGTTGCCGCCGCTGCCGCATCCGATGATGATCGCCGTGCGCCGGTCCAGAACCGGATCGTCGATCAGCCCAGCCTCCCCGACCGCCTCGGTTGCCGCGATCAAGGCATAGCGAGACAGCGGATCGAGCTGACCTATGGCGCGGCGATCGAAGCGGGCGGTGACGCCGCTATCGTCCACATCCCCAATCGGTGCCGCTGGACCGGTAGTCCGCGCATCCTCGTTACGCGGCAGACCGAAGGGCGCGATCGCACTCCGCCCCCCTGCTGCGCGCGCCCACGTCTGTGCCGTTCCTTGGCCCAGCCCGCTGATGCAGCCCATGCCCGTCACGGCGACACGGATGGTCAAACGGCCGAGACCTTGGCGAGGATTCCGTCTACGAACTGGCCCAGTGTTTGAGCGGGGTTTACGGCTTCAACGGGGATTTCGACCCCATACTTGTCCTCAATCGCGAAAAGCACGCTCACCACGTCGAGAGAGGCGATATCGAGCGAAGCAAGCGTGACATCTGAGGTCAGCTTCGCCTCGTCGATCCGCGCTTCCTCGGAGATGATGGCGATGATCTCGTCTCTTGAAGGCGGCACGATCAGCATACTCCCATTTTTTTCGACCGCGCTATCCGACCAGTTACAATGACCGGGCGTGCGACGAGTCCGTGAACGTTCCTATCCAAGCTGTATGGCGCAGAATGGCCTTCCCGACCACGAAGGATCGCTCTCGGCAAGAGGCGCCGAGCGAAAATGAGAACGTATCGGCGAACAAGGATGCCGGCAAATCATGCTGTGGGACAATTTTGCCGCCGATCTGTGGCCGGGCGCTGTCGCGAGCCCAGCAGACGCGTGCTTTGCCATCCCGTGCTATTTGACTTTAAACTTTGGCACTCCTGACGCCAATCTGCGAGCCACCGGGGCAGCAAATTAACAGACTTAGGCAGTCCGCACACATCGTCGTCGATTGCGACCACAATGAAGCAGACCGACGGGATTTGGCAGCGAGGCTGAAGCTTAGCTATGACCGCCTTTGGCGCAATGGTGCCATCATTCGAGACCCGCGAGAGTCTCGGGCTGTGAGAACCAGATCAGTGCAGCCAACCCGAAAGCAAGGCTGGCGCTCGCCATCGCGAAAGGAAGACCGATTGTCCCCGCCAGGGTCGCCGTGATCAGGGGGGCGAAGAAACTGATCACGCGGCCCCAATTGAAGATCGAGGCTGCCGTCGATCGCAGGTGCGGCGGGTAGAGCTCGGCCAGCCACGGTCCCCAGATCACGCTGGCGCAGAGCGTACCGCCATAGACCAGCCCGATCACGCGCAGCAGCACGATGTCGGTCGGCACCAGCAGATAGGCGACGATCGCGGCGGAGGCGATCAGGAAGCCGATCGCGTTGAAACGGCGGCCGTATCGATCCGCCAGCCAACCCCAGACGAAGCCGCCGACAATGTTTCCTGCGAACTGCCATGCGACGAGGCTCCCCGCGACGCTCGCCGACAGGCCGCGATCGCCGGTGAGATAGGTGGTGAGCCAGCCGCTATAGGCCTCGTAGCCGAAGAAATTGAGGCCGGTCATCAGCGCCAGCAGCAGCGTGCGCTTACGCACCTCTGGCTTGAACAATTCGCCGATCGGCAACTTGCCGCTCGCAGCATGATGGCGATCGACCGCCGAATGGGCGGGGATCAGCACCAGCGCGAGGCCCGCCAGCAGCAGCGGGGGCACGCCCCCTGCCCAGAGCAGCAGTCGCCAGTCCTGCGGTCCCACCCAGCCCATCGCCATGCCCAGCGACACGATCGACAGGCTGAAGGCGACATTGAGCGTACCCGCCAGACGCCCGCGCACATGGGCCTCGAACAGATTGACGTAGATGCCGACGCCGACCGGGAAGGACGCTCCCATGAACAGGCCGAGCAGGAAGCGTTGCGCCAAAAGCTCCGGATAATCCTGCACCACGGCGCCGAGCAGCAGCATCGCACCATAGCCGAAGATCAACATCGCCAGCATCAGGCGCCGGCCGAAGCGATCGGCGAGCTGGCCGATCACGACGGCTCCGGTCAGCGCGCCCGCGCCCTGCGCCGAATACATCGATCCCGCCTGGATCAGCGAGAGGTGCAGCGTTTCGCGCACATACGGACGCAGGACGTCCACCGTGTTCCACGCCCAGCCGTAGAGAAACTCGCTGGCCAGCAGCAATGCGAAGATGGCAAGACGGCGGCCGAGCGGCAGGCCGTCCGCCACGGGCGCGGTCGGCTCCATCCCCATCGTCACCGCACCCGCCATGCCTCGCTCCCTATCCCGTCCGAGAGGCAGTCAATTGCATTCGGATGCAAATGTAAAGCGCTTTCGCGCGGGGCGGGTGTCGCCCGCGCCTCGCCCGGTCACACCGCCGCTTGCATCGCGGCCAGCTTCAACTGCACCAGCATCGACAGCTCGTCATAGACGACCCATTCGTCGACGATCTTGCCGCCCTTCACGTGGAAATGGGTGACGCCCATCACCGTCAGCTTGTGACCGGTCGGCGCGCCCAGCGCACCATAGCCCATGTGATGCCCGTCGAGGATCCAGCGCAGCGCGTACTTCGTACCGCCCTCTTCACTCTCCACCGAGCAGATATGCTGCGGCACGAAGGCGCAATCGGGGATCAGCGCAACCAGCTTCATCGTCTGGTGCAGCACCGCCGCGACGCCGTACAGCTCGCGCATCAGCGGCCCGTGCCACTGGCAGTTGGGTGCATAGATCTCGTGGATCTTACCGAACATGCGCTTATTGTAGATGTGGTGCAGCCAGCGCAGCAGCTCGGCCTCGCCATCACTATGCGCGATCGAGACGTCAGCCTCCGCCTCGGGCGGATATTGGCCCAGCAGGCGACGATTCTCGGAGATCTCCAGCACCTGTTCGCCGGTCTCGAACTTCTTGCGCGCGATCCCTTCAGCGAAGACATGCGGATCGACGCCGACCTGGATCAGCGGACCCATATTGTCGCGCACGATCCATTCCTTGTAGATCCTGTTCTCCAGGATCATGCAGTCAGCGACGGTGCGGGTGCAATAGGTGCGCCCCGTGGGCTTGCCCCAGGCACCGAACTCGGTGTGACGGCCGAGGCCGTGGGTCATGTGGCTGGTGTAGAAGCCGTCGACGTCATTGCCGCGCCAGATCACCTGCTGCGCCATGCCGCGCCGGTCCGGGAATTCGACGAGGCGCTGGATGGTGTCGCGTATGTGCGTCTCGCGATCATACATCGTGCCGAGCGTCGTATAGGCCACGCAATTGTGCGTGTAGTGGGTGTAGATCAGCCCGACGTCGCGCTCGTCCCAGATCTTGTGGGTGCAGCGGATGATGTAGTCGACGATGTCTGTGTAGCAGTCGTCGAAGCCCTTCATGCTCTGCATGCGCGGGCGATCGGTGGGCACGAGCTGGGTGAAATCCCGCCGCTCGACCTGGAGGACCTGAGAGGGATCGTCCTTGGCTACCGCCTTGATGCTCTTGCTGTTCGAATCGGTCATGACATCTCCATGGGAATCTGAATCGGACGATCGGGCGGCCGCGTCCACCCGCATGAGCCAGGCGCGCACCGCATCGGCACAGGCGTCCGGCGCCTCAAGCGTCGCGAAGTGGCCGGTGTCGGGGACAAGGACGAGGTTCGCGTCGGGCAGGCCGTCGGCCAGCTCGCGCTGGATGTCGAGCGGCGCAACGACATCCTCCGCCCCCGCCAGCACCAGCGCTGGCATAGCGAGCGAAGCAAAGCGCGGGCGGCTGTCGACACGCGACAAGGCCAGCTCGGTCTGGCGGACAGCAGCGCCTTCGGGCGCGCGCTCGGCCATGTCCACGATCAGCAAGCGCAGCGCCTCATCGCCGACCCGCGATGGCGCGACATAGGAAGGCCAGAGGGTTTCACCGACCAGCGCCGCATGCGAGGCCGCGTTCGCCGTCGTCGCGCGCCGCGCCGCATGCATCTCTTCCGGCACGTCGCGACCATTGGCGTCGAGCAAGGCGAGGCCCTGCACCCGATCCGGCGCGCGCGCGGCGATCTCCAGCGCCGCGATGCCGCCCAGCGAGAAACCGACGATCGCGAACCGCTCTGGCGCATCGCGCAACAGGCGATCGGCGAGCGCCCCCATGTCCGTCTCGTGATGCATATCGCCATGGACGATCACGCGGCCGGGCAGACGCTCCAGCAGCGGCGCGAACACCCGCGCGTCGCATAGCGTGCCGGGTAGCAGCAAGAGCGGCACGGAAGCCACCTCCGCTTTCACCCTGCCCGTCCCGTCCGCCATGGCGTCTGCGCACTCCCCATGCATCATGCTTGCGCTTTCGATTTCGATGTCCTACCGATGTCTGAATTCGAATGCAACAGGGTCATCAGGAGCAGTACGTGACGCAATGGACTCAGGACGCTATGGCCGCGCGCCTCGTGCGCTACGCGGATCTCGTGCCCTGCCGCACCGCCTTCATCGATACCCGCACGCCGGGATCGACCGAGAAGGAGAATTTCACAATCATCGGCGCGGGTGTCTCGGAGAGTGCCGACCAGTTCGTCCACATCACGGAGAAGCACGGCTTCAACATCGGCGCCGCGCGCCAGCCCTTCGGCTGCGTCAATTCGCAGCATAGCCATGACACCGCCGAGGTGTTTGTCGTCCATTCGGGCCACTGGCGCCTGCCCTTCGGCCCCAATAAGGAAGACGGCTTCATCGACATCGCGCCGGGCGACGTCTGCTCAGTGCCGATCCACATGTTTCGCGGATTCGAGAAACTGGACGAGGGTACGGGCTTCCTCTTCACCGTGCTGGGTGAGGACGATCCAGGCAAGGTGACGTGGGCGCCGGCGGTGTTCGAGGCGGCGGCTGACCACGGCCTCAAGCTCGCCAAGGGCGGCCGCCTGATCGACACCTCCTCGGGCGGATACGAGCTGAAGGACGTTGAGCTGGAAGGCGCGATCGGCGACGAGGCGCTGTCCGATCTCAAGACCCCGCCGGCTGAGAAGCTGCGTCAATGCGTGGTCGCGGCCGCCGACATGATCGCCAACCACGCCTCGTCGCTCGCCGGTGAGGGCGTCGAGGAAGCGGGCGTCATCGTGCCACAGCCGACCGACGATAACTTCGCCCCCGGCCCGATCCAGGGCTGGTGGCCGCACGGCTTCAACCTGCGCCGCCTGACGCTGCAGACCGGCGGCTACGTCCCAACGCACGCGCGCAAGGAAGCAGAGGTGCTGTTCGTGCAGGAGGGCACGTTGGAGGTCAGCTGGGCGGACGGCGCGCTTGTGCTGGGTGCAGGGGACACGTTGACCGTGCCGGTGGGCTTGCCCCACAGCTTCCGCAACACCGCCTCAGTGCCCTGCGTGACGTTCGTGGTGCGAGGGACGGAGAGTCCGGCGGCACCGGTGTTCGCGGTATAAAGCCCATCCCCTCTTGTAAGCTCCCTTCTGGAGGTGAGGTGGCGGAGCGCATCGCATTAGCCTCACCCGGCCTGATCACCGTATCCCGGGCGCCTGGCGCGAAGCCATCCGGTCCAAGCCGAAGCCTCGCGGAAACGGAGTGACCACGGGAGCAGACCCCTGGCTTTCCACCAGCCAACCAAGGTTGGAACGGTCGGCTCCGACCATAGGTCTGGACGCGGCTCAGATCACGATCCGCACTTGATCACCCCATGCCGTCCAGGACCGGGGGGCCATTTGACGCGCACGCGCCGGCTGTGACCTTCCCCTTGTCCTGATGCTGCGTGTAGGCTGGACAGGCATGGTATCGACAGACGATCCTATCGTCCGGCGAAGGCCATGAAGTTGGCGATCACCTTATCGCCCGTCCCACAACACTCCGGCCTTCGCCATAGCACGAGGGGAAAATGCCTGTCCATTTTTCGCCCCATAAGCGGACGCTAGCGCCCCGACCTGCGAGCAGGGAGGGGAAAGAACATGGCGGATGGCCGCCAACAACCGCCCCGTCCCCGGTCGCCCCCGTGGGAGCGGCCGCGCCCATCGCCTCACGCGGTCTCGCGCTGGCGCTCGTAGCGGATCGCGGCGGCCTTCTGGTGGCCTTCGAGACCCTCACTGCCGCTCTGGCGGATCGCCGGCGGGGCGACAGCCGCGACGGCATTGTCCTCCAGCCACTGGTGCGTGGCGATCTTGACGTAGGAGCCAACCCACAGGCCGCCCGTATAGCGCCCCGCCCCCATCGTCGGCAGCGTGTGGTTGGTGCCGACATTCTTGTCCGAGTAAACCACGCTCGCATTGACCCCGATGAAGAGCGAGCCGTAGTTGCGCAGCTTGCTTGCGAACCCATGGGGATCGTGGGTGTGGACCTGCAGATGCTCGGCCGCGACATGATCGGAATAGGCGATCATCGCTGCTTCGTCCTCGCAGACCACAACCTCGCCGTAATTCTCCCAGCTCTCCGCAGCGACCTTGGCGGTGGCGAGCGTCTCGAGTTGGCGGGCGACCTCTCTGACGGTCGCCTCGGCCAGCGCGCGGTCGGTGGTGACCAGGCCGACGCGGGTGCGGACGTCATGCTCAGCCTGACCCAGCAAATCGGTGGCGATCAGTTCGGCATCACCGCTGTCGTCCGCCACCACGAAGATCTCGGACGGACCGGCGAGCTGGTCGATACCGACGGGACCGAACACCTGCCGCTTGGCCTCATTCACGAAGGCGTTGCCCGGGCCCATGATCTTGTCGACCCGCGGCACGCTCTGCGTCCCATAGGCCATCGCCGCGATCGCCTGCGCGCCGCCGATGCGGAAGATGCGGTCTGCACCCGAGAGGTGGCAGCCGGCGATCATCGCGCGGTGGGCGTTAGGCGGCAGGCAGGCGATCACTTCCGAGCAGCCAGCGACCTTGCCCGGCACGATCGTCATGATCGGCGCGGAGAGAAGTGGGAAGCGGCCGCCCGGCACGTAGGCGCCGACCCGCTCGATTGGGATCACGCGATGGCCGAGGTGGAGGCCGGGCAGTGGCTCGATCTCGAGCGGCAGGATCGTGCTAAGCTGCGCCTCGGCGAAGCGGCGCACATTCTCGATGGCGAATTCGGTGTCCGCGCGGGTCTGCTTCTCCATCTCGTCGACCGCCGCCTGGCGTTCCGCTGCCGTCACCTCGAAGCGATCGAGATCGGCATTGTCGAACTCGCGCGAATAGCGGCGCACCGCCTCGTCCCCGGTGGTGCGGACGTCGACGAGGATCTTGGCGACCAGGCCGACGACGTCGCCGCTGTCGGCGATCTGGTCGCGCGCGGGCGCCTTCACATAGGCGGTCCGGCCTTCAAAACCCTGCGGAGCGGCGGCGGTCATTCGTTCCTCCTGAAGAATCGCGGCTCTCCACCGCACACGCCAGCGGCTATATTGCATTCGAATTCACATGTCATCCCGATTATCTCGCCCAGGCGCTTTCGCCGTCGGCCCGGAACGGCTAAATCAAGGGATATGGGGCAGATCAGGCCGAACAGGACGATGCATGGCGCGTGAGAAAAAGAACGTGACGGTGGCCGCACCGCCGGTGAAGAGCGGCCGTCGGGCCACGTCCTACGACGTCGCGCGCATCGCCGGCGTCTCGCAATCGATGGTGTCGCGCTGCTTCGCGCCAGGCGGCAGCATTGCGCCCGACAAGCGCGACCGCATCCTCAAGGTCGCGACCGAACTCGGCTATCGTCCCAATGCGCTGGCGCAAGGACTGATCTCGGGCCGCACCAACATGGTGGCGGTGCTGATCTCCAGCCTGACCAACCGCTATTATCCGGAGGTGCTGGACGAACTCAGCCGCCGGTTGACCGAGCGCGACATCCGCGTGCTACTCTTCTCGCTCACCGCGGAGAGCGAGGTCGATGCGGTGCTGGACCAGGTGTGGCGCCACAGCGTCGATGGCGTGATCTCCGCCGCGCGCCTGTCAGACCCGCAGATCCGCCTGTTCGACGAACACAATGTGCCGCTCGTCCTCTACAACCGCACCGCTTCCACTGCGTCGGCTGCGTCTGTGTGTTGCGATTCCACCTCCGGTGAGCGCGATCTGGTCGAGCGGCTGCTGGAGGCAAGGCACAAGCGCTTCGCCATCATCGCCGGGCCGGAGGACAGCTATGTCGGCGAGGAACGGCGCGTCGCAGCGCTCGCCCGTCTTGCGGAGGCCGGTATCAAGGACGTGCCCGTCGTGCGCGGCGATTTCAGCTACGATAGCGGCCGCGCCGGTTTGCACGCACTCGCCAGGGGCAAGATGCCCGACGCTGTGATCTGCGCAAGCGACCAGATGGCGATCGGCGCGATGGATGCCGCGCGCATCGATCTCGGCATCCCCATCCCGAAAGCGCTGTCGATCGTCGGCTTCGACGGATCCGGGCCGGCGAGCTGGGCAAGCTACGAACTCACCTCCATTCGCCAACCGGTACGACGGATGACGGAAGCGGCCGTCGCGATGCTGATGGAGCGGATCGAGGACGGCGACACGCCGGCGGAACGGCGCATGTTCGCTGGCGAGTTGCTGCGTGGCGGCTCGGCGCGAATCGGCTGACGATCTTCGCATTCGCAAGCATCGCGCTAAGCCCAATAAGGCCTTCGCTCGATCTTGATATTGCGCATCGCTCGCAAAAACTGCCCTGCTTGGACGCAATAAACCTCCGGAATCCCTGATATTTCGCGCAATTCTCAGTGTCACAGCACTGTCAAAATTATTTGCATCCGAATGCATAAAACAATGGACAGCCCTCGCCCCTCCCGATACCTCTTGCACCGACGACGGACAGAAACTGCGTCGAAAACCAAGAAGGGGGTTTCGTTCATGCTCGACCGGAAGATGCTTGTAGGCGCCTCGGCCATCGCCATCGCCTTGTACGCAACCCCATCCTTCGCGCAGGACGCAGCACTGGCCGCCCCGCAGCCCGCCGCAGCGGCAGACGGCCCCGCACCTGGCGAGATCATCGTCACCGCCCAGCGCCGCAGCGAGCGGCTGCAAGACGTGCCGATCGCGATCACCGCACTGTCCGACAAGGATCTCGCCCGCCTGCACGCGAACGACGTGAGCCGCGTCGCCGTCGCCACGCCCGGTTTCACTTGGGGTTCGCAGGGCTCGGACAGCTTCCCGGCCATCCGCGGCGTGCGCACCAGCCTGGTCAGCGCGCAAAACGATCCGGTCATCGGTTTTTACCTGGACGGCATCTACCAGAGCCGCACCCAGCAGCAGAGCATCCCGCTGTTCGACATCGCTCGCGTCGAGGTGCAGCGCGGGCCGCAGGGCACGCTCTACGGCCGCAACACGTTCGGCGGCAATCTCTCTATCGTCACGCAGGAGCCGATCGACAAGTTCGCCGCCGGTCTGAATCTCGATTTCGGCAATTTCGCCTCCAAACGGATCGACGGCTTCGTCAACGTGCCGCTCAGCGATACGCTGCAGGTGCGCGTGGCCGGCGTCTACCAGAAGCATGACGGCTATGTCCGCTCCACCACCCCCGGCGTGCGGCTGGACGACGACGACGAGAATGCGCAGCGCGTGAACCTGAAGTGGAAGCCGGATAGCAACCTGGAGATCAGCCTCCACGCCGGCCACTGGCAGCGCGACGACGCGGGTGCCGGCTCCTACGGCTATAAGGTGGCAGGCACGCTCATCAATCCGGCGACCGGCAACCAGTCGATCAACGGCCAGCCTTATGCCGTGAACCCGTCCGCGCCGAACGGCTCGCCCAATGTCGGCGGACAGGATGTCGGCGTGCCGGTCACTGGTGGCGCCTGGACGAACGACTGGGACTACCAGCCGTTCGAGCACCTCAAGGAGAATTACGTCTCCGGCCAGATCGCCTATGATTTCGGGTTCGCGACGCTCCGCTCGATTACCGGCTACACCTTTTTCAAGGCCAATCGCAGTGCGGACAACGACCAGAGCAGCGTCGTCTTCGAAGGCCTTGGCTACGGATCGGGCGTGCAGGAACCGCACACGAAGGCGAAGACTTTCACGCAGGAAGTGCAGCTTGCCTCCGACTCCACCACGCCGTTCCAGTGGATCCTCGGTGCTTATTATCTCCACGACAGCATCTTCGAGATCTACCAGCAGAAGATCACCGCACCGGGCAACGACGTCGACGGCTACAAGGAGACCACCCAGCTCCACACCAACGCGCTCGCCGGCTATGCGCAGGGTTATTATTACCTCGTGCCGGACAAGCTGCGCGTGATCGCCGGCGTCCGCTATTCGTACGAGAAGAAATCGTTCGACTTCGCCGATTATGCCGACGGCGATCCCGGCACCTACGACTTCCACACGCCCTACAGCCAGACGTCGGGCGCGCCGACCTTTCATAGCTGGACGTGGCGCGCGGGCCTGGAATACACGCCCTCGCGCAATACGATGCTCTATGCCACGGCGTCGACCGGCTTCGAATCCGGCGGCGTGAACGATACGGGCGGCGATACCAGTATCCCGAGTTCCTACGCGCCGCAGAAAGTGCACGCCTACGAGATCGGCGCCAAGAACCGCTTCCTCGACGGCAAGGTCTCGACCGAGCTCAGCCTGTTCTGGAACCAGTTCCAGAACTTGCAGATCAACGTCTACACGCCGCTCGTCTCCTACTTCGGATCGGCCGGCAAGGCGCGCAGCCGCGGTGCCGAGGCGGCGGTGCGCACCGAGTTCGTCCACGGCCTGCACATCGACGGCACGGTCGCCTACATGGACGCGAAATACACTCACTATATCAGCGGGAACAACTTCTACGGCCTGTCCGGCGGGGAAGATCCGGTATCGCTGAACCTCGCCGGCAAGCGCATCCCGCAATCACCCAAGATCAAGACCACGCTTGCCGTCTATTACGACATGGATCTTGGCGGTCACGGCACGCTCTCGCCGTCACTCACCTGGGTGCATTCGGGCAGCTATTACACCACCGACTACAATACGGCGCTCGATTATCAGAAGGCGTACAATACGCTCGATCTGTCGCTGCGCTGGACGGCGCCTTCGGGCAAATATTATCTCGAAGGTTATGGCAACAACGTCACCGACGTCCCGGTGCTTTACAGCGCCGTGGTCGGCCGGCGCGAGCGCGTGCAGGTCTCCTACGGCCCGCCCGCGACCTACGGCGTGCGCTTCGGCGTGAAGTTCTAAGGGACTAGTTTCCCGCCCCCTCCAGGGGCCGGCCGGCGAATATGCCGGCCGGCCCTTCTGGTTTCGATCTCGCGAGAGATTCCCCGGCAGCACGACAACCGGCCGATTTAGCCGTTGTCGTCACTTCCGTATCGGAAATAAAGTTTAACCGAGCACCGATTTGGGAGACCTGCAACGCAGGCAGGAATCAGGTCGAGACACGTTCAGCATCGAATTTAACCCGTCTCGTGCCCTCGTGCGGGCCACGATGTGGGGAGTCATGGACGCTGCCGAGGTCGCGGAATTTCCCCGGCAGGAACAGCAGGCCGTCATCGATATGGGCCTACAGTCCGGCGGGTTCCTCCTCCTAGTGAATACCGAGGGAACGGTGATACAGTCGCAGGAGGTGGTCAGCGCCTTCACGGACATCGCCACGCACTCGCCCTTGAACGCGAAAAGGATTGCGGTGGTTCGCGGAAGTTCGTTGACGAGAATGCAGACGCAGCGCATTCTAATGATATGCGACAAACGGCGATCTTCGCCGGCTTGTCGGAAGCGGAACAATGGCTGTTCGCGACAACCGACACGCCTGCCCAGTGACAGACGCGGATGGGGTTGCGTGACTATCCGGATCGTCAAGCATGAAGCTATCGGCTGACGGACGACAATCCGCCATTCCCGCCCTTCGCTTCACGCCGGAATGCAACGCCTTCCGACACCCTGCTCGATCGTCGCGCCGAGGCTCAATAACAGCCCCTCCGCGCCCGCCCTCCCGAGCAGCTCGACACCGATCGGTTGTCCATTCACACTGACTCCCGCCAGCACGCTAAGCGCAGGCCAACCGCTGCAGGCCGCCAGCTCCGGCGCCCAGCCTCCCTTCGGATTGTCGAGCGTTTCGGGAAGCACCATCGAGGTCGGGTGGAGCAGCGCGTCGAGGCGAAGCTCGTCCATAAGCCCGTCGAGCACCGCGCGCAGCTCGGCATGATAAGCGAGGATCGCCGCACTGCCCTCGCCGCGTCGCGCCAGCCGGCGGTGCAGATCGTGCCGATAGTCCAGCAGATAGGCATCGCTCGCGAGAATCGCGGTCAGATCTGCGGGCGCCGTGCCCGGGTGGAAATTGCCGGCCAGATAGGTATCGAAGGCGTCGGCGAATTCGGCATCGACGATGTGCGGCCGGCCGATCGGCAGCGCCGTCTCGGGCAACACCACGGGATCGACGATCTCCACGCCCGCCGCCCCTAAGATCATGCCGGCCCGCTCGCACGCCGCTACGATCTGCGCATGCGCACCGAAGGCCTGCCGCAACACGCCAACCCGCAAGCCCTCGACGCCGCTCTTCTCCGCCACGCCCCCCATCAGGCAGAAGAGCAAGGCGACATCGGCCACGGATCGCGCCATCGGGGTGATAGTATCTGTGGAAGGCGCAAGCGGCGCGAGGCCCGCCACATCGAGCAGCCCGTGCGTCGGCCGCAACCCGACCAGCCCGCAATAAGCGGCCGGTACGCGGATCGATCCGCCGGTGTCGCTGCCCAGCCCTGCGACCGCGAAGCCCATCGCGACCGCCACCGCCGTGCCGCCGCTCGATCCGCCCGCGGTCGCGTGGCGCGCGAAGGGATTGCGTACGTCGCCGCCCAGCGAACTGCGCGAGCGGATCTCGAAGGAGAATTCCGAGAGGTTGGTCTTGCCGAGGATCACCGCCCCGGCCGTCTTCAACCGCGCCACCTGCGCCGCATCGCGGCGCGGCATGGCGCCGGCCAGCGCGCGGCATCCCGAGGTGCTCGGCAAACCCTCGACGTCGATATTGTCCTTCACCACGATCGGCACGCCGTGAAGTGGCCCGCGCACCCAGCCAGTTTGCGCCTCGGCATCGCAGGCCCGCGCTTGCGCCCGGGCGCGCGGATCGAGCGCCAGCATCGCGTGCAGCTCATCGTCATCGGCAGCGATCGCGGCGAAGCATTCGTCCAGCAAGGCCTCGGCCGACAATTCTCCCGATGCGAGACGCGGCGCCAGCGTGGCGATCGTCTCGTGGCGCAGGCTCATCGCGTCCGCGCGATCAGGTCGGCGGCGCCGGCGAGCAGGAAAGCGTGATCCGATCCCAACAGGAACAGGCTTGCGCCCTTATCCGCCCAGAGCGGCACATCCTCGATCTGCGCCAGGAACATGCCGACCGGCCGGCCATGCCGCCGTCCCGCCTCGCACACCCGCTCCACCGCCGCGACGACGCGCGGATCGTCCTGGCTGGCTGCGCCGTAAGCGACCGTGAGATCGACCCGGCCGACGAACAGCGCATCGATGCCGTCCACTTGCGCGATGGCGTCGATGGCGTCTATCGCCTCGGGGTCCTCGATCTGCGCGATGGCGACCATCTCGGCCGCGCTCGCCTCCAGATGCTGCGCCATGCTGCGCGTGGTGTAGCCGGCCGCGCGCGACGATCCGGCATAGCCGCGCCCGCCATGGCCGTAGCGACAGGCCCTGGTGAACGCCTCGGCCTCGGCCGCCGAACGGATATGTGGGGCGACCACGCCCGTTGCGCCGCAATCTAACGCATTCAGGATATGCTCGGGCGAGGCCGTTGGCACGCGGACCAGCATCGGCATCGCCGCCGCCCGCGCCGCCAGTGCGCACCCATCGATCGCGATCCGGTCGAACGGAGCGTGTTCGGCATCGAGACAGAGGCAATCGAGCCCCGTCAGCCCCAGCACCTCGATGACGATCGAACTGGGCGTCTTGACGAAGGTGCCGACGACCCGTTCGCCGGCTGCGAGGCGCTGCTTGAGGCTCATTCCGCGGTCCACCCGCCGTCGACAACGAGGCTTGTGCCGGTGACAAGCGCAGAGGCGTCGGAAGCGAGGAAGAGCGCTGCGCCCATCAGGTCCTCAACAGTACCGATACGGCCGAGCTTGATCTTCTGGAGCACGCTAGCCATGAACGCGTCATCCTCGAAGAAGGGTTTCGTCAGCGGTGTCTCGATGAACGTCGGGGCGATCGTGTTGGAACGGATTCCATGCGCCGCGAGATCGAGCGCGAAGGCCTTGTTCATGCCCTCCAGCGCCCATTTGGAGGCACAGTAGAGCGAGCGGTTCGGCCCGCCGACATGCCCCATCTGCGATCCGAGGTGGATCAGGCTGCCCTTCGCCCCCTCGGCGATCATCCGTCGCACGACCGCCTGCGCCACGAAGAACGCGGCCTTTACGTTGAGGCCGAGCACCGCGTCGTAATCCGCCTCCGATACGTCCTGCATCGGCATCGGCCGGTTGGTGCCGGCATTGTTGACGAGGATGTGGAAAGCGGGCCGGCTCTCGACGAACGCGGCGACAGTGGCGAGATCGGAGACGTCGAGGATCACCGCCTCTGCCTTTCCGCCGGCTTCGCGGATTGCCTGCGCGCCCGCCTCGATCTCATCGCCGGATCGCGCAATGAGCGTCACTTCGGCGTCCGCCTCCGCCAGCGCGGCGGCGAGGGCGAGGCCGATGCCACGCCCCGCCCCCGTCACCAGCGCGCGCCGCCCGTCGAGCCGGAAGCTGGGCGTCCTCGGCAGCTCCACCTTATTCCGCCGCGACCAGCGGCTCAGCCTTGCCGGCATAGGGCACCTCGCGATGGCCGTAGCGGCGCACCCGGATGTTGGCCTGCTCGCCATGGCCGGCAAAGCCTTCGAGCGCGCACAGGCGGCTGCAATATTCGCCGATCATCGCCGAAGCCTCGTCGGTCAGCACGCGCTGGTAGGTGCAGGTCTTGATGAACTTGCCGACCCAGAGGCCACCCGTATAGCGCGCCGCCTTTTTGGTCGGCAGCGTGTGGTTGGTGCCGATCACCTTGTCGCCGAAGCTGACGTTGGTGCGCGCGCCGAGGAACAATGCGCCATAGTTGGTCATGTGCTGCAAGAACCAGTCGGGATCGGCGGTCATCACCTGCACATGCTCCGAAGCGATCTCGTCGGCAATGCGAACCATCTCGGCATCGTCCTCGGCCACGATCACCTCGCCATAAGTCTCCCACGCCTTACGCGCATAATCTGCGGTGGGCAGGATTTCGAGCAGGCGATCGATCTCCTTCATCGTCTCGCGTGCGAGTTTCTCGGACGTGGTGAGCAGCACGGCTGGGCTGTCCGGCCCATGCTCGGCCTGGCCGAGCAGGTCTGTCGCGGCGAGTTCGGCATCGCAGCCCGCCTCGTCGGCAATCACCAATGTCTCCGTGGGACCCGCGAACAAGTCGATGCCGACGCGGCCGAACAGCTGGCGCTTGGCCTCAGCCACGAATGCGTTGCCCGGGCCGACAAGGATATCGACGGGACGGATCGTCTCGGTCCCCAGCGCCATCGCGCCGATCGCTTGGATGCCGCCCAGCGCGTAGATCTCGTCAGCGCCGGCCATCACCTGTGCCGCCACGATCGCCGGAGCAGGCTTGCCTTGGAAAGGCGGCGCGCAGGTGATCACGCGCGGCACTCCGGCCACCTTGGCCGTGATCACGCTCATGTGCGCGGAGGCGAGTAGCGGGTACTTGCCGCCAGGCACGTAGCAGCCGGCGGCATTGAGCGGCAGGTTCTTGTGGCCGAGCACGACTCCGGGCAGCGTCTCGACCTCGACGTCCTTCATCGAGTCGCGCTGGATCCGCGCGAAGTTGCGCACCTGCTTCTGTGCGAATTCGATGTCCTTGAGGTCCTGGCCCGAAAGCTGATCGAGGCAATCCTGTTTCTCGCGCGCGCTCAGCACATAGCTTTCCCGGTCCCAGCCGTCGAACTTGATCGAAAGATCACGCACTGCCGCATCGCCGCGTGCCTCGATGTCCGCCAGCGTGTCCTCAACAATGTCTCGCACCTTCCGGTCGGCTTCCGCCTTCGCTTCGGTCGTCGCACCGCGCTTCAGATAGATCGCCAAATCACCCTCCTTGCATTCGAATGCATAATGAGCCGGCTAACGGAGGGTGTCAATGACGGGCTGAGCGTTCCGGTCCTCAGAACTTCGCGAGCACGACGATGGCTATCCAACGGCTGCTTGGCGGCAAGTCCCAAGTACCGTCGTCTGACCAGAGGTGTCGTTCGCATGGCGCCTAACGAACTGACCGCCGGCTATCGTGACGCGCTCCGAGGCGGGAGAACGGCCGATTTTGGTCGGCTTCCTGAAGGGCTGGTTAGGGCGTCGGCGTGGCGCCATGTCCACCTGTCGGTTCGCAACCATCGAAAGCCATTCCTTACAGATTTTTGCTCCAAAAGCAGCCGTCTGTCCAGGCGCTGTCCGCACGGCGTGGACGAGCAATCTCCTTTCTACACGCGACATACTCAGCTAAAGCATCGAAATGATTGAGGGGGAAGCCGTTCCATCGACGGACATCGCGACACTGGCCGAGCCTCAGCGCCTCCAGCTACTCCTCCATGCTGTTAAGGACTACGCGATCTACCTGCTCGACCGGAATGGCAACGTGAGCAGCTGGAACACCGGTGCCGAGCGCTTCAAGGGGTACAAAGCATCCGAGATCATCGGACAGCATTTCTCCCGTTTCTACACTGACGAGGATCGGGCGGCCGGCCTTCCAGCCCGAGCGCTTCGCATCGCGGCCGAAGAAGGAACCTTCGAGGCGGAAGGCTGGCGGGTCCGCAAGGACGCCACGCGGTTCTGGACGAGCATCGTCATCGATCCGGTCCGCGATAGCGATGGCGCCGTCATCGGGTTTGCCAAGGTTACTCGCGACATCAGCCATCGCCGCGATGCCGAAGCGAAGCTGCGGGAAAGCGAGCAACGCTTCCGCATGCTTGTCCAGGGCGTGCGCGACTACGCCATCTATATGCTCGATCCCGAGGGCATCGTCAGCAACTGGAACGCCGGCGCGCAGGCGATCAAGGGCTATACCGCCGACGAGATCGTGGGACAGAACTTCTCCCGCTTCTACACCGAAGCTGATCGGGTTGCCGGTGAACCTGCACGCGCGCTGGCGATCGCAAAGCGCGAGGGCAAGTTCGAGAACGAGGCGATCCGCGTCCGAAAGGACGGCAGCCTGTTCTGGGCCAACGTCCTCATCGATTCCATCTATGATGAAGCGGGCAAGCTGACCGGCTTTGCCAAGATCACCCGCGATGTTACCGAGCGTCGCCGCGCCCAAGAGCAGATCGATGCTGGCAAGGAAGCGCTGGCCCAAAGCCAGAAGCTAGAGGCGATCGGACGGCTGACGGGCGGGGTTGCTCACGATTTCAACAATCTCCTGACCGTGATCCGGGGATCCGCCGAACTGCTGCAGCGCCCTGGTCTGACCGACGACAAGCGGCAGCGCTATCTTGCTGCCATCGCAGAGACGGCCGACCGTGCCGCCGTGCTGACCGGGCAGCTGCTCGCCTTCGCGCGCCAGCAGCCGCTTCGCCCGCAGAAGTTCGATGTGGCGCTCCGACTGGACGGCATGGAGCACATCATCATGACAACCATCGGATCTTCGATCGCCTACCGCATCGAGGCCGGGGACGATGCCGGATCGATCGAGGCCGATCCCAGCCAGTTCGAGACAGCTATCCTCAACATGGTCGTCAACGCCCGCGACGCGATGCCCACGGGTGGCGATCTAATTATCGGTGTTGAGCGTATCACCCATAAACCCGCCATCCGTCATCATGCCAAAGCCGACGGTGACTTCGTTCGTGTTTCGGTGCGCGACACGGGCACCGGCATCACTCCTGACAAGCTTCCCCGGATTTTCGAGCCGTTCTTCACGACGAAGGACGTCAACAAGGGCACCGGCCTGGGCCTCAGCCAGGCGTACGGTTTCGCCAAGCAGTCGGGCGGTGACATCGCGGTTGAGAGCAAGCTGGAGCATGGCACTGCGTTCAGCCTGTATCTCCCTCGCACCGGGTCGGGAGCGGGAGAGGAGATCCTCGCGCGAGTTCAAATCGACCCTGCCGCCGTCCACCAAGGGCGACGCATCCTGTTGGTGGAGGACAATGAGACGGTTGGGCGGTTCGCGGTTAGCGCGTTGACCGAGCTGGGCCAGGCCGTCGTCTGGGCGCCGCACGCTATCGCCGCCCTGGAGCAACTTGAACGAGGCGAAACCTTCGAACTCGTTTTTTCCGACGTCGTAATGCCGGGCATGAGCGGGATCGAACTCGCCCAGACCATCCGGTCGAAATGGCCGGCCATCCCCATTATTCTGACCAGTGGCTACAGCCACGTTCTCGCCGAGGCGGGCGGACAGGACTTTGAGTTCATTCATAAGCCATATTCGATGGAAAGCCTGGCTGCGTTGCTCTCCTGACGAGGCTCGGCTCGCTTCGTTCCAGCCGTTTCGGCGACTAAATGCTTCCGACGATATCGCCCGTTCAACCGAGTTGCATGCAGGCGATCGCGACCGCCGCTGTCGGCTGCGCTAGAATGCGGAGCGCCGCATCGCTCGTTTCAGTTGCCGCGCGTCGGGAGCACGCAAAAGGCGAACGCTTTGCTCCGACCATTCGACGATCCCCAAGTCGGAGAACGCGCGGAGCCATCCTTCCATCGGCCAGACCTGCCAGCGATCGCGAAAACGCTGCGCGTTACGCGCGATGTCCTCGACATGCTGGAGTGGTGGGTCGAGCACATCGTGATGTTGGTGAAAGGCGCCCGGGCCACCCATGGAAAGCAACGAGACGCCTGCCTGCCGCGCTCGAAAACCGAAATCGGTGTCTTCCGCGCCGTAGCCGGTATATCCTTCGTCGAAGCCGCCCAGATCGTCGAAACATGCGCGGCGGATGCCGAACACCAGCGACCAGAAAAGGCCGGCGTTTGCTTCCTCGCGGACGCCACGCGCCGGAAAGGTGCGCGCCGGGTGGGGCGTGGCCGACAACTTGAGGTTTTCTTCGCTCCACGGTCCGCGTGCATCCGTCGGCCCCAGATAAAAGACTTCCGCGCAGATCAGGGCATCGTTTCGGCGAAGCTGACGAGCCATTTCGGCCACCAGGCCGCGCATGGGTATGCAGTCGACATCCAGGAAGAGAAGATGATCACCAATCGCCGCGCACGCGGCCGCGTTGCGCGCAGCGGCAAGTGGGAGTTCCTCTCCAGCCACTCGGATGATCCGGATCGGGAAACCGGCATCGGGCGCTGTCACCGCAGGATCGCTGCCCATGTCGGCGATGATCAGTTCATCGGGCAGTTTATCGCTGCGCCTCAGCCCCTCTACAAGCTGAGCAAGATGTCCGGGTCTATTCCTGATGATGGTGAGGACGCTGACGCTCATGGTTCGCGGCGCCACAGATCGAGGCGATAGCAGGGGCGTCGATGGGCCGTGAGCACAATGATCCGTTCGCCGAATAGCGTCGACAATTTGGTCACGGCCTCGTTGCCGCTTTGCGGATAGTCCGTTTCGCCCGTGTAGTGGACGAGGAGCAGGTCGCCTCCCGGCATGAGGTGGGACTTCAGCCAGTCTGCCGCCCGGCGAAGATCACCGTCATCCCAGTAATAGGCAACCTCCGACAGGACGATCAGATCGAACCTGCCCTCGGGCGTCGTCCGAGGAAATGCCATATTCCCAAGCGTGACCCGATCGAGATTTCTAGTCCGCCGGCGCGCGGCATCGAGCGCAGTCTCGCTCACGTCGATCGCCAGCAAGGCCGCGCAACGCTCGGCCAGTTTCACGGTCAACACGCCTTTGGCGCATCCGACCTCGAAGCCGGTCGCGTAGCGCCGCCCCGACAGGGCTTCGATGCTGTCTTCGAACTTGGCCTGCTCATAGGCGCTGGTCTCGAGGTCCCAGGGATCGCTCGTTTCGCGGAACATGCTTTCGAAATAGCCGGGGTCTATGGATGTTAGATGCCTCGCCATCATCGTCTCCTGACGTAGAGCAGGTCGTGAGGCGTCATCGTCCGCTCGTCCTTTGGGAGGCGGAAGCCGATGCCGTGCGACGCCGTGAGCTGGCTGCGGTGCGCGGCAAGGGCATGCCGTCGCACGCCCGGCCGCATCGGGTTCGTCACCAATCTCTGGTGGGCCCGGCCGCCTGGAGGAGCCCCCCAAACCAGATATTCCGCTATCTCCAGCCTTCGCCTGGCGCTGGCCTGAACGGCGCGCGCCAGTCCCGCCGCGGCGGTATGATCGCAATGCGGCTCCTGCAAAGCTGTGGTCGCGAGCACATCCACGCGAAGCCGCACGCAAAGCGCGACGAGCTTGCGACGGCTGCGCTCGAACACCGGACTGCCGATCTGCTCGGGAGACGCATCCTTCCATCGCAGGAACAGCGGCGCACTGGATCGCGCGCCTGTCAGTCGCCGCAGCGCCAGTCTGGCTTCGCGTTCGCGCGCGACGATTAGGCGCCCGGCTTTGCTGTCACCGGACGGATGTGATCCCGAACCATCCGTGAGATAGACCAGGGCGGCAAGACACCCCGCGGATCCTGCCTGCGCGATCAAGGCGCCAGCGCCCAAAGTTTCGTCGTCCGGATGCGGCGCCAGCACCAGCCAGCGCCGACCGCTCCAAGGGCGCCCAGAGATAGGCGATGCGGAGAGACGCGCCGTCACCAGAGCCGATCCTCCTCGCCCCAGGCGTCGTGATCGAGCCACGCCATCGCGGCCTGATCCTTGGCGTAGTCTGGGCCGGCTTGGCGAAGATAGAGACTCAGATCGCGGATGATCTTGTCGATCCGTTGCCCATCGATCGCACTGCGCGTGCCGATCAGACGCGCTGCCAGTTCCATGACATCGAGTGCCGCACGCTCCACGACGCCGCGGGTCATGCGCGCGAAGGCAGGCCCGTCGGCGTCTCGCGCGGCTGCCCGCGCGGCGCATTCCCGCACCCAGAGATAAGCCGTGCGGGTCGCGACGACCGCATCCGCGAACTTCGCGCGTTGCAGAGGGTCTTCGCGCGCAGCAGGGGACATCGCGTCCCGCGTTTCGGTGAGCAACGCCTCGACGCCGCCGAGTTGCACAGCGGTGAACCGCCATGCCCCGGTCGTGAAATCGGGCTCACGGTCGTAGTTGCCGGCAGTGCCGAGAAGCTCGTCCTGCGAGACCGCCAACCCGCTCAGATCATACCGCCCGCTTCCCGTCGCGCGCATGCCACGGACGCGCCATTGCGACAGATCGGCCCGCGCCGGATCCCCGGCACCGGCGACGACCAGCCGACGCTGTCCATCGACCGACTGCGCCGTGACGATGGCATGTGCCAGCCCGCCGGCGCCGGTCGCGAAGGATTTGGCGCCGTCGAGCATCCAGCCTTGGTCCGTAGCGACGAGGCGGACACCGGGCGGCGGCTCGGTCGCCCATACACCATAGAGCGCACCTGCGGTGAGCTTCCGGCCGAGCATCGAGCGCTGCCCCGGCGTTGCGAACCAGTCGAACAGCAGCAGCGCGTTCACATGCCCTTCGTAGAGACGGCCCAAGCTGAGATCGGCACGACCGATAATGCGTAGCACCGACATCATGCAGGTATATTGGCGATGGCGGTCCGGGAAGGTTTCGCCACCCGCGTCGACGGGCGCGAAGGTGCGCAAGAGCCCGGCATCGCGCAGCAGCTTCAGGCTCTCGACCGGGAATACAGGAGCCGCGTCATACCGCGCGCCGAGATCGCCAAGCCGTCCTGAGATGGCTTGAGCGCGCTCCGCCGGTACTTCGGCGGCGATGGCGTTCGTATCGGCGGAGATCATGCGGCCCGCTCCCGAGCTTCGTCGTATGTGTCCGCCAACGCTTGGATCCATGCCGCCGCCGCTCGCGCACCGTTCGCTTCATGCAACCTGCGCCGGGCTTGCGGGCGCAGAGCCAAGGCCTTGTCGAGCAGCCCCGGCCATTGCTCCGGCTCCGGCCATGTCGAGAGAACCAGTGCCGCACCCTCCTCGTCCAGCCCCCGCGCCGTCGCACGTTGCTCGTCGAAAGGCCGGTCCTGGGGAATGCAGATGAACGGTCGATCGGCTGCCAGCACGCTGCCCACAAGCCCATCGCCCGAGGCCCCGACGACGATCGTCGCATCGGCGATGACCTGGTCTGGATTGTGAACCCAGCCCAGGATTTCGAGGTTCGCTGGCGCCCGATGGACCGGGGCGCAAGGTCCTATGATACGCCAATGCCATTCCGGGCAGCTGCCTGCGGCCCGTGCCAATGCCTCGCCATCGCCGGCTTCTCCGCCGCGACCGATCACCACCAGCACAGTCCGCTCATCGTCGGCCCCTGACCGACGTGTCGTCGTTATACCCGGCAGGTAGCGAGTTTTCTCGCGCACCCATGGCAGCGTCGTGGGCGCGTCCAGATCGGCATGGAATGGTGCTAGCAGCCCGATAGCACCTCGAAACGCGTCAAGATGCGCGGCATCGTTGCGATTACCGTTCAGCCGCACATAGACGACAGGGACAGACGCCAGCCTCGCCAGCATCGCGACTTCGACCGAGACATCGACAACCATGAGCGCCGGCTTCCACGTCTCGATCCACCGCGCGATCGTGGCGGTTCGCGACCGAATGCCGGCATGATCCAGCGGGGCGTAATGCAGGGCCTCTGGTCGAAAGACCGACACGTCCGCTCCGTCGAACGCGCCCGATGCCGGCCGATCGTCCGCCAGATCTATGCCAAGCGAACCGATGCCCGATCCAAGAAGGACGACGCGACCGGCCGACGCGTCGGCGATAGCACGCGCCCGCGAAAGGTGCCCGGCGCCGTGGTGATGGACATAATAGCCGATCGGTCGTGCGATCATTGTTCCACCTCCAGCGCCATGTCGTTTGGCATGGCCGGCAGGAGATTTTCCTGAAGGACGATCCGGGCGTGCCCGTCGGGGCGTTCGCGCATCTGTCGGCGCCATGCCGCGCGAGCCGCCCAATGGCGGAGCGCGGGAGCCATGGGAGAGATCTCATCCTCCGCGCCCTGAAAAAGCAGGCGCATCGCGTCCGCCATCCCGCCTTCGGCACGGCCTGTCGTCCTCGGCGACACGCGCACAGTGACGTCGGCAGGATGCGCCAGTCGTCCGCCCATGGCGACAGCCGCCCGCACCAGCGCCAGATCCTCACCGGTCGGCACGAGCGGGACACCGCCGCAGACGAGATAGAGTTCGGCCCTGATCGCGAGCGACGCGCCGGTATGGTCGCCATGTCGGGGCGCGGGGTCCCAGGCAACCGGGTCGATCCGGTCCTCGACGTCGCGGACGTCCGCCCAGTAACGATCCCATGCCTGACGCAGCCGGGCGACCCCCTTGGGCAAGGGCTCCCGCTCCTCGTCGATGACGATCTTCCCACCGACCAGATCGGCACCCCGAGCCCATGCGGCAGCAATGGCGCGCAGCCATCCGACCGGCGGCCGCGCATCGGCATCCGTACTGACGAGCATCCCCGTTCGCAGGTCAGCCAGAAGTGCCAATCCCTCGGTCATCGCCAGGCGACGTGCGGAGCCTGCGTGGGCCAGCCCGCCAGGAAAATCGGCCACCGCAACATGGATATCGAGACGATCGACATGGAGCGATCGCGCCGCCGCGATCCTGTCGAGACTGTCGTCAGTGGTATTGTTGACCGCGATCACGACCGGGATCACGCCAGGCCAGTCCTGCGCAGCAAGGGCGCCGAGCAACGCCGGCAACCTTACCGCCTCGTTGCGGGCCGGCACGCACACGCAAAAAGCAGGCGGTTCTCCGTCCGCATACGGTAACGGGGCCGCCCGGCGCCGGTCAGCCATGGACCGGAGTATCCGCCGCGAGGCCTGCGCGTGTGGCAGGCAGCAATGTCCGCGTCGATGGCGGGGCAGCATCAGCGAGCGGACGTACGAGCCGCAGCTTCGTGTCTTCCTTTCCGATAAGCCGACGATAGATAGCCTCGTAGGCGTCGATCATGCGGGTGGCATCGCAGACGCGCTCGGCCCGGCGGCGGCAGGCGCGACGATCGAGGGACAACGCCGCCAGCACTGACATCGCCAAAGAATCGACATCGTCCGGAACGGCCAGTACGCCGCAGCTGGCGTCTATAATTTCGGGTATTGCACCGCGGGCGAAGGCGGCGACCGGCACGCCGCAAGCCAGCGCCTCGGCCACGACCAGCCCATAAGGCTCGTCCCAAAACGGCGTGCAGAGAAATGCGCGCGCACCGCCGACGAGTTCGGCCAGCCTGTCATGGGAGAGATGGCCGAGATGGACGGCGTTCGCGCCCAGTTGCGGCTCGATCTGTTCGCGGAAATAGACCTCGTCGAGGACCGGGCCCGCGATCCTGAGCGGCAGTCCAACCTTCCGGGCAGCCGCGATCGCGAGATGCAGCCCCTTTTCGGGAACGATGCGCCCGTACCAGACCAGATAGGGATCCGCGTCAGACTTGGGGTGAAACGAGAAGCGTTGGAGATCGATGCCGTTCATGATGACCGCATCGGTGGGCACGACATGGTCCCACAGCCTGCCGAGCGCATGGGATACCGCCACGTATGCGTTGTTGCGCGCCCGGCACAGGCGGATGCCGCTTTCGAGCCAGCAGAAGGGCGGCGTGTGCAGCGTCGTCACCATGGGCATCGGAAGGGTGTCCGCCATGGTCGCCGGCAGATAGTGGAGGCTGTTATTGTGGATGATGTCGAAGCGGCGATGCCGCAGCTCGCTCATCAGGCTCAGATAGGCATGATGCTCCTTGAAGAATGAGATGTCGGGCGCCTCCGCCGTGCCGACGTTGCTGATCGCCGTTTCCGAGCAGATTGCTTCGAGGCCCAGCTCCGGCTCAGATCGCGACGAAGCGAAGACCGTGACCGCGTGCCCGCGGTCACGTAGCGAGCGGGCGAGCAGATGGGTGTGCATTTCGAGACCGCCGGCAAAAGGCTCGGCGATCGGATATTTGAGATGGGCGATGATGCCGATCCGCATCCGGCGTGGTCCTCATATGCTAGAAAGGGCCGGCACTTGGCCGGCCCCCGGGGTCAGGATGATGGCTCAGCTTTCGGGCTGCGCATCCAGATCGACCGCCGCCTCGCGCGGCCAATGGCGCAGCGCGCGGCATGCCTCGACGAAGGCCTGGGTGTCCGCCGGCTTCGCAATGGGCAAGCATGCTTCGTCGAGATCGTCCGCGATACCCGCTTTGGCGAAGATCGCCTCGGCATCCGGGCTAATGCCAATATATTTGCAGTGCGCGAAGGCATCGGTCACGAAGTCCTTCGCCGCTGCGTCGAGCGACAGCAAAGCTGCGCCTTTGGCTGAGACCAGCACGACCACGGCATCGAACAGCACTGAAGGGCCGCCATCGATCTTGTGACGGGCCGCCACCGTCGTGCCGTCCGACAGCGTCACGCCGATAATCTTGGGAGCGATCACCTCGTAGACCGCGCCTTCGCCATCGATGGCCTTGAGCAGCGCCTTGAAGATCGCCGCATCGGCGCCGTCGCTCAGCAGGATGCCGATCTTGCGGCCCTTGAAGGTCGCCGGCCCGTTCTTGGCAATGCTGAGCTTCTCCGACGGCGGCAGATCGGTGATTGGCGGGCGGGCCGCGACGGCCGCGTCCGGCAGGACCATGCCGAGGCCGTCCGCCACAGTCCCGGCGAGCGTCGCGTCGATATTGAGGAGATGCGATACCGTGCGCGATCGGATGTCGGGTCGCTCCACCTTCGACAGCTCGAACACCAGCGCGTCGCCGATATGCTTTTGCTCAATCGCGGTCTGGCTGATGAGGAACTGCCGTGCCTGGCTGTAATGGTCGGCGAAGCTTTCGGAGCGCACGCGCTGCTTGGGGCCGTCGGCCTCTTCTGCGAAGCTGGTGAAGCCCCGTGCCGGATCCTCGCGCGGCCCGCCCAGTGTCGGACCCCAGCTGTTCGGCTCGTAGTTTGCGCGCCCCTTGGGATTGCGCATCGCCATGTGACCGTCCTGCTGGAAGTTCGCCATGGGGCACTTTGGCGCATTGATCGGCAGGTGGCTGAAATTGGTGCTGCCGAGGCGTTTGATCTGCGTGTCGAGATACGAGAAGTTGCGCCCCTGCAGGAGCGGGTCGTTCGAGAAGTCGATGCCCGGTGGCACATTCTGGGTCATGAAGGCGACCTGCTCGGTCTCGGCGAAAAAGTTATCGACGACGCGGTCGAGCACCAACCGCCCGATGATGCGGACCGGAACCAGTTCCTCCGGGATGAGCTTGGTGGCGTCGAGCACGTCGAACTCGAAGCTGTCCGCGAACGCGTCGTCGAAAAGCTGGACGCCCAGCTCCCATTCCGGGAAGTCGCCCGAATTGATCGCATCCCACAGGTCGCGCCGATGGAAATCGGGGTCGGCACCGTTGATCTTGACCGCTTCGTTCCAGACCACCGATTGCAGACCCTGCTTCGGCTTCCAGTGGAACTTCACGAATGTGGACGCGCCCTCCGCGTCGACGAGCCGGAACGTATGGACGCCGAAGCCCTCGATCGTGCGCAGCGAGCGCGGGATCGTCCGATCGGACATGATCCACATGATCATGTGCATGCTCTCGGGCGTCAGACTGATGAAATCCCAGAAATTGTCGTGCGCGGTCTGTGCCTGGGGGAAATCACGGTCCGGCTCGGGCTTCGCGGCGTGGATCAGGTCGGGAAACTTGATCGCGTCCTGGATGAAGAAGACCGGTATGTTGTTGCCAACGAGATCCCAGTTGCCCTCCTGCGTGTAGAGCTTGACGGCGAAGCCGCGAACATCGCGCGCGAGGTCGGGCGATCCCTTCGATCCTGCAACGGTCGAAAACCTGACGAATGCGGGCGTGCGCTCGCCAACCCGCTGGAAAATGTCGGCGCGGGTGACGTCGGCCAGACTGTCGGTGAGCTCGAAATAGCCGTGCGCGCCATAGCCGCGCGCATGGACGACACGCTCGGGGATGCGCTCGTGATCAAAATGGAACATCTTCTCGCGGAAGTGCGAATCCTCGAGTAGCGCAGGCCCCCGCGGACCTTGCTTGAGGCTGTTCTGGTCGTCCGCGACCGGGATGCCGTGCTGTGTCGTCAGCGTCGCGACGTCGCCACCGGCTGCTTGCCGAGTTTCCCCGCCGCTCCCCTGAGGTTCGGTGAAGGCGGGGGAGATGACCGCATCGGCAGGCAAGGCCGTTGCCTTCTGAGGTGACTCGCCGCCGATCTCGGCGGGCGACAGGTCGGCAGGGGTGACCCTTGCTTTGGCCGGCGCCTTGCGTTCCGCGGCCTTGGGCGATTTGGGCGTCTTGGCCATGATAGGTCCTCGTCTGATGAAAAATGGCCGCAACGAGGCGGATGCCGGATCGAACCGGAAACCAACGCACGCCGATAACGGAGTATCTATCAGGAACGGGTGCGGGGCAGCGAAGTTGCCGAACAATTGCGCAAATTAACCTGCATCATCACGATTGTAGAGAAACGGAAGCAACGCACCGCCGCACCGTCCGTTACAGCCAAGCATAGGGTACATTGGCTGTTGCGAGGACCGTTCGCGCATGTTCACCGAACGATTCCTACGGCACCGGCGGGGAGTCAGCCTCGACGTCGAAGAGCGGGCGCGGCTCGAGGAATCCATCACCGAGATCAAGACGCTCGCGCCTCGGACCAACGTCGTGCTGGCGGGAGATCGACTGAACCAGAGCATCCTGCTGCTGGAAGGGTTCATGTCGCGCTACATTGACGACCATAATGGTCTCCGGCAGCTCGTGGCGGTCCACGTGCCCGGCGACTTCGTCGACCTCCATGCCTTCCCCCTCAAGGTGCTCGATCACGACGTCGCAACGATGACCGCTGCGTCCGTCGCCGTCGTGCCGCACAAGGCGTTGGAGAGCATCACACACGAATTGCCCGCGCTGACGCGCAAGCTGTGGTTCTCGACCCTGATCGACGCGTCGATCCATCGTGCATGGCTGTTCCGCCTCGGGCGTCTCGACGCCGTTGGGCGCGTCGCCCATTTCATCAGCGAGACGAATGTCCGTCTCGTCTCGGCGGGCCTGAGCGACGGGCGGCGCTTCGCGCTCGGATTGACCCAAACGGACCTTGCCGAAATCTGCGGCCTGACCAACGTTCACATCAACCGGGTGCTGCGGCAGCTCCGGGAAGAGCAATTGTGCGTGTTCCGGTCGTCGCTCGTCGAAATCCTCGATCCCGCGAAGCTTGCGGATCGGGGACAGTTCGATCCCGCCTACCTCTATATCGACCTTCCTTCTCCGGACACGTCCTCGCTGCAAAGGCAACAATTATGAAAGACATCTCCAACACGCCGCAGCCGGAGACGGAGCCGGGTATCGCCAGTGCGGAGGACGGTCTTGTCGTGCTCGATGGACCGGACGGTGTCGCGATCACAATGACACCCGATGCAGCCCAAAAGACTGGCCAGAGCCTGATGTCAGCGGCAGAAATCGCCGAACAGCAGATCGCCAAAGGGCAATCGCAAGCGGATTGATCGAGATGCGAACGCTGTTGTACGGCACGGCGCTTGTCGTCGCCGCCGTCCGACAGCGGAGGCCGGACGGCGTAGCCGGCTTCAGTTATTTGTCCGTCGGTTTCTGGTTTTCGTGAAGATGCCGGTCGTCGCCCTCCTTGGGGGCGCTACCTTCGTCTTCACCTGCGCCTTCGCTCGGCGGCATGTCGGTGCCGCCTTCGCCCGAGCCAGTCATGTCTTCCGTTTTGTGTCGCTTGTTCACCATCGCTTGTCCTTCCCAATTGTCCCGCTACCCATGCAAGGAAGGCCCGCATCTGGTGCGGGCCTTCCCAAAGTTCGCCTAGATCTCCGTGCCCTGCCGCTCGCGTTCACGGCGGATCTGCGCCGGATCATACGCCGGGGCGTCGGCCTCGAACTTGGTCCAGCCGGTCTCGCGATAGGCCAGTCTGCGCGACGCCGCATCGACCGGACCATGACCATCGAAGATCGCCTCGATCTCCGACCGCCTCTCCTCCGGCGCCCGTACGCTTACCAGCGTCCCGCCGCGGCGAACGCCCTCGGCATAGACGTGAGCGTCTTCGTCGCTGTGCCCGGCATTCTTCAATGCCCCGACGATGCCTCCGGTCGCGGCGCCGCCGATGGCGCCGATCCCGGCACCCGCGGCCGTGGCGGCGAGCCAGCCCGCCGCTACGATCGGGCCAAGGCCGGGGATCGCGAGAAGTCCGAGGCCGGCCAGCAGGCCCCCCGCCCCGCCAAGGACTGCGCCGGTCGATGTGCCGCGCGTGACGTCGCCATGGTCGTTGACACCGTCGTGCGTCTCGACACCGTCGTTCGCATGCCCGACATGTGACCCATCCCCGTTGTTGGCGATGACGCTGATGTCGTCGTGTGGAATGTTTGTGCCTTCGAGCGCGCGCACCGCACCCGTGGCATCCGAATAGCTGTCGAACAGCCGAGAGATCGTCTGGGTCATAACTATCTTCCTGAAATTGAGGGGATCGCTCAGCGCGAAGTCACGTCACCCTTGTAATCGAGGGCGACCATAACGGACTTTCCGTCCTTCATCGCCATGCCCTGCCAGACACCATCCTTGTCCTTCGCGAGCTTGCCCACGTGCGAATACCCGGCGTTCGAGATGCGCATCGCCGCCTGACCCTGGGTAAAGGAATTTCGCCCGGCGACAGTGTCGGTCGTGGTTTGCACCGTTGGATCCTTGATAGCCGGATTGCGGGCATTCGTCGCCGTTTGCGCGCACGCGATCGAAGGCAGCACGACCGCGAATGCGGCCGCGAATATAATACGCTGCATGATGGATCTCCTGTGAATGGATGAAACGAAAACGGTCGACAATCGGGCCCACAAAAGAAGTCATCTGCAAAAATAAATCTCACACATAGAAAGTATTAACTTAAATCATTATGCAGAATTGTCCATCCGCCGATTTGTTGGCGTTCGACATCTTGCTGCTTGAGGAAGTCCTATATGCGCTGCATGGCGGACAGGATCGCGCAGCTTGCCGCACGGGCGCAAGCAAGGCAGCGACTTCTTCCATGCGAGATCGGCCGCCACGCGCTGGATAAGCTGCCGATCGGTGATCCGGAAATCTCCACAAGCGAGATGTTACTGACTTGAAGTGGGTGGGCCCGTCAGAGCGCGCGCTTCGTTCAGGCAGTTCGCAACAAGGATATTATCATGAGCCGCGACCACGACATCTCCGTCTTGAACGGACTGACGACGACGACCCTCGACAGCATGAAGGGCTATGAGGATGCGGCCAAGGATGCCGAAAGCACCCGCTTCGCCTCAATGTTCGCCGATTTCGCCCGCGATCGTGGCGAAGCCGCCCGCGCTTTGCAGGCCGAAGTCACCCGGCTTGGCGGCACGCCCGAGACCGGCAGCAGCTTCCTGGCCGCCGCCCACCGGACGTTCCTCGACCTGAAGCAGGCCTTCACAGCCAAGAACGACAAGGCGATCATCGCCGAGGTCGAGCGCGGCGAAGACCATATCAAGGCGAAGTTCGAATCCGCCCTGGAGGATGGTGACCTCGAGCCTGAAAGCACGGTGGTGATCCGCGAGGCCTTTACCTCGGTGCGCGCCGGCCACGACCAGATGAGCGCCATCAAGCACAGCATGGCGTAAGCATCCGGCCAGGGCGGCACCGAAGCGGTGCTGCCCTGGCCGATCGCCGTCGTGACCCTTCCGGCAGAGGCGGCACCATGCGTCTGACGATCCATCACAAAACCCCCTGCCGATATGCGCGGTCGATCACGCTCCAGCCGCACGGCCTGATTGTCACGCTGCGCGACGGCGGCAACTCACGATCAGCCGGTCGCTGCATTGCGTGCCGCGCGCGGACATCGCCTGGAACCTCGACGTCTTCGGCGATCTGATCGCGACCGCGACTTTCGCCGGGCCAACGTCGGAACTATCGATCATCGCCGAGGCCACTATCGAGCATGGCGCTCCGGATGGCCGATATATGCGATCGAGCCCTCGGCCCACGCTTATCCCCTTCACCTATGCGCTCGATGACACCATCGACCTTGCAGCGCTCGTACAGCCCGGATGGCTGACGCCGGGTGGCGAGCCGGTTGGCATCTGGGCCAGTAGCTTCGTCATGATGGCGGGCGCGCCACCCTGTCTCTACTCAAGGGTCTCAACGCGGGCCTGCTCGACGCCATTACCTACCGGGTCCGCGACGAGGAGGGCACCCAGTCTCCTGCCGAGACGTTGACCCTGAAGAGTGGCTCGTGTCGTGATATCGCCGCCCTCTTCATCGAAGCGGCACGCCATCTGAACGTCGGCGCAGTCTCGGGATATCTGATCGAGGACGGCCAATCACAGGACGACGGCGGCGCGACACATGCCTGGCATAAATCTATCTGCCGGGTGTCGGCTGGATCGCCTTCGACCCGACCCACAATCGTGTTGGCAGCGCCCATCTGATTTTCGTCGCATTCGGGCGGACCTACCGGCAGATCATGCCGGTATCCGGCGGCTATCTGGGCGCCGTCGAAGATTTCGCATCGATGGACGTGATCGTGCGGGTCCAGCCTGAGGTAGGACGGCTTCTCGCGACACATTAGTCGCTCTGCGCCGGCCCAGGCTGCCGCTCGGACGCGATCCCGCCCCCAGGTCCGAAGCTCCTTGCAGCGGGGGCAGGCGGGCCCGCGCGAAGTGTTGGGACGTTAGCCCGGGATATCCGAAAGCAGGAGAGATCGTGATGATCGACAATCCAGGCCGCGACCCCACAGATGATGGCCCCCACGCCATGCCGCACATCCGGGATGCCCAAAATGCGGACGACCACGCCGCGCTCGACAAGGATCCGACAAATGCCGAGGCGATCACCGACATCGCCAACGACGAGAGCTTCCCGGCATCTGATCCACCGTCGCATGCCGCGCCGAACCAGGGCGAGCCAGCACCATCGTCAGGCTATGACGAGAAATCCGAAGCGAAGATCGCTCGCCAGCGCGTAACGAATGCGCGCGTGGAAGCGGACGAGCCGCACCTGACCGAAACGGAAGCGAGCGGTGGCAAGAAGCCCGGCACGATGCGCTACGTGCTCGGCCTGTCACTCGTCGCGATCATCCTGATCTTCGCGGTCATGCTGCGTCTCAACCGTTGATCTGCGAATTTCCTCGCGCGCCGCATGCATTCTATCAAGGCGAAAGCTACGAGGCCGCTCGGGCATCGAGATGGGGGAATGCGTGATGGGATGGCAGACGCTTGCCGATGCGTCACCGCCGGTTGGCCGACCACTGCTGGTGCGAGTCGCGGAGAGTGACGAGCCGGTGGTTGCATTCCTCGCCGCCGACGGCGTCTGGTATTCCGGCGGCGCCCTCGTCCAAAGCGCCGGAACCCTGCTCAGCGCCACGCCGCTCGCATGGTGCGAGCCCGGCGGAGAGAATGCTCTCTGATCGGACGGACCCAATAATCGAGCCGCAATTCGAAAATTGTGCAGTGCAACATGATGCAGAAGGGTCTACGTTGCTCCGGTGGCGTGGGGCCGCTGTTGCCGGAGACGAAGATGCGCCGCATGTCCGATACGATCGTCCGCCTGGCTGCGGCCGCTTCATCCAGCTCCTGGGGTCCAACCGCCGGACCGACGAGACTGGAGAAGTTCGCCGACTTCAGCCCCAATCCCGGCGCCCTCAAGGCGCATATCCACGTCCCCGCTCAGCTTCAGCCGGAAGCCCCGCTCGTCGTGGTCCTGCATGGCTGTACGCAGACGGCGGCCGGTTACGATCGGGCATCGGGCTGGTCGGATCTGGCTGATCAGCAGGGGTTCGCCCTGCTCTATCCCGAGCAGCAGCGCGCCAACAACGCCAATGGCTGCTTTAACTGGTTCGAGCCCGGCGATGCTGCGCGCGACCAGGGGGAAGCCCTGTCGATCCGACAGATGATCGCCAGCGCTGTCGAGCGGCTATCGCTTGATCCGACGCGCATCTTCATCACCGGCCTGTCAGCGGGCGGCGCCATGGCGGCGACGATGCTGGCGGCCTATCCCGAGATCTTCGCCGGGGGCGCAATCATTGCCGGCCTGCCCCATGGCGCGGCGAACGGCATGGTCCAGGCTTTCGACCGGATGCGTGGCCACGGCCTACCGGCGCCGACCAGGCTCCAGGAATTGCTACTCGCAGCGTCGGACCATCGCGGTCCCTGGCCGCGCATCGCGGTCTGGCACGGCAGCGCCGACGGGACGGTCAGCGTCGACAATGCCGCCGCGATCGTCGCTCAATGGCGAAGCGTCCACGACCTGCCCGACAAGCCCACCGCCGTTGATCGGGTCGACCAGGTCCCACGGCGTATGTGGCAGGGTCAAGACGGCCGTGTCCTCATTGAGGAATATATCGTGCCGGGTATGGCTCATGGCACGCCGCTCAAGACGTCGGGGACCGACGCCTTCGGATCCAGCGCGCCGTTCATGCTCGATGTGGGTATCTCCTCGACCCTGCACATCGCAGCATTTTGGGGCTTGGCCGAAGCCGCTGCCGAGCGCGGCGCGCCGACCTGTGCGCCCGCCAAGGCTAAGCACGTCCCTGCCCGGCTCGATCCCCGCCGGCTTCACGGAAAGCGGGTCGTCCCGGATGGCCTCCGCGCACCGGCAGGCGTCGGCAAGGTCATCGAGGATGCCCTGAGGGCGGCGGGCCTGATGAAATAGTTTGTCCTGCACGACTCCGGTGACGTAGCCCCTGACGTGCGGCCCTGAATGTTACCACTTAGGGGTAGAGGCTGGCCCCTTCAGGATAGCTGGTTGGGGGATGGCGCCGTGTCTGTGGGCATGCCTCCAGACAAGTCGGCCAGCAATCTCGTCGGCGGCCTTTCCGCCCAGTTTCGAGTGCGGTCTGACATGGTTGTACAACGCGACAACAGAACACCCACGGGATCGATCAGCGCGAGCTTCTGTACGGTTGGCATCCCTGGGCTGGCCGTCTTGTCTACATCCACGAGGCAATCGACAAACGCGGGGTTCTTTTTCGCTGCAGTCTTGACGGAAACACCGCCCGCCGCTGGTTGGAAGTCCCGGCGTGGATGTTCGATCGGGTGGCGATCACGAATTGCGAGGTCAGTATCGCTCCCCGAATCAACCTGGCCGCTCTTGGAGCACTGGCGAACATTCTCAAGGAGGCGGGCACCTTATCGCAATCGACCAAACTGAGTGCAGCATCGGGATCCCACGAGGCGAATTGGGGAGACTTCGATGCCACGCACGCTAGCCCACCAGTTCGAGTTGTTCTCCGCTCCGCAGGGGAAGGAGAAGTTGAGCTTGCCGCAGTGGCAGGCGCTGCCCGAGGGAATACGCCAGACGCTGTCCGAACTGATGGCGCAACTGTTGCTCGACCACGTCGGCGACGAAAGCGCACCTCTCCCGGGGGAGATGCGGCATGATGCATGAGAAGATCAGGCCACATCATCTGGAGCGCAAGGCGGTCCTCTACGTCCGGCAATCGTCAGCTCATCAGGTTCTGCACAATCGCGAAAGCAGGGCCCTGCAATATGCGATGCGTGACCGCCTGACGACGTTGGGCTGGTCTTGTATCGAAATCGTTGATGATGATCTCGGACGTTCGGCGGCTGGCGGGGTCGCTCGCGCAGGCTTCGATCGGATGGTCGCCGAGGTTTGCCTCGGCAAGGTTGGAGCGGTCGCCGCGCGAGAGGTATCGCGCTTTGCCCGAAATAGCCGCGACTGGCAGCAGCTTATCGAAATGTGCCGTGTCGTCGATACGGTGCTGATCGACCAAGAGGCAATCTATGCGCCGCGCCAAGGTAACGACCGACTTTTGCTCGGCTTGAAGGGCAGTCTCAATGAATATGAGCTCGACCTTCTCCGACAGCGCTCCTTGGCGGCGCGCTATGAGAAGGCCAAGCGCGGCGAGCTCGTCGTTACCGCGCCCGTTGGCTTCATTAAGGTCGGCGACAGAGTCGAAAAGGATCCTGATCGGAGGGTTCAGGAAGCCATCGCTCTCGTTTTCGACAAGGTGTCGGAGCTCGGCAGCGCTCGGCAGGCGTTGCTGTGGTTCCTCGAACATGGCCTCGATCTTCCCGTCAGGCGTCCTAACGGCGACATCGCTTGGCGTAGGCCCTGTTATGCGACCATCCACCGGATGGTCGGGAACCCGATCTATGGTGGCGCTTACGCTTACGGCAAGACTGGCGCGGCGCCGACATTTGGTCGAATGATGGCCCAACCGGGGCGCTGTCGGAAAACCCGCAACGAATGGCTGGCTTTGATCCCGGGAACGCATGAAGGCTATCTCAGCTGGGAGCGGGCAGAGGCAATCCGCACGATGGTGAGCAACAACGCCCCCATGGGCCAACATCATGGAGCGCCGAAGCACGGTGACGCGCTGCTCGCCGGATTGATCCGATGCCGCCGCTGCGGCCGCAAACTGACGCTCCGTTATACGGGCACGGCCCACAACGTTCCCCGCTATTCCTGCTGGCGGGGGCTGCTCGACAATGGCGAGCCACGCTGCATCGCGTTTGGAGGCTTGCGGGTCGATGATGCCATCGAGGAAGCGCTTCTCGGTGTCGTCGGGCCGGGCGCTGTCGCCGCGGCGATGGATGCTGAGAAGCAGGCGGCAAACAAGCGTGACCAGGTCCGCGAATTCCTGCAGCAGGATCTGGAGGCAGCTGGCTATGCCGCCGACCGGGCTTTCCGACAGTATGACGCCGCCGATCCTGCCAACCGCCTCGTCGCCGCTGAGCTGGAGGCGCGCTGGAACAAGGCGCTGACGCATGTCGGCGAGATTGAGCGCCGAATTGTCGAGCACGACGCCCAAACCCCGGCGTCATCACCTTTGCCTGCGGCGGATGTTTCAGCGCTCGCGCATAATCTGCGAGCGGTCTGGTCTGCCCCGACAACCGACGCCCGGCTCAAAAAACGCATCGTACGGACTGTCATACAGGAAGTGGTGGCTGATCTCGATGACACCGCCTCCGAAATTGTTCTCCTGGTCCATTGGGCCGGTGGCGTTCACACTGAACTACGCCTGCCACGCCGCCGTCACGGGCAACGTAACGCGACCCCCGATGATGTTATCGACGCGGTGCGGCAGCTGGCCCTCATCGCCAATGACGATCTGATCGCGGGCATTCTCAATCGCAATGGACTAACCACCGGCAACGGCAACCGGTGGACCCGCGAGCGGGTTACAGCGCTTCGCTCGTACCGGAAGATACCGGTTTTCCGGCCCCAAGCTGATAACATCGAGCTCTGGCTCAACCTGGGCAATGCCGCGCGACTCCTCGGAATTTCGCCGAAGACGCTCAGACAGGCCGCCGAGGCCGGTCAGATCGAAGGTGCTCATCCATTGCCCGACGGTCCCTGGATTTTCAGCCGATCAGAACTCACCACGCCGGCCGCTCGACAGATCGTTGATCGCGCTCGCTCGAACCCTCAACACCCGGCGGGATCGCACCCCGATCAACAAAACCTCTTTTCTTCAATGGCATAGAAAGATGGGCGTTATGAAGCATCGTTGTAAACGTGCTGCCACGCATCGAGCACCAAGCGGGCATGGGTGGTCGAAGCTGCTTCCGACCAGCAGCAAACACACACAATTGGCAGGCGGCACGCTGGCGATCTCGAGCAGATCGTCAGCAACCTGTAACGACACGCGAACTCGGCAATGACCGCGTTTGGCGCCTTGCTGACAGGCAACGCTCACGCTACCGCGGTGACCTCAGATGCACGTCGATCCACGACAGGCGGCGCTCCGAATAAGCTCATATACTCCCGGCTGAACTGCGACGGCTTGGCCGACCCTTCCCATCAATTCGAGAGACCGTGATATCGGACTCAGTCTCCCGGATTCGTAGCTGCCAGCCAGTCCTTTGCTCGGCGATTTCCTTGCGTTATGCGGTGGCGATGACCGCTGTTTCAGCAATCGATCGAGCGTTTGATCTGGCAAAATCGGGCCGGTGCCGCAGCGTATCCGAGATCATCCGTCACCTGCGGTCAGACGATCGCGCTGCCGTTGAGGCGCATCTCGCGCAACCGGGTGCCAGACGAGAGCTCATCCAGATCTGCAGTACCGCCTGGCTTGCCGCCGATTGATGCAATCCGACCGCCGATTTCATCCCATTCGCCCGGCGCCTGATCGCCGAGCCTATCTCCGTCGTTAGCTAGCTGACGGCATGTCACTCGGCATCAGCCTGATCGTCTTGCTGGCTGCGGTGCTGCACGCGAGCTGGAACGCGCTGCTGCGCGCAGGATCGGATCGACTCTGGTCGATGACGGTGATGTGCGTGGCGATCGCAATCGCCTGCGCGGGGGCAGCACTCTTCGTTTCGCTGCCCGCCAGAGCCAGCTGGGGCTATGCGCTACTCTCGGCCCTGCTCCATGTCGGCTACAATCTCTTCCTCGTGCGGACCTACCGGAGCGGGAATCTCGGCCAGACTTACCCGATCTCGCGCGGATCGTCGCCGGTCCTCGTGTCGATCGGAGCGGCCCTGTTCGCTGGCGAACTGCCTGACCCGATCAGCGCTTTGGTGTCATGCTCGTTTCAGGCGGGATCGTATCACTGGCCTTCCAGGGACGAACCGTCGGGTGGGGCAGCCTACCCTATGCGCTCGGGACAGGGTGTTTCATCGGTGCCTATAGCGTGACCGACGGCATCGGTGTCCGCATGTCCGGCACGCCGATTGGATACACTGTTTGGATGTGCCTCCTGTGGGGCGTGATGGCGCCGGCCGTGTACGCCGCCTTGCGCGACTGGCGCAGCCTCTTTCGCGGCCGCCGGGAGACGGCGATCGCGGCCGGCGGCGGCATCGTCTCGCTGGTCGCCTATGGGATCGTGATCTTTGCGATGTCGTTTGGGCCGATGGGATCGGTTTCGGCCTTGCGCGAAACCAGCGTCGTCTTCGCGGCGTTCATCGGTCGTTTCTTCCTGCGCGAACGGCTTACTGCCTGGCGCATCGGCGCCTGCTGCGTGGTGGCCTTGGGTGCGATCCTGATCAGCCACCATAGTGGTACCGGGCGCACCGCTTCGACCGTTCCGAGGGCGACCCTGGGCCACCAGCCGCCGCGATAAGGCGATATGCTTATTCTGTATCGGCAGCGTTCCGCTTTTCGACCTCAACTGAGTGGAAGCCAGGAGCGTCCTTCAATTGTGAGACACTCAATCGAATGTCGCGCTGCGACACCATGGTCAGGTGGAGCTTGTTTTCTCGAGATCGTCCTCGGCCGGGATCGTGACGATACGTCGGAGTTGGCTGCCGCGGACGCCGAGGAGCTTTCTTGACCCTGTCCGGCTCTATCGATCCGCGCTCCGCCAGCACGCTGAACACCGCGCTCTGCAACCGGGAACGATAGGCTTCCTCCAGCGGCTTTATGCCGATCAGGATCAGCAGGATGATCCCGGTTGCCAGCGCGTCCGCGAAATAAAGTCCGCCACCCGCTGCCAAGCCGAGAGCAGCGACGCTCCACACGCTCGCTGCTGTCGTCAGACCCTTAACCACCTGCCCGCGAAGCAGGATCGAACCCGCCCCCAGGAAGCCGATGCCCGACACGACCTAGGCTGCTACGCGCGAAGGGTCCAGCACCACATGCGGCATCTCGGTTGCGCGTGAGAAGCCATAGGCCGACACGATCATAAGCAGGGGCGAGCCGACGCTGACCAGCACGTGCGTCCGAACGCCTGCCGCCCACAGCAGGCGCTCCTGTTCGGAGCCTACGAGACTGCCGAGCAAGGCGGCCACGACGAGGCGGATCGCGATCTCGGTGTCCGTGATCATCCCGCCTGTTCTGCTCCAATTGACATGTTACAGGGTGAACTCCCTCCCGCAACGGCATGTTCAACGCCGAAGCGGATCGATGTCGGAGCACGTGGTGACCGGAACAGGCGACCTGGAAATAACCGTCGGCACGGATGAAGGTCCCGTCCGCGTCTCAATAACACGCCAGGCCTTGTCGCGGCTTTCCGGGCGCAGCCACGTCACGCCGGAAGAGGTCGCATCCGCCTATCGCATCGAGATCGAGGATATCGTCCGTAGGAAGGTGCAGTTTGGCGCGCCGTCGGGCATACTCCGTCTCACCGAAGCCGATTTCGCGATCTAGCGGGGCCGACCACCGGCTACCGGATCAGTCGGCGGATAAGGCAGGTCGGCGATGGCCGACACGATCTCGAACGACGCCATTTCGCGGCAGAAATCCGGCTCTTGGTCCTCAGGACTTGCAATCACGACGCTGAAATCGGAACTGCCTCGTATCCGCGCGTGACCGGTGCCGGCTGGCAGGACGAGGACATCGCCAGCATCGACAGCCAGACGTGGCGAATGCCTGCCTCCAATCCCCAAAATGGCAGAACCTGAAGCTATTCCGATCACCTCATGGGCAGTCGAATGATAATGAAAGTCGCGATGGATGTTGCCGCGGCCCAGTGAGCGCCAACCATTTCGCTCGAACATCTCTTCCAAGGCTGTGCCAATGTCCGGCAGATCGTAGTCGGCAGCGTTTCGGTAGATGAGAACCGGTAGGCAGGGATTGTTAGGAATCCAGTCGTCCGTCTTCAGGTAAATCCGGCGTGGCTCGATCATCCAACTCGCAGTCAATGTCGCTATGATCCGCCAAACTGCGTGATATTCTTTGCAGTTTCATGACACCGAGTCGATACCGTTGCTGGCACCAACACGAGAGAAGCCGACCGGCGGCTACCGGGATCACACAAAAGCGCCGTAGACGACCAATCTTGGGCGCATCAACGAAGGGCAGCTTTCGATCGTGCCGCCTCCGCCGCAGCTGCGTGGTTCGTTGACTTCAACAATCTGGGACGCGACCGATTTATGGCTGACATGGTGCCGAGCCTCCAAAACGATTCCTAGGCGTCACTCGTGGTAAGGTACGACACCAACCAGGCGATCGAGCGCTTTGCTAGACCGGGTCTGAAGCAGACAAAATAGAGGTAAGCCTTCTTAGGCGTTCGTTTCGCCGAGTGGACCATACAGCAAAGACGTCGGTCAGTCTCCGGCCGCTTCGATCCCGTTCTCCGCTTTGATCTGCAAGCGTGATTGCAGCCGACCCCTTCGGATCACCCATTTGGATCTGACGGCACGAAACTTGGCGGGCGACAGGCATAGCGACGCCGCACGCACGGACGGCGATGCGCTTGCGCGGAACTCTCCGGCGTTCCGTCAATTCGGTTCCTTATCCAGGTTGGAGATGCAGATGTGCTCTGCGAGAGCCGATAGCAGCAAGGTCCCCCTGCCGAATGTCTGGCGCTTGAGCGCATCGCTAGCGTTTGTTCCGCAGCATGGGGAAAACTTAGTTCTTGTTACGAGCCTTGAAAGGGCGGTCCGAGCTTGGGTCGAACTCACCCCCGATAGGCGCGTATCCGCGCGGCTGACAATTGGGAGAACAATCATGATCGATGGCATTGAAGCCAGAATTTTAGCCGGCGCTGAGATCGATACTCTTGCCCGACGAATTTTTTTTGATTGACGAATTGCGGTGGAGACGTGGCATCGACAATTCTTGTGGGACATCTGGCACCGGATTGACGCGCCTGATCACAGGCCAATCTCGATTGAATTCACCGCTAAGGCATTAGACGACTGTAAGTTAATTTCCTGTTCTTACATTAAAAACACTACTACAAAAAAATACTTGTTCTCCGGAATCCGCATTACCGATCATAGCGCACCATGAGCTGTCAATCGAAATTCGTGCCGCTCTGCGCCCCGTTTCTGATCGGCGTGTTCTGTTGGTCCTGCTCAACGAGCTTCGATGTTCTGCCATCGGGCGTCGGCACGAACATCCGGCTTGAATTCGTCCAGAGAGGCTGGAGCAAAGGTGACGGCCGCCAGTGCGTCTCCGAGCTAATTGTCGCGGAAGAGGAATGGCCTGATCGAGGCTTCGGCCCAGTGGCGTGGCAGATCGAAGCGATCGGCGACTGTACACTCCTGACGGGTATCGATATTGGACATGTGCCAGAAGGTTTCGCTGAGGTGGTCAATCGACTTCCGTTGAAGAGGGGGCGGATGTACAGTGCCTCGGTGCACGGGATGTCCGTTCAGGGTGGCTATCTTCCTTGGTTCGTTTGCCAGAAGGCCCCCGCCGTAGTTGGTTGGAAAAACGAAAATCATCTCAGTAATCCGCCGGGGAATTGCGGTCCGGCCTGACATTTCCGTTATGCCACCGCGTCTTGCCACGATACGCCGCCGAACCTGAGTCGGCAGTCGGCAGTCGACCAATATGGGGCGTTGCTAAACAAAATGGCCGGCGCGAAAAGCCGCCATCGCCGACGCGGTAAGCTGAGACGTGAGATGCGCGACACCTTCTGCCGGAAGGCGCCGCAAGATCGCCGGGGTCATCAAAACAATCCCGACGCCCGCCCCTTCGATCCGGCTCGCCTCTATCATGGGCGAATTGGATCGAGAGGCACGTGTCCGCACAGGTCTCTATTTCGCGATCGGGACCAGCGAAGCCAGAACCGCGACGGCGCAGCGATGCAGACCAAACTCGACGAGTTCCTGCGCGCGGTCAAGAAGGCGCCCGAGCATTTCATTGGCATCGAGCATCTGACCGACGAGCAGATTGAGAAGATCCGCAAGGTCCTTGAGGAGGAATGCGAAGGCCGATCGGGGGCGAGCGACAGCAAGGCAGCGCCGCACAAGAGCGTGGAGAAGCTGCTGAGCCGATACTGAGTTCGCGAAGGCCTAGTACGAGCAGGTCTACGCCGCACCCTCAATCGGGCATCTCGGCGTCCGGGTGAAGAATGCCCGCCCATCGGAGCTCACTCCGGAATTCCTGCGGAACCTTCGCGCGAAGAGCGGCAAGGTCGGCAAGGATCTGATTCGGCTTGGCGGTCCCGACGATCGATGCGGAAGCGACGTCGGGCACAGCGTTGAACTAGAGAGCCGCCGCGACGAGATCGACGCCATGCTTGCCGGCGATCGCGCGGAGGCTGGCAAATCGCTCGCCCGTTTCCAGAGGGATTAGCGTGTTGCCCTCGCCGTAATTGTGGCGAGGCTCGCCACCGAGGAAGCCGGCGTTGATCGAGGAGCCCACCACGAAGCTCGCGCCTTTCTCGCGCGCTTTCGGGAAGACCCGCTCGACGGCATTGGCGTGATCGACGAGAGAATATTAGCTGGCGAAGAGGTCCATGTCACTGTCCGCCTGGTCCATGCAGCGGAGGATAGGTTCGGGGCAGTTCACGCTCTTGAACCCGTCGGAACCATGGGGCGCCGAACGCTCCGCTATTATTCCCGGACGGGTTGTGCGCCAGGTCATCGCGGGAAGCCATCTCAATCTCCGGTCCCAGAACCGGATCGCTCGTCCCTGCTCGTCGAGCGGCAGCCGACGAAGTCCTCCACTAAGCTCCGTGCGGATGGTCTGGTCGTGGACCTGGACATCACGCCACGACAGGGGACACAGGCTCTCTCCCACGCCGGCCGTCCCGCCCTCGCGCACGATGAGGAAGCCTATCTCACCCATGAAACAGGAGACCAGGGCATCGGTGACGCGGCCGATCACCACGCCGTCGGATCCCTTCGCGGTATGTCCTCCAGGCTAAGCGCATAGAGCAGCTCGTCACCGCTCCGACGTTCGCTCCGGTTCTCCTCGGCGCGCGACGCATCGCCGAACCTAGCGCGCTTCCCGAGCCACCGCCACATGCCGAACATGGCGACGAGGGCGAAGAAGCCATTTGTCCAGAGCAGCTGGGTCTGCCCGCTTGCCAGTCCGTCCACCGCCCATGCCACGGCGCCGACCACGAAGATGTCAAAGCCCCATCCCGTTACCGTGCCCCAGATTGGAGGCGGTCATCAACGCCGCGATGAAAGTCGCCCTGAGCGCGATCCAGCGCGATCCAGCCCGCACCGTCCGCTGTCGTCACGATTGACGCCCTTATTCGATACTCGCCTCCGGAGACTGGGTCCAACAGAGACGCTGACGCCAATCCTAATCTATGTTTCGAAACAATCGAGAAAACATGCACTTATTTCCGGCCGTCGGAACAAGCCATGTTCTCGGCCGCTTCCCTTGGCACGGCAGTATCACCTGCCGGATAAGGAGATGCAGGATGAGCATCGAAGGCAAGATCAAGGAAGCTGCCGGCTACGTGAAGGAAGAGGCGCACGAACACAGCAAGACCCCCGAGGGCCAAAAGAAGGCTCAGGAAGGCCGCGATCTGCGCAACGAAGGCCGTGTTGAAGACGGCAAGGCGCCGAAAATGAACGAGCCCGGCACCGGCGACACGAGCAAGTGACGATGGCACGGCCCTTCGCGGGGCTGTGACAAGTCAACGATTCTTCGCTGGACGTTGTCCGGCGGTCTCGTTTCCGCTCTTTGGATAGAGCGGGCGAATGCTTAATCTCCGCCAGCTATTCACCGCAGACTGGCATACTGAAATCAGGGTCAAGCAGCGTTCCACCGGACGATGGTGTCGCGCAGGTGATCTGGTTGAACGGACGGCGTATGCTTTCTCTTGACGGCTCGATCATTCCGATACCGGCCACGGTGGTCCTCGTCGTCGACGACGAAGCGCTGATCCGCATGTACGCCTCGGACGTTCTGGAGGATGCGGGATGCGTGCCGATCGAAGCGGAGAATGCCGACGACGCTCTTCGACAGCTGGCAGCTTATCCAAAAATTTCGGTCCTGTTCACGGATATCAACATGCCCGGCGCCTTGAGCGGCCTCGATCTTGCCCGCGTCGTTCACGCGCAACGACCGGACATCCAAATCATCATCGCGTCGGGCAAGATGAGACCGTTGCAGGCAGAGATCCCGGACGACGGGCGGTTTTGCTCCAAGCCCTACGACGCGCAGGAGATCGTGGGCATCATTGCCGCGGACCAAATCCGGCGGGGAATTCAGCCAACACCGTGATCCACCCGCCGTTATGAGAGTCCCGCCTTCTTGGACGCTCAGCTGATCGATGCGGGATTGAGACCGGGTCTTCTTTACCGACGCCTCGGCTGTCCGAGTCTTGGAGATGCTTCCCTTTTTTCTCGGATCTGACCGCCCCCCCGATCCGCGGTGTTTAGACGTCAGTGATGGGTATGCGGCCAACTTTTGTGACGAACGTGCCAGATCTGCTCGGGGCGGCCAGAGAGTTCTTGCCGTGATATTGGTCGCCCCAGCACGATCGAATGTCCGTTCACCGATCGCTCCAGCCTCGCGATAATAAGCCGATACAGCCTTCAGGCCGGTACGATGCTGGCGCGGGGTGAGAACCCTGTTATGTCTCGATGGCCTGACACGTGGAGTTCCAATGGCGCTCGTAAAAAAAACCGCGATGATTGGGCGCAAGGCCCCAAAGGCCGGGGATGCCGCGACACCGGAGCAGCCGAAGCCACGCGCTAGCCGCGTTGCGAGAACCACGATGTCCGCGCGGAAGGGCAGAGCGTCGGAGCGGCTCGCCGCCGCGTCCCTTCAGCTTGCCAGCGGCGTCGGAGAGGCCGCCTCCGCTGTGGCCGAGTTGCAGCGGGCGATGGATCAGATCTCCCGAGGGGCCGAGGAGGCGGCAAGCGCGGCGCAGGAATCGTCCAGCTCGATCAGTTCACTCGTGCGCGACTTCAGTGATGCGCGTGAACAGGCTGTGACGTCTTTAGCACGCACCGAGCAGTTGCAGACCGGCTTTGCTGACACCCATGCGCAGATCGAGGGCTCGATTTCGGCGATCGAACTCAACGCCGAGCGCCAACTCTCCTCGGTCTCTGTCATCGCCACGCTCGAAGACAAAGCGGGCGGCATCAGCACTATCAGCCAAGATGTCTCCGACGTCTCGGAACAGACGGGACTCCTCGCGCTCAACGCCGCGCTCGAAGCGGCGCGGGCAGGCGAACAGGGCCGCGGCTTTTCGATCGTTGCCGACGAAGTGCGAATGCTTGCCGACGGATCAGATACTCGCGCAGGTGAAATCCGCCAGCTGACCGACGAGATTCGTGACACCGTGCAGATCATCGCGAAGCGCATCAACGATGCCTCCGAGATCGCCACACGCGAGGGAGTGAGCGGTCGGGCTCTGATGCAGCGCCTTACCCAGGGACGCGACGACCTCGCGCTCCTGACCGAGGGCGTGCAGGCGATCGTGCAGGCAGCGACCGAAGCCGAAGGGGCTGCGCGCGAGGCAGCAAAGGGAGCCGAGCAGGTCGCTGCCGCAGCGGAGGAGCAATCGGCGGCGGCGGCCGAGGCCCAACAGGCTGTACAGCAGCAGAGCCAGTCGCTCGACCAGAGCCATCAGGCGGCCGAAGAGATTTCGACCATTGCCGAGCAATCGATCGATGGCGCGACGACCGAGGTCGGTGCTCAGATCTCGGCGGCTGCAGAAGAGCTGTCTGCGACTGTGCAGGAGATTTCCGGGTCCGCTGCCCAGATCCTTGTCGCGATCGACCAGATCGGTCAAGGCGCCGAGCTTCAGTCCTCTGCCACCCTCCAGGCCGACACCGCGATGGGTCAGATCGAGAAGTCCGCCGCTTCCGCGATGGAGCGGGCCAGGCAGGCGAACGAACGCGTCGCGACTCTGCAGAGCCTGGTCGCCGAAGGTCGCGACATCGTTCGCCGTCTCGTCGACGGTGTCGGAAACGCCTTGCAGGAGACCCGCGAGATCGGAAAATTGATGATCGGTCTGGCGGACCGGACGCGCCGGATCGAACGTCTTGTTGACGGCCTCGCGCTAGTCGCGGTCCAGATCAACATGCTGGCCGTCTCTGGATCGGTGGAGGCGACCCGTGCAGGTGAGTCCGGGTCTGGCTTCGCCACGGTCGCCAGCGACATCCGCAACCTGTCACGAACGGCGGCGGAGAACGCGGATGGCGCCAAGGGAATCGTGGGCGGCATGCAGGATGAGATCGGCGATCTCCGTCGCGACCTCGAACTGATCGCCGGAGCGGGCGAACTCGAGGTAACCCGGAACCATGCTGTGGTCGCCCGCCTCGACATGATGGTGGCGGAACTCGCTGCGCTGGCCGCGAGTAGCGCAGCGATCATCGCCAGTGCGGAAGGCATCATTGGCGCGGCTCGACAGGTGCGCGTCGGGACCGAGCAGATCTCGACGGTCGCGCAGGAAGCCTCAGCGGCTGCCCAGGAAGCGGCAAGCGCGGCCCGCCAGCAGGCTCAGGGCGCCGAAGACTTGGCGGCGGCAATTGAGGAGATCGCGTCGCTTTCGACGGCGTTGGTTCCGGCGGAGGCCTGACGGTGGCGGGCACCACGCCTTCGCGCTATCTGACAATTCGCGCCACTGGCCGGCTGCAGGCGCTGCCGGCGGACGCTGTCCGCGAGGTGGTGAAGCTCCCGGTCGTGACGCGTGTTCCTCACGCTCCTGCCGGCATGGTGGGGCTTGCCAACGTCAGAGGAATGGCGGTCCCGATCCTCTCGGTGACGGCGCTTCAAGGCGGTAGTGTCGCAGGCGGTGACCGGCTGCTGGTTCTCGATCGCAACGACCCGATCGGTCTTCTCGTCGACGAGGTGCGGGACATTGTCGAGAAGAAGGGCCGACTTCGCGCCCTCGATGTGGACGCCATCGTCTCGAGCGTGCTGCGGCAAGCACCGGTCCGACCGTCCTCAACACGGGCGCGTCGGATCGCCGGTCGGAAATCAGTGGTTGAGGCGGTCACGCTCGATCTCATCTCGTTCAAAGCCGGCAATCAGGAATTCGCTCTCCCTCTGGACCAGGTGGCGGAGGTGATCGCGCTCCCCGCCAGCATTACCCGCCTTCCCGATGTGGATCGCGCGGTACTCGGCACCGTCGAGCACCGTGGAGATTTGCTGCCGATTGTCACGCTGGCGCCTTTGCTGGGATTGAAGGAAGAGACCCCCACGCGGGTCGTTATCGCGACGATGCGAGGGCACCGCCTCGGGCTGGCCGTGACGTCGATGCAGTCCGTGCTCCGCGCCGACGAGGCCGACGTCGATCCCGTTCCCTCCGTCATCGCAAGACGTGCGAGCGAAGCTCGTATCCAGGCGATTGCTCGTCTCGAGGACGGGCGGCGGCTCGTCTCGATCCTCGCCGCCGACCAAATTTTTTCTGAAGCGCTTATGGCGCACATCCCCGAACGACGTCAGGAACAAGCGGAGATGGTCGAGATGGCGGCGTCAGCGACCGAGCCCTTTTTGATCTTTCAGCTAGGCTCCCAGAATTTCGGCATGCCCGCGATGGCGGTCGAGGAGATCGTCCGGGTTCCAGGCACGCTCACCCGCCTGCCCAAGGCGCCGTCGTTCGTTGAAGGCGTGATGAACCTGCGCGGCCATGCGATCCCGGTGATCGATCAGCGCAAGCGATTCGGAGATATGGCGCCGTCCGAGCGCTGCCGGCGCGCGCTTATCGTTCGCATCGGGTCGCTGCGCGCCGCGTTCGCGGTCGACGACGTGTCCGAGATCCGACGAATGGACGGTTCCAGCCTCGCCCCGGCGCCCAGTATATCGGACGACACGCGGTTGTTCGATCGTACAGCGACGATGCCCGACGGCAGCATCGTCCTAATGATCGAGCCGGCCGAGCTTCTCGACGGAACCGAACGGGATCTGTTGGTCGCCATGCAGACCGACCCGGCTGCGTCCCGGACGTGATCCGCCTCCTCGTTGTCGACGATTCTCCGTTGATGCGCCGCCTGCTATCCGACATCTTCGGTCAGCAAGAGGATTTCGTCGTCGCGACCGCGCGCAGCGGTGATGAGGCGATCGCGTCGCTGAGCGACTTCAAGCCCGACGTCGTGACCCTCGACATCCACATGCCGGGCATGGACGGTCTCCAATGCTTGGACCGCATCATGCTCGAGCGGCCGACGCCGGTGGTGATGGTGTCCTCGCTCTCCGCCGAGGGCGCCGACGAGACGCTTGAGGCGATGTCGCTCGGCGCCATCGACTTCGTGCCCAAGCCAGGCGGTGCGATCACGCTGGCGATCGACGAGCTCGCACCGACCCTAGTAGAGAAAGTGCGAGCCGCCTCCCGGGCGCGCCTGTCCCGGACCTCGCGCCTCGCCGAACGTGTGCGTTTGCACGGCGCTGCGGCACGGCCCAGACCAAAAGTTGCGCAATCGAGGGGGCAAGCGGTACCCGTCGATTGGGTACCTCCCCAAGAGGGCGCCATCGTCCTGATCGGCACGTCGACCGGCGGTCCGCCCGCCCTCGATGCCGTCCTTACCGCCCTGCCGGCCTCCTTTCCCTGGCCGATACTCGTCGCCCAGCACATGCCCGCGAGCTTCACCGGACAACTCGCCCGCCGGCTCGACAAGGTGTGCGCCCTGTCGGTGAGCGAGGTCACCAAGCCAACCCCAATCGAACCCGGCAATATCTACATCGGGAGGGGCGACGCCGATCTCATTGTCACCCGCCGCGGAACCAGGCTCGTCGCAATGCCTGCGCCCGAGGATCCGAACAGGCTCTGGCATCCAAGCGCGGACCGGCTCGTCGAAAGCGCACTTGCTGCGGTTGCATCCGAAAGGCTCGTGGGCGTGTTGATGACCGGGATGGGTGCGGATGGAGCCGAGGCAATGACACAGCTCCATGCGCGAGGCGGCCTGACGATCGCCGAAGCCGAGGAAACCGCCGTGGTATGGGGCATGCCGGGCACTCTCGTGGAACGAGGGGGGGCCGCGATGATCCTGCCTCTCGACCGAATTGCCGGCGCCCTGCTTGAATTGGCGCGCTCGAGGTGAGCGCGACGGACGAGCCAGCCTCCACCGTGTCGCCCTTACTTTCGCCCGAGCAGCTCAAGCGTCTGTGTGGGATCCTGTACGACCGCACCGGCATGATCTTCGGCGAGTCCAAGCGCTATTATATCGAGCGACGCGTGGCTGACCGGATGGTGAAGGCTGGCGTGGAGGACGTATGGCGCTATGTGGCGACGCTCCCGTTCGACCAGGACGAACTGCAGGCGCTCATCAACGCCTTCACGATCAACGAAACCTACTTCTATCGCGAGGAGAGCCAGCTCGCCGCCCTGTCGCGCGAGATCCTTCCCCGGATCGTCGAGAAGCGTCGCCCGGGCGACCTCGTCCGCATCTGGTCGATGCCCTGCTCGAGCGGGGACGAACCTTATTCCATCGCGATCTGGCTGCTCGAGAACTGGCCAATGGTCGACGCCTGGAACATCGAGATCGTCGGCTCGGATGTCGACACGGCGGCATTGGCCCAGGCCAGACGGGGTCGATATGGCGAACGCGCACTGGCGCGGCTCCCCGAAGACGTGCGAGATCGTTATTTCGGTCCGGTGAAGGGCCATACGCGCGAGATCGTCGACGACCTCAAGGAGTCGATTCATCTCACCGAGACGAACCTCATCGATGCGCGAAGCACGAACGCGCAGGGCCGTTTCGACGTCGTCTTCTGCCGCAATCTGCTCATCTACTTCGACGACGCGGCGCGCGAGGTGGCGGCCAACAACCTGTTCGCATGCCTCAACCCCGGTGGCTTCCTCTGCCTTGGACACACCGAATCCATGTCACGCATCAGCGACCGCTTCGAGCTGGTTCGCTTGCAGGATGCGATCGTCTATCGTCGGCCATGATGGACGAGCTTTTGGCCCAATTCCTGATCGAGGCGCGCGAGCTCATTCCCGAAGCCGTCGCAGCCCTCGAGCGATTGCGGCTGGAGCCGGCAGACAAGTCTCAGATCGATTCGGCTTTTCGTGCGGTGCACACGCTCAAGGGGTCGGTGGCGCTGTTCGACATGGCACCGGCCGGCCGAGTCCTTCACGCGGCGGAGGATCTGCTGGACCGCGCGCGCGGAGGGCGCGTTCAGCTGAACGCCGCTTCGAGCTCGACCCTGCTTGCCTGTATGGATCGGGTCGATGGCTGGGTCGATGCGATAGAGGCGAACGGGCGCCTTCCGCACGATGCCGGCGCGATAGCGGCACGCCTTGTCCGCCGTAGCGGTGGAGCGGTGGAGAATGCGGAGCCTGAGGACCCCATTCAAATCGTTCCGACCTGGGTCGAGGCGATCCTCGACCGAGAGCCGAACGCTCAACGAGCGACGTCGGACATGGTCGCGTTCCGCTACGTACCCGACGCCGCATGCTTCTTCCGCGGAGACGACCCGTTGGCGCTGGTGGCCGCCATCCCGGAGATGGTGGTGCTGACCATCCAGCCTCTCTCCCCATGGCCCGAGATCGACGTTATCGATCCCTTTCACTGCAATATCGTATTGGAAGGGTTGAGCGCCGCTCCGATGGCGGCGGTTCAGGCAGCACTGCGTGTCGTCGGCGATCAGGCCAACTATTGCGCAGTGCCGCGGCAGACGGACGAGATCAGCACGGCCTCCGACGCGATCCGCACATTCCGTGTCGAGGAGCGGCGGATCGACAATCTCGTTGATCATGTCGGGGAACTGGCCGTGGTCGGTAACAGCCTCGCTTCGATCGTCGTGGATGCAGCCCGGACTGATGTCGCGCTCGCGCAGCGCCTGCGCACCTTTCAGGCCGAGCTCGATCGCGGGATTCTGGCGATGCAGCGATCGGTCATCGCCGTTCGTCTCGTGCCTGTCGGCCCGGCCGTCCGAAGGCTACCTCGGCTCGTGCGCGAGATCGCCGAGGGCCTCGGGAAGAATGTCGTCTTCACGATCGAAGGCGAGAGCACCGAGGTTGACAAGGCGATCGCGGACACGTTGTTCGAGCCGCTGCTGCACCTCGTCCGCAACGCACTAGACCATGGCATCGAGCTACCCGAGCGGCGCGTCGCCGCCGGCAAACCGGCGCAGGGTTCCCTTCGGCTCCGTTTCACTCGATCAGGTGAGCAATTGCATGTTTCGCTCAGCGACGACGGCGCCGGCATCGACTCGGCGCGCATCAAGACCATCGCCATCGAACGCGGTATCATCAGCAGCGAGGCGTCGGCGCTGCTCGACGATGGCAGCGCCACGCAACTGATCTTCGCACCCGGCTTCTCCACCGCTGACCAGGTGACGGACGTCTCCGGCCGCGGTGTCGGCATGGACGCCGTGAGGCGCGCCGTGGAGGCTGCCGGCGGGCGGATCGAAGTCGAAAGCCAGGTCGGCGCTGGCTCGAATATGATGCTCGTCCTTCCCTTGAGCGCGATCACCACGCGTTTGCTTGTCGTGGTGGCCGGCGACGATCGCTACGCGATCCCGTTCGACCGTATTGCGGAAACGGCGACGGTGACGGCTGGACAGATCGTGCCGCTCGGCGGCGGCGAGGCGTTGGTCCTGCGCAATGCGACAGTCCCGCTCCTGCATCTTTCCGAACTTGTCGGCCGCAGCCGTACAGCATCGGACCGTGTCAGGCTTGTCGTCACGCGCATGAACACCGAACGTGTCGCACTGGCGATCGATGCGTTCGGCGAGCGCGTCGACTCGATGGTGCGACCTGTGAGCGGATTGTTGGCGACGGTGCCCGGGATCGCCGGAACCACCTTGATGGGCAATGGCGATGTGCTTCTCGTGCTGGATCCCGAAAGGCTGATCGGATGAGCGTGCGGATCGCGAACCAGATCATTGTCCTCGAGGGGCGGTGCAGGATCGAGGAAGCGGAGATGCTCCTCGGATATCTTCTGGAAGATGGAGATCGCTTGGTCGACCTCTCCGGATGCGAAACGATGCATTCCGCAGTGGTCCAGATCCTGATGGCTGCTAAGCCTGTAATTTCGGGGCGACCGATTGATCCATTCCTATGCGCTCACATCCTGCCGCTGCTAGAGACGGAGCGTTCACCTTCCGGCGGAGGCCCATTATAGCAGACCCAAGGTCCTCGTTGGTCGCGGCAATCTCCGCCCCGGCAGTTCGTGATTGGAGTACGGTATGCCGGTGACGGTTCTGGTCGTCGATGACAGCAAGCTTGCCCGCATCGTCGCAACGAAAGCTCTTGCGGAGCTGCAACCTGACTGGACGCGCGTCGAAGCCGGCAGCGCGGCCCAGGCGCTTGAGATCATGTCGACGACCGAAGTCGACGTTGCCCTGATCGATTTCAACATGACCGAGAAGGACGGTCTCGTACTGGCAGCCGAGCTTCGCGAGACCCACCCGGATCTCCCGATCGCGATCATCACCGCCAACATCCAGGACGAGGTCGTCGCCCGCGCTCGTGCCCTCGACGCGGCGTTCGTGGCGAAGCCGGTGACGACCGAGGGGTTGCAGGGGTTCGTGTCTGGCACCGCCCTTCGACTGCGATCGAAGAAATAGTGACCGCTGACGACATCATGCTGGGCGAGCTCGAGCGCGACGCGCTGACCGAGATCGTGAATATCGGCGTGGGCCGAGCAGCGTCCAATCTCCGGAAGATGGTCGGGGGCCAAGTGTTGCTGTCGGTGCCTGCGATCGAGATCGTATCGCAGCCACGCGCTGCGAGACTGATCAGCGAACGTGAGGAGGCGGATCTCGTCGCCGTCCGGCAGGACTTTTCGGGGGCGTTTTCCGGCCGCGCGCTTCTCATTTTCCCAGAGACCAAGAGCCTCGAGCTCGTCCGGGCTGTCACCCACGACGAACTGACCGTCGAGGAGGTGCTCGAGATGGAGCACGAGGCGCTGGCAGAGACGGGGAATGTCATCCTCAACTCGTGCCTCGCGACAATGGCGAACATGCTCAAGCGCTCGCTCTCCATGACCATCCCGGAGGTCGTTCGTGGCAATGGCGCGAGTTTGTTCGAGGTCATCGACGGCGCGCCCGAAGCCGGATTGGTGCTGTTCCTCTACATCGACTTCTCGGTACGCCATCGCGATATCCGAGGCTATATCGCGATGCTCATGAGCCTGCCGTCCCTTGCCGTGCTGAAGGAGCTTGTCGGCGAATTCATCGAGCGCGTCGTGGGCGAGGATGGTTGAGGACACTCAATCAAGCCACGCGGCTCTCGTGACCGCCGGCACCAGCGGAAGCTGGGATTGGGATATCGCCACGGACGAGCTGCGGATCGATGAGGCCTTTGCTCAACTCTACGCCCTCGATCCCGGACAGGTCGGTGTCGCGCTGCCAACCGACACCTTTTTCTCCCGCATCCACCGCGACGATCGCGCCCGGATGCGGATCGCCGTTGCCGGAATGGTTGGCGGTGCGGAACTCTTCTCGAAGGAATTCCGCGTCCACGCTGCCGATGGCTCCTTTCGATGGATGCACGGTCGTGGGCAGACCCACCTTGGCGCGAATGACGATCCGGTTCGCTTCACCGGTCTGCTCGTCGATGTCACCGAGAGGAAGCGCGCCGAGGAGCGCCTTCGGATCGCGCAGAGCGCGGGAGGCATCGGCACGTTCGAATATGTCGACGGCTTCGCCACCGCCTCCGTCTCCGAGGAGTTCTGCCGTCTCCTGGGGCTTCATCCCGCGAGCGTTCTCCCCATTCGCACCATTAACGGTCTCGTCTGCCCGGGTTCGGCTCACATCATACCCGACGCGATTGATCCGACGGCGACACAACTGCTTGGTGAGTTCGAGGTCACGCGAAACAATGATGGCGAGCGTCGCTGGGTCGCCCGGCGTGGCGAGGTTGTCCGAAACGACGGGCCCGGCTACCGCTTTATCGGCGTAATCTACGACGTGACGGCCTCGAAGGAGGCGGAGGCCCGGCTCAGAGACCTGAACGACAGCCTCGAACTGCGCGTGAAGGAAGAGATTGCGGTCCGTCTCCGAGCTGAGGAGGCACTCCTCCAGTCGCAGAAAATGGAGGCGATCGGTCAGCTCGCTAGCGGGATCGCCCACGACTTCAACAATCTCCTCACCATCATCACGGGGAATGTCGAAACGATCGGACGTAGGTTGGACGAGAATGTCGACCCGCGCATCCGCCGTTCCCTGGACAATGCGATGAAGGGTGCGGAGAGGGCGGCGGCGCTGACGCACCGGTTGCTCGCCTTCTCGCGACGCCAGCCGCTCGTAGCGAGGCCGACCGACATGGCGGCGCTTCTGGTGGATATGTCCGATCTGATCACGCGATCGATCAGCGAAACGATCGCTGTCCACGTCCACACGCAACCGGATCTCTGGTGGTGCGAAATCGATCAGCACCAGCTCGAAAATGCGGTGGTGAACCTCGCAGTGAATGCCCGCGACGCTATGCCGGATGGCGGCAACCTCTCTATCGGAGCTCGCAATGTTTGCCTCGATGCACGGGGGGGCAATGGCAGGAGCGGTGAATTCGTCGTGATCACCGTCGCCGACACCGGCACGGGAATGTCGCCGGAGACACTCAGCAAGGTCTTCGATCCCTTCTTCACGACCAAGGAGGTCGGAAAGGGCACCGGCCTGGGCCTCTCCATGGTCTATGGTTTCGTGACCCAGTCGGGTGGTCATGTGGACATCCAATCGACCCTCGGCGAGGGAACGCGGATCGCACTTCACTTTCCCCGAATGCGATCCGATCAACCGCATTCGTCCGCGACGCACGCTGCTGGCGGCGAACTTGGTCACGGCGCCGAGACGATCCTTGTCGTCGAGGACGACGATGATGTTCGCGCCCACACTGTCGACCTTCTGCGCGAGCTTGGTTACCGCGTTCTCGAAGCCCACGATGGAGACACGGCCCTCCGACTGCTTGGCCGACCGGATCAGGACGTCCAGCTCCTGCTGACCGACGTGGTCATGCCGGCCATGTCGGGGTGGGAACTCGCCGAAGCCGCACGAAGTGAACTGCCGCAGTTGAAGGTGCTCTTCACCTCCGGCTATCCGCGAGATGCCATTCTCAAAAATGGTCAGCTCGAGCCAGGGATCGATCTGCTGCAGAAGCCCTTCAGCTTCGCGGCACTGTCCGAGCGAATCCGCATTCAGCTAGACACCTAGCATTCGCCACCGCAACGACGGTACACGCCGCGTTCAGAGGACCGATGTTCGCTTTTGCACATGTCACCGATACAAGTTGTCCGGCTACCAAGTCCCAGATGTCGTCATTTTGACCATGGGCGCCGTTCGCTAAACACTAGCAAGCCGACCGTCGGCTGTTGAGAAGCGCTTTGAAAAAGGGAATGGCCGAGAACGGCGCAAAGGAGATCTGTTGTAGCAGTGATGTCGATTTAATTTTTGATGAGCACATCGGAATAGATCGCCTGATACCTAGCGATCATTCGATCCAAGGCGAACATCGGGGTCAGTTCCAGGCTGGATTGCCCTAGCAGTTTACACGCAGTGGGAGCATTCGACAGCCGTTCGATAGCCGCTGCTATCGCGCCAGGTCGCCGCTTCGGCACCGTCAGCACGGCCGCGCCGAACGTTTCGGGGATACCGCCGACGGCCGTCGCGATGCAGGGTAGCCCGCTTGCGCAGGCCTCGATCAATGCAAGGGGGATGCCCTCGTGATCGGAACACAGCAGGAAAGCATCGAGACCCGCAAGCCAGCCCGGCATATCCGCCACGTCACCGTGAAATGTCACATCGAGTCCGGCGGCACGCGCGCGCAGTTCCGCGTCGAGGCCCCCCTGCCCCGCGATTTCGAGGCGCACCGTCACGCCCCGCGAACGCAGCATCCGCAAGGCTTCGATTGCATCGCGGTGTCGCTTCACGGGATGCAGGCGCGCGGCAATGCCGATCGTGAACCCGATGTTGGCGCGCCGCTGCTCGACGTGATGAGCCGAGACGTCGATGCCCGGCAACACAACATCGATCTCGCGGCCTGAAAGCCAATGGAAGCGCCGCGCGAGATCCGCCGAGACCGCCGTTACCGCGCCCGAAGCACGCAGACCCCGCGCGATCGCCGGCGCCCACCTCCAGCCGGTTCCCAAAGCCATGTGCAAGCTCGTGACGATCGGCACCCTGCCGGCCACCGGCACTGCAAGCGCCGCGGCGACGTGCCCCTGAGCGTGCAGGACATCGATCCGTTCGCGTGCCAGCAGGGCGCGCAACGCCTCAGTGAAATCCGGCCGTCGCCGGTCGAGCGTATGTCGTGGCACGTCCCCGGCATCGATCTGGCGCCCTTCGGCTTCCGGATCATAGAGGACCAGGCTCGAGGAGATACCGACATCGACGGAATGCCTGCAAAGATCGGCGACGATTCGCTCGCGCCCACCAGTCACCATATTGGGCAGCAGGTGCGCGACCCGGATCATAGGTCGATTCGTCAGCGCCCAAGCCGCTCGGCAGCCTCGCGCGCATATAGGCGCAAGGAGGGGGCGTGCTTTTCCACGCGGGACGCCGCCTCGCAATGACAGTTCGGACACTCCAGCTGGAAAGCCGCCCGCGCCGCATCGTGATGCGGCCTTGTGTAGAGTATCTCCCTCAGTCGCTTCTCATGCAGGTTGCCGAGCGGAAAGGTCACGTAGCAGAGCATCACGGAACCATCCGCGCCCACCCACAGCAGCTTGCGCGCATCGCAGGGGATCCGCATCGCTTCCTGCTTCAGCGCCCAATCGGCGAAGGAGGCGATCGCCGGCGCGCTTTCGGTCAGCAGTTCCGGGCGAGTCCGCTTGATCCCGAGCAGATGGTCGATGACGCGGTCCACCGCAGGCCGATCCTCAGGACGGAATTGCAGCTCGCGCTCCGGCCCCTCCTGAAAATAGGGCAGCGAATAGTGGACGACGTCGACATGAACGCTCGCCTGGAAAAGATCGGCGAAGGCGATCATCTCGTCGACGGCCTCGATCGTCGCCGAACGACGGCTGAGCAGGAAATTGAACTGGATGTCGAGCCGGTCCGGGCCGAACATCGCGCGCGTGTTGGCGAGGCTCTCCACGAGGCGGTCGAAGCGGCCGGGACGCTGAACATAATCGTCGAAGGCGCCATCCTGCCCATAATAGCCGATCGTCACCTTGCGCAGGCCGGCCGCGTGAAGCGCCTCGATCTTCCGGTCGAGGATCAGCGCATTGGTAGTCATGTAGCAGCCGACGCCGAGTTCGTTGGAGAGACGCACCATCTCCACGACGTCGGGATGAAGCAGCGGCTCGCCCCCGTAGAGGCGAACGGCCGGCACCTTCGCCGCAGCTGCATCCTCGAGCAGCGCGCGCACCGTCTCCATCGGCAATTGCGCGCCGGGCATGAAATCACGGCCATATTTGCAGCCCTGGCAGCGCAGATTGCAGTGCGCTGTGATGGCGATCGTGATCTTCTCGGTCCGTGCACCGATCAACGAAGGCCATTGGGAAGCAAGGCTGCTTCTCATCCGCTCACTGGCGGCATAACCCGCGCGAAGAGCCGGCTTCGTTATCGGTACGGCACGCGCCAGCGAGCGCGCAAGGCTGTCGATCGTCATGCCAGCTGTTCTCCTCGCCATGGATTAGCGCGAAGGCGTCGGGGCGATTCCTGAAAATTCCTAGGCCTGTCCTGTTTCCGTACACGGGCCAGACGACCCCAGCGCTCAGTTCGCTGGGATTGCCACGGCAAAAGATATTTTGGGAAACATTGCGGTGGGCGGTCTTCCAAATCGGCCAACGGCAAGCGGATACATGAGGCGAACTAGCAGCGATTATCATTAGCGCCAGGGCTCACAATTGGGCCCCATTGGGCGACCTGTTGAACGACCGCCGCATGGGCCAAGGAGGCTGTGTCCGCAGAGTGCCGGGAGGCGCGCAGGCTTCACGATCGTGCCGCCGCGCATACGGCTGGCGCCGGGAAAGCCGGAGGTACTCCGTGGATTGATCTGCCCCTGAGCGAAAATCCCGATCGCGACTCCGCAGACCTGGTCTGAATTCGTAGCGCGAACCGACTGCATCACGATAACCTGCCGCGGCGGGGCACACGGCCGTTATTTCCTCTGGCCGGCCCGGAAATCGCCATGGCCGCTTCGCAGCCGCGGCATTTGCCATGCAACCTTTCGATGGGAACCTGCTACGGCCATAGGGGTCGGTTGCAGCCTTCCTCACCGGCTGGAGTTCCGACATGAGCGCCTTTGCTATCGCAGCCGCCATATTCTGGGGCGCGCCTGCGGTCATCATCGCCATCCTTAGCGCCCCGTGCCTTTTTTCGAAGCGCTACCGCCAGGCGCTGCGCTCCAAACTGATCAATTGAATACGGCGGAACAAGCACAGCGCGGGCTTCACGGGACCGATAGCCAGCCAATCTGCCCGCGCGGCGGGGCCCTGGTGGAGTTCGTCACCACGCATTCTCTGACGAGTGTGGATCGGCGCCGAAGCGGGGCCCCTGCGCCGTTACGGTAAGCTGGGGGACGTAAACAGCAACGTGCAGAATGATGGGGTCCTGATCGGCGCAATCAGCACCTCGCTGGAGCCGTTTTCTTGCGCGTTGTAAGCGCTTACCCTACGTCCTGTTGTAACCGACCGGTTGAGACTACCTGACACCATCCCCAATTAGGCTTACCGGCGAAACGAGGTTGCTGGAGACAAAGTCCGCCCAGATCTGGAGCAGTTCAGTTCTTCGGTTCAGATAGCGGGCGCGATTGTAGGCCCATTCCGACGCCGAAATACCGGCAGGAACGTGGGCCAGGATCATATCGATGATCATCCTGTCACCATCGCGACCATGTTCGGCCGCCCACTCGTTTATCAGCGTCAAGAAAGCTGCCCGCCAGCCGTGCGGAACCATCCTTCCCTTGTAGGCACCGACCCGCATGCGCTTGTAGATAGTGCTCACCGCAGAATCACTCATCGGCTCGCGCCATGCCTTGTCATTGGGAAAAGCCACGGCCGAAAGCTCTCATGATGCGGACAGCGCGCAAAACTTCGACCGCCTGTGTCGAGCTTAAAGAACAGCCCCACAACAACCTGATTCAGAACGATATTTGTTCGGCTAATTCGAGTCTTCTCTCCGATCCGCCCATGATTGATGACTTCCCGTGTCTGCCTCATAAGCTTCCAAATCTCATTCATTAGGTGCGATTCGGTCGCTTGGCACCCTGCCGGCAAACGGTGCCCTGCCTGCACCTACCGGCCTCTTCCTCTCTTTCCTCATGCAATCTTACCGATCGGGAAGATTGCAGGCCACAATTGGCAGTGATGTGCGATTCTTCCCGATCGGGAAGATATCGCTTGCCTTGGTGGCGAAAGCATGAAATCTTACCGATCGGGAAGATATGGTAGATACCCCGATCCAGTTCGGCGCCGCGGTCGCCGCCGCCCGCAAGAAGCTGGGCATAACGCAGCGCGACCTCGCGCTCGCGATCAATAGCGGCGAGCGGTTCATCGTCGATCTCGAGGCCGGCAAGCCTACGGCTCAACTTGGCAAGGCATTGGCGGCCGCCAAGGCCGTCGGGCTGCGTCTGGCCTTTCAGCCGGGCCGTACGGGTTAGGCCGTGGATCTCCCCGTTTCCTACGCAGGACGCCCTGTCGGAACGATCATCGCCCACGCCGGGCGAACCGACCTTCTCTATCATTCCGATTGGCAGACCGCGTCCGACCGGTTCCCCATATCCATCGCGATGCCAGTCGGACCCGGCCCCTATTCGGCAGAATTGGTCTTGCCGTGGTTGATGAACCTTCTGCCCGAAGGCGAACCCTTGCGCGCGATGACGCGGGTTCTTGGCATGTCGGGTGAAGATGTCATCGGCCTGATCGTCGAGACCGGCAACGATCTGGCCGGCGCTCTCTCCATAGCGTCTCGCTCCTGGCCGGGGGCGCCCGATTACCGGCTCGTTCCCGACAGTGAAGCGCTCGAACGGATCATCACCGAACTTCCCGTGCGCCCCTTCCTCGTCGACGAGGAGGGCGTCTCGATGAGCCTTGCCGGCGCGCAGGACAAGCTGCCAGTCCATTGGGACGGTGCGAAACTGAGCGTCCCCCTCAACGGTGCGCCTTCGACGCATATCCTGAAGCCTGACAATTCGAGATTGCCAGGCAGCGTGCAAAACGAAGCCCTGTGCATGACCCTCGCGCGGCTTGTGGGACTCGACGTCGCCCCGGTGACGACTGGCATGGCCGGAGCAAGATCATACCTCCTCGTCACGCGCTACGATCGGACTACCGATGCCGAAGGTCATGTCGCGCGCATCCATCAGGAGGATTTCTGCCAGGCGCTCGGTCGACCGCCGGTCGCGAAATACGAGTTCAATCGAACGGGTGTTCGAGGCCCCTCTCTTTCCGACATGATCGAACTGACTCGGCAGCACATGACCGCCCGCGACACCACGCGACTGCTCGATGCAGCGATCCTGAACGTCGCCATCGGGAATGTGGATTCGCACGCCAAGAATTATTCGATCCTGCTCGGCCCCGATGGAGCGACCCTCGCACCGCTTTATGACCTGATGTCAGGCCTCGCCTGGGATGGGATCACCCAGAACCATGCGCAGGAGGTAGGCGGTCAACGACGTGGCCGACATATCTATGGCCGCCATTGGCGGAGACTCGCCGACGCTTCCGGACTAGCCGCACGGGCGACGGTTCGCCGCGTCGAAGACATGACCGCGCGATTGCTTCGCGCGCTCCCGCAGGCGGCTGAAGAGGTCGCCGCCATGCCCGCTAGCGCCGGAATCATGCTCGGCGATTTTGTGCGAACGATCTCCGAACGGATCGGCGAGGTGCGGGCGCATGCAGGTGAAGAGGGTGTCGACACGGAGGAACCCGAGGCGTCGGGGGCACAAGGCTATGCGTGAAGGCCCGATGCGGCTCTCGCCCGCATCATCCGTCCCTGATCGATGCATGGCGGAATGTTCGGGCTCGTGCCACCGAACCTGGTCGTCCAGCTGCTTGCCAACGCGCGCCGCAGGAAACCGCTATCTGCTGTCACCATCGATCAGACTGACCGGCGAGGCGAGGTCATTCGACACAAAGTCGGCCCAGATCTGCAGCAATTCTGCCCGGCGCTTGAGGTACTTCGCGCGATTGTAGGCCCACTCCGACGCCGACATGCCGGCGGGGACGTGAGCCAGGATCATATCGATGATCATCCTGTCATCCTCGCGGCCGTGTTCAGCCGCCCACTCGTTCATCAGCGTTGAGAAGGCCGCTCGCCATCCGTGCGGGACCATCCGTCCCTTGTAGGCGTCGGCCCGCATGCGCTTGTACATGGTGCTCACCGCAGAATCGCTCATCGGCTCGCGCCACGCCCTGTCATTCGGAAAGAGCCACGGCCGAAATCCCGTCATTATACGGATGGCACGCAAAAGCTCGACCGCCTGTTTCGACAGCGGCACGTCATGACCGAAGGCATCATTGGCCTTGTCCTCGACGCTCAGCTTCATTTTTGCAGCCGGGATTCTCCAGATGGCGGCAGACGTGCCTCCTTGCGGTCGTTCCCAATCGATGCCTTCGAACTCATCCCAGGTCGCCTTGAGGACAACGCCGATCCGGACAGCGGTCAACGCCAGAAAACGGGATGCAAGCTTGGTGATCGTGCGCGCCCGGGCAAGATCGACATCCTGCTGGAGCATGATCAAGGCCGGAAGGTCAGTGAGAGCTGGCTGCTTCGCCCCCACCGGCGTTCTCTTCAGACTCTTGGCGACACGGACCGCCGGGTTGACGTCCTTGTCGAGAAGGCACTCGCCGATCGCGCGCTCGAAGATAGCGAAAATATATCCCCGGACTCGCTTGGCGGTTTCGATCGAACCGCGGGCTTCGATCTTGCGCAGCGCCATCAGGATGGTCCGGCTGTCGATATCTGCGACCGGTAGTCGGCCAAACTCCGGATAGATGTCCTTTTCCAGACGGAATTTGACGCGCTTGGCGTGCGACGTCGACCAGCCCGACAGCTCGTCCTCGAACCAGGCCTCGCCGACGGACTTGAATGTGGTGCCAGCTGCAGCGATCAGGGCCTGCTTGAGCTTGAGCGCCTCGATGGCCGGATCCTTTCCCGCACGCAGGGTCTCACGCGCCTTGTCGCGTTGCTCGCGCGCTCCAGCCAAAGTGACCTCGGGATACAGCCCGAAGGTCAGGAGCTTCTCCTTTGGCCCGTAGCGATACTTGAAACGCCAGGATCGGTTGCCGTGCCTGGTGACGAGCAGAAAGAGCCCTTTCGAGTCGTATAGCTTGTAATCCCGCTCGGCGGGTTTGGCATTCCGGGCGTCCAGCGCGGTCAAAGGCATCGATACCCCCAAGGGTCAAAATACCCCCACCGGCTACCCCTACCCCAACGAGAAGGGACGAGAAGCGGTGAGAACATAACAGGCCCAAATATAGCAAAAAACCCCGGAAAATCAAGGTTTCCGAGGACCGGCAATCTCTCGTGAGAAGGTGCTGTGGTGGGCCCGGCAGGACTCGAACCCGCAACCTAGCCGTTATGAGCGGCCAGCTCTAACCATTGAGCTACAGGCCCCACCGGCGCGCTCGATAGCTTGCGGGTCCGTCATCTGGCAAGCTTCAAGCCGACGTCGCGCGCCGTCCAGGCGGCGGCGATCAGGGCGTCGGCGCCGATCGGCTCGACGCCCTCGCGGGCCAGCAGGCCGAGCACCCCGTCCCACCAGGCATAGAAGACGCGCAGGTCCGCCGCGTCGCGGACATAGGGAGTATGGCCCGGCTCCACCGACGGCGAGTGGAAGGAGATCGAGATCAGCCGCCCGCCATCCTCCAGCAGGGTCCGGATCGCGCGCAATGCGTTGGGCAGCGGCGTACCTTCGGGGGTGAGCGCGATCCGCTCCAGCGCGCCGGACCGGGCGAGCAATCCGCGCAGCCGGGCCACGCGCCCCGCCGCCGGATAGAGCCGCTCGCCCAGCCTGCGGGCATAGCCGGTATAGACGGCGGTGAGCGGCAGCTCCATCAGCAGCCGCTGCGGGCCGGCCCAGCACGGCATGGCATCGCGGTGCGAGAAATCGGGGCCACCCTCGCCCGAATAATCGAACAGCGCGCGCACCGAGACGTCGAGCCGATAGCCCGCTTCCTCCAGCAGCCGCGCGCTGTTGGGGCCGATCCCGTAGCGCCCGGCGCGATAGACCTGCGGGCGCTTGCCGAAGGCGGCGCCGATGCGGTCGGTCAGCGACTCCAGCTTCGCGCGCTCCTGCGCCTCGGGCAGGTTGCCGACGAAGCTGTTGGCGACCGTCAGCACCTCGTCGAAGGGCGGATTGACCCAGGGATGCAGCTGGGTGCCGATCGCGCACTCGCCCGCCTCCATCAGGGGGCGCAGCACGTCGATCGCGACGGGCGACGAGGCGACGGGATAATCGACCAGATAGGTCGGGCAGATGCCGAAGCCGGCGAGGCGGCGATGCGCCTCCGGCAAGGCGGAGATGGCGGTGGTGGCGGTCGCGTCGCGGCTGCGCGGCGCGGTCCAGTCGAATTCCTCCTCGGTGTCGACGAAGACGAGGAAGCGCCGGCCGATCGATGCCGGCGGGCTCATCCGATCCCGCGGGACGGGCGGTCGATCGATGCGGCCGTCGGCCGTCACGGGGCGCATCGATCAGCCGCCGGCCCCGGCATGCCCCGACGAGGCCGCGACCGGCACGTGCAGCAGGAAACGCTCCGGCTCGATCGCGAGCGTGCCGCCGGCCGTGGCGGCGAGGCGCCGCACGAGATGCAGCGAGAAGCCCAGGCCCAGCAACGGGGCATCGGGCGCATCCCCCTCGGGGCCGAAGCCGGGATCGAGCAGCGCCGCCTCGCCCAGCCCTTCCAGCCGCACGGGACGATCGACCGCCAGGAGAATCCCGCCCTCGGGCGCCAGGCCGATATCGGCGCGAATGGTTTCGCCTTCGGACGCGAGCGCCGCGGCCCCGGCGACGAGCCGGCCCATCATGCGCCGCAGCGCCGCCGGATCGCCCTGCACCGGCGGCAGGCCCTGCGACACGTCGCAGGAGAGTGTCGCCCCGCGCTGGCGCGCGCCGTCCTCGTGATTTCCGCAGACCAGCCCCAGCATCGCGCCAAGATCGACCTCCACGCGCTGGAGATCAAGCCGGTGCGTCTCCAGCCGCGCCGCGACCTCGAGATCGTCGACGGCCGCCAGCAGGCGACCGGCCTGCTCGGCGATCGCCTGCGCCCGCTCGCGATAGGCGGTGGAGATCGGGCCGCGCATCTGCCGGCGGATCATCTCGGCAAAGCCACCGATGGCGTTGAGCGGCGTGCGCAGTTCGTGGACGAGCTGGCGCAGCGAATCCGGCTCCAGCCCGACGCCGTACAGGCCGAGCGAGCCGGTTTCCGCCTGCTCTTCCGCGCGCGGCCGGCGGGCCGTGCCGCGATAGCCCTGGAACCGGCCCGTATCGGCCGCGAAGACGGGGACGCCGGCGATCCGCCACTCGCCCCCCGCCTCGGAACCGCCCGCGACGGTCAGCCGGGCGCCCCGGAACGGCGCGCGGCGGCGAAAGGCGCCCGGCGCCTGGGCATCGACCCCGAACGGCCCGGAGGCCGGCGTCGCGATCGTTTCGCCGATCAGCGGCCCGCGCGGCATGCCCTCCACCCAGCGGATGACCCCGTCGGCGCCCGTCTCGAAGCGGAAGCTGTCCGGCGCGCGCGGTTCCGGCTCCGGCGGGGGGAGATCGTCGCGGCGCTGGCGGAAGCCCGCGATGCGATCGATGATCGCGCGGATCTGGCCCTCGCCCGCGCCATGTTCCAGCGCGTGGATCGATATCGCGGCGGCGGGGACCTCCGGCGCGGCGGCGGGCCGTTCCGCTGCGTCATCTACCGCGGCGGATGGATCGGGTTCGGATGCGGGCGCCGGCGCGTCCTGCACCGCGGCGGGAGGATCGGCCTCCGGAGCGACCGGTTCGACGGGGATGGTCTCGAACGGCACCGGCTCGAACGGCACGGTCTCGAACGACACCGCGTCCGCCGGGCTCGTGGTGGCGCCGTGCAGCGCGAGGTCGGTGCGCCCGAACGCGGCCAGCGCCTGCTCCAGACGGCCGCCGAGATCGCGGCGATGGCGCAGCACGCCACGCCCGGTCGGGGACAGGCGCGGCATCACCGCCAGCCAGTCGGCCTCGCTCAGGCGGACATGGCCGAGCAACGCGCTCGCCACCACCGGCACGTCGGCGGCGAGAAACGCCACCAGCGGCGCCGGGATCGATCGGCCCGCGAAACCCGATGCCGTCTCGCGCCGGATCTGGACGGGCACGTCGCGCCGCAAGACCTGCAGCCGCGCAAGCGCCTCGCGCGCCAGATTGGGATCGGAGCCGGGCCGGTGCTGGGCGAGCAGGTCGAGCAGCTGCCGCCACTGAGCCACCCGGTCCACCGGCCTTTCGGCCGGCCGGGCAAGAACCGTGGCAAGCATATCGTCGAACCGCACGCACTCCCTCCACGCACCCGGCGCAGGATGTCCTTGCCCGAGGAAGGTTGACTATCTGTTCCCGTTCCAGGGGGCAAAGCGACTTTTCCACCGCCGTCGCATAGTGGGACAATTGCCTTCCGCCGCAACATTCTTATAGGACAGGGTTATACCGAGAAAGGAAGCCTTGTGGTGGCCTCACCTTTATTGCTGGATTCGATCGACCGGACCATCCTGTCCGAACTGCAGGACGACGGGAGGATCACGAATGTCGAGCTGGCGCGCCGCGCCGGGCTCACCGCCCCGCCCTGCTTGCGCCGCGTCCGCTCGCTGGAGGAAGCGGGCGTCATCCACGGCTATCACGCGCGCCTCAACCCGGCGGCGCTCGGCTACGGCATCACCGTCTTCGCCCTGGTCTCGCTGCGCAGCCAGGCGGAAGAGGATCTGCGCGGGTTCGAAGCGCATGTCGCGACCCTGCCCGAGGTGCGCGAATGCCACATGCTCAACGGCGAGATCGACTTCATCCTGAAGATCGTCGCGCACGACCTGCAGAGCTTCCAGGCCTTCCTCACCTCGAAGCTCACCACCGCGCCGCACGTCGCGAGCGTGAAGACCTCACTGACCATCCGCACGTCGAAGGACCAGCCGGGCGTCCCGGTGGACCAGGCATGATCGCGGCCTAAAAAAAACCGGCGCCGCCCTTGCGGAGCGGCGCCGGTCGATAGCAGCGTTCGTGGCGCTTACCGGGCGGCAGCGGCCGCCGGCTGGCTCGGCGCCGCGGGCGCCGAACCCTTGCTGGCGTAGAGCGCCCAATATTGCGCGATCACCTGGTTCGGCCCGGTCACCTTGGCGAGGCTTTCCGCCGCGCCGGCCTTGTCGCCGCTCTGCGCCTGCGCTTCGCCCAGGTGCAGGTTGACGAGATTGGCGTCGGCGCCGCCCTTCTGCAGCGCGATCTTGTAGAGTTCGATCGCCTGCGGATACTGGCCGTAGCCGAGATAGGCGTCGGCCGTCTGGAAGGCGAGATTGCCGTTGGCGCCCGCCCGCGCGCGCTTGTCGGCATTCGGCAGATCCGCCTTGTCGGCCGCGATCTTGGGGCCGGCGATCGACTTGATCTCGGCCAGCGCCTTGCTGGTGGCGAGCGCCTTGTTGTCGACCATGTTCGAGCTCGTGCCCTGGTCGATCACCGCCTTGGCCTCGCCCGGGAAGCCCTTGTTGAGCGCGGTGTTGGCATATTCGTAATAATCGCGCTCGCCGGCCAGCGAGTTGGTCGCCCGCATCAGCCGCATGGCATCGAGATCGACCTGCGGATCGAGGTGGCTGGTATCGCGGAAGGTCTGCAGCGCGATCCGCCAGATGTCAGCGCGCGGATAGGCCTCGACCAGCTGCTGGCCGTACTTGATGACGCCCTGCGGATTCTTGCCGTCATAGGCGATCGAGAGCGCGCGGCGATACCAATCCTCGTCGACCGCCTGGCCGGTGGCCTTCTTCGCGGCGATCGCCTGGTCGGTATATTGGAGCGCGGCCGGCGACTGGTTCTCGCGCGACTTCACGGCCGCCAGCGAGATCAGGATATCGGGATCGTTCGGCTTCAGCGTGTTCACCTGCGAGAAGGCGCGGTCCGCGACATCGTATTTCTGGGCGTTGAACGCATTCTGGCCCTGGGCGGTGTAAAGCTGGACCTGCAGGTCGGCCGGGGCCTTGCCGGTCGCGAGCATCGCGTCCACGGCGGCGCCGACGCCGGCCGTATCGTTGGTGCCCTGCGCGATCTGCAGCGCGAAGCTGGCGGCGGCATATTTGTCGTCGTCGGTGGTCGCGGCGGCCTGCACGGCCGGCAGCGCGGCCTTGGCCGTCGCATAATCCTTCTTGCCGATCGCATCCTGCACCGGCGGGGCGACCTTGCGGAAGCCGTCGCTATACTTGGCCGCCGGAGCCTGCGCGGCATCGTCCTTCTTCTTGGCGGCCGCCGGGGTCGCGCCCGTCACTGCCACCGCGCCGAGCGCGAGAGCCAGCGTGAGCGACGTCGTCGATACGAATTTCATGAAACTCTCCTCTGTCGGCACCGAGGGGGTGCGCCGCGGGCAGAGGTGCTAACCGCTGCCCGGTCCCTGTTCAAGCTCTGGACCGCCCCAAACACTGGCGGCCAAGGGCTGAACACGCATTGAACGCGCCGGTTGCATGGGCCAGTTGCATGGAAGCGTGCTTCCCGTCTACCCGCCGGCCATGCTCGCCCTGCTCTCCCCCGCCAAGACACTCGATTTCGCCAGGCCGTTGCCGGAGCTGGCGATCACCACCCCGCGCTTCGCCGACGAGGCGGCGGCGATCGCGGCGCGCGCGGCGAAACTCTCCAAGAGAAAGCTGGGCGAGATCATGGCCATCTCGGACAAGCTCGCCCAGCTCAACATCGATCGCTATCGCGGCTTCCTGGACCAGCCCGAGCGGCCCGCCCTCTATGCCTTCGCCGGCGACGTCTATACCGGCTTCGAGGCGCGCACGCTGGACGAGCCGGCGATCGCCTTCGCGCAGGATCATGTCCGCATCCTGTCGGGCCTCTACGGCCTGCTGCGCCCGCTCGACGCGATCCGGCCCTATCGGCTGGAGATGGGCACGCGCTGGGCGCCGGGCCGCGCGACCAATCTCTACGGCCATTGGCAGGACCGGATCTCGGCGCTGCTGGCGGACGATCTCGCGGCCGAGGGTTCGGGCACGATCGTCAACCTCGCCAGCAAGGAATATTGGGAGGCGATCGACCGCCACCCGCCGCGGGGCGCCGCGATCATCGCCATCGAATTCCTGGAGGACCGGGCCAAGGGCCTGACCTTCAACAGCTTTGGCGCCAAGAAGGCACGCGGCATGATGGCGCGCTATATCTGCGAGCACCGGCTGAGCGACGCGGCGGCGCTCAAGGGCTTCGACAGCGACGGCTACGCCTTCGACGCCTCCGGCTCCGACGAGCGCCGCTGGCTCTTCGTGAAGCGATAGCGGGGACCTCTCCCGCCCTCGCGGGACGAGACCTCCCCTGGGCCGATTTTCCGCACCCCTCGCGTACGCGCACGCGCGTAGGGCTGGCGCCGGCCTCCCGCCTCGTCTAGGGAGGTTCGATCGGCGCCTTCCCGGGCGCATCCAGACCATAACAGAACCGGAAAGCTCACACCCTTGGCCAGCGCCCCGCCGACCATCGATCCCTCGGACATTTCCCCCGTCTCCATCGTCGACGAGATGAAGTCGAGCTATCTCGACTATGCCATGTCGGTGATCGTCAGCCGCGCGCTGCCCGACGTGCGCGACGGCCTGAAGCCCGTCCATCGCCGCGTGCTCTACGCCAGCCAGGAAGGCGGCTTCGTCCCCGGCCGGCCCTATCGGAAGTCCGCCAAGATCGTCGGCGACGTGATGGGCAACTACCACCCGCACGGCGACGCCTCGATCTACGACGCGCTGGCCCGCCTCGCGCAGGACTGGTCGATGCGGGTGCCGCTGATCGACGGCCAGGGCAATTTCGGCTCGATGGATCCGGATCCGCCCGCCTCCATGCGCTACACCGAGGCCCGCCTCGCCAAGGTCGCGATGACCCTGCTGGAGGACTGGGACAAGGACACCGTCGATTTCCAGCCGAACTATGACGGTTCGCGCGAGGAGCCGACCGTGCTGCCGGCGCGCTTCCCCAACCTGCTGGTCAACGGCGCGGGCGGCATCGCCGTCGGCATGGCGACCAACGTGCCGCCGCACAATCTCGGCGAGGTGATCGCCGCCTGCAAGCTGTACATCGAGAAGGAAGTGCACGGCGGCGTCCTCGTCACCACCGAGGAGCTGATGGAGCTGGTGCCGTGCCCGGATTTCCCGACCGGCGCGCTGATCCTCGGCCAGGGCGGCGCCCGCAACGCCTATAACACCGGGCGCGGCTCGATCATCATGCGCTCGCGCCATGAGATCGAGACCAAGCGCGACCGCACCTCCATCGTGCTCACCGAAATCCCCTATCAGGTCGGCAAGTCCGGCCTGGTCGAGAAGATCGCCGAAGCCGCCAAGGAAAAGCGGATCGAGGGCGTCTCGGACATTCGCGACGAATCCAACCGCGAAGGCGTGCGCATCGTCATTGATCTCAAGCGCGACGCCACCGCCGAGGTGGTGCTGAACCAGCTCTGGCGCCACACCCCGGCGCAGACCAGCTTCCCGGCCAACATGCTCGCCATCCGCGGCGGCCGGCCCGAGCTGCTGGGCCTGCGGGACATCATCCAGGCCTTCGTGCAGTTCCGCGAGGTGGTGATCACCCGCCGCTCCAAGTTCGAGCTGCTCAAGGCCCGCGAGCGCGCCCACCTGTTGCTCGGCCTCGTCGTCGCGGTGTCCAACCTCGACGAGGTGGTGCGGATCATCCGGGGCTCGTCCTCGCCCGCCGCGGCGCGCGCCGCCTTGCTCGCGCGGCAATGGCCGATCGGCGACATCGCCCAGTATATCGCGCTCGTCGAAGCGGTCGAGAAGACCCACGAGGGCGACACCTACCAGCTTTCCGACGCGCAGGTCCGCGCCATCCTCGATCTGCGCCTGCACCGCCTCACCGCGCTCGGCCGCGACGAGATCGGCGACGAGCTCAAGGAGCTGGCGGATTCGATCGGCGAGCTGCTCCACATCCTCTCGAACCGCGCGCGCCTCTACGAGGTGCTGGTCGAGGAGCTGGACGTGGTCTCCGCCGCTTTCTCGACGCCGCGCCGCTCGACGCTGATGCCCGCCGGCGACGACATCGAGGACGAGGACCTCATCGAGCGCGAGGACATGGTCGTCACCGTCACCCATGGCGGCTACATCAAGCGCACCCCGCTCGACGCCTTCCGCACGCAGGCCAAGGGCGGCAAGGGCCGCTCGGGCATGGCGACCAAGGACGAGGACGCCATCACCAAGCTGTTCGTGACGAGCACGCACACGCCGGTGCTGTTCTTCTCGACCGCCGGCAAGGTGTATCGCAAGAAGGTCTGGCGGCTGCCCGAAGGCGCCCCGCAGGCGCGTGGCCGGCCGATGATCAACCTGCTGCCGCTGGCCGAGGGCGAGACCATCTCCACCGTGCTGCCGCTGCCCGAGAATGAGGAGGAGTGGGGCAATCTCCACATCCTGTTCGCGACCGCGAAGGGCCTCGTCCGCCGCAACAGCATGGACCAGTTCACCCGCGTGCCGACCGCCGGCAAGATCGCCATGCGCTTCTCCGAAAGCGGTTCGGACGAAGGCGGCGACGACGACGCGGCCGAAACGACGAGCGACCGGCTGATCGGCGTCACCCTGCTCACCGGGGACGACGACGTGTTGCTCGCCACCCGCAACGGCAAGGCGATCCGCTTCCGCGCGACCGACGTGCGCGAATTCCAGAGCCGCACCTCGGCCGGCGTGCGCGGCGCCCGGCTGCTGGGCGACGACGAGGTGATCTCGCTGTCCATCCTGCGCGGCACGCCGTGGGACCAGGATACCGAGACGCGCGAGGCCTATCTCCGCGCCGCGCCGTGGAAGGAGGGCGATCGCGAGCCGACGCTCGATGCCGCCACGATGCAGGCGATGGCCGATGCCGAGGAATTCGTCATGACGGTGTGCGCCAATGGCTATGGCAAGCGCTCGTCGGCCTACGAATATCGCCGCATCGGGCGCGGCGGCCAGGGCATCACCAACATCGACAATCTCAAGCGCAACGGCCCCGTGGTGGCCAGCTTCCCGGCGCACAATGGCGAGCAGCTGATGCTCGTCACCGACCAGGCCAAGCTGATCCGCATGTCGGTGGGCGACACCCGCGTCATCGGGCGGGGCAGTTCGGGCGTGATCCTGTTCCGCGTGGCGGACGACGAGCATGTCGTCTCGGCGGCGCGGATCGAGGAGAGCGAGGACGAGGCGGAAGCCGATCTTGGCGACGGATCGATGGCACCCGCGACCGATCCGCAGGTGGACGGCGACACCGGCGAGGATCTGGCGGACGGCGCCGAGGACTGATCGACCGCCCGCGGTTGAATGGAGGGGCGGGGTCGCGAGGCTCCGCCCTTTCCTTTGGCGGGCCGTGGCACAAGACGCGCGAGTATCGGTTGGGGCGCCCCCTCCTCGTTACCTCCCGCGAAGGCGGGGATCCAAAAGCTCGGCGGTCGAATTCGAGGACGGCGTCCGAACGCAAGCGCCATGCCTATGGATTCCCGCCTTCGCGGGAATGACGGGAAGTGGTGGATTTCCGGCGGTCGGCTTTCGGCGAAATGACAAACAAGTCAGACGCTATGTACTGAGCATTTCTAGCCTTTCGTCCTCCGTGCAAAGCGCAATGATCGCGAGACTATGCTGTCCTTTCGCATGTGCGATGACGGCAAGGATGCTTCTCACACTGAGGTCGTCGTTCACTTGTTCGAGGTCGCGTAGAGCCATAGGCAGGAGCGCCTTCCACGCGTCTTGATATTCCTCCGAAAGTTGGGCGGGCACAGGCGGATTATGGTCTGATAAACGGCCTTCCTCAATCGAGGCGATCAGCGCGTAGGTATTCCAGTCCGGAGCAGATTGCTCCTGCATGACGCGCACGATCTCGCCCACGGCAGCATATGAGGCCGTGTTGACCGATCCTTGATGGTGGAGCTTGTCCCAGAGTTCCTGAGCCGCATCCTCTACCTGCCCGGCTCGCCAAGCCTCAATTGCTGGGCGCGGATCGTAAGGTGCGCCATATGCGCTCAACCACGGATCGATGGTCATTATAGGCTCCGACGATTGTCCGCTTGTAGCTTCACCCGATCTATCGTGGAACGGCCATCGATGGGGCGTTAGCTGCCGACCATCTGATAGGTGATTGTCACCCCGGAAACGTTGTCGATTCGCCTGAAGAGCCTCGATTTCGCGGCATAGCGAATGAGCAAATGATCGGGTGCCAGCCACTTTGTTTCCGCCCACGATCCTTCCCAGCTTCCGACGCGTGCGGCACCGTGATCGTCATCAGCGATGAAGGCATTGCCCCCGCCTGTAGGTTTGTCGCCGGGCCGCAATATCGAAATCTGCGTCGAAAAGCCGGTTGTCGCACCACAGTCTCGCTGAAACAGGACGGCTGCCAGAGCGCCATTGGGTGAGAGGCTGCTCGACGCAACCGTGTTCTGGCAGGCATCCGAACATCCCGTGCATGTAAGCAAGGCCAGCATTAGAAGGCGGACGTTCATCCACTCACATGATGGATCGCCACGCTGCACGTCAATGGCGGGTTTCAGGATGACACGCAGACGGACTAAACGACCGGGAGTGGGGCGGCTACCGACATCAATCGACAGGCTCTCCCTCGGCCAAGCGTAAGCGGGAATGGAGGTAGCGAGCGAGATCGCGGAGATGCTCGCCCCAATGTATCTCGTAAAGAAAACGAAAGTGCCAATGGGCGTCGTCTGGGCCAAATCGCTCAAACCGCCAAAGCACCTCGTTCAGATCGTTGGTTATATCCATGATGTCGTCGATGGCGTCGCCAACAGTGGTTTCTCCCGGCACCTCGTTGGGATCGGTGGAGCCGTAGTAGCCGAGCGTCGGAAATCGCGCCCCTATTTCTGCATAGCTCGAACGGCTTTCGGACGCGGGTCGTTCGTCGCTCTCATTCGGATCACCGCTCGGTGTATCGTGAAAGCTCAAAGCAAGTTCATCCAGATGCCGGGAGAGCATCGGTGTGGACGGGCTTTCAGATATCGTAACGAAGTTCACGAAGCGTCGAGCAGCGGTTATGTTTGGTGGCGTCTCCATGGCATCACCATCCGGCGAAACCAGACTTTCCGCAATCAGGAAGCTTGAGACTCCGTCCGTATGGCCGCCTCTGGGCCGATAGCTGTCGCATAGCCTCAGGCCGGAACCTTGGGCACGCGTTTGCCTTTCGTGCGACTTGTCAGGTGGACGTGGCGGCAGCGGTCGCAGCGATAGGGACGGAGCGCCAGGCCCGTGCTCTGGGCGGCCGAGAGGGCCGCCTCTTCGGATGCGAAGCGCGCCTTCCGGATGCAGACGCTCAACTTGGTGCGCATATCCGCTCCCGTCCTCGATCATCGCCATCGGGATGGCCGGTCACAGGCTCAAGGGCAACCGCGAAGCGATCGCGCCCGCGTGAAGGAGGGGTTTGGGGTGGGTCCCTCACCGGATCAGGATAAGCCCACCCCAAACGGCCGAAATGTTCAGTTCTTCACCACCGTCGCGACGGCGGGCGTCAGCGTGCCGCCCGTGGGTGCGCCGATGAGCGCCGCCTTGCCCGCGGCGACGCCGGAGGCATAGCTGGCCTGCGGGGCAGCGGGCGCGGCCGGCGCGGCGGCGGCCATGACGGGCGCGTCGGATGCCGGCGCGATCGCCACCAGGATCGGCTCCTTGGTCGCGGCCTTCCATTCCGATCCCTGGTTGGCCATCGCGCTGTGCCCCGTCACGAAGGCGCCGAACACGCCGACGGCGACGACCGCCCCGACCGCCCCGACCGCCGCGCCGGTATTGCCCTGCCCCTCGATCCGATAATGGCCGGCAAGCGGAATGGAACGATCGCCGAGAGTCACGTCGGTGATGTCGAACTCCATCTTCGCCGACTTGCCGAACGCGCCCTTGCCGGTGCGATAGCTGATCTGGCCATGCCCGTGCGTCCCGCGCGGAATCACGATATAATCGCCGATCATCACGTCGCGGCTCACCGTGACATCGAATTTGTCGCCCATCTTGAGCGTCTTGGAATCGACCGGCCGGTCGAGGCTGATCCAGACCTCGCTGTTGCTCGGCAGGCTCGAGCCGACATCGGCTTTCTTGACGAGCAGCGGCGTCGCGATCGCGGCGGTGATCGGCGCCTGATCCTGAGCGGACGCGGCGGACACAAGCAGCAGCGCCGCGCCGAGCGCGGTCAAAACGACCTTCTTCATGATATCCCCCCTGTCATGACGGCCGATCCCCATCGGCCGATGCGGCACCATCGCCGAAGTCCGTTAATAGTCAATCGCTTGCGTGATCCATCATGGACCGCCTCGGAAGACCTGGGTTCAGCCCCGGCAAGGGCCGGCATTGACGGATGAGAACATATCAGGTACAATCGTGCCGGTGACAAAGCCCTTTTCCTCGGCTCTTTCCCTTCGTTCAACCGTCCCGTTCCGCCGCCACGCGTCTCGCGTGGGGGGCATCGGGAGGGGGGCGTCGGTGTGCATGTTGTCCATGTTGAACGCTAGACGGGCGCGCGACTCGCATCGGCTCAGGCGAACAGATGCTCCACCTCGGCATCCGCGGCGACTTCGTCGATGAGCACCTGCCGGTGGCAATGCGCCGGTTCGCGCTCGAAGCACAGCAAGGCCGAGGGCACCTCCCCGGCGAGCGCCTTCATCCGCTCCGCCTCCACCATCGCCGCCGGATCGGCGAGCGTGGCCCGGTAGATGCGCGCCATCTCCGCGTGCCGGCCGCGCCGCGCCGCCTCGCGGCCCTCGGGCGGCGTGCCCAGCGCCTTGAGGTGGACATAGTCGATGCCATGGTCGGCGAGCGCGGTCCGGAGCGGCGTCTTGGAGAAACCCGGCCGGCGCGAGAGCGGCAATTGGCGCACGTCGATCAGCCGCTTGACCCCAGCCGCCTCCAGCGCGGCGATCAGGTCCGCCTGCGCCACGCCCTCATAGCCGATCGTGTAGAGCTTCATGCCGCCACGGTGCCGCGCAGCTGCCAGGCCGCCAGGATCGTCACCGCGCCACCCAGCACCAGGCTGAGGCCGACGATTACGCCCAGCATCTGCACCGCCGGGAAAGGCCAGCTCAGCAGCAGGAGCAAGGCCAGCAGCCAGTCCACCGCGCCGATCCCGATCAGCATGCCGCGCACCGGCCCCGGCCCCGCCGCGCGGCCGGCACCGAAGGAGACCATGCCGCGCCAGACCAGCCAGATCGCGATCAGCAGCGCCAGCGAGGCGGCGCCCGCCACCGGATCGATGATCACCAGCAGGCCGACCAGCGCCGAGCCCAGCCCGGTGAGGATCTCGCTCCAGCGCTTGTGGCTGCCATGGCTGCGCAGGCCCATCACCACGCCGGCAATGCCCGTGAACAGCAGGATCCAGCCGATCAGCACCGCGATCGCGGCGGTGGTGAAGCCGGGCGCGGCGAGGCAGACGATCCCGGCGAGGAGCAGCAGCACCCCGCAGGCCATCGTCCAGGTCCAGCGGTTGACGGGATGCGGGCCGGCGGCGCTTGCCATCGTTGGTCTCCTCCTGCGCCCGCCCGGCGGATCAACACGCGGCCCGTTATCCCTGTTCCCCCGTCCGTTCGGCCGGGCCTGTCGAAGCCCTGCCCTTCCTTTCCGCGCAAACAGAAGAACGGCACTTCGACAAGCTCAGTGCGAACGGGAGTGGATGATCCGCCCCCGTTCCTCTACAGCCCGCTCATGCACGACATTCACATCATCGGCGGCGGCCTCGCCGGATCCGAAGCCGCGTGGCAGCTCGCCGAGGCGGGCTTCAAGGTCCGCCTTTCCGAAATGCGCGGCGTGGAGGGCACCCCCGCGCACCATACCGACGGGCTCGCCGAACTGGTCTGCTCCAACAGTTTCCGGTCGGACGATGCCGAGAAGAATGCCGTCGGCCTGCTCCATGCCGAGATGCGCGCGTTGGGCTCGCTGATCCTGCGCGAGGGCGATGCCCACCGCGTCCCCGCCGGCTCGGCGCTGGCCATGGACCGGGACGGCTTCTCGGCCGGGGTCACCGCCGCGATCGCGGGGCATGCCAATATCGATCTGGTCCGCGAACGGATCGATGCGCTGCCCGAAGGCCCGGCGATCATCGCCACCGGCCCGCTGACCGCCGCCCACCTCGCCGGCGCCATCCAGGCCGAGACGGGGCAGGACAGCCTCGCTTTCTTCGATGCCATCGCGCCGATCGTCCATCGCGACAGCATCGACATGGAATTGTGCTGGTTCCAGAGCCGCTGGAACAAGGGCGACGGCAAGGATTACATCAACTGCCCGATGAACAAGGACGAGTATCTCGCCTTCATCCAGGCCCTGCTCGATGGCGAGAAGACCGAGTTCAAGCAGTGGGAGAAGGACACGCCCTATTTCGACGGCTGCATGCCGATCGAGGTGATGGCGTCGCGCGGCGTCGACACGCTGCGCCACGGGCCGATGAAGCCCGTCGGCCTCGACGATCCGCGCACCGGGCGCTGGCCTTATGCGGTGGTGCAGCTGCGGCAGGACAACAAGCAGGCCACGCTCTGGAACATCGTCGGCTTCCAGACCAAGCTCAAGCATGCCGAACAGGTGCGTGTGTTCCGGATGATCCCCGGCCTGCAAAATGCGGAATTCGCGCGATTGGGCGGGCTGCATCGTAACACTTTCATCCGCTCGCCCATCCTGCTCGACGGAACGCTGCGCCTGCGCAGCCGGCCCGCTATCCGCTTCGCCGGCCAGATCACCGGCTGCGAAGGCTATGTCGAAAGCGCCGCGATCGGGTTGCTGGCGGGCCGCTTCGCCGCCGCCGAACTGTCCGGCCGCACCCTGCCCGCCCCGCCGCCGACCACGGCCCTCGGCGCCCTGCTCGGCCATATCACCGGCGATGCGGAAGCCGAGACCTACCAGCCGATGAACGTCAATTTCGGGCTCTTCCCGCCGTTCGAGATGTTGCCGAAGAAGGCCGACCGCAAGGCCGCCTATACGACGCGGGCGCGCGAGGACCTCGCCCGCTGGCAGGACGCGATCACGCCGCTGCCGGCCTAGTCGTTCGCGTCACCTGAGCGCGCATCCCGTCACCCCGGCGAAAGCTGGGGTCTCAGGCGGCGCGCCCCGCGTCCGCCCAGGGCGATCCCGGCGTTCGCCGGGGTGACGCATTGGGCGATCAGCCATTGTCCTCGTCCCCCTCCGCAGGCGCCGCGACCGCAGGCCGAGCGACGGCGGCCGGCGGGCAGCGCGGCTTGGTCTTGCGCACCACCCGCGTCGTCGCGAACTCCGCCGGCGAGAGCGTGCCGGACTTGTCGGCATCGGCGCCCGCGAACTTCGCCTCGCCCTTGGCCGCATATTCGTCGAAGCTGAGCCTGCCGTCGTGATTGGCGTCGAGCTTGTCGAAATTGCGGTGCCGCGCCTGCAGATATTCGGCGAGCTCGATCTTCCCGTCCTTGTCGTGATCGGCGCGGCTGAAGCGCTTCTGCTCGCGCGTCAGCTCGGTCGCCTGTGGTGGTTCGGCGATCGCCACGGCATTGGGCGCGACCGCCGCGACCGGGGCCATCACGGCTGCCGGCGGTGGCGGAATCCGCGTGTCCCTCGACGCCAGGCTCGACCAGATCAGCACACCCGCACCCGCCATCAGCAGCGCCGCGACGCCGCCCACCAGGAATCGCCACATGACCCCGTCTCCCAACCCCGCGAGCGGGATTTAGCGACCCGTCCAGCGATGCGCCAGCAGGCGCAGCAGGCGCCAGCGCGAAGCCGGCGGCCGCAGCGCGCCATGGCCCCGCCGCACATCCTCGCGCGCCAGCACCGCCAGCATGCCGAGCGGCCGCAGCGCGTGCGGCCAGCCGCCGGTGATGCCCTTGTCGAGCGGCGCCTCCGCCAGGTCCAGCAAGGCTGTCGCCCTGGCGGGATCGCTCGTCTGCCGGGCGAGATCGGCCAGCGCCCACCCCTCGCCCGCCGCGTCGATCCGCGCATGCTCGCGGCCGAGCACGCGCCCGGCGAGCCGGAAGAGCTGCGCGCCCCGCGCCTGGCCATGGAGCCGCATCGTCTCGGGCGACCAGTCGGGATCGTCGAGCAGCGCCTCCCACCCCTCGACCATCGCGGCGAGCTCGTGCCCCGCGATCCGGTCCGGCCGCAGCGCGGCGGCGGCATGGAGCAGCGGCTCGCCCGGCGGCGGCCCGCGATCGAGCGCGTCCAGCGCATCCCGCCACCAGACCAGCCGCATCAGCCCGATCATGGGCTCCCTGGCGCGCCAGACGAAGCTCGCCAGCCGCTCGTCGATCGCGAACAGGGTGGCCAGGCTGTCGCGCGCCAGGCGCGGCGCGTGGGCGATCGCCAGCTGGCGCTCGGGATGGCTGACGGAAACACCGGTGTCCATGCCTCTCTCTGGCACAGTCCGCGATCGCGAAAAATCCCGTTAACCATCTTCATGAACATCACTTTGAATGTCCGTCTGCCATGGGCGCTCAATGGACCGGAATCCCTGGGGACCGGCCGGTGGGGAATTGAGGCGCACGATGGCACGAAACAACGCGGCACTGGGATTTCTGATCCGCCTGCGTAAGGACGTCCGGGGCAACACGCTGGCGATGATGGCGGCCATGCTCATCCCTCTGCTGGCTTTCACCGGGGCAGCAATCGATGCCGCGCGGTTGTACGTCGTCAAAGTCCGCCTTCAGCAGGCTTGTGACGCAGGCACGCTCGCGGGCCGCAAGGCCATGAAGGATACCACGCTCGGCACCACGCTCGATCCGACAGCATCGACGCAGGCGCAAAACTTCTTCGTCAACAACTTCCGATCGGGCTGGTTCCGGAACGCCAATCCCGTCTTCACCCCTACCAAGGGCACCGTCGGCACCGATTCCAGTGTCGCCAACGCAGTGAACGGCACCGCCACAGTGAGCGTGCCGATGACGGTGATGGCCATCTTCGGTGTGAAGCCACAGACCATCAACGTCACTTGCCAGGCGATCTACGATCTTGCGGACACGGACGTGATGTTCGTGCTGGACGTCACCGGCTCGATGTCCGTGCCGCCATCGTCCAGCAGTGAGGGAAGTGCGAACACCTATACGCGCGACGACGGCATCCAGGCTATCTATCGGCAGGAGCAGAACGGATCGAAGATCGATGCCCTGCGCCAGGCGGTGATCTTGTTCGACAAGACGATGACGGAGAACAAGCAGACTGACACGATCGTTCGTTATGGCTTCGCGCCCTATTCCACGGTGGTGAACGTCGGCAAGCTGCTCGATCCGGCGACGGTCTCGTCCAGCCTGAACTATTGGTCGCGCACGGTCGATGGCGACTATGACTATGTCACCGGCGTCGCCTCGGTCTATTCGATCGGGCAGACCGATTGCATAACAGCCAAGCGCACGCCCGGATGGACAACTGGCTTTTCCTACAAGAAGAGTACGGGCAGCGCGACGACGATCACTTATTACGCCTATGCCAACTTCACAGGCGCGACCACTTGGTCCAGCTCGAACGGCGGCACCTGCTCCGGCACGGCCACGATCAGGCGGCCAATGTGGAAATACGGCAAGACGGCGATAGGCGTTTCCGACTATCTCAAGGGTGGTTTCGTCCCGACACCGGGCCGCATCGACGGCAGCACCAGCAAGTGGCGCGGCTGCCTCGAGATGACCGACAGTTCGACGGCGACAACCTTCGATGTCACCAACCTGCCATCCGACCTTGATCCGGACGGCCTGCCCAACTGGCGGCCGATGTGGCCGGAGGCAGTGTGGCAGCCGCAGAGCAAGACGACCGACGTGAAGGACGACGCTGTCAGCGAAACCTATAGCTACAAGGCCCTCAGCAACTACGAGAAGAATGACTCGGTCACCTGCCCGATGGAGGCGCAGACACTGGCGCAGATGTCGGCGGATCAGGTGAACGCCTATGTCTACGGCACCAATTTCAAGGCGGATGGCAACACTTATCACGATTACGGCATGACCTGGGGCCTGCGGATGCTCTCCACCAAGGGCCCGTTCAAGGCCAGCGTGGCGCCCACTACGGGCCGCAAGCAGCCGACCCAGAACATCGTGTTCATGACGGACGGCACGCCCGTTGCCGACAGCGACAACTACCAGATGTACGGCATCGAGGGGCTCGACGGGAATCTCGCAAGCGGCAATTCCACCCAGGAGGTGAAGAACCATGTCGCGCGCTTTCGTGTGCTGTGCGACGCGGCCAAGGCGCGCGGCATCACCATCTACATGATCGCGTTCGGCACTTCGCTCACCACCGACATGAAATATTGTGCGTCCTCGGGGCAATCCTACTATGCGGCCAACAGTTCCGACCTTCAGACGGCCTTCGCGTCGATCGCGAAGCGGATTGCCATGCTCCGGGTGAACCAGTGATGCGTCGGCGGCTCCGGAAGCTCGTCGGCAACGAGCGCGCTGCGACGATCATCGAGTTTGCGCTTGTCTGCCCGGTCATGCTGATCCTGATGATGGGGCTCGGCGAGCTCGCCTTCCAAGGCTATTTGCAGTCCGTATTGACTGGCGCGCTGCAGAAGGCGGCGCGTGATTCCTCGATCGAGGGCAACAACACCACGGATGCCGGCACCGCCATCGACAACAAGGTGAAGGCGATGATCGGGAATATCCTCACCAAAACCATCTGGGACACCTCGACGCGCCAGAATTACTCCCATTTCGCCGATGTCGGGCCAGAATATTACTGGGATAACAACCCCAAGAACGGCAAGTACGACTCCGCCACGGAATGCTTCCTCGATACGAACGGCAACGGCGTCTGGGATGCCGATCCCAGCACGAGCGGCCAAGGCAGCGCCAATGCCGTGGTCGTCTACCAGATGGGCTTCACCTATCAGCGGCTATTCCCCGTCGCCCGGATGTTCGGCTGGCCCGCAACGGCGCACATTGTCTCGCGGACGCTCATGAAGAACCAGCCGTACAAATATCAGAACACCGCCGACGACACGCTGGTTTGCCCGAAGGGAGGCAAGACGTCATGATCCGTTCGCTCTGCCGCCGCGCGCGCATGCTGCGCGAGCATGACGGTGGCCTTGCGCTGCTGGAGTTCGCGCTGGCGCTACCCGTGGTTCTGTTCACGGGCGGCTACGGGATCGAAATCTCGAACTACGCGCTCGTCCAGCTCAACATCAGCCAGTTCGCACTCAACCTCGCGGACAATGCGTCCCGCGTCGGTGTAGTCTCCTCGAACGGCGTGAGCACGCTGCGCGAGACCGACATCAATGATGTGCTGCAGGCGACCAAGATGCAGGGCGATCCGATCAAGCTCACCACCTACGGACGGATCACGCTTTCCAGCCTCGAATATGTCGCGCAAGACTATGACAAGACAACGACCCAGCGTATCCACTGACAGCGCTGCATCGGCTTGAAGAGTGGGACGGGTTACGATTCGACCTATGGGAAGGCCCAGACGACGGCGGGAGCCGCCGCGCCGGACAATTACACGGCATCGGCCGACGACCAATATGCCGGCCTCGCCGTCTCGACCGGAATGGGCGACACTTCCACCAAGGTGACGGCCCCCACCGACACCGGGGTGATGTTCGTGGAAATCAACTACGACTATCAGCCGTTTTTCGGAACGCTCTTTATTAGCCCCAGCAAGATTCACTATATCGCGTCGTTCGTGGTCCGCGATAACCGCGACTTCACGCAGATTAGCAACCCGTCGCCGATCGCAACGGCCTCGACCTGCAATCTCTATTCGGCCGGCCCGACGACCATCAACAAATACTGATCTCGCAATCGACGCCAAAGGAAAGGGCCGGACGACGCCACGATGCGTCGCCCGGCCCGCTCTTCTATTAGCCTTCTGTCAGCCCTTGTAGCAGACCTTCTTCGCGGCGGTGACGACGTCGTCCGTCTTGATCAGCGCCAGCTTTTCCAGGTTCGCGGCATAAGGCAGCGGCACGTCGACGTTGGTGACGCGCAGCACCGGCGCATCGAGATCGTCGAAGCCCTTCTCCATCACGACGGCGGCGATCTCGGACGCGATCGAGCAGGTCGGCCAGCCCTCTTCCACCACCACCAGGCGATTGGTCCTGGCGAGCGAGGCCAGCACCGTCTCGGTGTCGAGCGGGCGCAGCGTGCGCAGATCGATCACCTCGGCGTCGATGCCCTCTTCCGCCAGCTTCACGGCGGCTTCCAGCGCGACGCCGACACCGATCGAATAGCTGACCAGGGTCACGTCCTTGCCCGCCTTGGCGATCCGCGCCTTGCCGATCGGCAGCACGAAATCGTCGAGCTTGGGCACCTCGAAGCTCTGGCCGTAGAGCAGCTCGTTCTCCAGGAACACGACCGGGTCCTCGCAGCGGATCGCCGCCTTGAGCAGGCCCTTGGCGTCGGCCGCGCTGTACGGCGCGATCACGATCAAGCCCGGCACCGCGGCATACCACGGCCCGTAATTCTGCGAATGCTGCGCGCCGACGCGGGCGGCGGCGCCGTTGGGGCCGCGGAACACGATCGGCGCGCGCATCTGGCCGCCGGACATATAGTTGGTCTTGGCGGCCGAGTTGATGATGTGGTCGATCGCCTGCATGGCGAAGTTGAACGTCATGAACTCGACGATCGGGCGCAGGCCCGCCATCGCGGCACCGGTGCCGACGCCGGCGAAGCCATATTCGGTGATCGGCGTGTCGATCACGCGGCGGTCGCCGAATTCGTCCAGCAGGCCCTGGGTCACCTTGTAGGCGCCCTGATATTGCGCGACCTCCTCGCCCATCACGAAGACGCGGTCGTCGGCGCGCATCTCCTCGGCCATCGCGTCGCGCAGCGCCTCGCGGACGGTGGTCTTCACCATCTCGGTGCCTTCGGGGATCTCCGGATCGCGGGCATCGACGCCCGCCTTCTCGGCCAAAGCGACATCGGCGACGAGCTGGCGCGCGGCCGTCTCCATCTGGTGCGGGGTCGAGGCATCGGGAACCGCCGGCTTGGTCTCCTCCTGCTTCGGCTCCTCGGTCTTGGGCTCGGCTTTCGGCGCCGGCTTGGCGGCGGAGGCATCCTCGCCCTCGGCGGCCAGCATCGCGATCGGCGCGCCGACCTTCACCCCGTCGGTGCCCTCGGGCACCAGGATCTGGGCGATCGTGCCTTCGTCCACCGCCTCGAATTCCATCGTCGCCTTGTCGGTCTCGATCTCGGCGAGGATGTCGCCGGATTTCACCGCGTCGCCTTCCTTCACCAGCCATTTGGAGAGCGTGCCCTCCTCCATCGTGGGCGAGAGCGCCGGCATCTTCAGTTCGATCGCCATCTCAGTAAGTCCCCACCAGCACGTCGGTATACAGCTCCTTCGGATCGGGTTCGGGCGACTGCTCGGCGAAGTCGGCCGCCTCCGCGACGATCTGGCGAATGTCCTTGTCGATCTTCTTGAGCTCGTCCTCGCTGACGCCCATCGCCTCCAGCTCGCGCTTGGCGTGGTCGATACAGTCGGACTTGTCCTTCATCGCCTGCACCTCGTCGCGGGTGCGGTACTTGGCGGGATCGGACATGGAGTGGCCGCGATAGCGGTAGGTCTTGAGCTCCATCACGATCGGCCCCTTGCCGGCGCGGACCCACTGCAGGGCCTCCTCGATCGCGCCGCGCACCGCGAGCACGTCCATGCCGTCCACCTGCATGCCCGGCACGCGGAAGCTCTCGCCGCGGCGGTAGAGCTGGTCCTCGGAGGAGGCGCGGTTGACGCTGGTGCCCATGGCGTACTGGTTATTCTCGATCACGAAGATGATCGGGAGCTTCCACAGCTCCGCCATGTTCATGCTCTCGTAGACCTGGCCCTGGTTGGCCGCGCCGTCGCCGAAATATGCGAGGCAGACGCCACCGTCATTGGCGTATTTGTGCTTGAAGGCGAGGCCGGTGCCGAGGCTGACCTGCGCGCCGACGATGCCGTGGCCGCCGTAGAATTTATGCTCGACGCTGAACATGTGCATCGAGCCGCCCTTGCCCTTCGAGATGCCGGCCTGGCGCCCCGTGAGCTCGGCCATGATCAGCTTGGGATCGATGCCGTAGGCGAGCATGTGGCCATGGTCGCGATAGCCGGTGATCACGCTGTCGGTGTCGTTGTTCAGCGCGGACTGCAGGCCGACGGCGACCGCCTCCTGGCCGATATAGAGGTGGCAGAAGCCGCCGATCAGGCCGAGGCCGTACAGCTGGCCGGCGCGCTCCTCGAAGCGGCGGATCAGGGTCATCTGGCGGTAGAATTCGAGCAGTTCGTCCTTGCTCGCCTGGTAGCGCTCGGGCTCGCCGGGGCGCTCGCGATTGGGGACGGCGTCAGCCTTCGGCTTCGCGGCCGCAGGGCGTCGGGTGGTGGTTCTCGCCACGGTTCAGGCCTCTCGGGAATGGGCTTCGTTGGCGCACGGTATAGGCGCTGACAGCGCAAACACGCAACGGGAGGGACTGGTTGCGTTTGCAGGGTGTGCAATTGCAGGGACTGCACTCGCGTGCCGGGGACGGGACCTCTTCAACCGTTCGGGCTGAGCTTGTCGAAGCGCCGCCCTGCCCTTTCGGCGCGCCGCCCAAAAGGAAGGACAGGGCTTCGACGAGCTCAGCCCGAACGGATGGAAGGGCGGGAAAAGCCGTTACGGCGTCGTCTGGATGATCACTTCGTCCGGCCGAGCGAGGCCCATGTCACGGCGGACCAACTCGTCGGCCATGTCCGGATCGACATGCTTGGCGTCGAGCAAAGCGACCTTGCGCGCCAGATCCTGGCGCTGCGCCTCGACGATCTTGAGCTGCGCCTGTCGCTGGGCGAGCTGCGTCTTATAGTCGCCGAGCGCCAGCAGGCCGTTCGGCCCGGCAATCGCATAGCCGGCGAAATTGCCGATGACGAGCAGGGCCAGCGCCGGCAGAGCCGCGGCTCGGATGATCTCGACTGGACGACGCTTGCTTCGCATTATAGCATCATTATCGAGGCAAACGAATCGCGACTCAAGCGGTTTTCGTTGGAATCAGGCGACTTTCGTCGCAAACGCGCCCCTGCCCGCATAATGCGCTGCGGTGCCCAGTTCCTCCTCGATGCGGATCAGCTGGTTGTATTTGGCGAGCCGGTCCGAGCGCGCCAGCGATCCGGTCTTGATCTGGCCGCAGTTGGTGGCGACGGCGAGGTCGGCGATGGTGGCATCCTCGGTCTCGCCCGAGCGATGCGACATCACGGCGGTGTAGCGCGCGCGCTGGGCCATGTTCACCGCGTCGAGCGTCTCGGTCAGCGAGCCGATCTGGTTGACCTTGACCAGGATCGAATTGGCGATGCCCTTCTCGATGCCCGTGGCGAGACGCTTGGAGTTGGTCACGAACAGGTCGTCGCCGACCAGCTGCACCGTGTTTCCGATCTTCTCGGTGAGCAGCTTCCAGCCGTCCCAATCGTCCTCGGCCATGCCGTCCTCGATCGACCAGATCGGGTAGCGCGCGGCGAGATCGGCGAGATAATCGACCATCTGCTCCGACGAGAGCGTCTTGCCCTCGCCCGAGATCACGTAGTTGCCGCCCTTGTAGAATTCGGTCGCCGCGCAATCGAGCGCGAGGGCCACCTGCTCGCCGGGCTTGTAACCGGCCTTCTCGATCGACTTGAGGATGAACTCGATCGCCTCGTTGGTGGAGCCGATGTTCGGCGCGAAGCCGCCCTCGTCGCCGATGCCGGTGGAAAGGCCGGCGTCGGACAGGCCCTTCTTCAGCGTGTGAAAAATCTCCGCGCCCCAGCGGACCGCGTCGGCGATGGTGCCGGCGCCGTGGGGGACGATCATGAACTCCTGGAAGTCGATCGGATTGTCGGCATGCTCGCCGCCATTGATGATGTTCATCATCGGCACGGGCAGGACATGCGCCGAGACCCCGCCGACATAGCGATAGAGCGGCAGGCCCCGGCTCTCCGCCGCCGCCTTGGCGACCGCGAGGCTGACGCCGAGGATGGCGTTGGCGCCGAGCTTGGACTTGTTGTCGGTGCCGTCGAGCGCGATCATCGCGGCGTCGATCTCGGCCTGGTCCTCGGCCTCGAAATCGGCGAGCAGCTTGGCGATCTTGCCGTTCACCGCCTTCACGGCATCCTTCACGCCCTTGCCGCCGTAGCGGCTCTTGTCGCCGTCGCGCTTCTCGACCGCTTCGTGCGCGCCAGTCGACGCGCCGGACGGCACGGCGGCGCGGCCGAAGCTGCCGTCCTCCAGCGTCACGTCCACCTCGACGGTCGGGTTGCCGCGGCTGTCGAGGATCTCGCGGGCGTGGATGTCGATGATGGCGGTCATGTCGGCTCCCTCCAAAGGTTCGCGGCGGCTGTTAGCGGGGCAACACCGTCGAGGCAATCGGCTCGGCCCGCCGCTTTCCAAGGAACCGGGCAAGGAACGGCTGGTTTTGTGGGGGAAGGCGCGGCTATGGTCGCGCGCGTAACGAACGAAAGGGTTCGCCATGGCCGACGAGCTACCCGAAGGCACCGATCACGTCATTCCCGGCGCGCAGAACAACTCCACCCGCGAGAAACTCAAGGCGGATGCCGCGGATCTGCGCGACAAGGCCTCCGCCAAGGCCGAGGACCTGAGGAGCCAGGCCACCGGCAAGGCCCGTGAATATGCCGACGAGGGCAAGTCCCGCGCCGCCGCCGGGCTGGATTCGGTGGCGAGGATGATTTCCGACAGCGCCGCGCAGATCGATGACAAGCTGGGGGCCGCTTATGGCGACTATGCCCGCAAGGCCGGTGACGCGATGGCCGATTTTTCCGCCTCGCTGCGCGACAAGGATGTCGAGGAACTGTTCGACGACGCGCGCGACTTGGTGCGCCGCTCACCGGCCATCGCGATCGGCGCGGCGGCGGCAGCGGGCTTCGTGATCGCCCGCATCGTCAAGGCCGGCAGCGAGGCGCTCGACGAGTCGGCGAAGGCGGCGGAGCCCAAGGCCTCGAAGTCGAAGAAAGCCGACGACGACGCCGAGGACGTGAGCGCCGCCACCCGCAAGGCGCCCAGCAAGCGCAAGCCGCGCGCCTCGTCCTGAGCATCGGGAGCATAAGGGGGCGATGCTGGGGCTTGGGGGCCTGATCGGACAGCTGATCGAGGATGCGCGTACGCTCGCGCGGGCCGAAATCGACCTGCTCAAGAGCAAGGCCTTCGCCCTGCTCCGTCGGTCGCGCATCGCGATCGTGCTGCTGCTCATCGCGGCCTGCCTGGCCTTCGCCTCGGTGGTCGCGCTGATGCTGGGGCTGGTGCTCGCGCTGGCGCCGTTGGTCGGCGCGGCGTTCGCCGGCGTGATCCTGCTGATCTGCGGGCTGGCGATGGCCGCCTTGCTCGGCTGGTTGGCGATCCGCCTGCTCGCCGGGCCGGCCCGCAAGCCCGAACCGGAGACCCCGGCATGAGCGTGCTGAAACGCCTCTTCTCGAACATCAATGACGTGGATGTCGCGCAATCCCGCGTGGACTCCGCGCGCGGCCGGCTGATGGCGACGATCGAACAGATCCAGCAGCGCATCGCGCCCTCCTCGCTGATGGACGAGGCGATCGAGCAGGTGAAGACGCGCTCCAGCGAATTGGCCCAGAGCGCCGGCCAGGTGGTGCGGGAGCGCCCCGCCACCGTCGCGGCGACGGCGGCCGGAATCGGCCTGCTGCTCGCCGCCAAGCCGCTCTCCCGGCTGTTCGGCGGCCGCAAGGCGCCGCCCGACGAAACGCGTCATGAAACTCCCGCGCCCAAGCGCCGTTCATCCCCTACCCGTAAGTCCCCCAAGCCCGCTTCGTAAAGGATAAGGCCATGACCGAGACCTCCGGCAGCGAAGAGACCCCGGCCACCACCCGCCAGGCGATCCGCGACGGCATCGACGATGCCTATGCCAAGGCCAGCAAGACCGCCCATACCGCCGTCGAGCGCACCAAGGACGGGCTGGAGCAGGCCCGCAGCACCGTCGCCAGCACCGTGAGCGACGCTTATGCCTCGGGCCGCGAGAAGGCCTCCGAAGTCTATGCGACCGCGCGCGAGAAGGCGCAGGCGGCCGGCAAGTCCGCCTCCGAGGGCTTCGACAGCAACCCGCTCGCCATGCTGGTCGGCGGTATCGCCATCGGCGCGGTGATCGGTGCCCTGCTACCCCGCACCGAGCGCGAGGCGAAGGCGCTGGGCGCGGTCGGCGAGAAGGTGCGCGGCGCCGCCAACGAGGCGATCGAGGCCGCCAAGGGCGCCGGCCGCGACAAGCTCGACGAGCTCGGCCTCAACAAGGACCATGCCCGCGAGACGATGAAGTCGCTGCTCGACGGCGCCATCGCCGCCGCCGGATCGGGCGCCACCGCCGCGCTCGACAGCGCCCGGAAGAAGCCCGGCGGCTGAACAAAGCGACACAGGCTGCGTTCATCTCGGCCCGGCCATAGCACGGCCAATCTTTCTCCCCGGCGGCGCGTCCGCCGGGCGACGCCCACGGAGTATTGCATGTCCCGTTTTCGTCTGATGCTCGGTGCCACCCTGCTGGGGGTTTCCGGCCTCACCGCCACGTTCGTCGCGGCACCGGCCGCCGCCGCGAATGTCGACAACAGCGATCCCTCGCGCTTCATCTCCACATTGTCGGGCTCCGCGTTCAGCGTGCTGCACACCGGCAGTCAGGCGGCCGCCAAGGCGCAGTTCCGCAGCCTGCTCGGCCAGTATTTCGCGGTGGACGAGATCGGCGACAAGCTGATCACCCGCTGGAAGCCGCAGATCACCCCGGCCCAGTATCAGGCCTACAAGGCGGCGCTGCCGGGCTTCATCATCAACACCTATGCCGATCGCCTGTTCGATTATGCCAATGCGCAGGTGAAGGTGGTGCGCGCGGTGCCGCGCGGCGATGGCGCGGCGGTGGTGAGCCAGGTGATCCAGCCGGGCCGGACGCCGATCGCCGCGATCTGGACGGTCCAGCAGATCGGTGGCGGCTACAAGGTCTCGAACCTCACCGTCTCGGGCATCAACCTGGTGCTGACCCAGACGGCGGACTTCGACTCCTATGTGCAGAAGAACGGCTTCGACAAGCTCGTCACGTTCATGAAATCGCGCGGCTGAGGTTTATCCCGAGGATGCGCCCTCGCGCGCATCCTCGACCCCGCGCACTTCCCATAATCGATGTCAGCGCTGTCGCGCCGCCCCTTGTGCGGCGCGGCAAACGCGACTAGGCGCCTGCCGCATAACCCCAGCGACAGGTGTATCCATGAGCAAGCTCCATCTCGTCTTCGGCGGTCGCGTCAAGGATCCGCAGGGCCTCGATTTCGAGGATCTCAAGGCGATCGACTTCGTCGGCGTCTATCCCGATTTCGCCTCGGCCAAGGATGCGTGGCGTTCGGCTTCGCAGAAGTCGATCGACGATGCCGAAATGAAATATGTGGTGGTGCACCTGCACCGCCTGCTCGAAGAGAACGATCTCTGATCCCTCTCCGGCTGCCCCCTCTCCGTTCGTGCTGAGCTTGTCGAAGCACCGTCTTTCCTGCTGAAAGGAAGGACAGCCCCTCTTCGATGCCGCCTGCGGCGTCGCTCAGGACAGGCTTCGACAGGCCCGAGGCCAACGAACAATGCGGCTGGAGAAGCCCTAGGCGTTCCGGTAGCGGAACAGCAGCAGCGGCCGGGCAAGCGCCAGCCCGGCCAGGAAACCGCCGACATGCGCCGGCGCCGCGATCAGCGCGCCCTCGGGCATGCCGGGGACATCGCCCGAGGCGAAATCCAGCAGCAACTGGATGCCGATCCAGGCGACCGCCAGCCACATGATCTGCAGGACCTGGCCGGAGAACGGCCCCCAGCCATTCATGCGCCGGCTGCTGTAGAGCAGGGAATATGCGCCGATCAGCGCCGATCCGGCCCCGCTGGCACCGATCATTGGAATGGGCGAATGCGGCGCCACCGCATATTGCGCGGCGCAGGCGACATAGGCACCGACGATATAGGTGAAGACCACCCCGCCCGGCCCGACCGACGCCTCGACCAGCCGGCCGCAGAAGACGATCATCAACAGGTTGAAACCGACATGCCACAGCCCGGCATGGACGAGCGTCGCGCTTAGCGGCGTCAACCATACGGGCGCGGCGCCGGCGACGTCGAACGCGCCATCGATGCGGGCCGGGATGAAGCCGGCGAGCATGGCAATGCGATCGGTCTGCCCCGCCGCCACGGCCGCCGCCCAGGCGAGCGCGGTGATGGCGGCGATCGCGATCGTCGCGCGCGCGGGCGGCAGGCGCATCGGTTAGAGGCTCAGATGAACTCGATCTTGTCGACGGCGTAATAGCGGTCGCCCGACGGCACCGTCACCTCGACGTCGTCGCCGATCCTGCGCCCGATCAGGGCGCGGCCCAGCGGCGAATTGTAGGAGATGCGGCCCTTCTTGGCGTCCGCCTCGATCTGGCCGACGATCTGGTACTTCACCGGCTTGTCGTCCTCGTCGAGGAGGGTGACGGTGGCGCCGAACACCACCTTGTCGCCGGACAGGTCCTTGGGATCGATCACGACCGCCCGGCTCATGCGGTCCTCGTAATCGGCGATGGTCGCCTCGATCTGGCCCTGGCGCTCCTTGGCGGCGTGATATTCGGCATTTTCGGAGAGGTCGCCATGCGCGCGCGCCTCTTCGATCGCGTCGATCACCTCGGGACGCTCGATCGTTTTGAGGCGCACCAGCTCCTTGGAGATGAGCTCATAGCCCTCCTTGAGCATCGGCATCTTCTCGACGGTCGCCATCCTACCCACTGCCTTTCGTCGCCAAAACCATACCGCTTTCGGCCCCTCCCTATGGGCCGTTCCTCAGTCTCGTCGTGTGCGGGAGATCAAAGCGGCAGCGGAGTATAGTAGGATTGGAGCGGACGCACTTCAAGCGGCCTGTCCCGCAATGCAGCGATTGCACGCGCCGCAGCCACGCTGGACGCGGCGGTTGTGAAATAGGGAATCTTCCCCGCCACCGCCTCGACGCGGATCGCGCGGCTGTCGAGCAGCGACTGCCAGCCCTCGGTGGTGTTGAAGATCAGGTCGATCCCGCGATCCTTGATCATGTCGACGATGTGGGGGCGGCCCTGCGCCACCTTGTTCACCGTCTCGACCGCGATACCCTGCTGGGCCAGATAGTCGGCGGTGCCGCCGGTCGCGACGATGGTGAACCCCGCATCGGCGAGGAGCTGCGCGCCGGACAGGATATGCGCCTTGTCACTGTCCTTCACCGAGATGAACACCCGTCCCCCGGTCGGCAGCACCATGTTCGCGCCGAGCTGGGCTTTCAGGAAGGCCGCCTCGAAATTGTGATCGATTCCCATGACTTCGCCGGTGGACTTCATTTCCGGCGAAAGCACGGGATCGACGCCGGGAAAGCGCGCCCAGGGGAAGACGGCCTCCTTGATGGCGATATGATCGGGCGTGCGGTCGATGCTCGGGAAGATGGCGAGCATCTCGCCCGCCATCACCCGCGCGGCGATCTTGGCGACCGGCACGCCGATCGCCTTGGCGACGAAGGGCACCGTGCGGCTCGCGCGCGGATTGACCTCGATCAGGTAGACGTCGCCATCCTTCACCGCGAACTGGATGTTCATCAGGCCCTTGACCGTCAGCGCGCGCGCAAGCGCATCGGCCTGCGTCTTGATCTCGGCGATGATGGCATCGGACAGGCTGTAGGGCGGCAGCGTGCAGGCGCTGTCGCCCGAATGGACGCCCGCCTCCTCGATATGCTGCATCACGCCCGCGACCACCACGTCGGTGCCGTCGGCGATCGCATCGACGTCCACCTCGATCGCGTCGCGCAGATATTGATCGATGAGAACGGGCGAGTCGCCAGACACTTGCACGGCGGTCTGGATATAGTTTTCGAGCTGGTCCTGACTGTCTACGATCTCCATCGCCCGGCCGCCCAGCACATAGCTCGGCCGCATCAGCACGGGATAGCCGATCCGGTCGGCCACCGCGATCGCCTCCTCGCGGCTCCGCGCGATGCCGTTGCGCGGCTGCTTGAGGCCGAGGCGCGTCACCAAGGCGGCGAAGCGCTCGCGATCCTCGGCGAGGTCGATCGCATCGGGCGAGGTGCCGAGGATCGGGATGCCCGCCGCCTCCAGCTCCGCCGCCAGCTTGAGCGGGGTCTGCCCGCCGAACTGGACGATCACGCCGGCCAGCGTGCCGTTGGATTGCTCGACATGCAGGATTTCCAGCACGTCCTCGACGGTCAGCGGCTCGAAATACAGGCGGTCGGACGTGTCATAGTCGGTGCTCACCGTCTCCGGGTTGCAATTGACCATGATCGTCTCATAGCCCGCATCGGCCAGCGCGAAGCAGGCATGGCAGCAGCAATAATCGAACTCGATGCCCTGCCCGATCCGGTTCGGCCCGCCGCCGAGAATGACGATCTTCTTGCGATCGCTCGGCATCGCCTCATTCTCGGGCTCGCCGAAGACGGGCGCCTCGTAGGTGGAATACATATAGGGCGTCTTGGCCTCGAACTCGGCCGCGCAGGTGTCGATGCGCTTGAACACCGGGCGCACGCCGAGCTTGTGGCGCAACTCGCGCACCTCCGCCTCGGTGACGCCGCCGGTCATCGCTTTCAGCGTATCGTGGATCAAGCCGGAGCCCCGCGCCTGCATCCGCTCGGTGCCGGGGCGCAGGTTCGCGCTCTCCAGCGCCAGCCAGGCGAGGCGGCGATCGGAGAAGCCCATGGCTTTCAGGCGACGCATCCCGGTGGCTTCACGCGGGAGTCCGTTGGCACGAACCTCCTCCTCCACCAGCACGATCTCGCGGATGCGCTCCAGGAACCAGGGATCGTATTTCGCGATCGCGTGGATCTCGTCGACGGTGAAGCCCTCGCGCAGCGCCTGCGCGGCGTAGAGCAGCCGGTCCGGCGTCGGCCGCGCCAATGCCGCCGCAATCTCGGAGCGCGGGCGCCCGGCGAGGTGCTGCACCGGATTGAAGCCCGCCAGTCCCGTCTCCAGCCCGCGCAGCGCCTTCTGCAGGCTCTCGTGGATATTCCGGCCGATCGCCATGACTTCGCCGACGCTCTTCATGGCGGTCGTCAGCGTGTCGTCGCTGCCCTTGAACTTCTCGAAGGCGAAGCGGGGAATCTTGGTGACTACGTAATCGATGGTCGGCTCGAACGAGGCGGGCGTCGCGCCCGTAATGTCGTTCATGATCTCGTCGAGCGTGTAGCCCACCGCCAGCTTGGCGGCGACCTTGGCGATCGGGAAGCCGGTCGCCTTGGAGGCCAGCGCCGAGGAGCGCGAGACGCGCGGATTCATCTCGATCACGATCAGTCGGCCATCCTTGGGATTGACCGCGAACTGGACGTTCGAACCACCTGTTTCCACGCCGATTTCGCGCAGCACCGCGATGCTGGCGTTGCGCATGATCTGATATTCCTTGTCGGTCAGCGTCAGCGCCGGCGCGACGGTGATGGAATCGCCCGTGTGGACGCCCATCGGATCGACATTCTCGATCGAGCAGATGATGATGCAATTGTCGTGCTTGTCGCGCACGACCTCCATCTCATATTCCTTCCAGCCGAGCAGCGATTCCTCGATCAGCACCTCGGTGGTGGGCGACGCATCGAGGCCGGTGCCGACGATGCGAAGGAATTCCTCCTTGTTGTAGGCGACGCCGCCGCCGGTGCCGCCCAGCGTGAAGGAGGGGCGGATGATCGCGGGCAGGCCGGTATGCTCCAGCGCGGCCAGCGCCTCCTCGACCGTGTGCGCCACGCCGGAGCGCGCGCTCTCCAGCCCGATCTTGTCCATCGCCGCGCGGAACTTCTGCCGGTCCTCCGCCTTGTCGATCGCTTCGGCATCGGCGCCGATCATGGTGACGCCGAACTTCTCCAGCGTGCCGTCGTTGAACAGCGCCAGCGCGGTGTTGAGCGCGGTCTGCCCACCCATCGTCGGGAGGACGGCGTCGGGCCGCTCCTTCTCGATGATCTTGGCGACGATCTCCGGGGTGATCGGCTCCACATAGGTGGCATCGGCGAATTCGGGATCGGTCATGATCGTCGCCGGGTTCGAATTGACCAGAACGATGCGATAGCCCTCTTCCTTGAGCGCCTTGATCGCCTGCGTGCCCGAATAATCGAACTCGCACGCCTGCCCGATGACGATCGGACCCGCGCCGATGACCAGGATGGAGGAGATGTCGGTGCGTTTGGGCATTAGTCGTCGGCTCCGGTGGTCGTCATGCAGCCCCAACCGTCGAATTCGGTGCCGGGGTAGGCCGCTTCGATTTCAAGGCATTTGCGGGTCAGCGCGCGAATGGCGTCGGCCTCGATGGTCTGGATCACGTCGAGATCGAGGCGCCACTGGCCGGGTTCGTCGGCCTCGTCGTCGGGCACGAGTTGTCCGAACTCGAAGCCGAGATCCTCGGCCGCGTCCGCCAGCCGCTCCAGCACGTCCTCACGGCCGACGAAGCTGACATCCACCAGCCGCTCGATCGAAGCGACGTCACCATTCGCGGCCAGTTCGGCCAGCAATTCGCGATCCTGCTCCCACTCCTGCTCGAACCGGGCCTCGTCGATCGGGCGGCTCACGCCCCCTTCCCCAGCGCGCCCACGAACTGCTCGAACAGATAATGGCTGTCCTGCGGGCCGGGGCTGGCCTCGGGGTGGTATTGGACCGAGAAGGCCGGCTTGTCGGTGAGGCGCAGGCCCGCGAGGCTGCCGTCGAACAGCGAGACATGGGTCGCCTGCGCATTGGCCGGCAGCGTGGTGGCGTCCACCGCGAAACCGTGGTTCATACTGGTGATCTCGACGCGGCCGTCGTCCGAACGCTTCACCGGATGGTTCGCGCCGCGATGACCCTGGTGCATTTTGTAGGTCTTCGCGCCCACCGCGAGGCCCAGCATCTGGTGGCCCAGGCAGATGCCGAAGATCGGCTTGCCCGCCTCCAGCAGCTGCTGGATCACCGGCACGGCATAGGCGCCGGTCGCGGCGGGATCGCCGGGGCCGTTGGAGAGGAAGACGCCGTCGGGCTCGTGGCGCATCACGTCCTCGAAGCTGGCGGTCGCCGGCACCACCGTCACCCGCGCGCCGGCGGCGACGAGGTTGCGCAGGATGTTGCGCTTGAGGCCGTAGTCGATCGCGACGACGTGGGG
>Ga0105239_10000156_pt1 | contig 98400 bp, 85 predicted proteins | sample KBSC44metaG_FD_92761 | JGI IMG/M metagenome (GOLD analysis project Ga0105239, IMG submission 92761) | Corn rhizosphere microbial communities from Kellogg Biological Station, Michigan, USA - KBS C4-4 metaG | ecosystem: Host-associated > Plants > Roots > Rhizosphere > Soil | place: Michigan, USA... | reverse complement strand
CTTCTCCCCGGACGGCCGGACCTTCTATGTTTCGAACTATGGCCCGCACATGTTCGTGCGAGCCTATGATGTCGGCCCCGGCGGAGCGCTGTCGCATCCGCGCATGGTGATCGACTATGACAATCCGGACGGGAAGGGCGGGCCGGATGGCCTGAAGATCGACACGGCCGGCAACATCTGGACGACGGGACCGGGGGGCATCCGCATCATCACGCCTGCCGGCAAGGTGCTGGGCCAGATCCGCTTGCCCGAGGTCGCCGCCAATCTGAGCTTCGCGGAGGATGGGCACACGGTCTATATCACCGCTTCGACCAGCATCTACCGCCTCCGCAGCAAGGTCGCAGGCGAACTGCCGATGTACCGGCGCTGAAACGGGATCGGGCGGTATCGCTCGATCCGGACGGCGCACGGGATCGGCGCCGTCCGGCATCTTCCAGAACCTGGCGGCTGTGCGAGGTCGCCGGGCTCCCCGGCATCGTGATCGTCAGTAGGAAGCGGACTCGCGCCACAGGTCGGTGCCGCCGTCGGTTGCGTGCTTGTCGATCTCGGCCAGCTCTTCCGGCGAGAAGTCCAGTCGATGGACGGCATCGAGCGAGTTATCGAGCTGCTCCACCGTCCGCGCTCCGATCAGGGAAGATGTCACGCGCGGATCGCGGAGAGTCCACGCGATCGCCATTTGCGCCAGCGTCTGGCCGCGCCGTTCGGCGATGGCGTTCAGGGCACGGACGCGCGCGAGATTCTCCTCGCTCAGCATGGCCCTGTGGAAAGAGCCGTCCCGGCTCACGCGGGCATCGGCCGGCGCGCCGTTGAGATATTTGGACGTGAGCAAGCCTTGCGCGAGCGGCGAGAAGGCGATGCATCCCGTGCCGAGATCGTCCAGCGTGTCGAGCAGATCGCCTTCGATCCAGCGGTTCAGCATCGAATAATTGGGCTGGTGAATGAAAAGCGGGATGCGTTCCTCCGCGAGGATCGCGGCCGCCTTGCGCGTGAGTTCGGGCGAGTAGCTGGAGATCCCGATGTAGAGCGCCTTGCCCTGCCGGTGGATGTGCGCCAGCGCCCGCATGGTCTCTTCCAGTGGCGTGCTGGGATCGACGCGGTGCGAGTAGAAGATATCGACATAGTCGAGGCCCATGCGCTTCAGCGACTGGTCGAGGCTCGCGATCAGATATTTGCGACTACCGCCAATCCCGCCGTAGGGCCCCGGCCACATGTCCCATCCCGCCTTGGTCGAGATGATCAGCTCGTCGCGGTAGGCGGCAAAGTCGCTCGCCATCACGCGCCCGAAATTCTCCTCGGCCGATCCGTAGGGCGGGCCGTAATTGTTCGCGAGATCGAAGTGGGTGACGCCGCGATCGAAGGCGCGGCGCAGGATCGCACGCCCCGTCTCGAACACGTCGGAGCCGCCGAAATTCTGCCAGAGGCCCAGCGAGATCGCGGGCAAATCTATGCCGCTCCGTCCAGTGCGGCGATAGGGCATGTGGCCGTCATAGCGGTCTGGCGAAGGTGTATAGGTCACGAGCCATTCTCCATCGTGGCATCCCGAAGATTATGGATTGCCGCTTCGATCCAATCGCGCCGGCCTCGATAGGCAGACCGGAGGGCGTGTAAAGCATTGTGGCGCATTTCTGTCAGGCGCCGTGGAAAACTGGGCCGGTAGCGCCAAATAGAACTGGGCCCCCTCTGTAAGGTGTGGATCGGCGCTGAATCAGTACCCCGGCTCACCCTCCGGTAAGTACCTGCGTCCCCTCGAGATATCAGTTTCAGCTTGGGTCCCGATCGGCGCCGATTGGGACCCTGCCTATCCCGACAAATCTGTTTATCCCGAGTGGCTTACGGTCATAGTGGCGGGGCCCCGCTTCGCCGCCGATCCACAGTGCAGGCGTCATAATCTCTGCATCGCTAGATTCCACGCGCATCGAGCCATGCGATGGCTCGCGCTTGTCGAAACGCCGTTCGCATCCCTTACATCGCCAGGACGATGTAGTAGCGGGCTTCGTTGCGCGCCATCCGGTCTAAACATCGCGCGCGTTGGCGAGCGGTACTGTCTCGATCGTCGCACGAATGTCCTGAAGCGCGCTGAACGCGATCGAGTCCTCGGTTTCGATCGCACTTCCGGTGAGCGAACCGTGACCCGTCTCGGCCGCCGCCAGATTGATGTGGGAGCTGAAGCCCGCCCTCGCGTGGTTGCCCAGATCGAAACCATCAATTGCGCTCATGACCATCTATCAGGTCGTTCGGATGTGATAGACCCTCGGAAATCAACCCGGCCCACTTCTCGGCGAAGCGGCGGCGCCGCGCTTTGAATCTGGCTCGATTATAGGCGAACTCGCTGCCCGACACGCCTTTGGGCTTATGAGCCAGCATCATATCGAGGATCCTGATATCAGCATCCCGACTCGTATCCTCGAGGCGTTCATTCATGATCGTCAGAAACGCTGTGCGCCAACCGTGGGGCACGTGCCGATCGCGATAACCCTCCCGTCGATACAATTGCTCGATCGCGTTGGTGGACATCGGATTGCGCGTCGACCGAACGGACGGGAAGAGAAGGCTGATCCGTCCGGTCAGGCGGTACAGAGCCCGGAGCACCGCCACAGCCTCACCGGGCAGCGGCACATCATGCTCGAAGGCATCTTCGCTCTTGTCCTCAAGCTCCAGCTTCATGCGCTCTGCAGGGATCCGCCAAACGGCTTCTGGTGCGGCGGCTTCGGGGTCGCTCCAATCTATACCCTCGAACTCTGTCCAGCGGGCGCCGCACAAGACGCTCGCGCGCACGCTAGTGAGAGCGAGCAACCGCGATCCAAGCTTCGTCGCGGGATTGGCCGTCGATTCGTCGATCGCACGCTGGAGCGTCAGCAACTCCAAACGGTCCGTAATTGCGGGCTGCCTGCGTCGACCGACGATCGGCTTGAGGGCCTTGCCCACCGTTGCCGCCGGATCGTGCGGAACAAGGCCCTCCGACATCCCATAGACAAACACCGCCGACACGTACTCGCGTACTCTCTTGGCGGTATCGACCGCGCCGCGCGCTTCGACCTTACGGAGCATATGCAGGACCATCGGCCCGTCGATGTCTGCGAGTGGCAGCGCGCCCAATACGGGAAACACGTCTCGCTCCAACGCTTGTATCAGTTTTCTAGCGTATTTGGGCGACCAGCGAGGTTTCTGTGCATCGTGCCACTGACGGCCGATCTTCTCCATGGTAGCGCCCGCCGACGCATAGGCGGCCATCTTGCGTTTATGTTCCTCGACGGCTGGATCCTTATGATCGCGCAGCAGTCGCTTTGCGTCCTCACGTCTGATTCGTGCATCGGCGAGCTTCAGGTCTGGATAGCGACCGAACACCAGCCGCTTCTCCTTGCCGGCGAAGCGATATTTGAGCCGCCACGATTTGGCTCCTTTACTCGTGACATAGAGGTACAGGCCGCCGCCATCGGCAAGTTTGTAATCTTTCTCCCGCTTCTCGGCGTTGCGGCACTGCGAATCGGTCAGCGGCATAATGCCCCCACGTCTCAGGTTCGGTGCCCCCGGGATGTCCCCAGCTTGGCTGGCATGGGATGGTGCCGGAAGGCGTTCGGCGATAGCTGAAAGCAACCAGAAACACTGGTGATTTTCAAGCTTCTGATAGCGGATGCCTGGCAGCGATTTCGGGTTTTGGTGGGCGGTGAGAGGATCGAACTCCCGACCCGCTCGGTGTAAACGAGCCGCTCTACCGCTGAGCTAACCGCCCACTGAGCGCGGGCCTATGCCCGCTTGCGAGCCCCACCGCAAGCGTCGGCGGTGCGGCCACGACGCTCACCCCAGCGGGCGCACCAGCCGCGTCGCGAGGCCGAGCCAGGCGGGGTCGGCGATCACCTGCTGGCGGCCGCCATGGGTGAGCGGCAGGATATGCAGCTTGCCTGGCTCGCGCCCGATCATCCGGCCGAACAGGAACCGGCCCGCCGGGCGCGGCAGCAGTACGTCGCGGTTGAGCGCGTGGCCGAAGGCGTCGGGCGCCAGCCGCTCCAGCCACACCGTGTCGCCCGCGCGATAATCGCCCATGCCGGCCTCGACCAGCAGCGCCAGCGCGCCCGCCTCGGGCCGGGGCGGGGTCGCGACCGAATGCTGGCGCGGCGCCACCGCCCCGTTCGCGCTTAGAATCGCGGCGACCGGCAGATCGACCGTATCCGGCAATTGCACGAGGTCCGCCGCCTCGACGCCGAGCGCCCTGGCGATCCGGTTCAGCCAGCCGACCGAGACGGTGCGCGTGCCCGTCTCCAGCCGCCCGATGGTCTGCGCCGTGGTCGGCGGATCGCATCGTTCGGCCACCTCCGCGAGCGTGAGCCCCTTGGCTTTCCGCACGTCGCGAATGCGCGTGATCATGCCGAATCTCCTAACCCCACCGGTTACTCCCTTTCCTACAGTATATCCTGTGTGGCAAGTGGAGGCCAGTATGGGAACATAAGAGGAACGTGATCATGGCCAAGGCTCTGAGCGATCAGGCGAATCGGGTCCTGACGGCGCTGGCGGAAGGGCGCCGCTTCCGCCGGCATGCGGGCGGCTGGGCGGCAGGGCCGCTCGTCGCGCCGGACGCTTTGGTCGCCGAACTGGAGCGGCGCGACATGGCGTGCGTGCTGGATGGCGCGCTGGCGCTCGGCCCGGCCGGCCAGGCGTGGGCGCGGCGGCGGGCGGAAGCGGGCAATCGCCTGCTGGCGGAGCGCATCCTGCTCCAGGATGTCGCCGCGCCGGATCGGCGCCCGGCGCGCAGCGTCACGGTCAATCTCGCCGAATCCCCCCTCGGCTGGCTGAAGGCGCGCGGACTGGTCGATGCGCGGCAATATGAAGCGGGCGAGCGGCTGCGCGGCGACTGGACGATCGCGGGCCTCGGCCCCCGCGTGACGATGCGCTGGGATGCGGGCGCACGGTCCACCGGTGACGGCCTCGACCCCGCGCTCGCGCAGATCGCGGCCCGGCAGCGGGTGGAAGCGGCGCTGGATGCGGTGGGGCCGGGGCTCAAGGACGTGCTCTGGCGCATCGTCTGCGCGGGCGAGGGCATGGAGACGGCGGAACGCGCGCTCGGCTGGCCGGCGCGCGCCGGGCGGGTGGTGCTGACGCTGGCGCTGGACCGGCTGGCGGATTTCTATGGATTGGGGTGAGGGGGCACGAGCGCTTCGCGAACCGGCTGGAGGTGTTGCCGTTCGATGCCGATGCGGCGGCCCACGCCGCCGAGATCCGGGCCATCCTTGAACGGGAGGGCCGCCAGATCGGCGGGTATGATGTGCTGATCGCCGGCCATGCCCGGAGCAGGGGCCTGATCGTCATCACCGGCAATCTGGGCGAGTATGGCCGCGTCGACGGGTTGCGCAGCGAGGACTGGTTGCCGGCCGACTGACCAGGCCGCCGCAGGATCGCCCCGTCTCCCCATTGCCATAATTTCGCGCTAGAGAAGGGGACGGCCCGGTCGTCCCGGGCCTGCGAGACGGCGCGGCTTGAAACGCGCGTCCGCCAACAACAAAAGAGAAGGAGACCTTCCCATTGACCACCCGTATCGAAGACATTCCCGCGATCCTGGACGAGCTGATCGAGCGGCATGAAACCTCGGTCGCCAACCTGCGCCGCGCGATGGCGGCCTTCATGGCCGACGGCAAGCTGCCCGAGGGCGTGACCCGCGGCGCCGGCCAGTTCGCCTATCCCGAGCTGCGCGTCGATTATGATGCGACCGGGCCGATCCCGCGCTTCACGCGCGCCTTCGCCCGGCTCAACCAGTCCGGCAGCTACGCCACCTCGATCACCCGCCCGCGCATGTTCCGCCGCTATCTGGAGGAGCAGCTCCGCCTGCTGGTGCGCGACTACAAAGTGCGAATCTCCGTTGGCCTTTCGGATCAGGAAATCCCCTATCCCTATGTGCTCGACGGCAGCGAGGAGCTGAGCATCGACGGCGTGCAGGCGAGCGAGCTCGCCCGTTTCTTCCCGTCCGTGCGGCTGCACGACATCGGCGACGAGATCGCCGACGGCCTGTTCGCTTTCGAGCACGACCCGACCCGGCCGCTCGCCTTGTTCGAGGGGCCGCGTGTCGATTTCAGCCTCGCGCGCCTCAAGCATTACAGCGGCACGCCGGCCGAGGATTTCCGGCCCTACATCCTGTTCACCAACTATATCCGCTATGTCGACGAGTTCGTCGCCTGGGCGCTGGCCGAGCTGCGCAAGCCGGACAGCCCCTATGAGGCGCTGTCGGTGGCGGGCGGCGTGCTGGTGACGCGCGAGACGCCGGATGCCGAGCGCGCCATCGCGGAGGGCAATTGGCGCAAGGTGCAGATGCCGGCCTATCACCTGATCGGCGCGAACGGCGCGGGGGTGACGCTCGTCAACATCGGCGTCGGCCCCTCCAACGCCAAGACGATCTGCGACCATCTCGCGGTGCTGCGGCCCGAGGCGTGGCTGATGATCGGCCATTGCGGCGGCCTGCGCCCGTCCCAGACGATCGGCGACTACGTGCTGGCCCATGCGTATCTGCGCGACGATCATGTGCTGGACGACGTGCTGCCGGTGGAGATCCCGATCCCGCCGATCGCCGAGGTGCAGCAGGCCTTGTTCCACGCCGCCGAGCGGGTGTCGGGCGAAAGCGGCGAGGAGCTCAAGACCCGGCTGCGCACCGGCACGGTGGTGACCACCGACGATCGCAACTGGGAGCTGCGCTACACGCTGTCGGCGTTGCGCTTCAACCAGTCGCGCGCCGTCGCGATCGACATGGAGAGCGCCACCATCGCCGCGCAGGGGTATCGCTTCCGCGTGCCCTACGGGACGTTGCTGTGCGTGTCGGACAAGCCGATCCACGGCGAGATCAAGCTGCCGGGCCAGGCCAACCGCTTTTACGAGCGGGCGATCTCGCAGCATCTGCGGATCGGGCTGGAGACGATCGAGCTGTTGCGCGCGGAGGGCGGGAAGCTCCATTCGCGCAAGCTCAGGAGCTTCGACGAGCCGCCGTTCCGGTGATCCCCGAGGCAGACATTCTGGCCGTTCGGTTCGAGTAGGGATCGAGCGTCGTCGAGATCCCGTATCGAGAACGCCGCTCCGCCGCGACTTCTCGATACGCCGCCTCGACAAGCTCGACCGCTACTCGAAGCGAGCGGTTTCCTTGGATGGACGGGTTGCCGGCGGGCTTACCCCACGAACGCGCGTTCGATCACATAGTCGCCCGGCGCGGCGTTCGAGCCTTCCTTGAAGCCAAGCGAATCGAGCATCGCCGCCTGCTCCTTGATCATCGCCATCGATCCGCACAGCATGATCCGGTCCTGCGCGGGATCGAGCTGGAGCGGGCCGGTGACGGGCGCCTTGAACAGGGTGCCGTTCTCGAACAGCGTGCCGATCCGCGCCGAGGTGTGGAACGGCTCGCGCGTCACGGTCGGCACGTAATGGAGCTGGAGCAAAGCCTGGTCCTGCACCAGCGGATCGCCGGCGAGCTGGCCTTCCAGCACGTCGCGATAGGCGAGGTCACTCACCCGGCGCACCGAATGGACCACGACGATCTGGGCGAACTGGTCGTACAGGTCCGGATCGCGGATCAGCGACATGAACGGGGCGAGGCCGGTGCCGGTGGCGAGCAGGAACAGGCGGCGGCCCGGCAGCAGCGCGTCGGTGACGAGCGTGCCGGTCGGCTTGCGGCCGAGGAACACCGCATCGCCTTCCTGGATGCCCTGCAGGCGCGAGGTGAGTGGGCCTTCCGGCACCTTGATCGAGAGGAATTCCAGCGTCTCGTCATAAGACGGGCTGGCGATCGAATAAGCCCGCAGCAGCGGGCGCTGGCCGTCGGGCAGGCCCAGCATCACGAACTCGCCCGAACGGAAGCGGAAACTCGCCGGGCGGGTGATCGAGAAACTGAACAGATGCTCGTTCCAGTGATGGACGCGCGTCACCGTCTCGACGCTGAGCGCACCGGTGGGGGCGAGGGCGTGGCGGTCACTCACTAACACTTCTCCGTTGGGAGGCTGCGGGCAGCCTCGCTCTACCGCTATTGCGGGTGGTTCGCAATAAGGATGGTTGCACCGCAGCGTAATGACAGCGGTTTGCCCGGAGCGCCAGCGTTCATCGCTATCCGGTGCCCAATTCCAGCTTGTATATAACATAAGAGTTATATAATGATCTGGATATGGAAGATGTGCTGAGTCGCAAGCTGAACGCCCTCGCCGATCCGACGCGCCGCGCGATCCTCGCGCGCCTCGCGCTGGGGGAGGCGACGGTTGCGGAACTGGGCCGGCCCTTCGCGATCAGCCAGCCCGCGGTTTCGCGCCACCTGAAGGTGCTGGAGGAAGCCGGACTGATCGAAGCGGGCCAGTCGGCGCAGGCGCGGCCGCGCCGGCTCAAGGCGGATGCGCTGAAGGAGCCGGCCGACTGGATCGCGGGCCTCCGCTCCTTGTGGAGCGACAGCTTCGACCGGCTCGACGCGATGCTCAAGGACGACAGCAAGGGAGAGCAAGGATCATGACCCCCGAATTCCGGATCAGCCGCAGCTTCGATGCGCCCCGCGCGCGGGTGTGGGCGGCGTGGACGACGCCCGAGCAACTGGGGCGCTGGTTCGGCCCCAAGGGCGTGACCACCACGGTGCTGTGGTTCGATCTGCGGCCGGGCGGCGGGCTTCACGCGCGGATGGTGTCGCCGGATGGCGGAGTGATGTTCGCCAAGTTCGTCTATCGCGTGGTGGAAGCGCCCGCGACCCTGGTGTGGGAGCATGGCTTCAGCGACGAGGCGGGGCGTTCACCGATTCGCCCTTCGGCGGGCCGTGGCCGCTGCGCCTGCTGACCACCGTGTCGTTCGCGGAGGAGGGTGCGGGGACGCGCGTCACGCTGACCTGGTCGCCGCTGGAGGCGACGGCCGAGGAGGAAGCGGCCTTCGCCGCGATGATGGACTCGATGACCGACGGCTGGACGGGCAGCTTCGAGCAGCTGGACGATTATCTGGCGGAACGCGCCTGAGCGGTCAGACCAGCGCCACGACGGCGATGCTCGCCAGCATCGCGGCGATGCCCGCCCACACGGCCAGCGCCGGGCTTAGCCGGACATGCGGGTGCGCGAAGTCAGTGGGCTCGCGGCGGTCGATGAAGGAATATTGGACGTACATCATCGCATCCTCCCTGCGCCGGGCCGGGGATCGGGCCGCCGCATCGCCGGGATTGTGCGCCCGGCCGGTTATCGAGCGGTAAAAGCGCGGCCCGGCGAAAGGATGCTTCGACCAATGTCTCTAAGCCCCCTGAAGGCGCTTGTATCGATCGCAGACTCAACCTTGCCGTCGCCCCCGCGGAGGCAGGGGGCCATCTCCCGACGGCTCCGTCCGGACGACAGCACAGGAGATGGGCTCCTGCCTCCGCAGGAGCGACGGAGTGCGATGATAGGCCGCGCGTGATGCCGGACTCGAGGGCATGATCCGCCATATCGCGATCCAACACCCACCTCCCTTTCAGGGAAGGGGTATTTAAGCTAGGCGGCGCGCCATGCTTTCCTATCGCGACATCACGATCCGGCTCGGCGGCCGGGCGATCATCGAGAATGCCAGTGCGGCGATCCCGCCCCGGGCGCGGGTCGGCTTCATCGGCCGCAACGGCGCCGGCAAGTCGACGCTGATGAAGGCGATCGCCGGTATGATGGAGAGCGACACCGGCGCGATCGACATGCCCAAGGGCGCGCGCTTCGGCTATCTGCGGCAGGATGCGCCGGGCGGCCCCGTCTCGGCGTTCGACACGGTGCTGGAGGCGGATACCGAGCGCGCCGGCCTGCTGACCGAGGCGGAGACCGAGACCGACCCCGATCGCCTCGGCCACATCTACGAGCGGCTCGATCAGATCGATGCCTATACCGCCCCGGCGCGGGCCGGGGTGATCCTCAAGGGCCTGGGCTTCGACGACGCGGCGCAGGCGCGGCCGATGGAGAGCTTCTCCGGCGGATGGCGGATGCGCGTGGCGCTGGCCAGCCTGCTCTTCACCAATCCGGACATCCTGCTGCTCGACGAGCCGAGCAACCACCTCGATCTCGAGGCGGTGATGTGGCTGGAGGGATTCCTGCGCGCCTATCGCGGCACCATCCTGCTGATCAGCCACGAGCGCGACCTGCTCAACAATGTGGCCGATCACATCCTCCACCTCGATCGCGGCCAGACCACATTGTACGTCGGCGGCTACGATTCGTTCGAGCGGCAGCGGGCCGAGCGGCTGGCGCAGCAGGCCTCGGCGCGCGAGAAGCAAATGGCCGAGCGCGAGAAATTGCAGGCCTTCGTCGATCGCTGGAAGGCCAAGGCGAGCAAGGCCAAGCAGGCGCAGAGCCGCGTCAAGGCGCTGGCCCGAATGCAGCCGATCGCGGCGGTGGCGGAGGATCCGTCGCTGAGCTTCGGCTTCCCCAATCCGGAGGGCCTGCGGCCGCCGCTGCTGACGCTGGACAAGGCGGCGGTCGGCTATGAGGCCGGCAAGCCGATCCTGCGCAACGTCGGCCTCCGGCTCGATCCCGACGATCGCGTCGCGCTGCTGGGTCGCAACGGCAACGGCAAGTCGACCCTCGCCAAGCTGATCGCCGGCGAATTGTCGACGATGGAAGGCGCGATGAATACCGCGTCGAAGATGTCGGTCGGCTATTTCACCCAATATCAGGTGGAAGAGCTCGATCCGGACGATACGCCGGTCGATCATATGGGCCGGATGATGAAGGGCGCGACGCCGGGCGCGGTGCGCAACCATCTCGGTCGCTTCGGCTTTTCGGGCGACAAGGCGGTCACCAAGACGGGCAAGCTCTCCGGCGGCGAGCGCGCGCGCCTCGCGCTGGCGCTGGTGACCCATGCCGCGCCGCATCTGCTGATCCTCGACGAGCCGACCAACCACCTCGACGTCGACACGCGCGAGGCGCTGGTCCAGGCGCTGGCCGAATATCGCGGCGCGGTGGTGGTGGTGAGCCACGACCGGCACATGCTGGAGATGGTGGCGGACCGGCTGCTGCTGGTCGACAACGGCACCGTGACCGAATTCGACGGCACGATCGAGGATTATGCCAAGCTGATCGTCTCGGGCGGCGGCGATGCGTCCAAGGGCGATTCCGCCCCCGGCAACAAGAAGGAGGACCGCAAGGCGGCCGCCGAGCGGCGCGAGGCGACGGCCGCGCTGCGCAAGAAGGTGAAGGAGGCCGAGGCCGAGATCGCCCGGCTCGCCAAGGCCCTGGCCGAGATCGACCAGGCGCTGGCGGGATCGCCGACACCGTCGCTCAAGCTGATGACGATGGGCCAGCTGATGAAGCGGCGCGGCGATATCGAGCGGCTGCAGGAAGCGGTGGAGGCCGAGTGGATGGAAGCCAGCGAGGCGGTGGAAGCGGCCTCCTGAAACGCCACCCAGCGAGCTTGGGATGGATTGCCTTATAACCAGATACGCACTTTTCGATTGACAGCGCACCGCTCTTCTGGCACAAGAGTCACACGGCGGCGATCTTGTTCCAGGCCCGCGCCTTGCGGCCGCCGTCGCCCGTCGGTCTCTCGGTGCGGACGATGCCGGATGGGTCGATCGCGATCGGCTGGACCCGCCGCAGCCGCGCCGGCTGGGACTGGCTGGACGATACCGATGCGCCGCTGGCCGAGGAGGCCGAACGCTATCAGCTGACCCTCTCGCGATCGGGCGGCGCGGCCCTGGCGATGGCGACCGATCGGCCGTCGGCCAGCCTCTCGCCAGCGCAGATCGCGGCGATCGGTGGCGCCGGCCCGATCACGGTTTCCGTCGCCCAGATCGGCACCACCGCCGCCTCGCTGCCGCCCGCCATCCTCACTCTCCCGTCCGGAGCCTGACATGACCGACGCCACCGCCCGCTTCGCGCTGCCCTTCATCGCCTCGGGACAGGCCCAGAAGGAACTGTTCCACAACGAGGCGCTCGCCCGGATCGACGCGCTGCTCGACCCCGTCGTCGAATCGGTGCTGCTGGATGCGCCGCCGGCCGCCCCGGCGCCGGGCCAGTGCTGGATCGTCGGCGCCACGCCGGCGGGCGCCTGGAGCGGGCAGGCGCTGGCGATCGCGGCCTGGACGGAGGACGGCGGCGGTTCGTCGCACCGCGCGCCGGCCTGCGCGCCTGGTCGCTGGCCGACAGGGTGTCGGTGATGTTCGACGGAGCGGCCTGGGAGCTGGGTGCCCTTCATGCCCGGCATGTGTTCGTCGGCGGTGTGCCCGTGGTGAGCGGGCAACAGTCGGCCATCGCCGATCCGAGCGGCGGACCCGTCCCGGATTCGCAGGCACGCGCCGCAATATCGGCGATCCTGAGCGCCCTTCGCGCCCATGGCCTGATCGCTTCGTAAAATTTTTGCACCACGGCGAAACCCTAAGCCCGGTCGTGTGTTGTGCAGCCGCTTGCCGGGGAGGAATCACAACAAGCAGCAGCGAGTTTGTGGCAATCTGGCAACAGTGTGGGAATATGCGCGCTTGCGCGGATATTCCTCTTTGGTTAGGCTTTTATCCGTTCCCAGACGGGAATTGATTGAAAGGGGATTATTATGCGGAAGCTCGCCGTAGTTATGGCGCTTGCCTCCACCGCACTGGCCGGCGCTGCCGCCCATGCGAAGGACGGTGCCTGGTACGTAGGCGTTGAAGGCGGCGCGATGCTCGTCGAGGATTCGCACTACAGCATCAATGGTGCGAAGGACGCGCTGAAGGTCGACCAGCATTATGGCTACGATGTCGATGGCATCGTCGGCTACGATTTCGGTCCGGTCCGGGTCGAAGGCGAAGCTGGCTACAAGCGTTCCGAGGTCGACAATTTCACGACCACCGCGAACACTGCCGGTGGCAAGTATCTCGGCAACACCAGCGCGCTCAGCTTCATGGTCAATGCGTTGCTCGATTTCGGCGATCAGTCCGGGATCAGCGGCTACGTTGGCGGCGGTGCCGGTGTGGCCCGTGTGAAGGCGGGCGACTGGCGCGGTGGCCAGAGCTCGCCGGACTTCCTGGACGACAGCGACACGCGCTTCGCCTGGCAGGCGATCGCCGGCGTTCGCGCGCCGATCACCGACAACATCGATGTCGGCCTGAAGTATCGTTTCTTCAACGTCCGCAACATCCGGATGACCGGGCTCGATCCCGACACCGGCACGTCGGCCGATTTCCGGGGCAAGTTCCGGTCGCACAGCATCCTGGGCAGCCTGATCTTCAACTTCGGCGAACCGGCGGCCCCGCCGCCGCCGCCGCCTCCCCCGCCGCCGCCGCCGCCGCCTCCCCCGCCGCCTCCGCCGCCGCCGGCGCCGGTCAACCCGGGTCCGTTCATCGTGTTCTTCGACTGGAACAAGTCGGACATCACGCCGGAGGCCGCGTCGATCCTCGACAACGCCGCCGCTGCCTACCAGCAGACCGGTTCGGCTTCGGTGACGCTCGCGGGCTACACCGACACCTCGGGTACGGCGAAGTACAACATGGGCCTTTCGCAGCGTCGCGCCGACGCCGTGAAGTCCTACCTGGCCGGCAAGGGCATCCCCGATGCCGCTCTGCAGACCCAGGCGTTCGGCGAAACGCACCTCCTGGTGCAGACCGCCGACGGTGTGCGCGAGCCGCAGAACCGCCGCGTGGAGATCACCTTCGGTCCGGGTTCGGGCCAGTAATGCACTCCACCGGAGCCTCCTCGGAGGCTTTGGAGACGAGGGGAGTCGGCTTCGGCCGGCTCCCTTTTTCTTTGGGCGCCAGGTTGCAGCGACGTCCGGGCCTGTCGTCATCCTGACGAAGGTCAGGATCCATTGGGTGCAACGAGAATGGCTTGGCATCGCATCGAGGCCATGCCGTGGCGATGCGGCACGCGCGGCGCGACTGGATCCCGGCCTCCGCCGGGATGACGGCAGGCCTGTGGCCTATGACCGGGAGAAGGGCCGCCAGGCCTTATCCAAGCGGGATACGTCCTTTATCCCAGCCCGTACCGCGCTACCGTCTCGTACAATGCGCCCTCGGAGCCGAGGCTGCTCTCGAACAGTTCGAAATGGCCGACCTCGAAATGATGGCCGGCCGGCACCCGCACCATGCTGGCCACCTCCGGCCCCGGCGCATCGCCGCGCGGGAAGCGGGCGATGGTGATGTGCGGCGCGAAGGCGCGGTCGTCGGGCGCCACGCCGACCCGGCGCAGCGCCGCATCCACCCGATCGTGGAGCAGCGCGATCGCCTCGCGCGGCTGCACGCCGACCCACAGCGTATCGACACGCCCCTTGCGATCGAACGCCCCCGCCGGCCCCAGCGACAGGTGCAACATCTCACCCCGCACCCGGCCCAGCGCCGCGGCGACATCTTCGGCCTGGTGACGATCGACCTCGCCGATGAAGCGCAAGGTGCAGTGCAGTTGCGCATCATCCTGCCAGCGGGCGCCGGGCACGCCGCCCATCGCACCGGTGAGCAGGGCGCGGGTCGCGGCGGGCGGACGCAGGGCGACGAACAGGCGATGAAGGGACATGACGGGCATCCATGACAGGGCGCTGCGCCCGGTTTCGCTTGAATCCGGGACCGGAACGCCCGATATTGCGCAAGTCGGCGGCTCTCGTCGACGGTAAGGAGAGTATTCTTCGATGGCGAACTGGTCTGATCCCCGGACGACCGCGGTCCCCCGCGCAGCCGCAGGCGCGCGCGATGCGGCCTTCGACGCGGGGCTGCGGTCCTACATGCTGTCCGTCTACAATTATATGGCCTCGGGCGTGCTGCTGACCGGCATCGTCGCGATGCTGTTCGCGCGGGGCGGTGCCGACTCGATGGCGGCGCATCTGTTCCTCGGCGGCGGGCTGCTGCCGCTGGTGGTGATCTTCGCGCCGGTCGGCATCGTCTTCTGGATGAGCTTCGGTATCCAGCGCATGTCCGAGACGACCGCCAAGGCGCTGTTCTGGTCCTATGCGGTGCTGATGGGTCTTTCGACCTCGGTGATCTTCCTGGTCTACACCGGAAGCTCGATCGCGCAGACCTTCTTCGCGACGGCGGCCTCCTTCGCGGCGCTGAGCCTCTACGGCTACACCACCAAGCGCAACCTCGCGCCGCTGGGTGCTTTCTTCTTCATGGCGGTGATCGGCCTGATCGTCGCGATGGTGATCAACATGTTCATGCCGGCCTCGATCAACGGCCCGATGAACCTGATCATCTCGGGCATCGGCGTGCTGCTGTTCGCGGGCATCACCGCCTATCGCACGCAGATGATCAAGAGCGACTATTTCTCGGTGCGCGGCACCGATTTCCAGGGTCGCGCGGCGATCATCGGGGCGCTCGGCCTGTACATCGCCTTCCTCAACATGTTCATGTTCCTGCTGCGCTTCATGGGCAACCGCCGCTAAGCGCGGAACAGGCGAAGACAATCGGCCCGGCGGAGCGATCCGCCGGGCCTTTTTCGATGGCGTTTATGTCGATGCACGCGGAAGTCACTTCACCGCGATACGGCAGACGCTGCGCGAAGGGATCCCGGCCTCCGCCGGAATGACGGGGATACGGTTCGACCGCGTTTGCAATCGATACAAGCGCCCTTTCGTGTCAGCGGGCGGCGGGCGCCGGAATCGCGCCGTCCAGTTCGGTCGCGCGCAGGAAGGCCGGCCGGGCCTGAAGCCGGTCGACATAGGCCTGGAAGGTTGGCCGGCTTTCGATATTGCCGAACATCATCTGGAAGGCGAGGTGCGATCCGACATAGAGGTCGGCGGCGCTGAAGCGATCCGAGGCGATGTAGTCGCGTCCGTCGAGCGCGCCCTCGATCGTGTCGAGCACCCGCTCGATCGTGCCGTAGCCGACCATCCGCTCGCGCTCCGGCGTGACTTCGACGCCGAGCGACTTGTTGGTGACCGCCGACTCGAAGGGGCCGGCCATGAAGAAGATCCAGCGATAATAAGCCGCGCGCTCGGTGGGTGGCGGGGCCAGGCCGGCCTCCGGGAAGGCGTCGGCCAGATAGGTGCAGATCGCGGCGCATTCGGTCACCGGCTGGCCCCTGTGGGTGATCGCCGGCACCTTCCCCATCGGATTGATGGCGAGATAGGCGGCGCCCTTCATGCTGGTGCCATAGTCCATGATCTCGGTACGGTAGGGCTGGCCCACTTCCTCCAGCATCCAGCGCACCAGCCGCCCACGCGACATCGGGTTGGTGTAGAAGACGAGTTCGTCGCTCATGATCCGGGTCCTCTCCTGTGATCCTCCGCCGGGATGCTAGGCGCGCGTCGCATGGCTCCACAAGCCGGCTTGGCGAACGGGATAGGCTCTGCGAGTGTCCTGCGCATGACCGATCCCCTGCGCCGTCCCTATCCGCCCGTAGAGCCCTTCGAATCCGGCCTGCTCGATGTCGGCGACGGGCATCAGGTCTATTGGGAACGATGCGGGACGCGCGGCGGCATCCCCGCCGTCTTCCTGCACGGCGGGCCGGGCGGGGGGTGCGGCCCCGCGCATCGCCGCCTGTTCGATCCCGCTCGGTACGATGTCCTGCTGTTCGACCAGCGGGGTTGCGGGCGATCCCGGCCCCATGCCGAGCTGGAGGCGAACACCACCTGGCACCTCGTCGCCGATATCGAGCGGCTGCGCGTGATGTGCGGGCACGAGCAATGGCTGGTGTTCGGCGGCAGCTGGGGATCGACGCTGGCGCTCGCTTATGCGGAGACCCATGCCGAGCGCGTTTCCGAGCTGATCCTGCGCGGTATCTTCCTGCTGCGCCAGGCGGAGGTGGACTGGTATTATCAAGGTGGCGCGGCCTGGCTCTTCCCGGATAAGTGGGAGAAATTCCTGGCGCCGATCCCCGAGTCGGAGCGTGGCGATCTCGTCGACGCCTATCGCAAGCGCCTCACCGGAGACGACGAGGCCGCGCGCATCGCCTGTGCGCGGGCATGGAGCGAGTGGGAAGGGGGCACCATCACCCTGCTTTCCGATCCCGCGATGACCGGCGGCTTCACGGAAGACCGGTTCGCGCTGGCCTTCGCGCGGATCGAGAATCACTATTTCACGCACAAGGGCTGGCTGGACGAGGGGCAGCTGCTGCGCGACATCGATACGATCCGCGCCATTCCCGGCACGATCGTCCAGGGCCGCTATGATGCGGCGACGCCGGTGCGCAGCGCCTGGGATCTCCACCGGGCATGGCCCGAGGCCGCGTTCCACCTGATCGCGGATGCGGGCCACGCCTATAGCGAGCCCGGCATCCTCGATCGCCTGCTGCGCGCCACCGATGCGCATGCCGACCGGATGGGCGCCGCGCGGGGATGACGCATCGCGCGGGTGGTTCGCGCGTTGTCCGGGGAGAGGTCGCCCATGAAAACGATGATTGCGCTCGTCGCCGGTCTGATGCTCTCCCACGCGGCTCCGGCGGCGGCGGCGGAGAGCAAGCCACCGGGCGCCGTCTCCTGCATCGATCCGCAGCAGATGGGCGGGACGACGGCCGAAGGTGAGGACACCGTCTTCTTCCATGTCGGCTCGAAGATCTATCGCAACCGGCTCACCAACAGCTGCCCCGGCCTGTCGCGCCTGAACACGTTCGGCAGCCTCGCGACGGAGCCGTGGGGCGGCCAGCTCTGCCGGGGGGATGCGATCCGCGTGTTCGATCAGCGGGAGGCGGGGGCGGTCGGCCTCGCGGGTTCGCCGCGCTGCCGCCTCGGCTGGTTCGAGCCCGTGGCGCCGGCCCGGCCTTGACGCCGCCCGGCGCCCGGCGCAGCAGCGCGGCATGAGCGACACATCCCGCATCGGCGTCGGGCTCGTCGGCTACGGCCTCGCGGGCGCCATCCTCCACGCCCCGATCATCGAGGCGCTGCCCGACTACCGTATCGCCGCCGTGATGACCTCGCGCGCCGAGGCGGGCGCGCGGCGCGACCGCCCCATGGTGGTGACGGACATCGAGGCGTTGCTCGCCGTGGACGGCGTCGATCTCGTCATCATCGTCACGCCCAACGAACGTCATGCGGATCATGCGGACGCCGCGTTGCGGGCGGGCAAGCATGTCGTGATCGACAAGCCGATGGCACCCGATCTCGCCGCCTGCGATCGTTTGATCGATCTGGCCGCGGCGCGGGGGCGCGTGCTCAGCGTCTATCACAACCGCCGCTGGGACGGGGATTTCCTGGCCCTGCGGGACCGGCTGGAGAGCGGCGCGATCGGAACGCCGGCATTGTTCGAAGCGTGCTGGGATCGCTTCCGGCCGGACGCGGCCGCCGTCTGGCGCAACGAGCCCCGCCCCGGCGCGGGGCTGCTCTGGGATCTCGGTCCGCACATGATCGATCAGGCCATCCAGCTGTTCGGCTGGCCGGATGCGATGACGGCCGATGTCGCGATCCAGCGCGCCGATGCGCGCGCCGACGATTATTTCGGGCTCACGCTGCGCTACGGCACGGCGCGCGCGATCCTGTCCGCCTCCACGCTCGTCGCGGCGACGCGGCCGCGCATGGCGCTGCACGGCACCGGGGGCAGCTGGTGGACCGAGGGGCTCGATCCGGTCGAGGCGGCGCTGCGCGCGGATCGCTCCCCGTGCGGGGCAGGCTTCGTGGCCGATCTGCCGGCGATTCCGGCGTTCCGCGCCCATGCCGACGGCGAGCGGATTGCCGAGCCCGTGCCCGCCGGCGATCCCTTCGCTTTCTACCGCCTGCTTGCCGCCGCGATCCGGGGCGAGGGGCCGGCACCGGTCGATCCGATCGACGCCCGCAACGTCGTCGCGCTGATCGACGCCGCGCATCGCGGGGCGCCGCTTCCGCCTCGGCGCTTGCCTGATAACGCTGGACATGGCTAAGGATCGGCAGGGAGCAGGAGCGGGGACGCGCATTGGCCAGACGACAAGCGACACGCCATTCCACCATCACCGATGTCGCGGATGCCGCGGGGGTGTCGATCAAGACCGTTTCGCGCGTCTTCAACGATGAACCCAATGTCCGCCCGCTGACCCGCGAGCGCGTGCTCAAGGCCGCGGCCGATCTCGATTATCATCCCAACGTGGCGGCGCGCAGCCTGGCGGGGCGCCGCTCCTTCCTGATCGGACTGGCCTACGAGAATCCCAGCCCGAACTATGTGGTGGATCTGCAGACCGGCGCGCTCGACCGGTTGCAGGGCGAGCGCTATCGGCTGCTGGTGCTGCCGTTCGCGGACGTCGCGGCGGCATCGGGGCGGATGCAGGCGATCGCCCGCGCCTCCGGGCTCGACGGCGTCGTGCTCGCCCCGCCGCTGTGCGACGACGCGGCGACGGTCGCCGAGCTGGAAGCATGCGGCCTGCCTTACGCCCGCATCGCGCCGACCAGCGGCGGCAGCCACGCGCCCGACGTGGCGATGGACGACCGCGCGGCGGCGCGCGCGGTGATCGATCATCTCGCCGGGCTCGGCCACAAGCGGATCGGCATCGTGCGCGGCGATCCCAGCCACGCTTCGGCGGCCGCGCGCCTGGAGGGCTATCATGCCGGGCTGAAGGCGCACGGCCTCGCCGCCGATCGCGCGCTGGAGGCGCAGGGCGCCTACACCTTCGCGTCGGGCTACGAGGCGGGCAAGGCGCTGCTGGCGCTGGCCGACCGGCCGACGGCGATCTTCGCGAGCAACGACGACATGGCGGCGGGCGTGATCAACGCGGCCTACGAGCTGGGCGTGACGGTGCCCGGGCAATTGTCCATCGTCGGCTTCGACGACAGCAACATCGCCTCGGTGGTGTGGCCGCGCCTCACGACCATCCACCAGCCGATCCGCGACATGGCGCGCGAGGCGACCGGCGCGCTGCTGGCCCTGATCGAGCATGAGGAGACGGTGCCGCACCAGATGCTGCCCTTCCAGCTCGTCATCCGCGGATCGACCGGCCCCGCCGCGTGAGCGCCGCGCCGCTGATCGCCGGGATCGAGCTCGGCGGCACCAAATGCATCTGCGTGCTGGCCAGCGGGCCGGACGAGATCGTCGCCGAGGCGCGGGTGCCGACGACCCGGCCCGAGGAGACGTTGCCGGCGATCGAGGCGGTGCTGGACGGCTGGAAGCGCGATCGTGGCTTCGCCGCGCTCGGAATCGGCAGCTTCGGGCCGATCGAGGTGGATCGGGCGTCGCCGGCCTGGGGATCGATTACCGCGACGCCCAAGCCGGGCTGGAGCCATGTCGATGTCGCGCGGCGGCTGGCCCGGCGCTTCGACGGACCAGTCGCCTTCGATACGGACGTCGCCGGTGCCGCGCTGGCCGAGGGGCGCTGGGGCGGGGCGCAGGGGCTGGGGAGCTTCTGCTACATCACGGTGGGCACCGGGGTCGGCGTCGGCGTGATCACCTCGGAGCGACCGGCACGCGGGCTCGGCCATGTCGAGGCGGGGCATCTCCGAGTCGGGCGCGCGCCGGGCGACGCATGGGCCGGCGCCTGCATCTATCATGGCGATTGCGTCGAAGGCCTCGCTTCGGGCTTCGCGGTCGAGACGCGAACCGGGCGGCGCGGTGAGACGATCGGCGCGGATGATCCGGTTTGGGCGCTGGTCGCTCACGCACTGGCCGGGCTGTGTCACAATCTCGTGCTCACCGCGCTGCCGCAGCGCATCCTGATCGGCGGCAGCGTCGCGAACCACCAGCCGCAGATCATGGCCATGATCCGCGCCCGGCTCGTCGAGAGCCTTGCCGGCTATGGCCAAGGCGATCGGATCGCGGCGGAGATCGAGGATTTCATCCGGTCCCCGGCGCTGGGTGACCAGGCGGGGCCGCTGGGGTCGATCGCGCTGGGGCTGGGGGCACTGGCCTGATCCCGTCATCCCGGCGAAAGCTGGGGTGCCAATCCGTATCGGCGCCGTCGCATCACCCGCTGAACCCCGAGCCCACGCACCCGGTTCGCACAGAGCGACGTCGAAGTGCGTGCCCCAAGCGCCGCGTTTGCGGCACGTCCTTCGACTTCGCTCAGGACGAACGGAGGATGGGAGCCGGATTCGTCCTTCGGAAAGCCCCCCTCCGCTCCCCGGGGAAAGGGGTTAAGCCGCCGCCGCGCCTTCCACCCACGGCGTTTCGCCATGCGCCTTCGCCTCATAGGCGGCGATGGCGCCGTCGAGCTCCATCGTGATGCCGATCTCGTCCAGCCCCTTGAGCAGGCAATCCTTGCGGAACGGATCGATCTCGAAGTGGAAGCGATCCTGATAGGGCGTCGTCACCGTCTGCGCTTCCAGATCGATGGTGATCGGCAGCTCCTGCGCCACTTCCAGCAGGCGATCGACCTGCTCCTGCGGTAGCACCACCGTCAGGATGCCGTTCTTGAAGGCGTTGCCCGAATGGATGTCCGAGAAGCTCGGTGCGATCACCGCGCGGATGCCAAGATCGGCCATCGCCCAGGCCGCATGTTCGCGGGACGAGCCGCAGCCGTAATTCTCGCCCGCGATCAGGATCGGCGCGCCCGCGAAGCGCGCGTCGTCGAAGACGTTGCCGGGCTCGGCGCGGATCGTCTCGAAGGCGCCCTTGCCGAGGCCGTCGCGGGTGATCGTCTTGAGCCAGTGGGCGGGGATGATGATATCGGTGTCGATATTGGCGCGGCCGAGCGGATAGGCCTTGCCCTCGATGGTGCCGATCGGGCGCATCAGGCGATCTCCCTCACGCTTATGTCTCTTACGTCGGTGAGCTTGCCGGTGACGGCGGCGGCGGCGGCCATGGCGGGCGAGAGCAGATGGGTGCGCGCGCCCGGCCCCTGACGGCCGACGAAGTTGCGGTTGGAGGTCGACGCGCAGCGCTCGCCGGCCGGCACCTTGTCCGGGTTCATGGCGAGGCACATCGAGCAGCCCGGCTCGCGCCATTCGAAGCCCGCCTCGATGAAGATGCGGTCGAGCCCTTCGGCCTCCGCCTGCCGCTTCACCAGCCCCGAGCCGGGGACGACCAGCGCCTGCTTGACGTTGCTCGCGATATGCCGGCCGCGCGCGATGGCGGCGGCGGCGCGCAGATCCTCGATGCGGCTGTTGGTGCAGCTGCCGATGAAGATGCGGTCCACCGTCACGTCCTGCATCCGCTGGCCCGGCGTGAGGCCCATATAGGCTAGGCTCTTCTCGGCCGCCGCGCGGCGCGACGGATCGGCGAAGCTGGCCGGATCGGGGACGGTGCCGGTGATCGGCACGCTGTCGTCCGGGCTGGTGCCCCAGGTGACCAGCGGCACGATCGTGGCGGCGTCGATGGTGACGACCTTGTCGTAGGTCGCGCCGGCATCGGTGGCGAGGCTGCGCCAGTAAGCGACCGCCTCGTCCCACGCGGCATCCTTCGGCGCGCGCGGCTTGCCTTGCAGATAGGCGAAGGTGGCATCGTCCGGTGCGACCAGCCCGGCGCGCGCGCCCGCCTCGATCGACATGTTGCAGACGGTCAGCCGCCCCTCGATCGACATTTCGCGGAACACCGATCCGGTATATTCGGCGACATAGCCCGCGCCGCCGCCGGCACCCAGCGCGGCGACGATGGCGAGCGCCACGTCCTTGGGCGTCACGCCCGGCCCCAGCGGGCCGTCGACCCGCACCTCCAGCGATTTGGAGCGCTTGAGCAGCAGGGTCTGGGTGGCCAGCACATGCTCCACCTCGGAGGTGCCGATGCCGAAGGCCAACGCGCCCAGCGCGCCGTGGCTGGCGGTGTGGCTGTCGCCGCACACCACCGTGGTGCCGGGGAGGGTGAAGGCCTGCTCGGGGCCGACGACGTGGACGATGCCCTGCTCGGCCGCCAGATCCTCGATATATTCCACGCCGAAGTCGCGGGTGTTCTTCACCAGCGCGGCGAGCTGCTGCGCCGATTCCGGATCCTCGACCGGCAGGCGATGGCCCGCTGCATCGACGCGCGCGGTCGTCTGGATATTGTGGTCCGCCACCGCGAGCGTGAGATCGGGCCGGCGGACCTTGCGGCCATGGGCGCGAAGGCCGTCAAAGGCTTGCGGGCTGGTCACTTCGTGGACGAGATGGCGATCGATATAGAGGAGCGCGGTGCCGTCGTCGCGTTGCTGGACGATATGGGCGTCCCAGATCTTCTCGTACAGGGTGCGGGGTGCGGACTCGGTTGCCATAGTGAACGGGCCTCTAGCGCGGGCCGCGCGGCTTGTCGCCTTTTATGTCCTTTGGGGGGCGAAAGCCGGAATTTTCGTGCGCCGGTTTCCATGGCCGTTCGGTGGCGCTATGGGGTTTACGTATACGTAAAGGAGATGGGCATGACCGAAGGCGTGAAGCAGATCGAAGCGAAGGGCGTGATCGAGCTGCATCTCGATCGGGCGGACAAGAAGAACGCGCTGACCGCCGCGATGTACCGCACGCTCACCGCCGCGCTGGCCGAGGCATCCAGCCGCGCCGATGTCGATGCGGTGCTGATCGCCGGCAAGGGCGATGCCTTCTGCGCCGGCAACGACCTCAAGGATTTCCTGTCGGGGCCCGAGGGCGGGCAGGCGGCGTTTGAATTCATCCGGGCCATCGCGCGCTTCGACAAGCCGATCGTCGCGGCGGTGCAGGGCCTCGCAGTGGGTGTCGGCACGACGATGCTGTTCCACTGCGATCTCGTCTATGCCGCGCCGGACGCGCGCTTCATCATGCCCTTCGTCAATCTCGGCATCGTGCCGGAGGCGGGCTCGAGCCTGCTGGCGCCGGCCATCATGGGCTATGCCAAGGCGGCGCAGATGCTGCTGCTGGGCGAACCGATGGATGCCGAAGGCGCGGACCGGGCCGGGCTGGTCAGCGCGGTCGTTCCCGCCGATGGCTTGCTCGCGCATGCCCGCGCCAAGGCCATGGCGCTGGCGGCGAAGCCGCCGCAGGCGCTGGCCTATACGCGTCGCCTGATGAAGGGCGATCCGGCCGCCCTGGACGCCAGGATCGACGAGGAGGCGCGGCTGTTCCAGGAGACGATGCAATCGGCCGAGGCGCGCGAGGCGTTCACCGCCTTCTTCGAGAAGCGTGCGCCGGTGTTCCGCCGGGGATAGGGTGGGCCGTTCACGGTTTCGAGGGCTCGTCGTCCCGGTGAAAGCCGGGACCCATGGACGGCGGTGCGTCCGTATATCGGCGATGCGTGAGCTTACGGTAGATTGGCAAGCGTCGTGCCTTTTCATCCCGCGCTGCGCACTCATGGGTCCCGGCTTTCGCCGGGACGACGATAGGATGGAATGCTATCCGCCTTGATGTTCGCATCCTTCTCCAGCCTGAGGGGATTCTGGATCACGTAATTTCCTTTCGTCATTGACCCGATAATCTCGCTTTTCATTGCGCGGCCTCGAGGCTATGGCGGCGCCTCATTCACGAGGTCCCGCCATGCCCGCTTACCGTTCCCGTACCACCACCCACGGCCGCAACATGGCTGGCGCGCGCGGCCTGTGGCGCGCGACGGGGATGAAGGACAGCGACTTCGGCAAACCGATCATCGCCGTGGCGAACAGCTTCACCCAGTTCGTGCCGGGCCATGTCCATCTCAAGGATCTCGGCCAGCTGGTCGCTCGCGAGATCGAGGCGGCGGGCGGCGTCGCCAAGGAATTCAACACCATCGCGGTGGATGACGGCATCGCCATGGGCCATGGCGGCATGCTCTATTCGCTGCCCAGCCGCGAGCTGATCGCCGACAGCGTCGAATATATGGTCAACGCGCATTGCGCCGACGCGATCGTCTGCATCTCCAATTGCGACAAGATCACGCCGGGCATGCTGATGGCGGCGCTGCGGCTCAACGTGCCCGCCGTGTTCGTCTCGGGCGGGCCGATGGAGGCCGGCAAGGTCGTGATGAAGGGCAAGACGGTCGCGCTCGATCTCGTCGATGCGATGGTCGCCGCCGCCGACGAAAGCTATACCGACGAAGAGGTGCAGACGATCGAGCGCTCGGCCTGCCCGACCTGCGGCAGCTGCTCGGGCATGTTCACCGCCAATTCGATGAACTGCCTCACCGAGGCGCTGGGTCTCTCGCTGCCCGGCAACGGCTCGACGCTGGCCACCCATGCCGATCGCGAGAAACTGTTCCGAGAGGCAGGGCACCTGATCGTCGATCTCGCCAAGCGCTGGTACGAGCAGGACGACATCACCGCGACGCCGCGCGGCATCGCCACCTTCGCCGCCTTCGAGAATGCGATGAGCCTCGACATCGCGATGGGCGGATCGACCAACACCGTGCTCCACCTGCTCGCCGCCGCGCACGAGGGCGGGGTGGATTTCACCATGGCCGACATCGATCGCCTCAGCCGCCGGGTGCCGTGCCTGAGCAAGGTCGCGCCGGCCAAGCAGGACGTGCATATGGAGGATGTCCACCGCGCCGGCGGGATCATGGCGATCCTCGGCGAGCTGGAGCGCGGCGGGCTGGTCGATGCATCGCAGCCCACCGTCCATGCCGAGACGCTGGGCCATGCGCTCGATCGCTGGGACATCGGCCGCACCACCAGCGAGGATGTCCGCCATTTCTACCGCGCCGCGCCGGGCGGCGTGCCGACCCAGGTGGCGTTCAGCCAGTCGGCGCGCTGGGAGGAGCTGGACACCGATCGTTCCGGCGGCGTGATCCGCGATGTCGACCATGCCTTCTCGAAGGATGGCGGCCTCGCCGTGCTGTTCGGCAATCTCGCGCCCGAGGGCTGCATCGTGAAGACGGCGGGCGTGGACGAATCCATCCTCACCTTCCGGGGCACGGCGCGGGTCTACGAGAGCCAGGACGCCTCGGTGGCCGGCATCCTCGGCGGCGAGGTGAAGGCCGGCGACGTGGTGGTGATCCGCTATGAAGGGCCCAAGGGCGGGCCGGGCATGCAGGAGATGCTGTACCCGACCAGCTATCTGAAATCGAAGGGGCTGGGCAAGGCCTGCGCGCTGATCACCGACGGGCGCTTCTCGGGCGGCACGTCCGGTTTGTCGATCGGCCACGTCTCGCCGGAAGCGGCCGAGGGCGGGCTGATCGCGCTGGTCGAAACGGGCGATCCGATCCTGATCGACATTCCCAATCGCGTGATCCGGCTGGACCTCGACGACGCGCTGATCGCCGAGCGGCACGCCGCGATGGTGGCAAGGGGCGCCAAGGCGTGGAAGCCGTTCGGCCGCAAGCGCGAGGTGTCGCCGGCACTGCGTGCTTATGCCGCGATGACCACCAACGCCGCGCGCGGCGCGGTGCGCGACGTCAGCCAGGTCGAGCGCGACTGAGACAAGTCTTTACAGGGATGGCGGCGGGATGAACGGCGATGCCATCGTCCGTTCATGACGGGACGGCAATGATATCCTCCTCAACCAGGAGGAGACACATCATGCGTGCCTACAAGATCATCGGCCTCTCGATCGCCACCCTCGCCGCCGTGACGGCGGCGGTCAGCCCGGCGTCGGCGCGTCCGCATCATCGCCATCAGGTCTGCCATGTCGAGCATCACGGCCACCACGCGACCCGCGTCTGCCACTGGGTCCGCTGAGGCACGCTGAGGTCGTTCAATCCTCCCCCGCCAGGGGGAGGTGGCGCCGAAGGCGACGGAGGGGGAGGGCGGCGGTGATCCCTCGATAGGGCGCCACAGTCCGCTCCCTCTACCGTGCTCCGCACGGTCCTCCCCCCTTGGCGGGGGAGGATTTCCCGTGCTGTCAGCCCTTCGCCGGCCCCAGCCCCAGATCCTTCGGGCCGAAGGCATGCGGCAGCAGCGCCGAGAGCATGTGGCGCTCGATCCGGCGCCCGTCCGCCGACGCGCAGAACACCGGCAGGTCGCGGCCGCCCATTTCCGCCGCTTCGTTCATCACCTGCCGGCAGCGCCCGCAGGGGCCGACCACCTCGGTGCCGGTCGGCAGCCCGTCCGGCCCCATCATCCCGCCGATCACCGCCACGGCGACGACGTCCGCCAGCCGGCCCTGCGCATTGGCGGTCGCCAGCGCCACCGTCTCGGCACAGAGCGACAGGCCGTAGCTGGCATTCTCGAAATTGGTGCCGGTGACGATCGTGCCGTCGCCCAACAGCAAAGCCGCGCCCACCGCGAAGCGCGAATAAGGCGCATGGGCATGGCGCGCCGCCTCGCGCGCGGCCTCCACCAGCACGCCCGCGCCGGCATCCTCGAACGACACCTCAGCCACGGATATGCAGCACGCAGATGAGGGTGAAGAGCCGGCGTGCGGTGTCGAAATCCAGCTCGATCTTGCCGTCCAGCCGCTCCCGCAGCAGGTCGGCGGCGTCGTTGTGGAGGCCGCGCCGGGCCATGTCGATCGTTTCGATCTGCTGCGGCGAATGCTGGCGCACGGCCTGGTAATAGCTGTCGCAGATCGCGAAATAATCTTTGATCGGGCGGCGGAAGCGCATCATGCCGAGGCCGATCGTCTCGATATGGGTTTCGTCCGCCCGGTTGATGTCGATCGCCAGCCGCCCCTCCTCGACGCGCAGGCCGACCTTGTAGGGCCCGGCATAATCGTCCTTGGCGGGGCGCAGCGGCTTGAAGTGGTTTTCGTGCAGCAGATCGAACAGGGCGACCTTGCGCTCCTGCTCGATATCGGCGTTGCGCCGGAGCACGGTGCGCTCGTCGAGCGACACGTCGATGATGCGCGGATCGGACATGGCACACCGCACCTATCGGGTCGCGCGCCGCTTGGCGAGAGTGTGTTGCGGCGGCTTCGCTCTCTTCGCCATTCTGGTGGCGCCATCAAGAGATGTCGTCGCTCCTGCGAAGGCAGGAGCCCATCTCCTCACCGTTCCGCGAATGCGACAGTTCGGGTGATGGGTCCCTGCCTTCGCAGGGACGACAGGATGATGGTGGGAGGCCGTCACTCTTATCCACAAGACCCTCCACCAAAGTTTATCGCGGCCTCTCTTGAGCCGGACTCCCGAAAGGGGGACAATGCACCCATGGCCGAACCGCTTCGCATGATGCCCGCCGCTCCGACGGCGGAAGCCCCCGCGCTCCCCCAGAATATCGAGGCGGAAGCCGCTCTGCTGGGCGCGCTGATGATCGACAACCGGCTGTGCGAGGACGTGCAGATCAAGCTGCGCGAGGAGCATTTCTTCGAGCCGCTGCACGGCCGGATCTACACCCAGATCCTGCGCATCGTCGATCGCAACATGATCGCCAACCCGGTGACGCTGCGTCCGCTGTTCGAGGGCGACGAGGCGATGCGGGAGCTGGGCGGCCCGGCCTATCTCGCCCAGCTCACCGGATCGGGCGCGGCGCTGATCGGCGCGCGCGATTTCGCCACGCAAATCTATGATCTCGCCTTGCTGCGCGCGCTGGTCGGCGTCGGGCGCGGCATGGTCGAGAGCGCGATGGACACCTCCGAGGAGGTCGATCCCAAGACCCAGATCGAACAGGCCGAGGTCGCGCTCTACAAGGTGGCGGAGGAGGGCGGCGAGCAGGGCTCGACCAAGAGCTTCCTGCAGGCCGCCACCGAGGCGGTGAAAAATGCCGAGCGCGCGCTGAACTCCGGCGGCCATGTCTCGGGCATCACCACCGGCCTCGACAGCCTCAACGCCAAGATGGGCGGCCTCCACCGCTCGGACCTCATCATCCTCGCGGGCCGGCCCGGCATGGGCAAGACCTCGCTCGCCACCAACATCGCCTTCAATGCCGCCCAGCGGATGATGCGCGAGAGGGAGGACGGCATTCCGGAGAACAAGCGGCTCGGCGCCGGCTGTGCCTTCTTCAGCCTCGAAATGTCGGCCGACCAGCTCGCCACCCGCATCCTCGCGGAAAGCTCGGGAATCAGCGGCGAATCGCTGCGCATGGGCAAGATCAGCCAGCAGGATTTCCGCAACCTCGCGCGCGCGGCCGCCGAGCTGGAGCAATTGCCGCTCTATATCGACGACACGCCGGGCCTCACCATCGCGGCGCTGCGTACCCGCGCCCGTCGCCTCAAGCGCCAGCGCGGGATCGACCTGATCATTGTCGACTACCTCCAGTTGCTCTCCGGCGGCGGCAAGGCCAGCGAATCGAACCGCGTGCAGGAAATCTCGGAAATCTCGCGCGGCCTCAAGCAGCTCGCCAAGGAACTGGCCGTGCCGGTGATCGCGCTCTCCCAGCTCTCGCGCCAGGTGGAAGCGCGCGAGAACAAGCGCCCGATCCTCTCCGATCTGCGTGAATCGGGCTCGATCGAGCAGGACGCCGATCTCGTGCTGTTCGTCTATCGCGAGGAATATTACGTCCACTTCCAGAAGCCCAAGGAGGCGTCGCTGGAATCGGGCGACAGCGCGGCCGATGTCGCCGCGTTCGAGGATTGGCAGATGAAGATGAGCCGCGTGCACGGCGTGGCCGAGGTCGTGGTCGCCAAGTCCCGCCATGGCTCGACCGGCACGATACCGGTGAAGTTCGACGCCAAGATCACGCGCTTTTCGGATCTCGCCGATTCGAACTATGTGGTGCCCGATTACGAATGATCGCGTTGGCGGCCCTGCTGCTGTCCGCCGGGCAGGCCGGCACGCTGGCGCAGGCGGCGCAGGCGTTCGACGATGCGCAGCAGCATCACGACCGTGTCGTGCTGGAGGCGATGCTCGCGCCGGATTTCGTGCTGATCACCGGCAAGGGCGCGGAGGCCGATCGAAAAGCCTTCATCACAGCTTCCACCGATCCGGGCGAGGTGCTGGAGCCGTTCGTGATCACCCATCATCGCGTCGTGCCGCTGGGCGCGGATGGGGGCGTCGCCTCGGGTGAGGGGATCGAGCGCGGCACGCAGGACGGCAAGCCCTTCGTCTCGCATTTCCGCTATGCCGATGTCTTCGCGCGGCGTGGGGGCAGGTGGATGGTCGTCTACACGCAGGTGACGGCGCTGCCGGCGCCGTGAGCGGCGATCAGCCGAGCTTGTCGACCACCTGCGAGGCGAGCGTGCCGAGCCCGCCGCCATGGGCATAGGCGCTGGTCGCGGTCTTGGCGGCGGCGCGGACGTCCTTGGCGGCCGCGATGCCGCCGTCGAGGAGATGGCGCAGGCCGTGGCTGATCTCGCCGATCAGGCCGCCCGAGGCGGTGCTGGTCGCGCTGGTGCTGGTGGCGGCCGAGCTGCTGCCCGACGTCGCGGACGGGGCCGATGCGCTGGCGATCGCATCCATGTGCAGCTTGGCGAAGAGCTTCTGCAACTCCGCGGATGCGCTGCTGGTCGCCGACTGCGTCGAGAAGGCGGCGTGGCTGGTGCCGGTCAGGCCCGAGAGGATGCTTCCGATGCTCATGCGGTTTTTCTAGCGCCGAGGGCTAAAGAAATCGTTGAGGTGGTCGTTACAGGGTGCCGGGCCCGTAAATCTCCCGTTCGGGCTGAGCTTGTCGAAGCCCCGTTCTTCCCTCTTGCGTAGCCGAAGGGGAAGAACAGCCCTTCGACAAGCTCAGGGCGAACGGATTGTGTCGTGCGTGATAGGATCTCAAAAGCTCGGCTGGTCCACCCCGTCCGGCGTGTGGATGCCGCATTCCACCTTGTCCCAGCCGCGCCAGCGGCCCGCGCGCGGATCCTCGCCGGGCTTGACGACGCTGGTGCAGGGCGAGCAGCCGATCGAGAGATAGCCCTGCGCCTCCAGCGGATGGCGCGGCAGGCTGTGCGCCTCGAAATAGGCGTTGAGATCGTCCTTGGACCAGCCGGCGAGCGGGTTCAGTTTCAGCTTCGCGCCGCCGGCATGCTTGGCGTCCAGCTCGAACAGCGGGATCGCGGTGCGGGTGGCGGCCTGGAAGCCCTTGCGACCGGAGATCCAGGCGTCGAACGGCGCCAGCGCGCGCTGCAGCGGCTCGACCTTGCGGATCTCGCAGCAGCCGTCCGGATCGTAGGACCAGCGCAGCCCGGTCGCGTCCTTCTGAGCCAGGATGCGCGGATCGGGGCGGTAGACGCGCAGATCGGTGAAGCCCAGCCGTTCGGACAGTTCGTCGCGATAGGCCAGGGTCTCGCCGAACATCTTCTGGGTGTTGGTGAAGATCACCGGCACGTCGCGATCGACCTGCGCGATCATGTGCAGCAGCACGGCGGATTCGGTGCCGAAGGAGGAGACGGCGGCGATCCGGCCCGCCAGCTCGCCCGTCAGCAGCGCGCGCAGCATCTCCTGCGTCGGCACGCCGGTGAAGCGGGCATTGAGCGCATCGACATCGGCCTGGGTGAAAAGCGGCGCGGTATCGATGACATCACGGGCACGGGCAGGTTCAGCCATGGCGCAGTTTCCAGGCCGGCGCCCTCCCGTCGGCGGCTTTCTGATAGACGTCGGAATAGCGGCCCAGCGCGCGCTCGACGGCGGCCGGGTCGAGCGGCTTGTCGGGCGCGAAGGCATCGAAGCCGCAGCGGCGCATGTGCGGCAGCTGATCGACCAGCACGTCGCCGGCCGCGCGCAATTCGCCGTCATAGCCGGCCTCGCGCAGGATGCGGGCGGCGGAATAGCCGCGCCCGTCGCGGAAGGCGGGGAAGGCCACCTCGATCAGCGCGAGGCGATCGAGGAACGGCACCAGCTTGCGCGCATCCTCGTCCGACTCCAGCCGCACGGCGGTGGCGTTGGACTGATCGAGGAAGGCGTCGAGCGTGACGGCCGGCTCCTCGTGCGCGGCGTCGTCGCGATAGCGGAGGCTTTCAACCATGGCGATACAAACCTCCGTTCGCCCTGAGCTTGTCGAAGGGCCGTCCTTCTTCCCGGGCGTCAAAAAGGAAGGACAGGGCTTCGACAGGCTCAGCCCGAACGGATGTGAGGCTATCCATAGATCGCCTCCTTGAACGTCTCGAAGCCCACGCGGCGATAGGTGTCGAGGAAGCGCTCGCCCGGCTCGCGGACGGACACGTAGCGATCCAGCGTGCGCTCGATCGCGTCGACCACGCCGTCCTCGTCGAAGCCGGGGCCGGTGATGCGGCCGAGGCTGGCATCCTCCGCGCCCGATCCGCCGAGCAGCAGCTGGTAATTCTCGGTGCCCTTCCGGTCGACGCCGAGGATGCCGATATGCCCGGCATGATGGTGGCCGCAGGCGTTGATGCAGCCGCTGATCTTGAGCTTGAGTTCGCCGAGATCCTGCTCGCGATCGGCGAAGCGCGCGGAGATCTTCTGCGCGACCGGGATCGAGCGGGCATTCGCCAGGCTGCAATAATCGAGGCCCGGGCAGGCGATCATGTCGCTGATCAGGTCGAGATTGGCGGTGGCGAGGCCGGCGGCGTCGAGCTTCTGCCAGATGGCGTGGAGATCGGCCTTCTTCACATGCGGCAGCACGATGTTCTGGCTGTGGGTGACGCGCAGCTCGTCGAAGCTGTAGGTTTCCGCGAGGTCCGCCATCAGGTCGATCTGGTCGGCCGAGGCATCGCCGGGGATGCCGCCGATCGGCTTCAGGCTGATCGTGGCGATCGCATAGCCCGGCGCCTTGTGGGCGAAGACATTCTGGTCGACCCACAGCTTGAAGTCGGGATCGGAGAGATCGAGATCGTCCGACAGGCCCTGTTCCCACGCCGGCGGCTGGAAGAAGGCGTTGATCCGCTCGAATTCGGCGGCCGGCGGATCGATGCCCAGCGTCTTGACGTGGAGGAACTCCTCCTCGACCTGGCGGCGATATTCGTCGGCGCCGATCTCGTGCACGAGGATCTTGATCCGCGCCTTGTAGATGTTGTCGCGCCGGCCATAGCGGTTGTAGACGCGCAGGCAGGCTTCCAGATAGCTGAGATAGTCCGCCGCCGGCAGGAAGTCGCGGATCAGCGGGGCGACCATCGGGGTACGGCCCATGCCACCGCCGACGAACACCTTGAAGCCGGTCTCGCCCGCCGCGTTCTGCGTCAACTGCAGGCCGATATCGTGCAGCCGCATCGCCGCGCGATCCTCGTCCGAGGCGACGATCGCGACCTTGAATTTGCGCGGCAGGTAGGTGAATTCCGGGTGGAAGGTGCTCCACTGGCGGAGCAATTCGGCCCAGGGGCGCGGATCGGCCACCTCGTCGGCGGCGGCGCCGGCATATTGGTCGGACGTGGTGTTGCGGATGCAATTGCCGCTGGTCTGGATGGCGTGCATCTCGACCGTCGCGAGATCGGCGAGGATGTCGCCCGCATCCTTCAGCTCGATCCAGTTATACTGGATGTTCTGGCGCGTGGTGAAGTGGCCGTAGCCTTTGTCATACTTGCGCGCGATGTGGCCGAGCATCCGCATCTGGCGGCTGTCCAGCGTGCCGTAGGGCACCGCCACGCGCAGCATGTAGGCGTGCAGCTGGAGGTAGAGGCCGTTCATCAGCCGCAGCGGCTTGAACTGGTCCTCGCTGAGTTCGCCGGCCATGCGCCGCGCGACCTGGTCGCGGAATTCCTCGACGCGGGCGTCGACGATCGACTGGTCGTAGGTGTCGTATTTATACATGGCTCTTGTTCCTGCCGTTCGCTTCGAGCGAAGGTTCGAGCTTGTCGAGAACCGAAGTCGAGAAGGATTCTCGACAGGCGCATCTCGACTGCGCTCGATGCTGCTCGAACCGAACGGGACTGGAGATGCTCATATCACCCAGCTCCCTGTCGCCGGATCGATCGGCACGCGGTTGAGATCGGGGCGCACCGTCGGGCCGCGCGCACGAATGCGATCCTTGATGTGGGCGGGGCGGGGGCCGTGCGCCGTCGCCTCGGCATCGATGATATAGGCGCCGTTGACGCGACGCGCGGCGTCCTCGCGCGCGATCAGGGACGTGCCATGCTCGCCCACGTCGACGGCATCCTCGACATGGCGGCTCCAGCCCTCGCCATCCCACCAGACGACGTCGCCGGTCGCCAGATCATTGCCCGTCGCGATCTTCACGCCCCAATCCTCATGACAGCGTCTCCGCCTGTTTCGCGAGCGCCCGCAGCCGGTTCTCGGCGTCGGACAGCAGCACCACCTCGCCCGCGACGATGATCGCCGGGCTTTCCACCTGCTCGCGCGCCACCATGTCGCCGAGGTCCGCCAGCAGGGTGCGGATCGCGCGGTGGCCGGGCAGCGTCGCTTTCTCGATCACTGCGACCGGCAGGCCGGGATCGACGCCGTCGGCCATCAATTTGTCGGCGATCGCCGCGGCATTGGCGACGCCCATGTAGATGACGAGCGTGCGGCTCTTGCCGGCGAGGCCGGACCAATCCTGCTCGCTCAGCCCCTTGCACTGGCCGGCGACGAAGCTGACCGCGCTCGACCAGTCGCGATGGGTGAGCGGCAGCATCGCCTCGGCCGCGCCGCCGAGCGCCGCCGACACGCCGGGGATCACCTCGACGGGCAGGCCCGCCGCGCGCACCGCCTCGACCTCCTCGCCGCCGCGCCCGAACACGAACGGATCGCCGCCCTTGAGGCGCACGACGATCGATCCGGCGCGGACATGGGCGATGATCAGCGCGTTGATCGCCTCCTGCGGCAGGGTGTGGCGCGCGCGCTGCTTGGCCACGGAGATGCGCTGGGCGTGGGCGGGGGCATGATTCAGCACTGCCGGATCGATCAGCCCGTCATGCACGACCACGTCGGCCGCGCGCAGCGCCTCGACGGCCTTCACCGTCAGCAGGCCGGGATCGCCGGGGCCGGCGCCGACCAGGATGACGCGCCCGCGCGCGGAGGGATCGAGCAGGGATGCCATGATGCGTGCGGACATGGGCTCGGCCCCGGTCCGGCGCAACCGAACCTATCTTGGGGCGGGGCTAGAAGAGCTTGGGGCGGGGTTCTGAGGGTTTGTTCGGACTGCCACCAAATCCGTTCGGTCGGAACTCGAAATCCGTTCGCCCTGAGCTTGTCGAAGGGCTGTCCTTTCTTTGTCCCACGTCGAAAGAGGAAGGACGGGGCTTCGACAAGCTCAGCCCGAACGGTGAAGGTATTCCATGTCCCCTTATCGTCATCCCAGCGGACGCTGGGACTCGGGCGGCGGGCGTGGCGCGTGCCTCAGGGAGGCCCCAGCTTTCGCTGGGGTGACGGGGAGGGCGTGGGCGACGCGGATGCCGACGCGGAAGCGAGCGCCGGAATCGCCCACTGCTCCCCAGCCTCGGTCACGCGGAAGCGATCCGGCGCGATATGGTTTTGCGCCAGCGCCTGCTTGAGCAAGGTCGGCGGCAGGTCGATCGGTTCGTCGGTGAGCTCGAACGTGCCCCAGTGGACGCCGAGCGCGGTGCCGGCGCGCAGCTGGCCGAAGGCGCGCACCGCATCGCCCGGGCCGATATGGTTGCCGCTCACATTGCCGTCGGCATGGATCGCGCCGATCGGCAGGATCGCGAAGCGCACCGGGCCGTGCCGGGCGGCCTGCGCGGCCCAGCGCATGTCGCCCGGCCCGGTGTCGCCGGCATAATAGAGGTTGCCGCCCGGCAGGGTGAGGGTGAAGCCGGTCCACAAGGTCCGGTTCTTGTCGTCGGTGGAGCGCGCGCTCCAATGGTGGGCGCGGTCGAACAGCACGTCGATGCCCGGCCGGACATGGACCACGCCGCCCCAGTCGCGCGCCTGCGACGCGATGCCCCAGCTCGCCAGCCGGATGTCGTTGCCGAGGCCCGTCGCGATCAGCGGATGGTCGCGCGCCCAGAGATGGCGGAGCAGATGCTCGTCCATATGGTCGTAATGATCGTGGCTGAGCAGCACGAGATCGATGCGCGGCAGATCGGCGTAGCGCACCCCCGGCGCGCGGACCCTGAGCGGCCCGATCCCCTTCACCGGCGAATCCCGGTCGGCCCAGACCGGGTCGGTGAGGATATTGAGGCCCTGCGTCTGGACCAGCACCGTCGCATGGCCGATCCACGTGACCAGCATCGCGCCGCCGTCGACCCGGCGCGGCGGCACGCTGGGGGTGACGGGCACCGATGCCGGCCAGCTCCGATGGCGTTCGATCACCTTGCCTTGCAGCAACTGGACGAGCGACCTGTTCTCGTCGCCGCCGGTGCCCTGTTCGCCGTCGGGATTGAAGAAATGGCGGCCGTCGAAATGGTCGCTCTCCGGGCCGCGATAGAAATGCGGTTTGGCGCAGGTCGCCAGCAATAGCAGCGCGCAGGCGGCAAGGCGGGTCAGGCGTCGCGTAGCCCCACTCCGATCGATGCGCGCGCCTGGTCCGCCTCGCCCGAGACGACGGGATAGGCGCAATTGTCGGCCGCGTAATAAGCGCCGGGGCGGTGGTTGCCGCTCAGGCCCAGGCCGCCGAGCGGGGCGTTGGCGGCCACGCCGTTGGTCGGCCGGTTCCAGTTGATGATGCCGGCGCGGACATTCGCCCAGAAGCGTTCGTACAGGCTCGGCTGCTCGCTGATCAGCGCGGCGCACAGGCCGTAGCGGGTGGCGTTGACCTCGGCGATCGCGGCGTCGAAATCGGGCACGCGGATCACCTGCAGAATCGGGCCGAACAGCTCCTCGTCGACGCGCTTCTCGATTCCGGTCACGTCGATCAGCCCGGGCGTCAGGAAGGGCCGTCCGGGCAGAGGGCGCTGCAGGTGGGTGATCGGCCGTCCGCCCTTCAGCATCAGGTCCAGCCACCGTTCCTGCAGGGTTTCGGCGGTGTCGTTGTCGATCACCGGCCCCATGAAGGGTGCGGGATCGCTGTGCGGCTCGGCGACGACGAGGCGGCCGATCAGCCGGGTGATCTCGTCGAGCAGGGGTTCGTGCGCGCCGTCCTTCACGATCAGCCGGCGCGCGGCGGTGCAGCGCTGGCCGGCGGTGGTGAAGGCGGACTGCACGACGATGGTCGCGGCGGCATGGAGGGTCGGCGTGTCCCACACCACCAGCGGATTGTTGCCGCCCATCTCGAGCGACAGGATCCGGTGGGGCGTCTCGGCGAACTGGCGGTGGAGCGCGAGGCCGACGCGGGCCGATCCGGTGAACAGCACGCCGTCCACGCCGGGATGGCGGGCGAGCGCCTTGCCGGTCTCCGCCCCACCGATCAGCAGCCGCAACGCGCCGGCCGGCACGCCGGCGGCGTGGAAGCATTCGGCCAGCATCAGCGCCGATGCCGGTGCCTTGTCGGACGGCTTGAGCACCACCGCATTGCCCGCGATCAGGGCCGGCACGATGTGATCGTTGGCGGCCTGGGCGGGCATGCTGTACGGCGTCAGCACCGCCAGCACGCCATGCGGCTTGTGGCGCAGCGCGGTGCGGTTGGTCATCTGCCCGTCGAGCTTGCGCGACGCGGTGCGTTCCGAATAGCCGTTCACCGCGATGTCGGTGCGGGCGATCACCGCCTCGATCTCGGCGCGGGCCTCCCACAGCGGCTTGCCCGTCTCGCGGGCGATCAGGTCGGCGAGCGGTTCGGCGCGGGCGCGCACCGTGTTGGTCACGCGGCGCAGCGTCTCGATGCGGACGGTGACCGGGCGTGCGGCCCATTCGGCCCAGGACGCGCGCGCGGCGGAGACTTCCCCGTCGACGTCGCCTTCGGGTCCCTCCCAGATCACCGCGCCGGTGGCCGGCTCCGTCGAAATCACCATGATCGCCTGTATTTGGCCTTGTCGCCCTGTGTCACCAACAAGGTTTGCGGGGCGCGGTCAAGCCAGTGCCATGCCCATCCGCCTGATCGCGGCGACTTTCGCGGCGAAGAGCGACCAGTCGTCGGCCTCCGCGATCGGCGCCCAGATCGCCTCGACCTCCTCGATCGGCATCCCGCAGGGCGCGGGATCGGACCAATAAGGATGATCGGGCGTCGCCGCCGGCGTGTAGGCCTGCACCGCCTCGACGAAGGGCCGGAAGACCGGATGATCGTAAGCGGGGTCCGCGTTGCGCGACCGGCCGCCGCGCCAGTCGAAGAAGAAGCGGTCGATGGTGACGGTGCATTGCTGGAGCGCTCGGACCAGCGCGTCGGCGAGCGCGACATCCTCCGTTTCGCCCCGGGTGCTCACGCCCAACCGCCTCAGCAGGCCCGCGACCAGCGCCTGTTCGTAAAGGGCCGGGAAGCGATCGAGCTGGGCGGCCAGCGCCTCCACCTCGGCGATACGCGAGAGGGCGATGGCGAGCTGGGCGACGTCCCAGTGGATCGCCTGCGCCTGCCGGCCGAAGGCGTAGAGGCCGTTCTGGTCGAAATAGGCGGCGGTGAAGCCGTTGTCCCAATAAGGCGTGAAGCGCCACGGCCCGTAGTCGAAGCTCTCGCCCGTCACGTTGATGTTGTCGCTGTTGAGCACGCCATGGACGAAGCCGGCGGCCATGTAGGAGGCCGCGAGCCTCGCCGTGCGTTCGACCACGTGGCCGAGGAGCTGGAGCGCGGGCGCTTCGCCCGGTTCCTCGCCATAGAGTTCGGTCAATGCATAGCGGACCAGCGTCGCCAGCCCGGCATCGTCCTGCAAGGTGGCAAGGCGCTGGAAGCTGCCGATGCGGACATGGCCGTGGGAGAGCCGCACCAGCACCGAGGAGCGCGTGGGGGAGGGCTCGTCGCCGCGATGCAGCGCCTCGCCCGTCTCGATCAGCGAGAAAGTGCGCGAGGTGTGCACGCCCAGCGCCTCCAGCATCTCGGTCGCCAGCACCTCGCGCACGCCGCCTTTCAGGGTGAGCCGGCCGTCGCCGAAGCGGCTCCACGGCGTCTGGCCCGATCCCTTGGTGCCGAGGTCCATCAGCCGGCCGCCCGCGTCGCGCAGCTGCGCGAAGGTGAAGCCGCGCCCATCGCCGATGTCCGGATTGTAGGCGCGGAACTGGTGGCCGTGATAGCGCAGCGCCAGCGGCTCGGGCAGCGATCCCTCGAAGGGGCGGAAGCGGGCGAAGCGCGCGATCCATGCGGCGTCGTCCAGCCCCTCCAGCCCCACCTCGGCCGCCGCGCGGTCGTTGCGGAAGCGCAGGATGGCCTGCGGGAAGTCGGCGGGGGCCACGCGATCGTAGAAGCCGTCGCCGAGCTGGAGGATGCGCGCTTGCGGGGAGAAGTCCATGCCGCGATATGGGGCCGGCCACCGCCGGGAGACAAGCATGCCCTCGAAACAGCGCTATGAAGACGGCTGGTGGCTGACGACCGACGGCCTCAAGCTGCATTATCGCGACTATCCCGGCGGCGCGGATGGGCGCCCGCCGATCCTGTGCATTCCCGGCCTCACCCGCAACGCCCGTGACTTCGAGGGCGTGGCCGAGCGGCTGTCGCCCGAATGGCGGGTGATCTGCGTCGATCTGCGTGGCCGCGGCGAGAGCCCGCAATCGCCCGATTCGGCGAGCTATGCGCCGCCCGTCTACGTGCTGGACATCGGCGCGCTCTACGTGGCGCTGGGCCTGTCGAAGACGGTGCTGCTCGGCACCTCGCTGGGCGGGCTGATCGCCATGGCGATGGCCCTGACCACGCCCGAGCGGCTGGCGGGCGTGCTGCTCAACGATATCGGCCCCGTCATCGCGCCCGGCGGGCTGGCGCGCATCAAGGGCTATGTCGGCAAGAGCGCGAGCTGGCCGACCTGGCTCCATGCCGCGCGCGGCATCGCCGAGGCGGAGCGGGACGTCTTCCCCCGCTACCTGATCGAGGACTGGCTGCGCGTCGCCAAGCGCCGCTGCCGGCTGACCTCGGCGGGGCGGGTGGTGTTCGATTACGACATGCGCATCGGCGAGCCGATCCGCGAGGCGCCGGAGGACACGCCGGCGCCGGACCTGTGGCCCGCTTTCTCGGCGTTGCGCGGCCGCCCGATCGCGCTGCTGCGCGGTGCGCGGAGCGACCTGCTGACGGCCGCCGCCGCCGACGAGATGGCCCACCGGCTGACCAGCCTGGAACTGACTGTGGTGCCCGACGTCGGCCATGCGCCCTCGCTGGAGGAGCCGGAATCGGTGGCCGCGATCGACCGGCTGCTGGCGCGGGTGAAAGCGGGGCGGTAATCCCGCGAACACGCTCAGCAACCCATGGTAGCCCGTCGCTCCTGCGGAGGCAGGAGCCCTTCTCCTGCACGGTCGTCCAGGTGGAACGGTCAGGAGATGGGCCCCCGCCTTCGCAGGGGCGACGGCAAAAAGCGGTTGCGTCGATAATCGATACGAAGGCGCTCTCGGATCGCGAGACCGATATCCACGCTCCGTTCACCTCTCTTCGCTAAAAGGGTCCGGTCGTCATGCCCGTCCGTATTCTTCATCTCCATTCCACCTTCTCGCTCGGCGGGAAGGAAGCGCGCGCCGTGCGGCTGATGAATGCGTTCGGCGATGCGGCGGAGCATGTCGTGCTGAGCGCCGTTCCCGATGCGCTGGGCGCCCGCGACGCGATCGATCCGGGCATCGCCGTCGCCTTTCCGGGCGATGCGGCGCCGTCGCTGATCGGTCGGCCCGGCCCGCGCCGCTACTGGCGGTTCGCGCGCTACATGGCCGGCTTCGATCTGGTGCTCAGCTACAATTGGGGGGCGATGGACGGGGTGGCCGCCCGGCGCCTCTATGCCGGCGCCCTGACATTGCCGCCGCTGATTCATCATGAGGATGGTTTCAACGCCGACGAGCTGGCCCGCCAGAAGCCGGCGCGGGTGCTGTTCCGGCGCGCGATGCTGGGCGCCGCGCACAAGCTGGTCGTGCCGTCCGAGCGGCTGGAGCGGATCGCGCGCAAGGTCTGGCGCCAGCCCGCCGGGCACATCCGCCGCATCGCCAACGGCATTCCGCTGGCGCGCTTCGGCCCGCCCGAGCCGGATGCCATACCCGGCTTTCGCCGCGCGCCCGGCGACGTGGTGGTGGGCACCATGGCGGGCCTGCGTGCGGTCAAGAACCTGCCGCGCCTCGTCCGTGCCTTCGCGCGATCGGGGGCAGGGGGACGGCTGGTGATCGTGGGCGAAGGGCCCGAACGCGACGCGATCCTGGCGACGGCGCAGGCCGAGGGCGTGGCCGGCCGGCTGCTGCTGCCCGGCTTCCTCGCCGATCCCGCGCGCTATGTCGGCCATTTCGACATCTTCGCCCTGTCGTCCGACAGCGAGCAATTCCCGATCTCGCTGATCGAGGCGATGGCGGCCGGCCTGCCGGTGGTCTCCACCGACGTCGGCGACATCCGGGCCATGGTCTCGGCCGACAACCGCCGCTACGTCGTGCCGGCCGAGGACGAGGGGGCCTTCGCCGAGGCGCTGGGCCGGCTGCTGGCCAATCGCGACACCCGCCATCGCCTGGGTTCCGCCAACCGTGCTCTGGCTTGGGAACGCTATGACGAAAAGGCCATGATCGCGGCCTATGCGGCGCTCTACGGTGAGGCGATCGGGGCCCCTCGTGCGTTTCTCACGCAGGATTAGCGCTGGCCTGAGCATCCTGCTAAGACGCGCGCGGGTCTGAAGCTCCTCGATGGAGAAAAGGTTTGTTCAAAGGTCTGCAGCCGATCCTGTATGGCGGCCGCGAAGTGTGGCCGCTGGTCGAAGGCGGCAAGGGTGTCTCGGCGACGAACCATATGTCTTCCGGCGCCTGGGCGGCGGCCGGCGGCATCGGAACGGTCTCGGCGGTCAATGCCGACAGCTACGATCACGAAGGCAAGATCATCCCCCAGATCTACCGCGCGCTGACGCGGCGCGAGCGACACGAGGAGCTGATCCAATATGCCATCGACGGCGCCGTCGAGCAGGTGAAGCGCGCCTATGAGATGGCGTCCGGCAAGGGCGCGATCAACATCAACGTGCTGTGGGAGATGGGCGGCGCGCAGCGCGTGCTGCAGGGCGTGCTGGAGCGGACAAGGGGGCTCGTCACCGGCGTCACCTGCGGCGCGGGCATGCCCTACAAGCTCTCCGAGATCGCGGCCGAGCACCATGTCTCCTATCTGCCGATCGTGAGCTCCGGCCGCGCCTTCCGCGCGCTGTGGAAGCGCGCCTACCACAAGGCGGCGGACTGGCTGTCGGCGGTGGTCTACGAGGATCCGTGGAAGGCCGGCGGCCATAACGGCCTCTCCAATGCCGAGGACCCGCTGGCGCCGGAGGATCCCTATCCCCGCGTGAAGGCGCTGCGCGAGACGATGCGCGAGGGCGGCATTCCGGACAGCACCCCGATCATCATGGCCGGCAACGTCTGGTTCCTGCGCGAATGGGACAATTGGATCGACAATCCCGAGCTCGGCCAGATCGCCTTCCAGTTCGGCACGCGCCCGCTGCTGACCCAGGAAAGCCCGATTCCGGAAGGCTGGAAACAGCGGCTGATGACGCTCGACGAGGGCGACGTGCTGCTCCACCGCTTCTCGCCGACGGGTTTCTATTCGTCCGCCGTGCGCAATCCCTTCCTGCGCAACCTCGAGGCCCGCTCGGATCGCCAGATCGCCTTCTCCGGCGAGGCGGCGGGGGACCACCAGTTCCAGCTCGACGTCGGCGTGAAGGGCAAGAGCTTCTGGGTGACGCGCGGCGACCTGCTGCGCGCCCGCGAATGGTACGGCCTCGGCTATACCAGCGCGCTCAAGACGCCGGACAATACGCTCGTCTTCGTGACGCCCGAGGAGATGAAGGTCATCCGCAAGGACCAGGCCGATTGCATGGGCTGCCTCAGCCAGTGCGGCTTCTCGTCGTGGGCGGACAACGAGACCAACTCGACCGGGCGCCTCGCCGATCCGCGCAGCTTCTGCATCCAGAAGACGCTGCAGGAGATCGCGCATGGCGGATCGACCGAGGAGAATCTCATGTTCGCCGGTCACGCCGCCTATCGCTTCAAGCAGGATCCCTTCTATTCCAATGGCTTCGTGCCGACGGTGAAGCAGCTCGTCGATCGCATCCTGACCGGCGACTGAGTGCGCGCCCTTGTCGTCCACCATGTCGCGCATGAGGGCCTGGCGGCGTTCGCCGGCCCGCTCGCGGAGCGCGGCTATGCCGTCGAGCATGTGTTCGCGGGCGACGGGGATTTCGCGGCGGTCGATCTGCTGGAGCCGGACCTGCTGGTGCTGCTCGGCGGGCCGATGGCCGTCTACGAGCGCGAGGATCATCCCTGGATCGACGGCGAGCTCGCCCGCATCGCGCTGCGGATCGCGGCGGGCGGGGCGACTCTGGGCGTCTGCCTCGGCGCACAGCTGATCGCCGCCGCGCTGGGCGCGAGGGTGGAGCCCGGTCCGGTGCGCGAGGTCGGCTTCGCGCCGGTGGCGTTGACCGGGGCGGGGCGCCGCTCGCCGCTGGCCGCGCTCGACGGTGTGCCGATCCTCCACTGGCATGGCGACGGATTCGCCGTGCCGGAGGGCGCGGCTTTGCTCGCCGAGACGGCGCATTTCCCGCAGGCCTTCGCGCTCGGCGACACCGTGCTGGCGCTGCAATGCCACCCCGAAATGGGATCGCCCGACGACGATATCGACCGCTGGCTGGCCGAGGACGCCGACTATGTGACCGGCGCCGGGACGAGCGAAGCGGCGATCCGCGCCGGCCATGAAGCGCTCGGCGGAGCGGCCGCGCGGGCCGGGCAGGCGATGCTGCGCGACTGGCTGGCCGGGCTGCCGTAACGAATACGCGCAAGCCCTTGTGGCTGCCGTCTTTCCTGGCCTAGAGCAACGGCCAGGGGCGCATGCAGAGGGCAGGATCATGAAAGCGACGACGGCGGCACTGGCGGCGCTTCTGCTTGCCGGAACGGTTCAGGCGGCTTCGGCGCCCCAGCAGCGCAAGACGCCTTATTGGGCGGCGCTTTCGGCCGGGCAGGCGCGGATGCGCACCGGGCCGGGCCGCAACTATCCGGTCAACTGGTTCTACCAGCGGCAGGGCCTGCCGGTCCAGGTGGTCGAGGTCTATCCCGGCTGGCGCAAGGTCCGCGATCCGGACGGCACCACCGGCTGGATGATCGGCAATCTCGTGTCGGACCAGCGCAACGGCATGGTGAAGGATGCCGTCGCCGACCTGCACGACGCCCCCCGTCCCGACGCCAAGGTGGTGTGGCGGGCCGAGCCGGGCGTGATCGGGCGGCTCTCCCATTGCGCCGCGGGCTGGTGCAAGCTGGATGTCATGGGGCGCGGCGGTTTCGTCGAGGAAACGAAGCTGTGGGGCGTCGATCCGGACGAAAGCTTCGATTGACCGGGCTTCATTACGTATCGTTCATTCGATCGCCACGGCTCCGTGGGCGCCGCGCGCATAGACAGAGTGCGTCGGCGGGCCTGGACCCTGTCACGCCGATGCATGACGGAACGGCGCTCGACTACCCACTCCCGGTCGAGCGCCGTTTTCCTCGTCTACGAAACTTGATAGTCGGGACTGCATGAAGGCGCCGGTTTTTTACGATCCCAGCGGACGGCGGAAGCGCTGGTCGATTCGCACCTTGTTCGCGCTGATCCTGGCGTTGTTCCTGGCTGCGTGCGTCTTCGCCTTCACGATCGTGGAGGTGCCCGTCCCGAACGCCCTCGACATCGGCATCGAACATCCGCAGCCGCGCCCGATCCCGGCGCAGATCGCGCATGTCGGCCGCGTACTCCGGCGCACCATCGGCAGCTGGCTGCCCGGCAGCACCAAGGCGGCCGAGGCCGTGCATCAGCAGGTGGTCGGTTTCTACGTGCCGTGGGACGACGCCTCCAAGGCCTCGCTGGTCCGGCATATCGGGCAGATCGACTGGCTGGTGCCGGATCTCATGTTCGTCACCGGCAAGGACCACAAGTTCGTCGTCACCAAGGACCGCGTGCTGGATGCCGTGCTCCGCATGGGCACGAGCCGGCCGAAGGTCCTGCCGATGGTGCAGAACGTCCAGAACGGCGTGTGGGACGTCGCCGGCACCGCCGCGCTGCTGCGCGATCCCAAGGCGCGGAAGGCCTTCCTCGATCAGCTCGACGCGGCCCTCACCGCCAAGCATGCCGATGGCGTGGTGTTCGATTTCGAGGAGGTGCCCACCGCCTCGCAGCGCGATTATCTGCGCCTGATCGCCGAGGCCAAGCAGCGTTTCGGCCCACGCAACATGCTGGTGACCCTGACCGTCCCGGTCGGCGACGCCGACTGGAACCTCAAGGCCTACGCCCATTTCGCCGATCGTCTGTTCATCATGGACTATGACGAGCACGAAAATGCGAGCGCGCCCGGCCCGATCGCCAGCCAGGCCTGGTTCGTGCAGCAGATGCGCGCGGCCGTGGCGCAGATCGGCCCGGCCAAGACGATCATGGCGATCGGCAATTACGCCTATGACTGGCCGAAGAACGGCGCGGCCGACAACGACTCCGTCGAGGAGGCGTGGCTGACCGCGCACGACAGCAGCGCGCAGATCCGGTTCGATCCGGCCAGCGGCAATTCCACCTTCGATTATACCGACGACAGCGGCAATCCGCGCACCGTCTGGATGCTCGATGCGGCGAGCGGCTGGAACCAGCTCAAGGCGGCCGACGCAGTGGGTGTCTCGGCCGTCGCCCTGTGGCGGCTGGGCTATGAGGATCCCGGCGTGTGGGATGCGCTCCGGGCGTTCCAGGACAACAGGTTCCCGCCCGATCTCTCGACGCTGCGCTCGGTGGGCGACGTGGATGTCGAGGGCAATGGCGAGGTGCTGCGCGTCACCGACACGCCGACGACGGGCACGCGCACCATCGCGACCGATCATCGCGGCCTGATCCGCGACGAGCAATATCACAGCCTGCCGACTCCCTATGTCGTCACCAAGACGGGCTACCGGCCCGGCTATGTCGCGCTGACCTTCGACGACGGGCCGGACGGCTATTGGACGCCGCGCATCCTCGACATCCTCAAGCGCGAGGGGGTGAACGCCACCTTCTTCGTGATCGGCGAGAATGCCGTCACCCATCCCGGCCTGCTCAACCGCGAGATCGCGGAAGGGCACGAGATCGGCAATCACAGTTACACCCATCCCAACATGGCGCTGCTGCAGAAACGCGGCACCAATATCGAGCTGAACGCCACGCAGCGCCTGATCGAGGCCTATACCGGGCGCGGCACCCGGCTGCTGCGCCTGCCCTATTTCGGCGACGCCGAGCCGACCACCGACGACGAGCTCGTGCCCGCGCTGCGCGCGCAGGACGACGGCTACGTGAATGTCGGCCTGCATGTCGATTCGGAGGATTGGCAGGAACCCGGCGTGCCGGCGATCCTGCGCAACACGTTCAAGGGCGTGGCTGCGAGCAACGACAAATTCTCGGGCAACATCATCCTGATGCACGATGCGGGCGGCAACCGGCAGCAGACCGTGGAGGCGCTGCCCCAGGTGATCGAGACGCTGAAGGCGCATGGCTACAAGTTCGTCACCGTGTCCCAGCTGATCGGGCTCACCCGCGATCAGGTGATGCCGACGATATCGGGCAAGGACCTGCTGGCGGTGCGCGCCGACGTCGGCATGTTCCTGTTCCTCGCCGCGTTGCTGGGCCTGCTCAAGTGGCTGTTCTTCGTGGCCATCACGCTCGGCATCATCCGCGCGCTGCTGATGGCGACCCTGGCCACCCTGTCCGCGCGGGAGGATCGCAAGGAGCCGCCGCCCGCGATCGATCCCGGCCGCTTCGTCTCGGTGCTGATCCCCGCCTTCAACGAGGCGACCGTGATCGAAGGCTCGATCCGCCGCGTGCTCGCGAGCGAGGATGTCCAGGTCGAGGTGATCGTGATCGACGACGGCTCGACCGACGGCACCAGCGACATCGTCCGCGCCACCTTCGCCGACGAGCCGCGCGTGCGCCTGCTGACGCTGGAGAATGGCGGCAAGGCGGTGGCGCTCAATCGCGGGCTCGAACTGTCCAGCGCCGAGGTGATCGTCGCGCTCGATGCCGACACCCAGTTCGAGAAGGCGACGATCGCGCGCCTCTCCCGCTGGTTCGTCGACGAGCGGACCGGCGCGGTGGCGGGCAACGCCAAGGTCGGCAACCGGGTCAATCTCGTCACCCGCTGGCAGAGCGTGGAATATGTGACCGCGCAGAATCTGGAACGGCGCGCGCTCACCCGCTTCGACGCGATCACCGTGGTGCCCGGCGCGGTCGGCGCGTGGCGGCGCGCGGCGCTGGATGCCGTCGGCGGCTATCCGGTCGATACGCTGGCCGAGGACCAGGACCTCACCATCGCCATCCAGCGCGCCGGCTGGGACGTCGCATACGATGTCGAGGCAGTGGCGTGGACGGAGGCGCCCGAAACCTTCCGCGCGCTCGCCAAGCAGCGCTTCCGCTGGGCGTTCGGCACGCTGCAATGTTTGTGGAAGCACGGCGCGATCCTGCGCGAGCGCAAGCCGGCGGGGCTGGCCTTCGTCGGCATCCCGCAGGCCTGGCTGTTCCAGATCGGTTTCGCGGTGGTCTCGCCGATCATCGATCTCGCGCTGGTGATCAGCATCGTCGGCACCGTCATCCGCGTCCACCAGCATGGCTGGGCGCAGACCCATACCGACGTGATCCGCATGGGCATCTACTGGATGGCCTTCACCTGCATCGATCTGCTGTGCGGCTGGATCGCCTACCGGCTGGAGCCGCGCCGCCAGCGCTTCCCGGCCCTCCTGCTGCTGGCGCAGCGCTTCGTCTATCGCCAGCTGATGTATTCGGTGGTGCTGCGCGCGGTGTCGGCGGCGCTGTCGGGGCCATGGGTGGGCTGGGGCAAGCTGCAACGCACCGGCCGCGTCGAGGCGGCGGCGGAGTAGAAGCGGCTTTCCGCGGCCCCAGGTACGAATTTTTGGGGGTAGCTGCGACGGCGGGCCGGACCTAGGCCACGGGGACGATGAGCGTGCCGGCGAAAGAAGCCCTGTGGGCGCTGACCGAAAAGGAGAAGCAGACGCTTCGCCTGATCGTTCGCGGTCACGACGCGAAATCGACCGCGCGCCGCCTCGGCCTTTCGGTGCACACGATCAACGAGCGGCTTCGCGATGCGCGGCGCAAGATGGCGGTTTCGAGCAGCCGGGAGGCGGCACGCCTGCTGCTGGAAGCCGAGCATGGCGACCCGGCGTCGCCGCCCCCCAATTCCCTGGGGGACAGTCGAATCGGGGAAGACGCGATCCGCCCTCCGACGGATCAGGAAGACGCGCCGGTCGACGGCGTGGGGCGGCCGTACCGCCGGCCCGGGATCATCATCGGAGTGCTCCTCATGACATTTGTGCTTGGACTGCTGGCGCTCGCCGCATGGCCTCAGGCCGGTTCGCCGCCGCCGCCCGCCGCCGCTGCCGCCTCGAGCGTGATTCCGGAGGTGCGGGACGCCGCGCAGCAGTGGCTGATGCTGGTCGATCAGGGCCGTTGGGACGAAAGCTATCAGGCCACCGGCACGGCGTTCCGCACGCTCAACACGCGCCAGACCTGGGCCGCGGCCTCCGACGAGGCGCGCGGACCGCTCGGCGCGATGCTGTCGCGCACATTCCTCAGCGAGGAGACTCTGCCCGCGCCGCCTTCCGGCTACGAGGTGGTGAAGTTCCGGACGAACTTCGCCAACAAGGCCGATGTGCTGGAGACGGTCACGCTCGATCGCGAGGGCGGCCTCTGGCGCGTGGTGGGCGTGATGATCGGCTGACCCTAATCGGGCGCACCGGGCAGCTCCAGCCGCACGGAGAGGCCCGGCGCATTGTCGCCAAGCTCGATCGTGCCGCCGTGCAGGCGCGCGACGGCCGCCGCCAGAGCGAGGCCGAGGCCGGCGCCGCCCGCGCTGCGGGCCGGATCGAGCCGGCCGAACCGCCGCAGCGCCTCGGCGCGTTGATCCTCGGGGATGCCGGGGCCATCGTCATCGACCGTCAGCGTCACCGCATCCGCGGACCGTTCCACCGACAGGAGGATGGCCCCGCCCGGACGACCATATTTCATGGCATTGTCGACGAGGTTGGCGAGCGCCTGGCCGACCAGCTCGCGATGCACCACCGCCCGGGCGCCGCCATGCGTGGTGAGGGCGAAGCCGCGCTCCTCAGCGAGCGGGCCATAGACTTCGGCGAGATCCTCGATCATCTGGCCGATGTCGGTGTCGACGAAGCGGTCGCGCCCGATGCCGGCCTCGGCGCGGCTGATCTGGAGCGCGGTGGAGAGCATCGCCAGCAGCGTCTCGGCCTCGTATCCCACCCGCTCCAGCGCGGCGATCGCGGCCTCGTCGTCGGTCTCGCGCATCGCCCGCTCGACGGTGGCGCTCAGCCGGGTGAGGGGCGAGCGGAGATCGTGCGCCAGGCTGTCCGTCACCACACGCAATTCGCTGACCAGCGCCTCGATCCGCCCGAACATGAGGTTGATCGCGGCCGCGAGGTCGCTGAAGGCATCCTTCATGCCGGCTTCGTGCGGCACCCGCAGCGCGAGGTCGCCCATGCCGAATCGTCGTGCGGATTCGGCGATGCGCTCGACCCGGCCGGTGATCACCCGCGTCGCCACGATCGCGCCGAGCAGCGCCAGCGGCACCGCCAGCAGCAAGGCCGCCGCCATCGCCTCCCCGGTCAGCCGCCGTACCCGGAGATCGCCTTCGACGACATGGCCGACGAGCAGGTGGGTGCCGTCGGGCAGCTTGGAGGCGATGATTCCCATCGGCTCCGGCTTGTCGCGCCCCATCCGGTAGAGGGTGACGACCTGCCAGCCCGAATCGAACGGGATGGTCGGCGGCCAGTCGGCGATGTTGCCGGCGAGCTGGTTGCCGTTGGGATCGTCGAGCAGCACGGCGGCGTCGCGCGCGCGCGATCCCGTCAGCCGCGCGCCGATCAGGTTGCGCAGGCCCGCCAGCCCCTCCTGCTTGTAGTCGGCGACGAGATCGTCGTGCAGCTCGGTGACGAGCGTGCGCGACGTGCGCTCCAGCTCGTCGGCGATGATGTGGCGCACGAACAGCAGCAGCGACGTGCCCGAGATGAGCTGCAGCACGAACACCAGCGCGAAGAAGCGCGTGGTGGAGGAGCGCAGGAAAGCGGGAACGCGCACGATCGCGCGCTCAGCCGTCCAGGCCGAGCCGATAGCCGGCGCCGCGCACCGTGTGGATCAGCGGCACCGCCTCGCCGTCGTCGATCTTGCGCCGCAGCCGGCTGACATGGACGTCGATCACGTTGGTGCCGGGATCGAAATGATAATCCCACACGCCTTCGAGCAGCATCGTGCGGGTGACCACCTGTTCCTTGTGGCGCAGCAGATATTCGAGCAGCCGGAACTCGCGCGGCTGGAGGTCGATGGCGCGGGCGCCGCGCTTCACCTTGCGGCTGAGCAGGTCCATGTCGAGATCGCCGCAGGCCAGCCGCGTCGTCGGCTGGGTGCCGGCGCCGCCCCGGCGGAGCATCAGCCGCAACCGCGCCAGCAATTCGGCGAAGGCGAAGGGTTTGGTGAGATAATCGTCCGATCCGGCGGTGAGGCCCGCCACCCGATCGTCCACCGCGCCGAGCGCGGAGAGCATCAGCACCGGCGTGTGGATGCCACCGGCCCGAAGCGCGCCGAGCACCGCCATGCCGTCCATCCCCGGCAGCATGCGATCGAGGATGATCGCGTCATAGCCGCCATCGGTGGCGTGGAAGAGGCCGTCGCGGCCATTGTCGGCATGATCCACGGTCATGCCCTCCTCGCTCAGGCCCTTGACGATGTAGGTCGCGGTCTGCCGGTCGTCTTCTATCAGCAGTATCTTATGGGCCATTCGCCGTTTCCATCGCCATCGCGTTGCCGGCCGCAGGTTCGCTGCGGTCCAGAGCGACAGTCCATAGCGCATCCCCCCGCTTGATATGAAGCGCGAGCTTGCCGTCGCCGTCGGACAGCACGGCGGAGCGGAGCGCGGCGATGTCGTGCACGCGGTGGCCGTCCACCGCCTCGATCTCGTCCCCGGCGCGGATGCCGGCGCGTTCGGCCTCGCCATCGGAGCGGACGCTGGTGACGACGGGCATCCTGTCGCCGTCGTCGATGTCGAGGGTCACGCCCGGCAAGGCGGCGACCATGGCGCCGCTGCCGGCGAGGCGCCGGAAGGTGCCGTGCTCCGCCATGACGAGGACGAGCAGCAAGGCGACCACGACGGCGGTGATGCCGACCGCAAGCCTTCTGCCCCCATTTGGCCCCATGGCGTGACGATACGCTGCCATCCCGGCCTTTTCGGGCGCGACCACTTGCCCTGCCATGGGGGTGAGATGACCTTTTGTTCATTTGCTCCAAGGGAGCCTTGGTTGACTGGCAGGCCCGCGGCGATACCGTGCGAAACCGGCGAGCGGGAGAATGCATGATCCATATGGCAAGGGCTTCGATCGTGGTCGCGTCCGCCTGATGCTGCGATCGAGCTATCGCCGCGCCCCGGCCGAGCGGCGGCAGGCGCTGATCGACGCCGCCGCCCGCTCGCTCGCCCGGCACGGCGCGGGCGGCGTCTCGGTCCGCACCATCGCGACGGAGGCGGGGGTGTCGCCGGGCCTCGTCACGCATCATTTCGAAGGTGTCGAGCCGCTGATCGCCGCGACCTACCGGCAGGTGTCGGAGCGCGTGGGCGAGGCCTTGGGTGAGGCGGTGACGGCGGCCGGTGACGATCCGCGCGCGCGGCTGGAAGCCTATGTGGTCGGCAATTTCCTGCCGCCGGTGATGGACGAGGCTCTGCTCGGCACCTGGCTGGGCCTGCTGGGTCTCACCCGGTCCATGCCGCTGGTGGCGGCGGCGCATGCGGAAAGCTATGCCGACTTTCGCGCCGCGATCGAGCGCCTGCTCGTCGAATGCGGCAGCAAGGGGGATCGCCGGATGGAGGCGGTGGCGATCACCGCGCTGATCGACGGGCTGTGGCTGGAGCTCTGCCTCGATCGCAGCGTCTTCTCGGCCAGCGAGGCGGCGGCGCTGGCCCGCCGCTGGATCGACGCGCTGCTGGGGTAGGGGTGGTCGGACCCTGAGGGGACCCCCAATATCCTCCGTTCGTCCTGAGCGAAGTCGAAGGACGTGCAGCAAGCGCTGCGTCTGGGGCACGTCCTTCGACTTCGCTCAGGACGAACGGAGGGAGATGATCCGATCCGCTACCCTCCGCCCGCGCTCGGTGCGCATGGTCGGAGACGAATTGGCCCTCTCTTCCATTCCAAACAACGGTTCGTCGCGCGCTTCTGTCACCTTGTTGCACGATCGTCTGATAATCGTCATGGCGCTGCAACACCCGGATTGACAGGCCCCCGTCGCGGGATGTTCATTCTGCGCGATGGCCGTGGGAAGGCCGTCGAAGGGGGTTTGTGGCGAGCAGCGTCTCTCACGCCATGGGATCGATCGGCGAGGCCTTGGCCCATGCCGAGCGGCTGGCGTCCGCCCGTCCCGATCTCGCTCTGCTCCAGGCCGAGGAAATCCTCCGCGCCGCGCCCGGTTTGCCGCAGGCCTTGCTGCTCAAGGGGCGGGCGCAGCGTCTGTCCGGCAATGTGGCGGCGGCGCGGGCCACGCTCTCGACGCTGTTCGCAGACCAGCCGCGATCGGCCGCCACGGCTCTGGAACTGGGGCTCAGCCATTATCTTCTGGGTGACGCGGCGGCGGCGACCGTCGCGCTGCGCCGCGCGACCGAGCTCAAGCCCGATCTGGCGGAAAGCTGGACCGCGCTGGCCGACGTGCTGCGGCTGGCGGGCGACGAAGCGGGGGCCGATCGCGCCTATCTCGCCGGGGTGCGCGCCTCGGCCGGCGATCCCGTGCTGATGCAGGCCGCGCTGGCCTTGTCGGACGGACGCCTCGACGTGGCCGAACCCATCCTGCGCGACCGTCTTCGCCAGCGGCCGACCGATGTCGCGGCGATCCGCATGCTGGCGGAGCTGGCCGGCCGGATCGGCCGCTACCGCGACGCCGCCAACCTGCTGGAACGCGCCATCGAACTGGCGCCGGGCTTCACGGCGGCACGCCACAACCATGCGCTGATCCTGCACCGGCTCGGGCGCAGCGAGGAGGCGCTGGCGGCGATCGATCCCTTGCTGGCGGCCGAGCCCGGCCACCCCTCCTACACCAATCTCAAGGCGGCGATCCTCAGCCGGCTGGGCGATTACGAGCAGGCGATCGCGCTCTATCGCGGCGTGCTCGTCGGCTATCCCCACCAGCCCAAGGTGTGGATGAGCCTGGGCCATATGCTCAAGACGCTGGGCGAGCAGGAGGAGAGCATCGCCGCCTACCGGCAGGCGATCGCCATGCAGCCTGGGCTGGGCGAAGCCTGGTGGAGCCTGGCCAACCTCAAGACCTTCCGCTTCACGGAGGCGGACCGGGCGGCGATGCGCGCCGCGCTGGCCGAGCCGGGCCTGGACGGCGAGCATCGGTTCCACCTCGCCTTCGCGCTCGGCAAGGCGGAGGAGGATGCCGGCGCGGCGGAGGCCGCCTTCGCGCATTATGTCGAGGGCAATCGCCTGCGCCGCGCGCTGATCGACTATGATGCCGGGGAGACCACGCGCATCGTCGATCGCCGGACGGCGCTCTACACGCCGGAATTCTTCGCCGAGCGCGAGAGCTGGGGCTGCGACGCGCGCGATCCGATCTTCGTGGTGTCGCTGCCGCGCTCGGGCTCTACCCTGATCGAGCAGATCCTCGCCAGCCATTCGCAGGTGGAGGGCACCACCGAACTGCCCGACATCGCCGCGCTGGCCGCCCGCGTCGGCGACGGTGTCGCCGGGCTGAGCCGGGAGGAGGTGCGCGCGCTGGGCGAGGAGTATCTCGATCGCACCCGCGTCCAGCGCAAGACGGACCGGCCGCTGTTCATCGACAAGATGCCGAACAACTGGGCGCATGTCGGCTTCATCCGGCTGATCCTGCCCAACGCCACGATCATCGATGCGCGGCGCCATCCGCTCGGCTGCTGCCTGTCCAACTTCAAGCAGCATTTCGCGCACGGCCAGGTCTTCACCTACGACCTCGCCGATATCGGCCTCTATTATCGCGATTACGTGCGCTGGATGGCGCATGTCGACCGGATCTTGCCGGGCCATGTCCACCGCATCCTCTACGAGCGGATGGTGGAGGATCAGGAGGCGGAGACGCGGGCGCTGCTCGCCGCCGCCGGCCTGCCGTTCGAGGAAGCGTGCCTGCGCTTCCATGAGACGAAGCGCGCCGTGCGCACCGCCTCGTCCGAACAGGTGCGGCAGCCGATCTTCCGCGAGGGGCTGGAGCAGTGGAAGCGCTTCGATCCCTGGCTCGGGCCGCTCCGGAATGCGCTCGGCCCGGTGCTCGACGCCTATCCGGAGGCGCCGACGCTGTGACGGGATTGCCATGGTGAAGCATAATGAAAAGGGGATGCGACGGGCTGCTTGACACCGTTTCGAGTGCGTAACAGCTTTTCGACAGAAATAAAAAAAGGGGCACCAATATGTTCTACCGTAAGCCGTTGCCGGCTTTACTTCTCGCGACCACCGCACTGGCCGGGTTCGGGGGCCCCGCCATCGCGCAGACCAATGCGCCGGCCCCGGCCGCCAAGCCGGCGGAACCGATCAACGGCGAGATCATCGTGACCGCGCAGAAGCGGTCCGAAAGCATCCAGAAGGTGCCGATCAGCATCCAGGCGATCACCACCGAGAAGCTGAACCAGCTCAACATCGCCAATTTCAACGACTATACGAAGCAGTTGCCCAGCGTCACCTTCCAGACCATCCAGCCGGGATCGACCAGCGTCTATATCCGTGGCGTGGTGTCGGGCGGCGACGGCAACCATTCGGGCTCGCTGCCGTCGGTCGGCACCTATCTCGACGAGCAGGCGATCACGACGATCGGCGGCACGCTCGACGTCCATGTCTACGACATCGAGCGGATCGAGGCGCTGTCCGGCCCGCAGGGTACGCTCTACGGCGCTTCGTCGGAATCGGGCACGATCCGCATCATCACCAACAAGCCCGATACCTCGCATTTCTATGGCAAGCTCGACCTCGAGGGGAACACGGTCGCGCACGGGTCGCAGGGCGGCAAGGCCGAGGGCTTCATCAACGCGCCGATCAACGATCGCATGGCGGTGCGCATCGTCGGCTTCTACGAGCATGACGCCGGCTATATCGACAACATTCCCGGCACGCGCACGTTCATCGGCGCGCCGGATGCGGCCAGCCCCGGCAATCCCGCGCTCGGCATCCCGCCCGGCTACGATACCGGGATCAGCGTCAACAACGGCAAGTTCGTCAAGAAGAACTATAACGATGCCGACATCTATGGCGGTCGCGGCGCGCTGAAGATCGAGCTCAACGACAATTGGACGGCCACCGGCACGGTGATCGGGCAACAGCAGAGCCAGCATGGCAGCTTCGGTATCGATCCGTCGCTGTCCGGCCTCTCGGTGCAGCATTTCAAGCCGGAATATGACAAGGATCGCTTCGTCCAGGGCGCGCTGGCCATCCAGGGCAAGATCGGCGACTGGGATCTGACCTATGCCGGCGCCTATCTGTGGCGGAAGATCAATTCCTCGGCCGACTATACCGATTATGCCGAGGCCTATGACAGCCTCTATTCCGGCGCTGGTGGCCTTGCCAACTATTTCTATTATCAGGATAATGCTGGAAACAACATCCCGCCGCTGCAATATATCGTCGGCGCCGACACCTTCCGGAAGCTGAGCCAGGAAGTCCGCATCTCCTCGCCGGTGGACAAGCCCTTCCGGGTCGTGGCCGGCGGCTTCTTCCAGCGCCAGTCGCACCATATCGTGCAGGATTACAAGATCGATGGGCTGGGGGCGGACCTGTCGGTCAACGGCCATCCCGGCACGCTCTGGCTGACCGACCAGAATCGCGTCGACAAGGATTATGCCGCCTTCGGCGAGGCGAGCTACGACATCTTCCACAATCTCACGCTGACCGGCGGCCTGCGCTACTACAAATATGACAATTCGCTGATCGGTTTCTTCGGCTTCGGCCGGAATCCCAACGGGCCGCCCTACAACGCAGCCGGCAGTTCGCGCACCGGCGTCGCCGCCTGCTACAATACCGACGGCTCCACGGTTCGCGAAAATCCGGGCGGCACGCTGGCGCCGCCCGCGCAGGGCCTCGGCCCCTGCACCAACCTGGCGGATTTCAGCAACGGCAAGCTCAGCCCGAAGAGCACATCCGGTGACGGCGTCATCCACCGGCTGAACCTCACCTGGAAGGTGACGCCGGACAAAATGGTCTACGCCACCTGGTCGCGCGGCTTCCGCCCCGGCGGCATCAACCGCCGCGCCGATTTGCCGCCCTATCAGCCGGACTTCCTGACCAATTACGAACTGGGCTTCAAGACGAGCTGGCTGGATCACAAGCTGCGCGTCAACGGTGCCTTCTTCTGGCAGGATTGGAAGGACTTCCAATACGCTTTCCTGGGGCTCAACAGCTTCACCGAGATCCACAACGGGCCGGATGCGCGCATCAAGGGTGTCGAGATGGACTTCTCGCTCTATCCGGTGCGCGGGCTGACGCTGTCGGGCAGTGCCGCCTATATCGACGGCAAGACGCGCAAGAATCTGTGCGCCTATGACGATCCGACGTTCCAGTGCGAAACGCCCGGGCCGGACGGTCAGGTCAATTTCATCGAATCCGCCAAGGGCAAGCGCATGCCCGTCACGCCACGATTCAAGATGAACGCCCTGGCGCGGTACGAATTCCAGCTCGACCCCGTGAAGATGCATATCCAGGCCAATGTGACCCATGCGAGCTCGGCGGGAACGGATCTTCGGTCGAAGGTGCTGAAGGCCGGCGTGGACGGTACGGACCCGGCGGTCATCGCCGATCCGGACAGCTTCTTCTATCCGGATCAGGTCGGCCGGATCGGCGCCTACACCACCGCCGATTTCGCGCTGGGTGGCGAATGGGGCAACATGTCGGCGGAATTCTTCGTCGAGAATGCGTTCGACGCGCGCGCGCAGATCTCCCGCTTTCAGGAATGCGGCTCCTGCTTCCAGCGGCCTTATGAGGTGATCATCACGCCGCGCACCATGGGCATTCGCGCGGGATACAAATTCTGATCCCGCGCGCCCTTCTCGCCTGCGTCGCGCTGCTGCTGGGCGGCGCGGCGCAGGCGGGGACCGTCACCGTCCATGCCGGCCGCCTGGTCGATCCCGAGCAGGGGCGGGTGCTCGCCGACCAGGCGATCACGGTGGTGGACGGCCGGGTGGCGTCGGTCGCGCCCTGGCACGGTGCACCGGCGCAGGGGACGGTGGTCGACTGGTCGGGCTATACGGTGCTGCCCGGCCTGATCGACTGCCACACCCACATCTCGGACGGCTTCACCGAGGGCGATCCGATCGAGGCGCTCAAGCATAGCGAGGCGGAGGTGGCGCTCAAGGCGGCGTCCGTCGCACGCACGATGCTGGAAGCGGGCTTCACCAGCGTGCGCGATGTCGGCGTCTATCGCGGCCTGACCGACGTGGCGCTGCGCGACGCCATCGAACGAGGCGAGGTCGAGGGGCCGCGCATGCTCGTCGCGGGCGCCTACATCACCATACCGGGCGGCGGCGGCGCGGTGACCGGCGCGGCACCCGACGTCGTCCTGCCCGCCGACATGCAAACCGGCTATGTCCGCAATGCCGACGAGGCGCGGGCGAAGGTGGACTTCCTGTTCCAGCACGGTGCCGACTTCATCAAGCTGATCGCGACCGGGGCGGTGCTGGCGATCGGCTCCGAGCCCGGCGCGCTGGAGCTGACGCCGGACGAGATGCAGGCCGCCTGCGACGCGGCGAAGCGCCACGGCAGCTATTGCATCGCCCATGCCCATGGCACCGAAGGCATCAAGGCGGCGATCCGCGCCGGCGTGCGCTCGATCGAACATGCCTCGCTGATCGACGACGAGGGCATCGCCATGGCGAAGAAGGCCGGAATCTGGCTCGACATGGACATCTATGACGGCGACTGGATCGAGGAGGAGGGCACCAAACAGGGCTGGCCCGCCGAATATCTCGCCAAGAACCGCGCCACCACCGACGAGCAGCGCGCCGGCTTCGCCAAGGCGGTGAAGGCGGGCGTCAAGCTGTCCTTCGGCACCGATGCGGGCGTCTATCCCTTCGGCCTCGGCGCGCGGCAACTCGCCTACATGGTCCGCTACGGCATGACGCCGATGCAGGCGATCCAGGCGGCGACCACCGTCTCGGCGGACCTGCTGCGCCGTTCGCGGGACGTCGGCGCGCTCAGCCACGGCCATTATGGCGACATGATCGCGGTGGCGGGCGATCCCCTGAAGGACATCCGGCTGCTGGAGCATGTGCGGGGGGTGATCAAGGGCGGGCTGGTGGTGAAGGCGCCCTGAGCCCTCTCCTTTTCTAGCCCTCTCCCGCCTTCGCGGGAGAAGGTTGGGTGAGGGCCTTCTTCTTGGACGCTGGCACATCCGACGAAGAAGAAAACCCTCATCCTCCCCATCGCTCACGCGACGGGTCCCCGCCTTCTCCCGCGAAGGCGGGAGAAGGCCAAAGGCAGATTGCTCCGGATCAATGTCGGCGCTTGCGGGTTGGTCTAGGCGCCGATACGTCGCGCCGGGGATACCGCCACTTCGCATGTCCGAAACGCTCGCCTCCATTGCCGACCTCGATCTCGCCGCCTGCGCGCGCGAGCCGATCCGCGTGCCCGGCAGCATCCAGCCGCACGGCGCGCTATTCGTGCTCGATGCCGCCGGGGTGGTGACCAAGGCTGCGATCGGCGCGCTGGCGGCGGGCATCGCCGCCGATCCGATCGGCCGCCCCCTCGCCGACCTGCTGCCGGAGGAGGCACGCCGGATCGTCGAGACGCTCGACACCCGCCTCGTCGCCGGGCGCGGGGCGGAACATATGGGCTTCGTGCGGACCGAGGCCGGCGCTTTCCATCTCGTCGCGCACCGGTCGGGCGGGGACATCATCGTCGAACTGGAGCGCGCGCTCGGCGACGAGCCCGGCAGCTTCGACGAGGTCTATCCCGATGTCCGCGCCTTCCTCGATGCCGTCCAGCGGACCTCGGGCATCCAGGCGCTCGCCGATCTCGCGGCGCGCGAGGTGCGGCGGATCACCGGGCTCGACCGCGCGCTGATCTACCGCTTCGACGAGGAGTGGAACGGCGAGGTGATCGCCGAGGACAATGGCGGGCGCCTGCCGGTCTATCGCGACCTGCGCTGGCCCGCTTCCGACATTCCGGCGCAGGCGCGTGATCTCTACCGCCTCAACCGCCTGCGCCTGATCGCCGATGCCCATTACGAGCCGGCGCCGATCGCGCCCGACGGCGGCACGGTGGACCTGACCTATTCCGTCCTGCGCAGCGTCTCGCCCGTCCACCTCGAATATATGCGCAACATGGCGACGATGGCGTCCATGTCGATCTCGCTGCTGTCGGGGGATCGGCTGTGGGGCCTGATCTCCTGCCATCATCTCGATCCGGCCCGCGTGCCCTATCATGTCCGCGCGGCGTGCGAGTTCATCGGGCAGGTCGTCTCGATGCAGATCGCCGCGCACGAGGCCTCGGCTTTGGCGACGCGGCGCGACGCGCTCCGCGGCGTGCAGGGCAAGCTGCTCGCCCACATGGCGGCCGAGGATCATTTCATCGACGGCCTGCTGGCCCACCCCAGGGATCTGATGGCGCTCACGGGCGCGGACGGCGCCGCCATCGTCGCGGGCGGGCGCTGCACCCGGCTCGGCGAGGCGCCGCCCGAGGCGGGCATCCTGGCGCTGGTCGAATGGCTCTCCGGCGAGGATCGCGAAGACGTCTTCCTCACCGACAGCCTCGCCGCCGAATGGCCGGACGGCGCGGCGCTCAAGGACATGGGCTCCGGCGTGGTCGCGATATCGATCTCCCAGATCCACGATTCCTATCTGCTCTGGTTCCGGCCCGAGCTGGTGCGCACCGTCTCCTGGGGCGGCGACCCCGCCAAGCGCGCCGAACTGGGGCCGGACGGCCTGCGTCTCCATCCCCGCAAGTCCTTCGAGATCTGGCAGGAGACTGTGCAACTGCACGCGCGGCCGTGGCAGGAGGCGGAGCGGGACGCGGCCGCCGAACTGCGCGTCGCGATCGTCGACATCGTGCTGCGCCGCGCCGAGGAGATGGCGGCGCTCTCCGAACGGCTGACCGCGATCAACAAGGAGCTGGAGGCGTTCAGCTATTCGGTGAGCCACGATCTGCGCGCGCCGTTCCGCCACATCGTCGGCTACGCCCAATTGCTCAAGAAGTTCGAAGGCGAACGCCTGTCCGAGCGCGGCGACCGCTATATCGAGACGATCATCGAGAGCGCGATCTCGGCCGGGCAATTGGTCGACGACCTGCTGAGCTATTCGCAGATGGGCCGATCGACGATCACGCCGGTCTCGATCGATGTGGCGGCGATGGTCGCCGAGGCGCGCACCAACCTGACGATGGAAGGCGACCGGCACCGGATCGACTGGCGCATCGGCCCACTCGCGCCCGTCCGCGCCGACCCCGTGATGGTCCGGCTGGTCGTGCAGAACCTTCTGGAAAACGCCCTTAAATTCTCGCGCGACCGGGAACCGGCCGTGATAGAGATCGGTTCGGAAGCGAAAGAAGACGAGGTGGTGACGCACGTGCGGGACAATGGTGCGGGGTTCGACATGGCCTATGTCGACAAGCTGTTCGGTGTGTTTCAGCGGCTCCACCGCGAGGAGGAGTTCGAAGGTACGGGCATCGGCCTGGCCAACGTGAAGCGCATCGTCGAGCGCCACGGCGGTCGCGTCTGGGCGGAGGGTGAACTGGACAAGGGGGCGACCTTCTTCTTCGCCCTGCCGGCAGCGTAAAGGGGGCGATCATGGCCGATCTCAAACCGATCCTCCTCGTCGAGGACAGTCCGAAGGATGTCGAGCTGACGCTCGCCGCGCTGGAGCAGTGCCAGCTCGCCAACGCGGTGATCATCGCGCGCGATGGCGCCGAGGCGCTGGACTATCTGTTCGCGCGCGGCATCTACGAGAATCGCAAGACGGCCGATCCCGCGGTGGTGCTGCTCGATCTCAAGCTGCCCAAGGTCGATGGGCTGGAGGTGCTGGAGCAGATCAAGAAGGATTCGCACCTGAAGGGCACGCCGGTGGTGATGCTCACGTCGTCGCGCGAGGAACGCGATCTCGTGCGCAGCTACAGCCTGGGCGTGAACGCCTTCGTCGTGAAGCCGGTGGGCTTCGAGCAATTCTTCGAGGCGATCCGCGATCTCGGCATGTTCTGGGCGGTGCTCAACGAGCCGCCGCCGCGTGGGAGCGTCCCCCGCCCGTGATCGACGCGCCGATCCGCATCCTGCACCTGGAGGACGACGCGCACGACGCCGAGCTGGTGCGCGAGTTCCTGGCGGTCGAGGGCGTGTCGGTGGCGATCGACCGGGTGTGGACCCGCGCCGATTTCGTCGCCGCGCTGGAGCAGGATTACGACCTGATCCTCGCCGATCACAAGCTGCCGAGCTTCGACGGTGAGCAGGCGCTGCAACTGGCGCACAGCCGGGCGCAGACCGTGCCCTTCATCTTCGTCTCCGGCACGCTGGGCGAGGAGGTCGCGGTCGAGGCGCTCAAGCATGGCGCCACCGACTATGTCACCAAGCAGCGGCTGGAGCGATTGCCGGCGGTGGTGCTGCGCGCGGTCGAGGAAAGAGCGCAACGCACCGCCCGTCGCGCCGCAGAGGATACGCTGCGGCTCGCCACCGAGGCGGCGCAGGTCGGGGTGTGGGATTACGATCCGGTGCTCGATCTGCTGAGCTGGGATGCGCGGTGCAAGGCCCTGTTCGGCCTGCCGGCGGACGCGACGATCACCTACGAGGACAATTTCCTCGCCGGCCTCCACCCGGCCGACCGCGCCATGGCCGATGCCGCGGTGCAGGGCGCGCTGGATCCGGACGGCAGCGGCCGGGTGGACATCGAATATCGCACCATCGCCCCGGACGGCGTCGAGCGCTGGGTGTCGGCCAAGGGACGCACGCGGTTCGAGGACGGCCAGGCCGTGCGCTTCACCGGCACGGCGATGGACATCACCGATCGCAAGCGCGCCTTCGCCGCCGTCGCGGCGTCCGAAGCGGCGCTGCGCGTCGAGAGCCATGCGCTGGAGATCCTGAACCAGGTCTCGCGGGAAATCGCCGCCGAACTCGATCTCGAACGGCTGGTGCAGACGGTGGTGGATGCCGGCGTCGAGCTGACGGGCGCGGAATTCGGGGCCTTCTTCTACAACGTGCTCGATCAGCGCGGCGAGAGCTACACGCTCTACGCTTTGTCGGGCGCGGAGCGGGCGGCGTTCGAGAAATTCCCGATGCCGCGCAACACCCAGGTGTTCGCCCCGACCTTCCGGGGCGATGGCGTGATCCGGATCGACAACGTTCACGCCGATCCGCGCTACGGCAAGAACGAGCCGTATCGGGGGATGCCGCAGGGCCATCTGCCGGTGCGCAGCTATCTCGCCGCATCGGTGGTGATGCGCTCCGGCGAGGTTCTCGGCGGTCTGTTCTTCGGCCACGGCCAGCCCGGCATGTTCGCGCCGCGTACCGAGCGGCTGATCGACGGCCTGGCCGCGCAGGCGGCGGTGGGCATCGAGAATGCGCGGCTGTTCCAATCCGCCCAGCGGCTCAACCAGACGCTGGAGGAGCAGGTCGCCGCCCGCACCGCCGAGCGCGACCGGATCTGGCAGGTGTCCGACGATCTGCTCGGCGTCGCGGACGAGAATGGCGTCTGGCTCAGCATCAGCCCGGCCTGGACGCGCGTGCTCGGCTGGGAAGCCGAGGAGATTATCGGCCGCACCTCCGAATGGCTGGAGCATCCCGACGATCGCGAGAAGACCCGGGCCGAGGTCGCCAAGCTGGGCGGAGGGACCAGCACCACCAATTTCGAGAATCGCTTCCGCACGCGATCGGGCGACTATCGTTCGCTCAACTGGCGGGCGGTGCCGGAAGGCGGCCAGATCTATTGCGTGGCGCGCGACATCACCGCGCAGGTGGAGCAGGCCGAGGCGCTCGCGGAAGCCGAAGAGGGGCTGCGCCAATCCCAGAAGATGGAGGTGCTGGGCCAGCTGACCGGCGGGGTGGCGCACGATTTCAACAATCTGCTCCAGATCGTGATCGGCAATCTGGACATGCTGCGCCGGCATCTGCCGGACGAGCCGGCGCGCCTGCGCAGGGCCACCGACAATGCCTTTGCCGGCGCCGAGCGCGCGGCGACGCTGACCCAGCGCCTGCTCGCCTTCGCGCGCCGCCAGCCGCTTGCGCCCAAGCCGGTGTCGCCCAATGTGCTGGTCGCGGGGATGAGCGACCTGCTCCACCGCACGCTGGGCGAGACCGTGGCGGTGCGGACGCGCCCGGCGGCCGAGGACTGGCTGGTCGAGGTCGATGCCAACCAGCTTGAAAGCGCCTTGCTCAATCTGTGCGTGAATGCGCGCGATGCCATGGCGGACGGCGGCACGCTCACTCTGTCGATCGAGAATCTGACGCTGGCGGAGCCGATCGGCGGGCAGAGCGTGGTGCCGGCGGGCGATCATGTGCTGATCGCGGTGACCGATACCGGCGAGGGCATGCCGCCCGAGGTGGTGGCGCGCGTATTCGAACCTTTCTTCACCACCAAGGAGGTGGGCAAGGGCACGGGGCTCGGCCTCTCGATGGTCTATGGGTTCGTCAAGCAGTCGGGCGGCCATATCCATATCGCGTCCGAGGCGGGCGCGGGGACGACGGTGCGCGTTTACCTGCCCCGTCTCCGGGCCGCGCGGGATGCGCCGGCGGCCCAGGTCGTGCCGGGCGGCGAGCGGCGCGGCGGCGACGAGACCATCCTGGTCTGCGAGGATGACGAGGGCGTGCGCGCCAATTCGGTCGAGAGCCTGCGCGAGCTCGGCTACGAGGTGCTGGAGGCGGCGGACGCGCGTGCCGCGCTCAAGGTGCTCGACGGCCGCTGCGGCAAGGTCGACCTGCTGTTCACCGACGTGATCCTGCCGGGCGGCATGACCGGATCGGACCTCGCCGCCAAGGCGCGCGAGACCTGCCCGGCGCTGCGCGTGCTGTTCACCACCGGCTATGCGCGCGATGCCATCGTCCATGACGGGCGGCTCGATACCGGCGTGCAGCTGCTGACCAAGCCCTTCGCCTTCGACGATCTGGCCGCGAAGGTGCGCGAGATGCTGGACGGCTGATCCGGGAAAACCGTTCGGGCTGGGCTTGTCGAAGCCCTGTTTTTTCCCTCTTCCGGCAGCGCCCAAGAAGGACGGTCCTTCGACAAGCTCAGGACCAACGGATCGGCTCTCACAATCCTCTCCCGCTGCGCGCAGGGAGGATTGTTACGGCAACCGCATGAGCGCCTGGCCCGCGCGCATGTCCTGCCCCGTCTCGACCAGCAATTCGAAGCCCTTCGGCGCGAACAGGATGATGGTCGAGCCATGTTCGAACCAGCCCATCTCCTCGCCCTTGGTGAGATGGGCGGAGCAGAGGATGGGGCGCGAGCCGCCGGTGCGGATGTGCGGGCCGACATCGACGAAGGTGAAGCGCATCGAGGCGACGAGGATCGCGGCCACCGGCACGATCAGCAGCGGATGCCCGCCGCGATCCAGCCGCGCGAGGATCGACGCGCGCTCGTTGCGGCAGAACAGGCGCTCGACGCGCTTGAGCGCGATCGGGTTGACGTTCCAGGTGTCGCCCGAAATGTAGCGCATCGCCTCGACGCTCAGATCGTGCGGCGCGTGGAAGCGGTGGTACATCGCCGCCGTCAGCCGCAGCGTGACGAACACGCCGTCGCGGAACGGTGCGGCCAGCGCCGCATCGCCGATCAACTCGTCCAGCGCATAGGGCATGCCCTTCGCCTGGTAGAGCCGGCCGTCCTCGATCCGCCCGCAAGCGCCGACGATCGCGTCGGACGGGCTCGCCAGCACGTCCGGATCGGGATCGGCGGGGCGCGATCCGGGCCGGAGCGCGCGGGTGAAGGCATGGTGGAGGCTGCGGAAGCGCGTGTCGGCGGCGTCCGACAGGTCGACATCACAGAAGGTGCGCCACAGCTTGAGCGAGAGCGCGCGCACCAGCGGCTGCTCGATCGGCGAGAGCCGGCCCATCAGGCGGGTGGCGAGGCCGCGCGGAATCCGGTTGGTCAGCAGGAAGTTGAGATCCTCCTGCGCCCCGATCCGGGCGAGGAGCGAGCGCCCCGTCTTGCGCGCTGTCATGATCGCGTCACCATTTCTGTGACTTGGCTGTCATCATGGAAGCCACTCTCCCGTTCGCCGCCCAACCGATCCTCCTGACCGCCGCCGGTGCGCTCGCCGTAGCGCTCGGCGCGGCCAAGGGCCATGCCCGTCTCACGCTCTCGCGCGCCAAGCACCGATCGCTCGCGGGCCATGTTCGCATGTCGCTGCGCGTGGCGCGCTTCGTGCCGGCCTGGGGCTATGACGAACGGCGTTTCTTCCGCGCGGACGATTGCCCGGAGGAGATCGCGCTCCAGCGGCAGGCGGGTTTCGACGCGCTGGCCACGCTCTACAAGGCGCGCTTCGCCAGGACCGCCGCGCTGACGAAGGAGGCCGCGCAGGGCCTGTCCGACCTCCAGTTCACCGGCGCCTATCGCGTGCCCTTCCAGTTCAGCCGCATCGTGCGCGAAAATCTCTCGGCCGGCAGCTTCCTGCAATCGTCCGACGGGGTGACGGTCACCGATCTCGACGGCAACCGGCTCTACGATCTCGCCGGCTCCTACGGGGTCAATCTGCTGGGCTTCGATGCCTACAAGCGCATGATCGCCGAGGGCGCGGCGCAGGTCGCCGATCTCGGCCCGGTGCTGGGCGCCTTCCATCCGGTCGTGGCCGACAATGTCGCGCGGCTTCGGGATATCTCCGGCCTCGACGAGCTGAGCTTCCACATGTCCGGCACCGAAGCGGTGATGCAGGCGGTGCGGCTGGCGCGCTATCATACGAAGCGGACGCATGCGGTGCGCTTCTGCGGCGCCTATCACGGCTGGTGGGGCGACGTGCAGCCCGGCGTCGGCAACCCGACCCCGGCCGATTACACCTACACGCTCGCCGACATGAGCGAGGCGACGCTCAAGGTGCTCGCCACGCGCAAGAACATCGCTTGCGTGCTGGTCAACCCGTTGCAGGGTCTCCACCCCAACAAGGGCGCGCCCGGCGACAACACGCTGGTCGACAGCAGCCGCAACGCGCGCTTCGACAAGGAGGCCTATGGCGCCTGGCTGCGCCGCCTGGCCGAGGTGTGCCGCAAGGCGGGCATCGTCCTGATCTTCGACGAGGTGTTCGTCGGCTTCCGCCTCGCGCGCGGCGGCGCGGCCGAATATTTCGGCGTGAAGCCCGACATGATCACCTATGGCAAGACGCTGGGCGGTGGCCTGCCGGTCGGCGTGCTGTGCGGCCGGCACGATCTGATGAAGCGCTATCGCGACGCCAGGCCCGTCGACATCTGCTTCGCGCGGGGTACCTTCAATTCGCATCCCTATGTGATGGGCGCGATGAACGCCTTCCTGCGCTTCCTCGACACCGAGGAGGGCAGGGGCCTTCATGACGGGCTGGACGAGCGCTGGAATGCGCGGGCGGCGCGGATGAACGCCAAGCTCAGGGAGGCGGGGCTTCCGATCGAGGTCTCGAACATGTCGACCATCTGGACGGTGCGCTACACCCAGCCGTCGCGGTACAATTGGATGCTGCAATATTATCTCCGCGCCGAGGGCCTCGCGCTCAGCTGGGTGGGGACGGGGCGGCTGATCTTCAGCCTGAACTATGGCGACGCCGATTTCGCCGAGGTGACCGACCGCTTCGTGCGCGCTGCCCGCAAGATGGCGGCGGACGGCTGGTGGTGGCACGATCCCGCCGTCACCGACAAGACGATCCGGCGCGGCATCCTCAAGGAGATGGTCGCCGCGTGGCGGGGTAGAAATTAAAAGCCCTCTCCCCGCTTGCGGGGAGAGGGTTGAGAGAGGGGGAGTCCGCAAAAGAGGAGACCCCGCTCCAGATGAGCGCCGTTCCCTCTCCCAACCCTCTCCCCTGAAGGGGAGAGGGCTTCGAAGATCAGTTCGCCTCGGCGGGCACCCAATTGTCGAAGCGCTCGCCGCGCAGCAGCCGGGCCGGCGCCTTGCGGTAGAGCAGGAAGTCGCTGAACGGATCGGTGAGGATCTTCGTCCCCCACACGAGGCCCGTCTTCACGCCGCGGGTGAAGGCCAGCTGGATCACGCGGAAGGCGAGGCCGCCGCCGGCCAGGGCCAGCCACAGAAGGCCGAGATGGCGCAGCCACTCCATCTTGCCGGTGGCGGCGTCGAACAGGCCGAACATCGTCGGGTTCACCCAGAGCGCGACCGGGATCAGCGCCCAGATCGTCATCACCACCCACTTGCGCGCGAGGTTGTAGCCGACCTTCACCTCTTCCTTGTAATCGTGGCTCGCCTGGTTGGCGACGTCATAGCCCTTGGGCTCGAAGAAGAAGTGGCCGCACTGCCGGCTGGTCATCGCCACCGTCCAGCCGAGCAGGCTGGCCACCGCCGGATCCTTGAACATCAGGCAATAGGCCGTCAGGAAGGTGCAGGCGCTGACGAAGTGCAGGCTCTGGTTGACGAGGCTGTGATGGTAATAACGGTGGTCGTCCCACCGCTGCTCGTGAAGATGCGCGCGGAAGCTCGTCATTGAACCACCTCGTTGGCGGGCGTGAGAGTACGCTCGCGGGTTGAACCATTGGCTGCCAGGGCCTTCTTGAAGCGCACCAGCGAGAAATGGCCGAGCGGCGGCAGGGCGCGGCGCTCGATCAGCTCGATGCCGGGCACCGTCGCGGCCCAGTCGGAATAGCGCGAGAAGGCGAATTCGGTGCGGAAGCCGAGCCGGCTGGTCACCGGCATCAGCGTCTTCTCGATCTGTCCGCGCAGGCCCTTCTCGGCACCGACGCGGGTGGTGATGACGATCTCGCCGCCGGGGCGCACGACGCGGGCGAATTCGTCCAGCGCCTTTTCCGGGTTCGGCACCGAGGTGATCACATATTGCGCCACCACCACGTCGAAGCTGTCGTCCGGAAAGTCGAGCGCCTCGGCGTCCATCACCGCGATCTGCTCGATATGATCGAGATGCAGCGCGCGCACCCGCTCGCGGGCCTTGTCGAGCATCGGCTCGGAGATGTCGACGCCGGTGATGCGGTTGGCCTTGTCATAGTCCGGCAGCGAGATGCCGGTGCCGACGCCGACCTCCAGGATCCGCCCGCCGATCCGCTCGGCGACGTCGATCGCGGCGCGGCGGCCCTGGCGGAAGACCGGGCCGAACACCAGGTCGTAGACCGGCGCCCAGCGGCCATAGGCATTGGCGACCTGCTCGGTTTGCAATTGCGAGGCCATCAGACCGATCTCCTTACTCGTGACATCCGCCTATGCGCGTGATGTGAGGCACTACTGCGTAAGATCGGCGATCCTTTTGCGGAGATACGGTTTCAGTTCAAAGACAGTGTGGATAGATCGCCACGGCTGTGGATAGTCAAGAAACCGTAAAACATTGGACACGGGGATGACTTGATCAGCCGTCATAGGGGCTCATGACGGCGGACGCCGCCGCCGGTCGAGCGATTTACCCGGAGGCCCCGCTATGGCGACCCTTCCCGATATGCCCGTTGAGGCCCGCCATCCGGCGAAGCCGCGCCATGATCGTGTGCCGTCCCGCGGCCGCGAGCGCAAGCTGCCGGACTGGATCGACGAGGCCGACAAGCCCGAGACGCCGCGCAAGCGGATGCCGTTCCGCACCATCTGGATCTCGGACACCCATCTCGGCACGCCCGGCTGCAATGCCGAGCTGCTGCTCGATTTCCTCAAGTCCACCGATTGCGAGACGCTCTATCTGGTCGGCGACATCGTCGACGGCTGGCAGCTGCGCAAGGGCTGGTACTGGCCGGCGCGGCACAATGACGTGGTCCGCTGCATCCTCAAGCGGGTGAAGCGCGGCACTCGGGTGGTCTACGTGCCCGGCAATCACGACGAGGCGTTCCGCGATTATACCGGTCTCGATTTCGGCGGCATCGAGCTGATCAACGAGGATATCCACGTCACCGCCGACGGGCGCCGCCTGCTGGTGCTGCACGGCGACCAGTTCGACAGCATCGTGCTCTATGCCCGCTGGCTCGCCTTCCTGGGCGACAGTGCCTACGTGCTGCTGCTCAAGTCCAACGCGCTGGTCAATGCGGTGCGGCGGATGTTCGGCCTGCCTTACTGGTCGCTCGCCGCGCATCTGAAGAAGCGGGTGAAGAACGCCGTCCAGTTCATCGGCAAATACGAGCAGGTGGTGGCGCACGCCGCCGCCGATCGCGGCGTGGACGGTGTCGTCTGCGGGCACATCCACTCCGCCGAGATCAGGCAGTTCGGCGACATCACCTATTATAACGATGGCGACTGGGTGGAGAGCTGCACCGCGCTGGTCGAGCATTTCGACGGCCGGATGGAGATCATCGACTGGGCCGAGAAGGTGGCCGCCGAGCAGGCCGCCAAGGCCGAGCGCAAGGCCGACAAGCTGGCGGCGGTGCCGGCATGAGGATCGCCCTCGTCAGCGACGCCTGGGCGCCGCAGGTCAATGGCGTCGTCCGGACGCTGATGACGACGGTGGAGCGGCTGCGCGCCGTGGGCCACGCGGTCGAGACGCTGACGCCGGACCAGTTCCGCACCGTGCCCTGCCCGAGCTACCCCGAAATCCGCCTCGCGCTCGGCTGCGGGCGGGCGGTGTCGGCGCGGCTGGAGGCGGCGGTACCCGAAGCGATCCACATCGCCACGGAAGGGCCGCTGGGCTGGGCGGCGCGGCGCTGGTGCCTGGATCGCGGCGTGCCGTTCACCACCTCCTTCCACACGCGCTTCCCCGATTATGTCGCGATGCGCAGCCGGCTGCCGGCCGACTGGTTCTGGCCGATCGTCCGTCGCTTCCACGGCCCGGCCTCGCGCGTGTTCGCCGCCACCGAGACCCTGGCCGACGAGCTTGCCGAACGCGGCCTGCCGCACACGCATCGCTGGTCGCGCGGCGTCGACCTGGCGGTGTTCGGGCCGGATCTCGCGCCGCATCCGGCGCTGGCCGGGCGGGAGGGGCCGATCCTGCTCTCGGTCGGCCGCGTGGCGGTCGAGAAGAATATCGAGACGTTCCTCACCGCCGAGGTGCCCGGCACCAAGGTGGTGGTAGGCGACGGCCCGGCGCGCGCGATGCTGGAGAAGCGCTTTCCCGAGGTGGTCTTCACGGGCGCCCTGCATGGCGGCGAACTGGCTTCGACTTATGCGGCGGCGGACCTGTTCGTCTTTCCCAGCCTTACCGACACGTTCGGCCTGGTGATGATCGAGGCGCTGGCGAGCGGCCTGCCGGTCGCCGGCTTCCCGGTGCGCGGGCCGATCGACATCATCGGCACGGACGGGACCGGCATGTCCGGCGGCACCGCGCGCATCGGCGCGCTCGACGACGATCTGGCGACGGCGATCCGGACCGCGCTGACGGCCGATCGCGCTGCCTGCGTGGCGGAAGGGCGGCGCTATGGCTGGGATCGCTGCACCGGCCAATTCCTTTCCGGCCTTGCATCGACGGGGATCAGGGCGCTCCAGCCCGTCGGCTGATCCAGAAAATCGAACATCGAGATCGAAACTATCCGCCTGAACGGAGCGTGCCCGCAATCCTATATTCAGGTCGTAGGGCACGCCTCCTGATACAAGGCGAGCGCCGTTTCAGGAGGTCGATGATGATCCCGTCCGGTCATTCCGCTTCTGCCGTCCGTCAAGGGGCCGCCGGCCGCCGGGATGGGCTGTCCAGCCAGATTCTCGCAGGTGTCGCGGCCTTGCTGGCGCTGCTCTTCGTCGGGCATCGCGCGGCGGTGGCGTTCGGCTCTCCGCTGCTGGCGATCGTCGTCGCGGGGATGCTGTTCCTGATCGGCGTCGCCGTGCACGGCGCGCTCGGGTCCGCCCGCCGCTGATCTGGCGAGTGACGAGCGTGAGAGCCGCTTGGCCTGAGCGTATTGACGTACGGGCGCGCGGCGGACGGTGCTAGGTCCTCGCCACATGCATTCGATGGGGTGACTTCGGCCCGGCGAAAGCTGGAGCTAGGGGCGGCGGCACGTCCACATGTCGGCTGCCCGCAAGTTCGGGACATCCTGTCAGCTGGCGAGCACAGTGCCCGGCCATCGGGCGCACCATAACCATGGGTCCCGGTTTTCGCCGGGACGGATGGTCGCTACGGCTTTGGAGGGTAGGGCCAGGTGAGGCCGTGTCGCGGGTGCGCCGCGCCCCGACGCGCATCAGCGATCGTTTCCCCGCGTCGCGCGCACTTCGCCGCCTCATCGCCGGCACCAATAAAAAGCCCCGCCGAAGCGGGGCTCTGGCCGTAGCCGGGTTCGGAGCGATTAGCCGAGGATCGGCTTACCGAACAGATATTCCCAAACGTCGAAACGCGTAGCCGAGCCGTTCTTTGCATTCGCCATAACAAACCCCCGTTAGGCACAAATCGGCGCACACCGCCGACAACGGGTATTTATCATTAGCGAACACAGTTAACAAGCCGGTAACCATCATGCGGGGATCAGCGTCTCCCCCTTCGGCAATTCCTCCATCAACAGGGCAAGAGTCATTGGTTTTCCAGTGTGATAGCCCTGCACATAGTCGCACTGCATAAGCCGCAGCTCGTTCAGCACGATGGCATTCTCCACACCTTCGGCCACCGTCTTGCGGCCAAGCGAGTGGGCCAGCTGGATGGTCGAGTGGACCATGATTCGGTCGCTTTGGGATTTTTCCAGCATGGAGACGAAGCTGCGATCGATCTTGATCTCGTCGGCGGGAATCCGCTTGAGATAGTCGAGCGTCGAGAAGCCGGTGCCATAATCGTCGATCGATAGCCGCACGCCCGACGCGCTGAGCGCCTCGAGCGTTTCGACGATGCCGTCCTGGCTTGCCATGGCGGTGGTCTCGGTGATCTCCAGGATCAGATGATGCGGCTCCAGCCGATGCCGCGCGAGCGTGTCGTGGACCATCGGCAGCAGCCCGGTCGAATCGAGCAAGCGGGCCGAAAGATTGACCGCGATGCTGAAATCGGAGTGGCCGGCACGGTGGATCGCGGCCGTCGCCGCCACCGCCCGATCGAGGATATGGGCGGTGAGATTCTCGATGCGGCCCGATCGCTCGGCGGCGGGGATGAACTGGCTGGGCGAAACCTCGCCCTTTTCGGGGTGGCTCCAGCGTGCCAGCGCCTCGGCGCCGATGATGCGGCCCGTCGCCATTTCGATCTTGGGTTGGTAGGCGACCCAGATCTCGTTGCGCTCCACGGCCTGGTCGAGCCGCGCGAGGAGCGACATCTTCCACTCCGCATCTTCGAGGTCGGCCGGATCGTAGGTCATCCAGCGCCGGCCCTCGGTCGTGGCGCGATCGGCGGCGACCACCGCGCTCGACACGCGCTGGAGCAGCGAGCGGCTGGTGTCGGTATCGAGGCCGAAGATGACGGCGAGGTCGATCAGCCGGCCGGCGACCACCACCGGGCTGCGGAACAGGCCGTGCAGCGCCATGAGCTGTTCGCCGATGGCTTCCTCGTTCGCGGCGGCGGGCCAGATGAACAGGCCGTCGTCCGCCTGATAGAGCATCTCGCCGCCGGTGCCGACCGACAGACGGTTGATGATCTGCTCGACCAGATCCTTCTCGCTTTCCGCGGGCAGGGCGGTCGTCACCTCGGCATAGTTGAGGATTCGCGCGACCACGACCGTCTGTACCAGGCGCCCCGCCGCCTCGCGCAGCGCGTTGAGATTGGGCTGGCCGGAGACCGCGTTGACGAGCCCCTTGTCGCGGAGCGACTGGCGGAGGTTGGACACGGTCCGCACCAGCGCCGTGGTGACCAGCAGCGCCAGCGCCGGCATGATCGAGAAGAAGATCAGCGACCGGTCGGCGACCATCGGCAGTGCGAGCAGGAACACGAAGCCGGTGGTGAGGACGATGCGCGCCAGCAGGCGGCGCCGTGCGAACAGATAGAGCCCGGCGACGAGCGTGGCGAACAAGGTCGGGATCAGCCAGCCGGCATCGACGGGGCGGCCCTGGCGCAGGGTCTCCACGGCGGCGGCGTGAATATAGACGACGGGAAGCGGGCCGAAGCCCGGTGCGCCATAATGCAGCGTGTTGACGGTCTCGCCGATCAGGACGTCCTTGCCCGCGAAGCGCGCGCTGTTCCAGCGGTCGTTCAGGATGTCGGCGGCGCTGACCGTCGGCATGGCGTGGAGATCGACGCCGTAATCGATCGGGAAGGAACTGCCCGATTCGCCGGTCTGGCCTTCCATCGCGCTGGCCATCGAAGGAATGGTGCGATCGCCGATGCTCAGCGCGTAAGGCGAATCATAGACCATGTTGCCCCAGTGCAGCACCACGTTGGTGGTTGCGACGGGCGCAAGCTGAAGCAGCCGCGCCGGCGGAAGCTCCACCCCGCCATGGCCGGTCATGCTGTCGGCGTTCAGCCGCAGCGGCAGGATCACATTGTGATCGGCGTCCTTGAGCGCCGCTTCGAATTCGGCGGTGCCGCGCGGGCTGTCCTGCCCCCAGCCGAGGACGTCGATGCCGATTCGCCGGGCGCCGGCAGCGTGCAGCTTGCGGATCAGCGTCGCATAGCGCGCGCGTGGCCAGGGCGTGGGGCCGAAGGCATCGGTGCTCGGCTCGTCGATCGCGACCACCATCACCTGGCCGCTCGGCGTATGGCTGCGCAGCTTGGCGCGGGTGATATTACCGAACAATTCCAATGGCATAAGCAGGTTGACGAAACCGCACAGCAACGAGATGCAGATCGCCGCTGCCAGAATCTTCAGATTCAGGCGATGGCCCGGTAACCGGCTTAGGGACAAAGGGCGCCGCATGGTTTTCCAAGCGTCAACCTCACACAATCATCTTATCAAATGGCAAACGCCGACCCTTCGCTGGCGGATTTTAGCCGATCGTCGAAGTCTGCGGGCGAGGCGGCGCAGCGCGGCCCGCCCATCAGACGGCGATTGACCCGCTGGGCGGGCCGGGGCATGGGAGCGGCAGCGCGGGTATAGCTCAATGGTAGAGCACTAGCCTTCCAAGCTTGTGATGCGGGTTCGATCCCCGCTACCCGCTCCAGCATGAGCGCTTTCGCCCGCTGGCGGACGATGCCCCCACCCGCTTCCATCTCGACAGTTTCGGTCAATGGACAGTCGTATCGTAGAGATACGGCAATCGAGCAAGACAAACTCGAAACAGTTTGAACAAGATGCCTGAATGGTCCAATTCAGACCATTGCTTGCACGTAATCTTTACCATTGATCGCGTTTTTGCGCGGCATGAGCAAGTGGACCCGCATTCCCGTCGAGGTGCTGTTCCCGGGTGCGATGGTGCTGCTGATGCTGGCGCTGTCCGCCTGGTACGCGCTGCCGATCCGGTTGCCCGGGGGCAACAGCGCCAGCAGGATGGGCGTCCAGTTCGTCCTGCCGCTGCTCGGCATCGGCGCGTGGCTGGTCTTCACGCTGGTCGCGAACCGCAAGGCGTCGCCCTGGCGGCCGCTGCTCGCGCTCTCCTGCTACGGCATCGTCATGATCGTGCACTTCAATCTGAAGCTGTGGGTGCCCTATATCCACGCCACCAGCTACGATCCGCAGCTCTGGCGGATCGATCAGCTCGCGCACCCGCTGGTCGAATTCTGTGACAGGATCAGCGTGGCGCTGCGGCCGCTCGACCAATATTGCCCGGGCATCTATCTCTGGGCGTTCCTGACGATGTTCTACATCAGCTTCGGCTATCACGCGATCCGCACGCCGGAGGTTTTCCGCAAGCTGTTCCTGTCAGCTCTGTTCCTGCAGGGCATGGGGGCGATCGGCTATCTGCTGATGCCGGCGGTCGGCCCGTTCATCTACGAGGCGGGCACCAGTGTCGGGATCAACACGGCACAGCAGCAGATGCTGGCGATGCGGCAGGCGTCGATCGCGGTGGGGCCGCACTGGCTGGCGGATCATGCGTCGGCCAGCCTGTTCGCGGGACTGGGCGCGATGCCGTCGCTCCATGCCGGCTGCTCCTCGCTCTTCCTGTGGTTCGCCTGGCGCCACGGACGGATGCTGCTGCCGACCTATATTCCGATCTTCGCCTTCATCCTGGTGACCGCGGTGGCGAGCCGCTGGCATTATCTGATCGATCTGCCCATCGGCATCGCGCTCGCCAGGCTGGCCATCGCGCTGGCCGATGTCGCGGATCGGCGGCAAAGATCCGTCCCCAAGGAGGTGGCGCACGCCGCTCCTCCGATGGCGGAGCCGCTGCCGGCGTAAGTCAGCGCGGAACGAGGCAATTGGTGATCACCGCCATCGCATTGCGCGCATAGACCGGCGTATCGATCGTGTGTAGGATCACCGGCCGGTGGATGCGATCCATGGTCGGCTCGTAATCCTGCGTGATCGCCACCGCATAGACCGGGTGGCTGTTGACGAAATCGAGCCAGTTCTTCTCGTGGGTCTGGTAGATCGCGAAGATCGGGCGCTCGAATCCCATGGCCCTCACCGGCGCATATTCCTTCGCGGCGTAGATGAAGGGGTAGATGTGGCCGCGCAGATCGGGGGCCATCTCCGCCACGCGCCTCAGCCCGCTGACATTGTCGGTCTTGAAATCGGTGATCAGCCGGGCATCGGGGTGGGCGCGCAGCCAGGCGACGACATCCGACAGCATGGCGCCGCGCGGATCCCACAGGTCGTAGCCGTCATGCCCGGCGCGCACGATGCCGAAGGGCAATTCGTGAAAGTCCATCTCGAACATGCGCAGGCCGTGGCTGTAGGAGAGGTTCAGGGCGGCGATGCTGTTCGCATAGGTGCGGCCCGGCAGGCCCCCGGCGGCATGCGCGATCAGCGCGGGCCCGCCCGAGACGGGGATATAGGTGGGGCAGCCCGGCTGGTGGCGACGGGCGGGCGCGAACGGCAGCTGGACGAGGCCGCCCGCCAGCAGCGCGCCCAATGCCCATGGGCGCAGCTTCGCCCAGGTGATCCGTATCCGCTTGGTTTGGGCAGGCGTCGCGCGTGCGTGCATGGAGTATCCGATCCGTTCGGGACTCGGATACGCGATCAAATCCTAACGAGCCTACACGCCTGGCGGCTGGATCTTGGTCTAAACGATTACACTTTGGTCGACTCTTCGGGGCGCGAGGCGCTCAGCGGCGCAGATTCTCGCTCAGCGACATCTCGCTGATCGCCTCGAACCGGCCGAGCGTGCAGCGCGTCGTCGTCGGATCGCCGCCCACGCCGAGCGGGCCGTCATGATCGAGGATCTCGAGCGTGTCGCCCTGGCAGAGCCGGTCCGGATCCGCCGACTTGAAGCGCAGCTTGGAGACGTTGTTGATATGGCCGAGCCCGTCGCAGGGCGTCGGCAGATAGTTGCGATAGGCCTTGCTGCCGCCGACATGGACGATGAGGCGGCCGTCCGTCTCGGACGTCTCGTCCCGGATGTCGTGGCGGCTGATGCATTGCTTGGCGCTGTAGGGCGCTTCGTCGCGCTGGCGGGCGCTGCCGGACACGGCGATGAGCGAGAGAGCGGCAAGCGCGGCGGAGCGGGTGGCGATGCGGGTGCTGGGCATGATCCGGTCCTCGTCTCTCGATGTTACAATTTCATGTCAGGCTTGCCCGCGTCAGGCGGGCGCGGGGGCGTAACGCTGCCGGCCCCGATAGCTGCCCAGCACGGGGATCAGCATGAACAGAGCGAGGGCGGCATTGCCCAGCACATAGGCGCTGCCGGCGCCGGTGAGCCCGAACAGGTGGCAGAGGATGCCGAGTATCCCGAGATAGACGACGGTCGCCGCCGCCTGCGCGCCCAAAGCCGCGCGCTGCCGCCCGACCATGTAGAGCAGCGATTCCAGCGGGAAGCTCGCCATGGAGATCATCAGCGCGAACATCATCAGGCTGAGCAGCCCGTATGCGGCGAGATATTTGTGGCCGAACAGGCTGACGAAGGGCTTTCCGCCGATCAGGATGAGCAGGACCACGAGCAGGCCGATCCCGCCCGCGATCAGCCCGGTGCGCACCGCCAGCCGCCAGGGATGCTGGCTGGAGGGATCGAGCCGCATGATCTCCGGATAGAAGCCCTTGGTCAGCAGATCGGCCGGCTTGCCAGCCGAATCGAGCAGGGTCGTCGCGATCTTGTAGAGGCCGGCCGCGACGGGGCCGAGCACGCCGCCGACGATCAGGTTGCTGATCGGGCCCCAGCAGGCATTGAGCGAGGTGGCGATGTTGGTCGTCCACACGAAGCTCCAGGCATCGGGCAGGCGCCGCGCGGTGCCGAACAGGCCCGGACGCAGCGCCTCGGTCATGCCGCGGCGGCGCAGCTCGCGGACGGTCAGCCACCACAGGATCAGGTCGCCGCTGATGTCGGCGACGTACCAGGCCATGACGAAGCCCAGGAAGCCGAGATCCAGCGCCCAGGCCAGCGTCGCGCCGATCGCGCGCAGCAGCGGCGTCACGACCTGCTGCTTGGCGATCGTGTCGAAGCGGTCGAGCAGGCGCATCACGCCGGTCGGCGTCGCGGCCGACATGGTGGGTACGAGCGTGCAGTAGATCAGCGCGAGCGCCAGATGCGACCGGTCGATGCCGAAATCGGGCGCCAGGAACGGCAGCGCGAGCATCGCCAGGGCCATGCCGACCAGTCCGCTCGTGATGTCGAGCCCGAATGCGAAGCGGATGGCGTCGCGCGCGGTGGCCGTATCGCCGCGCTGGAGCGCGGGCGCGCCGTAGCGCAGGATCAGCTGCCAGCTCTGGAACTTGGTGATCGCGCCCGCACCCAGCGCATAGGTATGCACAAGCGTCAGCATGCCGAACGTGACGGGATCGAGCCCATGGCCCGCCGCGATGAGCGCGATCAGGCTGAGGCCCGCACCGACGAGCTTGGTAGAGCCCAGATAACCGGCGTTGCGCAGCACGGCGCGAAACACGCCATCCTTGAACCAGTGCCTCATGATTCGCCGTCGGTCTCGCTCTCGCACCGGAACATTTGGCGATTCTGTCGGCGTTTTTTAACCCGCTGGCAAGCTTTGGCGACGGTTCGTCGTGCGATGAACGGTTCGGCCAACGGTTCGCCGCAGTGCGGTATCGGCCTGTCGTGGACTCGCCGAAGGTAAACTTCCTTAACGGCAGATGGCCAGTACACCCGAATCGGCAAAAGGGACTCGGGGCAGTAGCAGCATGTTCAAACGCTCGAAGATCGCGCTCTGTTCCATCGCGCTCGCGATGACGGTGGTCGCTTCGTCGCCCGCCGACGCCCAGGGTTCCTTCTGGCAGTGCGCCACCTTCGCCCGCATGTTCTCCGGCATCCAGCTCTTCGGCGCGGCGGCTTCCTGGTGGAACCAGGCGGTCGGCAAATATGCCCGCGGCGAAACCCCGAAGGCGGGCGCCGTCCTCGTGTTCAAGTCGATCGGCTCGATGCGCTCGGGCCATGTCGCCACCGTGAGCCAGGTCGTGTCGGACCGGATCATCAAGGTGACCCACGCCAATTGGTCGACCCCCGGCAAGGTGGAGAATGACGTCGAGGTGCTCGACGTTTCCGCGAACAACGATTGGAGCCGCGTCCGCGTCTGGTTCAAGAGCCTCGGCGGCCTCGGCACCAGCAGCTATCCGGTCTACGGCTTCATCTACAACGGCCATGGGAAGGGGGCGCTCACCGCAGCGGCCGATTCCGATGCGCCCTCCACCGACGCGATCCTGAAGGCCGCCTCGGATGCCAAGGCCGCCCGCGCCAAGTCCCCGCTCGCCGCGCTGATCGGCTGAGACTCTCTCCTCCCGGATAACCGCGCCTCGCGGCTGACGATCTGGCGGCACGTGGCCGGCCCGGCGTGATCGGGACGGCTGCACCGGTACCTGCATCCCATGAACGATCTTGTGCCTCACGGGACGGCACCCGGTTGACGGGCGTGTCGCCCCGTCCCGGTACGGGCCTCCAGCGAAGGCCCGAGGCGCATTGTCGTTCCGTATCGGGAAGAGGTCGCGGCTCGCGGAACGGGATCCCCTCGGTCCGTACCAAGGCAGGGGCGATCCCCGCGCTGTCGCCCCTCAATAATCCTTGGAGATGCGGATGCTGGCGCTCTGCCGGTTGATCGTCGAGATGGTCGAGAGCAGCGACAGCCAGCGCGTCACCTGGAATTCGATGCGGGTCGCCGAATAACCCTGCCCATCGGTCACCAGCTCCACATAGGTGCGCTTGCCGATATATTTGCCCGCCGCGATCGAAGTCTTCTGGCCGGTGGTGATGTCGGCCGGCTCGATGCGCAGGCGATCGAGCCCCGCCACCTTGCGGATCGCGTTGATCGGATCGAGGCTGCCGCGCCCGCCGGTGCGCAGCCCGTTCACCGCCGCCGCCAGCTGCAGCGCCTCGGGCGCGGAGAGATTGGCGATCGAGGTGCCGAACAGCAGGCGCGAGAGCAGCTCGTCCTCGGGCAAGGCCGGCGTCGAGGTGAAGCTGATCTCGGGCTTGAGGCCGGTGCCCGACACCTGGATCGTGGCGCTGACGCTCTGCACGTCGGCCTTGGCGACGATGTCCAGCGCCGGATCGATCGGCGTGCCGCCGCCGAAGCGGATGATGCCGCGATCGATGTCGAAGCGGCGGCCGGCGAACTCGTAATTGCCGCGGACCAGATCGACGCGGCCGGCGATGGCGGGATTGTCGACGAAGCCGCTGATCGCCAGCTTGCCGCGCCACTCGCTGTCCAGCCCCAGACCGCGCACGAACAACTGGTTGCGCGCATCCGCCTTGATGTCGAGTGCCCAGGGGACGGGCGGCGTCGCCTCCTCGTCATAATCCTCGCGGTTCAGCTCCTTGACCGCGAGGTGCGGCACGCCTTGCTGCTGGGTCGCCTTGCCGAAGCGGTAGGAGGAGCGATCGAGCTTCACGTCGCCGGCGATGGTGCCGCCCTTGCCGTCCGACTTGATGGTGAGCGGGCCGGTGACGGTGGCGCCGATATCGTCGCGCGCCAGCAGCACGGCATGGTTGGCGTTGAGCGCGATGTCCATGCCCAGTCCCTTGGCGCCGGCGAAGTCGAAGCTGGCGCGGCCGGTGAGCGTGCCGTTGTCGCGGGTCGATCCGGCGAACTGGTCGATCAGCAGCTTGGAACCGTCGAACCGGCCGGTGGCACGGATCTTCTCGATCACGGTGCCGATCGTGGCGCTTTCCAGCCGTGCCGCCTGCGTCACCAGCGAGCCGCGGATCGAGGGATTGTGGAGCGTGCCGCCGATGTCCGCGCCGATCGCGACGGGGCCGGAAAGGTCGATGGTCTCGATCCCGCCGAGCCGCCACAGCGTATCGGCCGGGCCGTTATAGCGTAGCTGCGCGAAGAGCGGCGCGTTGAGCAGGCGCTCGCCGAGCGTGGCGCCGGCGCCGATCGGGGCGATGCGGGCCTGGGCGCGGCCGATCACCTGCCCGCCGCTCGTCGCCACCGCGCGGGCCGCAACCTTGCCGCCGTCCATCACCGCCGCCAGCCCCATGTCGACGGGCTTGGAGGAGAGGACGAGGCCGGCGCGGCTGAGCCCCCGGATGCGCAGGTCGGCCTTGCCGGCGGGCAACGCGCCCGGCGCGGCGACGGCATAGGAAACGTGTCCGGTCGCCTGCCCGGACAAACCGAGGCCGGGCTTGAACATGTCCAGCAGCGCCAGCGGCATGGTGTCGAGGCTGGCTTCGAAGCTGGTGCTGCCGGCGCCGAAGCGGCCGGCGACGGTGGCGCTGCCGCCCGCGAAGGAGAGGCTGGTCGGCGCGATCACCCAGGCATCGCCCACCCGGCGCAGCACCGCCGGCGTCGCCAGCGCGACCGGCCGGCCGTCCACCTGGCCCTGGCCGTGGATCGTGTAGCTGTCCGGCGCGATGCTGGTGTCGGTCTGGAAGGCGAAGGCGCGGCCGCGCGAACCGGAGACCGAGGCGCGCACGTCACCGATGCCGCCGACAAGCTTGGCATGCGCGGCGACGCGGGCGAGGAAGATCGCGTCGTGCCGCAGCCCCTGCGCGTTCAGCGTCGCATCGACATGGGTGCCGGCGGGATCGAGCAGCAGATCGAGATCCAGCGTGCCCTTGCGCAGGCTCATGTCGAGATCGCCGGCGAGCTGGGCGCGATCGGCGGAGAGATGGCCGACGATCCGCTGTCGCGTGTCCACCGGCGCGAAATCGAGCGTGCCGGCCAGCCCGCCGCCGCCGAGCGCGAGCTGGCCGGTGAAGCCGCCCGGATCGGCGCGGAGCTGGCCCCTGGCGGTGGTGCCGGTGACGTTCAGCGCATCGACATGGATCAGCGTGGTGCCGCCCGGCGGCGCATCGATCGAGCCGGCGAGGGTGAACGACCCCAGCGTCGATCCGCCCGCCGCCGTCATGGCGAAGCCCTGCGGCACCGGATCGAGAGCGAGCTTCACCTGATCGAGGCCCAGCGCGTCCAGCGGACGGTCGAGCAGCAGGGCGACCTTGGGATGGTCGATCTGGCCGTCGAGGTTGAGGCGGAAGGTCCCGTAGGTCGCCTGCTTGCCCTGCCCGGCGAACTGGAAGGTGCCGTCCTTCTGGCGCGTGCCGCTGCCGGTGATGGTGATGGCCGGCGCGGTGAGCCTGAGATTGGCGAAGTGGAGAATGCCGTCGGGCGTCCGCGTCAGCTGCGTGTCGAGCTGCGGCAGGCCGCCGGCCAGCGAGCGCAGGAAGCCATTGTCGAAGCGCCGCACCCAGGCCCGCCCGCGCCCCGAGACGATCGACTGCTTGAGATCGGCGGTGGGCGTCACCTTGAGCTCGGTCAGCACGTCGACGATGCCGAGGCCGGGGATCAGGTATCGCTGTAGCCCGCCCGACAGGTCCACCCAATATTGCCCGCCGACCAGATCGACGAACAGGGCCACCTTGCCGTTGAGCTTGTCGGACTTGAGCGTCAGCCCCTCGCCGGTCAGCACCTTGGGCGTGACGTGGAGCACGCCCTCGATCGACATGTTGGCGAGGATGCCGCCCGCCACCTCGCCGACGCCGGTGACGCGTTTCGCCGTCAGCCTGATGGGCAGAGCGAGGTCCTTGCCGCCGACATGGCCAGCGCCTTCCGCGCGCACGCCCTCGAAGCCCGTCTTGTCGAAGGCGAATTGCGGCGAGGTCGCGTCGTAGCGGAAGCGGGCGCCCCGGAACGGGCCGTCCAGCGCGGCATGGATGCGGATGTCGTGGCCCGTCATGTTGGGGAACAGCGCCGCCGGCTTGAGCAGCAACGCGTCCACCGTGAGCGGGTCGTAGGCGCCGTGGGCGAGATCGATCGCGCCGCGCGCGATCACCGCCGCCTGCGGCGAGGCGAGCTTGAGCGATCCGTCGAGCCGCCGGTCCTCGTAGCGCGCCTCGCCCGTGACCAGCACCACCGGCGCCGTCAGCCGCTGTGCCTTGCCGGCGGTGACGGAGCCGAGCGTCAGCCGGCCGGCCAGGCGATAGCGCCCCTTGTCCTGCCGCAGCGTCAGATCGGCGATGCGCCGGCCGCCGGCCACCCAGAATCCATGTCCCTGCCAGCCGCTCCAATTGCCTTCGCCGCTGACCAGCATGCCCATCGGCTTCTTCGATCCGAACAGGCCCGGCATCACCCCGCCCGCCGGCGAGAGCAATCGCGCATCGATGTCGAACAGGTTGCGATCGGGCTCGGTATCGAGCGCGAACACCGCCTTGTCGCCGGCCGAGGAGGCGGCGCGCAGGCCGATCACCGCGCGGCCGTTGCCGGTGTCCGCCTTGCCGACGATGCGGACGAGCCGCCGCTCCTTGCCGGCAATGCCCGGCTCCAGCCGCAACCGGATGTCGAGCGCGCCGATATGGATGCGATAGCCGGGGATGATCGGCGCGCCGGGCCGGCCGGGCCTGAGCTTCGGCAGGCGTTTCAGGATGACGAGATCGGAGGACAGGCTGTCGACATGCAGCCGGTTGGCCAGCCAACGGGTCGGCCGCCAGTCGAGATCGACGATCGGCGCCTCGAGGAAGATACCCTGGGGATCGGACAGGCGCAGGTCCCGGATCTTCGCGTGGCGCCAGATCGATCCGTCGATGCGGCCGATGTGGATGCGCAGCCCGCTCGACGGTTTCATCTCGCCGATGCGATCGACGATGAAGCGGTGGCCGGCATCGGTATCCACGCCGAAGCCGATCGCGGCGGCCATCACCAGCAGCAACGCGACGATCCCGCCGAGCACGCGCAGCGACCAGTGCCAACGCTTGCGCGGCGGCGGCGCGGGCGGCGTCTCGACGACCGCGGCGGGCACGTCCTCCGCCATCAGAAGGCCTGCCCCAGCGAGACGTAGACGGCGACGCGGCTGTCGCCGGCCTCGCGGTTGATCGGCGTGCCGACATCGACGCGGATCGGCCCGAAGCTGGTGTAATAGCGCACGCCGAGGCCGGTGCCGTAGTGGAAGCCGGTGAATTTGGGCAGCGAGCCCGAATAGAGATTGCCGCCGTCGAGGAACGGCACGACGCCGAAATTGCCGAAGCGGATGCGCGCCTCCAGCCCGAATTCGGCGACGCTGGCGCCGCCGACCGGATCGTTGTTGGGATCGCGCGGCCCGATCTTCTGGTAGCCGAAGCCGCGCACCGATCCGCCGCCGCCCGAATAGAAACGCCGCGTCGGCGCGATCTCGTCGGCGCTGGCGCCCTGGATCGAGCCGAGCCGCACCCGCTCGGCGAAGACGATGCGGCCGACCGGCTGATAGGCCGATCCGTCGAGCTGGAGGCGGACATATTCGAACGGCCGGCCCCGGAAGGAGATTTCGGGCGAGACGTGCGCGGACAGGCGATAGCCGCGCGACGGGTTCAACAGGTCGTCCGATCCGTCATAGGACAGGCTGAGCGGGATCGCGCCGACATAATAAGTCGCGCGGCGGGGCTCGCCGGTGGCCAGGATCTCGTCCCGCTCGTCGGAGGCGACCAGCTCCACGCCGTAGCTGTAGGTCCATTTCTTCTGCCAGATGATGTTGGTCTGGCGCTCGATATTGGCGGCGAGATCGACCGTCTTCGCCGCGAAGGCCGGCACGTTCAGGTGATCGAGGGTGAGCTGGGCGACCAGCGCCTGATCGCGCGTGCGGAAATTGTTGCGGCGGAAGATCGCCGAGGCGAGCTGTTCCTGCGTGCCGAGCACGCCGCGCAGGGTCAGGCTGCCTTCGGGCGGAAACAGATTGCGGTGCGTCCAGTCGACTTCGGCGGTGATGCCCTGGCCGGTGCCGTAGCCGAGCGTGCTGACCGTCTCGGTGTTGAGATAGCCGAGCTGGCCGGCGGTGGTATGCGCGCCCGTCACATAGCCGAGCGTGGCGGCGATGGTGCGCGGCGGCGCGCGTTCGAGATGCACGTCGAGATCGACCACCTGCGGATCGGCGGTGCGCACCGGCGTGATCTGCGCGATCGAGACGAGCCCCGTCTGGATCAGCGCGCGGCGCAGATCCTCGATCCGCGCCGTGTTGTAGAGATCGCCCGGATGCAGGCGCGACAGCAACTGGACGTGCTTGGGCCCGAACACATATTTCTTGCCCGAGATGCGGAACGTGCCGAAGCGCATCCGCCCGCCGGGATCGACCTTGAGCGTCAGCGTCGCCTCATGGGTCGCATGATCGACGGTGATGTCCGGATCGGCGACGGTGGCGAAGGGATAGCCCGTATTGCCGAGCGCCTGCTTGAGGCTGGCGACCGCGGCCGTGACCTTGTCGGCATTGACCGGATCGCCCTTGTGGACATCGAAGGCGCGGCCCAGCGCGGCGGCGTCCGGCCCGGTTTCGGCCACCCCGGGCAACGTGACGTCGGTGAAGCGGTAGGCCGGCCCCGTCGCCACCGCGAGCGTGACGGCGAGCTTGGTGTCGCCGCTGGTGGTCGGCCCGGCGAGGTTACCGACGCGCGCATCCACCTCGGCATCGTAATAGCCGTAGGCGCGCAGCAGGTCGCCAAGCAGCCCGGCATCCTCGCGCGCGCGGCGATCGATCTGGGCGACGTTGGCGGCCTTGCCCGAGGCTTGCTGGAGCGAGGACAGGCTGTCGAAGCGGGTGCGGATCTCGGAGGCGTCGGGAACGCCTTCCAGCCCCTCGATGCCGAGCGCATAGCGCCGTTCGCCGGTCGCCTCGGTGGTCTGGGCGGCCTTGGCGTCCTTCTTGTCCTTGCTCTTCGCGAGGTCGGGCGGGGGCGGCGCCAGCAGCGGCGGTTGCCCGGCCTCGCCCGGCATGACCGGCAACTGGCCGAGCGGCGCGTCCGGCAAAGCGAGATCGGGCCAGTCGACGCCGAGATCGGGCATCGCCGCCATCGGCGAATTGGGATCGAGCGGCACGGCGGAATTGGCCGGCCCCGGCACCGCCACATCCTGCCCGCGGGCCGCGACGGGACAGGCGAGAAGGGCGATCGCGGCACAGGCGCGCGAAGCGCGGGTCCGCGAAGGGGCAGGCAACATGGCGGGACCCTAGCGCGGCCCTCGCGCCGTTGCCAGCGCGGAGGCGGTCAGTCCGGAAAATCCATCCCTTTCAAGCAAAAGGCCGTTCAAGGATGCGGCCGTTCAGGGACGAGGACGGGTCAGAGCCGGTGCCGCGCCACTTCGGGCAGCAGGATGCGCGCGATCGCCTTCGCCACGCCGTCCTCGTCGTTGGAGGCGCTCACCCAGTCGGCCTCGGTGGTCACGGCCACCGGGGCCTGGCCCATGGCGATGGCGACGCCGGCGCGCTTGAGCATCGGGATGTCGTTGGGCATGTCGCCGATCGCCGCCGTTTCCTCCAGCGGCACGCCGATCGCGGCGCAGAGCGCGACGATGCCGTCGCCCTTGTTGGCGAGCGGATGGGTGATGTCGCAATAATAGGTCTGCGAGCAGGAGACTTCGGCCGCTTCGCCGAGCGCGGCCTTGTTGTCCGCCTCCAGCTTGGCGATCAGCGTGGTGTCGTCGCTGACGCCGACGATCTTGTCGATGCGCCCGTGAAGCGACTCCCAGTCCCCGTCCAGCACCGGATCGACCATCGCCGCTTTCTTCTCGTGCGGGACGTGTGGATTGGTCTCGTCGTCGGCGAACCATTTCCCGTCGGCGAACACCCACAAGGAGGCGCCGCTCGCGCGCACGATGGCATAGGCCTTGCGGCTCGCCTCCGCCGAGAGATGCCGGGCGGCCAGGATATCGCCAGACGGCATCACCAAAGTGCCGCCGTTGAACGCGCCGAGCGGGGCGGTAAGGCCCATTGCCCTGGCCAGCGGCAGGATTCCGGACGGTGGCCGCGCGCTGATCAGCGTCATGTGCACGCTGGCATGTTGCAGCCGTTTGGCGGCATCGATCGTGGCCTCGGCCAGGCTCTTGTCGTGGCGCACGAGCGTGCCGTCCACGTCGGAGACGAGCAGGCGGATGGGCGGATTGTTCGGGGTGTCGGTCATACGATCGGATGCCATGCGCGGCCATCGCGCTCCAGCAGCGCATCGGCGCGGTCCGGGCCTTCGGAGCCGGCCTTGTAATCTTCCGGCTCGCCATCCTTGGCCCAGGCCTTCAGGACCGGCTCGACGATCTGCCAGCCGCGCTCCACCTGGTCGGCGCGCTGGAACAGCGACTGGTCGCCGATCAGCACGTCGTAGAGCAAGGTCTCGTAGCCGGTGCGATGGCCGAGATCGAAGGCATCGGCATAGCGGAAGGCCATGCAGACCTCCTTCGTGTCCACCACCGGGCCGGGCACCTTGGCGTTGAAGTGCAGGTCCAGCCCCTCATTGGGCTGGATCTGGATCACCAGCTTGTTGGGCGGGATCTTGGAAACGTCCGCATTGCGGAACATGGCGAGCGCGATCGGCTTGAACTGGATCACGATCTCGGTGTCGCGCGCGGCCATCGCCTTGCCGGTGCGCAGGTAGAAGGGCACGCCGGCCCAGCGCCAGCTGTCCACCATCAGCTTGAGCGCGACATAGGTTTCGGTCTTGCTGCCCTTCGCGACGTCCTGCGCCTTGAGATAGGGCGTCACCTTCTTGCCGGCGATCGTGCCGCCGGCGTAGCGGCCGCGCACCGCATCCTCCTTCGCCTCTTTCGGCGTGGGGACGCGCACCGCCTGCAACAGCTTCACCTTCTCGTTGCGCACCGCTTCCGCATCGAAGCTGTTGGGCGGCTCCATGCCGACCATGGCGAGCAGCTGGAAGAGATGGTTGGGCACCATGTCGCGCAGTGCGCCGGTCGCGTCGTAGAAGGCGCCGCGCGTGCCGACATCCACCGTCTCGGCCGCCGTGATCTGGACATGATCGATATAGCGGCTGTTCCACACCGCCTCGAGGAAAGCGTTGCCGAAGCGCGCGATCATGATGTTCTGCACCGTTTCCTTGCCGAGGAAATGATCGATGCGGAAGATCTGCGTCTCGTCCATCACGCCCAGCAACGTCTTGTTGAGCGCGCGGGCGGACGGGAGATCGTGGCCGAACGGCTTTTCCACCACCACGCGGCGGAAGCCGTCCGTCTCCTTGAGCAGGCCGACCTTGGCCAGCCCTTCCGCCACCACGCCGAAGAAGCTGGCGGCGGTGGCGAGGTAGAAGGCGACATTGCCCGTGAGCTGCTTCGCCAGCCCCTCGTAGGTGGCGGGATCGTCGAACTCGCCCTGGACATAGGCGACCTTCGCGCGGCGCTTGGCCCAGGCCGCCTTGGTGGCCTTGTCCTTGAGGTCGAGATGCTCTTCGAGATGGTCGCGAATGCCTTCGTCCGGCCCGCGGCTGACGATGAGGATGGTGAGATCGTCGCCGATCAGCCCGTCGCGCGTCAGGTTCACCAGCGCCGGTGTCAGCAGCCGCCGCGAAAGATCGCCCGCGCCACCGAAGATCACCAGTGTCGCGGCGGGCGCCGGCTCGCCCGCCTTCACCGTCTTGGGGGCCTTCTTCGGGCTCGCTTTCGGCATTATTGCGGCATTTCGACGTGGCCGCCGAAGCCGTGGCGCATCGCGGAGAGCAATTTGTCGCCGAACGTATTGTCCGACCGCGAGCGATAGCGGGCGAAGAGCGCGGCGGAGAGCACGTAGGCGGGCACCGCCTCCTCCATCGCCGCGTCGATCGTCCACTGGCCCTCGCCGCTGTCGGCGACCTGGCCAGTATATTGGGTGAGGTCGTGATTCTCGTAGAGCGCGTCGGCCGCGAGATCGAGCAGCCAGGACGAGATCACCGAGCCGCGCCGCCAGACCTCGGAGATGTCGGGCAGATTGAGCTCGAAGCGCTGATCCTCCGGCAGATGCTCGCCATTCTTGGTCTTCAGGATGTCGAAGCCCTCGGCATAAGCGGCCATGATGCCGTATTCGATGCCGTTGTGGACCATCTTGACGAAGTGGCCCGCGCCGGCCGGGCCGGCATGGACATAGCCCTTCTCGACGCGGCTCGCCTCGCCTTCGCGGCCGGTGGTGCGCGCGATCGTGCCGACGCCGGGCGCGAGCGCCTCGAAGATCGGATCGAGCCGGTCGACCTGCGCGTCGGGGCCGCCGATCATCATGCAGAAGCCGCGCTCCAGACCCCAGACGCCGCCGGACGTGCCGACGTCGACATAATGGAGTCCCTTTTCCTCCAGCGCCTTCGCGCGGCGCATGTCGTCCTTGTAGAAGGTGTTGCCGCCGTCGATCACGGTGTCGCCGGCTTCGAGCAGGCCGGACAGCGTCTGGATCGTGTCCTCGGTGATCTTGCCGGCGGGCAGCATCACCCACACGGCGCGGGGCTTGTCGAGCTTGGCGACCATGTCCTGCAGCGAGGCGGTGCCGGTGGCCCCCGCGCTCGCCAAATCGGACACGGCCTTTTCGGCCTGATCATAGACCACGGTGGTGTGGCCGTGCTTCATCAGGCGCTTGGCGATGCCGCCGCCCATCCGGCCGAGGCCGACGATGCCGATCTGCATGGTGGGATTGCTCCTTGGTTTAAGCGACTGCGGCGGCCAGCGCGCGGGCGAGCGCCTGGATGCCGGATTTATCGTCCTTCAGATGCACGCGCAGCACGCGCTGGCCACGGCTGGCCAGCACGTCCATGTCGCCGCGCGCCTGGGCGAGCTGGACGGTGCCGAATGACGCGCGGTTGCCGGGGATGGCGATATCCTGGCTGGGTTCGCGCGTGATCGTCAGGAAGATGCCCTCCTTGGGTCCGCCCTTGTAGGCCTGGCCGGTCGAGTGGAGGAAGCGCGGGCCGAAGCCGGCGACCGTGGCGATGGTCTTGGCATCGCGCACATCGACGCGCATCGCCTCGATCGCCGCCTCATGCTCCGCGTTGCGCTCGATATAGGCGAGGACCCCGAAATAATCGCCGGCCCGGGCGGTCGCCAGATGCGCCTGGAGGATCGCGGCGGCATCGCTGCCGTCCACCTTCGCGGGCGCATAGAAGGCGAAGTCGCCATCCTCGAAGAAGGGCGTCTCGGGCTTGAGGCTGCCCGATTTCTCATATTCGCCGATCAGCTCGCGGGTCTGGATCTTGGCGTCCTCGACATCGGGCTGGTCGAACGGATCGATGCCGATGATCGCGCCGGCCACTGCGGTGGCGACCTCCCAGCGGACGAACTCCTGCCCGATATCCTCCTTGCGATTGAGGACGATGGTGACGATCGGCTGGCCGGACGCCTTGAGCGCGTCGAGCTTGGCGTGATCGGCCGACATTGCGTCGCCTTCCAGGTGCAGGTGCACGAAGACGCGGTCGTCGCCATAATCGGCGGGATCGCCGAGCGGCTCCAGGTCGACGGGGACGATGCCCTTGCCCTGCTTGCCGGTGCTCTCGGCGATGAGCTGCTCCAGCCACGATCCGAAGGGCCGGAGCGTGGGGGAGGGGACGAGGGTCAGCTTGTCGCGGCCGTGGATCGCCGCCGCGCCCAGGATCGCGCCCAGTTCGAAGCCGGGATTGGCGGCGGGCGGCGCGTCGGGGCCGACCGAATGGGTCATGATCTTCGTCACGTCGAAGAAAGCGCCGACATCGATGCCGATCGCGGCGGACGGCACCATGCCGAACACCGAGAGCACCGAATAGCGCCCGCCGATCGTCGGATCGCCGTAGAAGATGTGCGCGAAGCCGTCCTTCCTGGCGGCGGCCTCCAGCTTGGAGCCGGGATCGGTGACGGCGACGAAGCGCCCGCCGGCCTTGCCCTCGCCGACCGCCTGCTCGCAGCGCGCGAAGAAATAGGCGCGCAGCAGTTCGGGCTCCATCGTCGAGCCCGACTTGGACGAGACGATGAACAGGGTGTTGGCCGGATCGATCGAATCCGCCACGGTCGCGACCTGGCCCGGATCGGTGCTGTCGAGCGCGTGCAGCTTCGGCGAGCCGCCACCCAGAATCAGGCCCATCACCTCTGGCCCGAGGCTGGAGCCGCCCATGCCGAGCAGCACCACGTCCTTGTAGGATTTCGCTTCCTGCTGGAGCGCCTGGAGCGCGGCGATGTCCACCTGCTTGCCCTCGGCGGCGGGCAGCCAGCCGAGCCACTTGCTCTCGTCGCCGCCGGTCCACATCGTGGCGTCGTGTGCCCAGAGCTTGCGCGACCAGCCTTCGGAACGCGCTGTCTCGATGGCGTCCTTCACCTGTGCGTCGAGATCGGCGGGCAGGTCCGCGCGGATCGTGTCGAGCTTGCCGGCCAGATATTGGCCGCGCTTCTCGGCCACCACGCCGTAGAGCGCGTCCGCCGCGTCGGCGAAGGATTTCACGCCGTCCTTGACGAGCTGCGCGGTCACGCCATCGAGATCGAGGCCGAGCGCTTCGGCGGCGGCCAGCACCTTCTCCGCATCGTCGATGTCGGCGACGAGGCTGTTCGCCGTCTCGCCATGATCGCGGAAGGCGTCCATCGTCGCGGGCGGCATGGTGTTGACGGTGTCGCGGCCGATCAGCGTTTCGACATAGAGGACGTCCGAATAGGCCTTGTCCTTGGTGCCGGTCGACGCCCAGAGCAGGCGCTGCGGCTGTGCGCCCTTCTCGGCGAGCGCGCGCCAGCGGGCCGAGCCCGACACCTCCAGATAATGCTGGTAGGCCAGCTTGGCGTTGGCGATGGCGACCTTGCCGCGGATCGCCTTGGCCTCGTCGGTGCCGAGCGCATCGATCTTCTTGTCGATCACGCCGTCGATGCGGCTGACGAAGAAGCTGGCGACCGACGCGATCCGGTCGATCGGCTCGCCCTTCGCGACGCGCGCCTCCAGCGCCGAAATATACGCCTCCAGCACCTTCTTATAGGCGTCGATCGAGAAGAGGAGGGTGACGTTGATGTTCACGCCCGCCTCGATCGCATCGTGGATGGCGGGCACGCCGGCGTCGGTGCCGGGAATCTTGATCATGAGGTTCGCGCGATCGACCTCGCCCCACAGCCGCTTGGCGGCGGCGAGCGTCGTGTCGGTCTCCATCGCCAGATAGGGCGAGACCTCCATCGAGACATAGCCGTCCTTGCCGGCGAGGCGATCGTAGACGGGCTTCAGCGTATCGCACGCATCCTGGATGTCCTTGATCGCCAGCGCCTCGTAGGTGCCCTCGACGGTGCGGGGATCGGCCTCCACCTCGGCCTGGAGCTGGGCGTCATAGGCATCGCCATGGCCCATCGCCTTCTCGAAGATCGAGGGGTTGGAGGTGACGCCGGTAAGGCCATCCTCGTCGACCAGCTTGCGGAGGCCGCCCTCGGCCATGAACTTGCGGTCGATGAAATCGAGCCACACGGCCTGTCCGGCCTCTTCCAGCTTCTGCAGTCGGTTCATGGTGCTTGCTTTCTGTTCGCGGACGGCTTCGAGCTGATCGTCGGTCATGTCGATCTCCTCACACGTCTGTTCGCTTCAAAACCACTTCGTTCGCACTGAGCCTGTCGAAGCGCCGTCCTTCTTCTTTCCGAAGAGAAAGGAAGGGCAGGGCTTCGGCAGGCTCAGCCCGAACGGTGTAGAGGTCAGCCCATCACTTCGCGCGCCACCTTGACGACATTGTCGAGGGTGAAGCCGAACTTGTCCTGCAGCGCGGCGATCGGGGCGGAGGCGCCGAAGGTCGACATGGCGACCGTCCTGCCCTGGAACCCGACATAGCGGTCCCAGCCCATCTCGGAGCCCTGCTCGATCGCGACGCGCGCCGTCACCGACGGCGGCAGGACGCTGTCCCTGTAGGCCTGGTCCTGCTGCTCGAAACGGTGGAAGCTGGGCAGCGAGACGACGCGGACCGTCTTGCCCTCGGCGGCGATCGCCTCGGCGGCTTTCACCGCGAGGCCGAGCTCGGTGCCGGTGGCGATCAGGATCAGGTCGGGCGTGCCGCTGTCCTTGGTCAGCACGTAGCCGCCCTTGAGCACGCCCTCGGCCGAGTTGAACGTCGCGCGATCCAGCGTCGGCATCGGCTGGCGCGAGAAGACCAGCACGGTCGGCGTATGCTGGCTCTCCAGCGCGGCCTTCCAGGCATAGGCCGTCTCGTTGGCGTCGCCCGGCCGGATCGTGTCGAGGCCCGGCATCGCGCGCAGCGAGGCGAGATGCTCGATCGGCTGGTGGGTCGGGCCATCCTCGCCGACGCCGATCGAATCGTGCGTGAACACGAAGACGGTCGGGATGCGCATGATCGCGGCGAGCCGGATCGTCGGGCGCATATAGTCCGAGAAGACGAAGAAGGTGCCGGTGTAGGCACGCAGATAGTTGAGCGCCATGCCGTTGGCGGCGGCGCCCATGCCATGCTCGCGGATGCCGAAATGGAGATTGCGGCCGCCATAGCTGTCCGCCTCGAACGAGCCGCCATCCTTGATGTCGGTCTTGGTCGAGGGCGCGAGGTCGGCGGCGCCGCCGACCAGCCAGGGGATGGCGGGCGCGATCGCGTTCAGCACCTTGCCGCCCGCCTCGCGGCTGGCCATGCCCTTCTCGTCGGCGTCGAACTGCGGCAGCGCCTTGTCCCAGCCGTCCGGCAACGTGCCGGCGAGCATCGTGTCGAGCTCCTTGCCGAGATCGGGATGCGCCGTGCGATAGTCGGCGACCATCTTTTCCCACGCCTCGCGGGTGGGGGCGTTCTTGGCCATCGCGTCTTCGAAATGCTGCTTGGCTTCGGGCGGGACGCGGAAGCTCTCGTCCTCGGGCCAGCCGTAGCTCTTCTTGGCGCCGCGGATCTCCTCCTCGCCCGGGGCGTCGGAATGCGCCTTGTGGGTGCCCGCGCGGGTCGGGAAACCGATGCCGATCACCGAGCGGACCTCGATGAAGGTCGGCTTGTCGGTGGTCGCCTTGAAAGTCTCGATCGCCTTGGCGAACGCCGCCGTGTCCTCGGCATCCTCGATCAGGATGGTGTTCCAGCCATAGGCCTTGAAACGCTCGATCACATTCTCGTCGAAGGCGAGGTTGGTGTCGCCCTCGATGGTGATGTCGTTCGAGTCGTAGACCCAGCAGAGGTTGGCGAGCTTCAGATGGCCGGCGATCGAGGCGGCCTCGGAGGCCACGCCCTCCATCATGTCGCCGTCCGAGCTGAACACATAGGTGTCGTGGTTGAAGATCTCGAAGCCGTCGCGGTTGAAGTGGCTGGCGAGCCAGCGCTCGGCGATCGCGAAGCCCACCGAATTGCCGCAGCCCGCGCCGAGCGGGCCGGTCGTCGTCTCGACGCCGGTGGTGTCGTGATATTCCGGGTGGCCGGGGGTCTTCGAGCCGATCTGGCGGAAGTTCTTGATGTCGTCGAGGCTGACGGCGGGCAGGCCGGTCGGCTTGCCATGCTCGTCCACTTCGATCGTGCCTGACAGATGGAGCAGCGAATAGAGCAGCATCGACGCATGGCCGACCGAGAGGATGAAGCGGTCGCGATTGGGCCAGAGCGGTGCCTTGGGATCGTAGCGCAGGAACTTCGTCCACAAGGTCTCGGCGATCGGCGCCAGCGACATCGGGGTGCCGGGATGGCCGCTATTGGCCTTCTGGACGGCGTCCATCGCCAGGCAGCGGATCGTGTCGATCGCCAGCCGGTCGATCGAGCCGTCCTCGACGACATGCGTGGCAGGACGGGCGGCGGTATCGGTATCGCTCATCGGGTCGAGTCCCCAGGGTTCGCAAGAATGCGCGCGCTCTGCCGCGAGGAACGGCCGGGCGCAAGCGCAGGTTCCGTCTATATCTTGGCGTCAGGCATGTCGTTCGCGGCGTTCGACACTCGTTTCGTCGCCGATATAGAGCGCATCGATCTCGGAAAGGAAGAGGCCATGGCCGAGCAGGCCCGGAATCGCATCCAGCGTGGCGGCGAGGCCGGCCGGATCGACGATCGGGCCGAAAGCGCAGTCGACCAGCAGATTGCCCTGGTCGCTCGGCGTGGCGCGCGGGACGGGATCGCCGCCCAGGCAGCGGATCGCGCCCGCCACGTAGCTGCGCGCGAAGGGCAGCACCTCGATCGGCAGCGGCCGGGCAAGCGTCGCGACCGGCTTGGAGGGATCGACGATGCAGATCATCCGCGTCGCCGCGCTGGCGACGATCTTCTCGCGCAGCATCGCGCCGCCGCCGCCCTTGATCGCCCGGAACAGCGGATCGATCTCGTCGGCGCCGTCGATGCAGAGATCGACCGCGGCGAAATCGTCGAAGGCGAGGAAGGGAATGCCCGCCGCACGGGCCGCCTGCTCCGTGGCGCGCGAGGTGCCGGCGGCGGTGATCCTCAGGCCCTCTTGCGCGATGCGCCGGCCGAGCCCGGAAATGGCGAAGGCCGCCGTGCTGCCCGTGCCGAGGCCGACCAACATTCCGTCGGTCACTTCGGCGATGGCGGCCTCGGCGGCCTTGCGCTTGTTCGAGTCCCCGGTCGTCATGACCGGGGGTCTATCATGCCTCGACGGGCGCCGCAGCCTTGGGCTTGCGACCGCGCTTGGCCGGCGCCGCATCGGCGGCCGGAGCGGCCTTGGCGGCCGGGGCCGCCGCCTTCTTGGGCGCGGCCTTGGCGCGGGCCGGCTTGGCGGCCGGGGCCTCGTCCTTCTTGCGGCCGAGGCCGATCTGCTTGGCGAGGCCGCGGCGCTGCTCGGCATAAGCCGGGGCGACCATCGGATAGTCGCGCGGCAGCTTCCACTTGGTGCGATACTCTTCCGGCGTCATGTTGTAATTGGTGCGCAGGTAGCGCTTGAGCATCTTCAGCTTCTTGCCGTCCTCGAGGCAGACGATGTAGTCGTGCTTCACCGACGAACGCACCGGAACTGCCGGCTGCAGCTCCGGCTCTTCGGTCTTCTTCGGTTCGGTCAACCCGGTCAGCGCGGCGTGGACCTGCGCGATCAGCTGAGGCACCTCGCTCGTCGAGACATTGTTATTGGCGACGTGCGCCGAGACGATGTCGGCGGTCAGGCTCAGCAGCTCGTTGGTCAGCTCTTCGGACACGGGTCGATGCTCCTCGTTCAGTTTTCGGCAGCGACTGACTTTTCTCTGCCGTATAAAGTTGCGTATCTACGCACTTCTATTGTGGGATCAAGTCGCGATACGATAAGAAATGCGGAATAAATGCTTACCACCTTTCTGCCAGATTAACATCTGCGTCCATATTTAAGAGAATGCGGACGAAATGTTTCGATCGGGCAACGAAACTCCGCCGGAAGATGGTTAATCAGAGCAATGCCGCAGCCGCGTCTGTGCCGGACTGCCGCTCGAACAGCCGCCGATAGCGTCCATTGTCGATCGCGAGCAGCGCGGCGTGGTCGCCATCCTCGACGATCCGGCCGTGATCGAAGACGAGAATGCGATCGAGCGCGCGCACCGTGGAGAGGCGATGCGCGATGATCACCGTCGTGCGCCCGACCATCAGCCGCGCCATCGCCTCGGTGATCGCCGCCTCGGATTCCGAATCCAGGCTGGAGGTCGCCTCGTCGAGGATCAGGATCGGCGCGTCGGCCAGGAAGGCGCGGGCGAGCGCCACCCTCTGCCGCTCGCCGCCCGACAGCTTCACGCCGCGCTCGCCGACCAGCGTGCGATAGGCCTTGGGCAGGCGGGTGATGAAATCGTGCGCATTGGCGAGCCGTGCGGCCTGCTCGATCTCCGCCTGCGTCGCGTCGGGCCGCGCATAGCCGATATTCTCCGCGAGGCTGCGGTGGAACAGGATCGGCTCCTGCGGCACGATCGCGATCTGGCTGCGCAAGGAGGCCTGGGTGGCGTGCGCGACATCCTGCCCGTCGATCGTCACGCGGCCGCCCGACACGTCGTAGAGGCGCTGGATCAGCTTGACGAAGGTCGTCTTGCCCGATCCCGACGGGCCGACGAGGCCCACCCGCTGCCCGGCCGGGATCGCCACGTCGAGCGCCTGGTAGAGCGGCGTCGCGTGCCCGCCATAATGGAAGGTGACATGCTCGAAGCGGATCGCGCCGTCCTCGATCCGGATCGGCCGCGCGTCGGCCCTGTCCTCGATGCCGAGCGGCTGGTCGTGGATCTGGACCAGTTCCTCCATCTCGTTCACCGCGCGCTGCAGCTGGTGGACGTACTGGCCGATCTCGCGGAGATAGCCGTGCAGCACCAGATAGGTGGTGAGCACATAGGCGACGTCGCCGGGCGTGGCGCGGCCGTGCCACCACAGCCACAGCGCGGTGCCCGTCATCGCCGCGCGCACCGTCCAGAGCAAGGCGAGCTGGCCGGTGCCCGCATAGGTGAACAGCATCCAGGTCCGCCGCGTCCGCCGGCTCCATTTGGCGATGGTCCGCGCCAGCCGCTCCTCCTCGCGCGTCTCGGCGCCGAAGGCCTTGACCACGGCGTTGGTGCCGATCGCATCGGCCAGCACGCCGCCGATCTTGGTGTCCCACTGGTTGGAGAGGCGCGAGGCGGGCGCGATCACCCGCATCGACAATGTCACGGTCAGCGCGATGTAGGCGATCGCGCCCACGCCCATGACGAGGCCCATGATCGGCCAGTGCCAGCCGAGCAGGGCGACCGTGCCGAGCAGGACCACCAGCGCCGGCAGCAACATCAGCAGCAAGGTGTCGTCGAGCGTGTCGAGCGCCCACATGCCGCGCGTGATCTTGCGCACCGTCGATCCCGAAAAGGCATTGGCGTGCCAGTCGGTCGAAAAGCGCTGGATGCGATGGAACGCCTCGTCGGCGATGTCGCGCATGATCCGGAGCGTCAGCGGCACGATCGCCCACCAGGAGACATGGCGCAGCACCACCATCGCCGCGCCCAGCGCGACGATCGCGCCGAAGGCGGCGAGCGCGGCGTCGTGCCCGGCGGCGCCGTGCCCGAGCGCATCGACGAGATGGCCGACATAGAGCGGCACGAAGATCTCGGTGACGGTGGCGCAACTCTGGCCGATCGCGACGGCGGCGGCCAGCCACCAGCGGCGCTGCCAGTGGCGGACGGTGAAAGCGAGGACGATGCGGAGCACCTGCGCGCCGTCGCGGGATTGGGGTTTGCTCATGATGGATATGGCCCGGCCGGGCCCCCTTATGTCGTCAGCGGGAAGAATGGCGGCGGAGCGTGTCCGCCGGCAGGCTCAGGCGAGCCCGGTGCCCGTGCGCGGGCGGCGCTTGCGCGATACGATCATCGAGGGCCTCCCTTGCTCATGCTGGAACGATGCGCGGCGCATAGCAGGTTGGACCGAACGAGGCCAGCCGGGACGCGAAGTCGAGCATTATCCGTTCGCCCTGGGCCTGTCGAAGCCTGTCCCGAGCGCCTGCCTTGGCAGGCGGTCGAAAGCGCAGCCCGAACGGACGGGAATGGCCGGAGCAAACCCTTGATGTTAACGCATTCGCCCCGATGTCTCTCCCTGGCACGCGACTTGCCGAGCTTGTCGCCGGGTGCTAGCACCGCCGATGGGCGCGATTTCCAAGCGCCCCATGCCGGCGCCGCTTCGGGCGGCCGGTGATTAGGTTGACGTCGCACATGTCGCATTTCCTTTCCCGCACCGATCGCTTCGAGAGCGACGCGGCTGCGCGGAATGGTCGCCAGGCCCTGCGAGCCCGGCATGCGTGTGGGACGGCCACGCACCACGCTGTTTCTTATCCTGCGATCCCCGTGCGCCCGGCGCCGGCAGGATCGCTTTTCCACATGACCTTATCGGCGCACCCGCTGCCGCCTCATATCGGCGGCCGGCGCGCCCGGAGAATATTCAATGACGATGCGCATGCTGATCGACGCGCGCCACCCGGAAGAGACCCGGGTCGCGGTCGCCAAGGGTAACCGGATCGAGGAATTCGATTTCGAGAGCGCCGAGCGCAGGCAGCTCAAGGGCAATATCTATCTCGCCAAGGTGACGCGCGTGGAGCCCTCGCTCCAGGCCGCCTTCGTCGAGTTCGGCGGCAACCGCCACGGCTTCCTGGCCTTCTCGGAAATCCACCCGGATTATTACCAGATCCCCAAGGAGGATCGCGACGCGCTGCTGCGCGAGGAGCAGGAAGAGGCCGAGGCGCTCGCCGCCGAGGACGACGATCATTATGACGACGATCAGGACGAGGCGGAGTCCGACGGCGAGCGCGCCGAGGCGTCCGACCATGAGATCGATGTCGAATCGATCGAGCGGCTCGACGATGACGGCGGCAACGAGGAGGCCGACGCCGCCGAGGATCATCCGCACGAGGAAGGCGAGGAGGGCGCCGCGCCGCGCCGTTCGCGCTCGGCCGGCCGTGGCGACGGCGACCATGTCGAGGCGCTGCGCAAGCGCCGCCAGAATCTCCGCCGCCGCTACAAGATCCAGGACGTGATCCGCCGGCGCCAGGTGTTGCTGGTGCAGGTCGTCAAGGAGGAGCGCGGCAACAAGGGCGCCGCCCTCACCACCTATCTGTCGCTCGCCGGCCGCTATTGCGTGCTGATGCCGAACACGTCGCATGGCGGCGGCATCTCGCGGAAGATCAGCAACGCCGCCGATCGCAAGCGCCTCAAGTCGATCATGACGGAGATGAAGCTGCCCCGTACCATGGGCTGCATCGTCCGCACCGCCGGCCTCAGCCGCACCAAGGTCGAGATCAAGCGCGACTTCGACTATCTCGCGCGCCTGTGGGACGGCATTCGCGACGAGACGCTGAAATCCGAGGCGCCGGCGCTGATCTACGAGGACAGCAACCTCATCAAGCGCGCGATCCGCGACATCTACACGCGCGAGATCGACGAGGTGATCGTGGAGGGCGAGGAAGGCTATCGCACCTCGCGCGATTACATGAAGCTGCTGATGCCGAGCCACGCCAAGAAGATCCGGCCCTATGTCGATCCGGTGCCGCTGTTCCAGCGCTTCGGCGTCGAGGACCAGCTCACCGCGATGTACCAGCCGGTCGTGCAGCTCAAGTCCGGCGGCTATCTGGTGATCAACCCGACCGAGGCGCTCGTCTCGATCGACATCAACTCGGGCCGCTCGACGCGCGAACATAATATCGAGCAGACCGCCACCGCGACCAATCTGGAAGCGGCGCACGAGATCGCCCGCCAGCTGCGCCTGCGCGACATGGCCGGCCTCGTCGTCATCGACTTCATCGACATGGAGAACGGATCGAACATCCGGAAGGTCGAGAAGACGATGAAGGAGGCG
>Ga0105239_10000155_pt1 | contig 98415 bp, 84 predicted proteins | sample KBSC44metaG_FD_92761 | JGI IMG/M metagenome (GOLD analysis project Ga0105239, IMG submission 92761) | Corn rhizosphere microbial communities from Kellogg Biological Station, Michigan, USA - KBS C4-4 metaG | ecosystem: Host-associated > Plants > Roots > Rhizosphere > Soil | place: Michigan, USA... | reverse complement strand
GGTTGGCAGCCCCAGGATCGGAAAGATGCGTTCGCAAAGCCCCTTCACATAATAAAAGTCGGTCTCCTTTCCTTTTCCTTTCCAGGAACCATCCTCCAACATCCCGGTCAGATACAGGCAGAGATGGTTGGTCTCCCGGTACTCGCCCACCTTTGCCGTATGATAGGTCTTGCCGAATTCGAAAAAGCGCAATTGTCCATTCTTGCGGTTGAGGTTGAAACCGATGGATTCCAACCCGGTCTCTAGCAAGGATGGCCGCAGAACATTCAGCTCCGCGGTAAGGTTATTGATCATCCTGACCGTCGTGGCCAACTCCTGCTCGCTGAAATACGCGCTGTTCGTTATCGAGTTGGTCAGGATCTCGTTGAACCCCTGCCCCACCAGGTAATGCGCCACCGCCGATCGCCAGCCCGCCTGCGAACCGTCTGCTTCCACGGATGGGGAGATCGAGATCGCAGCGGGAATGTCGATGTTGTCCAGTCCGTCGATCCGCATGATCTCCTCCACCAGGTCGGCAGGCAGATGGATATCCGGCTTGTGCCAAGGTACGGCTACGACGATATCATCGATCCCTTCCTTTATAATTTCGAAGCCGAGCGAAAGCAGGATGCCTTTCACGGTATCGGGGTGATAGCTTTTCCCGCTCAGCTTTTTCAGATAATGGTACTTCAGGCTGACCTGCTCTTTCTCCGCAGGGCTTGGATAGACGTCGACGATCCCGGAGGCGATCTCGCCGCCTGCAAGATCTTTGATCAGCAGGGCCGCTCTTTTAAGCGCATTTACCGTGCCGGAAATATCCATGCCTTTTTCGAAATGTGTCGCGGCGTCCGTGCGCAGCCCATGCCGGAACGAGGTCTTGCGGATATCCGTCGGGTTGAACCACGCGCTTTCCAGGAAGATGTCGCGGGTATTGTCGCTGATGCCGCTGTGCAGGCCGCCAAAGACCCCTGCGATGGCCATCCCTTCCTCCGCATTGCAGATGACGAGGTCTTCCGCCGATAGTTTTCGCTCTTTTTCGTCGAGGGTCACAAAGGGGGTGCCCTCCGGCAGATTCTTTACGATGATCTGCCGGCCCTTGATCGCGTTGAGATCAAAGGCATGCAGCGGTTGTCCCAGCTCGTGCAATATGAAATTGGTGATATCCACGATATTGTTGATGCTCCGGATACCGATCGCTTTCAGCCGGTCCTTCATCCACTGCGGCGATTCCCGGATCGTGATACCTTTCATCGTCAATCCCGAATAGCGGCCGCAGGCTTGTGTATTCAGGATGCTGACAGCCACGGGGCTGTCGTTATTGTCGGCTTTAAAGGCAAGGACCGACGGCATTTTGGGCCGGTATTCCTTGTTCTCATGATGGGAAAGCCAGGCGCAGACATCCCGCGCGACACCCCAATGGCTCATCGCATCCATATGATTGGGCGTAAGCCCGATCTCTATCAGGTGATCCGAATAGGGGTGGAACCAGTCGGCCGCCGGTGTTCCCGGCCGGGAGTCGGCCGGCAGGACGATAATGCCCTCATGGCTTCCCCCCAGCCCGATCTCATCCTCGGCGCAGATCATCCCATGGCTTTCCACGCCGCAGATCCTGGCGATCTTCAGCGTGACCGGCTCCCCTTTGACCGGGTAGATGGTCGTACCCGGAACGGCGACGATGACCTTTTGCCCGGCGGCGACATTTGATGCCCCGCAGACGATGGAAAGAGGCTCGGCCCCCCCGATATTGACCTTTGTAAGCTTCAGTTTGTCTGCATTGGGATGCGGCTCACACTCCAGCACTTCGCCGATGACCAGCCCTTTTAAGCCGCCTTTTACCGATTCGTAGGCCTCCAGGTGTTCGACTTCGAGTCCAATAGAGGTCAGGATCTTCGAAAGCCGCTCCGGTTCGATCGCCACCGGCAGGTAATCACAAAGCCAATTGTAACTTATTGTCATGATGGGGCCAAAGGTAGAATATTTGGCAAAGTTTTTCGTTTGATATGATAATCAAATGTTAATACTCCTGTATATTATTAACTTTGCAGGGACCCCCAAGTCCTATACTTAACCTAAAATGTTGATCTATGAATAAGCATCTTCTCCTCCTGGGGGCTATTGCCCTTAGCCTTAGCGCCTGCGGACCGGTTTATGTGGTGCACCAGGACCCTCCGCCCCCTCCCCCGGCACCCGTCGCCGCCCCGGCGCCGGAAGACGTCACATACCAGGCCTTTTATGATCAGTTGAGCCCTTACGGCCAGTGGATCGAAATGCCCGATTACGGATATGTATGGATGCCGGATGCCGGCCCCGATTTTAAACCTTATTCGAGCAACGGTCACTGGGTGTATACTGATGAAGGCTGGGCCTGGGATTCCGGCTACCCCTGGGGTTGGGCTACCTTCCACTACGGCCGCTGGTTCTTCCAGGACGGTTATGGCTGGATGTGGATGCCAGGTAATGAGTGGGCTCCCGCCTGGGTGCAATGGCGAAACAGCGATGAATACTACGGCTGGGCCCCCCTGGGTCCCAATATCAGCTATAGCGTAGCGGTCGGCGGCGGCTATACCCCACCGCCACACTACTGGTGTTTTGTTCCTCACCAGTATGTCGGCAGCCCGCAGATCAACAACTATTATGTCCGGGAGACCAACAACGTCACGATCATCAACCGGACCACCATCATCAACAATACGACGGTGATCAATAACAACGGCCGGAACCATCATTTTGGCGGTCCCGATCCCAACGATGTGGGCCGCTTTAGCGGTCGCCCCATCCGCCCCACCGTTATCAGGGATACCCGTAACCCCGGCGACCGCGGTAACGGTAATGATTTTGCCGTCTATCGCCCCCGCATAAATGCAGCACCCGGCGGCGATAACCGCCCCGGCGCCGGTCGCCCCGCCCCTTCCCGGTTCCAGTCTCTGGACAACGCCCGGCCCGTGAACCGGAACAGCTATGGCAACAACAACGGCAACCACAACGGCTGGGATAACAATAATGGGAACAACGGCAACAACGGAAACCACAATGGCTGGAACAATCAACCGACCCGGACCACCCCCGGCTATTCCAACAACCCCGGTAACCAGCCGGTCAATAATCCGCCGGTAAACAACAATCCCTACACCCGGCCCGGCGCCCAACAGCCTGTGAGCAACCCGCCGGCCAACCGCCCCAACTGGGCTCAACCGGCCAACAATCCCCCGACCAACAATCCCCCGGCCAACAATACTCCGGTAAACAACCCGCCGGCCAATAACCCCCCCGCGCACAACCGCCCCAACTGGAATCAGCCCAACGGTAATTCCCCGGCGAACAATAACGCGAACCCCTATGTCCGTCCCGGCGCCCAACCGGCTAACAATCCGCCGGTAAACAACCCGCCGGCCGTCGGTCAGCCTGCGAACAATCCGCCGGCCAATAACCCGCCGGCGAGAAACCCGGGCTTTAACCGCGGCGGGAACAACCCGGCCCAGGCTCAGCAAAACCAGGCCAGACCGGCAGGTTTTCAGCAGAATAATAACAGGAACGCGAATACGATCCCTGCCCCGAAACCGGTGGCCAATTCGCCCAAGCCCACGCCGCCAGAGCATAATACGCCGCCGCAACAAAGAAGGGACGATCAGCGAAGGGACAACCGGCCCTGAGACCGATCTCTATAACCCGCACTATATCTGGATCGGCCGGCAGATGAACCATCTGCCGGCCGTCCAAATTTCCCTCAAAGGGCATTCTGTGGTTTCACCCTGCTGACAAAATATTTCCCCGTAAATCTTTCTGCACACAGGGTGTGTATTTTAACTCCGCCGGGACTGAAAACTTTTTTAAATTGTGGAAAGACCGCGAACTCCTGTGTATAAGCGGCGGAAGCATGTGGATATCCCTGTGGATTTTGAAGGGATAAAGAAAGAAAAAGAAAAATTGCTTCCAACGAATTCAGGAGTTCTATATTCGCCCTCCTGACTCGCCGGGTAACATTCTGTTCATCTTGTCGTAACAATTCCTTAATGATCAAGAGCGCAAAGAACAGGCCTCGCCAGAGAAGGGCAATAGCGGCTGGACACCCTATTTCTTAAAAATTTTTATTCTGGACGGTTTCTATGGATCTTACTAACCTTAATCTCAATAAGGACCGCAGCAAAATGAGGCGCAAGCCTCCTGTGGACCTCAGCACCATGGTCTACGGCAAGGTGCCTCCCCAGGCCAAAGAATTGGAGGAGGCCGTACTCGGCGCTATTATGCTGGAAAAGAGCGCGTTCGATACAGTGGTGGAGATCCTTAAACCGGAATGTTTTTACCTGGAAGGCCACCAGCGCATTTACCGGGCGATGCAGGGCCTGGCCCAGAAAAGCCAGCCGATCGATATCCTCACCGTCGTCGAAGAACTAAAGACCCGGCAGGAGCTGGAAATGGTGGGTGGCCCGTATTTCGTGACCAAGCTGACCAATGCCGTCGTCTCCTCCGCCAACATCGAAACCCACGCCCGGATCATCCTTCAGAAATTCATCCAGCGCGAACTGATCCGCATCAGCGGTGAGATCATCGGGGACGCTTACGAGGACAGCACCGATGTGTTCGACCTGCTCGACGATGCCGAAAGCAAGCTGTTCGAGATCACCAATAATCACCTCCGCAAGAACTTCGACAGCATCGATAGCGTGCTGGTCAAGACCATCCAGCGGATCGAGGACCTTCGCCACAAACAGGATCAGATCACCGGGGTACCCAGCGGGTTCGCATCACTGGACAAGATCACCTATGGCTGGCAGACAACCGACCTCATCATCCTTGCCGCCCGCCCGGCAGTTGGTAAAACGGCGTTTGCCCTCAACCTGGCACGGAATGCGGCCCTGAACCCCACGAAACCTACGGCCGTGGCCTTCTTTAGCCTTGAAATGAGCTCGGCGCAGCTTGTTCAACGTATCTTAAGCGCCGAATCGGAGATCTTCATGGAAAAGATCGCCCGCGGCCGGCTGGAAGAGCATGAGATGAAACAACTGTACAAGAAAGGGATCGACCGGCTGGCAAAGGCCCCGATCTTTATCGATGATACCCCCGCCCTGAACATCTTCGAGCTTCGCGCGAAATGCCGCCGGCTCAAGAACAAGCACAATGTCGGGTTTATCATCATCGACTACCTTCAGCTGATGAGTGGTGGCGGGGACAACAAGAACGGCAACCGCGAACAGGAGATCAGCCAGATCTCCCGCGCCCTGAAGGGGCTCGCAAAGGAGCTGCAGGTACCCATCATTGCCCTGTCCCAGTTGTCCCGTGCGGTCGAGTCCCGCAAAGAAGGAGAGAAGATACCGCAGCTGAGCGACCTTCGGGAGTCCGGCGCCATCGAACAGGATGCGGACATGGTTATGTTCCTCTATCGCCCCGAATACTATGGTATCACCGCCAATGAGATGGGAGAAAGCAACAAGGGCGAGACCCACGTCAAGATCGCCAAGCACCGTAACGGTTCCCTCGATACGGTAAAACTCCGGGCGTTGCTCCATATCCAGAAGTTCACCGAATATGGCGAAGATGATTTCGGCGGTATCGGCATGCCTTCCGGCGGCAGCTGGAAACCCGTGCAGGGCGGAGATGATAACGGTGCAAAACTGTATATCCAGGCCGGTAGCCGCATGAAGGATGTGCCGATGGACGACGATGATGCGCCGTTCTGAAATGTCTGACCTTCGGTCGCACCGCCAGCGGCGGTTTTAAGAGTCTGAGGTTCGCTAGTTCAATAGCAAAATAAACAGCCCCCTGCAAAGGGGCTTTTATTTTTCTACCTTTGCGCGTATTAATTATGCTCCCTTATTTTTTTGACTCCTCGGCCGGTGCGGCCGGCGATGAACTGGTTTTGGATGAGGACAATTCACGTCACGTCGTCCAGGTGCTCCGCATGAGGGCGGGCGATAAGCTCCGCCTCACGGATGGCAAAGGCGTCCTGTTCACCGCTGCCATCCTCGACGACCACAAGAAGAAATGCCGTGTCGGAATCACTTCTGTTGAACATACCCCACCCCGGGAAAAGAGCGTCACTATCGCCATCTCGCCGCTGAAAAACGCTTCGAGGCTGGAATGGTTCCTTGAAAAGGCTACGGAGATCGGCGTTACCGCCATCATTCCCCTTTTAGCCGAACGTACTGAACGCCAGCACACCCGGCCCGACCGCTGGCAGAACATCCTGGTGAGCGCCTTGCTCCAATCCCAGCAAACCTGGCTGCCCGAACTGCCTGAGCCGGTGTCCTTCCCAACGCTCATCGCCTCGGCAAACGCGGAGCAACGCCTGATCGCTCATTGTCTTGAAGCCCCCCGGCCAACCCAAAGCCTTGCCGGCCTTGCACGGAAGCAGCCGGCGGCCTCCACGCTGATCCTGATCGGACCGGAAGGAGATTTCTCTCAAAAAGAAGTGGAATTAGCGTTTGCCGGAGGATTTATCCCGGTGACCCTGGGGGACAACCGCCTGCGGACAGAGACAGCTGGAGTAGTAGCGGCCACGCTATTGTGTATCGATTGACCATTCACCGGCATCCCGGTCGAACAGGGAACACCCAAGACATCCATCTAGTGCCAGGCGGCAACAGACTGCATGACCAATCTGTTGGCCGTCTGGGCTTACTGAAGTGTATATAGCGCCGTAAAAGTAGGATTATTTCTGGTATTTCCACATCCTCGACTTCCCTTCCAACAGCCATTCTACGGTAGTGGCTATGCGCTTCTCCCGCGTGGCGTCCGTTTTCGCTTCCGTGATCCACTCGATATATTCCCGGCGATGGGAAGGGGAGAAGCCCTCGAACGTGGCCTGCGCCTTCTTATTCTTCTTCAGGGCCGCCGCCAGCCCGGGCGGCACCGGCAGCTCCGGCTTCGGCGCCTTTTTTGCGACCGGCTTCTTTACCCCCTTCTCGATAAGCGCAGCCGCCTCCTTGATATACGCCGTCATGGCCTTATCGCCAGGGAGGTCCTTGAGGGACGTGATCCGGTCGAAATTTCCCATAGCGCCCCGGTCTTTCACCTGTAGCTTGTCGTTCGCGTCCTTCATCTGCGCCGCATTCCAGAATCCAAAGCTGCAATGTGCCTTGAACGCGGCCATGTTGCAAAGGATAGAGCCGTTGTATTCGAAGAAGGGCATCCCCCATTTCACCGTTTCGGTTGCGGTAGGACAGGACGAATGCACCAGTTCGCGCAAATGGGTCAGGATGGGCTTGGCAAAATCGGCTGACTTTGCGATATAGGCATCGATGCGTTTGTCGGTGGCAGGCATGGAAATATATTTACTTCTAATATATCTTATTTCCCGGACTTTTTCTGCTGCGCCTTTTTCCGCGCCTTTGTGTTCAGCAACTCGACCCCAAAGGCAAAGACCATCGAAAAATAGATATACCCCTTGTCGATATGGGAGTGATGGATGGGCTCCAGTCCTTCGAACAGCAGGCTGAAACCCACCATGATCAAAAAGGACAGCGCCAGTATCTTCAGCGTAGGCCGGCTGTTGATGAAATTGGCGATGGTCTGGGAGAAAAAGAACATGATGATCATCGCCAGGATCACCGCCGCGATCATCACGATCACCTGCTGCGCCAGTCCTACGGCCGTGATGATGCTGTCAAAGGAGAACACGGTATCCACCAGGATCAGCTGGGTCATGATCGCGCCAAAGCTCTGCCCGGCGCCTTCCTTGACGGCGGCAGCCTCTTCATGATCGCCCTCCAGCTTCTCGTGGATCTCCTGCACGGTCTTGAACAGCAGGAATAGACCGCCGGCGATCAGGATCAGGTGCCGGATGCTGAACCCCCAGCTCCCGATGGAGAAGAGCACCTTGTTCCCGTTGGTTACCAGCCAGCCCAGGCCCATCAGGAGCCCGCTCCGGACAAGGATGCCGGCGATCATCCAGATCCGTCGCGCCGCCAGGTGCCGGGCGGCGGGCAGCCGGTCGATCAAAATAGATACGAAGATGACATTGTCGATGCCAAGTACGATTTCCAGCAGGCATAGGGTAAAAAGACTGATCAGCGAGTCGAAACTGAATAGAGCTTGCATTCAAGGTCAATTATGAGGGGACGAAAATAGGGATTTGGAACGAATATGGCGCGGGCCCCACTGCCAATCAGGCTTTCCAAAATTAATCCCTACTTTTATCGCAGGATAAAATATGAAAAAATACTTTTTGCTCTTCACTCCGCCGATCGTCGTCGTAGCCTGTAAAAGAATCGCCCATACGCTCCGTCAGATCAAGCTAAGAGCAAACCGACCCGAAATAAACAACTATAACGATGATTCATTGACCGAAATGGTCGTAAAAAAGAACTCCATTTTCAGGGATGAATTAAAGAAGAACAAAACGATCGACCTAACCGCCATCCGGACCGTACTAGGGGTTTGTATCGCCGGCCTGGAAAGTTCCGGTAGAACGATCAACGTTTTGGACCTGGGCGGCGGAGGCGGCTTTCATTATTTTATCGCCAGATCGGTCCTGCCCGGGGATCTGCACGTCAATTGGCATGTTGTCGAGACGGAGAGCATGGTCAGGTCAGCGGGGATATTGGCAAATGAAGAACTGAAATTCTTCTCCTCCATCCATGGAGCCTCGAAGGGGATCGAACAATTTGATATTCTATTTGCAAGCAGCTCATTTCAGTATTTTAGCGATCAAACGGAATTGATCGATCAGCTGTTGACAATGCAGTCGAAAGCCATTTATGTTACACGGACACCCTTTTCTTCTTCTGAACCGGTGGTCGGAGAGAAACAGGTCTCGCTTTTTTCGGCAAATGGACCCGGACCTTTGCCGGATGGTTATCAGGATAAGCTGATCGAATATCCGATCTATATCATGAGGTTGAACGAGTTTATCCAGCGGTTTAGTGATCGTTACGACATACGATTCAAGGTCAGGGAAGAAACCGCCGGATTTACCATCAATGGCAGAAGCTATGATAACTACGGCATCTATTTTACTCTGAAAGAACAGCCGGCTGCATTTCCCGGCAGATCCGATTCACAATGAATGGACCTTCATAAATAAAGCCGGTCCACACCTGTACCAGTGCGGCCCCCGCAGCCAGTTTTTCCCGCGCATCCGCCGCCGTGAAAATACCCCCCGACGCAATCACCGGGACGCCCCCACCAGAGCGCTCGACGACATACCGCACCACCTCCGTGGCCCGCTCGCGTAGCGGCGCGCCGCTGAGCCCGCCGGCGCCAATGGCCTCCAGCCGCTCGGCCGGCGTCAGCAGCCCTTCGCGACTAATGGTCGTATTGGTGGCTACCAACCCATCGAGCCCGATCTCCAGCGCCAACGCGGCCACATCGTCCAGCTGTGCATCATTCAGGTCCGGCGCGATCTTCAGCAGCAACGGCCGCCGTAGTGCGCCCGCGGCAACAAACTCAGCCCGCACCCCTTGCAGCTGCGTCAGGATCTGGCGCAACGCATCCTTTTCCTGTAAGGCCCGAAGACCCGGAGTGTTCGGCGAGCTCACGTTCACCACGAAATAATCGACATAGTCGTACAGCGCGCGAAAACAGATGTCATAATCCTTCCAGGCCTCCTCATTCGGCGTCACCTTGTTCTTCCCGATATTGCCACCGACGATCAGCCTTGAACCCGCGGCCCGTCGCCTGCCGCGCCAGGCGCGGAGCCGCGCGGCGATCACTTCCACCCCCTCATTATTGAACCCCATCCGGTTGATCAACGCCTGGTCCTGCGGCAACCGGAACAACCGCGGCAGTTCATTGCCTGCCTGCGGCTTCGGCGTCACCGTCCCGATCTCCACAAAACCAAACCCCAATGCTTCCAGTTCCCGCAGATAAAGCGCATTCTTGTCAAAGCCTGCCCCCAACCCCACGGGGTTGGAAAAGGGAAGACCCAAAACCGTCCTCGCCAGAGTGCTGCCTCCCGCAGCCGCATTCCCCGCCCCTTCCGGCCGGCAACCCCAGGCCACCAGCCGCCGCATCACCCCCCAACTGCACAACATCTTTAGCGCTTTCATGGAAAAATGATGGACTTCCTCAGCGGGAAAAAAGAACAACAAAGTGCGCAGCATCTTATACATGGCCGCGAAGATACGCATCCGCGAAAATTTCTTATCTTTGAACAGGACAGTTGCATAAACAACTAAAAAAGAAAAGTATGCAGGACGCCTATATAGTCGCCGGTTACCGAACCGCGGTCGGCAAATCGAAAAGAGGAAAATTCCGTTTCTATCGCCCCGATGATCTGGCCATCGATGTCATCAAAGGCCTTTTGGCCTCCGTACCCTCGCTCGACCCCAAACGCGTCGACGACGTCATCGTCGGCAACGCCGTCCCCGAAGCGGAACAGGGACTCCAGGTGGGCCGCATTATCGCCGCCCGCGCCGTAGGGATCCACGCCCCCGGCGTCACCGTCAACCGCTACTGCGCCAGCGGCCTCGAGACGATCGCCATGGCTACCGCCAAGATCCGCTCCGGCATGGCCGACTGTATCATCGCCGGCGGCACTGAAAGCATGACCATGGTCCCGCAGGCCGGTTGGAAAACGGTACCCGCCTATTCCATCGCCTCCGAAGAGCCCGACTATTACCTGAATATGGGCCTCACCGCCGAGGCCGTGGCAAAAGAGTTTTCGGTCAGCCGGGAAGACCAGGACAAATTCTCTTACGAATCCCATCAAAAAGCGATAAACGCCATCGAAAAAGGCTATTTCAAACCCGGGATCCTCCCGATGACGGTCGAAGAAGTGTACGTCGACGAAAAGGGCAAACGCCAGAAACGCAGCTTCACCGTCGATACCGACGAAGGACCCCGCGCAGACACCTCCCTGGATGCGCTGGCAAAATTGAAGCCCGTCTTCGCCGCCGGCGGCTGTATCACCGCAGGCAACTCCTCGCAGACCAGCGATGGGGCGGCATTCGTCGTCGTGATGGGCGAGAAGATGATGAACGAGCTGGACCTGAAACCCCTTGCCCGGCTGGTCGCCTGCGCCAGCGCCGGAGTGCACCCCCGAATCATGGGCATCGGACCGGTCGAAGCCGTACCCAAAGTGCTTCGTCAGGCCGGGATGACTCTCGGTAACATCGAGCTGGTCGAACTGAATGAAGCCTTCGCATCCCAATCGATTGCAGTCATCAGGGAACTGGGTATTGACCCGTCAATTGTCAACATCAATGGCGGAGCCATCGCCCTCGGTCATCCGCTGGGGTGCACGGGGTGCAAGCTCACCGTCCAGCTCATCCACGAAATGAAAAGACTAAAGAAGAAATACGGTATTGTGACGGCCTGTGTCGGCGGCGGCCAGGGGATAGCAGGTATTATAGAAAATCTTAATTAATAGCCGATTGACGACAAAAACCGCGACAAAAACCGATCGAAACCGGGTTAAAACACCGTTTTAGGGGTCATAAACCCACTCATTTTTCGGAAAGCCTTCGAACAGAAGGCTTTTTAATTTACTCATATCATAAATAGTTTTAACTTGCTTTGTAGTTGAAATACTTACGGAATCTACTAAAATACAATGATTCGAGTTTTTATTACCGATGATCATGAAATCTACCTGGAAGGATTAGCCCTGTTATTGGGTAAGCAAGAAGGCATCGAAGTGATTGGCACCGCGGCATCGGGTAAAGAACTCCTTGATCAGGTACGCGATCTGCAGGCTGACGTCCTTTTGCTGGATGTGTATTTGCCCGACCTGGGAGAAGAAGAGATCCTTCAGCAGATCAGGGCCTCCCGGCCTGAGCTTCGGATCATCTATCTTACCCTGCTCCGCGGCACCCGCTATATCCACAAACTGTCGAAATACAATATCCAGGGCTATGTGCTCAAGAATGCTTCCCTGGATGAACTGCTGCTGGCGATGAAGACCGTGCAGGACGGCGGCAGCTATTTCAGCAAAGACATCCACATCGGCGACCGCGATGAAGATTTCCGTAACACGATAACCATTGAAGACAAACAGATCGATGAGATCCTCTCCCGCCGGGAACTCGAGGTCCTTCGCCTGATCTGCAAGGAATACAGCAACGCGGAGATCGCCGACAAGCTTTTCCTCAGTGTCAGTACGGTAGAGACCCACCGCAAGAACCTCATCGCGAAACTGGGGGTCAACAATACCGTCGGCCTGGTAAAATTCGCCCTTCGAAACAACCTGATCGACTAACGCTTACCCACCGATCGGCGGACTCGCCGGTCATTGCGCTACCACGGAAAGATAACTATCTTGTCACCGAATGAATGATCTCATTACGTGAAGCTTTTATCTTTCTTGTTCCTGCTGTTGATCGGCCCGGCCCTGTCCGCACAGGTGGATACGGCTGCCCTCATCCGGACCTACTATCGCGCCGCTCACCTGAGCAATGCCGATTCGGTAAAATATTACGCCGACTCCATCAAAAATTGCTATCCCCACGGGGGAAATGACGATGTCAATATCATGGTTTTGCGGCTGTACGGTTGGCATTACGAGAACAAGGGAGATTTCACAAACGCACTCAATTACTATTACCGGGGGCTGGACTCCGCCCGCAAGCACGGTTTCGTAGGCCGCCAGACGGAACTGCTGACCGATCTCGCCGCGGTCTATACCTCGGACATGAAGCAGCCTTATAAAGCAAAAGAAATATACCAGGAATGTGTCCGCCTGAATACCCAGTTGGGCGATGCTCACTCGTTGATCGCCAACTATGCCAACCTCGGCGCCATCTACAACAATCTAAAACTCTATGACAGCGCCCTTTACTTTTTAAAGGAAGGCCTGCGCATCGGCAGGCCGTTGGAAGCGCAGGGTAAGGAAAACCTCTTCGAGATATATAATAACCTGGGTAACAGCTACTACTTTCTGAAGCAGTACGATGAATCCATTACCTGGTTCCGCACCAATTACGACAACGATCTGAAAAACCGGGGCCCGGACCGCTTGGTCAATCTCTGGTTCGATGCGCTGAACATGGCCGATTCCTACACCCAAAAGGCCAGCTTCGATTCCGCCGCCAAATATGCGGAACTATCCCTGCAGCTCGCCCGCCAGCAGGGATCCCGCAGCAAACAGTCCGACAGCTACCAGATCCTCGCTGCCCTGGCTCAACGCCGCGGTGATTACCGGAAGGCCTGGGAATATCAACGCAGCTGGTACACCCTCGACACCGCCCTCGTGAATGCCGAGACCTATAAATCCATCGCCGAGCTGGAACAGAAATACGAGGCCCGCAAAAAGGAGAACGAAAAACTGCTTCTGAAAGCCGACCTCGATCAGCAGAAATTTCACAACCAGATCATGACGATCCTGGCCGGCTTCCTGCTGATGATCGCCATCGCGGCCGCAACCCTGTTCGTCGTCAAACGCCGGGCCAACCGGCAGCTGCAGACGACCAACGAGCTGATCGTTCGTCAGAACGAACGCCTCTCCGAGCTCAACCACGAAAAGAATTCTCTCATCAGCATCGTTTCGCACGACCTCAGTACCCCTTTTGCAAGCATCAGCATGTGGCAGCAGTTGCTGCAGAACGAGCAGGATAACCTCAGTGTCAGTCAAAAAAAAGCGCTTGACCGCATTGGGCAGGCGACAAAATATGGCGAGAACCTGATCCGCCATATCCTCGACGTGGAAAAGGCGCAGACCAACCAGCACAAGATGCAGCTGGAGAACGTCGACCTGCGCATCTTCGCCGAGAACATCGTCGACGAGTTCGGACGTGCCGCCGCAAAAAAAGAGATCGGGCTGCACCTTGACTGCCCCGACCGGGCCGTTTATTTCCTCAGCGACCGGCAATTGCTGGGGCGGATGCTCGACAATCTTCTGTCCAACGCCATTAAGTACACTTCCAGGGGCCGGAACGTATTCCTCAGCGTCAGCGAAGAAAAAGACGCAGTCAGTATCAAGGTGAGGGATGAAGGCGTCGGTATCCAGCCGGAAGAACTGCCCCATCTGTTCTCCAAGTACAGTAAGATCTCTTCCCGGCCCACCGGCGGGGAGTCGTCCACGGGCCTCGGCCTGGCCATCGTAAAGCGCATCTGCGAGGAGCTGAACGGCCAGATATCCTGCGAAAGCGCACCCGGAATAGGCTCGGTTTTTACCGTTGTTTTGAAAAAATAACGTCTGTTTAGCAAGTTTCCCCCCTGATAAGTAGTAGACATGGCCTAAATTTGAAACCCTGTAGCAAAAGGCTCCCTCGATTATAACCAGTTCAGGATCATGAATCGACTACTACTCGGCATCTTTTTTTCACTGTCCGTTCTCGCCTGTTATCCGGCCCGCGCCGCCGACCCCGGCACCGGTTCCCTTTCGGGCCGCGTCACCGACAAGAACGGTGGGGGACTGTCCGGCGCCACCGTCTATATCCCCGATCTTAAATTGGGCATCGTGGCCGATACCTCGGGCTATTACCGCTTCAGCTCGCTGCCTTCGGGAAAATATCTGATCGAGGTGCATTCCATCGGCTTCAAGACCACGACGAAAACGGTCACGGTCAGCGGTCCGGTCAACCAGGACTTTATCCTTACCGATGCCTATGTCGAGGAAAGCGCCGTCGTCGTCACCGGGCTTTCGAAAGCGACTCAGATCAAACGCAACCCCGTTCCCATCGTAGCCATCTCCCACGACTACCTCGCGACCAATATCAGCACAAACGCCATCGATGCCATCGCAAAGATCCCTGGGGTCCGGGCGGTCACGACCGGGCCCAACGTCTCCAAACCCTACATCCGCGGCCTCGGCTATAACCGCATCCTCACCCTTTATGACGGCATCCGGCAGGAAGGCCAGCAATGGGGAGATGAACACGGGATCGAAGTGGACCAGTTTGGGATAGATCACGTAGAGGTCATAAAAGGACCGGCCAGTCTCAGCTTTGGCTCCGACGCATTGGCCGGTGTCGTCAACCTGATCCCTACGCAACCTGCCCCGGAAGGAAAGATGATCGGCGACCTCACGCTCGACTACCAGACCAATAATAAGAACATCGGCGGCTCCGCGATGGTGGGCGCGACAAAGAACGGCCTGGAATGGATGGCCCGCCTCTCGCATAAACAAGCCGTCGATTACCAGGACAAGATCGACGGTCGGGTATTCGGGACCGCCTTCAGCGAGACCGACGCCAACGCGTCCCTGGGGCTTCACCGCAAATGGGGATATTCCCACCTGGATTTCGTCCTGTACAACGATCTTCAGGAGATACCCGACGGCGGCAGGGACAGCCTTACCCGGCAGTTCACACGGCAGATCAACGAGGCGGATTCGCCCCGGGAAATAGTGTCCTCACATGATCTCGACAGCTACAAGATCGAAAGGCTTCATCAGCATGTCCAGCATTATCGCATCTACTCCGGGAACAGCTTTACCCTGGGGGAATATGGTCGCCTGCAGGTGAATCTCGGCTTCCAGCGCAGCATCCGGCAGGAGTTCAGCCATCCGGTCCTGTATACCATCCCCGGCCTCGACCTGCAACAAAATACTTACACCTATGATGCCAAATATTTCCTCCCCGAATTCGACAACTGGACTGTCACCGTCGGCATCAACGGGATGTACCAGGTCAACAATACCGACAACGGCACCGAATTCGTGATCCCCTCTTACCATCAGTTCGACATCGGGCCCTTCCTGCTCGCAAAAAAGACCTTCGAAAAGCTCGACGTCGCCGGCGGCATCCGCTTCGACTCGCGCGCGTTCAACAATTATTCGCTTTACACCCGACCCGACCCGGCAACCGGGTTTGACAAAGTCGTCACCGGCGCCGATACTGCCGGAGCCGACCGCCCCTTCTCCGCCTATCGCAAGACCTTTAGCGGCGTCTCCGGCAGCCTGGGGGCCACCTATAATTTCTCCGATAAATTCTCGGTCAAGGCCAATATCGCCCGGGGTTTCCGCGCACCTAACATCGCCGAGATCTCGGCCAACGGTGTCCACCCCGGCACCAACCTGTACCAACTGGGCAACCCGGATTTCAAACCCGAATTCAGCCTTCAGGAAGACCTGGGATTCGTCTTCTCCTCCCGTTATGTAAAAGCAACGCTGGACCTCTTCAACAACGAGATCTCGAATTATATCTATAACCAGAAATTGCAGATGGTGGGCGGGGGTGATTCACTCGATAGATCGAGTGGTTTTCCCTATTTCCGTTACACCGCTTCCAAAGCCCGGCTCTATGGCGGCGAGGCCAGCATCGATATCCATCCGGTCAAGGCGCTCCATTTCGAGAACAGCCTCTCCCTGGTCTATGGCGAAAACAAAGGCTCCCAGCCTAAATCCTTCGGCGACAGCGCAAAATACCTTCCGTTCATTCCTCCGGCGCATGGTATCTCCGAACTTAGATATGAGTTCAGCGACCGGAAAGCTCATATCACGCATGCCTTCGTAAAGGTCCAGCTGGAATATTCCGCGGCGCAGAACCGGGCCTTCATCGCCTATAATACCGAAACACCGACGGCAGGCTATGCGCTCTTCAACGCGGGCGTGGGCGCGGGTTTTACCAATAAGAAAGGGAAGACGATCGTCAATGCCTACCTCATGGGGAACAACTTGTTCGACGTCGCTTATTACGATCACCTGAGCCGGCTGAAGTATTTTTATTTCTCCTCCACGGACACAAATCCCACCCATGGCCTCTACAATATGGGCCGGAATATCAGTTTAAAGCTGGATTTTCCCCTTGATTTCAGTCTCAAGGCAGATAAGAAGGACGCCGATCTATAATAATATGATGAATTATTCGTTAGTATAAGTACTAACCCAATCACATAGCCCGAAAGCCATCCCCAGTAACAACAAGGATGGCTTTCACTTTTTTTCAGCCGGATCCTCATCGTTCTTCAGGTAATAGCTTCCCGTTTCGTAATCGAACTGTTTGGCTTGTGTATTCTTGTAATTGGGATCGAAATGCACAAAGAAATACAGGTAGACCACCCGGCTTAGCCGCATGAGCCAGGGTTGGAGAACGACCAGGAAGACGGCGTTGAGCCCCAGCCAGTAAAAGAAACGGGAGTCTTCGGTAGAGAGACCGATCAACACCCACCACGCGACAAAACTGACCACGGACAAAGCAAAGGAAAGCGCGTAACTCACGTAGCCCGTACCATACCAGAAACCCACCTCCAGCTCGAATCGCTGGCCGCATTCAGGGCATTTCTGCGGCATTTTGAGGGTCTCTTTCAACTTCCAGGGATTAGGCTGGCTGAACATAGGTCCCCGGCGGCAACGCGGGCACTTCAGGGTGAAAAGGCTCCAGAGATAATTTGGTTTTTCTGACGCAGGCATAGGTAAAGGTACCAACTTCCGCGGCAAACCGCCGCAAATGCGGAAGAGCGCTAAACGGTCCACGTCGTCAATCCATGACCCGTGAACTGGTAGGGCTGACAATGACCGCCCAGTCCGGCCAGGACTTCCATGACCCGGTACTTCGCGATGCCCGGACAGTAGAAGGTCATGAACCCACCGCCGCCTGCACCCGAGATCTTCCCACCGGTGGCGCCGGCGGTCCGGGCCCGCTCATAGATCTCGTCGATCAGCGCATTCGAAATACCCTCGGCCATTTTTTGCTTTTGCCGGAAACCGAAATCCAGGATCTCGCCGATCTCATGGATCCTCCCCATCAACAGCGCTTCCTTCATCAGCTGCGCCTGGTGCTTCAGCTGATGCATGGCTTCGATAGACTTCTCTTTCTTGTCGGTGACATTGCGGCTCTGGACCTCGATGATGCGGGCCGACTCCCGGCTGGTGGCGGTGTAATAAAGGAGGAGATTGTTCTCCAGCTCGAAGAGATATTGCTGCTTCACCCGAAGGGGGTTGACGATGACCTTGTCGTCCTTGTAGAATTCCATGTAGTTCACTCCGCCGAAAGTGGCCGCATACTGGTCCTGCCGGCCGCCGGCCATTTTCAGGTCCTGCCGCTCGATATCGTAGGCCAGGTGCGCCATATCGTATTCACCGAGGGGTAACCGCAGCATCTCGGCAAAGGCCCCGATGATCGCCACCACAAGCGTGGAAGAAGTGCCGAGACCGGAACCTGCCGGCGCATCCACGAAGGTGGACAACCGAAACCCACCGCCCGGCCAGCCATACTCCTTCCGGATGCGGTTGTACACTCCTTTCAGGAGGTCGAGCTTGCCGTCGATCGGCAACGACTCACGGTCCGCCCCATCCTCCCATCGCTGATCCTCCTTGCGATCCATCCCCTGGAGGACGATGACCTTGCCTTCCAGCGGTTCGATCGTGGCATGAGCGTAGAGGGAAAGGGTCACATTGAGGATCGCGCCCCCATACAGATCGCAATAAGGGCTCACATCGGTGCCTCCTCCGGCCAATCCGATCCGCAACGGCGCTTTGCTTCGATATATCATAGTAAATGGTTGATCTCGTGTTGTATCCGCCGGTAATCCTCGGGGATGCCGATATCGATAAAATAACGATCCTGCCGGATACCATAGATCCGCCGCGTGTCCAGCACCTTCTCGAGATAGTCCTTCTCGAAGGAGAATTTTGCCGGCAGGTCCTCGTGTAGGAAACGGTCGCGGTCCAGGGCATACACGCCGCCGTTGATCAGCCCTTCGGGATAATATTGCTTCTCCCGGAAAAGCCGCACCCGCTGATCGCTGTCCACCTCGACGACGCCAAACCGGTCGAAATCCTGAAGTGACTTCAGACATAGGCTGCAGTCGGCGTCTTTTTCATGATGAAAAGCAGAGAGGGCGTCGAGTTCGATGTCATAAAAAGTATCTCCGTTGAGGATCAACACCGTCTCCTCCGTAGCCAGCGCGCAGGCCTGCCGGATCGCCCCGCCGGTACCCAGCGGCTCCTCTTCAAGCGATACGCTGTATCCGCCGTCCGGGAATTGGGTCCGGAAGAATTCCTCAAAAGCATCGTGTTTATAGCCCAGCGCAAAAATGAACCGCCGGATGCCCGCCCGCCGGAAATGATCGGTAAGATAAGCGATAAAGGGCTGGCCACCCACCGGCGCCATACACTTGGGCAGATCGGGCACCGCCGGTCGTAACCGGGTGCCCAGCCCCCCGGCCAGGATGATGGCTTCACGGATCATCATGCATTGAAGTATTTGTCTTCCACGAGCTGGCAGATGATATGCCCCAGCAGCATATGCCCCTCCTGGATGCGCGGAGTGTTCGAGGAAGGGATATCGATCAGATGATCACACAATTCTTTCATCTTTCCGCCGCCTTCCCCCGTCATCCCGATCGTCGTGATCCCCTTTTCCCGCGCCGTCTCCAGCGCTTTGAGGATATTGACCGAATTGCCGGAGGTGGACATACCGACAAGGATATCCCCAGGCTTGCCGATGCCCTTGATCAGCCGGGAATAGATAAGATCATAGCTGAAGTCATTGGCCACAGCCGTCAGATAGGAAGTGTTGCAATGCAAAGCCTCCGAAGGCAGGGCATCGCGGTTGATATAGAAACGGCCGGAGAATTCCGCGGCCAGGTGCTGTGCATCCGCCGCGCTTCCGCCGTTGCCGCAGAAGTATAAGTGTTTCCCCGCACGAAAACGATCCACGATAAGGGTGACGATGTCCACAACCACGCCGACCAAACGCTGATCCTGCAATAGGGCGGTCTTTACGGCAAGCGACTCCTTGATGATCTCCTGGACTTTCTGGTTCATGGCTGCAAATATCTGACAAAATCAAAGAATACTCAAAACTGCGGCAAGCCCGTTCATTTGCTGGCGCTCCGCATCACCGACTGCCAGTCGCCGCCGTTGATAACCCTTGAAATACCCGCCTGTCGCAGGGTGTCCGCGGCTTCCCAGCAATGGCTCCCGGTGGCGCAGCAAAGGATCACCGGCTTGTTCAGACCCCGGATCCGATCGATATTGGCCCTGATCCGGTCAACGGGAATATTCAGACTTCGGGGTACATGCCCCTGATCGTATTCATAGGCGGTTCGCAGATCGATCACCACCGCGCCTTCCCGCAAGGCTTGCTTGACTCCGCCTCCGCCGCCGAAAATGTCCGATAGCCAGCTCATAATTTGGGTATTACTGTTTAAGGGTTGACTGCCGCATATTTCCGTTCCCCGATCTGTTGCCGCCACATTGCATAATACAGGCCTTTCTCGGCCAATAGCTCGGAATGGGTTCCCGTCTCGGCCACGACCCCTTTTTCGAGCACATAGATGCGGTCGGCATGCATGATCGTCGATAACCGGTGCGCGATCAGGATCGTGATCTGTTCGCCATCCGCGGAGATCTCCCGGATGGTGCGGGTAATATCCTCCTCCGTCAGCGAATCCAAAGCCGATGTGGCCTCGTCGAAGAGGAGCAGATTGGGCTTTCTCAGCAGGGCCCTGGCTATGGATAGACGCTGTTTCTCCCCGCCGGAAAGTTTCAGACCACCCTCGCCGATCACCGTGTCCATTCCCTTTTCGGCCCGGGCCAGCAAACCCAGGCAGGACGCCTTCCGTAACGCATCATGAAGATCTTCCTCGGTGGCGACGGGGTTAACGAACAGCAGGTTCTCCCGGATCGTACCGGCGAAAAGCTGCGTGTCCTGCGTCACAAACCCGATCTGTCGCCGCAGGTCCTCGAAATTGATAGAGGTCTCGTCAAGCCCGTTGTAGAAAATGCTCCCTTCCTGCGGCCGGTAAAGACCCACCAGCAACTTCATCAGCGTGGTCTTGCCGCTGCCCGACGGACCCACGAACGCGATGGTCTCTCCTTTCTCCACCTCGAAGCTGATATGGTCGATCGCATTATGGCCGGCCGTCTGGTGCCTGAAGACCACATCCTGGAAGGCCAGGTCCTGGATCGGGCCGAGCGTCTGGGGGCGCAGGGGCGGCATTTCCGGCGTCTTCTTCATGAGAACGTCGAAATTATTCAACGAGGCCTCCGCCTCGCGGTAGGTCAGAATGATATTGCCCAGCTCCTGCAAGGGCCCGAAAATGAAGAAGGAGTAGAAGACCATGGTCATGACCTCGCCAAGCGTGAGCCGGTGCCCGAAGACCAGCCAAAGCAGCATGAACATGATACACTGGCGGAGGAAATTGACAAAGGTTCCCTGTACGAAACTGAGCGCGCGGATGCTCTTCACCTTCCTGAGCTCAAGACCCAGGATCTTGAACGTATTCTGATTCAGGCGTTTCACCTCCTGTTCGGTGAGTCCCAGGCTCTTCACCAGCTCGATGTTCCGGAGCGATTCCGTGGTGCTCCCCGCCAGGGCATTGGTCTCCGAGACAATCGTCTTCTGAATGCGCTTGATCTTCCGGCTCAGGACACTGGTCAGAATCGAAAGCAGGATCATCCCGGTCACATAGATCGGCATGATCGACCAGTGCAGTGTGAAGGAATAGACGGAGACAAAAACGACGCCGACAATGATGGTGAAGAGAACATTGACAAAGGCAATGATGAACTTCTCGGTATCGGTGCGCACCTTCGTCAGGATGGAAAGGGTCTCGCCGCTGCGCTGATCTTCGAACTCACTGAACGGCAGGGCCATCGAATGACGAAGACCGTTGGTAAAGATCGTTGCGCCAAATCGCTGGACGATCACATTGCTAAAGTAATCCTGGAAGGCTTTCGCGATCCGCGAGACCATCGCCACGCTGACCTGGATCAGCAGGAAGATAAGGGCATCCCGGATGAATTGCGACTGCGTCCGGACACCGGTGTGGTGCCAGGCCTTGTTTTTATCGAAAAAGCCGGTCTCCCAGGGGTGACCGGCCAGGTTATCCAGCCCCAGCTTGCCCATAAAATAGGGGTCGAGCATGGAAAAGACCTGGTTGATCGAAGCCAGCCCCAAAGCCAGCGCCACCAGCCATCGATAGGGTTTCAGGTATTTGAGGAGTGTTTTCATTTCGCTGCCAAATTTCGTAAAATAACAGTATTCCCGCTATTTTGTTCCCTCCGAACCCTCCTGGCGCAAAGCTTCCCGGAGACAGTCATCCAGCAAACCGGTGATGTGCTCCCAGGAGTAACAGTCTCTGATCTTTTCGTTATTGTTGACGAGAAACCGCTGATATTGCCCTTTGTCCGGTTGCCGGTCGAGGAACGAACTGATATCCGCGGGACCGGAGAAATAAAAGGCGTCCTCTTCCAGAACGCTTCTGTTGAATATATTGTCATGCGCCATGATCAGCGCCTGTGAAGCCATCGCCTCGAGCAGGGACGGATTGGTTCCCCCTACCGAATGCCCATGAAAATAAAGGCGGGAAAAATGCCGGAGATTGTTCAGCGCCGGAAGATCGTAGATAGGGCCCAGGAACAACGTCCGGTGATCGGCATATCTCTCCTTCATCAGCGATCCGAATTTGTTCTTGTGATTCCCGATGAGGATCAGCTTTCTGTCCGATCGCGACGCCTGGTGTCCTTTCAGGATGGTCTCGATATTGTTCTCGGGCTCCATACGGGCGATCAGCATGTCATAGCCGTACGCGCTAAGACCGTAAGACCCCGGTACGGTCGCATCCGGCTCCGTAAAAATCGTGGCGCCATAGGCGATGAATGTCGAGGGCTTTTGGTATTTGCCGGCCAGATAGTCCTGGATGCCCTTCGAATCCGCGATCAGCCGATCGCTGCCGGTGACCGCCCACTTCTCCGCCTTTTTGAGGAACAGCTGGACAGGCCGGGAATATTTGCTTCTCTTCCATTCAAGCCCGTCCATATTGGTCACGATCACCGCATCCCGGGGCATCAGCCGGCTCCAGACGCTGCTACTGGTATATCCCAGCTGGAGGATGACGTCGAAGTTCCTTTTTCGGGCATCGAGGATACAGTTGAGATCATACAGAAATTGTCCCGCCGTCCCGATCTTGTCTTCAAAATCCTTTCCCCGGATAAGGGTTACCCCCTTCCAGCTGTCGGCCGTAAACGGATGCAGGGAGGAATTATATACCCATACGGCATGCCCTCTCGCGACAAGAGCGGGCGCCACGAATTCCGCAAACTGCTCGAATCCGCCATGCTGGTTGGGTATTCCCCTCGTCCCGAGTATGCCTATTTTCATCGCGGCAAAATAACAAAATCTTTTCCTAGTTTTGGCGGCGTATGGAAAACTGCCCCCTGGTCACGATCATCACCATCGTCTACAATGGCGAGAAAACCATTGCCGACACCATCCGGAGCGTCGAAGCACAAAAATATCCCAACCTCGAATATATCATCGTCGATGGCGGATCCAGGGACAAGACCCTTGACATCGTAAGGCAATTCAGTAATACCGTCACAACCGTCATCTCCGAAAAGGACGAAGGGATCAGCGACGCCTTCAATAAGGGGCTCCGGCTGGCCAAAGGAGAGATCATCGGCCTGATCAACGCCGACGACTGGTATGAGGACGGTGCATTGGAAAAGGTGGTTGCGGCCATGCCGGGGTATGACATCGTATATGGTGATCTGCGGCTATGGAAGGACGGACAGACCGATTTCATCTACAGGGGTGATCATGCCCACCTCGCAAAAGAGATGACGGTAAACCATCCGACCGTTTTTGTCCACAAGGAGTGCTATGACCGCCTGGGGCTTTTCGACAAGAATTATAAATGCGCCATGGACTACGAACTGATGCTCCGGTTTATGGTCAATGGAGTCCGCTTCAGGTATATTCCCTCCGTTCTTGCCAACATGCGTTGGGAGGGCCTGAGCGATACCCGGTGGATGCTGGGATGCCGCGAGACCCTTACCATAAAGAACAAATACCTCCCGGGCCGGAAGGGACAGAACCGCATCTATTACTACAAGCATGTTTTGGCAAATGGCGCGCCGAGGGTCCTGAAGAAACTGGGCCTCGGCTTCATCACCCGTATCTATCGTACGTACTTCTCGAAAGTAAAGAAAGTGTACGAGTAGACGGGTCAGGTCTTTTGCAGCGCCGCATCATACGCATCGGCGGTTTTTGCAGCGGTCTGGGCCCAGGTATATTCCGAAAAGATCCTTTTTTGCAACGATTCGTTGAACTCCGCTTTGGCGGCCCGCTGGACAGCCTCCCGGATGGAGTCCGGAGATGCCGGATCGCAATACCACGCCTCCTCCCGGAAATACTCGCGGGTGTCCCCCTTGCCGGTGATGACGAGATTACAGCCCATCGCCGCAGCCTCCAGCGAGCTGAGACCCGTGGTCTCGAACCAGCTGGCAAGGGCATGGACCTTCGCGGTCAGGTAGTAGCCGAGCAGGGTTGGCTGGTCCGTGGCGGCGATGAACGAAACATTCGGACCGGCCGCCTTTTTACATTCCTCGTAATAAGCCACCTGGTTGGCGGAGGGCGAACCGATGATGATCAGTTGGTAAGGAGTGCCGTTCAGCGCCCGGATAAGGTTCAGCTGGTTCTTTCGGCCTTCGATCCTACCCACGCAAATGACCAGCCGGCTATCCCTTTCGGGAAGTACATCGGGCCGGCGAAAAAGAAGGGGATCGATCGCATTGGGAATAACGGAATACCGCTGCTCCTGCCGGTAATGCGCATAAAGCCGGTGGTATTCACTGGCGGAGTTGGGCAAAAGCATTGCCGCCCCCCGGATGATCCGCCGGATCGAGCCCCGCTGACCAAAGACCAGGTAGGAAGGACTGACGATCCTCTCGCCGTTGACAACCCGGCGCGCGATCACCTTCAGGTATTCGATAAGATCGGAAGAAAGGTAACGGGCGAGCAGCCCCGCAGTACCCCCTCTTGCCTTCCGCTCGTACTCGGAATAGTCGACGAATATCGTGGACACGACATAGGGCTTTCGCGAACGCGAGATATGCCGGAGGATATCTGCCGGCCGGATGATATTGAAGAAGTGCAGGAGATCGTACTGCTGATAATCGATGTCCTCGTTTGTCAGCCTGACATCGACGGCAATACCTCTTTTCCGCAGATATTCCGCCGTCTGCAGCACCTGCACGGTATCTCCCCCTTTGTCCCTGTAAAGAGTGGACCTCGCGATAAAAACTACGTTCACGATCGATGTTTTAACAGCCTGGCGGGAACGCCTCCATAAATCCCGTTCTTTTGATAGGTGCCCGCGATGACCAGGGCCCCGGCGGCAATGATACAACCGTCTTCGATAACCGCGCCGTCGAGGATGGTGCATTTCGCCCCGATCCAGCAATCGCTGCCCACCCGGATGCCCCTGTGTTCCACTCCCTGCAGCCGGATAGGGACGTTCGGGTCCGAAAAGATATGATTCTCCGCATGAAAGCTCACAAAATTACCGATGATGGTGTCTTTTCCGATGTGGATGCCCCCGGCGCAACCAAAGAAGTTGTCCGTCCCCAGCCCGGCATTGTCTTCCACCCGCAAACCCTTGCCCAGGAATCGAAGATTCCCGGTGCATTCTATCCTTGTACCCCGTCCGACGGAAACATTATTACCCAGCCGGATGCCTTCGGACGACAACGCATCTAGATACGCGTGCCCGCCGATGGAAACTCCTTTCCCAAACACCATCTTCCCCTTGCACCGGATCGTCGCGGCCCTGCCGACAAAAGGATACTGGCGATGTCCGATGAAAAGCAACCGGCCTCTCAGTTTCATGATCGCCCGGGCGATCGATGTTCGCAACAGGTAGCCCGTAGGGACCCGGGCGTCGATCACATAGCTCTCGCCCTTTACCCGCGAGACATACGCATTTATTATTTTTCTAAAGGCCATTTTCCGGTAACGGGGTTGGGTTTGTACGAGGTCTGTTAAAGCTCCTGCGGTCGAATTCTTTGAAGATCCCCGGGCTGAAAGCCATCACCCAGATGACATATTCCGCGGTATTGGTGATAAAGCTGCCCTGGAACTGGTAGATAAAGATAAAAAGGAAGAGGCTCAACCGGTAATAGTTGCTGAAGACCCGTGTCTTGAAAAAGAAATAGATCTGGAGCGAGAACCGGATGACAATGCCGAGTATGCCAAGCGTGGCCAGGGTATCCCCCACCGCGTTGGGAATGCCCACCGAATCGATAGTAAAATAGTCGAAATTGTAAAATTTCTTAAAAATATCCAATCCGATCACCTTTGTCTGACCCAGTCCGCAACCAAACCAGATACTTTTCTTTCGGGCGATCTCCTCGGCCAGGTAGAACGAATCGAAAGTTCTTCCCTTAAAAGAGGCATCGCTCCCCCCGAGAACATTGGTAAGACGAACTACAAACACATTATTCGGGAAAAACAGGAAGGCCAGCGCCAGCAACAACAGAACGGCAAAGGATCCGGCCAGAATATAGATCGGCAGTTTCTTGTTGAGAAAAAAGTGCCTTGTTCCGTAAATGAGGGTCAGAATGACCGAAAGCGCCAGGCCAATGATGACGCCGAAGGAAAGCGACAGGAGCAGGGGCACCGTCAGCAGGATCGCCACCATTACCGGGTTGGGTAACTTCAGGACGAGCAGCTTCAGATAATAGTACGCGGCTATGGGAACGAATAGCGTAGAGTAATAGGACGGCTCATAGGTCAGCAGCCTGAGCCGGGTGGTCGTAACTCCCGATGTGATGGCATTCGTATACCAGAATCTGTTGGTCCAGGCAGGGACCTTCAGGGCGATCAACGCGATCGCTACGAAGAAGATGTTTATGATCAGGAGGGTCCTGTAAAATGAGCGCAATGTACTGCACTCATACAGAAAGCGCCGGAAGGCCAGCAGGAAGATGACGATGGTCACCGCCAGAACGAACGAGCGCACATAATAATTCATCTCGACCCCGTTGATAAGATGGACGACAACGAATGGCGTGGCCACGGCCAGGAAAAGCATCAGGGTCTTCAACGTCCTTCCGGTAAAGTTCCAATACAGGAAAAATGGCGCCAGCAGGGAGGTATACAGCAGCCCCTGCGGCAGCAGGAAGCCATTGAAAAAGAAGTATAGTAATACGACAGGGAGATATTTATTGATGGCGAGTGTCTGGTTCATATTGCATCCCCGGGTATGATCGGTTTAAAACCTGTTCATTACTTCGATAACCTGTTCGATCGCTGCGTTGTCATGAAAACCGGAAATAGGCAGGCTCAGGGTCGTGCTATGGATCTCGTCTGCAATCGGCGTATGCGTATCGTCCAGCAGGCCCTTCATCGCCTTTTGCTTGTTGGGAGGAATGGGGTAATGGATCTCCGTCCTGATCTCGTTTTTCAGCAACCACTCCCGCAACGCATCCCGGCGGGGATGCCGCACATTGTAGATGTGATATACATCATAATGATCCGGGTGAACGTCCGGCTTGACAAAATCTTCTTTTAGCCCGGCGTGGTAAAGGCCGGCGAGCGCTCTCTTATGCCGGGTGATATCGTCCATTCTCTTCAATTTGACGCTGAGCAGCGCCGCCTGCAATTCATCCAGCCGGGAATTATAACCGATCAGCTCGTTGTGATACTTGATATTCGATCCGTAATTGCGAAGGGTATTGACCGTGCGATACAGGTCCTCATCGTTGGTCGTCACGGCCCCGGCATCCCCGATCGCTCCGAGGTTCTTGGTGGGATAAAAGCTGAACGCGCCAAAATGGCCAAAGGTCCCTGCCTGGATCCCTTTGTATGAGGCGCCATGAGCCTGTGCGCAATCTTCGATCACCTTCAGACCATATTTGCCGGCGATGGCAAGGATGGCGTCCATGGAACAGACCTTGCCGTACAGGTGGACGATCATGATGGCCCGGGTTCGCTTCGTGATCTTTTCTTCGATCAGCGCCGGATCGATGTTGTAGGTGCGGATATCGGGCTCGACCAGCACGGGCCGCAAACCGCTGTGGGCAATGGAAAGGATGGTGGCGATGTAGGTATTGGACGGCACGATCACCTCGTCGCCTTTGTCAAATCCGAAAGTCTTCAGTGCAAGGATCAGAGCATCCAGGCCATTGGCAACGCCGGAGCAGAAACGCGCGCCTGTGAATGATGCAAAATCTTTTTCGAACTTCTTTACTGCCTCCCCGAGAATATACCAGCCGCTTTCCAGCACCCGGTCAAACGCCTCCCGGTATTCACGGAAAAAGGAGGCGTTCGCCTTGCCCAGATTTTCGTACTCTATCATTTTGAATATGGTTCAAATATATAATCGTTCTGATCAAAATATGCGGAAGCGAGCACCATCAGGATGGCGTCCGGGGTAAAGTGGTCCATGGTATGCCAATCCTTTGTCTCCAGGATCAGGCATTTGTTGGGTTGGTCAAGGACGAAGTTCTCCTCTTTTTCCCCGTCATTATTGTAAATATGACAGGTCCCCTGGAGACAGATAGCCGCCTGTAGGGTAGCCTTATGCCGATGCCCCCCCCGGGTGCTGTCGTCTACCCCATAGATGTAGAATATTCGCTTTATATCAAAAGGGATCACCTTTTCAATAACCGTTAGATTTCCCCGCTTGTCCGTAAAAGTCTTTAGATCCAGAATATAAGCCACTTATAAGTCGTTAAAGTTGATCGAGGTGATAAAAATGATAATGACGGCTAAAGTTATAATTTTTTGCCTTGAACGGTGAAAATTTCCCCGCGATCGTCAACGATGCGATCTCTTTCAGGAAGCCTGCGAATACCTGCCATTTTCCAGGCGCCGGGGTTCTTGCACCGTTACCCTTGATCTCAATGCCTGCCGTCCGGAGATCGGCCGACAACTGCATTATCTTTTTCAGGTAAGGGATGTACACCAGCTGCTTCGCCTCCTTTTTTATGTCATATAAGGTGCCGCTGCAGGACGCCATGTTATTTGTATAGAATTTCAAGCCGTGGAAATGGAAGAAGACCAATGGGTATCGCTTGCCGGTTTCGGTCGTAATGAATAGGTTTTCCCCTTCCTTTTCAAAATTGTACTGTTGCAGGTTCCAGGGGGCAACTCCGCCGCCGGGATGCTCGAGCACCTGTACCCCCTGAAACCGCCGGGGCCAGTCGTCCAGGTATCTCTGATCCCCGAACTTACCGTCTTCCAGCCGGGCATAACACCACTCCAGGCAGCGTTCCCGCCACCAGCGCAACGCGGTCAATCCGTCCCTGTCATTCTTGAAACACATGAATTGGACGCAGTAGATGCCGTTGATGATCCCGGCCCTGTAGTCTTTCGTGTAGCGGTGCTCGGTGATCAGAATGGAACGCGGGCCCATTTCATCCAGCAATACCTGCGGGTCATGGTAGAAGATCATATCGGCATCGACATAGGTACAGGAGGGCAGGTTGAATCTTTCGATACAGTACAGGATCACGGATGGCGTGCAGGTCCAGCAATACTCCCCCGCCGATCGGGTGGGCCTTATAGCCAACAGCTGCTCGTCCTCGAACTCCTTCAGCGAAATAGGGGTCACGGAAGGGAGAGCGGCCTTCTTCAGATAGGTATAGCTGTTGTCGTCGAAGGTGATCACATACAGGTGATACGACGGGCATACCCGGGCGAGCGATTCATTCAACGCCAATCCCCTGGTCAGGTAATTCGTATCGAACAGCGTACAGAAGTTAATCATGGATATGCGAAAGAAGTTTATTGACCTGTCTTTTGATGAACACAAGCGGCGTCTTCCTTTTTTCTCCGGCGAGCCGCTTCATTGCGGCTTCCCTGCATTCCTTGAACAACGGGTCGGAAAATTGGCGTTGCGCCTGATCGGTTATCTCCAGGGCAAAGCCATACTGCCGTTCCAGCAGCGCGAAAATAAAGAGCAGGAGCAGTTGACGGGGACTGTCGGACACCGGCTGCTTCAAATAGGTGGTTTCTGCCCAGGCCGGGGTCTTCCGGAGCATCCTCCGGGCGACAAAAGGACGGACACCGGAGGCATAGGACGCTTGCAACCGCTGTGTCCCCTTTACTTCCATGGAAGACAGCCAGAATTCCCGTTTATGCATCTCCTGCATCACGCTGTACAATTTGTCCTCGCCGGAATAGGCGTCGATAATGCCCGGCTCGAACTCGGCGGCGAGCACGCTGTCTTGCAGCGGTGCCGGGAGGCTGGTAAAGAGCCGGAGGTCCGTACCCTGGGTATCGGTCTTGAACCAATCGATATAATCTATCTTCACCTGCCTGAGGGAATCCTCGACGGTGATGGTAGGCAGCTTGGCGACGCGGTCCACTTCGAAGAGCTGGCTGAAGATCCAGGGTTTCAATTTCTCTTTTTCAGGGGCCAGCAAGCTCGAGCAGAAAGGCGATGCCGTCAGATAGAAATCGGCATCCTTCACCGGGCTTGAAGTGACGATCCGGTTAATGGTGATGAGCCGCCGGTAGATCTTGTTCTCCTGCTCCGTGACATGGAATTCCCGGTCATCTGCATCATACGCCAGGCAGATGCTATAGGGTGCGATCGATGTCCATTTAGCATTGATCTCCCCGGACGCCCCGATGTCCAGCAGGACCGGTGGTCTTTCCGCAAAATAGGATGATGTCAGGATGGTTTGGATAATCTTCATACGATATATATTTAAGTCAACCGGGGATGCCTCCTTTAAACCACCGTTTGATCTTTGCCTTGACGCCCAATTGCCGGTACAGATGCCGGCAATAAAGCTTTCTCGCCTCCTTCGTCTCCACAAGCGGAATATCTTCCAGCACAATGCTCCGGTCGGTCACAAAGGTGCCCGTCAGCGCGGGGTCCTGTTTGTGTGTTTCGCTGCCGTCGAAGCCGATATTTTCCAGCAGGGAAGGATAAGCATACAAGGTAAGCTTATTTTCAAGCAATGCGGACGCATACCACCTTACGGCCCATGAGTCGATCCTGCCTTCGATCTGATCTTTGAGCATCCCGATATAGTCCCAGGAATCGTCCATGTTGAAGGTGTAGGAAAGCCCTTTCCGCCGGATCTCATTCAGCAGGTATTGGGAGTCGGGATTGAAAAGGTCCCAACCTCTCTTCCAGGTCGCCCATCCCCAGCAGTCCGCACCCTTCAGAAAGAATACCGGCCTGGAATACTTTATCGGGTAGCAGTATCCATGAATGCTGATCACTTCCTGCGTATCCCGGTACTTCTCAAGGCCCTTATTCATAAATTCAAGGAAATACGGGGAAAGCACCATGTCATCCTCCAGCACGATCACCTGCCCATAGCGGTTGACGATCGAAGTGACCCCATCCATGATATTATTGGCAAGTCCGAAATTTCTTTCTCTTTCGGTAATAGTCACCTTTTTAAACCCCGTAATGCTGCGGAGATATTGCCTTAGCTCGGCGACTGCCGGTTCGGCTTCGGCGTTCCGGGGACCATCGGAATAGATAAAAAGCTCGCTCTCCGCCGATCCAGGATTCCTCAGCAGGGATTCCACCGTGTTCCTCGTATGCACGGGTCGCTTGTATACGAACAATACGATTGGCGCCGTTGTCATCAGTGGCACTTTTTTAACAGGGACGTTCTGGAAAAGCCTTTTAAAAAGGCCGCCGGACCATCGTAAGTAAAGACCTTCCAGTCCGGAGCTCCGAACGAAAAAGGTTTCAGGTAATACGCCCGGTCGGAATTATCAACCACCAGCCAGCCATCCCGCTTCAATTTGGGGATCGCATGCTTGATGCACGAAGGCCTGGCCCGGCCGTCGACGACGACCACATCGAAGTGGCCGTCCGGATACCGATCGATGGACTTTACATAGGCCTCGAAGTTCTTTCCGGTATAATTCTCGTCACTGGAAATGTAAGCGTCGGGATTCTCAAAATCCTTCATCCGAAATTGAGCATCTGCGACCGGTTCGATCAACAGATATTGTACATTTGAAGCGGCCGCATCGCCAAGTTTCCCCCGCATCCGCTCGAACCAGCCCTTATCGTGCTCCACCGAAACGATGTTTTTCACCCGCGACGCCCAGAAAAGAGTGGACCCTCCCGATCCGTATTCAAAAACGGTCATCTCCGGTCGCACGATCTTTTTCAGGTGGTCGATCGCGCCGAAAGTGATCCAGGGGAGGCTTTCCGTTGTGGAGCTCCGTCCGGGCGAATTATAGGTCTTCCAGTCGGAATAATGCCTGAGACTGGAGGATAGTAACCCGAAACCGGGCCGCCGCAGAAAGCTCCGGATCGACATTTTAAGGTATAACATCGCGTCGGATGAACTCATGACAAGGATTTATTGAGATTTGCCTTTATAATAAAATAATAGATCAGCAGGTAGCTCGCATTCGACGTTAAGGAAACCGCAGCAGCGCCATAGACCCCGAACCGCGGGATCAACAACAGGCTGAGCCCGATACTTACCCCGCAGAGCGCAAAGCCGGTTATCGAGGTTATATACGTCTTTTCAAAATATATTAAATAATTGGTGTATAACGGGACAAGGGCCGAGAATATTTGCGACAGCAGCAGAATGGGAAGGATATAAATGGTCTCGTTGTACTTGCTTTGGATGATGCCAAGGACCAATACTATTTTGAGGAACAGGATCATCAGGATCGATAGCCCGACAAATCCCAGGAAAAGACGGATCAGGAGCTTTTTGGTCTTTTCGATATTCTTCCGGATATCTTTTTCCTTCAGGAATAAGGGCAGCCATGCATTTTGAAAGGACGTGAAAACCAGCGGGATCAGGCTCGCACAGGCAACCGCAAGAAAATAGTAGGAAAGGTCCTTGAACGACGAATACTTTTCCAGGAAGAACTTGTCATTGAAGTTGATGACGATCCCGAACATGGCGGAGATCATCACCGGCAAGGCCAATTTAAGACTGGAGACGGCCGTTTCTTTGCGGAATCTGGGCCTGGCCTCCCGGATAAACGAACGAACGAAAAGGGAAAAAATGACCATCTCGACGATGTAGGTACAGGCAAGCCTGATCAGGACGCTGCTGACCTTTGACCTGTATAACAGCAGAAGACCGACGTTAAATAAGTTGATGCAGATGATCCGCCAGATATTGTATCGCTTGAGGTTGCTTATCTTTTCGCTGGTATAGAAAAAGTTCGTCAGCATGAAATTGCAAACCGACGCGATGACCGCCAGCAGAATGGCGCCCCGATAGCTGTCATATCCGATCTCGTTCTTGAAGAGGATCTTCACGATCCGGTAATCCCAACGAAAAAGATAGACGGGGAGCAGGACTGCCGTCAGGACAAAGGCCAGCAGCGCGAAAATGGTGAATAACAATTCCCCTCTCTCCCCCGCATCGGTATGGTCGTGATAGAATTTGCTCATCGGGATGTACAATCCGAAGTTGAATACCATCGAAAAAGTGAGAATGATGGAGATCAGGTAATTGTAAAGCCCATACTCATCCTGTGTCATCAACCGGAGATAGACCGGCAAAAGAAGCATGCCGGAAAGCTTGACTAAAATGTCGATGCTCAGTACTGCAAATAACCTTTTGATGAGAATACTTTCTCGGTATGGCGCTATCCTAACCCTCACCCATCTGGCTGCATTCATTTCGATTGTTTCAAAATTTACTTTTGTGCTGCTGCCGGTAATGAAGGCGCAGGTCCCATCACCCGCTTTTTCGTTTCGATCGTCAGGAAGATAAGAAAGGCCGCAAAAGCCACGATCAGCCCGAACACGACGATGACCTTGGGAATAGAAAAGAGTTGGGGCTTTTCGGCGAGCTTGAAGCCGTCCACGACCACAACGGGCAATTTCTCGGCGTCAAGCTTTACCAGCGTTTCTTCCCGATCCGTGAGGAGTTTCAGGGTCTGGGCATAGAACTCGGCCGGGTTCACCGCATTGCTGTAGTAGGTGGAAGATATTTTCGCGGAGGACAGGAAATTGTTATAGACCGTTTTGAGCGTATCCAGCTTTGCCAGGTCCCGCTCTATGGTTGCCAGCCTCGTCTCGTTGGCCTTCCTCTGAGCCTCGGTAAGCCTGCTCAGATAGGGGGAATAGTTCAGATAATTGAGGACGCCGGTCTGCAGCGAGTCCAGAGCGAAATCAAAATCATCATGAATATTAGCAACGATCTTAAAGGGTTGGTTCAGCTTTGTCGAAGTGTCGCCGGAAAGAGAACGGTCCTCCATATCGTATGCCGTAATGGAAAGCAGCTTTCCGGCTACATTTACCGGGATCTGCATTTCCCGGGCTACCCGCTCCCTCGGAACGGAACCCAGGTAACGATTCAGCTGATCGATCATTTCCGAGTAAGTCCTTTTCGTCAGCTGGTTGTACTGGACGATCATGGTTGCCTTGTAGTGCGAGGGTTTGGTAGCATAGAAGATGTACCCAAAGCCCATCCCAAGAACAAAGGCCAGCGTTAACAGGTATTTGTATTTGCGCAGGCAGAAGACGCAAAAACTAAGGCCTATGAAAAAAGCCCGCAAAAGCCCGAACAGGACGTTTTTTATGCCGGTAAGGTCGATTTGGTCTTCCGAGTGAGTATTCTTTTCTGTCATAGTGTGGTTATCGGCGCTGCAATATTAGCATTTATAGCTGACTGGCGGAAATATGGGCCCCTGGGGCATTGCCTTTTTTGGACGGACTATAAAGTAACAATAACGGAAAAAATACAAAAAGAAATATCCCATGCTGCATCGTCAGCGGGGCCTCGGGTATAAAGAAGATCAGAAGTGTCAATACTGTGAACCGGGCTTCCTTGGTCTTCCACTTCAGGGCTATGCCGGCCAGCAAGGCCACGATGGCCAGCAGGCTGGCAAGACCGATAACACCCGAATGTACAAGCGTTTGGATATACTGGTTGTGAAAATTGTAGCCGATATAGCCTCTCACCTTGCGATGCGGCCCCTCGGCCGGGTCCCCGATGTACATGTGATTGTCGATATACTTTTGATCCAGCAGGTCCTGGCTGTCCCCGGCGCTCACTCCGAATATCCAGGCGTGGTGTTCATTCAGGATCTCGACCGCGAACTCCCATTCCAACAGCCTGAGTTGCAGCGCATTAAAAGGAGTTATAATGTTTATTTCGTTCCTTGGAGGAGGTTTGATCTCACCCTTGGCCATCACCTCGAACCTCCGGCGCACCGGGTTATCGGTGACTACCAGGACGGCGACAAGACCGGATGCCGCCAATGCCGCCACCACCAACCATCTTCTGTTCCGGGCGGAATAGAGATTCTTGATAAAGAAATTCACCAGCATCAGCAGGGCAAGCACGAGGATCAGCTTGGAAGACAACAAGACGATCATCAGCAGGAAAAAGGCGATCAAAAAAATGCGGTACCACTTCTTCGCGCCCGCGGAAAGGAACGTTATTTCCGGATTGCCCTCGGGCGATAACAGGAATTGCATGGCGAACAGGACATACACGGAATAGAATACCGCATTCTGGCCGATGGGAGCCGTAAGATCGTGGTAAAAGAAGATGCCGCGATCCTTTAGATGCAGGTAATGGGTCAGCGCTACCGCCAGGCAATAGACAGACGCCGCGAACACCACCAGACTGTAGGCCGTGATCAATTTCCTGTATTCCCGGGCATCCGCAAAGGGTCCCGCACAAAAGATGAACGCCATCGCCGTCAGGGTCGCATCCTTGGCCACAAGATTGGCGCCGGCTGTCGGGTTATGCGTATAGAACAGTCCCGCGGCCCCGATAACGCAATAGATAAAATAGGCAAGAAAGAGCTTATTGGTGAAGGCCGTACGTAAGGTATTCATCGGACCATCCATCCACAACCGGCAGGCCAGGAGGGGAATGATACACCAGGTGTTGATACGAAACCACGAGAATATGGTCGTGAACAGGACCGCAACCACTAAGAGATAGACTGGCCTTCTCGCAAGGAAGGTCATATCGCATCTTTTTTTCGGATGCCGGAAAGGTTTTTTTTACAATCCTGTATCCTTACCCGAAGCAACTTATTCGACACCATTAGGGTTCTCGTTATTTGAGGCTGCAATATAGTCCGGGAAAAGGATATTCTCCCCCGGCGTAAGTATTTACCATTAGCCGGGTGTCGGTAAAGAACGAACATGATCATCTTATTTTCAAGTAATTAGGCCATTACCGGTTAGTGGTATTTTTTGGAACGGAAATTTTTCGTTTCTTTGCCGATATTTTTATTCGATTGAAAATCAATTCGGATTCGCTACATCCCGGGTATTTTTTACTTATGAAGGGCTCCCGGAAGTCCTTCGGGATCACCGGCGGCCGGGTTTCCCCCGTAGCATTTCCTTTGAAGTATGATGAGCGCTCTTTCGGAAAAATTTTGGTTTTTCCCGGGCAATAAGTTGTATAAAAAAGTGTTATAGTCACGCCGTGGGCGGTTTTGTTAGGGTGGAAATGCGGAATATTGCAAAAAATAACGTTTCCTTCGGTTGCAGCTCGTATTAAACATTTCTGACGCGGATGCGTCTAAGGGGATTCATTAGGCTTAATTCAACATAATAAACGGAAGACTAACAATTTAATAAACCTTCGATCTTATGGTGGGAACCACGACTATCGGAAAAACCAGGTTAAAGGAAATAGAGAAAGGAGAGAGTGGCAGCATAAACCTTAGAACATACATCGACCAACGGCACAACTATCTTTTAGCTAAGCGTGTTCTCGATATCATCGGCTCTCTGCTCGTCATTTTTTTCGTCTTCAGCTGGCTCTTCCCTATTCTTTTTATCCTGATCAAGTTCGATTCACGCGGCCCCGTTTTCTTCATCCAGAAAAGAGTGGGTTTCCTCGGAAGATCGTTCCCCTGCCTTAAGTTCCGGACCATGCACGTCAACGCCGAAGCCAACACCAAACAGGCAACCGACGACGATCCCCGCATCACAAGAATAGGCCGGTTCCTTCGCTATTCCAATCTGGACGAAGTGCCCCAGTTCCTCAATGTGCTGGCTGGGCATATGAGCATCGTTGGTCCCCGCCCGCATATGTACAAGGATTGCGCGAACTTCTCCAAAGTGGTCGACGCTTACAAGCTGCGCAACCTGATGAAGCCCGGGATCACCGGTCTGGCCCAGGTAAAAGGATATCGCGGTCCCGCACAAAGCTTCGACAAGATCTTCCGCCGGTACCAGTGGGATGCCTTCTATGTTCGCAACGCCAACTTCTGGCTCGATATCCGCATCATCCACAGCACGGGCATGCAGACCTTCTCTTATCTTCTCAGCAAGTTCATCGTTATCGATGAGGTCCCTACGGCCATCAATCCCGAATGGATCGAACCCAAGAATGTTCTCAACTGATCTTTAGCTCCCTTTTAGCAGACTGACGATGGATGAACGTGTCAATTTCACGGTTTTTCGTGCTTATCCGAACAACCGGCGTGCAACGCGCGGTATATGAGCTAAAATCCAGTCCCACAACGCTTTCCGGGTTTTTTTTAATTAACGGGCCTCTATGCAACGTTTTTAATGAATGCCTTGTCAAAGGCCTCGTAGATAAGCTTTACCCCAACCTCCGGTAGAAATCCAACCGCGCACCGCGGACCCGGATATGAGTTTCAATGGCACCGTTCTTGCTAACTAGACAGGTGGAGCATTGAAATTCATAATATGAATTAACAAGGATTTTGCTTTTACAAAGCGAATAGCATAAGGTTGCACAGTGAAGCGTTATCATGTTGAGAAAAACCAATCCTTCGTAACATGCAGAGCACTATTGTTGAATCGTCCGTTCGTTGTCCGGAAAACTGGGAAAAAGGAAAATGGCAGTTCATTCGTGAATATTGGAATGATAGATACAATTATTTGATTTATAAGCGGATAATGGACGTTGTGACGTCGCTCGCCGTCATTCTTCTCGTCTTCCCGTGGTTATTTCCCATCCTCTACATTCTGATCAGGCTGGATTCGAAAGGGCCCGTTTTCTTTAAGCAGAAAAGGGTTGGCTTCCTCGGCCGCACCTTCTGGTGTTATAAGTTCAGGACGATGTACGTCAACGACTATGCCGATACCCGCCGGGCTTCGCCTTACGATCCGCGCGTAACCCGCATCGGTAAGATCCTTCGCAATACCTGCCTCGACGAGTTGCCTCAGTTCATTAATGTCCTGTTGGGGCATATGAGCATCGTCGGTCCCCGGCCCCACATGTTGAAGGACACGAACGAATTTTCCAACCTGGTATCCAATTACCAGTTTCGCAATATGGCCCGCCCCGGCATTACCGGACTCTCACAGGTCCGGGGTTACCGGGGCCCCGCTACTACTTTCGAAAGCATCTTCCGCCGGTACCAATGGGATTCGTATTATGTCCGCAATGTCAGCTTTACGCTGGATATGAAGATCATGGTGGGTACAGCCTTGCTGATGATGCGGTCCGTATTTTATAAGGATCAGCCCGTCCCTCTCGATAACAATCGGCCCGTTTATAATTCGGAACCCCTGGTATCCGCTAAAAAGATAGCGTAAGACGTCAACAACTCCGTTTCAATTTTATCGTATATTCGAATGTGAGCATCAATCGACGCACCGCTATCCGGCAACTGGCCATCCTTTCAGCAGGCGCAACCCTGGTGCCTTCCTGCTTCCAGCAGCCATCCGGTAAGGGCATCTCACTCAACCATTTCAAAGTCACCGGCGACCAGCAACAGCTGCTCGGGGAGCTGACGACTACGCTGATCCCGACAACCGACACGCCCGGCGCAAAAGAAGTATCGGCCGACCGGTTTGTCTGGAAGATGCTCGACGATTGCGCCACCGACGCCGACCGCTCTAAATTCCTCAACGGCCTGCTGCAATTCGATGCCGCCGCAAAGACCTCGGGCGGCCGATCTTTTATCCGGCTGGACCCGTCAGGCCGTGAAGCGCTGCTCTCGGCCATCGAGGCAAAGAAAATGCCGGACACCGACCTCAACTTCTTCTATTCCACTACGAAAAGGCTGACTATCCTGGCATATTCTTCCTCACGGTATTTTCTGACGAAAGTCCAGGTGTACGAATTGGTGCCGGGCCGCTGGCGCGGCTGTGTACCATCATAATTCTTTTTCATGGGAGATAGTATAAAAAATACCCATTTCGATGTGATCGTCATCGGCTCCGGAATGAGCGGCGGCTGGGCCGCCAAAGAGTTTACGGAAAAAGGCTATAAGACCCTCGTCCTCGAAAGAGGCCGGGACGTTCGCCATCTCAAGGATTATCCTACCACCAATCAGATGCCCTGGGAATTTGAGCACCGGGGTGAGATACCCGATGCGATAAAGACGGCTAACCCCGTCGTCAGCCGATGCTATGCCTTCCGGGAAGACGCCATGCATTTTTTTGTAAAGGACACCGATCACCCCTATGTACAGGAAAAGCCCTTCGATTGGATCCGCGGCTACCAGGTAGGCGGTAAGTCGATCCTATGGGCGAGACAGACACAGCGCTGGAGCGACTTCGACTTCGAAGGACCGGCGCGGGACGGCTTTGCCGTCGATTGGCCCGTCCGCTATAAAGATCTCGCACCCTGGTACAGTTACGTAGAGAAATTCGTGGGAATCTCCGGCAACAAAGATCAGCTTCCGAATCTTCCGGATGGGGAATTCCTACCCCCGCTGGAACTTACCTGCGTAGAGAACTATTTCAAGGACTTCGTGGCAAAGACCTACAAGGACCGCCACGTCATCTATGGTCGCTGCGCCCATCTGACCGAACCCACCCAGCTGCATCTGCAACAGGGTAGGGGGCAATGCCAGAAAAGGAACTTATGCCAGCGCGGATGTCCCTTCGGCGGCTACTTCAATTCCAATTCCTCCACCATCCCCTGGGCGGAACGCACCGGCAACCTGACCCTCCGAACTTTCAGCATCGTACATTCTATCCTGTACGACGAGAAAAAGAAACTGGCCGGCGGCGTGCGCGTGATCGACGCCAATACCAGGGAGACTTTCGAATACACCGCCCCGCTGATCTTTGTGAACGCCGGCGCCCTGAACACCAACCTCATCCTCCTGAACAGCACTTCCTCCCGCTTCCCCCATGGCCTGGGCAATGACAACGGACTGCTTGGAAAATATGTAGCCTTTCATAACTACCGGGGTCATATCTCCGCCGAGTACAACGGGTTCCTTGACAGCACCACCGACGGTCGCCGGCCAACCGGCGCCTATATCCCAAGGTTTCGAAATGTCGTGCACCAGGATAAGGATGCCGATTTTCTCCGCGGCTATGCGGCAGGGTTCTCCGCATTCCGCAGCTTCGACCGGCCTACCGAAGGCTTTGGCCTGACGCTGAAAAAGCACCTCGACGGGGGAAGCCTCGGCCCCTGGCATGTAGGCTCTCACATGATGGGCGAGACGATCCCCAAAGAGACCAATACCGTCAGCCTCGACGAAACGCTGAAAGATGGCTGGGGCATGCCGCAACTGAAGATCAACATCAGCTACGATGACAATGACGAGAAAATGCTAAAGGATTTCTTCAAACAGATGACGGAGATGTATACCGCCGCGGGATTCACCAATATCCGGACCGGCGACTCGGGCCAGGCGCCCGGTCTTGACATCCACGAGATGGGCGGCGTCAGGATGGGCAATGACCCCAAAACCTCCCTGCTCAATAAATGGAATCAGCTGCACAACTGTGCCAATGTATTCGTCACCGACGGCGCTTGCATGACCTCCACCTCAACCCAGAACCCCTCCCTGACCTATATGGCATTGACCGCCCGCGCGGTGGATCATGCCGTAAAGCAGTTTGGACACACTTGAAAACCACGAGCCATGAAAGGTTTATTATTGTCGGTCGCTGCGCTTGGCGTTATCCTGCTGGTCCTCAACTTCGGCTATTACCAGGAGTGGTTTCGCGTCAAGCCCCTGCAATACTGGTCGGATTTCCTGAAGGAAAAGGACGATACCGCCGGGGAATATGCCGTCAAGGCGCAACGCTACGGCATCAGCTACACGATCAGCATGCGCGTGCTGGACGCCATCCGGAAAAAGAACATGACCCATGCCGTCATCCTGTTCGAACCCAACAGCTACTATCGCGATTCCCTGCATATCTATCCAAACGTCCATGCTCCGGAGCCCGCGGTGTTCTACTATTACACCGGGCTCGAAGGCGTCTGGACCAATTCCCCCAATGTGAACAAGGCGAATTTTCTCCTGCGCATCTCCAGGAAGGGAGCCGCGCTCGATACCATCCGCTCGCCCCAGCACCTGCAGGAGATACTCGTCCGGTATAAAAAATATCCACCTATCCTGTAATCATCTATGCCGCTGATCGCTTTCCTACTGCTGCTCGTTTGTTACCTGGTCACAGGGTACGGGATCCTCTTCCTTTTCCGGCTGCAACTAAAGGGAGCTTATACGGTCGCCCTCTCCTTTTTGCTCGGTCTTGCGGTGGCTTCTTTCCTTCCCTTTTTATTGCAGCTCCTTTTCGTCGGGATCACGCCTTTTTCCGTATTCGGCTCCCTGGCGCTGGCCGCCATCGCATTCAGCGGACCGGTTCTCTATCACATCCGGAAACAGGGGTTTGCCGCCTTCCGGCGGTCGCTTCCCCGTCCTTCCTTCGAAGTGCGCCCCTACGAGATCCCCTTTTTCGTCATCATCGGTTTCTTTATCTTCGTCAGCATATGGCGAGGCTATTACCTTCCCCCTACCTCCCGCGACGCACTTTCGGGACCGGAGGCCATCGCCCAGGTCGCGGTATCGGAACATACCCTCATCAATTCCTTTTTTGGCATCGACCTCTGGACCACCAATAACCAGTTCAAATCCCCCTTCCTGATCTCGCTTCAGGTGATCTATAAGCTGGCCGGCTTTCCTTTCGGGCAGGTCTGGCTGAGCATCGTCTTTGTCAGCATCACGGTCTTTATCTATCACGCCCTTCGCGAGCGGCTGCATCCGCTGTTCGCCGGCCTGCTCCTGCTGCTGTTTGTCATGACGCCGGAGATGTATGCCTATACGTTCATGATCCTGTACGACTACAGCAACATGATCTTCTTCTTCCTTAGCCTGTATTTCCTGTTTGCATGGACAGGGACCGGCGCCGCAAACCAATTTTACTTCAGCGGCTTTCTGATGGGCATCGCCACCTATATTCGCAGCGAGACCCTGGCCCTGGCGCTGCTCTTCTTGCCCCTGATCCTCCTCGTTCAGCGTCGGCGGAAAATGCCTCCAAAACAGGTGGCGGTCGCCATCGCGCTCTTTCTCCTGCCGTCCCTCCTGGGTTACTACCTGCCTTCTCAACTCTATATTAAATACTACCTCCCGGTTCATTACGATATCGGCGGACTCGTCAATAGCGATCTTACTTCCCTTCGCCCGCTGTTTCAACGGTACGGGGATATCTTCACACACCTGCTGACCGGTGAGTTCGCCATCCATCTCTGGGGATATATCTTCTACGTTGCAGCGATCCTTTTCGTGGCGGAAGCGATCGTTCTGCGGCGCTTCAACAGGGAGGCCCGCAACTGGCTCTATGCCGTCGTCGTCCTCTACATCGGTCTCGGTGCGCTGGGCTGGCTGCTGCCGATGATGAACCTCAATGAAACGACCAAACGCGCGATGTTCAAGATGCTGCCGCTGGTCCTTTTCTATCTCGCCAACAACGAATTGTTGATCCGGTTCTCACGGGCCATCAGCCGCTGGGAAAGCACTCCGGGCAAATGGGGCTTCGCCGGCGCCCCTGCCTCCCCAAAAGCCGGGAAGGCGGCTTCCGCCCCAACCCGGTCGGTTCTCACCAAAAGCGGTAAAACGACCACCAAACCCGCCACACCGCCCAGGAAGAAGAAATAACAAGTACCCTGAAGAAAGCATAAAAAGTACCATTTCAGGGAGGAAAAGCACAACGGGGCGGTAACAAAATCGCGATAGCTTTGTGGTATTAAATACGTCATCATATGTGTGCCGATAAATCCCACCACGATCACGCCTCCCGTAAACCCAATCTCCTTTTAAGCATTCTCCGCAACCGTTGCTCGCGTTGCCGCCGGGGGCATCTCTTCGTCGATGGCAATGCCTATCACCTGAAACGGTTTATGAAGATGCATGAGAACTGCGAGGTCTGTGGTCAGCCCTTCGAGATAGAGGTAGGATTCTGGTATGGCACGGGCTTCGTAAGCTATGCCCTGGCCGTAGCCGTCAGCGTCGCATCCTTTGTCGCATGGAAAGTGTTGATCGGGATGTCCCTCCACGATAACCGGTTGTTCTGGTGGATGGGCGTGAACGGCCTCCTGCTCCTCGTGTTGCAGCCGCTGCTGATGCGGTTGTCGCGGACCATCTGGCTCAACTTCTTCGTATGGTACGATCCCGGTTGGGCTGCCAAAACGGCCCAGTCCCCCGAACGAACCAACCTGGCTCTCCGGAACGATTGGTAAATTCGCACAAAATCCAGCAATATGCTCCCTTTCACGGTTCCTTCCCGCGACCAGTTAACGCCCGATGCCCAGGCCATCTATGATCAGTTTGTGCAGGCAACGGGCAAGATGCCCAACCTCTATGCCACGATCGGCTATTCCGCCAATGCTCTAGCTACGTACACCCAGTATGTCCGCGGACAGGCGAAGAATACCTTCCATGCCCGCGACCGCGAAGGCATCTACCTCATCGTTTCTCAGATAAATGGCTGTGAATACTGCTTGGCATCCCACACGGCCTCCGCGATCAAGGCCGGATGGAAGGAAGAGGACACCGTTGCTCTTCGCGCCGGCACGCACACTGATAAGAAATGGCAGGTTCTCTACGCGATCATCCGCTCGGTCCTCGACAACCGGGGCGAAGTTTCCGACGCCCTGCTCGGCGATTTCTCCGCGCTGGGTTACGGCGACGCCGCGATCATGGACCTGCTGGTGTTGATCAACGTGATGAGTCTTACGAACTACGCGTTCCGGTTGGTGAAGATCCCGATCGACTTTAAACCGGCACAGCCGGTTTGACCGAAGGGCCATTCCGTTGGCAAAGGAGATATAATCTTCGAACAGAAGCTTTTGTGAAACCGTGTTGCAAATTTTTTCCGCCAATCGAAATTTTGGTTAGCTTCGTCGGCTAAACAGAACAGATATGTTGGTGAAGACATTTGGAAGTGCGGTATATGGAGTAGAGGCTATCACCATCACCGTGGAAGTGAATGTGACGGAAGGCCTGCACACCTTTATCGTTGGACTTGCAGACAGCGCGGTAAAAGAAAGCATTCAACGGATCGAGAGTGCGATAAAAAGCAACGGTTATTATATGCCGCGGACGAAGATCGTGGTCAACCTGGCCCCGGCGGGCATCCGAAAATATGGTTCAGCCTTCGATCTCCCTATAGCGATAGGTATACTCGCTGCAAGCGAACAGATCCCCGACGCGGACCGTCTAAAGGATTTCGTGATCATGGGCGAGTTGGGGCTGGACGGCAGCATCCATCCCATCAAGGGCGCCCTGCCCATCGCAATACAGGCCCGTAAAGAAAAATTCAGTGGGCTGATCGTTCCAAAACAAAATGCGGCCGAGGCGGCGATCGTCAACCAATTGAAGGTATTTGCATTTGGCCATCTTCGGGATGTGATCGGGTTCTTACAGAACACTTCTGCGTCTACCGCGGTGGTTATCGATGCCCGCAGCGCCTTCCATGCACAAACCCGATTTCCGGAATTGGATTTCAGTGAGGTGAAAGGACAGGAAAACATCAAAAGAGCCCTGGAGATTGCTGCCGCAGGTGGCCACAATGCCATTTTGGTTGGCCCACCTGGGGCCGGAAAGACGATGCTCGCACGGCGGCTACCCGGCATCCTGCCTCCTCTTAGTATACAAGAGGCGCTTGAGACCACGAAGATTCATAGTGTTGCGGGCAGGTTGGCTGGAGAAACGACCCTATTGGCTCAGCGGCCCTTTCGATCTCCGCATCATACTATTTCCGGCATGGGACTGATCGGAGGAGGCAATGTACCTCAACCCGGCGAGATCTCCCTGGCTCATAACGGAGTATTATTCCTCGACGAATTGCCGGAGTTTAGCCGGAGCACGCTGGAAATGATGCGACAGCCGATGGAAGACCGGAAAGTACTTATAAGCCGGGCCGCTCTCTCCGTTGAATTTCCTTCTTCTTTTATCCTTATCGCTTCGATGAACCCCTGTCCCTGCGGGTATTATAATCATCCGGACAAGGAATGTACCTGCCCATCGGGCGCGGTGTCAAAATATCTCAATAAGATATCGGGGCCCTTGCTCGACCGCATCGACCTGCATGTGGAAGTGGTGCCGCTTTCCTATGCCCAATTGGCCGATCGCAGCAGTGGTGAAACCTCGCAGACGATTCGGGAGCGGGTGATTGCGGCGAGGGAGATACAGCGGCAGCGTTATGAAGGAATTTCTGTAGCGGGAATGGTTGGATCATCGCCTGGATATGGTGGCGTTTATTGCAATGCCCACATTAGCGGACGACTATTAAAACACTATTGCCGGATCGACGCCGGCGGTGAACAGTTGATACGAACGGCTATGGACAGGATGAGGCTCTCGGCACGGGCGCATGATCATATCCTGAAGATAGGCCGTACCATTGCCGATCTCGCCGGGAGTGATGTTATCAAGGCAGAACATCTTGCGGAAGCCATTCAGTTCAGAAGCCTGGACCGGGAGAGCTGGTCGGGGTGCCGCGCCGCCTAAAGCCGCTCCAACATCTCGACCACCTTCTCCCTCTTGAGGATCAAATACCCAATGCGATCGTTGCTGATCCCCGGTTTCAACTGGTAGCTGAACTCCAGCTGATCGTCCTTGACCGTTGTCTCGAAATAACTGAAGAGGATGTTCGGGTATTCCTTCAGCTCTTCCCCGATCTCATAAAGATGCGTCGACAGGATGAACAGACTTCTGCGAATACGGATCAACCCTTTGATCACCGTACTCGAACACTTCATCGCATCCTGCATATTGGTGCCCTTGAACAGTTCGTCGATCAATACGAGCCACTTCTTTTGCGAGCCGATCTTCTCAAGCGTATTTCGGATACGCTGCACTTCGTTGAAGAAAAAGCTCTCGCCCTTGCTGATATTGTCGACGACATTGATATTGCTCAAAATGCCGTCGAAAAGCGTGAGCCGCATCGACCGCGCGGGAACGCCCATTCCAAGATGCGCCAGGAATACGACGACCCCTACGCTCCGGATGAAGGTGCTCTTGCCCGCCATGTTGGCCCCTGTGAGGAAGACAAAATTGGTATTGCGGTCCAGGCGGACATCATAGGCGACCGGGTTGGGGAGCAAAAGATGATATAGCCGCTCGGCTTCAAGATAGGGGTCCTCCTGTTCCAGGAACTCGGGAAAGCTCAGCTGGAATCGCTGCATGGCGGTCGCCATCGAATACCAGGCATCGAGCCGGTTGTGGATATCGATCAGCGAGATCATCGCAGTCTTGAACCGGTGACGGATGTAGTGCCCGAAATAGATCACCTGCACCGGGTTCAGCTTCACATTGGACCCTGTTTTGGCCAATTGACGAAGGATATCCTCGCTGAGCAACCGCCTGGCCCTGTCCAGCAGCTCGCCCAGCAGCGGCGGACATTCCCCACCCTCCATCAGGGCGATGATCTGACTCATACCCCGCACAAAATCGCCGAAATGCCCCACCGAATATCGCACCATCGCATAGTCGGGACCATGAAAGATCTTATAGCTCAGGGCAGCCGGCAGGTTCTGGCCGTGGGGGATCTCGTCGATCTGGGTCTCGTAGAAACGCTCCATCACCATGATCGTCCCGTTGCTGACCGTCGTAGGCCATTCCCCCATCCTCGCAAGGATCAGCCCAAGGATCTGCTGGGTGGCGCGGATCGGCCCCGGCGTGCTGAACGGATGGTTGAAATATTCCAGCAGGACATCCTTTCCGCCCCGGGTCCGGGTAAAATCCAGCTTGTGGAAGATGGAGAATTCCTCCTCTTTGTTGAAAAGGGAAAGATCCTCATACGTCGTATTGTCGATGTCCATGGTAGTCAAAAAACGTTGAAAAAATAATTTTTTGCCGCAACACCGCCAATGTCGGTGCCCGTTGGGCACGGACCGGTCTCCGACCGGTCAGAAGTCAAAACGCAGGCGTTGTCCCCATTGAGATTCATCAAAGGTACCATTTCCATAAACGAGATGCCCGTTGACAAAAGTGCTTACGACCGTTGCCGGGAAGGTAAACCCTTCCAGCGGGCTCCAGCCACATTTGTAGAGGATGGAATCAGGCGTCACAGACGAGGGCCGGTTGAGGTCCACGAGCACGAGATCGGCAAAATACCCCTCGCGGATAAAGCCCCGTTCCTTCACGCGAAAACAGGTGGCCACGGCATGGCTCATTTTCTCCACCACCCTCTCCAAAGAGATCCGGCCCTCCCGGACGTAATGAAGCATCAGCGGGAGCGAATGCTGGACCAATGGTAGCCCCGCATGGGCCCGCTCATAGGGACCTTCTTTCTCGGCAAGGGTGTGCGGCGCATGATCCGTAGCGATGAGGTCCAGCCGATCATCCAGCAACGCCTTCCACAAGGCCTCCCGGTTATGCGGCGCCTTGATTGCCGGGTTGCATTTGATCTTATTCCCTAATGTGGCATAGTCTTCGCTCGTAAAATGCAGATGATGAACGCATATCTCCGCAGTGATCCGCTTTTCCGCCAGCGGCAGCATGTTGCCGAACAATTGCATTTCCTTTTCGGTGGTCAGGTGAAAGACATGCAACCGGCTATTGTGCTTTTTCGCAAACTGGATGGCCGTAAAGGACGATTCGAAACAGGCCTCTTCATCCCGGATCACCGGGTGATCGGCCGCCACCAGCTCCCGCCCTTCCGCGCGCAGGCGTTCCAGGTTCCGGCGAATGATCTTCTCGTCCTCGCAATGCGTGGCGATGAGAACCTCGCTCTCCCGGAAAAGCCTGTCGAGGGTAAGGTAATTGTCCACCAGCAGGTTTCCCGTCGAAGAACCCATAAAGATCTTGATCCCGCAGACGTCCCGCTTCTTCTCGTTGGTGCGCAACGCCTCGTCGGTATTCTCGTTGGACGTCCCCATGTAAAAGGAGTAGTTGGCCAGCGAGCTGTGCGCCCCGATGGTATACTTCTCCTCCAGCAGCTGCTGGGTAAAGGCCGGGGGAAGGGTATTGGGCATTTCCATAAAAGAGGTGACCCCGCCGGCAACGGCCGCCCGGGCCTCCGTATAGATGGTAGCCTTGTGGGTTAGTCCCGGCTCCCGGAAATGGCACTGGTCATCGATAACCCCGGGCAATAAATGAAGTCCTTCGCCGTTCACCTCCGTGAAGGCAAAGCCAGGCTGCAACTCCGTCCCGATTTTTTCGATGCGCCCGTTTTTCACTAGTAAATCTGCCGTACTAATCTTACCTTCGTTTACTATGGCGACGTTCTTGATCAGGTAATTACGCATAACGAATAATAGATCCTCCCTTTATTTGATAGCATTATGACGCAATTTATTAAAACCGTTGTAAGACGCCGGAAAAAAATAGCACTGTCTGTATCCTCCCTGACCTTTCTTGTTCTTTCCCTGCCGCTGGCCGCACTGCTGCCGGCCGGGGTTCTTGCGCAATCCAGCTACCTGCCCCAGGGGTCGAAATTCGACCACTTCCTGGACAGGATGGAGATCAAGCTGCAAAACAACCCCGACCTCAATATCAGCACGGCCGAGCCCATCAGCCGCCGCCTGGCCGTCCGCGTGGCCGAGACCGCGGACTCCCTGGACAAGCAATATCCCTACGATTATTTTTATCATCTGACAAACGTCGATCGCGCCAATCTTTCCTCCCTGGAGATGAACAATATCGAATGGGTCACGAAGAAAAAGGACAGCTTCGCCAGCAAACACCCGATCTGGAATACCTTCTACCGGAATAAGGCCAATTTCTATGAGGTGGAGGAGAAGGATTTCTTCCTCGTCATCGACCCCGCCATCCAGCAGACCCAATCCTACGAATCCAGCAACAAACAACGCGTCTTCTATAATTCAAAAGGGGTCACTCTCCGGGGGCTCATCGCCGGTAAACTGGGCTTTTCGGCCTACCTCACCGACAACCAGGAACGGGGCCCCGGCTATTTCCAGCAACGCGCGGCAGAGTTCAACGCGGTACCGGGAGCGGGGTATTACAAATCATTCGGAAAGACCGGATTCGACTATTTCGACAACCGGGCCTCCATCTACTTCAACACCTGGAAATATGTCGACTGGCAGTTCGGCTATGACAAGAATTTCATCGGCAACGGCTATCGCAGCCTGTTCCTTAGTGATTATGCCGCTCCTTATCTCTTCCTGAAGTTTAATACCCGGATCTGGAAGCTCAATTACCAGACTATCTATATGGAGCTGGTCAGCCAACACTATATCCATAATGACTATCAGTATCCAAAGAAATATGCCGTGGTCCATCATCTGAATGTCAACGCCACCCCCTGGCTGAACGTAGGCCTCTACGAGAACGTGGTGTTCAGCCGGGCCGACCACTATGATTTCTCCTACCTGAATCCCGTCATCTTCCTGGTCTCGGCGCAGCAGCAGAACGGCAGCCCCGACAAGACTACAGCCGGCATCGACTGGAAGGCCAATATCGGCCATGCGGTGCAGTTCTATGGTCAGCTCGTGATCAACGAGTTCATCCTTCACCAGATCCTTCATTACGGGCAAGGGTACTGGGCCAACAAGCAAGGTCTCCAATTGGGGGTGAAATATGTGGATGCCTTTGGCGCAAAGAACCTCGATCTGCAGTTCGAGGCGAACATCGTTCGTCCCTTTACCTATTCCCACAACGATACCGTGTCCAATTTCAGCCACTATAACCAGCCCCTGGCGCACCCGCTGGGAGCGAACTTCAACGAGTTCATCGCCATCGCACACTACCAGCCCGCCTACAAGTGGAACCTCGAAGGAAAGATCATCTATTACAGACAGGGGCTGGACTCGGCCGGCGTGAATTTCGGCAGCAACATCTTCGAGAGCTATGACACCCGCCCCCGCGACTATGGTTTCCAGATCGGCAGCGGCGTTCCGGCCAACTGCCTGCTGGTGTCGGGGCTGGTCAGCTATCAATGGAAAGAAAACCTCTTTATCGATCTCTCCGCCCAATACCGCAATTATTCCGTGCATGACCCTAGCAATGTCTATCGCAGCAGCAATTCCACGATGTTCACCGCCGGGGTGCGGATCAATATGTTCCGGCGGGAATACGATTACTAAAAAATGAAAAAGCTCATCCCCCTTTTGCTGGTGCTGGTAGCGACCCTTGCGGCCCGGGCCCAGGACGAAGAAAAACTCAGTGAAGCAAGCAAGGCCTATCACAAGGCCAGACAACGATCGACGACCCCTCCTTATGGTATTGAAAAGGTCAGAGCTCTCCTGCCAAAAATGAAAGTTGTCGCCGATGGGGAAAGCGATGAGGGGACGAAGGCGTTGTCGCCGGCCGTCTATTCTTCTCTGTCCCTACGGGAAAAGTTCACCTATAACATGATCCATGGGGAACATTATTTCCAAAATTGCGACATCAACATGCCTTCTTATGACGAAGAGAAGAAGATATTCGGCGAGTTGCCCGGCGTCTTCGGTGAGGAGAACTGGAGCGACCGCCAGCGCAAATTTTTCAAGGACAACAAAGATTCTGTCGTCGGCCTGATCAGGGAAAGCATCGGCCGCACCCATTATGTCGGGCTTAACTACAAGCAAATCCTCGTCGAAATCAATGCTACCGAGATGATCCCATTCCTCGTCGACTTTTACAAACAGCAGCGGAAAGACCATGACATCCTAACGGTGCTGCTCTTGCTGATGCTGAATAACAACTATCCTGCTTTCATAAGCTCGCAATCTTACAATAAATTGTATGCCAAGGGCGTGATTCGCTATGAAGCTTATCTGACGGGCAACACCGCCAACCAGGACCTGATCATGCAACGGGCTACCGACTTTTATAATGGACTTCATCCCTAAGATCATCCCCTGGGCCATCGCGCTTCTCGCCGTTGGCGTCCAACGACCCCTCCCGGATGCACGGGTGATGATCCCTTGCGCAGTCCCGGGCGCCTGCCGTCCCCATCCCCCCATCAAGGATAGTTTCATCCTTGTTCCTCAAGGCCAATATTTTATCGGCAAGCATCATTTCGCCGAAAACCCTTTCCGAAAAGTTGCCGTTGACAGCTTCCGGATCGCCGTCTTCGAAACCACTAATCGTCAATTCGCAGCCTTTATACAAGCCACCTCCTATGTTACCGATGCGGAAAAAAGGCACGACGCTCTTGTATTCGAACCCGGCCTGCCGGAATTTCAGTGGTTGCAGGATAGCACCGCCTGCTGGCGGTATCCGAATGGCATCAGCCGCGGCAGTATCGAAAATCGCATGGACCATCCTGTTACTTGCATCAGCTATTCCGATATCGGCGCGTATTGTAAGTGGGCGGGTGTTCGTCTGCCGTCGCTGCAAGAATGGGAAGTGGCCTGCAGGGCAGGGACGGCAACCGACTATTTCTTCGGAGAGAACGACGATAAGATCAGGGAATATGCCAATATCTGGCACAAGACCGATCATCTCACCGCAGACAGTGCGGACGGCTACCTGTATACCGCACCCGTAGGCAGCTTTTCACCTAATCCCTGGGGCCTCTACGATATGTATGGAAATGTCTTCGAATTCTGCAGTGGCCGGTTATCCCCCGATGAAAGCAGAAGGATCGCCCATGCCCGCGGCGGCTCCTGGTGGTGCAGTGCCTCTTCCTGTCACTTTTACAACTCCTACGACATCGGCAGCACTCATATTCACGCATCCTTTAGCAACCAGGGATTCCGGGTCGTGAAATGAGGATGCTCCACAGCCCCCGAAGCGTGATCAGCAAACCTATCCTAGCCCTCGAATATCAACGAGAAAACAATCATCCTTGATTTTAATTTATCGATGACGTTTGAATACTGCAGATTGGCGTCGCGGCTATGAATATTCTTGATACCCTCGCTGATCTTCAACTCCGGGGTCAGGATGAATACGGGAAGGTAGATCTGGAAGCCGACCCCGGCTTCGATGCTCATATCGGAAGGAAGGAGCTTGACCAGGTTCTGCGCCTTACGAGCCGAGGAGTTCGATGCCAGGTCGTAGCGGTAATTGATCCCGCCCATCATGTAGACGCGGAAATTGTTGATGCGATCGGACAGGAATTTCACCTGTGCGGGAAAACCCAGCAACAACGATTGGACCTGTTTGGTCGCAACATTCGTTTCACCCGCAGGCGGATGGTTCACATGATAGGCCAGGTTATAATTGGCAAAGATGAACTCCGGGAAGGCAAACCGAAACTCCAAATGATCCATCAGGCGAAAGGTGAACATCCCCGACACCCCGAACCCCCCGGAATTACCCGGCGTGACATAAAGGATGCTGTCGCTTTGCAGGAATTGTGGGTGCGCGCTTACCTGCAAATGCGAATTGGTATACATCAACCCGATACCGATGTAATATCTCTTGCTGTCATGATCCGGCAGGTTGATATAATCCCTCAGCTGGGCCGAAACAGCCCCCCCCGCCAGTAAACAGCCGCAAAAAAGTACGGAAAAAATTACTACCCTTTTCATAATCTATTTAGAATCAATTCTATAAAGCTTTCCTGCCGGTGATGGTCAGGTTTTGAGGGTAGATAAACTCGATAGGCTTTTTTTGAAGTAAGTGTAAATAACGTTGGAACGGTCGATTAATTGCCCTGCCGGCCCGCTTTATCCCCTACATAAAGGGTGCAGATGCCGAGACTGAGCCGCCGCAGCCGGGTATTCGTATACCCGCAGCCGTCCATGATCCGGGTAAAGGCGGCGCCTTCCGGGAAGGCCTTGACCGAATCGTTCAGATATTGGTAGGCTTCCCGGCTGCTCGACACCATTTTCCCCACATTTGGGGCGACCAGCCGGAGATAGAGGTCGTAGAATTGCCGGATACCCGGCGTCCGGGGTTGGGAGAATTCCAGCACAACCAGTCTCCCGCCCGGCTTCAGCACCCGCAGCATCTCCTTCAATCCCTTTTCCAGGTTCTCAAAATTGCGAACGCCAAAAGCCACCGTGATCGCATCGAAAGACCCATCGGCAAACTGAAGCGATTCGCTATCGCCGGCTTGCAGGTCGATCCGTTCGCCAAGCTGCAGACGCTGGACCTTCTGCCGCCCGATCTCCAGCATTCCATTGGAGATATCTACACCGGTTATGCGAACCGCGTGCAAGTGCCGCGCCATCATAATAGCCATATCCGCCGTACCCGTAGCCACATCGAGGATCGCTCCGCCGGAGCCGATCCCCGCCCCTGCTTCACGGATCGCCCTTCGCCGCCAGTAGATGTCGATGCCGCCCGACAAAAAGCGGTTCAGTAAGTCATAGCGAAAGGCGATCTTATCGAACATCTCGGCCACCTGCTGCTTTTTGCCCAGCTGCGAATCCTTGAACGGAACGATCCGGTCATGCGAATAATTAGCCATAGGACGGCAAAGGTACGTATCTTACGGCCTTATTCAGCAGAGTATGGACATCCACTCCTCCGTCTATGTCATCAGCAGCCCGGATCATACCAAGAGCCCGAAACCGGACCGGCCGGAATATGCCTTCATCGGGCGGAGCAACGTGGGAAAATCTTCCCTGATCAACATGCTTTGCAACAACGAAAAGCTGGCCAAGACCTCCGGAACCCCGGGCAAAACACAGCTGATCAACCATTTCAGCATCAACGACGAGTGGTATATCGTCGACCTGCCGGGATATGGCTTTGCCAAGGTCTCCCAGACCCAGCGGAAGAAATGGGAGAAGATGATCGAAGACTACCTGCGCAAAAGAGAGAATCTCGTCAATGTCTTTATCCTCATCGACAGCCGTCATTCCCCTCAGAAGATCGACCTCGAATTCGTCAATCGGCTGGGCGGGTGGCAGGTGCCCTTCACCCTCGTCTTTACAAAATCCGATAAAGAGAACCAACGCACCGTCAGCGCAAACGTAAAAGCCTTTTTGGAAAAGATGCGGGAGACCTGGCAATTCCTGCCACAGCATTTTGTCACCAGCGCCGTAAAAAAATCGGGGAGAGATAAGATCCTGGGCGTGATCGGGGAGATGAACAAGGAGTTCGAAGAGGGGAGAAGATCCCATGGGTCGTGAGTTCACGACCATCTACCGTCACGGATAACAATTGCTCTTCGGGCGACGGGCCAACCGGCCCGACGGTGGGACGGACTAGTTTACGACCTTATTTGCGCAGCTGCTGCTCGCAAACGCCTCAGGCTTGGCCTTGAAAGCGAAGCCCATCCCAAGGATATAGCCCATCGCTTCCTTCAACGCGTCATTGCTCTTGAAATGCGGATTCGTATTGATGTCGGCATGCACTTCCATGTCGACATTATACTTGCTGAAAAGATTGCAAAGCTCATATGCAATCTCGATGCTCTTTGCCACCTCGACCAGCATCCTTTCCTTGATCGTGTACTGATGCCGGGTCTTTTCATTGTGAATGAACATGAACCCGCCATGACCTTCCCGAAGAAAGACGATCACAGTAGCAAATTCCGTTTCCAAACCTTTTACCTGGGAGTCGGTGCCGATGCAGACTTTCAGCCGGTAACCTTTTTCGGTCTCGCGGCGGATCGCGTTCTCAACGGCTTCAGTGATGGGGAGTTCGATGACGTCCCCATTAAATTTTCGCCATAGCATAATAATAAAGGGTTTTTCGAATTTAACGAAAAACCGCAGATTGACAAAATCGACTGTACATTAATGTATTATTAACATCCTCGTAGCCGGTATTGCGGCTAGTATTGGCCTGTGCTCAGCAGCACCAGTGTGCAGGCTTCCAGCGATTGAACGCCATTGGCCTGCGCCAGGCGCGCCAGCTCTTCGTTCTCCGCACCGGGATTGAAGATGATACGCTTCGGATGAAGCGAAAGGATATAGTCGTAGTACTCTTTCTGCGCTCGGGGATTGAGATAGAGAGTCACGGTGTCGACTCCGGGAAAATCCTTTTTCTCCGTTTCGATGGTCACATCGCCAACCGCTACGGGCTTCCGCCCAATGGCGACCACCGGATGACCCCTGCCGCGCAGCCGGCTCATGGCCAGGTAGCTGTAGCGCTGTGGATTGTCGGAGGCTCCGAGGACCAATGTCTTTTTTGATGGCGTAGACATATGTATTATACAATCGGGGCCGTTTTTTGTTCAATGCCCTTCGCGTGACAAATAGCTTGGTCGTCACCACTCACCGGCTTTTCAGCAACAGCTACGTCTTCGTATCGATGAGGGCGCGAAGCGGCTTGACCAATAATCGCCAACAACGATCAACCCTTCCCGGCAAAAAGCTTTACCAGGCTCCCGAAAAACCAGTGCTCATCCGCCTTGATCATCGTATCCAGCGTCTTATCAGCCTGCTCGCTGAACTTGCGGATATTGTTGATCGTGTCCGTGAAAGTCTTCACATGCTTATCCTTCTTGTCCCCTTCCACATCGCTCAGCTCCTGCAGCGCAGGGATCATCAAGTCCAACTCCCGTTTCTTCCGCTCCTTGACGATCTGCCGCGCCACCTTCCAGATATCTTTCTCCGCCGAAAAAAACTCCTTTCTCTCTCCGGGGATCAACACCTTCTGCACCAGCCCCCAGTCGATCAATTCCCGCAGATTCATATTCGCATTCCCCCGGCTGATCGCCAACTCCTCCATAACGGCATCTGCGCTCAGCGGGTCGGGGCTGATCAGCAACAGCGCATGGATCTGCGCCATCGTGCGATTGATACCCCAGTTGGTGCCAAATCTTCCCCAGTCGGCGATGAATCTTGCCTTTGCCTCCGTTAATTGCATACCTAAAAATAACAAACGTTTCGAACTTTCGAAAAATATTGAAAGATTTATTTTACAGGAGATAGGGATGATCCATCGGCTGGATCCGATGGGCCGTTACAACTTCGGACAGGTATATTGCTTATCCTCACGGGCGGAGAACCCTTTCTTTCCCGGCCGGATCACGACCGACAGGTAAAAACCTCCATTCTGGGTCTTGGTTTTGGAGAACACCGTCGCCCAATTATGTACGCCAAACAGCAGCGGACCCAGCTTGGCGGCGCCGCCGACCCAAACCCGGCCCTCCGTGGTCACCGTCACGGGCAGATAGCCGCCCAGGCCCCGGGTCTCCCACCGGGGAGTCAGCGCGAATAACGTGATCTCCTTCGTGAACAGCCGCGGACCATTACCACCCAGGTTCAGGGTCAGCTCCGTATTGAGGGCAAAATGCTCCGGGAGCATTCGGTCCACATTGATCACGACCCGCGCGGGGTTCCAGATGATAAAGCGGCCATGCAGGCGCGACACCGAATTCACGACCGTCGAGAGACTGTCGTTGAACTCATGGAAACTGGAGACATAGTTGAATTTCGAGTTGAGATCGAAGTCGGAAGTGGTTGTCTTGGGGTTGCTCACTTCACGGCTCTCCGATCCATACTGGAACATATTGGCGCCCAGGTCCATCAGGGAGAGGCCGATCTTCCAGTCATAGTCAAAGTAGTCGTCTTCGTGGCTGTCGATGGAGACACCCTGCGGCTTTACCAGGTATTCGATACCCAGGTCGACCGCCGCCCCTGCCCGGGACTGCTTAAAAATGTCCTTCAGGTTGTCATTGGTGCTCCGGTTGCTGTGCCAGGAGTCGAAGTTCGACGAATAACCATACCTGGCGCTACCCGATTGCAGCGTATAGAAGGTCACAGTGTCCACCACATTACGCTTCACCGTACTGTTGGTCAGTTGCGCAAAGGCGCCCGCGAGCGCCCGTTGGGCATGAAGCGTGATCCCCGCATTCAGCCGGCCAATGGCATCGTCCCATATCGTCCGGCTATAGGTGCCATACAATTCCAGCCAGCTGCTGCCCACCATCCGTGCCGCATAGGTGGTCCCCTGGTTGATGTTGAAGAACTGGTTCATGTCCTGCAACGTGTCGTTATAATTGACATTGGACGTCCTTGCGGATAGGTAACCCCGCAGGTTGGCACCAAAGGAAATAGCCTGCTTTCGCCCGATATTCAGCCGGACATTCAACAGATGAACATTGTAATTGAATGCGGCATACCGCTTTAAAAATCCGGTCTTCCACTTGTAGCCGACGGTGTCCTTATGGGAAATATAGGACAGGTCGGAGAAGGTGATCGCATTGGTGGTATTCTTCAACTGGGTCGAGAAAAGCGTGATATCCCAGGGATAGGGCGTGTTCAGGATGGCGGCCGGATTATTGGCGGCCCCCATCGCGCCCGCATAGGGCGACCCGTTGATGGCTTGATAGTTCTGCGCAAGACCCTGGAACGTACAGATTAAGATGAAAAATAACCCCGTTGCAACGAGTTTCATGGTCGTTAATTTGCAATTAATTGACAGTCAAGGAAATTGATCGAGGTCCTTCGGTGGGATAAAGGGTTACGGTTTGTGCTGAACAGGAGAATGGACGTCTTAGAACGGTTGGCCGTGTGTTTGTCTGATCAAAAAGGAAACCAATCTTGGGAAAGGTTTCAGCGAATATAGCAAAAGATTCGTACGCGACACAGTCCCGAACCAACGTTGAAGAAACCGTCCCATCCATAACCGTCTTCCGAACTCCCTGTTCCACCGGTCGATCCATTCCTGCTCCAGCTGATAGCGGGCTATTTCACCCTTTAAGAAATCGTTGATGCATCCAAAGGCGATCTTGCTGCCATGCAGCGCCATGCTCATCCCGTTGCCCGACAGGGGGGGCACCATCCCCGCCGAATCGCCGATCATCAGGACATGATCTTCCACCTGGGTCTTTTTTTCGAAGCTGATCTGGGCAATGGTTACGGGCTGCGGATAGAGCCTCACCGTCGAGGCGAACAATTCATCGAGATACGGATTGGTGCGCAGGATGGTTGCTTCCATCTCGGCGATGGAGTTGCCGCTGGCCTGGAGATTGGCGGCCGTCGTCATATAGCAAAGACAATATCGGTTGTCTTCGATCTTCGAGATGCCGCAATAGCCATGGGGAAAATGATGCAAGGCGATCAGGTCGGCCGGCAGGTTTGCCGTAACATGGTATTTTACGCCTACATAATTGTTCAGCCGCGTCGACCGCTTGCGGATGAAGGCGCGTTTCCAACGGACGTCGAGATTGCTTCTTTTCCCGAAAGTCCCACAGGCTACCCTGGCCGAAAAACGCCCGTTGGAGGTGACCACGGTGAAGACTTCCCGGTCGAACACGATATCCGTCACCCGGGTAGCCTCATATAATTCCACTCCTTCCGATCGGGCGATATCCGCCAGCGCCGCATCGAGCCGGTAACGGCTGATGCCAAAACCGCCCAGCGGCAGCTCCTGCTCCAGCGCACGGCCGTTCGGCGCCGACATCCGCAGGGTCCGGATGATCGGCAGGTTCCAGTCGCTGAGCGGCAGACCCAGCTCTTCCAGGAAGTTCCAGCTCTCCAGGCTGATATATTCGCCGCATACCTTGTGATAGGGAAAGCTCTCTTTTTCGAACAAGGCCACACGATAGCCCGCCCTGACCAATTGGATCGAAAGCCCAAGCCCCGCCAGCCCTCCACCCGCTATGATGACGTCATACATAGTGCTTCCCTCCCGCTTGAAGGCCGCCGGCGTTTGTTCGCGCAACGATGAGCCATCGAAAGGCCCATTGCCATTTTACCGACCATCCGTGGACGCCGGCCTGTCCCAACAGACCTTCCCACTCCCGCCGCCGGAAACCCCGCAACACCGATAATGGCGCATCGTTCTTTATCAGGTAGGACGAAGAGAACCATCCCGTCAACAGCCGTATCGCATGATAGGCCGCCCGGTGGCGGTGAAGATCGTTGACGAACCATCCCACCCGGGCCTGCCCTTGCATCCACCGCAGCTGCGGGACCAGTTCCTCATCGGTAAAATGATGACAGAAAAGCGAGGAGAACACGATGTCGGGTCGCTCGCCGCCAAAGGACACCGACCGGTAGTCCGAATGGACCCAGTTGGCGTTGTCCCCCTTCCAGCGCCGCCGCGCCACTTCGATGCAATGTTCGTTGCTGTCGATACCGGTGATGCGTGTCTCTATCCCCCGCCGCCGGCACCAACGGTCAAGCACACGTAAGTTATCGCCGCCGCCGCACCCGATCTCACAGATGTGGCACCGCCGGCATCCATCGGCCAACGAGGCCAGCCCGCGGATACTGATGGCATGCCCCCCGAGCCAGGTATTGATAACATCCAGCTCCAGCATATTCCTTTCTATAGCCGCAAAAGGCAAGCCCTCGCCATCCAGCAGCTCCTTTTCATAACTGCGCTTCGAGAGATCGGGTTTGCCAGGCATATCGATAGGTTTAGTTCGGTTCCGCGACGAAGGTCTCCATCGTGAGGCCCGGGCCAAAAGCCGCCCCGAATATACAATTTGACCCTGTATTGGAAGGGTCATTCAGGATGCGCTTCAGCACAAAGAGAAGAGTGGCGGAAGACATGTTGCCGAACTGTTCCAGCACGGCATAGCTATGGTCCAAATGGCCGCTGGTAAAGGAGAGGCTTTTATCAATCGCATCCAGGATCTTCTTCCCGCCGGGATGGATGCACCAATGATGGATATCCTCCTGGGCGAGGCCGCATTGGTCCAGTGCGTGACGGACCAGCTTCGAAAAATCCGCCCGGATGATATCGGTGACATAGCTGGTCAGCGTCATCCGGAATCCCGTAGAAGAAAGGGACCAGGTCATGTCCACCTGTCCCCGCGGCATGATCTCCGAATAGAAATGCTTCAGTTGCAAACCTTTTCGCGGATGATCGTCGGATGTGACCAGCGCGGCCGCGGAACCGTCCGCAAAAAGAAGACTGGACAGCATGTTATCCAGCGTAGGCTCCTGCTGGAAGTGCAGGGTACACAGCTCGGTGCATACGATCAGCACCCGGGCCCCCGATCCGGTGCCCGCCAGGGCATGCGCCAGCTTCAGGGCATGGACGGCGGCATAGCAGCCCATGAAATTGATGGACGTCCGGAAAAGCGTGATCGGCAGACCCAATGCTTCCACCAGCTCCAGGTCCAGCCCCGGCGCACTCATGCCCGTGCAGCTGACCGTAATGAGGTGCGTGATCTCATGCACGTCCAGCACGCCGTCGAGACAATTTCGGATAGCCGACAGCGATAGCGGTGCGGCATGCTCCTGGTACCATCGCATCCGCATCTCGAGCGACGGAAAGGGCTCGAGGTTCTCCGTCGGCGGATAGAACTGCCATTGTCGGATGGGCCGCGAGTAGTCCGGAATAACGGAATAGCGCGACCGGATGCCGCTTTGATGATAGAGATACTGCAATTTCCGCCCCGAATCCCGGTCGAGGCCATAGATCCGCTGCATAAAGGGCAGGATGTCTTCCTGTCGATGCTGATAGGCCGGTACCGCCGTTCCGATGGAAATGATCTTACTCAATAGTTGTGATTAATGGTATATATGCAGGATAAACCCGCAAAGATGGGACCAACCGCCTTAACTCATTACCAACACCGCGATGAATCCGGCATTGGTGCAGATCGAAGCCAGCAGATTCATTCGCATGGTATTGGCAAAATTAGCTGCCGCCGGATCCCGCCAGACCCTGATGGCCCATATCAGAAAATAAACGACTACAGGAAGCATACAGGTTGCCAGTACCTGAAATTCTTTGATCTGCAGGGTAGAAAGGAAGTACCAGGCCAGGACCCCGAAGGCGACCCCATAGATCAACCCCGTAAAGACAAAGCTGCCGCGATAGCCTAATACCATGCTGAGGGTCCGTACCCCATCCTGCCGGTCGGCCTCATGCTGGTAGATCTGCGTAAGTGGGTAGAAACCACCTAGCAGCAGGGAAGCGGCCAGCATGGCGGGAGCGACGGAAGAAAGCTCCGCCGGTGCTCCGGGTTTATGGCTCCCCTGGTAAACGATCCAAAAGATCAGCGCGCCCTGGCAGGTGATCACTGTCAACCAACCGATCAACGGGTACTTCTTCAGCCGGATCCCCCGATAGCTGTAGGCCCTCGAAGCGAGAATATACACCGCCAGCCCCGCTGCGAACGGCAGCCCGATCAGGCATCCAAGGAACAGCGCCGCCGCATCCATCGCCAGCGTCACCCAAAACAGCTCGCGTGTCGGCGGCAATGGATTTTCCAATCCGCCGATAGGCGTGGTATCCCGGTCCATATAGCTGTTGTATCCGTTACTGGCCGGATAGACCAGTCCGTGCAGGATAAAAAAGATCAGCAAGGCCCGGGCCCAATCCCTGCCTTCCACCACCTGGCTTAACGCAAACCAATACACCGGCATCAGGAAGAAGGAGAACGGCAGGCGCAGCAGCTGCAAGGTGGAGGAGGGGGCTTTTTTCATCGCCGGGCAGGGGTTACTTTCGGGTTTGGATAAAGTTGTTGCCAGACGATCCACACCCATACGGCGATAGCCATCACCCCCTTGATCCCGTAAGGCCGGATAAACCCGTTTCGTACCGGCGCCGGCACCAGGTCGGAAACAGACATTGTGATCAGCAGGAAGGAAAGGATCAGCAACACCCGGTCGGTCATACTGGCGGGCTGCTGCGACCAGTACCAGATGCCGATGCCGCTCATGACGATGATGTACGTGGGCGACTCCGCCTTGTGGTTGAAGATCACCATCCAGATGAGCATCGATGCGAGGTAGAGGAAGCGGAAGGATAGCTCTTTATACCGGCGGACCTGGATCAGCGGGATGAGGAACAGCCCAATGCCTGCCAGTGTGACCCAATTCTTGGCGCCCGGAAGATGGAACCAGCTGACCATGATGCCCATGACGGAAACCCCCGTAGACGCGGATCGGTCATCGATCAGCAGATGCCACCAGCTGTTATACAGGGACAGCAGCTGGGGCCCGCTCACGACGACCAACGGGATCAGCGCGAAGAACGCCATCCAGAAGAGCGACCAGCCAAAAAGGCGAAGCTTGCCGGGATAAAACAGGTACATAACGAAGGCCAGAGCGCCGTAGATTTTTATATAGAACGAGAAAACGATACAAAGGGTTGACAGCAGGTAATTCCGGCGTTCGGCGAAGGCGAAGGCAAGCACGGTCAACCCGGCCATAAGCCCGTTGCTTTGCGTATTCTGGATCGACAGCAGCATCTCCAGCAGGCAGAAAAGCAGGATAAGGCTTTTCTTCTCATCGGAGAGGTCCGGCAGCAGGCGAATGCCCGCGAACAGGCAAAGGGAGTTGATTAGGTTCCACAGGAACAGCCCGAAGATATCCGGCATCCAGGAAAGAAGACCAAAACAGAGCGCAAACGCCGGGCTGTATTTATAAAGGTCCCAATGGTCATCGGGGAACAGCTGGTAGATGTCCTGGTTATGGATAAGATGATAGAACGAGAATTTGAAGATGCGGAAATTGTTGTAGTCGATATAGGCCCGGCCTCCCGGCACATACACCTTCGGCCCGGCCGTAAGCCCCTGGGTGGTGGCGATGATCGTGACCAGTAGGTAGCCGAGAAATGCGATCAGAAGAGAGTGGGATTGCCAGGTTCGGAGAAGCTTCGTTTTGGTTAAACTCATACTCTTATTTATAAGGGGTCATAGCGGCGCAATCGCAGTCGGATCCCACCGTGGTCCCAAGTAGTTTGGCAAAGCGCCGGTAGAAGCCGATCCGGTCGTCCCGGTTGCCTTTTATCGCGGGATCCTTGCTGGCGCATTCGATACCGCCGTTGATGATGTTGATCGTCATGCCAAACCCCGGTTTACGCCCCAGCCGCAGATCCCCTGCGCCGGGCGTCCATTTGCCGCAGATCACATCGTGGCAGGAAGGCTTTGGCGGCTGTGGCTTCATCCAGAACCACAGGGCCGCCCGAAAGGCGATCACCCCGTCCTGGGTCACCAGCTCCGGCCTGGCCAGCAACGGCAGGTTCATATCCGCTCCGGCCTGACCATAGTTATAGGCATAGCTTAGCTGCAGAGGGCCCCGGCCGTGATAAGATTTGCCGGGTACCGGCTGATACGGGCTGGAGCCGCCGGTATTGTAGACGGTGCAATGCCCATCCTTGCAACCCAGCTCTTCGGTGTAGAAAAGCCCCCAGGCATAGGGACCGCCCGCTGATCCGGGTCCGCCATTGGTGGTCTCGTGCGCGGCATGCGCAAAAAAAGCGGCTAGTTCCCGCTTACGTACTTCCGGAGAACCTTCTCCGGCGAATAAAGGGAAACTAGCCGCCGCCGTTATGAATGCCTCGTAGGTATAAAGACGATCATGATGCGGGAAAAGCCGCTCGTACTGCTGGCGGGTCAGTAAGGCCCCGACACCGGAAGGCCCGTCTCCATGCGAGGGAGTGACCGGTCCCGCTGAGACCCACGCCGCGAACCAAAGAAAGAGAAGCTGCATGCCGCTCAAAACTAGGCAAAATCTACCATTTTTCGTCGCCTTCGCTCCGGTTGATCTTAACCGAGAAATTGGTTTCCTCGAATGTCTTCTTTTCCCCGGGGTTAGAAAGTTGTTCGGGATTGGGCCTGGGCTTACGAACGCCGGAGGCCTCGCCCTTGCCACGCTCGGACTGGCGATCGCGTCCATGGCCACCGGCCTCGCCCTTGCGTTGCTCCGGCTGCCGGTCGCGGCTTTGTTCAGGCCGGCGATCGCGCTTTTGCTCGGGTTGCCGCTCCCGCCGTTGCTCCGCCTGTTGTTCGGGCTGAGATTCATGCTGGAGAAGACCGGGAGCCTCACCCGTCGCCTGACCGTGCTGCGGCTCGGGACGTTGAACCGGTTCGCGGCGTTGGGCGGGCTGCGGCTCGCGCCTCGGCGGACGACCCTGCTGCTGGTTATTTTGAGGCTGACCGGGTCTCCGCTGCTTATCACGGTTCCGGTTGCCGCCATGATTATTTCTACCACCGTTGCCGCCTCCGTGATTCCGGTTGGCTTCTGCACGGGCGACGACATCCTCCGATACGGGGCTGTGCGTAGCCAGAGAAGCATGCATGACATGCGGATGATCTTCCACCACCGGGATCTGCCGGGCGATCAGTTTCTGGATGTCCCGCAAGAACTCCTTTTCTTCGCCGTCGCAGAACGAAAGGGCCGTGCCGCTGGCGCCGGCTCTACCGGTACGGCCTATGCGATGAACATAGGTCTCCGGCACGTTGGGAAGCTCGAAGTTGATCACATGCGTAAGGTCGTCGATATCGATCCCCCTCGCGGCAATGTCGGTGGCCACGAGGATCCGCGTATGGCGGTTCTTGAAGTTCACCAGCGCCCGCTGTCTCGCGTTCTGCGATTTGTTGCCATGGATGGCCTCCGCGCGGATACCCGCGCGCGTCAGACCCTCCGCCACCTTGTCCGCGCCATGCTTGGTCCGCGTAAATACAAGGGCCGTAGGGATCGCGCTGCTCTTCAGGATATGCAACAGGAGACTGCGCTTATCTTTCTTGTCGACGAAATAGATCGATTGCTGAATGGTCTCGGCCGTAGAAGAGACCGGGGTCACCTCCACCTTGGATGGATTGACCAGGATCGAGGCGGCCAGTTTCTGTATCTCCGGCGGCATCGTGGCCGAGAAGAACAGCGAATGTTTCTTCTGCGGCAAACGCGCCAGGATCTTGCGGACATCGTTGATAAAACCCATGTCCAGCATGCGGTCCGCCTCGTCAAGGACGAAGTACTTGATCGTGTCGAGGCGAAGCAGCTTCTGATCGCAAAGATCGAGCAGCCTGCCCGGGGTCGCTACCAGCACGTCGACGCCGCGTTGCAACGCCTGCACCTGCGGATTCTGCGGCACCCCGCCGAAAATGACCGTATGCCGTATGCCCGTATGCCGGCCATAGGCGGCAAAGCTTTCATCTATCTGGATCGCCAGCTCCCGCGTCGGCGTAAGGATCAGGGCCTTGACCGGCCGCCCTCCGCCGGGACGGGTGTTCTCGTTCACGCCGGCAGCATCTTCGCATAGTAATTGGAGTAAGGGTAGGGCGAATGCCGCCGTCTTACCCGTGCCCGTCTGGGCGCAGCCCAGCAGGTCTTTTCGTTCAAGGATGATCGGTATAGCCTGTTGTTGGATAGGCGTAGGTATTGAATACCCCTCATCGTTCAAAGCCTTTAACAAAGGCTCAATGAGATTGAGATTTTGGAATGACAAAATGATTCTGTTTATAAATATTGAAAAAAGCCCATCTACTCAGCAATATCCTTCAGGAGTATATACAGAAGGTTGTCACGAAAGTGATTAGAAGGAGTTATAACGGATGCAAAGGTAGCGAATGGATTCGGAATAGCCAAGTTTACTGATTGCTATTGATAATCAATAAATTAGAATACGGTGTGACGCAACGGAAAAAAATATGAAAAAATACTGCGGTCTTTTTGGTCCGCATTTCATTTTTGTCCTATATTTGTTTCAACAACGGTTCACTCAACACAGCCACCCAGGTTAAGGCTCCGATAGACGGCCATAGGCCGGTCAAAAAAGGGATGGCTGGCCGTTCAAAATTTTTCTAACAGTTAAAGTTTGGTTGGAACAGCAAGGACACAGTTCTTGAGAGCCGTCTGTTTCCACAGAAGACTCGAAAGGATAAGGTTTAAAGGGTCCTCTCATGTCTATGAGGGGACTTTTATTTTTATCTCACTGAAAGCTGATATGGAATTGGCCCTCGATCTCATAATAATAGGAATGATCCTGCCGGGAGAACCGGATCGGCGCCCCCAGTTCCTTCAACACTTTCAGGTATTCATACAAACTGCGTTCGGAAATGCCCATCTTCCGGGCAAATTCAGGCGGAGAACCGGTGCCTTTCTGACGGATGAATTGATCAAGCTGGAGGAGCAGGCTAAGGTAATGCTTCATAATAGGATTGTTTTATCGCTACCGCCCAGAAGCACCAAACCCAACTAAAAATAACAAAAAGCCGAATCCCTCCCCGCAAAAAGAAAGGCCGATAAATGGGAACACTCATCGGCCTTTATAGAAATTTATTTATACCTAGATCATCATACGCAGCGGCTCCTCGAGGAAACTTTTCACCGTCTGAAGGAACGCCGAACCCGAAGCCCCATCCACCACACGATGGTCGCAGCTCAAGGTAAGCTTCATCACATTACCCGGTACGATCGCCCCGTTCTTGACGACTGGCACCTGCTGGATCGCACTAACGGCAAGGATACAGGCATTGGGCGCATTGATGATCGCCGTGAACTCCTCCACGCCGAACATCCCCATATTGGAAATGGTAAAGGTGCTTCCCTCGTATTCCGTCGGCTGCAGCTTCTTGCTCTTCGCACGGCCCGCCAGGTCCTTCACTTCCCCGGCGATCTGCGACAGGCTTTTCGTATCGGCAAACCGTACCACCGGCACGATCAGCCCATCCTCGATGGCTACCGCCACGCCGATATGAACATGGTGATTCACCCGGATCGTCTCACCCCGCCAGCTGCTGTTGACAGCCGGATGCTGTTTCAGGGCAGTGGCCACTGCCTTCAGCACGAGATCGTTAAAGGAGATCTTCACCGGTGACGTTTCATTCAGTTTCGTCCTCGCCTGGACCGCACTGTCCATATCGATAGACATGGTCACATAAAAGTGGGGTGCGGTGAACTTACTCTCCGACAGCCTCCGCGAAATGGCCTTCCGCATCTGCGAGACCGGCACCTCGTCAAAGCTTTCCTGGCCCTGAATGGCCCCCTGACCTACCGGTGCGCCGGCAGGCTTACCCGCAGCCGCAGGCTGTGCTGCCGTAGCAGCCGCCTTGGAAGGCGTATAGCTGTCGACATCTTTCTTTACGATCCGGCCGTTATCACCACTACCGGCAACCTTCGAAATGTCGATCCCTTTCTCCGCGGCCAGCTTCTTGGCCAGCGGAGAGGCTTTGATCCGTCCATCGGCGCTCACCGAAAGACCGGAATGCGCGGATTCGGCCGCCGGCGCAGCAGTCGTAGCAGCGGGCTGAGCCGTTGCCGCCTGAGCCGATGCCGGCGCCGCGACAGGACCGGCAACGCCTTTATTCTTCGTCGCCGCGACGATCTGTTCGAGATTGACCTTCTTCTCGTCGCCGATAACGGCCAGCAGATCGTTCACGGCGATCTTTTCTCCTTTCTGGGCGCCGACGAACAGGAGTTTTCCTTCCTTATAGCTTTCCAGCTCCATCGTCGCCTTATCCGTTTCGATATCGGCGAGGATATCCCCCTTCTTTACCGTATCCCCTACTTTCTTATGCCAGTCGGCAATGACCCCTTCCGTCATCGTATCGCTCAGCCGGGGCATCAGGATCACCTCTTCCTGTTTGGAAAGATCGATACCGCCGCCGGCCGGAGCCGCCGGTGCTGCTGCCGGAGCCGCCGCGGGAGCCGCTGCAGGCGCAGTCCCCGCCGCCGGAACATTAGATGCCGCGGGGGCAGTTGCTGCCCCGCCGCCGCCCTTAACGAGGGCGCTGATGTCTTCCCCCGGGGCGCCGATAATAGCCAGCAGATCGTTTACCTGGATCTTGCCGCCCTTATCCGTACCCGTATATAATAACGTACCGTCCTTATAGCTTTCCAGATCCATCGTCGCCTTGTCCGTTTCTACTTCCGCCAGCAGCTCGCCTTTCTTGACGGAGTCGCCCACTTTCTTATGCCATGCCGCGATGACCCCTTCCGTCATCGTATCGCTCAACCGGGGCATTAAAATAACTTCAGCCATAAAAAATTATAGTATTTGGAGCCGTGAAATTAACACAATTTTGGTTGCGGTTGACAGCCTACGGGAAAATTAGCCCGCCAACCGAAACCGCGCTAAAGCCTACACCACCTGTACATTGCCCGTGCGTTTCAGCACACCCCAATGCTGCAGCTCGCCTTTCAACGCCCGGCGAACGGCCCTGAATAACACCAGCCAGGTCAGCCAGCGCCAGATCAGCCGCTGCGGGATCAGCCAGACCAGCCGCGTGAGATTCTCCCGCTCGAACGAGAAGGCCAGCAGCGCCACGGCCAGGTCCACCAGCATAAAGACGAGATAATAGCCCCCGATCTTCGACGCATTGCCCGTCAGCAGCCCCACGATCATAAAGAAATCGGCCAGCGGAATGATAAAGGGAATGACATATTGGAAGATCAGGATATTCGGTAACGCGGCCCAGCCCAGCCACCGGTATTTCCAGTTCATCAACGCATCCCGGTTCTTCCAGAAGGTTTGCATCACCCCATAGCTCCACCGGAACCGTTGTTTGAAGAACTGTTTCAGCGTCTCCGGTGCCTCCGTCATCGCAATGGCCCGGTTGTCGTTCTCGATGACATACCCGCAGCGCAGGATACGAATGGTCAGATCACAGTCCTCGGCCAGGGTATCGGTCGTAAAACCTCCCGCATCTTCGATGGCCTGTTTCCGGAACGCCCCGATGGCCCCAGGGACCACGGTGATGGCGTTTAAATAAGAGAACGCCTTCCGGTCAAAATTCTGACTGCTGATATATTCGATGGCCTGCCAACGCGTCATCAGGTTCACCTGGTTACCCACCTTGACGTTCCCCGCGACAGCGCCTACCAGCCCTTCATGCCCGCTCGGTTTGCCCGATCGCTCGCCAAAATGTTCCATCATCAGCGACACGGCATTGGGCAGCAGCTTCGTATCGGCATCGATACAGATGACGAATTCCGCCTCGCTCCGGCTGATGCCGAAGTTCAACGCCGAAGCCTTCCCGCCGTTTGGCTTTGTATACACCTTCACCTTGGGATTGTCGGCAAAGGCTTCCCGCACCCGTTCATAGGTCGCGTCCTGGCTGCCGTCATTGATAAAGATGATCTCGAAATTCGGATAGTTCCCCTTCAGCAGACTCTGCACACTGCCGACGGCGTTGATCTCTTCGTTATAGGCCGGCACGATGATACTCACCAGCGGTGCGTCTTTCCCGCTCAGCGACCAATAGGGCTGATAGCCGTATTTCTTTTCCCGGAAATGCTCCTTCGTAGCGATAACGGCGATGAACAGCACCCGGCCTACCGACAGGATCATGAACACGACAAAGGCGGAGAACAGGATATGACTTCCCCAATAGCCGATCTCCGCGAAGTAATAATTTATCTGCAGCAGGTAATAACCGCTTCCCTTCGGCACGGGCGGCATCATCTCGTCCTTCGTTTTGCCGAGGATATCCGCCACCGTGGTGAACTGGAAGCCCCGCTTCTGAAAATAGTCGATGATCTGCGGCAACGCCTCGACCGTCGATTCCCGGCCCTCGCCGCCCGCATCGTGCAACAGGATGATATTGCCGCTGAGACCCGCCTTCGTCATCTCGTTCTTGCGCCGGATCACCCGTTCGAAGATGCTGTCGGCCGGGGTGCCCGGCTCCCAGTCCAGCGGGTCGATGGACTCCCCGATGTCCAGGTAGTTCTTCTTCCGTGCAATGGCCACGGGGATCAGTTCTTCCCATTTCTCCGGCTCGAAATCCGCATTGTAGGGCGCTCGGAACATAATGGTGCTCCGGCCCGTGATGCATTCTATCAGCAACCGCGTCGACTCCATCTCCAAGATGGCCCGCCGCGTACTGACCTTGGCGATATTGGGGTGGGTGAACGTGTGGTTGCCGATCTCATGTCCCTCCTTGAACTCCCGTTTCACGATGGGAATATTGTTCTCCGCATTGATGCCCACGATAAAGAAGGTCGCCGGAACATGGTATCGGCTGAGGATATCGAGTATCTTGGGCGTATAGTCGGGATCGGGACCATCGTCAAAGGTCAGCACCAGCTTCATGCTATCGGTGGTTCCGTACTTGCGGGCAACGAACCGCGATGGCAGGCTGTCATAGCTTTCCTCGCTGATCAGCATCTCTCCCGTATTCACCTCCGGGGTGATCCGCCCGTTGGTCGGCGTCCCAATGACATCCAACACCTCGCCGCTCCCCTCGTAGTCCACAAAATCCGCATTGGCCATCGCATCCACTTTGCTGAACGCGGAGAAGTTGAAATGCGCCACCGACGCCTTTTGCATGTCCTGGTCATAGAAGTCCCAAACCCGCGGGTCCTCATCCCCCAACCGCCAGATGGAGGTACCTGCCAATCCGTACTCCGTGGCAAACCGCAAGGCATTGAAGGCCGTCGCGGCATCCGTGAACTGCACCTGGTGACGCACATTGTCCTCGTCGTCATAGTCATAGTGCAGGTTGTAGGAGTCATTGTCGAAATCGATCTTTGCCTCGTTGTCCTTCGCCGTGAACAGGGCCTGCTGATAGCTCACCGTACGGCTCGACATCTCCTTACCCAGCCGCCAGTCATAGCCATAGGCCGCCAGGCAGAGGATCAGCTTGCTCTCGGGGACATATTTGACGGCGGCGTCGACCGCACCCTCGATCCACTTCTGATGGGCGATAGGCCCCGGCCCCGAATTGTCGGAATACTGGTCATACGCCATCAGGAGTACATAGTCGTTGTATTTCGACAGCTGCTTGACGTTGTAATCTTCGTTGAAAGGAATGATATCCTGGGTCACCAGCAGGTGGCGGGCATGGAGCTGCTCATACAGGTCCTTCTGGAATTCCACCAGCTTCTCGTCGCTTTTCTCTTCCAGCTCTTCAAAGTCCACGTTCACCCCGATGAAGTTGTTTTTCTCCAGGATGTTGATCAGGTCGTTGATGAGCCGCTGTTTCTTGGCCGGATCGTTGATGATCCGGTGCACCGCGTCACCCCGGAACAGCTCTTTGTAGTTGTTGGAAAGGATCGGCAGGATCTTCACTCCCGATTTCTTCATCACCGCCCAGGCGCGGGAATCGATATCGGTATAGATCGTATCCGCGGTCGGATCGATAAAGATCCATTCGGGGATCACCAGGTTCATCTTGTCGATATACTGCTGCAGCGAAAGAAAGGACTGGGCATCCCAGTCTACATAGAACGCGGCCCTGATCCCGGTGGGGAATTTTGTGAACGACCGGAAATTGGTATCGGCCTTTTTGGACCGTAGCTGGGCCAGTTTCTCCGAATCCTTTTTGGACTGACCGGGATAAGCGCCCCCCCGATAGGGGACCTTCTCGTTGATGTATTTCCGGAATCCCCCGTACTGTTCGATAAGGGTGTTCTTGAAAATAATGCTCTTATTGGTGTCAAGCACCTTCTTGTACAGCTGGCTCTGCTCCTTCATCCGCGGAAGGGCAGGTTTATAGTCGCGGGAGACCGCGATCGAAAAAATGACTACCCCCAGGACCAGGAAGAACAGCAGGATCCTGCCACCCCACTTTAACCGCTGCCAGCGGCCTGTTGAATTTGTTTGGAAGATCTGGGTTGTAGAAGGAGGTGTCGAGTTGCCTGTCATAGATTTAGATACAGTACATATTGGCAAAATCCCCGCCAATCAGGTAGTTGTCAGTAATCCAGTTCCAGCTTTAACCTATCTTTAAGTTCCTTTACCAGCGGATATTGCTCCACGATCTGAATGAACTGTTCCCGCTTGTTCAGGGGGCGATCCGCCGGCTCCTCCTCCGTCACTTCCCTTTCGACGACGATCACCGAAAAGGAGATCATTTTGTTCGAAAAGACATTCTGCAGGTGCTCCGATAGGGTTCGTTTCTCGTGTTCGACGAACTTCTGTTCGAGAGGGTTGTTCGTGACCACCTCGAAGCTGTTCCCGTCGACGATCCGCAGGGTTGCCAGTTCCAGCGACTGCACGGCGGGATTTCGGTTCTCCCGTAGCTGATCGGCGTATTGCTGCCATGCCTTTTGAAGGGCTTCCGGCTCCAGCGACCGGATGCTGGCCGCCCCGTCACTCCCTTGCTTCGAGCTGAACTGCTGCCGGATCCTCGAAAGAGCCCCCAACGATGGCGTCGCCGAAGCCGCCGCCGTGCCGGGGATGGCCTTCTTTACCGGTGCCGCCTCCGGTTCCTTCACCGGAGCCGCTTGCGGCTCCGCAGCCCCTGTCTCGACCAGCAGTTTCGCGCCGCCACGCGGCGCAACCAGCTCCATCGCCGGGATGTTCCGGAAGGACACCGCTCTCACCGTCTCAGGTTTCTTTTTCCCGCCGTCTATCACCTGCAAAGCCTGAGCCAGGTAGCAGAGCTTGATCAGCGCCAGCTCCACATGCAGGCGCTTGTTACGTGCGGACTTATAATTGATCTCGGCTTCGTTCAATACATTCAGCGCGCTCACGAGGTAGCCTGCGTCGGCTCCCCGTCCCGCGGCAATATACCGGTCCCGGAAACTCTCCACTACTTCCAGCAACATGGCCACCTTCTCATCCTTACAGACCAGCAGGTTCCGGATGAACTCGGCCAGCCCGTTGAGCACCAGGTCGCCCTCAAATCCCTTCCGGTTGATCGAATCGTAGATCAGCAGGGCGTCCGAAAGATCCTGCTGCTGCATGGCATCGAGAATGCGGAAATAATAGTCCGCATCCAGGATATTCAAATGCTCCAGTGTATTGGCATAGGTCAGCTCGCCGTTGGTAAAGCTGACGATCTTGTCGAGAATGCTCAACGCATCCCGCATACAACCCTCACTCTTCTGCGCGATCACCTGCAGCGCCGCCTTGTCGGCACTGATCTCCTCCTTATTGCAGATGTCCTGCAGATGCTCGACCGTATCGGTCGGGGTGATCCGCTTGAAGTCGAAGATCTGACAACGCGACAGGATCGTAGGCAATATCTTGTGCTTTTCCGTCGTCGCCAGGATGAAGATCGCATAGGGCGGCGGCTCCTCCAGGGTCTTCAGGAAGGCATTGAAAGCGGAGGTGCTGAGCATGTGCACCTCATCGATGATATATACCTTGTATTTGCCGGCCTGGGGGGCGAATCGCACCTGCTCCACCAGCGTCCGGATATCATCCACCGAGTTATTGCTGGCGGCATCCAGCTCATGGATGTTCAGGGAAGCCCCGTCATTAAAGGATACACAGGAAGAACATCGGTTGCAGGCCTCGCCATCCGCTGTGATGTTCTCGCAGTTGATCGTCTTTGCCAGGATACGGGCACAGGTGGTCTTGCCCACGCCACGCGGACCACAGAACAGGAAGGCATGCGCTAACTGCTTGTTCCTGATGGCATTCTTCAAAGTTGTTGTAATATGAGACTGCCCCACCACCGTCGAAAAATCCTGGGGCCTGTATTTTCTGGCCGAAACGATAAATTTATCCATTTGCTTCTCCTGGTAACCGCTTCCAGCGGTTTGGCAAACGTACGATTTTTCCGGATGCCCGGCCTGCCGGCGATTTCTTACCTTCGAAAAAATAATCCTGGGAAAATTTGGGTTATTAACATTGTTAAGTAAATTTGTATTGTTAATTAAATCAGTCCATGGGAATTCAGGAGAGAAAAGAGAAACAAAAGCTGGAGATCAGGAAATTGATCCTGGATGCGTCCATGAAACTCTTTGTGGAAGAGGGGTTTGCAAACGTCACCATCCGGCGCATCGCCGAGCTCATCGAGTACAGCCCCACCACTGTCTACCTGTATTTCAAGGACAAAGACGAGATCTTCGCCGCCCTGCATGATATCGGGTTTCAGAAAATGGCGGAATTCAACAAGGACCTCGATACCATTCACAATCCGCTCCTGCGTCTCCACAAAATGGGCGAGAACTATCTCCAGTTTGGGATGGAGAACCCGGAGTACTATAGCCTGATGTTCATCGATACCGAACCTATGGATAAACTGGCCGAAGATGGCTGTGAGGAATGGCGGCCCGGCGATGGGGCGATAGGCCGGCTGAAAGTCACCGTCATCGAATGCATGGAAAAAGGGTATCTCCAGGAAGGCGACCCCCTGCTCGTCAGCCTCTCGATCTGGAGCTTTGTCCACGGCCTGATGTCCCTCGCGATCCGGTCGCGAATGGAAAAGTTCGTGCTTCAGAAAGAAATGCTCCTACCCACCATGAAGTCCAGTCTCAATTGGTTTGTCAATAATATAGAGGCTGGTCCAAAGTCCGCAAAAGAATAGATCAGTCACATCCCGGCGCGACAGCCCAAAAGGGCGTTTTTTTGCGGGTTAAATGAACAATGTTAAGTTAATTTATATGATTAATAAACGGAACATCATGCCAAAACGAATCTTCTTCCTGTTGCTGACGGCCATCGCCATCCGGGTACCGGCCCAGACCATTCTCGATACGTATATCCGCATCGGCCTCGATAGCAATCTCGCCCTTCATCAACGGAACTTCGACTGGCAACGGGCCGGGCTGGATCTTCGCCGGGCAAAGTCGCTCTTCTTTCCCCAGGCCGGCTTCAGCTCCCAGTATACCCTGGCGAACGGCGGCCGCACCCAGGCGATACCCGTCGGCGACCTGCTTAACAACGTTTATTCGACTCTCAACCAGCTCACGGCGAGCAACAAGTTCCCGCAGGTGGCCAATCAGTCCATCCAGTTCCTGCCCAATGATTTCCACGATACCAAACTGGAAGTCTCTCTGCCCATCCTCAACACCGATCTGCTGCACAACAAAGAGGTCACCGATGCCACGGTCACCGTTCGCCGCGCCGACTATGAGGTCTATCGCCGCGATCTCGTCCGCAGCATCCGTCAGGCCTATTATCAATACCTGCAGGCAGGGAAGGCCGTCGATATCTATACGGCGGCGCTGGTGCTGGTAAAAGAGAACCGCCGCGTCAGTGAAAAATTTGTAGAGAACCGCATCGCGACCCGCGAGATCGTCCTTCGCAGCCAGGCTCAGGTAAGCCAGGTGGAATCCTCGCTCATCGAAGCAGAGAACGACCGGCAAAATGCTGCGGCCTATTTCAATTTCCTCCTCAACCGCAGCCTCGACTATCCCATCCTGACAGACTCCTCCCTGGTCAGCGAGCCGGCCACGGGGAATGACCCAGCCACCAGGAACGACCCCGCCACCGGAAACATTCCTGCCTCCGGCTCTACCAGCGGTCGTGAAGAGCTCAGCCGCCTGAAAAGTTACCGCCGGATCCTGCAATCCAACCTGAAATGGGATCGCAACTACCTCGTCCCAAAACTCAGCGCCTTTTATGACATCGGCTACCAGGGTTTCGGTATCCATCTCAACGCTACGCAGTTCTATCAATTGGGCGGCATCCAGCTCAACTGGACGCTCTTCAAGGCAAACGACAACAAATACAAGATCCGCCAGGCGCAGATCGATCTCGACGCCGTCGACGAACAATACCGCCAGCTGACCCAACAGCTGACGCTCGAACAGCAAACCGCCGCCAACAATTATCGCTCCGCGCTCCAGGCCATCAGGGCATTGGCCGATGAGACGGGCAGCGCAAGAGAAGCCTACCGCCTGGCCGAAAGAAGATTCAACGAGGGCCAGGCCCTGCAAGTGGAGCTGATCGACGCACGCACCCAGATGACCAACGCCGAGATCCGTTATTCGCTCGGCCGGCTGGCGGCGCTCAACCGGGCCGCCGACCTCGAACGCGCCACCGCAACCTACAAGTTCTCAAACTAATTCTTCCACATCCAAATACAACGTTATGAATCCAAGGTTGCTCTCCTCACTCAGATTCCCGCTCGCAGCGATTATCGCTTTTTGCCTGATCCGGTGTAGTGATAATCATGCCGCAGTCATGCCACCAGCGGATGAACCGATCCCGGTAAAGCTGCAGCCGGTAACTACGGCCAGCGAAGGCAAAACCCTTCAGTATTCCGGGCTCATCGCCTCCAATTCCGAGGCCCGTCTTTCCTTCAAGATCGGCGGCATCATCTCCCGCATCTATGTAAAAGAAGGCGACCATATCGTCGCCGGCCAGTTGCTGGCTACCCTCGATCTGACAGAGATCAACGCCCAGGTGCAACAAGCCTCGCAAAACCTCGAGAAGGCGCAACGCGATGAGACCCGCGCCAACAACCTCTACCGTGATACCGTAGCCTCGCTTGAACAGGTACAGAACGCTCATACCCAGACTACGGTATCGACAGAAGGTCTCCGCATCGCCCGCTTCAACCAACAGTACGCGCAGATCCGCGCCGCCGCCGGCGGGACCATCCTGCAAAAGCTGATGAACGAAGGGGAATATGCCTCCGCCGGGACGGCGGTACTGGTATTCAATGGCGCCGCACCAAAGGACTGGGTGGTCAGGTTTGGGGTCTCCGACAAGGACTGGGCCGTCCTGCACAGGGGCGACAAGGCTTCCATCACCATCGACGCTTATCCCGAAGAGCGGTTCACGGGTGAGATCACAAAGCTGGCCGAAGGTGCGGATGCCAGCGGCGGCACCTACGCCGTCGAGGTGACCGTTGCCGCCGCAGGCAGGAAACTGGCCCCCGGCCTCTTCTGTACCCTGCAGCTACAGCCCCCGGGCAAACGCTCCCTGGCCTTTATCCCTGCTTCGGCCCTCGCCGAAGGCGACGGGAATACCGGTTTCGTGTATACGCTCAACGCGGACAAACGCAGCGTACGACGCATCCCCGTTCACATCGCCTACCTGCAGGGCGATCGTATCGCGATCAGCACCGGCCTGGACACGGTCCGGCAGGTGATCGCCGACGGGGTTGGCTATCTCACGGAAAAGTCCGTGGTAAAACTCATCAGCAACCCCGTCCTTCAGACCAAATAAAACCACGGCCATGAACATTACGAGTTTTTCCGTTCGCAACTACCAGTTCACGCTCATCGTATTCGTGATGCTGGCACTCATCGGGGTAAGCTCCCTCTTCAATATGCCCCGCGGGGAGGACCCCGACACGGAGGCGCCGACCTTTTCCGCCATCATTATCTATCCCGGCACCAGCCCGAAGGATATGGAAGAGCTGGTGGTCAACCCCATCGAGAAGCGATTCAACGAGATGGACGATGTCAAACGCATCCGTTCTTCCATTGACGACGGCCTCGCCGTTATCCAGATCGAATTCAAATACGAGACCGATCCCGACAAGAAGTACCAGGACGTGATCCGGGAACTGAATGCCGTCCGGCCGGAGCTGCCCGCGGATATCCTCAGCACCGAGATCCAGCGCTTCACGCCCTCCGACGTCAATATCCTGCAGGTGGCGCTACTCAGCGAGACGGCTCCCTATAGCCAGCTGGAAGAATGGAGCAAGAAGTTGAAAGAAAGACTGGAGAAGATCAAGACCCTGAAAAATGTCGACAACTGGGCCTTCCCCCAGCAACAGGTACGCGTCTCCCTGAACCTGGAGAAGTTGGCGCAGAGCCATATTCCCCTCAATGCCGTCCTGCAGGCCATCCAGCGCGAGAATGTGAATATCCCCGCCGGCAGCGTCGAAATGGGCACCCGCAAATTCAATGTGAAGACCAGCGGCGACTATAAGAGCGTCGAGGAGATAAAGAACACCATCGTGAGCAGCGCCGGCGGCAAGATCATTTATATCAAAGATCTCGCCGACGTCTCCTTTAGTTATGAAGAGCAGAATTACATCGGCCGGCTGAACGGCAAGCGGGGCGTGTTCGTCACCGCCAGCCGCAAATCCGGCACCAATATCTTTGCCGTGGAGCAGGCGATGGACCCGGTGATCGGGCAGTTCAAACGCGAGTTACCGCCGGCCATCGCCTTTGAAAAAAGCTTTAACAATGCCGAGAGCGTCCATACCCGGCTCGGTCATTTCGCCCGGGACTTCGCTATCGCCATCTTCCTCGTGCTGCTGACCCTGCTGCCGCTGGGACCCCGGGCCTCGATCGTGGTCATGGTCTCCATCCCGCTGTCGCTGCTGATCGGCCTGTTCCTCCTCGACCTCTTTCATTTTACCATCAATCAATTGAGCATCGTCGGCATGGTCGTCGCGCTCGGATTGCTGGTGGATGACAGCATCGTCGTGGTGGAGAATATCGAACGTTATTTGCGGATGGGCTACTCGAAAAAGGAGGCTGCCGTCGCGGCGACGCGCCAGATCGGCCTGGCCGTATTGGGTTGCACCGCGACGCTGATCTTCGCCTTCCTTCCGCTGATGTTCCTGCCGGAAGCGCCCGGTGACTTTATCCGCAGCCTGCCCGCCGCCGTGGTCGCCACCGTACTGGCCTCGCTCTTCGTGTCCCTGACGATCGTCCCCTTCCTTTCAAGCCGCATCCTCAGCGGACACGAGCATCCGGATGGCAATTTCTTCCTCCGCGGCCTGCGCCGCTTCATCAACGGCAGCTATCGTCGACTGCTGCATGCGGCCATCGCCCGGCCCGTCCTGACCCTGCTGGTTGCCTTTGGCATCTTCATCGGTTGCCTGGCCCTGATCCCGCGCGTAGGCTTCAGCGTCTTCCCCTCGTCGGAGAAACCGATGTTCCTGATCAATATCACAACGCCGCTGGGCACCAGCCTCCCGGCTACCGACTCGGTTGCACGCTTCGTCGAGGGACAGATAAGGCAACTGCCCGATCTGAAGAACTATGCCACCAACGTAGGGCGCGGCAACCCCCGCATCTATTACAATGTGATCCCGCAGAACGAGGTCAGCAACTATGCCCAGCTCTTCATCCAGCTCAAGGAGACGCCGTCCTTCCGGAAGCGGCAGATGATCGACAGCCTGCGGCTGCGCTTTAAGGATTATCCCGGTGCAAAGATCGAGGTCAAGGATTTCGAACAGGGCCCCCCGATAGAAGCGCCCATCGCCATTCGCGTCTTTAGCGAGAACCTCGACACACTGCGCAGCCTTGCCTTCCGCGTGGAAGAGTTGTTGAAAGGGACGGATGGGACGATGTACGTCAACAACGAGCTGACGACCCTCAAAACCGATATCAAGGTCCGCGTCAATAAAGAGAAGGCGGGGATACTCGGTGTACCCGTCAACGAGATCGACCGCACGGTTCGCCTCGCCGTCGCGGGATTGGACATCGGTAAATTCCGGAAGGAGGACGAGAAGGGCGATGACTATAATATCAATGTTTGTCTGCCCCGCGACCAGCGGCAGACCCTCGACGCACTGAACAAGGTCTATGTCAATACCGCCACCGGCGCCTCTGTGCCGCTCTGTAACATCGCCGATATCGGCTTTCAGAGCAGCCCTACCAGCATCCGGCACTATGACAAGGATCGCTACACGACCGTCACCGCCTTCGTGCGCAGCGGCTACAACACGACCCGGATGACCGAAGGCATCCTCGGGAGCCTCGACACCATGCGCTTTCCCGCCGGCGCCAGCTACAAGGCTGCAGGCGAGGTGGAAAGCAAGGAGCAAAGCTTCGGCGGGCTCGGCCCCATCATTCTCATCACCGTGTTCGGTATCCTCGGTATCCTCATCCTCGAGTTCAAAACCTTCCGCGGCACCCCCATCGTGCTCTCCGTCGTTCCCCTGGGCATCATCGGCGCGGTACTGATGCTCTTAGCCACCGGCAATACCTTCTCCTTCGTGGCGGTCATCGGCCTCATCGCCCTCGTCGGCATAGAGGTCAAGAACTCGATCCTGCTGGTGGATTACACCGATCAATTGCGAAAGGGCGGGATGGGCCTCGACGAAGCCATCCAGGAAGCCGGCGAGACCCGCTTCGTCCCCATTATCCTTACCACGCTCACCGCGATCGGCGGCCTCATCCCCCTCGTGGCGGAGAATAACCCGCTCTATTCACCGCTCGCCCTTGTCATCATCGGCGGCCTGCTCAGCTCAACGATCCTTACCCGCATCGTGACGCCGGTGCTGTACAAGCTTCTCGCCCCACGGATCACACCCGATCCGGCGCCGGTTCCCGCCGCCGCAACCGCATAAAAAAAGAGGCCGTCTACTTTTAGCTTTAGGCGGCCTCTTTTATTAGACCCCGACCATCGGGTGCCGCTTGAACTCCTTGCTCCGGTCGAACAAATACCGATACGTCGTCAACTTCCGGCTCACATACGTCTCCCCCAGCGATTTCGCCACATTGACCATCTTCACATTGAAGTCCCCGATCCACTGCATCTCGTAGTGAACGTAGAACCCCGCCGGCTGAACGATATTGGCCAGCTCCTGGATGATATAGGCATCCACGCCCTTCCCCTGGAACTCGGGGACCAGCGCAAAGACGACCCCCGTGAAATGCCGGCACGCGCCGCGCCACTTGAGCCAGACGAACTGCAGCATTTGCAGCAGGCCGACCTTTCCATTGAAATGCTTATAGTATTGGTTCAACTCGGGAATATTCAGGAAGAGCGCAATCGGCCGGTCTCCATAGTAGGCAAACAGCGTGATGTCTTCATCGATCAACGGCTTCATCTTCCTGAACAACTGCAATGCCTGGTCCTTTTTCATCTCTTTAAGCCCTCCATGACCGGCATAAGCCGCATTATAGATCTCGACGAAATCGGCGGCATACTTTTCAAGATTCTTCTTTTCGATCTTGTGCGCGCTGTACATCGGGTCGGCCGCCACGGCGTCATGCCGCTGCTTGATCTTGGCGGTCAGCGGCTTCATGGGGTCGAGACCAAAGCATAGCTGGTGGAAATAGGGCTTGAAACCGTAGTTCTCCAGCAACTCCTTATAATAAGGAGGATTGAAATTCATCGACCAGAGCGGGTCGCGAAAACCCTCGACCAGTAGGCCCCACCATTTGTCCCGCTCCCCGAAATTGATCGGCCCATCCATTGCCTCCATTCCCCGCCGCCCCAACCAATGCCGGGCGACATCCAGCAGCATATCCGCAGCTTCTTGATTATCAATGCACTCAAAAAAGCCCATTCCCCCAACCGGGACATCATCCCCCTTATTCTTGTATTTCTTGTTCACAAAAGCCGCTACCCGACCGATCAGGCGGCCGTCATCCGCCTTGAGGATCCAGCGGGTCACCTCCCCGTGGCGGAAGGCCTTATTCACGTTCTTGTCGAATACTTCGTTGATTTCCTTATCGATAGGGCGAATGTAACCTGGAACGGTCCGGTTCAGCTCCACGTTCACCCGGATGAATTCCTTCGCTTGTTCTGAAGTGGTCACTTCTATCAGTTGCATAGCCTTGCTGTTGGTCGTAAAACATCAAATATAGTATTTTTAACTTTCCTCCTGTCCCCTTACCTTTGCGGCAAAATTGACAAATACGCATATGGCAAGTAACGGTAAGATCAAACAAATCATCGGCGCGGTTATCAATGTGCAGTTTGAAGGCAAACTCCCTGAGATATATAACGCACTGGAACTGAAAAAGTCCAACGGCGAAACCCTCGTTTTGGAAGTTCAGCAGCACCTCGGGGAAGACAGCGTACGCTGCATTGCCATGGACGGTACCGAAGGTCTTGTCCGCGGGCTCAATGTTGTCGACACCGGCGCCGCGATCGCCATGCCTACGGGTGAAGGGATCAAGGGCCGCCTGTTCAACGTCACCGGTGATCCGATCGACGGTCTGCCCGCCGTTTCCAAAGTCAATGGCCGTCCCATTCACGCCAAGCCCCCTGCCTTCGAGAACCTGAGCACCAGCACCGAAATACTGTTCACCGGGATCAAGGTCATCGACCTGATCGAGCCCTATGCAAAGGGCGGTAAGATCGGTCTGTTCGGTGGCGCCGGCGTAGGGAAGACCGTACTCATCCAGGAACTGATCAATAACATCGCAAAAGCCTATTCCGGGTTGTCCGTATTCGCCGGCGTGGGGGAACGTACCCGCGAAGGGAACGACCTGATGCGTGAAATGATCGAAGCCGGTATCATGAAATATGGCGACGACTTCAAACATAGCATGGAGCACGGCGGCTGGGACCTGAACAAGGTGAACATGAACGAGCTCGCCGACTCCAAAGCCACCTTCGTGTTCGGTCAGATGAACGAGCCCCCCGGCGCCCGTGCCCGTGTGGCCCTCAGCGGTCTCACCATCGCCGAATACTATCGCGACGGTGATGGTAAAGGCCAGGGTCGCGACATCCTCTTCTTCGTCGACAACATCTTCCGGTTCACCCAGGCCGGCTCCGAAGTATCGGCGCTGCTCGGCCGGATGCCGTCCGCCGTGGGATACCAGCCCACTCTTGCAACTGAAATGGGTCTCATGCAGGAGCGGATCACTTCCACGAAAAATGGATCGATCACTTCCGTTCAGGCCGTCTACGTACCCGCGGATGACCTTACCGACCCCGCGCCCGCAACGACCTTTGCCCACCTCGACGCCACGACGGTACTGAGCCGTAAGATCGCCGATCTGGGTATCTACCCCGCGGTGGATCCTCTCGACTCTACCTCCCGTATTCTTACTCCGAAGATCGTCGGCGACTCGCACTATAACACCGCCAACCGCGTCAAGCTGATCCTCCAGCGCTATAAAGAACTGCAGGATATCATCGCCATCCTCGGTCTGGACGAACTGAGCGACGAAGACAAGATGACCGTTGCGCGCGCACGTAAAGTACAGCGCTTCCTGTCCCAGCCCTTCCACGTGGCTGAACAGTTCACCGGTCTGAAGGGCGTTCTGGTTCCCATCGACGAAACCATCCGCGGCTTCAACATGATCATGGACGGCGAAGTAGATGAGTATCCCGAAGCAGCGTTCAACCTGGTCGGAACCATCGACGACGCGATCGAAAAAGGAAAGAAACTCCTCGCACAGGCCCGCGGATAAGGATAAGGCTAAATCAAAGGAAAAAATGAACCTAGAGATATTAACTCCCGAAAAGAAACTGTTCAGCGCCGACGTTTACGGCGTGCAGCTGCCCGGAGTGGACGGCCTGTTCGAGGTCCTCGATCGGCACGCCCCACTGGTGAGCGCGCTGAAGGCCGGCCAGGTAAAGGTCCTGAAAGATAAAAGCAATCACCTTGCATTTTTCACGATCCAAAGCGGATTCGTGGAAGTGATCCATAATAAGGTAACCGTATTGGTTGAAGGCGCAGTACCTGTCGAAGGCAAATCATAACACGCACCACAGACGAGCCTCAGAAGACGAATTGTTAGTTAAACCCTGGCTTCTGCCGGGGTTTTTTGATTGGGCGGCATTTGATTTGCAGGGATTTTGTTAAATACCCTTTTTATGGACAGATTGAAGCGCTTGCTGTTGATCGGGGCGCCGCTGCTAATGCTGTTCTTCGACAGCTGCAAGAAAGATCCCCTTAACAATCTCACGAACGAGGAAAGCCGCATCTATATCACCAACTACGACACTACCGCTAATTTCTCCGCCTATACCACTTTCAGCGTGACCGACAGCGTGACCATCGTTCAGGACAATCAATTCGCCGGCCGCAGCTATGATGCCTATGATGCCAACATCATCAACGCAGTGACGCAGACGATGACCCAGCGAGGCTATCAGCTGGTGAACAAGTCGGCAAGCCCCGACCTCGCCGTCAACATCTCCCGTGTATATTCTTCTTCGACCGTGCTCTTCAGCTATGCCGATTACTGGGATTACTATGGAAGCTATTATGACCCATACTATTGGGGCTACCCCGGCTATGGATACTACGATCCCTACGCCGTTGGCGCCTATACGGTCAACAGCGGAGGCCTGGAGATCGATCTGCTCGACCTCAGGAACGCCTCCGCCAATGGGAACAAGCTGGTGGGCATCTGGACCGGGCTTGCAAGAGGCGAGCAGGTCTTTAGCTCCAACAATGCATCCGGCGAAGTATCCCTGTTGTTCTCACAATCCGCCTATCTTAAAAAATAATTTGGATAGCCATGCAATCGATACGGAAATTAACGCTCGCTCTTACCCTGGTCGCGATCACCGCCACCGGAGCCATGGCACAGCATAGCCTTGAGTTCAACTTCGCCTATAACGTCAACTTCCCGGCAAGCGCCGACTTTAAGGACCTGGTCAACAAGCCCGCCTACAAAGGTTTTACCGCCGGGTTTGCCTGGCCCGTTATGGAACAGCTACGGATAGGGCTTAGTTTCGGGTATAATGATTATTACCAGAAATATCCCCGGCAGGTGTATTCGAACGGACCGGGCTCCGACATCTCCGCCGTACTGAGCAACTCCATTCAGCAGATGCCCCTGCTGGCAACCGTCGACTACACGATACTAAAAGAAGGGTTTGTCCGGCCATATGTCGGTGCGGGCATCGGGATCAACTTCATCAGCTTCGACCAATACCTTGGAGAATTTGATAACCCGGTTAACTTTACCAAATTGGCCGCGCGGGGAGAATTGGGAATACTCATCCCACTGAGCAATTATAGTGCTACCGCACTGCGCATCGGCGGCAGCTACAACTATGCGCCGTTCAAGGAATATGGCTTTAAAAATCTCAACAATTGGGGCGTGCATGCGGGGATCAGCGTCCCGCTGCATTAGTTCAGTTGAGGATCGATCGGGAAGTTGACCATCATCTCATATTCACCACCTAGATGGCGCAGCGCATCCTTCCATACCTCCGAGGGCTTCTTGTGAAACACCAGCGGCCGGCTGGCGGGAACCGTCAGCCAGGATTTCTCCTTCAGCTCGTCGTCCAGTTGTCCGCTGCCCCAGCCGGAATAGCCGATATAGAAGCGGATCTTGGTCACATCGATCTCCCCGCTGCGGATCAGTTCGATTGCCGTTTCGAAGTTACCGCCCCAAAACACGCCGTCGATGATCTCATAACCGCCGGTGATCTTGTCCGGGTATTGATGCAGGAAATGAATGGTGTCCATTTGAACGGGGCCGCCCAGGTACACCGGGATATGCTTCAGATCATCCAGTCCGCTGACCAACTCGTCAAGGGTATATTCGTAATTCTTATTCAATACAAAACCAAAGCTCCCCTCATCCTGATGCTCGCAGAGGAACACCACCGTACGCATGAAATTCGGGTCTTTCAAAAAGGGATCAGCGATCAATAATATGCCAGGTGCCGGGCTCTCCATAGCGTCTAAATTAAAAAATCCTACGGATTTCAAAAATTCTCCCCTATTAAATATAGCGTTTTTTCGCTTGAAATCCCCTTTCTTTGTGAAAGCTTCGTTAAATCGTCCCCCACAAAAACAGGAATTCGGGCAGCCTCCACCCTTTTGAATAATTTTACAGATGGACCAAAATCTACTATGGGTTTGAAAAAGATCTTCCCTGTTATTTTCGTATTGATCTCCCTCTCCCTGATCGGCAGCATCTACGTCCAGATCAACTGGATATTGACGATGCTGGAAAACAAACAGGAAGAGTTCAAGCACAAGCTCCGGGATGCCACGAGCTATGTCGCGCAGGAGCTCGTGTCGCAACGGAGTTCACCCGCGGGGAAAGTATTGAGGCTCAAACCCGGTTTCTTCAGGCCCTCCGATCCCTTTACTACCGAGATGATGCGGGTGCCTACCATCGCCGAACGCTATACGGTGGAAGACATCGGCGATAAGATGCGGAAGGCCTTCAACCTGGTCGGCATGAAAAACACCCGCTTCGAGTTCTCGGTCTCTTCCGACCCCGGCGGCTCCCCGTTGAGCATACACCCGTTGGAGCTGCGGTCCCGGAACTTCCTCAGGGAGATACTCGATACTTCCAATAACTTTTCCGTGATCATGCCCTTGCTGGCTCCTGAGAACGCGGACGGTAACAGCGCTCTTCCGGACGAGCTGCTCGTCGTCGTTGTACCGGATTATAAAAAGACCGTCCTTGGCGAAATGCGGGTCATGATCGCCGGCGCGATATTCTTCACCTTTGTGATCATCGCTGCCTTCTATGTGACGGTGAACGCCCTGGTCCGGCAAAAAAAGCTCAGCGAGATAAAGAACGACTTCATCAACAATATGACCCATGAGTTCAAGACGCCTCTCGCCACCATCTCTCTGGCCGTGGACGCTTTGCGCAATGAGAAAGTAGTGCAGGACCGTTCCAAGTCCGAATATTTCACGGGAATCATCAAGGAAGAGAACAAGCGGATGAACAAACAGGTGGAGACCATCCTGCAGGCGTCGCTGCTCGACCGGCAGGAACAACAGCTGAACCGGAAACCGCTGAACGCGCATGTCATCATCCAGGAAGCCATGGAGAACTTCCAGCTGCAGCTGGAAGGGAAGGGCGGGCGGGCGGAGCTCCAGCTCAACGCAAAAGACGATCAGATCTTTGCCGATGAAGTGCACTTCACGAATATCATCACCAACCTCATCGATAACGCCGTAAAATACTCGAAGGAGAATCTTTTGATAAAGATCACCACCCATAGCACGCCGAAGAACCTGGTGATCCGTATCGAAGACAATGGTATCGGGATGAGCAAAGAGACCCAGCGTCGCATCTTTGAGAAATTCTACCGCGCACATACCGGCAACCTGCATAACGTAAAAGGATTCGGGTTGGGACTTAGCTACGTAAAGACCATTGTCGAAGCTCATCAGGGCAGGATAAAAGTCGATAGCACCATCGGCAGGGGCACCTGCTTTACGCTTGAGTTTCCATTGAAGCTCGATTGAACAGCAGGCAACCATCCCCATAACTGAGGAAACGGAAGCCGTGCTCCAGCGCATAGTCATACACTCTCCGCCAGTCCTCCCCGATCAACGAGGCGATCAACAGCAACAAGGTCGATTCAGGCTGATGGAAGTTCGTCACCAGGCCCGCAACGATCTTCCATTCATATCCCGGACCGATCAGCAATTGGGTCGTCGTCACCAGTCGTCGCACTCCGTCTTGCTCCATTCTATCCAGCAGCCGCGCAAGCGCTTCCGTTGCGGTGATCCCGCGATCCTGACCTCCATACGCGTCCCACTGCCGGACGACAAGGTCTTTGCCGCCGATCCCAAGCCAATACAGGCTTTCCAGCGTCCTGGCCGAGGTCGTCCCGACTGCGATCACCGGGTTGCCGGCCGCCAGGGTATCCCGTAACTTCAGGATCAACTCCCGGCTCACATCGATAAATTCGATGTGCATGGTATGTCCGCCGAGGGTTGCCGATTTCACCGGCAGGAAAGTTCCGGCGCCGACATGCAGGGTAACAAAGTCGTGGCGGATATTCGCTGCTGCCAGCGACTGAAAGATGGCCTCGGTAAAATGAAGTCCCGCCGTCGGCGCGGCTACAGACCCGTCCTGTCGCGCATAGATGGTTTGATATCGCCGGCTGTCCTCCGCTTCCGCCTGGCGATGAATATAGGGTGGGAGAGGGATGAAGCCGGCGCGGTGCAGCACTTCGGCAAAAGACAGCTCCGCCGGCATCCAGGACAGTGCGATGAGAAAGGTATCACCCTGCTTCTCTTTGTAACGGGCTTCCAGCACCAGCCCGCCCGGCATCTCCTTTCGCAGTACCTGCCCCGGTTTCCACTTCGAGGCGCCGCCGATCAGGCAACGCCAGCTCACGCGGCCGGTCTGCGTCAGCGCATTGGCGATACCGCCATATTCCGCCGGCGGTTCCAGACAAAAGATCTCGATCCGCGCGCCCGTGGGCTTCCGGAACTCGATCCGCGCCTCGACGACCTTTGTATTGTTGAACACCAATAGACTCTCCGTGGGCAGGTGCGCCGCAATGTTCCTGTAAAGGTCTTCATCGATAGCGCCGCCGCCATAGATCAGCAGCCGACTGGCATCTCGTTCTGCGAGGGGATGATGAGCGATACGATCGGAGGGAAGAGTATAGGTATACTCCGAAATGGAAATGTCTTGTGGGTGCATATACTTGGCGGCTAACTGCCGCCGGCTTTAGAGCGCAAAGGTACGACTTCACCGCTTCGTACCTCCCCGCGCCGGGCAGGTTTGTGCACATCGAAAAGGGGCTTTTCCACCGGTTATCCACCGCAATTCACAGGCTGCGCACAGGCTAAAAAGCCCAAAATTCTTGTTAACGGCATCTAAGTCCATCCAAGACAACACACAGAGACCCAATGCACTATTGTGGAAAAATTAAATTTTCCGATTTCCCTCAAAAAAGTGGGAAAAAGTGTTATTTTGTGTTAGTTTTAATAAAGGCTTATTCAACTCCTCATAAATGATTGGTTTTCTGGGCGAATATGAAGCTACTTTGGACTCGAAAGGTCGCTTCCTGCTTCCGGTCGGCTTCAAAAAGCAGCTTCCGGAAGACGGTCCCACCCAGTTTGTCATCAATCGCGGATTTGAAAAATGCCTTAGCCTCTATCCGATGAAAAGCTGGGAACCCATCTTCGCCCGGGTAAGCCAATTAAATGATTTTGAACCCGAAGTTCGGCAATTCAGGAGATATTTCCTGAACGGAGCGACAATGGCTGAGCTGGATTCCGCCGGGCGGTTGTTGATCCCCCAAAACCTGAAAGAGTACGCGGGTCTGGACAAGGACATTGTCCTGGCGGCAGGAGTAGACAAGATCGAAATCTGGGATAAAAGTAAGTACCAACAGTTCTTTGAATCTTTTTCACCGGAAGCATTCAGCAGCCTGGCAAAACAGGTGATGAACCCCGGAGGGCTATCGTTATGACGACGCCGGACGGCCAGGACCCCCAGGGGCAGCGAGACTACCACCTGCCGGTCCTTCTGAAGGAAACGCTGGACGCGCTTGCCATCAGGCCCGACGGCGTGTACGCCGATCTGACCTTCGGCGGCGGCGGTCATTCCCGCGGCATCCTCGAAAGACTGGGGCCAAAAGGCAAACTGTTCGCCTTTGACCAGGACAGCGATGCCCGCCGCAACCTGCCCGATGACCCCCGCATCACCTTCCTGCCCCACAACTTCCGTCACGTGGGTCGCTTCCTGCGCTTGCATGAAGCCATACCCGTCGACGGGATCCTGGCCGACCTGGGGGTGAGCAGCCATCAGTTCGACGAAGGGCAGCGCGGCTTCTCCTTCCGGTTTGAAGGGGATATGGATATGCGAATGGATCAACGCCAGACGCTCACGGCCTATGATGTCGTCAATACCTGGTCCGAACTGCAACTACATAAGCTGTTCGAACAGTATGGCGAGGTCACCAATGCCAGGACGCTGGCCCGCGCGATCGTCGGAGTACGCAAAACCATTTCGCTAAAGACCATCCCCAACTTCAAATCGGCGCTGAATAGCGTGGTGAAAGGAAATCCCAATAAATACTTTGCCCAGGTATTTCAGGCCCTTCGTATCGAGGTAAACGATGAGTTGGGAGCATTAAAAGAAATGTTGCAACAGGTGCCCGGCCTCCTCTCTACAGGCGGACGCGCAGCAATCATCACCTTTCATTCCCTGGAAGACAGGATCGTCAAGAACTTCTTCAAAAAAGGATCGTTCGAAGACGAAGACCTGTCGGATCCCTTCGGACAAAGTATGGCACCTCCCCTATTAAAAGTAATCACCAAAAAACCGGTGGTCCCCGGCGAAGCTGAATTACGCCAAAACCCAAGATCCCGTAGCGCCAAGCTACGGGTGGCAGAACGCATATGAAGCCGCCGCCGCAGGCGACTCAAAAGTGAAAAGAATATGAGCAAATGGAAACCATCCCTGCTGGGCTATCGCTGGATCATGAGGAACATCGGCTTCTTCCTCTTCCTCGCCGCATTGGCAGTCGTATACATCTATAACGGCCACTACGCCGACAAGATCTCCCGGGATATCACCCGGACCAACAAAGAGCTGAAGGAACTGCAATATGAATACAAGACCCTGAAGAGCGAAGTAATGTTCCGCAGCAAGCAGAGCGAACTCGCCAAAGCCGTCGAACCCTTTGGATTGAAAGAACTGATCCGGCCTCCCTATGTGCTGAGAGATTCGGTTGTGAAATAAAAGAACATGGAAGTCAAACGCGATATATTATGGAGGGTATACCTCTGCTTTCTCGGCATCGTAGCGCTGTCGCTCGTGGTGCTGGGAAAGGTCGTGTATATCCAACGCGTCCAGGGCTCCTACTGGAAAGGCCTCAGCGACAGCCTGCACCAGAAATTTATCGAGCTGGATGCCGAACGCGGTACCATTTACAGCGAAGACAGCAGCATGCTCAGCACCTCCATCCCCTATTTCAACATCTATATCGACTTCGGCGCCGACGGGCTTCGCGAAAAGAACGGCAAACGCTTCTTTGAGAACCTCGACTCGCTCTCGGGCTGCCTCGCCACCCTGTTCGGCGATGGGTCCGCCTCCGCCTACCGGAAGATCCTCCAAAAAGGGTACAAGACGGTCGATCGCTACTACGAACTGCAATCCAATTTATCCTTTGAAAAGTATCAAAAGCTTCGCGACTTTCCCCTCGTCCGCCAAGGCCGGAACAAAAGCGGCTTCATCGCGGAAGTGAATAATAAAAGATTGAATCCGTTCGGCTTGCTGGCCAATCGTACCATTGGCCTGGCAAGAGCGAATGCCCAGAACGTCGGCATCGAACGCACCTACGACACCCTGCTGAAGGGGGAGACCGGCCGCCGTCTCGTCCGCTATATCGCCGGGGGCGCCTATATCCCCGTCGAAGGCTATGAGATCGAATCGGAGAACGGCAAGGACATCGTCACCACCATCGACGTCAACATCCAGGACATCGTAGAGAACGCCCTGCAAAAACAGCTGATCGGGAACGAAGCCGAACACGGCACCTGCATCGTCATGGAGGTGGCCACGGGCAAGATAAAGGCCATTGCCAACCTGGGCCGCCAGTCCGACGGGAGCTACTGGGAAGACCTCAACTATTCCATCCGCGCGACCGAACCCGGCTCGACCTTCAAGCTGGCGACCCTCTTATCCCTGCTCGAAGACAAAAAAGTCTCCCTCGACGAAACGCTCAATCTCGAAGGCGGCCGCTGGAAGATCGCCAACCGCACCGTTTACGATTCCGAGCCCCATGACAACCGGCCCTTCACCGTAAAACAAGCCTTTGAGATCAGTTCCAACGTCGGTATGGCAAAGCTGGCCGTTGCGCATTACTCCAATAACCCCGGGCAATTCATCGATCACCTCCGGAAGCTTCATCTCGATCGCCCCACGGGTATCGATCTCGCCGGTGAAGCCACGCCTTTGATCATTACACCCAGGTCCCGCACCTGGAGCGCCACGGCCCTCCCCTGGATGGCTTTTGGCTATTCGGTCCTGATCTCGCCGCTCCAGACGCTCACTCTCTACAACGCCGTCGCCAACAACGGCCGCATGATGAAACCCTATCTCGTGAGCGCCATCCAGGAGAACGGCATCCGGATAAAAGAAACTCGCCCCACCCCCATCGTGGAAAAGATCTGCAGCGATGAGACCCTCCGGCAACTCAGGGATTGTCTCAACGGCGTTTGCCAGGAGCAGGGGGGAACCGCTGTTAAGATATTCAAGGACGCCTTCTATAAGGTGGCCGGAAAAACAGGCACCGCCCTCGTCGCCAACAAAGGCCGGGGCTATGCCGATCATATCTATCAGTCCTCCTTTGTCGGTTATTTCCCCGCCGCGGCGCCGAAGTACACCTGCATCGTGGTGATCAAGAATAAACCCTTTGCAAAGAATTATCTGGGCGCCAAAGTGGCGGGGCCGGTCTTCCGCGAAGTCGCCGACCACTTGATGAGCGCCAGTGTCGAACAGGGACTGAACTACGCGGATTCGGCAGGGCCCGCGAACAGCAATGCCCTCATCGCATCGGTTTCGGCGGCAACGCCCAGCCGCGCCGCGGTAATGCCCAACCGCCCGGCTGCGGGGCAAAGAACGGTGCCTGATGTAAAGGGTATGGGTTTAAAGGATGCGCTATATACGCTCGAGAGGATGGACCTGAAAGTGGCGGTACGAGGCAGTGGAAGAGTACGATCCCAAAGTTTGGAACCTGGCAGCTTGTTGCAACGACGTGAAACTATTTTAATTCAACTTGACTAATATACAGGACATATTATATAAGGTAAGCATCCGGAGCATTATCGGCCCCCGGGACAGGACCATCGACAACCTCCAGACCGACTCGCGGCTGGCAGGACCCGGCACCCTGTTCATCGCCCTCAAAGGCACCCACACCGACGGGCATCAATATATTCCCGCGGTGATCGCCGCCGGGGCCGTCGCCATTGTCTGCGAAGACCTTCCCGCCGATCGCCGGGAGGACATTACCTATATCCAGGTGGAAGACAGCGCCGCATCGGCCGGCATCATTGCCCATAACTTCAACGGCCAGCCTTCCGAAAAGCTGAAGCTGGTCGGCGTCACCGGCACCAACGGAAAGACGACGATCGCGACCTTATTGTATAAGCTCTTTTCCGGGCTTGGCTACAAATGCGGCCTGCTCAGCACCGTGCAGAACCATATCGGCGACCGCATCATCCCGGCTACCCATACCACACCCGATGCGCTGCATCTCAATTCCCTGCTAAAGCAAATGGTAGACGAAGGCTGTACCCATGTCTTTATGGAGACCAGCTCCCACGCCATCCACCAGCATCGGGTCGCCGGACTCCGGTACGCCGGGGGCCTCTTCAGCAACATCACCCAGGATCACCTCGACTATCACAAGACCTTTGAAGAATATATCCGGGTGAAGAAATCCTTCTTCGACTCCTTGCCCTCCGATGCCTTTGCCATCTCCAACGCCGACGACAAACGCGGCGCGGTGATGTTGCAGAATACCAACGCGAAGAAATATTTCTATAGCCTGAAGACCCTGGCCGAGTTCAAGGGCCGCATCCTGGAGAATAATCTCACCGGGCTGGTCATGACGATCAACGACCAGGAGGTGCATTTCCGGCTGATCGGCGAATTCAATGCGTACAATCTGCTGGCCGTTTACGGCGCCGCCATCTGTCTCGGCGAGAACAAGAATGAGATCCTGCGGGTGCTCAGCACGCTCAGCGGCGCCGAAGGCCGCTTCGACTATATCGTGTCGCCAAAGCAAAACATCATCGGTATCGTAGACTACGCCCATACGCCGGACGCGCTGATCAATGTGCTGGCTACGATCCAAAAGTTGCGGAAAGGACACGAGAAGATCATCACGGTAATGGGCGCCGGTGGGGATCGGGACAAGACAAAACGCCCGCTGATGGGCGCCGCCGCCGCGGAATACAGCGACAAGGTGATCATCACCTCCGACAATCCCCGCAGTGAAGACCCCGAAGCCATCATTCGCGATATCGAGGCCGGCCTGAACACCGCGGCAAAGAGAAAATACATCTCGATCACCGACCGGAAAGAGGCTATCCGGACTGCCCTTAACCTCGCCGGTCCCGAGGACATCCTGCTCATCGCGGGAAAAGGCCACGAGAAATACCAGGAAATAAAAGGGGTGAAACATCCCTTCGACGATAAACAGATCTTATTGGAATTTTTTGAATTGTTGGACAAATAGAAGAGAACATGCTGTACACATTATTTGAATGGTTCAGACAACACGGGATTAAGGTGCCGGGAAGCGCCTTGTTCCAGTTCATCACCTCACGGGTGCTGCTGGCCATCGTGTTCTCGCTGGTCGTCAGCATGCTCTTTGGCAAAAGACTGATCCGCTATCTCGTAAAGAAGCAGATCGGCGAGACGGTTCGTGACCTGGGCCTGGCAGGGGAACAGCAGAAGAAGGGCACTCCGACCATGGGCGGCTTTATCATCATCCTCGCGATCCTCATCCCGACCCTGCTGTTGGCCGATCTGCACAAAGCTTATATCCGCCTGATGTTGTTCAGCACCGTCTGGCTCGGCCTCATCGGGTTTATCGACGACTACCTGAAGCTCCGCGCCAAACGCATCGCCAGGGAGACCGGCGTCCCTTACAAAAAAGGCGATAAGGATGGACTGGCAGGCTGGTTCAAGGTCCTCGGCCAGGTCGTCCTCGGCCTCGTCGTGGGATATACGCTCTATTTCAACGCCAACACCCGGGTATGGCGTGAATACGTGGGCGCGAAGCTCCCGGCCGACACGACAGGGATCAAGGTCGTGACGCTGGACAAGGAAAAGAAATACTTTATCGAAGCGAAGGAACCGATCACCACGATCCCCTTCGTCAAGAACCATGAGTTCAACTACTCCAAGCTCCTTCCGCAGGCGATAAGGGGCCTCACCTGGGTACTCTATGTCATCATCGTGATCTTCATCATCACCGCGGTCTCCAATGGGGCCAACCTGACCGATGGCCTGGACGGTCTCGCCACCGGGGTGAGTGCGGTCGTGGGCGCCTGCCTGGGCATCTTCGCCTATGCCAGCGGCAATATCCGTTTCGCGGAGTACCTCAATATCATGTACATCCCCAACCTGGGCGAGCTCTCCATTTTCATTGGCGCGCTTATCGGGGCCTGCGTAGGCTTTCTCTGGTACAACGCCTATCCGGCGCAGGTCTTCATGGGCGACACCGGGAGCCTTACCCTTGGCGGCATCATCGCCGCGCTGGCCATCATCGTCCGCAAGGAGTGGCTGATCCCCATCTTCTGCGGCGTATTCCTGGTGGAAGTGCTGAGTGTGACGATACAAGTGACTTATTTCCGATATACAAAGAAAAAATACGGTGAGGGTAGACGAGTATTTCTCATGAGCCCCCTGCATCATCATTATCAAAAGCTGGGCTATCATGAGAGTAAGATCGTGACAAGATTCTGGATCGTGACGATACTCTGTGTGGCATTTGCCATCGCAACATTGAAGATCAGATAGAACCGGGCGGGCCACGGGGCCGCCGGCCGAAGGCCAGAAATTAAGATACTGAAAAACCAAACCCGACCCCAGAGAAAAAGAATTGTGGTGCAGTAGATCCTATGCTTTTGAAGAACCCCATAATCCGTTTTGGAAGGAATAATTATGTCTAAGAAGATGGTCATATTAGGTGGTGGTGAAAGCGGCGTCGGCGCGGCCATCCTTGCAAAACAGCAGGGATACGAGGTCTTCGTTACCGATGCCGGCCCGTTAAAAGACACCTACCGGAACGATCTTCAAAGGCACGATATCCCCTTCGAGGAAGGCGGTCACACCGAAGAAAAGGTGCTCGCTGCGGACGAGGTCATGAAAAGCCCGGGTATCCCTGACAAAACACCAATGGTCAAGGCGATCCGTAATAAGGGCATCCCCGTTATCAGCGAGATCGAGCTGGCTTACCGGTATAAAGGCAGCGGCGGGATCATCGGCATCACCGGCAGCAACGGCAAGAGCACGACCACGGCCCTGACCTACCATATCTGCCGCCACGGCGGACTGGACTGCGCCCTCGTCGGCAACATCGGTTATTCCTTTGCCCGGCAGATGGCCGAGAACCCGAAACCCTGGTATGTCTGCGAGATCAGCAGCTTCCAACTGGATGATATCCACCAATTCCGGCCCGAAGTAGCCATCCTGACCAACATCACGGAAGACCACCTCGACCGCTATGACTACAAATTCGAGAACTACATCGCAAGCAAGTTCCGGATCACGATGAACCAATCGGAAAACGACAGCTTTATATACAATGAAGACGACCCTGTGATAAAAAAAAACTTAGCACATTTCAAAATTCACTCTAACCCACTACCATTCAGTATGCAACAGGAAACCAACAAAGGAGGATTTATACGCAACGGACAGATGAACATCAACGCCGGTAGTGAGAAGCTACAGATGAGTATCTACGATTTTGCCCTCAAAGGCATTCACAATCAATACAACACCATGGCAGCAGGCATCGCATCCGCTACTGTCGGGATCCGGAAGGAGAAGATCCGCGAAGCGATACAGAGTTTTGAGGCGCTGGAACACCGCATGGAGTACGTCAGCACCGTGAGAGGCGTGGAGTTCATCAACGACTCCAAGGCAACCAATGTCAATTCCACCTGGTATGCTCTCGAGAGCATGGAAAAGCCGACGATCCTCATCCTCGGCGGCGTGGACAAAGGCAACGACTATTCGCTCATCCGTGACCTCGTAAAGGAAAAAGTGAAGGCCATCGTATGCATGGGCGTGGACAACCGCAAGATCCACGACGCCTTTCAGCACGATGTTCCGCTCATGGTCAATACCGCCAGCGCGGAAGAAGCCGTAAAAGCCGCCTTCCACTTTGCGACAAAAGGGGATGTCGTGCTGCTGAGCCCGGCCTGCGCCAGCTTCGATCTGTTTAAAAATTATGAAGACAGGGGGAGACAGTTCAAGGAGGCTGTCCGCGATCTATGAGCAATCCTACGACGATAGAAAGACCGGCCTTTGGCGGGCTCGGCTCGCGCACAAAAGGCGACAAGGTGATCTGGACCGCCGTGGTCCTGCTCGCCGTCGTGTCCCTGCTTGTCGTTTATAGCTCGACCGGCCTTCTCGCGTACAAAATGTATAAAGGGAATACGGAGATCTATTTGTTCAAGCAGTTCGCCTTTATCATGGTCGGGGTGATGATCATATATTTTGCCCACCAGGTGAACTATACGGTCTATTCCCAGGTGGCCCGGATCCTTTTTATCCTCTCGATCCCCTTGCTGCTCTATACGCTCTTCTTTGGCGTGAAGCTCAACGAGGGCAGCCGCTGGATCCGCCTGCCGATCATCAACATGACCTTCCAGACCTCCGACCTGGCGAAGCTGGCGCTGTTCATGTACCTCAGCCGCCTGCTGAGTAAGAAACAGGATGTCATCAAGGATTTCCGTACCGGTTTCCTGCCCGTGATCACGCCGGTAGCGATCATTTGTTTGTTGATCGCCCCGGCAAACCTGTCCACTGCCCTGCTCATCGGTGCCACCAGCCTGATGCTGCTGTTTATCGGCAGGGTCAGCGCCAGACACCTGCTGCTCACCATCGCCGTCGCCGCGATCCCCCTGGCGATCCTTTTCGGCGCAGCGATGATCCGGCATAAGGCAAACGGCGGAACGACCGAGAAACCAAAGACCGAAGGGCGCAGCCGCCTCACCATCCGGGTGGACACCTGGATCAGCCGCGTAGAGACCTTTGTCTATGGCAGCAAGGAGGACAACAGCGATAACAATTACCAGACCAACCAGGCCAAGATCGCCATCGCAAAAGGCGGTATCCTCGGACTGGGACCCGGCAATAGCCAGCAACGGAACTTTCTCCCGCACCCGTACTCCGATTTCATCTATGCGATCATCATCGAAGAATATGGCCTGGCGGGAGGACTGTTCATCGTATTCATCTACCTGGTGTTCCTGCTGCGAAGCATCCGCATCTTCCGGCGCTGTCCCTTTGCCTTCGGGGCCTTTCTCGCCCTGGGGCTCAGCTTCACGCTGGTCATCCAGGCGCTGGCCAATATGGCGGTGAACGTGAACCTGTTCCCGGTGACGGGGGTCACCCTGCCGCTGGTAAGCATGGGCGGCAGCTCCTTTCTTTTTACCTGCCTGGCGATCGGCATCATCCTGAGCGTGGCGCGAAACGCCGAAGCCGCCGAAGGGAATGCGACTACCCATAAAGAGGAGGTAGCGCATGAATAAAAAGATCATCATAGCTGGCGGCGGCACCGGCGGCCATATCTTTCCCGCTATCGCAATCGCCGGCGCCCTGAAAAAGCAGGACCCCGGTATCGAATTGCTCTTTGTGGGCGCACAGGGAAAAATGGAAATGGAGAAGGTACCCCAGGCGGGACATAAGATCGTGGGGATCACGATCGCGGGGTTCAACCGGAGTTCTTTGATGAAGAATATTGGTCTTCCCTTTAAGCTTATCAAAAGCTTTTTCCAGGTAAACGGCATCCTGCGGCGATTTATGCCGGACGCCGTCATCGGGGTAGGGGGATATTCCAGCTTCCCGGTACTGAGGTCGGCGCAGGCCAAAGGGATCCCGACCTTCATCCATGAAAGCAATTCCTTCGCCGGGAAGAGCAATATATTATTGGGAAAGAAGGCTACCCGCATCTTCGTCGCCAGTGATGGCATGGAAAAGTTCTTCCCCGCCGGCCGCATCAGCGTCGTGGGGAACCCGGTACGCAGCGTCATCGTGCAAAGCAAGCTCACCCGGGAGGAAGGCATCCGGTTCTTCGGCCTGGACCCCGCACTGCCCACGATCCTGTCCACCGGGGGATCACTGGGAGCAAAGGGGATCAACGAAGCCATCGCCGCCCATCTCGACGACTTTGGGAAGAATGGCTTGCAACTGATCTGGCAGACCGGCAAACCCTTTGCCGAACAGGCGGCGCGCCTCGGCGCGGGAAGGGACAATTTGTGGACCCGGGATTTCATCCCACAGATGGAGTACGCCTTCGCGGCTGCGGACATCGTGGTCTCCCGTTCCGGGGCTATGTCCATTGCTGAACTGTGTGTCGCCAAAAAGCCCGTCGTGTTCGTTCCCTTTCCGTTTGCGGCGGAAGACCACCAGACGGTCAATGCCCAACACCTCGTGAATAAGCACGCTGGCCTGATGGTAAAGGACAGCGAAGCGAAGGAGAAACTGGTGGATACGGTGCTCGCCCTGGCGAAGGACAAGGAAAAGCAGGCGGAGCTGAGCACGAATATTGGCCGGCTGGCCGTCATCGATGCGGGCGACCGTATCGCGGCAGAGATCTTGAAAGCGATAAAAGCATGATGGAATTTAAAGCGATAAAGAAGGTTTATTTTATAGGTATCGGCGGAATAGGAATGAGCGCGCTGGCGAGGTATTTTAAATTCCATGGAAAGGAGGTCAGCGGGTATGACAAGACGGCAACACCCCTGACCCGGCAGCTGGAGAACGAAGGCATCGCGGTACACTATGAAGAAGATCTGAACCGGATAATGACCGATGCCGACCTGGTGGTCTATACCCCGGCGGTGCCTGCCGGACATAAAGAGCTGGTTTATTACCAGCAACACGGTCACCCCCTGATGAAGCGCAGCGAAGTGCTGGGACTCATCACCCGTAGCTCTTTTAATATTTGTGTCGCCGGGACGCACGGCAAAACGACCATCACGACGATGATCGCGCACATCCTCCGGCATAGTGGTTATGGCTGTAATGCCTTTCTGGGTGGGATCGCGGTCAACTACAACAGCAACTACTGGTCGGACCAACGCAACGTCTGTGTGGTAGAAGCCGACGAATACGATCGCAGCTTCCTGCGCCTGAGCCCCGATATCGCCGTCATCACGGCCATGGATGCCGATCATCTCGACATCTACGGGACCGCGGCGGAGGTGCAGCAGGCCTTTATCGATTTCTCCGGCTGTCTGAAACCGGGCGGGCTGTTGCTGAGCAAGGAAGGTCTGGAGAAAGGTGCCGAATTGAGGGGTGATCACCACCTGACCTATGGCTTGGCCCCCGATGACGGCCATTCGGCCGGCCCGGATAGTAGAGTCGCCGACTTTTATGCCGAAGAGATCCGCATCGACCAGGGCGACTATCTCTTCCGGATGATGAGCAGCGACTGGAGCATCGACAAGGTCGTCCTGCCCATGGGCGGAAGACACAATGTGGAGAATGCCGTGGCGGCGATCGCCATCGCTCACCGGCTCGGCATCCCGGGCGATAAGATCGTCGAAGCCGTGGCG
>Ga0105239_10000154_pt1 | contig 98727 bp, 113 predicted proteins | sample KBSC44metaG_FD_92761 | JGI IMG/M metagenome (GOLD analysis project Ga0105239, IMG submission 92761) | Corn rhizosphere microbial communities from Kellogg Biological Station, Michigan, USA - KBS C4-4 metaG | ecosystem: Host-associated > Plants > Roots > Rhizosphere > Soil | place: Michigan, USA... | reverse complement strand
GGTGTAGTAATTTGGCGACAAAGTCTCCTATTTTGCTGTTTGGTACAAAGCATCTCGTACACCACAATCCGTACTGCGACATGGATCATCGACACAACGTCTGGCAGGGATAGATAGGGACACTCGTACTCGTAGGTGGCAACGCGTCTCCTTCCTTTGACGGACCCGGGATGGCATTGAATACGGCGCCCATCCCTCTTACACGCGATTCTCCATCTGGGAGACTCCCAACAGCCGTCTCCAAGGGGCTGGGATTGCTTTTGGTGGCGCCGCGCGCGACCTTAAGGTTGAACGTCCCTGTTCCCCAAAATTCAATAGAGTTGGGGAGTCCGTGAACCTTTCCATTCCCCTTCTCGTGAGTCGCGACTTGCGCCGGCCCCTGAGACTTCCTGCACCCACGCTCGGGCTTGTCCCTCAAGACCATGTTTTGTTTCCTCGCTAGAGACGTGAAAATCTACCAAGTAACTTGGGCCGCCGGAGAACTATTGGTACAAGCCCTGTCCTGGCTGGGTGTTCGCCATTCCGTTGCGCTACCTTATGCGGGCTGTGGGAGCTGGCCACTTTGAGAATAGGTCGGCGACATTTGCACATGCCAGTTATCTGAGATAAAGCCATTTTGCGGGCGAATACGAGGACTCCAGACGCTCGCAAAGCACTCGTTGCGGATTCGTTATCTTGTATGGGGGGAGCAGAAGGAAATTCCGCCATCATCGACCGCCTAGTGCTGAGGCTTTATCAGGTACCTCAGGTACCAGAATGTACCTGCATACACCCACATCCGGGGCGCTGAGCAGCCGTGATGATTGGTTTCTAACTTTTCCATCCCACTGATAATCATGGAATCGAGGATCCTTGGAACCCCCCACCTACGAGTAAAATCCGATTTCCTCGGGCATACAAACAAGTTAATGAACATGTGTTTCATCTGAAACAACGCCTCATATCCTTCGTAGCTGGCGCCAGCCCCTCTTATCTATACAGATTGCGACGACTCATGCCCGAGTCCAAGTAGCAGGTTCCTTCTATATCCACGCACTTTGGGGTTTTGTTGCCCAGCCATCCATTTGCGTCCATACGGAGTAAAAGCAATTTCATCAATTCCAACCCGAGTCCCATATCCAAGCAAAACGCCCACGTGTACAGAGTAGGTATTGGCACATTGAAGCTGGTCATATACGCTCGTCGTTAGTCTCATAGTGGATTTTCCATTGCACATCTTTGCGAATGATGTGGTCTTGGCTTCCGGCGCTGGCGATGGATTCTTGATCCCTTGCGTTGTGGTGATTCTTCCCGGTATCTTGCATCTGTTGCGGAAGCTTCGTTGGCCGCTCAATGTCATTGTATGATTGATTACCCGAGCGTGATTTGGAAGTTCCATTTGGTCCGAGGGAGCCCATCTCATACCCTGTGCCACGGCCAAGTCTCCCCGATCCGTAGGCTTGCGTGAGGGATGGGTCTAGCTGAATGCCGAAGCCACTGCTGAAGCTCTTGACGAAGGATTTCAGATTGGGGATTGTGGCTGCAATAAGAGACCAACACAGTTGGACTTGCTGAAGCACCAATACAGGTACAATAGCGATCCCAGGATTGCTGGATATTGTGTAGTCTGAAACATATTTGAGATGGATAATCGAAAGCGCTGCGACACTGAAATATCTGTCAGTCCTGTCCTGCTGAGAAAAGATTTCATTCGAAACTTACGGTAAGCGGAAAGCGAACGCAAGTACCACTTGGCACTTCAGAGATAGGTTCAACTGAACGGGCCAAACGATGAAGATCGAAACAATCACCAAAAGACACTCCGTCGCAACGTCGAATGCGGTAATTAATTGCCATCGTAGGAACTATCCTGGTATCAGAGATAAGGAAAATGCGCTTGAGATATACCAGGCGTACCTGATGCGAACATTGAGCTTGATCGCCTTGGATGAAACCAGTGACCGAACAATTGACTGATATCGCAACAATCGACAACACCGCCCAAAGTCCCATAATCGCAAGAATTGCCATCCCAACGATGTACAGTGTTCTCGATCGAGTTTGACTTTGCGATTTTGGGCCACTTAGATTGAAGAGCCTCATCATCAGATACAATGTCGATGCCTTGGCGAGCGCTGCAGCTAGAATAAATAAAATTTGAGCTGTAAAAGCCGACTGGGTATATTGTCAGTGATATCTTTAGAAATTGGTAGAGATGGCTGTACCCTGCTGGCTTCTGAGAGATCGCTAGCGCTCAGCAATTCCTCAGACTGTCCTAATCCGTGGTCGAGTCCAATTATTATTGCAACTACCTCTCCAAGGTGGAAAGCCTGCGAAGGGAAGATCAGCATTGGTAGATAGTTTTCCGCTTCGATCTTACTGTAGCAGCTATGGCAAGGTAGTCGTCCATGCCGAACATCTTCCACCGCAGGTGTCCTCTCAACGCCAACGTCATGATTGAGTAGACCAGACATAATAGGGAGGCGATCCAAAGAGATCCAGCATGATTATCCGGCGTGACTTGTGCAAACCGATTCTCATTCGCATTAGTTGACATCGTGGCGACTTGAGTACGAGTATGGGTCGAATTGGTATAGAAGGGGGGGAGAGCGTCTTGGGATGGAGTAGAGTAGTCGATAGTGGCCCGTCCGGGAGTTTTCTACATAATAATCCGCACCTTAAGCGTCCTTTTGTTGGTGCAATGCTCGAGAGATGTTGAAGTGCTCCATTGATCTGGACATCCGATCAATGATTGCCGCGTGCCTGAACCATTATTGAGGTTTAGCACCAGTTTCAAGGGAACTTTCACCAGCAGTCAGACAACACCCTGCGATGCCGAAACCTTGTCAGGCTTGTCCGTTATTTGCCGGTGTGGATCAGGAACTGTGGCTGGCTTGATACACTTGGCGAAATGGTGAGAACAGCAAGGACGAGGGCTTATGCGAAGTTGAATTCGCGACCCCAAGCAGGAGAAACGTTCGGATGGATACCTCAGCAAACTCGCGTACAGAGCATGCAGGTTGTAGGGTCAGACATATCCAGGTCGAGAAATTGGTATGCTGATCATTCCCAGAGCCGAAGACATCTCATCCCTCCAGAGAGCAGTTTAAGCTCAGGGCAAACGAGTGGTGATAATCTTGTACAGTGATGTTCTCAACTTTGGTGGACGAATTACACCATTGGAAAAAACCAGCACATGCCTTGATAGTGGTGTGGAGCTCTGGAGAGGTCACTCTTCCTGGTCATGCATTTCCGGTCCTTGCTTTTGGGGGGGGGAGAGGGCTGCATGAGAGTGGAGCATTTGCGGCACTTCGTGGCAAATATCGACGCTCGGTGAATGTTAGCGTGATGTGACTCGCTCAGATGGCGTTGGAGTGTGCCAGCTCCGTGGTTGTGCACTCGACCTTGGTGATGCGATAAGAGTCGATCTTGAACCTCCACGACGACGCTCTCGTGCGTCCAAGGCGTGCCAGAAGCACAGAGCAGCCACTTACTCGTAGATTTTCTTTATCAGCCAAGTGTGTCAAGCAGCTGGTAGATCGACTATCCAAAAGCTCAAAGGTCCGGGAAGACTTGCTAGTGCTCAGGGGATTCTCTAGTGCTTTCGGGCCGTGAGATGCCTCAGACTCCAAGAAATTGTGGTTCTGGCCATTTGCATTGGATCTCCCAGAGGCGAGCCTGATTTTAGGGTTTCAAAGAGGCACGGAGAAATGGATTGAGGACAAAGAGGAGAGTCGAAGTCTAACTCTTTGAAGAAAGCTTAACTGAGGCTTTGAAGGGATTTGCCGATCAAGACAATCTCGTGGACAGTGTCCAATTTTGACAGGGCATTGATTCTGGCTGTCAGAATCTCCTTGGTATTCCGTACTGGGTACAAGCGATAGGGACTCGCCTGGGAGTTGTTTCTAAAATGGATCCGTACAATAGTGTGTTTCTGATAGCAATGACAACGAATCGATCGAATCTTTGAATACCAGGTGGTGTGCCAGACAACGGATCTTGGACGTTGATTGCCCGGGTCCATGGCTCCAAAAGGTCACCGCAAGGGCCAACGTCGATCGTTGCTTCATGGAGCTAGAACTGGTCCGTGCCGGCAGCCTCCACCAAAACCGCCTGGGTCTCAGCCTGCTGATCACTTCGGTTGCCATTGCCCGCGCGATCCCATCCCCTTCCCCCCCTTCCGTCGCCTAACAAGCCTGAGATCGGGCCCCTTCAGACTCGTTAGCAAGTGACTAACGAAGGGGACTAAGTAACTACTCGGTGACTTGTACCCGCCAACACATCGATGGGATTCCCTTGATAGCTGTTGTCTCGGCATTGGCCTGAAGTGGACTCGACAACACCTGATTTTGGGGGTGCCAGAAAAAGCAAGCTCACACAGGCCCATTCGAGATGAAAGTCGAGACTCCCATCACTATCAAGGTGTCTGCCAACGGCGAATATTCTTTGTGGCAGGGAGGTCTTGTGGCGCTGGCGTGAGCTTTCGAGCAGAGGCCAACTCAGCCAGCTTCACCCAGCGCGTCCATTCTCCCTTTTCGTGTTCTTGATCCTGGGAGTTTCGCTTGCCTGATGCACTTGCGACTGGCGCGTCGGTAGCTGGGTGCTCACTCCCATGCTAGGGCCATGGCGCGGAACACCTCCTGCTGCAGCATGCCAGCATGCCAGCATTCAGCAGCAAATGTCATCGACTCGCTTTTCCAAAAGCCACAAACGTTTAGCTTGGTTCCTCCACCAAGCCATCTTCCTACAAAAGAATAAGGTGCCTGGTGTCTGTCGCGCCGGTGGGGCTTCATGAACAGGTACGGAGTACGGAGTACAGTCTTTGAATTTCCCCCCGCCGTGACGCCCCCCTGCCCATCAACCAACGGCGTCTCTTGATCTCCCACCCTCTTCACCTTTCCTCACCTCGACTGTGGGTACTCTGACTTGACTCTGGCGCTAGTCTTTTGCGATGTGGACGCCTCTCCCATTGGACCCTAAAACTCCTCAGACCTATCATGTCACGACGGGAGTCGATGATTGAGCCCTGAGTTCAAGCGTGGCGTGCTTAAGCTTGACGATGCCTAGAATCGGGCTGCTTTAGTCTTTCCATCTGTTTCATGCCCTCGCCGCGTTGACGAATGTCCAGGACCGCGAACCAGTTCGAGCGTAGGTTACAGGATAGAATACCACCCTTGCCTTATCGTACGGGTCTTCCGACTTGTGAATCTGGGCGGACAAGGTATCCAGATCTTGGAAGCGTGCTCGGAAGTGATACAAGTGGTATTTGAGTACGGAGTACTCCCTACGGAGTACTCTGCGTCTGCTATCGTCCCCTGCAATCCCTTGACAAGCAAGACTTGCACAAAGCCAGCCAAGTGTGTTGATACACTTCGGATCTACAGCACGAAGTCCCAGTGCCAGACCAAGTCTCCCAACACATGGCTTTCGTCTGACACATGGCAACTAACCTTGTCCATTTGGGTGCCATTCTTATTGAACTTCAAATTCCCCCAGGTCGCTCCCCCCCCCTCAACGGTTCAGGTAGTACTTACCTCCACTGACACCACCTTCACATTCATTCTCAATTTACTCTCTGTTACCCTTCATCCATTCCATACACCATTGAAGTGAAAACCTACACCATGGAACAAGCCAAGGAGAATGGGATGGTCACATCCCAGATCGACCTTGAAGCAACAAATGCAAATATTTCCGTCGAAAAGAAGGGCACTGCGGATGACCAACGGGATATGTTTCGGTTGGGCAAAGCCCAAGAGTTGAGGGTAGGTATTGTCGCAGACCTGAGCTCTTGAAATGCGCAAATCTAATTAAAGATTTACAGAGAAATTTCCGTTTCGTCTCTATATTCGGCTTCTCAATGATCTTGATGAATAGTTGGGAAACTATACTTGGGTGCGTAGTGGTCGCGCTGGACAAACCCTGCTGTGGATGCTCATATCAAATAGAACCTCTATTATCGGTCTCATCAACGGCGGCACTGCAGGAATGATCTGGATGTTCCTTGTTGCATGGATCGGATTTCTGGCCGTCAACACCTCTATGGCTGAGATGGGTTCGATGTAAGTTGCGCAGTGCGGCGCAAATACTTTGACTTGTGCTAATCAAAATGTTGCAGGGCGCCAACGGCTGGCGGCCAATACCATTGGGTTTCTGAATTTGCGCCCAGGAAATACCAGAAATTTATGAGTTTTATCGTTGGTAAGAATCCAATGGCTAATGTGCGAGCGTCTCTGACAGCAAACTAGGATGGTTTTGTGTGCTTGGATGGCAGACTGGCGCCGCCAACACTGCGTTCCTAGCTGGCACCCAAATTCAAGGGCTTGTTATCCTCAACAACCCTGGCTATGTTCCTGAGAAATGGCACGGAACCCTCCTCACCTTCGCGGTAGCGACCTTTTCCGTATTCTTCAACACCTTCCTAGTGAAACGGCTGCCTTTGGTTGAGGGTATCGTCCTCATTCTACACATCTTCGGCTTCTTCGGCGTTTTGATAACTCTTTGGGTCTTGGGGCCACGTGGAAAGGCATCTGAAGTCTTCACCACATTCAATAACTATGGCGGTTGGAGCAGCGACGGGCTATCCGCCGTTGTGGGTGTCCTGGCTGTTATGATTCCTCTACTGGGTGCAGACGGTGCAGTGCACATGTCCGAGGAACTTCGAGATGCATCTAAAGTCCTACCGCGCAGCATGATCTTGACCACCATTATTAACGGCAGCATGGGGTGGATCATCCTCATCAGCTTCTGCTTTACCCTTGGAAATATTGATGACGTTATCAACTCGCCAACCGGTCAGCCATATATCGCCGTTTTCTACACCGTCACCGAAAATTATATCGGCGCCTCTGTTTTGTCCGCGCTTATCATTACCCTCGCCATTTTCTGCCACCTAAGTACGCTATCCCCACCATCAAACCACAAAATCCTGTATACTAACGATACGGTCTAGGTATCACAGCGACTGCCAGTCGTCAACTGTGGTCTTTTGCACGAGACCAGGGTATTCCAGGGCATGCTTGGTTTGCATATGTACGTATAGAACCCTCCGTCTTGCGTTCTACAAATATCGTCGAGCAAATTAGCGCTGAGACTAACTGGTTTAAAAGGTGCGACCTGGATGGGATGTCCCCGTGAACAGTATTGTTGTATCATGGGTCGTGTCTTGTCTTCTTTCCATCATTAATATCGGGTCCACAATCGCTCTTAACAACATCACATCTCTTTCGCTCGTGGCCATCTTATCGAGCTATATCGCTTCGATAGGATGTGTTCTCTGGAAGAGGGTCACTGGGCAAGAGCTACTCCCCGCCAAATTCAGACTTCCACCAGGTGTCGGTCTTGCGCTGAACGCCTTCAGCCTTGTTTTCCTCATTTTCGCATTCATCTTCGCCTTTTTCCCCGGGAGCCCCGACCCTACAGTGGAGATGATGAATTGGGCATGTCTCATCTACGGTGCAGTCCTAATCTTTGCCATCATCGATTATTTTGTCCGGGCTCGGCACGTTTATGATGGCCCCGTCGAATATGTTCGCAAACTGATTTGAAACTGGGCATTGAGCCATCGGAGTATTATGTTTCGCGAACGGCTAACCAGAAAGCAGAATTTCTGGTAGCAAGGAGGGGTGAAGGACCCTCATCGATAAAAGTCTTACCATCGAATAACACACTGTAGAATATGCTCAGAAGAACCACCGTTGAGCAGAATACAATCGCACGCGTTAAGTCATCGCAGATATCTTCAGCTTGATATATGGATACAATGCAAAGTACCATTGGGCTTGAATATAGATATTTCACCAAATTATTGTTTTGGGAATTTGCTTCGCAACTCAGAGAACAATTAACAAAGTCATGAAACGCGTACGTGGTCATGTTATACCCAGTGTCAATAGCTCGTCTTCAGATGTTTCCAACACCTCCGAGTTGTTTACCGACAACTTAAGATGGGGTTTAGAACTGTCCTATCAGCTAAGGATATACTGATCCTTGGACCTTGGCTTCCCGCCCACTTTCTGAGAGGAGGAACGTGAATCCGGACAATGAATACGGACCAGCCAAAGTTCCATGCTGATTCCACTTGCCAACCATTCTTCTTCGATGGTAGGCTAACTGCAATTGCCATTTTTGGGGATCTAACCGAGGACGTGTCCTACCCCGCCGACGTCGTGTTGGCATCTCGCTTAGCCCCGAGACCGATCGTAGTATCCAATGACATATTTCGAAATCGTCGGGTGGTCGTGTCATCAGATTCTAGCCGAGTCGAAAATGGCACAGATACGTTCAGCGAGCCAACACCTAGTGGCGGTGTAATGCGGCGTGCGACGGAAGATCTACAATTGGTGTACCAGCCCTAGGGTCTGGAAAGCAGCCAAGGTTTGATACGAATCAGAGCTGAGGGATCGTCCACTATAAGAACAAAGGGAGGGCAACGAAACCATGGGTTCCAACTTCGTCTCCTTCGCGTTTCCCTGCCCTAGTTTTACAAAGGATCCCTACCTGTACTCAACGCGACACCTGATCAACGGGACTTACAATCTGCGACCAACTACAATGGCACCACATGCTGAGAATGGAGTCAATGGCTCCAGCAGCGGAGGCCTAGACTTCACCAAATTCTCTAATGTCATCGATGGAAAGCTGTCGTCGACAAGCAAGACTCGTCATGGGATCAATCCTGCCACCGACAAGCCAAACCCAGAGGTACCCGTTTCTACGCCTGAAGATGTCGACCGGGCTGTCGAGGCGGCAAAGAAGGTGTCCAAGGCATGGGGGAAGGTCAGCTACGCAGACAGACGTAAGGCTGTCCTAGCCTTCGCCGATGCGCTGGAGAAGGAGAAGGACGGATTTGCACGCATGTTGACCAAGGAGCAGGGGAAACCGGTTAGTTGAATGGCCTTCCTGCAAGGAATTGATACAGTTCGGGATGAAGACTGACGTCAGCCGACAACAGATTGGTTTCGCGCTCTTCGAGATGGACTTTGCTCTGTCCATCATCCGAACCATGGCTGGGCTTGAGTTGCCCACGGAAGAGATTCTCGACGAGGAGGGCCGCAAGATTATCGTGAGGTATACGCCATTAGGAACCACGGTCGGCATCGTCCCATGGAATTACCCTGTTCTCCTGTGTGTTTCGAAGATCGCGCCATGCGTTATCACTGGCAATCCGATCATTATCAAACCATCACCTTTCACGCCATACAGTGGGCTTAAAGTTGTGGAGCTGGCGCAGCAGTATTTCCCACCAGGTGTTGTACAAGCATTGAGCGGTGATGACAGCCTTGGACCATGGTTGACCGCACATCCCGGCCCTGCGAAGATTAGCTTTACAGGATCCAGTGCTACGGGCAAGAAGGTAATGGAGAGCGCAAGTAAGACATTGAAACGTGTCACACTGGAGCTGGGTGGAAATGACCCGGCCGTGATCTGTGACGACGTGAACGTCAAGGAGGTAGCACCTAAGATTGCGACGCTTGCCTTTTTGAACTCCGGGCAGATATGTCTCGCTCTCAAACGTATCTTTGTGCACGAGAAGATCTTTGATGAGTTCCGCGATGCGATGGTCGAACATACCAAGACGCTCAAGCTTGGTGAGGGAAATGAAGAAGGTGTTTTCCTTGGACCAATCCAGAACTCGATGCAATATGAACGAGTCAAGGGCTTCTTCAGCGATATCGAGAAGGAGAAGTGGAACGTGGCAATTGGTGGTAAAAATCCAGAGGGCCCGGGCTATTTCATTGTAAGTGCTCCTCCCGACCACAGTTGACGCCCGTGCACTTCGGTGTCAAACCCCCAACCGGGTTGGACATGATGAACCTCAAACCAATGTTGACTCCCGTAGACGCCAACGATCATTGATCGACCAAAGGACGATTCTCGACTTGTAGTGGAAGAGCCCTTCGGTGAGAAACCCCACAGTTACTTACTCAACCCGCTAATGATATCATAGGTCCCATTGTCCCATTGTTAAGCTTCAGCACCGACGAGGAAGCTATCGCTAAAGCCAACAACACGAATTACGGCCTTGGTGCCTCGGTGTGGTGTGCTAATCTTGAGCGAGCCACCAAGATTGCAGAGCAGCTTGAAGCTGGCAATGTTTGGGTCAATACACACTTTGAATTGGACCCGAGAGCGCCTTTCGGCGGCCACAAAGAGAGTGGTATCGGAACCGAGTTCGGTGTCGGTGGATTGAAGTCATATTGCAATAGCCAAACTTTGTATCTCAAAAAATGATGGGCTGTCGAGGGGAAATGTATGATTGATCCCGCGGAATCACTTTAGCATTGATCAGGTATCACAAAAGCGAGCCAACGTAGTAACTCAGTATGTTTATGAACGAACTTGCCAAAGGCTTAGGTTCCCACGTTGTGTCCTTTTGGCTGATCGAGGAAGTTCTTCGACCCCACACTTCGAATTGCTCCTTCTGATCAGGTGACTGCGGGGAATCCAATACCCGGCACGGCGCTAGTCTTTTAGTGGTTAGTCGGTTCTGCCGAGGAAGAAACGTGAACATCGAGGACCACCGACTTCCCGACCAACCTACCGCATCTCATCCCTAGAGTTCGGTGGTAAGGTGCTTTCGATGACTCTGCCGACACGCGATCTGATCTGCTGATTGTCTCTTCTTGCCTTGCGATACATCAGGATTGTCAATCTATGGGCCTTTTGCTGTCCCACCAGTCCTTGTATGCATTGAAAGGTTCATCCGACGACTCTTCGCCCATTTCTTCGTCAATCGTTCCCAACGTATCAATATTCCCATTCAAGCCCATCGGCTCGCGAGGATCCATGTTGAGTGAGCTTACCAACATGTTATGCGTGCTCCAAGCTCAATAGATGCAAAATGTCCGAACCTAAGCGACCGCGCATTGATGAGGCGTTGAGCACAGCAACGATCGACAATCAGGCCGAATCGAATCCCAGTTCCACCCCTGATGCTAAACAACGGCCCAGCAAGAATGAGAGTCGACGTCGGTTCGAATGTACTTATGCCGGCTGCGGTCGTCACTACTCACGCGCTGAGCATTTGTACCGACATCAGCTCAATCGTAAGCTTCAGATTTTCCGCCAGCGAAAGGCGAAAGGTGATATCGCCCGCTAACACAAGCACAGACAACCCTAAGGAAATCTTCAGGTGCGATTATCCAGGTTGCTCACGGACATTTGTGCGCCAGGATCTTTGTATCCGGCATCGAGAACGGCATGAAAATCGTGGCAAAATCCCGCCAGGACAGCACGCTACCAGCCGCGAGCCACTTTCCCCACGATCATCAATGAGCGATGGCAACGCCAACAGTCCTGGTTCTCCGGTATCTAATGTATTTGCTACCTCAAAGCAAGGCAACGAAGGCTTGCAATCGTCGCTTTTGCACCGGTCCTCTTTTTCCGAATCTAACTTCAAGCCGGCCAGTCTTCAATCAATCACCCAGCAGCCATCCCAGGAAGCGAATGGTCAAAATATCAATGCGCAACCCCTGCCTGCGATGCGCCGACAATCATACGTCGACTCCGAACCTCGATTATCTAGGCAACCTTCGAATTTCGGCTTTACAGATTTACCTGCCGATTCCACATTAAGCCTTCAGCGGTCCCACAGCCTCACCGAGACTGCTTTTGAGAATTTGGATCCCACAATGCTTAGTAATGGGATCGCGATCTCGGGCAACGGCCGAAGTCAATCAGCGCATAAACCTGCACAGGATAAACCAGTACCGACATTTACAGTTCCCACGATAAGTGATCAAGCGTTCAATGATTCTCCCGTGTCCGTGCGAGATGAGTTTACGGCCTGGCTTTTTGAGGATGCTGGAGGCCTTCAATCGGCCGCTTTCTCAATGGGCGCTCCTGGAGGCTTAGGCTTTCCAAGTACTGGGGACCCCTTTAATAGTGGCCTCTATCCCAACTATTTTACAGATCCGGCGCTTGACCCGAATTATCCTGATATCTCGCAAGTACGTCCTCAGGAATCGATCAGCAAAGCGCTAGAAATCTCGAGTGACAGTGACTTGCTATCCTACACCAAGCGCAAATCACTGCTCAACCTGATGGAGCTTACATTCAACGATGGAGAAAATCATTTCGTCAGAAAGCTGAGAGAGGAGATATTCCGGGGAAACCTCGATGCGGACGACCATGTTCTGAGCCTCCGTTCTATGCAGCACTACATCGGTTCATATTGGTATCATTTTCACGCACAGATGCCCATACTACATCAGCCAACCTTCTCTGCTGAAAATACTCACGATTACCTACTTCTGGCAGTCATGTCGATAGGTGCAGCATACCTGAACAAGGCTCACGGACGCCAAGTGACCGATGCGGCAGCACGTTTGGCTACGTTCATAGCCTGGCACCTCCGCTGGCAGGTGTTTATGCACAATGACTTTCATCCTCCTTCAAAACTCTGGGTTTTCCAGACGCTTCTCCTCCTGGAAATCTACGAGAAAATGAATTCTACACGAATGTTGCACGAGCGCTCTCATATCCACTACGCAACCACCATCAATCTGATGAGACGAGGGACCGCCTTGATTGAAACGGGCAATCAGGACGCCTGGCGTACACCGACGACACCAGAAGAATGGTGGAGCCGCTGGATAACGGCAGAGGCTACCCGCCGGGCGGCATATGCTGCGTTCTACCTTGACGCAGTTCACGCGACCATGTTCGGGCATGCTGCCATGATGGTGGTTCACGAGATCAGGCTACCTTTGCCATGTGATGATGCCCTCTGGTCCGCAACTTCAGCAGCTGAAGTTGGCCGAGTCGAAGCGAGTCTCCATGCGAACGGAATCAAGCCTACCACTTTTCTTGATGGCCTGAAGAAGACACTGACAGGAAGACGCGTTCGTACAAACAACTTTGGAAGAATGATTCTGATGGCCGGATTGTTGTCGGTGTCATGGCATATGCACCAAAGAGATCTACAGGTGTCCAGCCTTGGTGTTTCTCAATCTATGGGAGCACCGGATGGCTGGAGAACGCCGTTGACGAAAGCGTTTGAATCCTGGAAGAAAGACTTTGATGAGAATCTCGAGCATATGCGAAAAGCATCGCTCCCTTGGCAAAAACATGATACTGGATCTGGAGAAGAGGACATGGCAAAAGCAGCAAATGCCCTACACCACCTGAGCCATATGTCAATGCATGTGGATATCATGGATTGTCAGATATTTGCTGGTTCAAAGCGCCTATTTGGAAAGACCGTCTCCAATGCTGATTACGAGAGAGTCAAGTGCAAAATATTTGACTGGGCAAAAGGCCAAAGTGCTACTGTCGGCGTTTTCCATGCGCTTCAGTTATTGAGAGCCGTGATCCCGCCAACCAAGGATGGTTCCAAGAAGCTGTACAGCGCTCGAGACGACCATCTCGTCATCAGACCCTGGGCATCGTACTTTGCAGCGCTTGTCGTCTGGTCATATGGCTTTGCAATGGACGGCGTTCTCCGGCCCTTCCCAAGTTTGATTCAAGCAACGCCATCTCCAGGCGGAGTTTCGTCGTTGTCCCACAGTCCAAGTCAATCTATGCTCAATATGGCACACGATGGGAGCGAGCTCCAAATAGACGCCGTCGTCAAGGATGCGCAAGTATTCCTGTCGACAGTCGGTGCTGTCAAGACTCCGCAAGGGCTTGACGCTATCAAAGACGGACGCAACAATGTAGTAGGCGTGCTGGCAATCCTGGAGACAGCATTCCGTGACTCAAGATGGGAGCTCTTGCATGAAGCCGCGGATCTGCTTCGGAATGCCATTATGTTGCTCCGAGGAGCCAGCCGTGCATGATGATATGGATGTTGGGATGCCAAGCTAATCACTTACTGAATGTGGACTATAATCGACCTGGAGTTGAGTACGAGAGATGAGCAAATATGCGAGACAGGTGTGAGGGCAGATGTCATTTCCTCTAAGCCACAGGAGGCTACACATTCATGATGGATATCAATGTACCCTTAATCCTCGTATTTCTTTTGTGTCCACCTCCGACCTCCCTTTCCAATTCCTGAGCAAGACTATAATCGACGGTCCCTGTCCGTAGGGTACTAGTACGTGAACAAACCCATGGGCGTAGAGTACCGAAGTAAACAATATGGGAAAGCCCCTGGGTAAGGAACCAATACTGTACAACCTGTGCACCTGACCTTCCATTTTGGTCAGAAAAGATGGCGAAACAATCCTTGTACACCCAAGTCTCGACTTCGGAAGTCCAGCCGCGTGCCGTGTGCCGTCTACCGACTCCGACATTTCTAGGGTACGGAGCGCTTTGGACCTGAACTTGTCACACCGCTTCCCCGTGCCGCCAAAAGAAAGAACAGGCGGAACCTTCGAGCCATCTTGAAAGGAACCGAAGGAACGACACCTGCTTTGTTGAAGAGGGGAAATGGAGGCATTTGCTACAAGGGTCTGGGTGTGTGGCTGATTTATGTATGGGGTATGAAGCGGAGGATGACTTGCTTGATAGCCTCCCTGGCCACCTGATCGAACCTTAGAGGCTCCCCAGGCCTTTACCGAGGAAGTCCCCCAGGTTACGGGCTTGCATCCTGGTACAGGCACAAGTCGAAGGTTGGTACGACCCCCACGCAACAATACTTCATCCATTCCAAGATCTCCTCATCTTCACCAAGAACTCTATATTCGTGGGGAGCCGAAGATCTCCCCTCCCTCTCTCGCATGCCGGTGAAGCTACTACCGATTCTTATTTGTTTTGCCCCTTGTTTTCTCCAAGCAAGGCCATCAGCCGCAGACATGCGGCGCCGCTCCGATGCGTCACGCGATCCTTGAAGAATCCATAATTCATAATATTTCGTAAGTTAGTAACTGGTGAGAACTGCGACTTATGGGCAACAAAAAGAACGTCGTCTGCTCGTGACAAAACTCGACCTTAGCTTGATGGCTCACGTTCGTGCTTGTTTCTCCGTAACCCACACCCAAAATTGTCTCTCTCTGGGCGTTTTTGCTTTTCATTGATATACTCTGGGAAGCCCAGGCTTGAAGATTATCCATAATAAAAATGGCTACTGATCAATTGAAGTCGTTACCTGGCGTCAGGAATGGAACAACTCCCCATGTTTCCAGCCTGGCTGCAGCCAAAATCAAAAGCATAGAATACTTCCGAGTGAAGCCCAGATGGCTGTTTGTCAAGATCACAGATGACCAAGGCAACCATGGATGGGGAGAGGGTACGCTAGAGGGCCATACCAAAGCAGTGGAGGGTGCACTAGACGAAATTATTGATCGTATCATCGGATACGAAGCTGAGTATGTGTCTTCTCCTCCTTGGGAAACTTAGCCAGATTCGCGGTGGTTATACTAAATATGCCTTCTCCAGTGATATTGAACACATCTGGCAAACGATATGGCGCTTGGGATTCTACCGCGGAGGCCCTGTCTTCATGTCCGCACTCTCTGGCATTGATATCGCTCTGTGGGATCTTAAAGGTAGGGATAAATCCTGGAGACACGCCGCAGCCGTCCCTTCCCCTGACTGACTCTAATTTTATAGGACGAAAACTTAACGTTCCGATTTACCAGCTGCTTGGTGGAAAAGTTCGCAACAAGGTCCAGGTATATGCATGGATCGGTGGCGATAGACCTTCAGATATCGAAAGCGCTGCCAAGGCTCGCATTGCTCAAGGACTACGATGCATCAAGATGAATGCCACGGAGGACGTCAACTGGCTTGACTCTCCATCCGTACTGGACTCAACCGTGGAGCGATTGAAGATTGTCAAATCTCTTGGCCTGGACGCCGGACTCGATTTCCACGGACGTCTGCACAAACCCATGGCCAAACAACTGGCAAAGGCCCTCGAGCCATATCGGCCGCTCTTCATCGAGGAGCCACTCCTTGCGGAACACCCTGAGGCATACAAGCAACTGAGTAACCTCACAACCATCCCCATTGCCCAAGGAGAGCGTCTGTACAACCGCTGGGAAGTCAAGCGATTCCTGGAAGATGCGTCGATTGATATCCTACAGCCGGACATCGCACACGCAGGAGGCATTTCCGAAACGAAACGCATCGCCAACATGGCTGAAGCGTATGATGTAGCCATTGCCCCCCACTGCCCCTTGGGACCCATCGCATTTGCGGCAAGCATGCAAGTTGCCTTGAACATCCCCAACTTCGTGATCCAAGAGATGTCGCTGGGAATGCATTACAATGTCGAAGCCGGAGAGGAGGATCTAAACACCTACCTTGTTGACGAGAGTGTGTTCGCAATTGAGAATGGCTTTGTCAAGGCTCTGACAGGGCCAGGTTTGGGTATTGAGATCAACGAGGAAGTGGTCAGGAGAATCTCCAAGACGACAGAGGCCTGGCAATGTAAGGAGTTCTATGGGGAGGATGGTAGCATCAGGGAATGGTAAGCCTAGCGGTGCGGGATTTGATCGATAGCCGGAGCCCATGGTGGGATAAATGGTCTTCTATGGCCCATTTTCGATGTCGATTAGTGTGAGAGCAAAACAAGCGTTCTGTACATACGGCCGCTATTACTTTGTTGCTAGTCCTGGCCGAGTCTGTTGACGTCCAGATACTCGTGGCTGTAAAAAGCATATTCTTATCTCGTCGGCCGTTCAAATGATCCTTTATCGGTGTTTACCGAGTCTACATGTCCCTGCTCAGTGTTCACAGCATTGAAAAAACCAAGCAATTGAATTGGAAACTTTGCATCACTGGAGCCCTTGAGTGGACGACGAACCGAAGCTCAGCTTCAAGAGACCTTCTCTCCACGAAAAGCGGGAAAGTCCTGCCATGAGCCAGCCCCCTGGTAGTCGTCCTCCAATTCAAGTACCGCATCCCACGCCAGGCGGATATCCTCCTCCGACATCCTCGCTGTTGCCCCTGGAGCTAGGCTCGCAGAAGATACCTTGGGTGTTCTGTACGAAGTGTATCGTGGTCACACCCCCACAGAGCGCAGCCCGTCACTCTGGGGCCAGGCTGGGCTCGAGACGAGGCTGTCGGAGCATACTATTTGTGGGGAGTATTCCGAGCGAGCGGCTTAATGTTCAAAGGTGGTTATTTCGGATCCTTCCCCGTCCTTGCTGATATCGTACCACCGATGGGTCATAATACAAAATACATAATTACCAAGATTGCCCGCCTGATACCCCCACGGTTTTTTCTTTCCAACTCTTCTAACCACTGCTCTCTCCACGTTCTCCATCTTTTCATATGCTCGGACCACGTGGATCATCTTCTTGTGTGGAGAGCGTCGCTGGAAAGGGCCTGACAAGGCATGGGGCTAGTACTCGTACGTCACCCGCCGGCAAATAGACCGGTATAGCCCGTGACAGCTGTTCGGTGCGTCTTCTCCGAAGCCCAACAAGGGTGAGTGAGGGTGGAACAGACCACAACAAACGCTCAATTTTGCCTCGTCCCAGCCGACTAATTTAGTATCTGCAATGTAAGTCGTTGTTTATGACTTTCGAGTCTTGTTTGTATGACATACAAACCAGCATCTCTCCACGCGGGGGTCTCGAGACCAAACCGCGACTCTGGTAAATAACCTTAGGTTTCTAGGCTAGGCGAGGCACGAATTCGTCGAGGTGCCGTCGTTGACGTGTTGGGAGACTACTTCCAGAAGGGACAATACCATTTTCGAGACCCCCTGGTCTGTTGATTGAGTATCTAGAGCACCGTGATTTCAATTTTGACGAAGACGCAATTGGTCCCGTGGCTCGTACCGATCGCTGAGGTCCGGACACATATGATAAGACTTCGTTAGGTGGTGTCACGAATTAAGTGATGGTCCCTGGGATCCAAGATTATCGATAATTTCTAAAGAAGCCCAACATTTGAATCGAACGGCACGAGCATATCAAGCTAAACTGTGATACTGGTATCGGGTTAGAATCGCGACGAAGCAGAACGAGCGCGAGAGTGAAAATCTGGCTCGCATCATGTCAGTCTCATTTCCCAGCATGTTCTCCCTCGAGGGGAGGACTGCTGTGATCACGGGTGGCACGAGAGGCATTGGAGCAGCCATGGCCATTGCATTGGCAGAAGCAGGTGCAGATATCATCTTGGTTCAGGTATGGAAACTGTTGGGAATCGTCAGTGCTCGCGGATCCGAGAGACTAACCCATCCCCCCAGCGAGACACCAGCAATATACAGACGAAAACGGCGGTTGAAGGGCTCTCGCGCAAAGCTACCATTTACACAGCGGACCTCCGTTCGCAAGATGAAGTATCAGGACTCGCGGAGAAGATCCTAGGCGACGGGCACGACGTGTCGATCCTGGTGACCTGCGCGGGGATCCAGCGTCGGCATCCCGCGCACGAGTTCCCGCTCAGCGACTGGAGCGAGGTGCTGCAGGTGAACCTGAGCACGGTGTTCACGCTGTGTCGGGATTTTGGGGCGTACATGCTCAAGCGCCCCGGCCCGCATCGCGGCTCGATCATCAACGTCGCCAGCCTCGTGTCCTTCCAGGGCGGGCTGACGGTGCCGGCGTACGCCAGCGCCAAGGGCGGCGTCGCGCAGCTGACCAAGGCCCTCAGCAACGAGTGGGCGAGCCAAGGGATCAACGTCAATGCCATCGCGCCGGGCTACATCCGGACCGATATGAACGAGGCGCTCATCAATAATGAGACTCGTGCCAGGCAGATCCTGGAGAGAATTCCCATGGGGAGGTGGGGTGATCCCGAGGATTTCAAGGGCCCCGTTGTTTGGTTGGCGAGCAAGGCCAGTGCCTATGTCAGTGGGGAGATTGTTACTGTTGATGGGGGTTGGATGGGGAGATAGCACGGGGTAATTCAGTGGGTGTATTTTAGCTATTTCGTGGGATGCAAGAAGGGGGACGCCGAATGATAATGACTCGAGGATGGTTTGTTCATCGCTAGAAGCAGCAATAGCTAAGCGTGGCCGCTAGACATTCCTATGCGACAAATATCTCTCCCTTCCTTCGACTTGCAAAGACCAGAGTACTAGTCGTTTCGAATAAAGGACCATTGTTCTGTGTACATGAATTGTGGGCAGCTCGGAGTTCCAAATTAGGGAAACGGCCGTGCCAACGTTCTAGGGAGTCAATGAGACCCTTCCCAACAGGTAGCTTCAGTTGTGAGGTACCTTTGATTTCCACGTCTGACACCCTCAGTCTTTGTCGTACTCTTGCCTAGAGGGTGTACCTGAAGCCCGCGGCTTTCTGTGCTTCGGTGGGACCACTCTTGCCTACATCCTCGCCACGGTCCATCTTTGCATTTTCACGGCGAAGGTAGATGCGGATGACGGTTGCGATGATGATGGCCAAGACGGCAGCGGCTAGGTTGACGGCAAACGCCACAATATAGCGGGGTGCAGAACGGTACAGGTATGACGTCCAGATATTGGGGGTATTGGAAACGGCGTTGATTGCTGCGATAGCCGCTGCTCGCTTGACAGCAGGCTGGTTCAGACTGCTGGCAATCCACGAGAGCACCACAATCGAGGCTGAGTAAAATGAGGCAGGCATTAGCATCATTGCCACGTATCTAGCTGCGATGTTGAGGGTAGACACTGCAATGACGTTGGCCACCACGGTGACGGCTAGAGGACAGACGATGTGGAGATAGCGTTCTTGTGTTCGGTCTGAATGGAAGCCGTTGATCAACATGCAAATGACACAGAGCATGAACGGTGGTGCCGTGAGTCCGTAGGTCTTGTTCCTCGAGTACCCTAGGCCTCCAACCACAGACGGGAAGAAGTTCACGACAGCGGCTGAGATGTAGATCGAGGTCAAGAGAGCCATGAATAGCCACATCTTCGGATCCGTTCCGGCCATCTTCAAGCCCTGGCGACCACTCACTTCCTTCGAATTATCTTGCTGGCCAAGATCGGACTCGAAGTTCCATACCACCCATTCTTTCTCTTCCTTCGAGAAACCCTTGAGCGTCTTGATCGAATTGGGGAGGATGAAGGCGAAGATTATTGCGAGGAAGATTGTTAGAACTCCCTCAATCAAGAAAAGCTATTTCGGTTGTCAGATCTCGCCTGGAAGAGTGATTTCAAATTCTTACCCATCGCCAGCCTTCGAGACCCCTTTTATTGTCCAGTTCTAGGATTCCAATGGCGAAAAGACCACCGAAAGCGTTCCCAATTTGCGAGCCTGAGTAAAGGATAGCTGTTCGGAGGGCAAATTGCTTTCGGGAGTAGAACAAAGAGAGATAAAATAACGCTCCTGGGAAAAAGACCGCCTAAGAGGACGTCAATCATGTTTCACGATTTCATCGGTAAATATGCTACTTACCTCGACAAACCCAAGGAAGAATCGACACGCAAGGAGGCCTCCGAAATTATGAACAACAGCCATCAGTGCCGAAATCAAACCCCAAAGGGCCATGGCTGCGCATATGTAGACGGCTGGATAGGCTATTTTCCCAACAACAATATTCGATGGAACTTGCATCAAGATATATCCAGCGAAGAGAATGCTAGAGGAAGCTTGTCATTATAGTTCACGGCCAAATGTAACGGGATTCACTCAGCCTACCTGACAGAGGTCTGGTATTCCACCGCCGATAAGTTGAGATCTAGACTGATGTCCGCCAATTTCGCACTCGCAATGTTCTTTGCATGTCAGTGAAAGGTCGTCTTTGGGATTAAGTATACTTACCTGACGGTCGAGATAATTCATAATGTACATGATAGTGATGGAAGGGAGAATGAAACAGTCAAGTTTGAAAGTCGCTTTTCGCCCGATTCGTTGTATCTCCTCCTCGGGAAGCCCAATGAGACCTTCAGGCATGACCATATGAGAATGTTCAATGCGAACCTTCTCAGCACCAACTGCATCAACGCCAGATGAGGCATGGCTTGGCCTTCTGGCCTCTTCCACAGCGGAAGGCTTCTCGTCCATGACTAGTTGATTGCCGAGGGGGAAATGTTGAGGTTGAAGCTGTGGTCGAGATGGTAGAAAAATTTTCACCCAGAGCGCACTGGTTTTGACTAAATACTAGTTCCGTACTCGGTATATAGCCCTATTTTAGTCAACCTAGGATGAGGCTTCCAGCAGAACTCGAAAACTGATGGGATGACGACGCTGGGCAGGGAGCGTATTCACCCCACGGGGACCACTTGATTGCATTCCACCAAGCCGACATAGATGTGGGATCTGCCATGATATGGGGGGGAAGAATATCAATCACAAGTCTCACCCCACTGTCCCCGTGCCATGGTAATTAATTACAGAGAGGAGTTCTGCTGGTGGCAGGGATTTTCTCTTAGCGAGCACCCACATATCTCCAGTTTTGCTGGTGGCTATGCCGTGAAGCCGTCTTTTTAATCTTAACTCCACTTGGTAAGAGTCAACGGCACGGCTATTCCAGCCAGGGTCAAGCATCCTAAGTGGTGGAGAGAGGCATATATGTGTTTACTAGGTATAGCCAAGGTAAGAATTCTTCTCGTCCTTGTCGTTTGGAGGGCTTGAGTCTTCGTCAATCTGGAGCGTTCGCCAGTCGCTCTTCCAAGCTTCAAGCCACAAACTTGGAGAAGCTTCTTGGCCCCAAAGCCAGGTACTACTCATAATATGATGTCATTGCACTCCTGGAGAAGCGGGAAACCCCGTGTATATTCTTCCTGCTATTCGGGATACTCCGCGTTGGAATAAGAGCAGAGTCGTCTTCCTCAGGTGCCTCGGTCAGGCATGCTTATATTTGCGAAAGATACAGATATTTCGAGGCTTACATCCGCTAAAGACCCAATTCCAGGGAGATCTCAATCATGTCATCATCTGATATCACTATGGCAAGTCTATGAAAGAGCCAACAGGGAGCTTTCGATGAATTCTGTCTGAACACACCTTATCCGACACTGTGTCTGACCAATGTATCGTTAGGTGAGGCGACACTAGCTCCATCCCTAGGCCTTCATTCTGGTATTCACCGCAAGCAGTAATGTATAAAGAACATCTAGTGTTGGTGTAGGGACGCCGAGCTCTTTTCCCTTCTTGTAAGGGGTTCCCAGGATGATATCAACTTCCATCGGTCTCCCTGATTTGCAATCAACTTGCATGCTACTGCCAATGGTAGTCATAGCCAAGATCCTGTCAATCAATATATCGATCAGCTCGTACTTAAGAGGCACTCCAGTTTTCCTGCCGACGTCGATTACCTCCCGCATTAGCGTTCTAGTCATTGGTGTAGAGTATTCAGATGACTTCAGCCATGCGTGAGTATCGAGCATTGTGAGCGTGGTTAAGGCATTCCAAGCGCAATTCCACACGACTTTCTCCCACCGCTGGATCTGAATATTCTCCTCAACCGTGAAGGGGGTTTTCCCCTCCGCCAGAAGACTGGTGAATTCATCGAGCCTGGCTTTCTCGAATGCTGCATCTAAGGCTTCATTGGGGAATATGCCTATTTCAGTATTCTCGCTCGCCCTGTGTTCAACGATTCCCGGTTGGCTTTGGCCGGCGCCAACCCAAACCTGTCCAAATGATCAACTGCAAGCTCGATATTGGAGAGGATAAATGTAATACCACACAGCTGAGAATGGCATTCTTCGGGAAAGCCGCTCGAAATGGATCTTCGTTGCCTACTCCGTTCTGTGCAATCACTATGGTTGTTTTGTTCTCATCAACCGCCGGTGCGATTCGCTCAGGGACGGATGTTTGATCGATGGCCTTGTTTGCAAGGACAATGTAGTCGTATGTCTCCCCAGCTTCTGCTGGTGTCCTCACGACTGTTCAGACCCAGGTCAGTGTCCACGATCCCAACTGCTATTTCGATTAATTCCCTACCCTTTGCCGGTCTAAAATGGTGCTCCCCATGGTTTATACTGGTGAGATGAATACCCTAGTCATCAATGCGATCAGCAAGCCTCGACTTTCTGAGATTAGGGGAGAGTTTCTAGGTATAGGAGGCGTACATCTTTGTGGACAGCCTCATAATTTGATCGAGCAACAACCGTCAACTTAACTCGGCTGTCTCTTTGTAGGATGAAGGCATAGAATGACCCAATGCTGCAGGATATGAAACACCCACGTTAGCGTAATGGCCGTCAACATCGCCAAGCCAATGTTCCTTACGCTCCAAGTCCGTAGAGCATGACTTTAATTTCTTGAGCCATAACGAATGAGGGTGACTCCTCCTAAATTGACAGACGAATATCAATGTTATTTCGCGCTGTGACCCGAAGTCAAGAACCCCTTCTGCAAATTCACAGGCGTTGATAATGTAAGATATCTGATCACGGGATCTGAATGTGTGTTTGTGTATGAGGCCCAATCCCGAATCAAGCTTATTGAATGCCGAGCCCCGCGCCTTTCAATGACAATCTCGCTCCGTACGCCGTCTCTGATCCCTTTTAAAGTATAGAAAAATATTTTGCCACGCCCACGTAGAGCATGAAGATTCTTAGTTCGTGGGGGTAATCGACAGGTACCAGTCTAGCTAGCTCGGGGGTAATTCACCCAGCCCAGCCCCACAAAGAAAACCTTAGGTCACTAAGTAGCACTGAGCTGGAAAGAGGGAGGATGCCGAACACCTGTCGATCCCGAGTTTTTCGCGTTGGCTTCAACGCTCTTTAGGTGTGACGTGCGGCCTATTAGTGCATGCCAATGGGACTCGTAAGATATCAAGATTCAAGATAGCCTTCAAGTACTGAGAGTTTGTTCGTTCCCTCACAATCGACGCTCATTGCCATCTGTATTCCTTTCTTAAGGTAACATAGATTGTGCTCGTGTGCAACTGTCTCATCTGCTCGAGCCAATGTCTGCTCAAAGTCGTGCTTTCCTCGAGCTCCAGGTTGAGACAATCCCCTGTCAGGAACACGTCTAGAAAGCAGGGTGATGCCTTCAATACAAGTGTCGTATGTAGCCTGGTGAATTCACTGCAAAGTTCCCACTTCATAAAATGAAATGCACGAGCCGTTTCTCGCAGTGACTCGATCGGATATCGCAGGGAAAGCGCCATTTGCAAGCATGACAGAGGACGAAGGGCAAACTTGCTACGAAGCATGCTGGCATGTTCTACATAATTTCCGCAAGCTCGGCCATTCTTTGAAACAATTCGAGGCTCTAAAATTCCGGGCGAAAGCTCGCACCTAAGAATTGGATCTTGTCAATCAGCCCCCTTGAAAATGTGCTTCTAGGTGATAGCAGCCTTGCCTAACAAGCCTCGAAGAATTTGGTGGTTTAGGCTCTCGGGCTTAATTAGGGGCTAAGAAAGGTACAGAGTTTCATTGTCTGAACGTTTGTCAAGCATAATGATAAACGAGGCATCACCTGTCGTTGAGGTTAGGAATTTGGTGGCAAGCTTTTGACCGATCAATTGGTAGGATTTTACTTACATCTCGTGGACTCGCGTAATCCCTTGGGGACAACAAATTCGACAAGGCTGCGAACTTAACCACGCATCGGGAACAGTGATCCGGGCGGGGGCTCTCTGGCATCTACCTTTCAAAGGGTCCAGATGTCCTATTAACGAACCAGGGGATTCAGCCTTTGCGGCGCTTCTGGCTTGTCTAGACCGCGCCTGTCTCAAACGGCCCCTGTTCACAGCTCACTTTTGTCAAGGTAGCATCGAAAGTGTGATGAGGCAGCATTCTACTGGCGAGGAAGTGCTCCGTACTCGTAGCCTCTGCGCACAGGCTAAAAGGGGAGACCACTTCCTTGCTGCATCAACATCTAAGAGGTTTAAATGCCAAGGCGGAGCTGGGGAAACTTCGACGAGGCTTGAATTCCTGGCCATGCACCCACGGTTGATCCAAAACCTGAGATACTTTGAAAGAGGAATTTCTTTCTTCGGGTGTAGGGCCCTGAGCACCCTCGTTCCATTGTGGGACGACAAGCCCTATTAGGAGGCCAAACCCAGGCTCGTTTGGGCGAATTCCGCACCCGAGGAACCTCCACATCACCCATGCACAGGCGCTGGGAGCTCAGTCAACAGGACATGCGAGCATGAGTGGTAGTCAGGCAGGATGTTGGGGGGACCCCAGATCAAGTACTCCGTACTCCGTAGGTCGTATTCAAGAAGAGGCCATCTCGGGAAGATGGACAAGGAAAGGGGGGAAAGACCGAAAGATTTAGTTTGGTAGATCACACGTTAGGGGAGAGGTTGACTAATAAGGGAATATCGACGATCGAGGGGCTGGTCGGTGCCATTGGCTTCCCGGGCTCCCTGACACTCACCCACACACACAGACCCCGCCATTGCCCTCTTATTTCTTCTTGACTCATGCGGTACGCTCTGGTGCTACTTATTAATATTACATCCTCGAAACATCCATGCTGCTGAGCCACTTACGAGTACCGAATACCTGGAGAGTAGAGCGGCTTCCTTCAGCTTTCTTCCGGCTCTTCCTCGCTTGAGAGTTGTCACAGCTCTTCAGCTTCGCCAGTTTCAAATCAACATACCACGCCGATTCTCTTCTATGCTAATCAAAATCAATCGACTACGGTACCTTTTCAGGCAAGACTGACGCCTCCAGACGCCACATTTCGCTTTCCCTCACAGAACTTTCGTCAGCCTCCAATGTGGATATCCTGATTCAGCTATTCAAGGGAGAGCAGTCCATTCCTCCACTTGACACCATTCCATTGGCGACGGCAATTGTTCGCCTATGATTAGTGGCAATCCCCATGTCTACCATCAACACTTTGCAAGAATCGTTCACTCCTTGACCGGTCCTTCTCGCCTTGTATCTTACTCAATCGCTTTTGCGAGTAGTTCAAAGTCTCAGCCTGCCCGAGGTTTGATCTTTCAAACGCGCGCGGGCTTGTCCCTAGTCGGGCCCACCCTTGGGTCGAACGATTCACCTCGTCTTTAGTCGGCATATGAAGACTGCTAATGCACACCCGGATCTCAACCTTGAGGCCATCACAAAGGCGTAACTTTGATGTTTTCGCCCTCCAATATTAGCGCACATGAGTCTGACCGCAATTGCGCTATCGCCTGGCCGGTAACAGATCCACAAACATGAATCAAGCTCAACCCCCGCCTCGGCATGAGAGGTTTCAATGCCCATCATGCGAAAAGTCCTTCGTCAGGAAGGCGCATATGCTTCGCCACCAACAACAGCGTTAGGGAAGCCCACCTCTTATGTTATTGTCTTGACCTGACCAATCCTTAGATGTGGCACAGAGACCCTTTACCTGTCCTTTCTGTTCCAAATGCTTTAAGCGGAGGTAAAGTTCCTGATCACCAAATTGAAGCATTGTCTTACAGAAAACTTCCAGTGATGTTCTCCGGGCACATCAGTTCCGATGCAAGGAACGTGGCGAAGCACCGGTCCCAGAGGGCCAAAGCAAGGGACGGAAGCGGTCGTCATGTATGTCTTGTGTGAAGCTGAGAACACGATGCAATCAAGAGAGCCCTTGTGTCCGCTGTCAGGAGCTTGGCAAGGAATGTATTAGGTGTATGGAATTCTCCTTGCTTACGATGTCGACTTCTAACTCAGTGTTCTCAGCGACCGTTCCGTCAAGATCCCAAGACCAAGCAAAGCCGAGACCTACAAGCCGAGATGCTATCCCTATTCAACATTTACTCAATCCAGATGGCATCGTTGGGTCGTTTCCAATTCGAGACAACCAAACACCGTCATATCTTGAAGAAGATGAAGGCACAGTTGGTGACCCCGAGGATTGCTCGGAAGCCTCGCATTGGAGCGAAGACTATGACCGAAACAGCGTTTTCGTCGGTGCGACCATACCTGAATACGATGGTATCAATTTCGACTCATTCTTTGGTGGATTCGAGACACTGACATTTGGTGCCTATCCGCTCAACGCCGATTTTGCAAATATAACCAGCACCGGAGGCCTCATGCCTAGCTCGGCGTTAGACCTTGAGCCCCGTGCTTTTGAGATCAGGCAGATTTTGATGAATACCACGGCAAGCCTTGCGACTCAATACCCCGAAAACCAGAGCATGAATCCTGAAGTATATTCCGCCATTGAACTGATCACGCATGTGGAGCTGGACCACTGTCTATCATTATACTTTGGCAATTACCACCGACATTGCCCAATATTGCATCGTCCCTCATTTCAACCTGCATTGATACCTATCCATCTACTCATTTCACTTGCTGCTCTGGGCGCAATGTACTCCCCTGATCCACGCAAAGTATCCTCTTGGAAGAGCTTATTGGACATCATAGAGGCCTACATATTCAACTGCTCAGGATTCCGAGAAGAATATATTGGCAGTATCAATCTCGCAGAAGCCCCCGATGAGGATACGCTGTTTTATCAATTCCAGATGTTCCAAGGTGCCTATCTGATGATCATAGCTCAGTACTTCTCAGGTAACTTAGCTGGACGTCGTAGAGCGAGACGAGAGCGCTACATGAGGGTGCTTAACGTGAGTTCTGAGTTGGCATAAGTGTGACTCTGCCTGACCGTTGATTAGATAGCCAGAGCCTTTGGCTTGCCAACTGCCCAGCACAAAAGTCACACAATCACTGACGAGGTGTCCTTCCAACGGTGGATGCGAACTGAATGCCGCGTCCGGTAAGTTTAAAAGCCATCGCGATAAGTTTGGATTTGATAGCAGGAGTGTCTACTAATACCTGAGACACAGTACTATGAATGTGCTTCTTGCATTAGATGCTGGCATGGGGATGTTCAACAATGTTCCACCGCGTATCAACTACTGCGAGGTTGATCTTCAGCTACCCTCCGAGCAGCAGTATTTCGAGCTCTCAAGCTATACGGAAATGCTACAAAAGTCATTATTCCCGCCACTGCGCATGAAATTGATTGATGCTTTTCAAAGATTCTTTGTCCCACAGTCGGAAATCAAGTTGGCCTTCCAAGCTGAATCATTGTGTTGTTGGGATATGTTATACCTCATCCATGGTTCGTTGACTCCGCTCAATCCCCCGCTGTCCCTGCTTGAACTTTGCTCCCAATCACCCCACAAGTTGCAGTGAGGTTCTAACAAGTCACCAAAATTGCAGTTCTCTATACGCATTCCTGGCAACATCTCTTCGGCGATCCCCTAAATAGGTCATCGCCAAGTTCTCTTTCTGGCGCCTGCAACAATGCTGCATTAATTCCCATTAAGATGGCCCTCGCGAACTGGAAGGTAATATGGGATGATATACGCTCCAAGATGCCAACGTCAACGGCGCATGAAGCCGGCTTTGAAACATCCGCCGACAGCTACTGGACGTTGACCAAGCTTATCGTCCAGAAATTCGAACGAAAACCGTCCCCAGCTCAAGGAAGTGACGGTCACGGCGCAGCCAATGGAAACGACGATATGAGTGATTCCGGAGCCAGCAGCTTCCTTGAATTCATGCCATTGGAAGCAGATTGTGACAGTCACGGTGCTCACCTTAGGAAGATCTTGGGCCGGTGACACTCGAGTCGGAGGCTCTGTACAGCATACAACTTCTCCATTGAGGCCACCGAAAAAGGACAACCAGCCCTAATTACTTCAAAGCCACGATCCTTCCCGGCCATGGGAAGACCTGTGAATTTACTCTTCAAGATCTACTGGATACAGAGCACTCGTGGAAGAGTCCCCCCCCTTTGAAAATCCGAAGTATATAATATCGCTAAAGCATTGACTTAACCATATCGAAAGGGAAAAGACAACAGGATTCCTCCTTCGACGACCGAGAGAGCAAGGCAAACCCAATTGAACAAACGGAAGCCTTCCTCCTGAGGAAATTACACAGGGTCTGATTTTACACGAGCAGGCGGCGCCTTCATCATGGGCGATCGCGTCTTTGACTTGAACATTTCTTGAATCTTGATCTTAGCGGTTAGCCATCCATGATCCATCATTTATACTTGTGTTAAGCACGCGCCCCACGAAGATTATGATGATTTTTCCCCCCCTCTTCGAATCACCCAAAAATTATCTGTCTCGTCCACTGTTTGATTTCTCGTGCGGTCTTCTTCGTTTCTCTACCCTTGTACTATCGTCTATCTGTCCAAGCAGACGACGAGGCAGCGCAAGGTTACCTACCACATGAATGACCTGCTGCCTGCCTGCCTGTCCGCCCCTACCCCACCCGGATCGAGACCTGATCCGACCCCACAGCGGTTCCCAGCACTCATGGAGAAGGATCGAACAAATACACACCTGCGTGCCTTGGTTATGCATTAGCTAGCTGCTAGCTACTCACCTAGGTGGTTGATGCACACGGGAGCGCTTCCGCAGCCGCCCCATAGGCACGGGACGATCGAGCTTTTTCGTTGGGAATGCCCTTGGGAGTCGAGGGTTCCTTCTTTGAAATACGAGGGCACGAGTCGCTCGTCACTACTCGTGTTGCGTAGCCTAGACTCAACGGTGTGTGCAGAAACAGAGTGTCTACCATCCAACAGGGACTTAAGAGGAGCGTGGAAGTGATTTTTGATGCAAGCATGGACGTCCTGTCGTCTGGCATTCAGCGGCCTCTCTACTTGACTGCCTGCCTAACTGACAACCCAAGGTTGCTAGTCAGGCAGGCGAGGTTGTGTCCGACACGACTTCGGTTATTGACAAAAGAGATGGGCGCTAGAAATCAGATCGCTCTATCTATCCATGGACATCATTGACCCCCAGGGTAATCCTCCTCTTCCTCGTGCAGTGTAGGGCCTATGCCCGGGACTCTGCCCATGCTACCTCGGTCCTCGTTCCTCAGGGCTCGACTGGTTGACTGTCCCTTCGTCCTCCCATCGCTCCTTTCCCTGCCATCCCCGCTTCTTTTGCCTTCCCGCTTTCCCATACACTTGACCGCCGCCCCTACTTACCATGCCACAAGCCCTGTGGGCTCTTCCTTTGCCTCTCTCACCCACTCACTCACACACACACACTGGGTTTGCTCGACCTTCTCTGCAGAAGACGCAGGGCTGGAAGTCACGTCACCGTCCAAGTATGGCCGTCGCCTCCATCCGGTTGTCTCACCTGAGACGGTTGGGGGTGTTTTGTCGATTGATCGACGGAGTAATACTTGGGCCTATTCAAAAGATTCAGGTTAGTTCCTCTTTTTGGGTATCTGATCGTGACGTGACTCGATCCAACGTCCGGGTATGTTTGCCGTTTCTTTCGGGAGAGAAGGTGGGACTGCTACCATCACCACACATTCTGTCTTGTTTTTGAAGGCGTCAACATGGAAAGAAACGAAACGAAACGAATGAACGAACGATTCGCGGTATTAGAGAGTGAATAAAACACACATATTGTTCCCCGCCTCTTTCATTGGGAACTTATCTTCGTCGTCTCTCGACAACCACGGCTCGTCGAGGTTCCTCAGAGCGTCTGGTTCCGCCACCGCTGTGGCCGTGGTTGCTGTGAGATGATGCTTTCTTCTCCTGCTCGCGGCGCATGCGAGCTCGATATTCGCGTTCATCCTCGGACGACTCATCGCTGTCTTGGCTGTCACACTCGCTTGAGCTGGAGGACCATGAGCCACAGCGTTTACCGCCGCAGTCTATCTTGACACGTTGTCCAGACTTTGTCACACCGTAGCGTTCGCAACGGCATGAGCGGTCGGATGAGCTGGACATGCTCGAGGGTGATGATCGGCTGAAGGCCGTGCCCGAGCTAGCGCTCGAGTCAGACAGATCAGACGGTGAAGCAGAAGAGCCGCCTGAGCTAATACGGTAACCAGCAAAGCGTTCTTCGAGGTCATCCACGGGGGAAGTGTCATAGTCTGCTTCTCGGAGTCCGCGGCTCGCGTATGATTTGGTCGGCTTTGGATGCTGGATCTTTCCAGGGCTCAATGCACGGCCGGTTGGAATGTCGCGAGAGTGTCGCGTGGAGAGATTTTGAGTATCGACCGTGGGGCGAGTGGCCTTCTTGTCACCTCCAGGGACGTCGATGATGTTGAGTTTGCGGCCGGTGGTCTTCTCCGTGACATATTCTTTGGCCGGGTCGTGAGAGACGTGGTACCCGTCGACGATGTAGTAGTACCAGTATCTGCTACCGAGCTTGAGTGCGTTGGATCCTTGGAAACGGAAGGTTCCCTTCCAGCTTCCAGGCTTGGCAGATGGGTCCTTCAAGGCAGCAAGTGGGAGTTGGGATTTATAGTTGTCCCATGAGCCTAGCAGATGTACCGTGCGAACGTTGGGAGAAGTGCGTAGAGTGAATGAAAGTTGGACAGCGGGGGCCGACATTATGTTTTAAATCTCGAGGCTTTCCTGTTGACTGATTTGGGTGTTTCGAAATAGACTATTAATTTGGGTACTTGTAAAGAAGGAAATGCTTGTCGTAGAGACTGTTGTTGTGCGTTGAAGTCGTCAAAGATGCTGAAGAGCAGAGGTTCGTATGAGGTCGTCGCGAATACAAATATATTATGCAATGCAATTGAAAGTCGAATGGACCAAGCCGATGTCCAGAAAAATTCCGTATCCCTGACTCGCGCTTGAAATGGCGATGTGATTGACAGGTTACGACCTGGAGGTCGTGGTGGTGGGCAGAGCTTCCTCGACAGATGATTGTGAAATCTAGGAAGATTGTGAAAGGTGCTGTTATGTTGCTGAGATTGACCTGCAATCACGGGAACACACGGCCAGGGACGGGGAGTTGAATGGAAGGCTGAGGCGATGAAGGTAGTATTGATCCGCAGAGACAGCGTCTAGAGGCGCTGTTGGAGTCAAGAGCAACTGTTAGGAAAGTTGCTCCTGACGACGTTTGATCTGTTGCGATGAGAGCGGTGCACAGGATGGGCGCTCCTCCTTCTGGATCAACAAACTGGCTTCTTCGGGTCGGCTTGGTCTGGCTGGCTTGATTCGACGGAAGAAATATTATGTAAAGGCGTAATGGGTAAAACAAACAACAAAAAGTATCAGGCTGGAAAGGACTAGTTGTTGCGCGTGCACAGCAAGGCGGGTGCGTAGGTATTGAGCTATTAGTTATCGGAAAGAATGATCGTTGGCCAGCAACGATGATGGATTCCTCAAATGACGGTGTAAGATTCTTTTTTGAAGCCGTAAAGTCGTTGTTCTGCAAAAAGACAAACAAAGTGGTTGGTTCCTGAAGCAAAGTCCTGAGCACAGCTCGTGAACAAAGGCAACAAGGTATGGCGATATCGATATTAGACGGTTTGGATTCGCGTTGGGATAATTATCAATAGTGTACCAGACACTATCTTTCGCAGATGAAGCACTGAAAGAATCTCGGGAATAGCTCGTTACCGCACGACCAGAATTAACAAGGCTTGCTTGTGTGAAGAGAGGAGAGAAATCATGGCAACGGGCAGACTGGGGATGGCAATATTTAGATGGAACAAACCTGGTGGAGCACAGAGAGAGCATTGCCATGGCCGAGGGCAGATGCATGGCCCAAGAGAGACCGTATTGGTCATCGAGAGCATTGTGGTGGAAGCAAAGAGGAGCGGGTTGGCCAGATGGTCCTCTGCCAGTGTGATACAGTGCTGCAGGACAGTTTGCGTGCAGAGACAAGATAGGTCGGTGAGGTGGAGGGGACAGCTGGGCCCGGCGCGTAGAGAGAATGAATGAAGGCGGGCAATCGGGAGCCATGATGAGATAGGAAAAGCCGAGGAAGCAAGATCAACGACTGGGCGCTTATGCAAGTCCTCATTGGTGTGATGGCACCACGAGGATTCAGGCTATTGAGCAGTGACCTGCAGGTTGACCCAATGGCCTTTACAACGACCGACACCTAAGAATAGATGTGGACATGGGTGGGATTCTCTCTCGGCGGCACCCATCGGACTCACCATTCATTGCCTGTGTCAGTGTTCAGTGTCCAGTGTTCACTATCATCAATAGCCAAATGCACAGGGCCCAGAACTGCCATCCTTCGAAGCGCTGCTGCTACGTGATAATCAAGCCCACCTCCATCAACACGCACTCACTACGACTCCAGTACCCTATCCCATCTCAAGCCTGGTTCGGGATCGCCGCTGTGGGAGCCATGGCGCATCAGACTTATGCTCCCTCCGCGCTTTCGTCAAGTAACCGCGTAAACAAAACAACGAGAATAGAGTCTGGACCGAGTCAGTTTCTTCACGAGATCGTCAGCATCAAGTCTCCAAGGTGAAGCTAATCCATTGATTCTGTAAGTATATTCATCACGACTTAAACTACAGCCACAGACAGTGCATACAATTTTGTAATAACCGCCAGTCTTGTCCTATCCATGCATGCCTCGCCCAGCCAAAGCACATCCACCCAGTCCAATACAGTAGTCCAAGGTATAAGGACATGGCCACCCATGACTCAATTCTATTGTTCCCCACCTCCACGCATCTATCCTGATCCTATCTGATCTAGAACCATTCCTTTGCGAGCCAGCGGTTGAAGAACTCCAAACTGGCTTCTGGCTGGTCAAGAGGAACCATATGACCACCTGCATGAATCCGCATGAAAGTAAAGTTTCCATGCGACTTAACCTCTCCAATCTTTCGTCCATTCTTGCTGCCGTCGAGCCGAAGATCCTTGGTCTCAGCAGCTTTGAATTCCTTGTGACCAGGATACTCCAGAGCGTCAGCCCAGGCCTTGTTGCCAAGCCAATTGCAAATGAAATCTGCATCACCTGCATAGATCAAGACTGGGAACTTCTCAATGAGGCCTGGCACTAGTCGGTGGAAGGGTTGCATCCAGTCGCCTTGGAACAAGAAGTTGCGGTTAATGTCGAAGTTGCAAGAATCGTAGCTATCAACCTCAACTCCGAGAGCCTTCATCACACTCTTCTCGTTTAGCCACTTGCTGATCCATCCAAGTTCAGGGTAGCACAAGTTGCTGCTGTCTTTGCATTTTCCACGCACATCGTAGACGTTTTGGCCAGTGCGCTGATAAGGGGCCAGGAGAGCGTTGTTGCAGTAGATGCTTGCAGGCACACAAGACCACACGCTTTCGCTGTCATAGCAGTTCTGGATGAGTGACTGGCAACGGGGCAAAGCGTTATCCATGGCTTGGCATGACTGTTTGTCAAGGACGGCGGGCCAGCCACCATCACCGCAAGCCATGGGTCGGTAGTATTCGTATTGAGTCAGCCCATCGGTAAGACCGTTACCAATCAACACCGACTTGAGATTGATATTGGTTTTCTTGTGTGATGCGATTTCAGAAGCAAATACAGGGATATAGTGACCGGCATACGACTCTCCTGCAATATGGAAGTCCTGCGATGCGTACTCTGGAAATTGGTCGAAGAACAGAGTCAGCAATGCGTAAACATCTTTGCCGGCTGCCACCGTGTTTGAGACACTGGAGCTTGAGTAGGAATAACCAACATTGACTGGCTGGTCGAGGAAGATGACACTGGCGTTGTCATTCCAGGAATAAGGGTTATACACCAACTCGAGTTTCTCATTGATGCGAGACGGGCCGAGTTCAAGGAAGAGACCAGTCAATGACGAGCAGCCAGGACCGCCGTTCAACCAAAGAACCACAGGATCATTCTTTGGGTCGTTCCTCGATTCGAAGAACCAATAAAAGAGATGCTTGTCATTCTCGTTGTCATCCAAGTACCCCGAGTATTGCTTCACGCCTGGGTCAACACCCAACACGCTGGGATCGACAGACTTAACACGGAGATCATAGGTGTCAAGTTTGCCATCAACGTGGCGTTCTTTCTCACCATCAGCGTTCTCGACCCAAATCTTTTGGATGTCTGCTCCACGGACAATATGGTCCCATTCATGGTCGGGTCGGCGGGTATGCTTCTTTGGTGAAGAAAAGAAGCTAGCAGCAGACATATCTTCCGGATACATCATAGCAACTTCGTCCCAAATAGCAGCCGCCTCGGCAGTGAGACCTTTCAGAGCATCCTTCAGATTGTGGAGTTGCTTGTCAAGGACATTTTTGGCTTCTGTGGGAAACGTCTTAGGGAATTGGAGAGGTTGCTGCTGGGGTGCAATAGCAGCCGTGGCCACACCAGCCAGCAGGGCTGTGGATAGAGCCCTCATGATCGAATACTGAGGAAGGGTGAGACGATTTCAACTGCTAGACCAGTCAAGGCAGCAGCGATAAGGATGACGGGAGGTTTATCGGGGACTCGCCCTGTATAAAAACTCAACAGAGTATGTTCAGCTTCAAGCTGAGAAACAATTTGATAAAGGAGATTTGAAGATCTGGAAGGATGGCAGTCGACAGGAGGGAGGGAAGCAAGTAGGAGGAAGACGATTGAGGACCCGGAGGCGTAAATGAGAGGCCTGCTTGCTACAGCAACGACAGGCAGTCGGCTTAGTCGGAGGTTTCAGAAGAAATGGTGGGAGTAGGTGATGATGTCAGTGTCCACGTGATGAATCTGATCTCAAGAACCTTTCACGTGACGAATGCCAAAAGGCCTGTCTTAGTCACCACGTGATGAGTAGATGCCAAGATTTCGATCTCAATCACACTATCCCAACTAGAGCCTAGATCATTTTTGTCTCCCACAATTCGCAGTCCAAATCGCTGAAAGAACTTCTTGAGGGCCTTTGACACCCGCAACATCTCAATCGTCGACAACATTGACAAAGGAGAGACTTGCCCATCATGTGTAAGTTTGCCTCGAGCGATTAGGTTGCGATACACGTTCCGAAATTGTTCAACATGGTTCCTGGACGATATCGCGCCTCATCAGCCTTCTGAATCTCGAGTTCGGACCTGGATTTGCTAACTTTGGTTACAGCTCTCGTCAGCGGAGAGAAGTCGAACTGTACGATTCACCAAACCCTTCCCTCCTGGATCCCCGTATTGACTTTTGAATCATAGTCCAGTTCATTCTCCGTCTCCTCAACACCAACGTCGATGGAAAGCAAAAGATCATGTACGCCTTGACCCGAATCAAGGGTGTCGGTCGTCGTTACTCCAACTTGGTCTGCAAGAAGGCCGATGTTGATTTGAACAAGCGGTATGGCTAAAGCGAAGGAGTATGTGTTGGCAAAAGAGGCTGATGAATCAATGCAGTGCTGGAGAAATCACCACCGAAGAACTCGAGCGAATTGTTACCATCATCCAAAATCCCACACAATACAAAATTCCCGAATGGTTCCTCAACAGACAACGCGACATCGTCGATGGCAAGAACACTCAAGTGTTGGCAAACGGCATGGAGAGCAAGCTGCGTGAGGATTTGGAGCGCCTGAAGAAGATCCGTGCCCATCGTGGTCTGCGACACTACTGGGGCCTACGTGTTAGAGGTCAACATTCCAAGACCACTGGCCGAAGAGGTCGCACCGTTGGTGTCAGCAAGAAGAAGGGTTAAACGATTGGTCTCACTTCTTATGGTGGTGTTGCGGTTTCCGGTCGATCACAAATATACAGTCCAAGTCCTTCATGGCCATTGACATGTCAAAAATCGACGTGGCTGGGGATTGATGATGATGGTGATACGATTCCACAAATACTGATGGGAGTCAACATTTAGAAGACTTCCAAGGCAATTGCATGGCGAATGTTCAAAAAACATTACTCTTCAACTATCTACGCTATTCGCTTTATCATCTGTCCACTGAATGTTCGTAGGAAATGTTTGCATTTGTCTTCCTTCGCCTCATGCAGCAGAATGACAACAACATCCCCAACGCTGTCGTTCCAAGCAAGCCATCAAAGCACGTGGTGAGTGCCCCTTGTGGTGAGGGTGTCACACCGGTACAGGTACAGTGATCCTAGCAAGAAGGCATCACACGAAGCCTGGTGAGCACTGCACTTTCTTGACGTCATCTCTGTATCGCGGCCTCTTCCTTGTTGCCATCGTGCCCATCGAACCAAATGGTCACACAACAGACCATCTCCAAATTGGTTGGTGATAGTAGTATCAGTTGGGCCAGGACGGGAACAGCGCGTACTACTTGAATGATCGATTCTCCATCGCCTGAGGCCTTTTTCAAAATATTGTCTCGGAGCTAGCATTCACTTACCGGGGAACCAGGTCCAACAAGACAGTAGCAATGAACATTTCACGCCTTGACCATCCAGTCAACACCCTTGTTCCATGCCTTGGTATTGGATTAGACGTGACATATAACACCACGAGGCAGTGTAGCCTCGAGGAGATATTTTCTTGCAGCCCGTATTCTCCGAAGCGCTGGCACCCCAACCCCATGATTTATCTAAACCTGGCCACAGACGTGGACGAGGAAGGGGGAAAATATGCACCCTGATTACGATGCAAGGGGTCACCGCCATTCGCAGCATTCCTCTGTCCCAAAACAAGCAGATCTCATTGCTAACTCAGCTACCTCTCTCATGCAGTGTCTCAGTTGCAGATCCAGCAAGGTAGGATTCTGGAATGAAATTGGATCAAAGCAAGCAGAGTCAAGTTGGACAAAGAACCTTGCCACGACAGCCAAGTATCATCACTTGGTTGTCGTTTGACTTCCAACCTGTGAGTCCCTAGATACCAGGAGCAGAGAAAGAGGAATACCAACTAATCTAGGACCCTGGACGTTTTTGACTCGAATAGCTGGAGAAACTGCCCCAAAAGACCTGCGAGCTGGAGCAAAGAAGATGCAGATCATTCAGAAATTGTGAGACAGTGGTAGGAGTGAGATGTCTATTTGAAGGGTCGCTCCTTCCTCTCACAACCCTTCACTCACATGAGTGACGATTCTGGTGTCCAGCTCCTCCTCTTTCTTATTTTTTTATTACTATTAAATTCTCGCCTTTTTGTGTGCGATTGTCTCACTCGCTCCTCAACACTTCCACGGTGCTGAGATCACTTGTTAAGATCATCCGATAACTCTACAGACTACACCAGAGAAAGCTGCCTTACAAGAACGCAACTTTGTCGCTATGCCTACCCCGGCCACTCTTTTCATGCTGGCAGCTGCTTTTTGCTACTGTGTTGCCTCAGCTGCTTCGGGGGATTTCGAGATTTCCAACGTGATCGCTTCTTCACCTTTCCAGGCGGACCCGACATCTGTCCAGAGCACTCTGATCTCATGTGAGCATTGACTTCCACTCTTGACTTCCACGTTGTAGGTATTGGACCACTAACATGGATCAGTTGATTTTCAAGATCGAGACACTCCAGAACTTGGCTCCAACCGATGTGGTGTCGAATGGGTCGTTGGACAGTCCCCACCCGTGATGTGGCAGAACACGTGTGATAACAGCACATTTGGTGTTCGAGTCCTCTCATGGGACGGTGTGCAGAACATCTCTCTTGATTTGAAACACACCTACATCGATGAAAGGTATAACCTTAACGGAGAACCTAGGGTCTTTGGCTTTAACTGACGTTCGCCTTCCAAGCGTTGGCCAGTATCCCTACAATGTGGTGACCAAGTTCGCGCCATTGAACTTGACTTACCCTGGCACCAAGCACTACCAATGTAACTTGTCCGAAGCTTATTGCGAAAGCGACACTGGAGCCATCATCCCCGCAAACGTTACCAGGGCTGTTGCTTGAGACTGGTGCAATCTGTTCGAGGGATTCACGTATCAGAATTCATTGTGACGAAAAAGGACTGACGTTGATGATCAATGAGATTGCAATCCGGAGTGCGATGACATCATCCAGAAACGCCGGTGGCTAGATTGCTCCATTGATGTGGAAATGGAAAGGGGGCTGGCTTTGGTCAGGGGAAAAGCAACGCAAGGCTGAGGTCCGTTGGTGAATGGAGAAAGCTGTGCATCAAAGGGAATTCCAACATGGGAATCACCCAACAAAAGGCAGATCGCGCCTCACTGTGGTGTCTTATGTCCTGAATGACACACGAGAACAAATGGGTCGATTCAATCGGTATTATGTATGATGTCGTGGAAACCCTTTGACCTATTGAGTCAGCTAATGATTGATCAATCCAAAAATTGAAAAATAATACTTCAAGACTCATCCTGACTTAGTTTCATGGTAAGTTGCAACACATTGATTTTCATTGATTAAATGGGGGTATCGTTGTTCAAGCTATTAATAAGGATTATTATTCCGGGGGCTTTGGTTTGGCACAATTTGAATGTTGAACTGGTTCTTCTTTCTCGCTCTCAGTCACTCACACACCATTTCGGCGCTCACCAACACGCAAGACATCCAACACTGGGCCAAATAAATAGTTCACATCTCGAAACTCACATGACCAGACTATCTATCTCTCTGCGCTCAACGATCGTCCTCAGGCCGATTGAATACCGCAGGCGTTTGGCCAAGGGGGAGTTGAGAGAAAAAACGCAGGCCGCTCACGCTTCCTTCTCAGCCTTGCCCATTTCGACGTCGGTTCGTGGCCAGAAGTGGCTGAGGTCGCCGACGGGCAGGGTGATGGCGAGGCGCATCTCGGCTGCCATCATCACGAACGTCATGTACCAGCCTAAACAGCCGACGACGAAGAGGAGCGCCCCTCCGGCCTGTAGAGTCGCGGATTGCGTTAGAATCAAAGGACTAGAATGGTTTTGGGAAAAATCCCAAAGACAAAGAACAAGCAAAAAAACAACACAAGAAACACAATCCATGCAAAGGCTCACCTTCTGCAGTTTCCGGGCCTGGTCATAGTCACCCGTGCTGACCTTCCAGTATGCGCCGGAGAGGACCCAAGCGCCGAGAGTGACGAAGAGGAAAATCAGGGCGAAGACGCTGTTGGTCTTCAGGGTGAAGATCCAGAAGGTGAAGAGGGCGAAGCCCCAGACGAGGAGGTACAGGGCGATGACGGCGTTGTATTCCTTTGAGGCGCCGCCGGTGATGGCATCGGTGCCGTCGGCGGAGTACGGGGCGGCCAGGCCCAGGGTCGGGAGCTGGAGCATGCCGAAGGAAAGCCAGAAGACCGCAAACAGGCCGCACACCATCATCGGGAAAAAGTTGCCCATGATCCATTCGAAGATCGTCGTCAGGATCAGTAGCACTGGACCTGTGAAGAAGAATATCCCGCTAGAGGAGGTGTGTATGTTAGTTTAAGAGGGAATGGTGGTGTTTGCCCTCGTCGATATCGATCTCTGAAGGCGGAGGACTGGGGGAAAGGACCTACACGACAGGTGAAAGTCCAGCGGCTCCGCCCCAACCCATCATCACCATTGAAAATGTCATGGTGGAAATGACGAAGCTGGCTTGACTTTAGCATAAGCTCGACAGAGGTCATTGAGGATCGTTGAAAAGCTCACCCGACAAATCCGAGAGGTGTTGGATTGGCGAAGCGTTTGATGTTGTCGCCGGAATGAGGAACTTTGGGCGTCAAGTATAGCTAGACAGGTCCGAACGTCAGCGAGTGTTTCGAAAGAGATCGGTCGAGAGCTGCGGCTTCACATACCTTTTCGAAGAGCTCTGGGCTGATGGAAATGGCACCCGCAGAAACCGTATGCGATAGAGTTGGTTTCTCGCCGGAAATCATATCGACTTCGGACGGTGGAGTCCGTTGGTGTTCTAGGGTCGCCATTGTAGAACAAGACTAGGATGATTGCTTCCTGAGCAACAGAGACACAGTTCGGCGCAAATGAGCCTTGAATTACGGGCCTGAAGGGTTTCCTGACCGAGTCTGACGGTGTAGAGAGCTGGAGTTGCAGAACTGAGAAGCAAAAAGAGAGACGCAGGCCACATGGGCTCCCCCTTGTCTCTTGTCTTTTATCCCATCTTACGCCCTCAACACAACATTCGACAATTTTGAGGCCATCAACGTGGGGCTCCCGGAGCGGTGGACTAACTCACCTTGAAGCTACTCCCTACAGGGCTCTGGTAAAGAATTTGGTGGCAGCATGCATCTCGAGGAGTGGCCCTGGTTAACTGCCGAGCCCGAGACCGACGGTTCAGGAATAGGTCGTTGGTCACCAAAGTAATTCCATTTAAAATGTCCTCTCTCGCGCGAGATCCTGGAATCGCGTGGCATCTGTGCCAGGCTCCAAAGAGAGGAGAGCCATCCAGTGGGAGTCTGGACGGGGAGCCAATGATTAGGTCCTGTGGCGTCTCGAGACAGGCCCAGGATTCGATCGTCAGGCACGATTGGGTCAAGAGAAGAAGACGGATGAACCCCGCAAGCAGGGTGTCCTGCCATCGACCCTAAGCCAACGCCTGCACGGGGCTTCGAAGCCTGGGTTAAAGGCGGATGCATCAGACGGATAGGCTCACAGGCGCATTCATCCTTCAACCCAAGATGCAGGTGGAGCGCTGATTGCAGGTGGAGCTAGAGTTGATGACATCCACGAAAAGATGGACGAGCCTTGGGACACGGAGTCTGTGCGTGCTGGTCTCTTGACTTGAGTACGTACTTCACGGTGGATGAGATGGCCGAGAAGAGTCTTCCCCGCAAGTCCAAGCAACGATCGAACCGTTGAAGCTGGGGATACACTCCGAATATGGAATAGGACAGCATGGGGCCCCAGCCACCACTCTCCTTTGATTCGATTTTGAAAAGATGTCTTCTAAGCGAAGTGTGTGTGTCAAAGGAGGACTGGCCTAGTCATGAGGAGATGGGACTTGATGGGGAAGGTCATTGACCGCCAGTGGAATAATATGAATGCAGGGAACAGGTGATCATCGAGGTGGAGGATGTCATGAGCGGAGCCGTTGAAAAGCTCCTGAGTCCTCCCCCAGAGAAAACCCATCCTTATTCGAGAGACTCCGGTTCGGCCACGGCTGGGGGTTTGCCCAGGGCTTGGTCAAGAATAGCTTTTGTACTCCGTACTCCATACTCCCTCCAAACCGTTGGCCTGACTGAACGGGACCCCCGCGAATGCTGTGCGAACACGGAGGACGGAAATACTTTAGTTGGACCACCTCGTTATGCACGAGGCATTGCCATGCATTGTGTCCAAGGTCTTTGGCTTGTCGATTTGAAAGAGGCAACCGTAAGAGTGGACACACCGCTAGCAGATGGTTAGGCTAGTTATGTAAATACCGACCTCGATGCCTAGCTTAGGTACTCCCTACTGAGCGGCGCTCTGGACTGCATTCGCCTAAGTAAAAACAAAAGGCTTGGAAAGTGTTCTGCCCGGGGTTCCTTTCCTCGAGTTGCAGGTGCCCGTAGTGACATATTAAAGATTCTCATCTCTTCAACAAGCCATGGGTGGGTGCTCCGTCGTTGTGCGCGTGCCTGACAGTCGGATGATTGCAGTGAGTATTAAGCTTACAGGAGTCTTAAATTCATTCGACTGCGATTCCATCGAGAGGAACTAACACATGGTACTCCGTACGGAGTGAGTACTGGTCCTCAGTTTTTCGAAAGGCCCTCTTATTTCAAGCGCGCACACTTGGGCGGAAGGGCCCGAGGGCCGACCTCCCGCTCCTTGTTCGCGGTCCTTTCTACGAGTTTCAGCAGCCTTGGGGCCACGACAGGCAATACATGTTCTCACCTCAACCGGATCGTCAATTCATCACCCACCGACTGGGCTCTGGTTGATACCAGGATAGGTAATTCCTTCATTGAGAGAGCTGAGTTTCATAATTATCCCTTAAACTACTTCCGATACGCGCTCGATCATCTACATGTTCATCAAGCGGTCGCCCGCTTCGCTTCAGCTTCTCTCCAGGAGATCTGAATACACTCTGGCCAATGCCTTCGTTTGTTAAGCAGAATTTGTTGGCCTCGGGCTGAGTACGGAGTACGGTGTTAACTAACCTTCGCAGATCTGTCTCGGACATAAGGGAGGTTGATACTATTTCCATTCTGACGAAGCTAGGATGAACTTTAGCGAATACAGTCTTCGAGTCCTTTTGGTAGAATAACGATACCATAATGGAGACACCAACTAGTGCTATCTATCAACATGGACTCCGTTAATATACTTATACAGTGCCCATTGGCCTTTGACCTCCCTCGAGCTGAAAACTTCAGAGATAAGACTATCTACGTAACTATTCAAAATGCCGGTGCAGAACAAATACACTTCCAAGTTAGCAAACACCACCGTCCTTGTCATCGGCGGCACTTCCGGCCTCGGCTTTGGAGTCGCAGAAGCAAGCGTTGAAAATGAAGTAGCACACGTCTTCATATCATCCTCAAGCCCCCAAAGGGTGGAGCAGGCCGTCTCCCGCCTGAAAGCTGCATATCCCGATTCCAAAACCAGCATCACAGGAATTGCTTGTGACCTCGGCGACGAAACCACTCTCGAGCACAATGCTGAAACGCTCTTCACGCAGATTGGTCGCAAAATCGACCATATTGTCTTCACAGCTGGTAGCCCACTGGGCCCCAAGCCCCTCGACAAAGTAGATCTCGAGTTCATGAAGAAGGCAGGCATGGTCCGCTTCTTCGCTCCGTACTTTGTCGCCAAATACGGGGTGAAGTACCTAACGCCGGGGCCGGCGAGCTCGATCACACTCACCACGGGTTCAGTATCCGAGAAGCCTGTCCGAAATTGGGGCGTGATTGCTTCGTACGCGGCTGGATTGCATGGGATGGTGCGGGCGCTGGCACTGGAATTGAAACCTGTTCGTGTCAACTTGATCAGTCCGGGGGCAGTGGACACGGAGCTATGGGAGGCGAGTTTTGGGAATCGAGAAGTGGTGCAAACCGTTCTGCGCGAGGCAAGTATCCGTGTTGCTACTGGAAAGGTGGGAAGTGTAGAAGATGTGGTAGAGAGCTTCCTGTATGTCATGAAAGATAAGAACGTCACTGGCACGGTTATCAGGAGCGATGCCGGGTTGTTTCTCTTATAGGGCTTTCTGCAAAAGATGTCTGCACTGGGTACGGTATAGGATGTCAAAAGGTGGTAATGCTCTGCGATAGATGTCAACAGCGAGTGTCATAGACAGACCCAGGCGAAGCCACATTGGCATTGGAAGTTTTACATCAGCAATACCTCAATTTCGTTCAAGCAACCAACCGACGCCGCTAGCTGTATCATCCTTCCACTTCTGGGCCTGCGAGATCCATGAAAAGATGCCCCAAAAGACGTGCGGCGTGCCTGGATAGACATCGACTTTCGTCTGCACACCTAGGCCGTCCAAGATGTCTGCGTAGATGAACGCATCATCGCGCAAGATGTCCATTCCACACACCTGGAAATAGGCCTTTGGAGCGGTGCCCGCATGCTTCGAGAACGGCTGTACGTTGAATGCGCGATACAGCGGATCACCTTCCGGAGCGCCGTACACAGCATTGAACACCTTCTTCATCCCTTCGTTGAGGACAGGGGCAGCCAAGCAGCGTGGGTCCGTCCGTGAGAGATACGCATCTCTATACTCTGCAGGGACAGCGTCTGGGGTACCGACAAGGCCAGGGGCAGCGTAATACAAGCCTGTGATCTTGGGAAGGGCCGGTTCATTTTGAGCTCGAAGAGCGATTCCACTTGTCAAGGCGGCACCGTTGCTGACCCCTCCGACAATGAGTCCTGCGCTCGGATCAGCTGAGAAGGCGGCAGCATTGGCGGAGATGTGTGCGAAGGCGTCCCAAGCATCGTTAGGCCCCGTGGGGAAGGGATGCTCAGGGGCAAGACGGTATTGCGGGCTGATGACCACGGCACCATGGAGGAGCACCAGGTTCCGTGCAAGTGGTGCCGCACTGTAAGCAAAACCCATGGAGCCTCCGCCGCCATGGTAAAATATGATCAAAGGTTTGGCTTTGTCGGAGTTCTGGGCAGGCTGAAAGACAAAGAGGTTCAGTTCTTCGCCGTCTCGTGTTGTATACTTTGTTGTGCTTTCCGTGACAGATTCAATGGCTGGTGGTATTGGAAATGAGGCTTCAAGAGCGCGAAATTGGGTTATGACATTTGGAGGGTCTGAATAGTCGATTTGCGGGATGGGAAGTTTGCCTGACTTGAGAGCCTCGTGTACGTTAGTTTATAACGTATCTCAAAGCTCTCTGGTACAATTCTTACTGCATCGATTTCGGGGTCAATGACGGCGAGAGTATCGAGTTCTTGCTTGCTTCGAGGTGCCATGGTCGACTGCTTCTTCTGAGGTGCGATTTTGTTCCAAGATAGCAGACAACGTGGAAATCGAAATAATGAGAATGACCAATATAACAGTTGAACAGGCCCTGATAGCCTTGCGTGTAAGCCGAGGTCGAATCGCCCCCGGATCTGGATGCTGCGTTGCCGGCCAAAGGGTATAGGAAGGGGCAAGCATCCGAAATCCGGCCACCCATCAGGCGGGAGGTTTTGCAGCGTACTCGTAACCTCCTTCGGTACGACAACATCGAGACTCCCACACCCAATCTGGACTTAAGCGTACTTCGAAAGTGGACTCGTCAAACTCCGAGCCAGCCAATCGCATCACTCCTGTAACCTGGTCCTTGCTGATGATGGACGTCAGTAAACCGAGGCTGGAAGAACTGTCCATAAGTGTTGCCGTCTTGCATAAGCTGAAAACGCGAGATGGATACAGGCAGCGATGTTACGTCGATCGGCACACTGGCTCAGTATTAGACAATGATTCTGCAAGCTGGACTGCGACTGGGGTTAGTGATATGTAAGGCCGGCTTCCTGACATTGATTGTCGACGCATTTCCGCATTCGAAAGCAGGTTTCAGCGGCATGGATGGAGCGGCATTCACATCTCCTAGGCCTTGATTGCAAGAGCGAGCGCGTAATTCTCATCTAAATTCCGGCTTTATTTGTGGGATTGATATCCACAGTATGTATTGGATGCACAAGATGGAGCTTCTTTTGTCATCGAGTTTCGAGTACATTGTCGATGGTTGCAAGAAAGAGTTCTCCACATCTTAACAGCCTGTAGCAGTTGTTAATCTGAACTTGTTTGAGAGCTGAAAGACATCAACTTTGGGGTCTTTGTTGGCGTTGCAGGAGAGAGTATTAAGATACTGGGTATATGAAACATGCTGGGTATTCAGGGGGCCAAGGGGTGAGCTCCTGGGGAACTCCGTGGGCGTAAATTAATGACGGCGATCACCGCCAGCCGAGATCCCCTCGTTAGGACAAACCTAACTTTCCTTCAGCCTCGTCCTTTCCATCACCACCAACTCTCCATACTTGTCCACTCTTTCATTCACCGTTCTGTTACGCAGAGAAAGGTAAACAGCAACATTCCTAAACATGGCATCAGAAGACAGTAAAACATCAGTTCTGCACACACATACTGCAGCGGAATCAAGCCATCCACCTCAGACCTACACGTATTATCATGCAGGACCACTCTTTACTCTTGCCGAATTGCACAACAATGTGCTACTTTCAAAGGCGATTTCGAGAAAATCATCTGGAAAATTCATACCTGTTCTACCACAGGATCTAGAGCAACGAGACTTCTCGCCACATTCCATCCGAGATAAAGATCTCCGTGCACTGGTATCTTGTGATTTGGCGCTCTTCACCTACGACGGTAGCGAACTTGATGCTGGAACCGTTGTTGAGTATATGATGGCCAAGACCGCTGATATCCCTGCTGTCATCTTGCGCACCGACTTTCGAGGAGCAGGTGATCAAGGTGGAAAAGGAGACTCCTGGAATTTGATGAGCTCTTGTTGGCCCCGCACCGTCGGTGTTACCGTGAATGCAATGGTCGAATATAAGAGTGGTCTTGCGAAATCACTAGAGAATGGAAGCAGCGCCAACCCGGGAGAGTACATGATCGATGATATTGCCCAGAAAGTGGTGGATGGTTTCGAGAAAGTCCTCAGCGTGCCGCCCAGGCTTCCGAAAGATTTGAGGGAGAGTGTCTATCAGTGGCTTGCTCTCATGCCAGGATTCAAGGATGGAGGAGATGCAGAAAATATTGCTACGCTTTCCAAGGTGTGTGAGGAGAAACAATCGAAAAGACTGTTATGACAGGGACGAGGGTAAATCATCGAGCGAATGGTGGTGCAATGAACAACCGACAGGAACCCCTGGGCAAACTTCAATGGGATACAGATTTGGTCAAATGGAACTCTACACGAATATTTAACCCTAGTAAGCTCGCCACTTGGTCCCTTGATGATCCTATCAGGCTTTTGGGAGCCGCGTTGATACACGGAATGGCTGCCGCAACAATGCCCGCCAAAGGGATCTACTTTTGCGACAAAGCTGCATTAATTAAAGGCACTTACTGCCTTCCCAATTGGCCAGGTACATGGGTGATGTTCAAGGCGTATTCTGGCTTATGCATAAATCGCTCCGATAAACTACCCATCCATTCGTAGAAGGTGCAGTCACTTCGCGAAAGGGTTCGTTCTATGGAAAATATCGTTCTAGGCAAGTACATCAGCAAATACCTACTGGGAAGGCTCTCATATAGGATGATACGCCAATGGACGGGATACTGCCGCATCGACAGTCACCTCCTTACAAGCACCGAGTCCGAGTATCCTAGTATTCTGTACAGAGTATTCTCAATACTAGTACTCTCGTTCGGAACAGGTGAGTAAGTCACGCTTAGCTGACACTTTAACTATTTTATCTTTATATGACTTAAGCTATTCACGATCACCATGCCCATTCTATCATTTATCGGATTTACTTGCAGGCTGGAAAAAGGGCGAATGGCTTCCGATAGGTCTCAGAACGCTGACGAACTCCAAGATGCCGACGCTCGCTCTCATGCTGCAAAGCGTGCTCACCCGCGCCGTCAGTTGCGAGCAGAAACAAGATCTTCACAGTTTTTCTCGACTGCCCGCAGCCAGAGCGAGGCTTCACAGCACTGCATCGCTGCCCTCGCATATGTCGCCGTTGAAGTACACCACTAGCAAACCAAATATTCGGAATTAGATTATAGTCAGGACATGTTGATGCATAATGGGTTGGCCATCTCTAGGCGAAAAGAAGATCTCACTTCTGGAAAAGCTGTTGCAGATCTGACACCAACCATCAATGCGATTGTCCTGTTAATTTCCCTTGCGGTGAGACTTCAAAAGTTCAAATCGATAGGAAGGTAAGTGTCTGGATCCTAACGGGAGTAACGAGTTAAGGAATACCGAGAGGATCATCGCGAATCCGCTATGCGTCGAAAAGGGTTGAAAAGTCAAAAGTCTATTCAATTCGGTTGCTAAGCCGGTGAATCGGGCACAGTTTGACAATAGATTTGGAGGGATGGTTTTGAAGTAAGTGGGTCGGTTCACCGTATAGGAGTTATTGACCATGCTGATTGTACTATCCAGTGTCGGATGTTGGATAGATCTCCTTAAAGGCAGACCAAACGCCCTAGAAGTTATCATACCGGATTGCCAAACTTACGCTATTCTTGCATCGAACTTTCACGCTGGCCCTGGTCAACGTTACGACGCCGCCGCCAGTCTCCCTATTGGATTTCAGGAGCTAGTAACTCAAGGTTTACTATCCAAGGGCACGCGACGTCTCCTTGCTCGATTTTCATACGCTTGGCAGAACGGAGTCGGCGCTGTTCCAAGATCTGATCGCCAATTTCCCGACTTCGCAGCAGCAAGTCCTTATCTCAACACAACGGAGCCGAGCCTCGACAAGTGCTTAGCAAGTTAGCCCTGAGCTTATTCTGCTACTCTCCGATGAGATGGAGTACCACCTTGAACTACGTGGCTGGGATCTTATGCCTCACGGTATCAAGGGCTAAGCTGGGCTGAGGGGCTTCCTTAGGTTGTTGGGGCCGACAATGATACAGAATGCTTAATTTGGACATGGATGGTATTGGTGCATTCATTCTGTTTTGAAGATTGAGATTGGATATATGAGCTCTTGAGGCCATGTTGTTGAAGTTGAATTCAATATCCAAGGCTTGGATAATCCAGGAGGCTTTGAATCTTTGTTCAGGATCGACTTTCTTCATAGCCTCGCCCTCATCCGACAGGGGCCTTGGCAAGGCTGAGAGCGGCTAATATTCCCAATCAGGGCAACGGTGTGATCCTCCACTTCCAATGCTCACCTCATCTAAATAACCGGCGTGGGCCCTTCGCACCCTCGTTTGCTGCTCCATTGCATTCAATGTCGATACCATGGCCTAGACACATACAACCGCTGCCTTCTCCAAGGTAAGCAAATCAGTCACGATGCGTAATATCCTCTGCCTTTCAACCTTGCTTGTTTCGTCCTTGTCCTTTACCCTTGCAGATGACATTCAGAGTCCCCTCCGTGATATCCAACCCAAGCCGAAACGGATAGCCATCATAGGTGCAGGCGCCGGTGGTTCTTCCTCCTCGTACTTCTTGAACCAATTCGCCCAGTCTTCCGAGCATGAAATCCCCCTTGAGATCACCATCTTTGACTCGAATACCTACATCGGTGGTCGGTCAACCACGGTCGATGCATTTAACGATAAGAATTACCCTGTCGAGCTCGGTGCCAGTATATTCGTCAAGATAAACCACATTCTATACAACGCCACCCGAGACTTTGGCCTCAACACTGCTGCCAAAATATACGAGGCGGTGGAAGACGCAAAGTACGATCTGGGGATATGGGACGGGACAACGTTCGTGTACAAGGCCGAGAGTGACGATGACGACGACGGAAACAAATCCTCGTGGCGTGGGTGGTGGGATATCGCCAAGCTCCTGTGGAAATACGGTTGGGCGCCTATCAGGACTCAGAGAGCCACCAAGGATGCAGTCGGGAAATTCCTCGACTTCTACAGCGAGCCATGGTTCCCTTTTGCGTCGTTGGAAGACGTTGTCCACCGCTCAGGCTTGGTGCGATACACAAACACATCAGGCAGAGCGCTTCTCAAGGAGGTGGGCGTGGGAGAGCTCTTCACGCGAGAAATCATCCAGGCAGCTACACGGGTCAACTACGCCTCCAACCTGGGCAGTATTCACGGTCTGGAGACTTTGGTCTGCATGGCGATCGAAGGCGCCGTCGCGGTCGAGGGAGGGAATTGGCAGATCTTTGCGGAAATGGCCAAAACCTCCGCCCACAATATCTGGCTGAACACCACTGTCACAGCTGTCACCAAGGACAAAGCCAAAGGCACATTCACGCTCCAAACCTCCAACGACATCTTCCACGAACATTTCAACGACGACGAATTCGACGCCGTCATCCTCGCGGCTCCCCATCAATTTGCAGATATCATATTCTCCCCTGCGCTGGCCTCGCCGCCCAAGGAAATCCCCTACAACACGAAATACGTGACGCTGTTGACCTCGCCGCATCGACTGTCACCGTCATTCTTCGGGCTCGAGTCTCAAGCGGAGGTCCCATCATCCGTCCTGACGACCTTGACCGAAGATCTGAACGACCGACTCGGCTCCAAACGAGGCCAGCACGCCGTGGGACCCACCGGCTTCTGGAGCATCAGCACGCTCCGCACGCTGGGCACCAACCCAATCTCGCCTGAACCGCAGTACCTGTATAAAATCTTCTCTGCCGCACCACTCACCGCGTCCTTCCTAGCCAAGCTCTTCGACATCCCCTACACGCCGTCCTCCTTTGAAAACCCCTCAACCACCACCACCACCACCGACAACGACCCAATAAGCCTCCTCCCACGCACCGCGATAACCTGGGCATACGAGAAAACCTGGGCGGCGTACCCCTACGAGACGCCGACGTCGACGTTCGAGAACTTCTCGCTCCCCTTCGTCGGCAACGACCAGGGCGGGTCCTCGGGCCTGTGGTACACCAGCGGGATCGAGAGCTTCATCTCGACGATGGAGACGTCGGCGCTCGCGGGCAGGAATGTCGCTAGGCTGATTGTAGATCGCTTCGAGGCCGAAGCGAGCGGAAAGATGGCTGGTGCGAGCGTCGAACCTAAGCGTGCGTTGAAGAGCTATGAATAACCTTTCGATGGGAAATATATGTATGCATGCATGTAGCGAGTTAGATGTTTGAATGCATACATAGATGGTAAAATAAAAGGCAATGAATGCGCAGGATTCAGATTCTCCAAAAGCAGCCATGCAATGTGTAAAATAGCTACCTGAGTAGATGCCTATGCTCCCGTTGCAATTGACACGTGAGCAAAGTATTTCTGAGCTACACTCCACACACAAACACACCTACACCTACATCACACTCCCCGACAAAACAAGGAAAAGCCAACAAAAAAGGTGGACGGAATCTGGCCAGCCTTATGATTTCTCTAGCTCTAGATATGAATGCATCCGCGGGACTGTACTCGCTGCGCGTACATAGGGCCTTCGCTATCTGAGTGTCATAAAGGCATATCCCCTTGATTGCAACCGTCGCGGTATTGGACTTGATCCAGCTATCCTTTAACCCAAACGAAGAGTTCGAGCAACGCAAATGATTGCTAGGCTCGCAACGCACCAGAGCATACTCCACTCCACCCATGGATGATGAGCGACTCATCCCCAAGAACAAGGCCAGTCGCGATTCCAAGCGGTCCAGCTCATCAACATTAAAACGTCTCCTTCATAGCCATTCGGCACCAACGCCGATGACGTGTGTCTCATAACCGTCCAAATCAAGCAAATCGTCATGTCCCCAATGTGCCGCTTGCCCTACGAATGATAGCCCTAACAACCAACTGTGGATAAAAACAACTTTTGGGTCCTATTTCACTCAAACGCCGTGCTTCGTATTGATATGAAGAGATGGAGAAAGGAATATATCTCGCGTTGGGAGGACTGCTGTTGGAAGAGGAAGTGTGTAGAAATAAGGATGTGACCTGAAGTTTTCGAGACTCTAAGTGGCTTTTTCCGACGGCTGGTACGAATCAGAATCGTTGGAATACTTTAGCGTTCTTATTCGATTGTTTTCTGCAAAACCATCCCAACTAAGATGGGGGTTTTGTTTCCTGAATAGAGGTGGCAGTGGAAGAGGTCAGATCCTCAGTTTTCTTCTCTGCCCCTTGAGATCCCGATGGACTCTCACCCTTTCCCGCATTCTCCACAGCTGGGGTCGAATCATCCTTGGTTATCCCTAGGTTCTGTACAGAGTCGTTCGTCTCTGTTTTCACTTGTGCTGGAGGGGCTGTCGAGGACTCTGCCGATGACTTCGAAGCTGAAGTAGAATCTTTTGCAGTCTCCTGTGCCCCATTCACTGGCTGCACAGTTGATACCGGCTGTGGTACCACAGGCTTATCAGTTGAGGGTCCCGCAGCTGCCGGTGGATTAGGTGCAGGAGATGCATTTGAGCTCCCCGGGTCATTAGAGAAGCCAACAAAGGCAGGATTTTTAAATCGATTGATGAAAGTTCGCACATGACTCATTATAGTGTCTTCCTCTCTTGTGTCTCCTTCTGGCATCAAGGAATGAGGAGCACCATGGAGCAACCGACGTTTGACAGATGAGAAGATTCCACGCCATCGAGCAATCTTTCCAGGGTCACCAACTTGTTCATACATAGCAGACTCGAACCTTCCAATGGCCACGATACCATCCAATGTACAGGGCATATTTCGCGAGGCCACTGAACTGGTTGGTGGCGGAGGTACTGTACTAGGAGGAGGCACAGTAGATGATGGTCCAGGGGCCGTAGGTTGATTTGCTGAAGAAGGCCTTGGAGGTCCAGGTTGTTGACCTGCTTGTTGTGAAGCCTGTTGGGGAGGGAAGGGAGCATGCCCAGTTTGCCCTGGGGGATAAAATGGCTGAGAGGTTGAGTTCGGGGGACCTGGTGGTGGATTCCCATGTGCTGAGCCTGGCGGTGGTACTGATCCAGGCGGCGGAGGCCAAGGCATGCCATTAGGTGGCGGTGGAACCGGGCCGTGTGGACCTTGAACGAAGAACGGCGGAGGTGGACCTCGTGGAGGCATGCCATTTTGTTGAGGATAGGGTGTGCTATTCTGCCAGTTGAGAGGAGGAGGTGGACCTTGAGGATGTTGGCGTGGCGCAGGAACAGGTTTTGGTTTGGCAGCAGCAGCTTGCTGAGCAGCTCGCCTTCGCTCTGCTTGTGGTTGCAATGCTCCAGGTATAGCTTTCCAAGCAAAACCTTTGCCTTCTTTCTCGCCTTTCTCAAACAGTTTGTTCCACTCCTGGTTGAGATTGTGGCGGACACTGCTCTGCCATCCTTCAGAGTCCACCCTATGAACAAAGAATGGGAATTTGAGCTTCAATGCTCGATAGATCTGCTTCAAAGGCAGAGCTTTGGGATGGATGTCCAACAAAATATCGTATATCAGGCGTGCGTATGGTTCTGATGGCCTTGCCAGTTGTTCTTCTGTTAGGCTGTCCGCTGGAGGATATTCTGGGGAAGGTGATTTGGAAGCACGGGCCTTTTTCACAGGTGGTTTCTCAACTTCACTGGGGATATCAACCTCGCCGCCCTCAATTGATTGAACAATATCGCCATCTTCGCCCGGTCGTTTTCGTTTCTTGTATTTTCTCTTCTCTCCTTTAGGCTCCTCTTTAATAATCTCTTCCTTGATAGCAGGCTTTGGAAATTTGCCTTTGAGATTTGGTGGTGGGGTTGTACCTCCATTCGCAGCCTTCGCCTCGGCGAGTTTGAGCGCCTTCTCCCTCTCCCTTCGTTCACGTGTGGACATAATGCCATCTTTGGGCGGTCGTCCAGGCCCACGTTTGCGAGGAGGAAAGGGTTGACCATCAGGACCTATAAGAGGGTCGGGTACGACAGCAGGAGCTGATCTTGGCCCTGTTGTCAGAGTGATTTTGGTCCTAGTCTTACCGGTGCGGGAAGGTGAGATACTTCTATCCTGCTCATTTGAGGTTGGAGAAGTACTTCTCAAGGGTGGAGATGTCTGGTCCTTGTCTTCTCGTTCTGAGTCATCACTAATAGGGGAGGCCTTCTGGTTAGGAAGTCGGAATGTCATCCATACATTAGATATTTGAATTCTGGAGCCGTCGCGGAGTCGCTTAACCGCAGCGCGTTGGAGATATTGGTCGTCTAAAAAGGCCCCGTTTCTTCCGAGAACCTTCAGCATAAAACAATCTTTGTCGAAATCCCATTGAATCTTGACGTGACGACGCGAGATACTCCTATGGTTTTCGACCTCTGATTTTTGAAAATTGCGCATGGCATGAATCGGAATGAGAGGACAGTTATGGGCGTCAGGGATATGATCTGCGGTGACTGGGGCGGGTTGCTCATTGTCGTTTTCCATCATGCCTTCGTTTTCAGCTTGGGCTTGTAACTCTGCCATTTTGTGGTAGTCGAAAGGGATGAGTGGTGGATTTATGAGAACTTCCTGAGGTTTGACAACACTGCCGGCTGAGGGTTCAGATGAATGAGAATGGCCTGGACGCGCCTCATCCTTGTCGCGACCATCTAGCCCCGGCCGATCGTCGACTCCTCCAAAACCGCCAGCTTCACTGACAACACTTCCTTGGACTTGGCTATTTTCTGGCCTGGGCATGCCCTCTGACCTTCTTCCACTAGAACTTTGGGCCTGGTTTTGTTCGGCTTGTCGTGACTCTTCGGCACGCTGAAGAGCGGCGCGGTAAGCAAAAGCGTCTCTTCCTAGTTCACAGGCGTAGGTAGTAATATAGTAATTTCCATCTTCAAATTCGATTTTGGCAAAAGCCTCGATTTCTCTACGCTCTGGGGCGGGATCTTGGGGCAAGTTGGGAAATGGTTGTTGCGCCTCAGGGAGACCAGAGATGTCCATGGGGAGGTCGCCAAGGTTCGCAAAGGGTTGCTGGTCTCCTTGTCCACCGTCTGGAACTATCGAGTGAAACGAAGGGTCCATGTTCGAGTCAATGAAGTCGTTACTCGAGAGAGGAGGGAGTGGTGGAAGTGAATGATCGGGTTCGGTGGGTAATGGAGGGTTGAATATAACATCAGCGGTGGTTTGAGTGAGAGATTGATTGTCCTGTTTCTCCTGCGCAGGTTGGACGTCTTCTGTCTTCGTGTTTGTCGAGGGAAGGTGGTTTGTTGGTGGATCGACAGTTGCGGTCTGGGTTTGGCCAACGGGTATCAAGGCAGCCAGCAAATTCCCGACTGCCTGGTTGCGTTGTTGGACATCCATGGCAGTCCAGGAAGGGCGGGCTTGTCGAAGTTCAGGTGAGTCGGGGGTTTGGTTCACTTCATTGTGGTTGGATGCGCCCGCGTCGTGGGAGTGGGATATGGAGGTGTCGCGGTCAGACCATGCCGGGGAATGGATGGAATTGAGGTCGATGTCGATGTCGACGGGGGAAGGGAGATCCGGCAGACCTCTTGTTGGCGCCGCAATTGCCTGCGACGACATTCGGAGGTCTGCGAATGAAGAATGGGCACGCGCAGGAGGGTTATGGTCGCTTGTTCGGTGGTGCAGAGAGGTCAAGACAAAAAGATCAAAGAAGTTCTCGAAGAAGCGGAGCGGATCATCCTAAGGGCGGCAAGGGTAGGCTTTGGGCACCACTACTGGCAGGAACGGCTCCCTCACCAAAAACACACCACTCATCGCTCTTGCCTTTCGAGTGGTCCCCCCAAAGGCCAAGACTAGGAGGAGAGAAACGTCCAATCGGGAGACATGAGTTTTGTCTGGTGGGGTTCTCCAGTTCACATACGAGATCTACTGGAGTCTGGATATCATAATAATAATATTATTGTCAAATGATACTGAGACCACCTAGTATCAATTTCCAGGTTCCAGAGAAGACAGTATTCACGGACATGGCTCCTCGAGGGAAACAACAGCAACAAAAGTCAAAATCCGTAGCCTCACCACAACCACAAACACCACCACCCAACTGGCCAGCCTTGAGTCCCATCATACCTGCAGAACACCTCTTCATTGAGACGGTCGCAGCCGATCAGATCCTAGTCATTCGAAATCTATTCACTTCCAACTTGTGCAAGACGTTCGTGTCGTTCCTATCATCTTTACCACTGACCACCACGCCCGGCAAGCCCAAGCGTGGGGAGGCAACCAGAGTCAACGACCGCTTCCAGATCGAGGATCCATTATTCGCAAAAGCTCTCTGGGAGCAGAGTAGCCTCCAACACTTGGTAACCTCATTCGAAGATGAAAGCGCCTTCAGCGGGAAAGTCCTGGGCTTGAACCCGAACATCCGAGTCTACAGGTATCGACCAGGCCAGTTCTTCGACAAGCATTACGACGAAAGTAATAAATTACAGTTTGGCGAGGCTAAAATCCCGGCCAAAACAACTTGGACGCTTTTGATCTATCTTACAACCTGCGAGGGCGGAGAGACTGCCTTCTATCCCGAATCCCTAGGTAAAGGATTGGGCACCCCAGATCCAATAGTCGTGGGTCTGGAGGCTGGAATGGCCCTTCTTCATAAGCACGGTGATGACTGCCTGCTTCATGAAGGGAAAGAGGTCAAGAGTGGCGAAAAGTGGGTGTTGAGGAGTGACCTGGTCGTGCAAAGATGAGACACGATTGTTGTGCTCAATCAATCCGGCATGCATGCATCATCGACGCAAATGTTCCGCATCCGTCTCAGGAGTACTCTCTCGCGCATCGGCTACCATAGAGTCGATGCCTCGCTCCTTGAGAGCTTTCTGCCACCAGGGGTTAGCCAAGTCATGACGAGCCATGTCAAAACGCTCACTGTCAGACAGCTCTTGTATTGCTTGAATAAGGGCTCGCATTCATCTGTCGATGAGTTGCCTCGAATGTATTCTGTGAGAGCAACAATGTGAGCCAAAATTCCATGATGAATAAGAAGCGCCCTAGCCTGATGATGCATAGATGAATGAACGTACTCTCTGAATACCATTTTAGGAAGCAAGAGTCATATTTTCTAGTTTCAATCAGTGAGTTTGTGTTGAAATAGGAGAACGAAAGACTCACTCTTTGACTTCATTGCATTCGGGAGCCAATGAAGCAGACATCTTTTGTTTTATTTAATGAGTCAGAGAACGAGAGGTATCTAGGTAGGTAGACATCTAAACATTGTGGCGATCCAAGGCGTCTGGGCTGATCCCTGGGGAGGCGGTGTCGTCATTTGAAATTTATTCGGGGATGGAACATCATTTCTCCGTGTGTGCTTTGAATCGACGTTCGCCGAATTTTATCCAACCTGTTTTGTCTTCGATGCTGCGATGAATAGATAGATCGAGTCATTGTACCCTGAATAGAATATTCAAAGACGAACCCTGGTCTGCCACACTTGCATCCCTTTCGGTACCAACGCCTTGAAGGCAGGGAAGAAGGCTGAACGAGCAGCCTATAAAGTGGCATGGTAGGGGGCTAGGCCCAACCCGGATAGAGCACCCGTTGACCACTCCTTAATACTGGCCACCGTTTTCATTCAAATTGGACACACAAAGCCACAACAACATGCCAACCGCGACACCAGGATTCACCATCCACACACTCAACGGCAACGCCCCAAGCTCAGTCATCGAGACCATACTCATCCTATCCAACAAGATATTCAACACTCAATCATCACCGCCATCGCACCATTCCTCACTGGACGAATGGACTCTCCGCCTGAGCAAGCCTGGATCGATTCTCGTCTATGGCACTCTCGACAGTGATATTCACGGCTCCCCGGCGCCGTCGTCAACACCAGTAAGCGCAGCTCCGGATCCCGTGGTCCTGGGCTTCGTCTTCGCACGCCGGAAGACCGATACCGGGTCCCCGCGTCCAATGCTGCATGTGTGGCTTGCCGGGGTCTCGGAGGAGGCACGGGGGACCGGCGTCTTTGCGGCGCTGATGGGCACGGTGGAAAACCATGCTCGGACGTTAGACATTGGGGCACTCAGTGTTGCGACTTTTCCCGCTAAGTTCGGGAAGATGTATACCATCTTGCAGAAGCAGGGTTGGGAAGCAAAGGAATGGACGGAAAGCGATAACAAAGTGCTCATGATGAAGACGTTGTGGCCCAAGCGCAGAATGAGCCAGCAGCACGTTGACGCTGATGATAGTATCTAAATGGGATGGGAACGAGTAATTGGAGCGCATGTGCTCAATTCTTTGGATGGACTTAATGGTTCTACATCATATCGAAAGTGAAGGTCGAAAGCTCTCGGACACATCATTCTATGTTGAAGCTGCTAACATCTCACTCCAGGAACGAGCATTGGCCACGGACGTCACCCAGCCACGACATACCGGGAAAACAGGCCTGAGGTCGCTCCCCCATGACGATAATAGACCAGAAATCCAGGTCAGTCGTCTTCCAATTCCGAACGTGCACTTTCGACTTCACTAGCATACTCCTCTTCAGCTTCACGAAGTGCCTCGAAGTCGCTGCTTGAAGCATCGGAATCGGCAGCGTTAGCCCTAGCTTCTTCCAGGTCTTCACGTGCTTCTTGCAACGAAGAGCGTTGACTCGATGATAAATTGGGGTTATATTCGAGCGGAGGTTCCGTGGGTGGTGCAGCAACTGGTGGTGGAGCGCCATAAGCCCCGTAACCTCCGTAGCCAGCAGCCGGGGGTGGAGCGCCATACGGGGCGGCAGCGGGGGCACTATGTCCTGTGATAAGGTTAGTCTTCTATACATGGAACAGTATGGGATAAGTAACGGATGCTTTGATGAAATCATACCATCGTCTGAGAAAGCGGAAGCTGCGAAAGCTCCGAGTGCAGCACCGCCAACTCCTGCAGCTACGAGCTTGCCAGTATCCGAACCCTTATCCTTCTTCTTGTCCTTGTCCTTCTTATCCTTGTCCTTGCCCTTGTCCTGGCCGGGATCGGCACCATAGAAGTCCCTAGAATTGTCATCATGGCCCGCTACGGGTGGAACGGCAGGCATTGCTTGGCCATAGCCTTGATAGAAGCCAGATGCGGCTCCAGGTGGGCCTGGAGGTGGACTAGGACCCCCCCATGCAGGAGCGGGAGGCTCCCACTGTGTGCGACCAGTGGCTTGTTCAAGGAAATAATAGCGTTGGCTGCTTGGATCCCATTGTGAGATCCAGCCGGGCGGGAGCTGCGGGCCGGAAGGAGGAGCACCATATCCCGGCTGGGGAGGAGGCGGACCACCATACTGAGGTTGACCATAAGGCTGTTGGTGTTGCGGTTGACCGTAAGGGTCTTGCGGCTGACCATATGGGTACTGTGGCTGGCCATATTGAGGCTGTTGAGGGTAAGGATTAGGAGGCTGGTACGCATTTGGATCGGTAGATTGCGCTAGACAGGACGCGTCAGCTTGGTCTTGAACATCAAGGGAATATAAAAATTGCCTGGGATGTTCCCACCTTTGGTGCCTTCGTCTGTCTTCTCCTTCTTCTCCTTGTCCTTGTCCTTGTCCTTATCCTTCTTCTTGTCTTTATCCTTGTCATCGTCATCGTTCAGAAGGTCCTTGACTTCATCCTTGAGCTTCTTGAAGAAATCCATCGCTACTAACGTTGGATACAAGGGTCTTCTTTCTCGCTTTGGAATACGGTGCAGAGAAGGGGGGAAACGGAGAAACAGAAGGAAAGCTCCCACCGGGGCCTTGTCAAAGACCTTGATCACTTTTTTGAGAAATCGGAAGGTGCTAGTCACTCCCAGTGCATCGGGCAGCCGTCTGCCACCTCCTGTTCATGCGTGTCAGAGTGCGTGCTTGCCTCATGTGCCGCCAGAGCACAGTCAGAGGGCCACTCCAAGGGCCAACGCATCAAATCGGTTGGATTTTTGCACTAAGCGAACGCAGTCCCTGAGCGAGAAGTGAATCGATTGAATCTCGACTGACACTTCAACCCGGTGCAGGCCCACCGTCATGCGAGTTACACAACCATGTCTTGGCACAAGAAGGTCGTGAAGCTGTCCCCCAAGCAGAGGGCTGCAATTTCACTTGGCAGTGGGTTTTGGTCATGCAAGACGCGTAATAGCGTTGGCATTGAACGGGTGCCAGATATCATTGAAAACGGTGATTTGAACCGTTCGAAATGCGAACTCTTTGGGCCTGGGACGAGCCGATAAGACTCGGACCGTTGCGAGAGCTCACGAATGGTAGGTGATGGGTTTAGGCAGCGGGGGAATGGGGGGCCATTGCAGAGATGAGAAATGCAAACAAACTTTGATATGTGCTCAGTAAGTATGGAGTGAGGTGTACGGAGTACTAGGCAAGTATCGATCCAAAAAGAAGGGGAGCATGGAATGGATAAATTATTTCCCGACAATCGTCTCGGAGATTCTTTGCCTGCGAATCAAAGTGAAGTGATATTGGTTCGTTTCAACATAAACAGCTCCAGATACTGAACGCGTCGTGCTTCCTCGACACATGTTAAAATCACTGATCAAGAGAGGCGTTCCTGCCTTTTCCGTTGACGAGGTATCAACCATCGACTGGACACAAATTTGATCCCAAGTCGGAGTACACGCAAAACTATACACATAGTTGAAGGGACCAACGCCAGCAGCATTATGGATTAAATATACAGTCATTCTCTGCCAGCGTACCAGCAATGTCCAATACCGGCAGCTTGAGTAGCAGGCCTACTTTCCACCACCGAACCAGCTGCTGATGCCGCTCTTTGCTTTTGCTGCTCCCTCTCCCACACTCTTATCAAACTTATCAATGGCATTGTTGAGTTCCTTGCCTGTCTTTTCGCGGTATTCTTTTGCTTTCGCTTCGGCGTCGGCCAGTTTGGATTTTGCGTCGGCCGTCTAACAAGAGTAAGAAGTTGGCTAGACAAGAGTAATGAGACAAGGTCAAGTTACCGCTTGGTCAAACTTCTGGCCAGCTTGTTGTGCCAGTGCCTCTCCCTTTTTCTCGGCTTCTTTCTCTTTACCAGGAAGCTCGCTCTTTATTTGTGATGAGACCTTGGAGGCATCGGCTAGTAGCATCCGTCAGTTGGAAAGAGTGGAGGAGGGAGGGAGGAAGGATTATACCTTCGAATTGTTTTTGAGCAACCTTTGGGTCGCCGCCAGCGCTATAGAGGTAATAGCCAACCCCACCAGCAACAGCCAGACCGCCGATGGTCAATCCTCGTCTCGACATGATGAAGGACGTATGTATGCCTCAAGTGGTTGAGAATTGGTGGATGTCTAGGAGAGAATCGATCGATGCTAATAGCAACAGACCAGTACCAGGATCGTGAGGAAGCAAGATTCAGCTATAGTAGAACTCGTGGGTGGGTGGTAGTGGTGGCATGATTGCAGACGCAATTGCTTTGTACTCGTCAATCAATGGCTGGTGGGAGGTGCCTGAAGCGGGCAGAGCATCCATGGTTTGGGGGGAGGGTGATCAAAGGCTGTGACATCATTGGCGTAATGACAACATTGTACTCCGTACTCATGGGTGATTGCCATGGCAGGTGCGATTTCAACGACCAACGGGCGCGCTTCGTCCTCATCTCCATTGGCAGTTGCCCATTCTCGCCCAGCCCCGTGCACCTTCCCCCGCATCACTTTTTGGCGTCCCTTCCTGCCTGGAACTGCGCCTGAGAGCTAGCTAGGGGCTCCTCAGCCGACTGCCGTGACCAGCGCTTGCGCGGGCAACTTACCTGGCCTTGTCAACTGCGCCATCCCTCATGATGACGATGCTGCTTCTTGTTTTTTCCAGGCCACACACCTAGGTGCCACATAGCTGGCAACAACATTACAGAGCACAGGACTCTAGCTGCCAAACTCTCTTTTACCATCATCCAGTACACACTCTTCACAAATAATCATAATAAACTCCAAATTCAGCTCCGATCTTTTCTATTCTACTTGACTTAAGACCTTGTGGCGCTTTCAAGACCCACCCCAAGACTGCGTGTGCTTCGAATGCTCTGAGCCGCGTCAGTGAGCAAAGAGAGCCTTCCTGATCATGATTTGACTCTTCTCAACACTCCTCCCTTTCCATCTAACCTTTTGATAAAACCCATCTCCCTTTCGAGAGGCATGTCAGACAATGTTACCCAAATTGTCACCCGTATTACCACCCTCGATGGTGCGCCCGATCCCTACGACCATGAAATCTCTCTGATCGATGCCACTCTATCCCCAATCCAGGCAGAGCAGAGGTCTGCCTCACCGAGCCCAAGTTGGAGACAGTTGGCGAAGAAACCTACTAGAAACTCTCTAAAAGATCACCTTCAGAAGAGAAAGTTTGCAAAATGGCAAGAGGACCGACTATCCTCTAAAGCAAGCAGTATTGTAACAGAAGATGGCCGTCCCTCAGTATCAGCAGCAAATCCCACAACTGTGGTCGAAGCACCTGACCTAGAAACCCGCCCAGACACTCAGGCCGTCGATTTTGCTCCTGATGAGTCCACCGAAAGAGGACGTAAGCGCTCAACTAGGAAAGGTCCAGGGTCCAAGCATCAGAAAGACCGTATCTACGAGTATGATGTCCTCTACGAGAATCAGCGAGGTACTTTCTTCTGTGGTATTCCTCTTTATTCCAATTCCTCGCTCATGCCAATCGACCCTGGCCCGTGGTTGAACAAGGATTTCAGAGATTCTCCTGTCAATATCACAAATGCACAAGTTCCAGATCCAAGCTGGGAATGGATATGGAAATCCTGGTATGTTGATATGAGCCATGATGTCGATGAAGAGGGTTGGCAATACTCTTTTGCCTTTGGTCGAAAGTTTGCCTGGCACGGCACACATCCTTGGTTCCATTCTTTTGTGAGACAACGCCGTTGGCTACGGAAGAGAGCCAAGAAAGATCATGATCATGGCACCACCCAACCAGGTTCATTGGGCGCCGCTCACAATATGACAGGTGATTACTTTACAATCCATTCGAAAAGAGATCAGAGTCCAGGGAGTGCGGTCGATGGGCCAGGCAAAACCGCCAGACCCACTAGCTATTTCAGCTATCAAAGTACTCTGGATAGCGATGAGCCACCTGAAGATGTCAAGGATATTGCTAGTTTAATCAAAGCTCTCCGTTTCGCTACTATTGATCGGGCAAAGATCGAAGTCGTCAAGAAATTCGTCAATCAAGGTGGAGAAGAATTAGCCTATCTGAAGGACCACATCAAAGATATCATGTCCTTCCTCGTCTTTCAGAATTCCAGGCGACAGCTACTATCATTTCTTAAGGAAAGCGCAGTTGAAGCTAGGCAACATCGTCAGAAGCACGAGGATGAGCAAAATCCAGAGAATGACGCAGAAAGTCGAAGAATCGATAATATTCTGGCAGCTGTTGATGCCGCCAACGCTGAAATATCAGGGTTGGAATATTGGAGTGATAGAAAGGATATCTTGAAGACTGTGGATGATGATCGCATGGCAACCCAAGCCATTGCAACCATATTTGATGAACCTGCTCCCAAACCGAAGCGAGAGGATGATCCAGTCCAAGAGATCAGAGGTATTTCAAAACATGCAGAAATCAAAGCGGAAAAATCACCGATGCGTGTCAGAATGTCACAACAGCCTACACAGACGAATGATGAAGTCAAAGAGAAGCCAGACAAGGGAAAGGGAAGAGCACACGATAGTGAGGATGATCAGGTTGAGGATAATTCAGATTCACGGTTACGAGTTGATCAGGTTTTGGTTCCGGAGCAGGACTAGGTGTCCTCTCGGTGTATTGTTTATTAGCGCAGGCGTTGGAAGGCATTATTATCGAACACGACCATTTAGGCGAAAGTGGAGTTAAGAATACTAATTGGTATAATTATTATTATTATTATTATTGATGGAAGCAAACCTGCAAATTCTTGGGCGTCAGGACGAGGCTGGGAAACTAATATAACCAATTCCGGTTTAGCGTGACACGGTACGCGTTAGGACGCGTCGGTCGCTCCTTCCTCAATTGACTGTGCATGAGATGGGTACGGGGTATGAACCTGCCACATTGAAATTCCACACAACACCAAAAACGAGGACCTACTCGACTTCTTCTTCCTGTGCACTGTCAGTTGCCACAGGTTGTTTGTGTGTTCTTTCCACTTTTACCAGCAAAACTCGAATTCGGTTGGAAATCTCGGTCGCACCTTCCTCATCACCATGGCACCTTCCACTCGAGGAGCTCGTGTCAGCAAGCGGCAAGCACCACTCCGAGCCTTCACAAAAGTGACCAAAGCAACAACACAACAAGTAACAGCTAAAGCCCTGGCATGTGAAGAGTTTGTCAGCCCACTACTGGAAGTACCACCACCGCGCAAGAACGATGCAAAGCGAAAGCGATCCCTGGGGGAGGATGATAGTGAGGCAGAATCAGAAAAGCCATCTGTGCAGGTAGCGAAGGCAAAGAAGGTTTGGCTCGTCTCAAATGTGAATATTTCTGGTATACTGATTGCCAAAGGCAAAGTTCGCACTCCCCAGTCCACCCCGTTCACAGAGCGGTGAAGAAGATTTAATCGATATCGAGCTCTCGACGCCAATTCAGTTCGCCGAGCTATCTCTCAGTGGAAAACCGACGACCAACGCATCACATCCACAAGAACTTCCTCTGGTTCTGCAAGACTTGAAGTTATTGCACAAATCATTCCTCAAAGCCTTTACCATTCATGTCGCTCATAATGGCCACTCTGCACCGGCAGATTTATCCTCCCTTCTGGGTACAATCACACGGATCTGGAAGAGGCACACAGTCTCGCGAGAAGATATTCAACGAATGCTGGCTATTTATGAAATTGGCTCCAATTCCAAGGCTGTACCGAAAACCATGAAGTTTAGAAACAGCCCCTTCAAACTAAACATGGCTGGACTCGGAGACAATGTTCGATATCACATTGAGTACTGCGGTACGCAAAGTTTGAACCAATCATATGACGAGCAAAAATTGCAAGAATTATACGAAAACCAACTTGAGGAAGCTTTTATGGCGCAGCAAGGCAAACTAAACAGCTGGCTTTCTGACGAGGTTTCCCTCCTACCACGGCTTGAATTCGAGATGGGAATACAGACTCAGGTCCGAAGAGAAAAGGCGTCTTTGGCTCGAAAGCACATACTGGGGGTTCCGGCTGGCAAACGAGGTCTTGCAACGGCACAAGCTGCTGCTGAGCAGGCGGGCCAAGTTAGCAGTGAGGAGAGCAGCCCTACCCAAGCCCTCAAAGCCCGCACACTCTCATTGTTCGACAGAGTCAGAGCTAAACAACTGGCGAATTCCAACACCGGTGGGCCAACATCAGAATCAATCATACGTTCTAGAGCGATTGGCCGGATCGACGATGTGGTTGGGATCCTGCGAATGAAACAACAACAGAAGCAGGGATCTGCACTTGGGGCTTCACTTGGTAGTCCTGGCAAGGCTCGGAGCAAGGTATCATTTGGCATGAATCAAGTCATTCACGATATCAAAAGCAGCTTGTCTGTTCCGATTGCCGAGGAAGAAATTCGAATGTGCATCAATATACTTGCCAAGGATGTGCCGGGGGGCTGGTTGACGACTTTCAGCATGGGAAGTGTGAAGACTATTATTCTTAATGGACCAGGAATGAGCGGAATTGAAATTAAGCGGATGTTAGCCTGAAGTGGATGATGTGGATGGAAATGGAAGTGGAGGTTGTTTTGTTGATTGTACAGTTGCTCAAGCCTCAAATGAGCCAGGTTAATCTGAAGTGTTTCGCAATCAATCTGGGCAGGCAAAGACGTGGAGATGTCAGGATGTGAGAGGTACAAGCAGAATAGTCATTGTTGGACCAGGCGTCTCTCTTTGACGTCCAATCACTAAAGAAGCAATACAATCTCTGACAATCTTCTCACTCAACGGAGCCAAAATGGAGCTGATTCTCACAGTAGAAATGATGACTTGTAGAAGAAACTCTTGAGCATATGAAGCACAGAAAATTCCCACGGAATGAGCCCGAATGTTGTTGTACAGACAACCTCCAGCCAAGGGTATTTATTAAGTATAGATCAAGAACTAACTACCATAGTGCGTGAAGTTACATTTAATACTTCCGCCGCCACCCGAATTCTCTCGACCAAACTCCATCGCCCAAGCAGGGAAGCCCGACTGACTGGCAGGCGGGGAAAAACCAAGACTCTCGCTCACGAATGAATGAATGGTATTCCGACGGAAGCCATCCACACAAAACAACGGCGGTGGCATTGCGGGTGCGGGTATATAAGAATAAAGAAACCGCCGACTCAAAACCGTTACAACGTTTGCGCCGTCCTCTTAAGCAGCGTGGACGTGCGCAGGCCGCTCGTACTTGGAGATCACCCACCAGGCATCTGGACGTGCACGGGGTACATTAGTAAAAATGATGAAGAAGAGGAGAAGAGGAGGAGGAGGAGCAAAGGGGTAGACGGAGCCATGCCCATGCCCGGGTCTCCTATAGTATAGTATAGGAATAGACCCCCAGGGCAAAGTCAGGACTCGAATCAAAACGATGGTAATTATGGAAATGGCAATGGAAATGGAAAAAGGGATAAAACTCCCAACAACTTTGGAGTTACTTACGTATCACGCCGGGCAGCCAGCCGAGGATGGACAGCAGGATGTTGATGAAGAAATTCGAGTCGCACCCGGTCTTGAGGAAGACGGACAGTGGCGGGAGGAAGAGCGCGAGGAAGTATAGCAGCATGTCGCTCTGGATGGGTCGCAAGATGGAGCCGGTTAGTTTGGGAGTTTCAGACTATGGTAGAGGAGAGGGGAGAGGGGAGAGGGGATTGACACGTACGGTTGAGGATGGTGGTTTGCTCATGTTTGCGGTTTTGGTGGGTGGGTGTGTGTGTGTGTGTTTATGATTTACTATAACTAGTGTAAATACTGTACAGTATATTAATTAGTATAAATCCAGGCGAGAAAAGGTCCCATCGGCGTCCGGCACGTTCCCCTTCTTATATACCTAGGAACTTGAACCTGAACCTGAAGTACCAACCACAAAATGAGCTCACTCACATGATTACGAAAGCGTGATGATCAAGGCATAGCTTGAAGTATAAATCATAATCCACAAAGGTTTCTGGTCCCGGATTTCCCAGCTCGGGAGCCACGGGGTCCACCTCTCGCCTCGAAAGAGAACGACTAAGTAGTTAGGAGTTAGCTATTACTCGTATAGACCCAGTCGAGCCGGGGAGTAGAAAGAGGATGGCGGATGCGAAGTCTGCGAGCTGAAACGATAAAAGCTGAAGGTAGGTGAATGAATCACTGCAGCCTACCAACCACAGCTACTCGTAACTACTACTTACCTACCAAGTAATATCTACAACTATCTTGCGACGACGCGAATGCAGGCCTGGCGCAGTACGTTGTCCCCTCCTACAACACAACACTTGGGGATTCCTAGTAATATATTCTGCCGACACGGCTGTTCGAGGTGTGGATTTTGTCCAGTGGCTGGCCTGCCTCCCGACCTGGGTCCTTACCTAGCTAGCTCGTTAGAAGGAATTGGATCAGACCGTACAAAGCCAACAACGTACGAGATAACTCGGGCGCTATATCTGGATTAGATCAGAGTCGTCGTCAGCTCTTTTGCGGCTCTGGAACCCAAATTCAAGAAAAACACAAAAGGCCGCTTCGTCTGCATCATTGAGGCACATCATGGGGCCCGGGGGCGATGACGTCGTCGTGGCGCAACGAGTGGAGCTTCCCGTCAAGGTGCCTCAGCCCTGTTTTGCTTGGCCGGCCTTTTGTTTTTCCGGGGTCCGGCTTGGCTGACTCTGCAATATCATCTCAAACTCTCTTACACACAACACAGGCTGGGGGAAAGAAGGGATATGGAAACCATTCCTTCGTCGATTGAGATCTTGAGAGTCGTCACATACACTCGCTCGTGATGGAGTAGGAACGAGTCTCCCATTATACCTAGACAGCTGACCCTTCCTCTTTACCATCATTCCTGCCTGGAGGTTATGATGCCTCAACAAGTCCTGAATCCTGACTGACTTCGACTTCGCACACTTGAAATCGTTGTGTCACATTCCACAAGCTTACACTCTCCTTCCACTCCTTTTGGCAGACCATAACTACCCATACTAAGGGGACAGGGCTAATTGACGGGCACTCATGGATTGAAGGTACACCATCTAGCCTCAAGCCAAATATCCTTCTAACCCCATTTCTACTAAATGGGCGACTCGCACCATGATAGCACACCCAGGCCATTGGTTTGATGCACATCGCTTCTACCAAAGCATCCAATCATGATCTTCAAAATCATTAGAGGCCATGTGCCCAGCTTTAGCCCGGCTGACTCGGATTGGCCATCTGCTGCCGCGTTGGGGACAGTATGACCCCTTCAATAAGGCTGAGAATGGAAAGAGTGTACTCCTCCTTGATCAATTCCTCGCCTGAGACCTCCTAGAATCCCTTCATTTGGACTCTCAGCCCCAGCCTCAACCTGAGTTACTTCCGAATCCTCAGACAGCGTAAACTTCCACAAAGGACCACCGAAGACATATAGATGAAGCGTCTTCGCAGAGCGCCAGCGCCGGCACAAACCAACACGGGTAACCTCCCCAACGGCCAGAATCCTCCTCGAACACCTCAGACCAAAAGCCCACACACAGCGACAGGGCCAGGGGCAGCTTCAAAGCCCTCACGCATATCTACAACTCCTGACCATGCAACCTCCCACACGATCGCCGGGGCACTCCGAGAAATCATCTGGTCACTGACCTGTGTGAGCCTACCGATGATCGTACTGACGGGGATCTTCATGGGGCTCGTCTACGGCTATCTCGTCTCCGAGGATCCCCTGGCCTCGCATGAAGACGACGTCTTTGGAGCACGACCCGACTCCTCCGATCGAGCGGCATACTACTACGTCAACTACAGCGCGACACGGCTGATCACCGTCTCGTCGTGGACCAGCACCGTCACATCCTTCACTTCGACCTTCGTCATGGCCCTGGTCTCGTACCCCGTCGCCAAGGCCTACCTGAATCATTCAGAAGTCGGCACCGCCGATGAGCTGCCCACGCCCTATCAGTTCAGGCTCATCATCGGCCTCCTCGGTGGTAGCCTTGGTTCCTTGTGGTCGTGGATGGACTATTCACTTTGGAGAAAACGCACGCGACAGACCAAGCTTCTGTGGATGACCGCTACGGCGCTTCTAGCGTCCATATTTCTGAGGTATGTACAATGTCATGTCTCGGGGCTTTGGCACACACCATCCAGGACACGTCTTCTCTCCAAGAGTGGAATGTCCACTGACGTCAAGAACTTTGCCTTCCGTCTAGCTTCGCAATCCTCGCAGTCGACACATGGCTGCACATCACGACATCGACCGTCCCCTACGACACGCTATCGCGCCTCGCCAGTCATCCCAGCTCCGCGTACAGTCGAATCCTCGACCCCTACTGCTGGAACATAACATACGACCCGATGTTCAACTATCAATGCGCCGGCGCGATCAACGCGCCCGGCATCGTCGTCTTCCCCACCGGCTCCGAAACCGCGCGCACGCTGACGAATCTGTCCAGCGTCAACGCGGTTCTCAGCTGCAACCTGGACGGGAAGGCCATGGCATACATCACCGCCGCGCAGCGTGACCCAGGCCTCGATTTCCAGGCTAGCACTTACGCGCTGGGCACGACGTGCAAGCCGACCACCCGCAGGTGTAAATTGGAGCGTGGCTCGTATTGTACCTTCGACAGCGGCTGTAGCGCGGACATGGTGACGCCAGCGGTGCCGTATGATTGCGGGCCGACTTTGCACGGGGATATGATGAACAACACGGGGACACCGTTCAACAGCAGCACAGGTATCGCTCAAAGCCCAAGCAGCACGGGCTTCTTCCTGCAGCTATTCGGCAAGGACGACTTCGACGACCCGGTCGGGATGTACGGCTACAACAACTTCACGACTGGAAACCCATTTTATCTCGCGACCGGCGCGTCCCTCGCCACCACGGAGGCCCTAGCCAACGACCCAGAGGCAGTCCAGGTATCCGGGGTGGACCAGCTGAACTCGGGATTCATCCTCCAGTGCACGAGCACCGTCTACGAAGTGACATATATCACCGTCAACGGCAGCGTCGTCAACGGAACGTACAAGGTCGCGAACGATACATTGCCATCGAACCTGCGCTGGACACTCACTTACGTCCAGGCATACTCGCAGAACGCACTGGAAGCAGCCTGGATCAGCGGCGCACAGCAGTCCAACACCTCGGAGGAACTCGCGGATTTCTTCGCGCAGCGATTCAGCGAGACCGCACTCAGCATGGTCGTCGGCATCACGGAGCCAGCCCCGACCCTTGCCGAGCGGTCGCGGGAGCATCTTCTCGTGACGCGGCTGCCAAAAGCCCCGTTCTTCACCTTGATCGTCCTCAATCTCCTGTACGCGGCGCTCGGGGTGCTGCTGGCTGGGCTGGCGATTGCAAGCCAACCGCGGAGGACGCGCGATGTGCAGGCGCGCCTGAGCATCGCGGGACTCGTCGCTGCGTTGTTCGAGCTGCATCCAGGTGCAGCCGTGGCACAGTCCAAACGGACTGCGCCCAGCGGCATTGAAGGTGTCTTTGCCGAGTACTACCAACGAGGAGACCAGGACGGCGCGAGAGTTGTGGTCGTGCCCGCCGGAGAGGGCAGCCACGCGTTCGAGAAAACTTCTCCCGAGAGCGTGACGGTCAGGTCACACTGGTCGAATAAAAGCGCCGGCGCGAGTCAAAATGCCAGTGAGGAATCTCCCGTGCCCATGCCAACCACACATCCTGAGGTATCTCAGACAGATACCTCAGCAGCAACAGCAGCAGCAACATGCACGAGGACAAGGGCAGATGGACCGGTCGGGCATGATATGCGCCAGAGTGGAAGGAGCAGTACTTACTAACAATCTGAACATTGCAGCCCCTAATTAGTGGCCTAGAAGAGAGACATTACCTCCACCGATCATGTAGTTGGTTAGTTAATCTTCGCTCGAGTACTCCGTGCAAGGCAACTGAGAAAAGGGTCACCTGCTCAAGTTCTTCTTGTGAACCCTTGACGCGGAATCGGATGGAATGCGAATGCGAATGCCCTCCTGCTGTACTAGGAACTCACTCGCAGTGCCAGAGCCCATGGCATTCAAAATTTCTGACTCTAATCAATCCCGAGCGCCGAGACCCGCGTGTGGCCTTTGATTTTATTTTGGATACCTGTTAGTACTCCGTACGCGGTGCGGAGCACTCGTATCAATATTGGCATGTTATGTACAATCGGCACCAAGGGCTCCTAACCTACAGAGGTATGTGCATGTACTACGGGAAGTAGGCTATAATATACTCCGTACCCATGTCAGCGTGTAAGATATTTAAGGCGAGCTCATGTACTCGAAAGGGCGTGGGGTATATATATATGCGAGGTGAGGAAAGCTTGGCTTCCCTGCTCTGTGTGTGTGTGATCTTCCCCTGTCTTCCTCGTCTACATCTCACCATCTCAATTCTGCACTTGAGGACAGGCTCAGGTAATAGCTGGCTGGCTCTTCGTTTCTCGGCTCTCCAGGTAGCTCGTTCATTGGCTGCGTGCTTGATGCCGCCGTGGTACATACAGGTGGTGCGTTTGTTAAATTTTAGTCTGTACCTCCGTACTCCGTGCTGTGGTAAGGAGTTGGGGAGGTTCGTGAACGATAAGGAAACGGAAAAAAGTGCATGTGAATAGGACTTGAGTTGATTGACCGACCGAGTTACATTGGTTTATATAATCGATGTGGGATGTGTGTTGGCGGGTTTTCATTTGCCAACTTCAAAATACGAATTCGGAATTCGAAATTGTCGGAGGTAAGTCGGCTCCCGCTTGTCGTCATGGAAAACCTGTGCCTGAGAAAGTGATAAAAGGGAGCCAGGGGCGCTTACCTCGATCATTTCTTCTCTCTCACACATCTTGGAATACTCTCTCGGGAATCTCGCAAAGAAACCCCCTGATTCGGCCGACATATTAGGAGAATCGCACCCTTTCGGAGTACAGGAACAGGAACAGGAAAAATGGCTGGCGGCGCACCCATCCCAATCCCCGTGCAGGGTCAAGATGCCATGATCCTCTGCATGGAAGATATCCAGAAGATAGCGAATGAGAAATTTGACCCTGTCGTCAGAGGTGAGTAGACCCCCAAGTGGTTGAAATAACGAGCGGGCATCGATATATCCAGTTCACGCCAGATTAACCAACCCCTTTGTCCTCTGAAATAGATTTCATCAACGATGGCTCCACATATCAGACGACGATCAAAGAGAACTCAAGTGCGTTTGGAAAGTATCGGCTACGAGGCCGCGTTATGATCGACGTCTCGAAACTCGACACTTCAACGGTGTGCCTCGACCGTAAAGTCAAGTTCCCGTTGGGGATAGCGCCCGGTGGGTTGCACGGTCTCGCCGATGCGCAAGGCGAGCTGGCTACCAGTCGTGCCGCGGCGGCCACAGGTGTCAATATGATCGTATCGAGTTTCGCGAACTTCACTTTTGAGGATATCATCACCGCTGGAGGAGGCAAGGGCGACGATGCGCCGAACTCGTACGCACAACAGCTTTACATGATGCGAGATCGACCGTTGCAGGAACGGATCATCGAGAGAGCCGAGGCGGCGGGTTGCAAGGCAATATACTTGACGGGAGACTCACCCGTGCTTGGGGTGAGGTACAACGAATGGCGAAATGACTTCCGCACGCCAGATGGACTCTTCTGGCCGATTCTGGAGCGCACGTCAGACGAGATCCGTCACACCAAACACGACACGGGCTTCATGGCGTTTAATGATGACTCCCACAATTGGGTGCGCGACATCGCCTGGTTGAGGGCCAAGACCAAGATGCAGATCTGGATCAAAGGTGTCTTGACCGCCGAGGATACCGAGCTGGCCATTCAACACGGCTGCGACGGCATCCTGGTCAGCAACCACGGCGGAAGACAACTGGACGGGGTCCCCGCGACGATTGACGCTCTGGTTGAATGTGTCGACGCGGCCAAAGGTCGCATTCCGGTCCACATGGACGGCGGGATCCGGAAAGGCACCGACATCTTCATCGCGCTGGCTCTGGGGGCTGACTACGTCTGGGTCGGCCGCCCTGCGTTCTGGGCACTCGCGTACAATGGCCAGGCAGGCGTCGAGAAGATGTTGGATATCCTGTATGAGGATTTCCGTCGGTGTATGGCGCTCTGTGGGTGTAATTCCGTCAAGGAGATCAATAGGAGTTGCTTGTCCAGAATGGGCTTGGATGGTATCTTGAGACGCATGGAATAGAATGTGTCGGTCTCTGGTGCGAATTAGATCAGGGGGGAACCCACGGTTGATGAGGAAGATGAAGAAATACAAGAGCCAGACGGACGATCATATCATTAGGAATCTATCTCGTGAGCATTTTCACTGCTAGACCTCATCGTTATAATTTTTATTTTCTGTATTTTTCTGTTTGTTGACGCACTTTGTTCTCACGCAGCCTTGATTACGAGGATTGAGCACATGTAGAAGCGGTACGGGCAGGGCAGGGCAGGGCAGGGCTCGATGCCCTGAACCATTGAAGTTCCTCATGCCTGCCACTGGCCAGCCAGGGCCCAGGGCCCAGAACCCATCTCCTACTCGTAATTGATTAATAGCTTTAAAGTCTAAACCCCCGCAGGGCTGTCGCCCTAAATATTAATTGCAGAACGAAAATCTCCGAACTCATCAAGCCACGACCCACGAGCCCACTACAGTAGATACATAGACCCGTTCTCGTTCGTTCGTTCGTTCGTTCACACATGCGGAGTACCTTGTACATCATTTCTCGCCAAAACAGACCTGAAACGCTCGATGCTTCGTGCCCTGGTATGTACAGATGTGCGTGCCTGGTAGGGTAGGGCAGGGTAGGGCGCTGGTATATTTTGGGCCGGGTCCTGAACTACTTAGTAGGTTCTTCCTTGTTATGTGCAGGCATATCTGTCGTAATTACTGAGCACTACAGACATACGTGCACTCCGCGCAAATTTAGCCGGGTTGAGTAGAATTAGTCCGAGTGCTCCGTACAGTATAGCCAACTTGAGTTGACTGGGCACGAACTATTTATGTACCGGTCCCCCCTCGAAACGCGGCCTGGCCCATGTTACGCGCCTCATTTTGAACGCGTTGGAGGGGATGGCTTAGGTGGGCGCGGAGGGTGGTGGCGTTGAGAGTCGATCTCGAACGTGGCTTGGAGAGGAGTGGAGAGGAGAGTCAGGGTTTCAAGGTCAAGGAGCTACATGCTGCCTCGACCTGTCCGATATACTCCGGATGCTTCTTGAGAAAAGAGGTCATGTTATGGGAAAACTCAAGAGTCAAGATGGCATTTGAATAGGTCATTAGGATTAGGTATTAGATTATCTCATCGCTCCATGTCATCGTCGTAGCCGGACACATAGACAGACAGACATGCGAGTGACTGAATGAACGGCGTGCATCAAGTCTTCTTGATCACGCAGCGCCCGATCCATCGATGCAATGCAACGCAATGCACGACATGCAACGAATAATGCTCAGCCTCCTCTTCTTGCCCCAGCCATTCCCGTCTTGGTTGTCCGCCTCTCAATCCACATACATATGAGTATGTAGGTATCTATCTGCCTGGCCCCCAAAACCTTAAGGCTCCCAGCCGCGTGTCCTGGCGGGCTCGGGCATATCCTATCGGAGGAAAACGTGGTTCTGAACCAATCATTTTGAGCCAGACAGGCGTCTAGAATGTGAAAGAGTGCGTGAAACCACACTGAGTGGGATATACGCAGCGCTCTTTTCAGGCGCAATCTTGCCTAGGAGATGTGATTGGCCGTCCTTTTGGAGATGAAGCCTTGCACAACGGCGGGCCCCCTGCAGCTATCCCTCCTCGATTGCGAATTCAACTGATTCCTCACCCCCGACAACGTTGCTCAAGCCAGTACTCACTCAAGGAAACACCATGCTGATGCCAAGGAATGATAGCAACTCCAGGGTCCCCAACGAACTCCCGCTTTCAATGATCGGTCCAAGCGAATGGCATATCGGTCCTAAGAATGTCGATATTTGTACAATTGTTCTTTGCAAAGCGAATGTAATCGATCTTAATCCAAGCGGTAAACAGTAGCCGCGGAATGATCATACTCTTTTTGAGGATAGAACTCCAACCCACCCCCTCCTTGGTTTCCGTGTAACCATCCAAATAATATTGTGTTTCGCCCTTCGGGCCTGAATCCCTGCTCGGTACCGATATCGTGCTGTTGTGCAAAGGATTACCCCTTTAATGTAAAAACAAAAAACCGGAAACCACTCCAAAGAAAATAGGTTTGTGCCAGAATTGAAATTTCTCACTCCCATCCTATGACATGTTGCCAATGAAGGATACTGGATCATAACGTCCAATTTGGTGATTGCCAGGGGTTCGATCGAATGTCATCCTTTGGCACATGTTTGATGGGAGCAATGTAGGTCGTGATCCGCTCGCAGTTTAGTACAATGGGTCGTGCTTCTATCTGCAGGAGAAAAATAAAATCAAAAGTCGCTCACAAGTAAATCTCATCCGTTAAGCGTTAGGCGGGGTCAAATAGAGTAGGGCCAGGCCAGTAATGCTGAGGAGTAAGGAAATGTAGGGGTTTAGGGTGTATGCAAAGGAGTCATGTTGGCAAGGTCATCTTTCGTGGTTGGAATATGCTTCGGTCCAGACGTGTTGGTTTTCCTCGGTGGGACTTAATGAACCGGAGGAGATGGAAGATGATGAACCGATTGTCCACTCATCACTGTCGGGGACCTCACCATCGAGGCCGGCAATTCCATACTCGTAATCATTGTGATGTTCACCGACCTCGATGTAGTCGTAATCCCATCGGTACTTCTTGTCTGGTTGAAGACGGGGAAGGAAGTTAGCCTTGGCAAAGTAGAAGATGATACCCGCCAACAAGCTTCCAGCTACCAGATCGACAGCATAATGGTGGGACAGGTACATTGTAGCCCACCATAGCCACATGGCGTAGAAGGCAAACAATGGAGTGAGCTTGGGAAAGCAATGGCTCATAAAGAGAGCTTCGAGGGTGGAAGTGGCAGCATGGAGGGAGGGGAATGCGCCAAAGACCATCGGAGAGGCGGTAAAACCGGAGGTGTACATGTCGAAACCGAGCAAGGCATCGATGCGGGCCAGACCAGCTGGAGAACCCTTCATGGAGTAGTTTGCTGGAGCCAAACCGTACATGTTCTCGTACCACGGCGGGGAACAAGGGAACAGGACTTGGGTAATAACTCCGATCAAGTTCAAGTATCCGAAACTGAAGCCGAATACGGTGACGGTGGTGGGAGGAGCGTAGACAAACATGATTGCGGAGACGACAAAGGGAGCTCCAAAGTGACCCAGGCCATAAGGAAACCAGGCCAACAGATCAAGAGCGGTGCTTTTATGGGCGGACAGGATATTCGATAGGTTGGCGCCATAGAGGATGTTCTCGAGGGCAGGGAGGACTTTGACCCAGATGGGTGGTCGCCATTCAGCGGGGATGAATCTGGATGGGGAGTTAGCATTCTGGCGGGAGGCGGAGGAAGTCAGTGGAGACGCATAGCTAGCTGGCTTACCTGCAGGCGTAGAACCATATTAAATATGCAGCGATGGGCATAAAGGGTCGGAAGAATTGTCGTGTGATAGGAAAGATCATGGAAGTGAGGAGAGTGGTTGCAACCGCGATCTTGACCAGAGGACCCGGGGACTCGATGATGGACAAAGAGAAAATGCCGACGATGGCGAGGAACAGCCATTGGAAGTCATAGACAGTCCATTTGTGATTCTGCAGCGAGCGGAGAGTGTCTGCAGGAGAGAATGAAGTCTGCAGAGCAGAGATGGAGGACGCAGGCGACCCCCGATTCCGTAACTTGGACCGCAGCCTGCGGCGTAAGCGATGAGGTACCAGCAGTTGTAGTGAGCGCCAGGGGATATGGATCTGCTTGGTCGAGAATGAAGAGTCCTTCCAGGACGGAAGGGTGGACTGCATCGCCGTCGGGTTGTGCGCAGGTCAGGTTGGGAGAGGTGGTGGTGGTGGTGGTGGTGGTATGTTGTACCGAGTACTAAGTGGTATTGGATTGGAATGGAATGGGGATGGTGGTGACTCTAGGGTGAGCGACGGCGAGGAGTAGCAAGGGTGAGAAGGGATGGAGAGGAGGTCGAGAAGAGGATATAGCTTGATCCGACGAGGCCGGCGACGTGGGTGAGCAGGAAGGTGGTCGAGGGCGAGGTGGAAGGAGAGGAGAAGGATGGCTTGTACAGAGAATGCAAGTAGTCGTGAGGGTGAGATAGAAAGGGAAGAGAAGCACCGCTTGAGACTTGCAGGCTCCAGGCTTCAGGCTTAGGTGAGCACAGCCTGTGGACCAAGACCAAGGGCGATTAGCCGGCTTAGGCTGGCTTGGGACTGGATGTGGATGCCGACGGAAGCGCTAGAGACGTTAGTCACTAACAGGTAGTGTAGTTACTAGTTATTCGCACGGCTGCTTCGGTTCGGTTGAAGCTGATCGAATAATACCGACTAGCCATGAAATGAACTGGAATGAGATGGCAAGCCTGATCGGTGATTCCGATTCTGTGATTATTATTGGCTTCAACGCTCGTGCGCGAGGACGACGAGACTCGTACTCGGAAACGTTTGTTCCCCTTCCTCTTTTTGGTCCAAACGCGAACAATCAATGCCCATCCCCCCCGTTAGGGATGCTTAGGGAGCAATTTAGGCGACAAACGCTAATTACACGTCCCTATGTTACTAATTCGGTCCCCTAGAGGAACACCCACACCTCGTATTTTCACTTGGTACTGGTGCTTGTACTGGCACTGAGCAGGTGAAAGTGCAGCCTAAACTTTTCACTCCCCTACCCCTAAACCCATGCCCATGCCCATTCATCGATGGAGCCTCTTGTTTTTTTATGCCTCACAGCTTAAATTCAAAGTTTAGCTGCCCACGGCTGAGTCCTTCTTTAGCCCAATCAACCAACTGTCAACTACCGAGTCTCTGCAAGGAATTTTTCCCATTCAAAAAAAAAGATTACCTTTGGGTTTGAAAGAGGCAAAAGCCCAGGTACTCCGTCCGTACCTCGAGCCAGATGCCCAGTGGTGGAATCATGTCACCTCGACGTCACCATGCCATGATACCCATTTCCACCATGATGCAAAAAACACATTACCCGTTGGAAGAAAGATCTTGGTTTTGGTACTGGGTCTAGGCATCATCATAGACTTTCCATTTGTGCGGTACATACGAAAGTATTCGTTTTGACGTCTATACTACTCCGTGGGCCGTTGACAATGCCACCAAAGCGAGACACATCCCACTGACACGCGAGGGCACAAAAAAGCCGTTGGCATGATTTGTGAAACTTAGCACGCTCTCGCTAAGCAAACCATCAATGCATTATTCAACTCTAGCCTCGTTCGCTTATCCCGAAATGGGCTCCATCTGATCACCACTGGACCCTTGGGGTGGCTGGCCCCAAAGCTACAGACTTTATGCACCGCACAATTCCACCGACTTTTACCAGTTACGAGGAGTACGAGGAGGACAGAGTCGACAAGCCACAAACTCACCCAAACATAAAGCCCGAGGGCCAATTTCCCAAACCCACCCTCGAGTTACTAGGTCCCTGGGGCAGTTGGGCAGTTAGAGCTCTTCACCACGGCTCCTCTCCTTATCCTCAGCATTCAAATTTCCCTATCGCAGGGGAAAATCTCTTATTTCGCCCACCGTCAATCTCCCCTGCTGGTCCACTGGGGGGGGTGGTGCAGATCGCTTGGTGATTATTGATATCCAACCGAATCCGAATCCTAAGAAACTCCCCAATGCCCATATCTCGCATTTCCCATCTTAAAAATTCATGGACTGGTCGATCGACATGAGCCGCAAGTGGAGTGTTCGAGAGGTAAGAATGAAATGAACAAGGAATAAGCGCACGTGAGAATTTGCCCTTCCCTTCCCTGCTCAATGCTCATGCCAGTGCCATCATGCCGTTTTCTGCCTTGTCGTAAAACAAAAAAGCCAACCGAACCTTGTGCATCCGCCCGAAGCCGAGTATCCAGTCGCATGCTGAGCCGGTCGATCACCGGGCAGCGGTAGCCGACTGCGCTTGCAGTGCACAGCTTGCAGGCAAGCTGGCAGCCTGGCACCTCTTGTGACTTACCGCTCCTCCAGGCTCCCATCCACCGCAGAGCCAGTGTCCCGCCCAAAAATCACTTCCTTCTTACTCGTACCGTATTAGATGCAGACCGCCTAGCGAAACGGCAGGTAGACCTAGACCTAGACCTAGCTCTAGCTGGATGCGAGGCATTCGGCGTTCAAAATGCACTATTACTCTGTACTCGAATGCATCACGTCCCACTGACCTGCTGTCATCGTGCATGAAACGAGCCATGCTCCGAACGCTGATTCGACGTCCTGCCGCCTCGTCCAGGCCTCGGGCACTTTCCCAGCTGTGAGCAGCTGCCCATTATTATTCTGTGCCCATGGCTGTGCCTCGTATGATTTGCTGCCATGGAACCATGACAAGCTTCCCTTGTTCACGAGAAGGGGAGAATACTTACCTGCCTCGTCCGTATCGCAAGTCGACCGACCCAGGTTTCCTCCAGACGAGGATCTGGGTGTCTGAGGAGGGGAATCTGAAAGAAGTGACTTGAACGACAGACAACCTGTGGAGTCACGCGCCCTCTGGTCCTCCCTCCGTAATCAAGCAAATCAATGTAAGCAATCAAATCAAAATCAGTACGGAGTACTCGTACTCGTCTGTGATGGACCTTGACCTGTTCCTCTAATCCTCTCCCAGTAAAAGACCCTTTTGCTGCTTTGGGAAACCAGTAGTGTGAGGCGAAGTGAGTGGGTGGGGATGCGAGGCTCCTCCTCTCTCCCCCGAGATTCCAGCCTTCCCTTCGACATACGCACGCACAGCACAGAATCGGACATCGCGTAATCAACGCAAATGAGCTGGTTTCGGCAATCACTTTTTTGGGTCTCTCTCTCTGTGTGTGTGTCTGGAAAATCCACCGATGCGGTGAGTTGTGAATGGTGAATGGTGAATGGTGCAGGGCGGTCACCGAATACTAACTATTACTCCGTACAGCAGCGTCCGAGATGCTCCATGCTTCATGCAGGCAGGTACACAGATAACGTCTAGACATTGCACCTACGAGCCCGCATCCTAGTCTGTATGGATGTCTGTATGTACCTATATACTCATACTTCAGTACTTCAGAGCACAATGGGTCAATTACAACTCCTACTTCCCCCCCCTCCATCTCTCCAACGTCTGTACGAGTATCATTCATATAAAAACCCCCGATCCGCGTACTCGCTAGACTCTGCTTACAATAGATGGGCCCTCCACTCCACTCCATATTACCGCCCAGGCGACAGAAACGGGAGCGGAGATAAGACTTGAGGGGAGCTGTCAAGTTGTCATCGGAAAGGGAAAAGGGAGAGTAAATATTTAAAACCCCAAAAAAGTAAACAAAAGAAATAAAAAAACTAAAAATCGATTATTCCCCCGAGCCTTCCCGGGGGGAATTCTTTTTCAAGCGAAAAAGATTTTGATTAGGTTAGGTATTACGGTACTCCGTACAAAGCCTTTGTAAGGCCCTGGGTAGGGCGGCGTGTCATGATTATTAGGCTCATGGTCCGTCACCTACATACATATATAAGTACTGTATGTCATGGCACAGGGGCAGGGGGCGGGGGGCCCAAGCTCAGCATTTCATTACACATATCTCTACTCGTATCTACTTATCCTTTCGTTTCCATGGAATCGTTGCGGGGGGTGTCGTTTCTTTCCAATTTCCTCCAGCTCCATCTTTTTAAAAACTAGCTGCTTTCCCCGTTTTTGTGGTCACTGTAGAAGAAGAAGAAGAAGAAGAAGAAGAAGAAGAAGAAGAAGAAGAAGAAGAAGAAGAAGAGATAAAAAAAAGCATGTCGTCAATCATAGCTGCCGCTCTGTACATGATCTGCGCGTGTCCTGTCGTGCGGAAACTTCATGGGACACTGGCACTGGCACTGTCACTGCTCGACTCTGAGACGTGGTTCCTGCCTGAATTGTGGCGATCCCTTCGCATGGCCTGCCCATTGCTTTGCCAAACACACACACACACACAAAATACTCCCCACGCTAATTTGCGTGCCTGTTGGGAATTGGAAATTGGGACGACCACACTAAATGGTTTGAATCTGGGCCCCGTTCTCGTCAAGTCTTTTTTTCCTCCCGTTCACCTGGCCGCTGGATGGCAACTCTCTCTCGACCAAGATCCGTGTGTTGTTGTTGCTGCGAGGAATCATTTGGCCTTTGATGTCGTCCTCGACAGGTTGGTGGAGCTGGAGCTGTTCCGAGACAGGTCGGGTGTCTGTGAACCAGATGATGATCGGATGAATCTGCCCCATCGCACCGGCAAGTCAGTATCGAGGACTGGATGGAGTATTATATATTGGGATGACTTCGGCGACCATTTCATATTTCCCCATGGAAATTTGACGAGCAAGCAAAACGAGGGGGAAAACTTACGGGTTGCGTTTATCAGCCGTCGAAGGAGTGCCTGCATGTGATGAGGACCCTCCTTTGCTCCAGACGACTTTGGGATCGTTCAACGACCCGGCTGCATTGTTCCAGACTTTCATGAGTACGCTGTATCATGCGAAGGAAATACCCCCGTCCGTTAGCCAACGTGCGACCACGACGGACCCAAAATTAGGTAGGTGGGTGGGTTTTATTGTTTTTTGTTTTTCATTCATACCTCTGCGTTTTATCCTCCTGCTCCTCCACCGAGACCTCTTTGACACCCACCTTCATGCCCTGACGACCGAAGGAGACATTCTTTCGTTCCAGCTTCTGCCTCGTCTGATGGCCCACGTCATGTGCGATCGAGTATGCCACGAATCCGATGGCTGCGATGACTGCGAGGAAGATGAAGAGGATGATCAACGGGACTATGGATCCCAGTTTGGCCATGATGCAGTCGGTTGGCTTGGGAAGTGGAAAAGGAAGAGACAGAAGAGATGGGGGCCTCCCAAAAAAATCTTGGTTGCGGGCGGTCTGGTGTGAAGTGGCCTACTGTACGGAGTAGTGTACTCGCAAACTGCGCGCGCCCTTCCTTCGTAGCCTTAGGGTCGTGTGTGAGGGGCGTCAATCGAGGGAAGAAAGTTGGCACGATTTGGGGGATCGATGAGATTTCGAGAAAGAGTTGCACGGACGGTGTGAGTACGAGGGGGGTGTATTTCGAGCGGAAGGACGTTTTATATACGTTGTGACACTCCGGAAGAATAAAAATGCGTAATTAGAGAAAAGAGCTTTGCACGACCCTGACGCCCTGAAAGGCACAATATGAAATGAAACGTGATGATGATCTTGTCACCTTTTTTTATTTTCGTAGGCGGGCGGTGGGATTCGCAGTGGCACGCATGGAGTCTGGAGTAGTAATTATGTAGTACTTAACACTGCACTTGCTGTCCTCCGTAGTATGGGTACATAGTATTTAACAAACAGGTGCGGGCCCCTCGGGCGGAGAATCCCATTGATCCTGGGAATTTGGGCGCGGTGGGTGGCTGCAAATCAGATCATGCCAATCATGAATGAGGACGAGTGCGTTTTTCTAGTCGGTCGTAAGTTTGTAACTAGTCACTGATGCGCTGTTTGGCTTGCGTAGGCGTTATTGGGGGCGATCAGGGGGGGAGGGGGGGATTTGGTTGGAAATCGACCGACCGTATTACATATGTAAGTACCAGTCGTTGATCCTCCATCCAAGTATGGTCAGTAGCACATAGTTACATATTAATTACATACCTTAGCTTGTCCGCAATGGTTAACTTCAAGTTTCCTAAACATGCACACTATCAACAGACGAGGCTAGACGTTCTCTCTGTTGGGGGGACGGAGTAATCAATTAATATTACGAGCACGAAGTAGATTGAAATGGTCTAAGTAGTGAGGTCTGGAGTTTCGCTTCGAACGACAGGGCGGCTTTTCCGAAACGTCAAACAAATGCTCTGACATGTGCCATATACGGAGTACATAGATGGGTAGTGACAAACGAACTTGACGGGAACGAGCAAATACCTTCATTTAGCTGCTTACTATTCAGCAGCACTTTGGACAATATGTGGATAGTAATTACTTTAGTGAGCGCTAAAGAAACTAGGCGCGTTAAGCATCCTTTTATGCAGGGAGGAACCATATGTAGAAGTATAAATATACTCGAGGTGGTATGAATGGGATAACATCGCTTTGGAAGGATTCCATAATTGTCATACGACTTCGACCTTCATAAGCAACAAAGCAACATCGACTTCAGCTGATTCCTATGGGATTTGATTTTCATAATTCAGAGGTCTGTCCTCCCTTTTGTGTCGAACATCATTGGATGTCAAAATACATCCTCTTGAAACCTTCTCCTCCGAGCCCTCCCTCAAGGTAACATTGTTGGTCTTGGTGTCGGTCGGATTCCTCTGAAGCACTGACAAAAGCATTCACTCCATCCCTTGGAGGATTGGGGCGAAAAAAACGACCCTTACCTATCTATTGGGGAGAGATGACAATCATAATTAGGTTCAAATTGTGACTACAGTATATACAACTTTCGACCGCCACCTTGCCCCGTCTATCTATTGGGTATCTCAATGAAGCTTGCCGCAACTCCCTTTCGCCCTGCCAAAGTGAAAAACCCAAAAACCAAAAACAGGAAATCAAGTCAGGGGGATCAAACCAACAGCAAGCTAGAGATTGAGAACACTCGGTGCGACATCGCCTAGCACTCTCCTCTCCTCGCGTCTTCATTAATCACTCATCATCAAAGATCTGGACCCTTTCGCTAATCTCCATAATCCGACTCTCGTAATGCTCTTCGATTTGATCCCCTTTACCACCCGCTACGCGGAGTATCAGATCATTCAAACTGCTCCTCCCCAGGATATCGACATGGTCACCGGTATTCGGCCCGCCACGAGGGCTGAATCTATCAGGCTCATGGGGCATTTCGTAAGTCTTGATCTTCACTCCGCCGGGATTATATCGCTTGATACCCCTCCAGCCCTTCGCGCACATATACCCGGTCGAAACAAGATTGACGGTCCCGTCGCCCTCGCCGAAGATGATGCCGCGGTCGACGGAGCCGAGTTCCTGGAGCTTCGCCCCGTTAGATGTCACCGACGTGTCAATCGTGATGTTGATGTTGCCATGCAGCGGGTTCTCCGTCTCCTTGTAGAAATACGCCCGCTCAGTCGGCTTGCCGATGCCGTAGAAACAGTAGATCTTCAGGTTCGGGGCGTTCGGGAGCCGCGCTTCCAGAGGGTTCAGCCACGTCTGTGGGACATTCTCGTTCTTTTCCACTTGTGCTTTCGTGTGTGCCACACCATGCGAGTACGCGTGTTTGACTTGATCGCGATACCAGTCCTCGGAGTGGTCCATCAGATAGTCGAAGGACTCCGACATGGTCAGATTCTTGCGTGGAGTCTCGGTTGAGTTTGATTTGGGTTTGAACGAGAGGAAGACACCGTTGGTGAGGTTCTGTTGCGGCGGTGGTAGGTCGTCTGGTGCCCACGAACTGTTTCCCCATACTGCCTCACCTCCTTTGGGTAACATAGAGGAGATACCAGGCATGGCTCGGAAGATCTCTGCTCTCTCCTCCTTAGACAAGAACCTCTCCAGTCCATAGACAGCGAAGGCATTCAATTGAGCCGTGTCCTTCATTTCGCCTGAAAGCACTGCAGGTATGTCCTTGGCTGTGCCCAGCATGCACCCAGAAATATTGATCCATGAATCGATATAGTCATTCACCCACTTTGGACCACCATTGCCGTGGTCCTTATGCTCAACCCACTTCATGAAAAAGAAGAGTACTTGACTACCCATCGAATGTGAGACCAGGACGGCCTTTTTGCCACTTGTCTTGTGGGCCACCTCAATGTAGTTCTTCAGCTTCGTAAAATATTGATCACGAACCTCCAGATTGTGATAGGCCAGCCTCCAGTCATAAGCTGCAGTGAAAGCATTGGTGGGATCATAGCCAATCGTGGCAAGGTTTTCCAGAATCTTGTTCCAGATCCAGTACCCGGTGATGAAGAAGTCGGTGGCATCAAACCCCTGGGCAGCCCGTAGTTTAATCCCTGGTGGGTCAAGCCCAGTCTCCTTATCGAGCATGATGTGTTTCTTCCAGGCAGCTTGATCCAAGACCAGGGCTCTCATCATTGACCACGAACCCCACAGTCTCTTGCGGAAGTATTGCCTTGAAGAAGGACCCGTCGACCACGACTCAAGACCTGTAGAGATGACACCCGGTACCATGATAACAGGGTGGTGTGCGGATATGCCTTGAGATTGGAGGTAGAGGCCAACAGAAAAGGAATCATAATTAACGACCTCGCGCTCAGCCTTGGAGAGATCCCTGACGTCCCTGACTATGCCGGCTGGGATCACATCCATCAGACTGTCCAAATTGACATCGAGCAAACCTTCAAGCTTGATGACATCTTGAGATTGGGCAAAAAGAAGCGCGAGAACCAACCCAAGTATACCACCGAGGCCAAAGTAGATGCCGGATCTTTTCTTACTACCTTTCCGCTTGGTGAGCTTTTCAAGTTTCTTGGTTGATATGAGCTTGACTTCTTCACCAGCATCTGGGGTGCTCTCTCGGCTGGGAGTGGTTGAAGGGGAGTCTTGCACTAGATTGACTAGGCGGCGTCGAAGGGTAGCCATTTTTGTCAGCAGTGCTCTTCAACATGCAGGTTAATTAAGAAAGGACACGCAAGAAAGGAGAGGCATGAGAGTCAAGACGTTGGGATAGACCGGATAGACTTTCGGGCTAGATTAGATAATTATTTTCTCAGGTTATGTAGTGCCTGTTGGAGGCGATGAGTGAGTCGAAGTCCTTCCATTCCGGTTGCTTCCCATACAAATTTCACATGCATGCACAAACAAGCCCATTTCGTCATAGGCCACTTTTTCTTTGCCCAGACGACCGATCTTCAGGCACAATCCACCGCCCGACCGCCAACCCCATCTGCACCACGGCCAACCACCACGACGATTCCCTATTTCTTTGAGAATGGGTCGGTGTAGACCTCGGTAAGAACAGAAGATGAGCAGTGATGTCGCAGCTGCTCCTCCTTCATCGAGGGACCTGAACTCCGATTCACCCAGCGCCCATTTCCAATCCACTCCGGCTGGGATAGAATATGTGCAATACTCCCTGGACAAAGAAACCGAATTCCTCCCACAGATCCGCGAGTTGATATCGAAAGACCTCTCGGAGCCATACAGCATCTATGTCTACCGATACTTCCTCTACCAATGGGCTGAGTTGTGCTTCATGGCGGTCGATACGACGGACAACAGCAAGCTGGCCGGAGTGGTTATCTGCAAGTTAGAGCCACATCGAGGTGGACCATTGCGAGGATACATTGCCATGCTGGCCACCAAGGAGGCATTTAGAGGCAAAGGCATCGCCACGACCTTGGTTAGCAAAGCTATTGATCTGATGATCGACAAGGACGCAGACGAGATTGCGCTTGAAACGGAGGAGACCAATACGGCGGCGATGAAATTATATGAGAGGCTGGGCTTTCTGAGAAGCAAGAAGCTGCATCGGTACTACCTCAACGGGAACAGCGCATACAGGCTGCTACTCTATCTCAAGCAAGGAGTGGGCAGTATTCCGACCGACTACGATCCCTACGATGACCTGCCTCCCAGTGCACAGGATGATCCAAGATTTCAGGATCAAGATCCCAATGTTATTTTTAGTCGGGGAATAGTTTGATTACTCTCTTCAACTCACAGGCAACCTCCCATCCACTCTAGCCATCTCTGGACACCTTTGCCTGCTTCTTCACCTTTGACCGCGCCGCCAATGACATCAACCCTGGTGTCATACTCTTCTTCCAGTAGCTTGAAGGTGAATTTCTCTTCTCCACCACCACCAAGAACATCTTCTCCCGTATCTTCATCTGTATCTTGACCTACCGCACTGAGTCCTTTGCTTCTTGACACTCGGACTCTTTCAATCTCAGACTGTAAGCGGTCTTTCACTGCGCCAGCTGGTAACGCCGTAAACAAGTCTTGCTTGTTGGCCGCAATCAAGACCGGAAGTGCAGTCTTGGCCTTCTTTGACCCTTTGCCTGTTGTTCTCCTCTGCAAAGCAAGTAGGGTGTCGTGTAAATAGGCAGCGGTATCTCGGGAGGCAGAGGAGTCACTAGAATCGAGCATACTTGAATCGACGACAAAGATCACCCCGCGCAGAGCGGGATTGCTGAGTTGAGACAGGGCATGTTCGAGCCTCAACTTTCCATGGCCGGGGGTGTCGATCACGGCATACGGGGTGGGATGTTTGTCTTTTATGGAGGCATCGTGTTCTGAACGATATTTATTGGATGCGAGATGGATAGTGCCCGGTAAGAGTAAGCTGACTTTGGTGGTGACTTGAGAGGTACGAGTTGGGGCGGGTTCTGCGTCCTCGGGATTGGATGACTGTTTTTGTATCTGACAGAATTAGAACCGGACATGATGAGTAGGCTAGTAAATGTATACCAGAGATACGAGGGAGGTCTTTCCGGCACCACTGGGGCCTAAGAGTAAGAAGGTCGGCGTGGATTTAGTTCGGTTGGCCTGAGTGTAGAAATAGAGGTGTAGAAGAACTGGGAGGCCGAAGGTAATGACGATGGCGATGGCGATGATAATGGGATCGCCAGAGAGCAGCCTCGTTGGGAGACTGTCGGGCGATGACCAGCCCATGATGAAAGGTAGATTTGGGCGAAGGCGAGGAGTTATTTGATGGCTAGGTGAGGGTTAAGATACATATCTGTAGTATTTGCACAGATATATCCTGCCGTAGTCGGAGGTCCTCGTTGGATCGTCATCGTGCAGTGGGGGATTAGCATTAGTATCAAAAAGGGTTAGTAGGAACGGCTAGTGACCTTGGCATCAAATAAAGTGAGCCTTGCAATTACAGGGAGGACTCGTACTCGTTGCAGTGGGCCACGCCTTGGGCGCAGCCGCAGCAAAGGCTCCCCATAATATTCAATCTGCAGTTTGTCCTCTTGTCTAGACGTCCTTTCAACAACACTCGATACCTCTCGCACATACACACGCATCATGATTTTAAGAAGCACCTACCTTCTCGCGACGGCCGCCCTTGTCCCTTTTACTCTAGCCGCAGTTTCAGTCACATCACCTGCACCTGGCGACATAATCACGGGGTTGAGCCTGGAAATTGATTGGAAGGACGATGGCAAAACCCCCAAACTTGCAGACCTGGCATCATATCAAGTATTCCTGTGTGCAGGGGGAAACACAGATGCAAGCTTCGTACGGCCCTCCATATATATAAGATCTCAGACCTGAAAGTCTTCGCCTACTGACAAACACACCGCCCAGATCCAACTAGCCACGCTGGTGACCACGGGCGATTTCGCCGACGGAAATACAGTCACCGTCCCTTTGACTGCAGGATTGGGAGGATCTACCGCCAACGCATACTTCCTGAAGTTCATCTCTGCGGCTACGGGAGGCACCATCATCAACTATTCTGATCGATTCACTCTGTCCAGCATGACGGGCACGTTCCCTGCCTCGGTCTTACAGGGCTTAAAAACCGTCACTGGGACAGCAGGTCCTGCCGATGTCAACAACATCAATGCAGGCCAAGTTGCTCCCAATCCAGCTGCCTCGGTTCCTGCGGTCGGGGATCCGCTTTACAACACTCCCTACACGATGCAGACTGGCACCATTCGATATGCCCCCATGCCACCTATGGCGCAGACACAGATTACCGCGAAGAATGCTTCACCACAATACCCCACCAGCGCATATACGGTCTACAAGAAGATTGCAGGCACTCCAAATGCCATCACGACAAATACTGCGCCCATCACGTTTTCAACAGTCAGCATAGAACCCACAGTAAGTGACCACCTGAAACTTAAGGCCCATCTCAGTCTTGCAATTTCTAATTTCAGCAGATTCCCGCCAATGGCCAGCCATCGGATGCAGCCATGCAGAAGTATATGAACCGCTGGAAGGATTGATCGATCGACTAGTCGTTTTGTACCACGAAGGGACGGAAATTGCATTGGAACAGGCGTTCTGGAACCCTCTGGGCCAGGAATGGATATTTCAGAATGGAAAGGAGTTTGGGGATTGCTATTGTCATACATCAGGTGCCCTCTCGTGACCGGCCACGAGGGATGAGACGCCGCCAACGCCATGCTGTCTAGTTTATAGAAATACAAATGAGTGAAACCCGCGTGGGTGGGGCCCTCACCGATATATCTCGTCGAAGGGTCGAGTATCCGTGAAACAACTGTCCCATACTTCGTTCACCACCTTGACTGCTTCCACGTCGTCTTTACAATTAGGCCGCGCCATAACTGACAACACCGCCCGTCGCCGCACACAATCCTGGTGGTGGTTGGTGAATTTCATGAACCCATTCTTGAAGAACTCGTTCGCCCAGCGACACTCGCCGCTCAAATTGCTCGCCCGGATCTATTCACACACCATCGCATCAGCCCAGCCCAGGCCAACCCAGCCCGTAGCAACGCACGTCTCAACTCCCTTGCAACTCCAGCGGCGCGGGGGAAGAACTCACCTCCGAACAAGCGGCATGTCTCAAATCCGAATCCTTGCTCAAATCCGTCTTGAATCTCAAATGGTCATACGCATGCACCATCTCGTGCGCCAGGACATCCTCGAGCTTCTTCTTGGTTTCGACGTGGTTCGCGCAGATCCGGATGCCGAACTCGTGGTCGAACCCGCCCTCGGCGCGCTCGGGACACGTGCGACAGCGGATGTTATGCGGGCCGACGTCGCCGCCCAGCGCGCGGATGTTCTGGCGCATGAAGACGATGATGGGCGAGGTCCTGAGCAGGTCGTCGCGGTTCGTCTCGCATCGCGCGCAGTCGAACGCGCTGTTGCGCTGGTCCGCGTCCCACCAGTACTGCTCCGTGCCTTCCGCCGACATCTGCGACGTCGCCATCCGGTAGAAGTTCTTCGTGCGGTTCAGCCACGACGTGCTCGGCAGGAAGGACGAGCCGTTCCAGCCGTGTGTCGCGGGGGCGGCGGCGGCGGTGGTGGTCGTTGTCGAGGAGGTGTCGGTGCCGGGAGCGGTGTTGGATGTCGAATCCGCCATGATGGATGGAGGATGTCGCGGGGAATGAGCAAGGCACAATCTATAGGTGAGATACTCTGTACTCGGGCGACATGAAAAGCTTTGAAGGTCGAACTTGGGCAGAAATGTTCACACTGACGGCGTCCAATGGGCAGAAAAGAGGAGGAACTTCGGGGAAAATGTTTCTCTTCCCTGTCAGCTCCTGGATTGCCGCCGCTTTAAAACTCCTAATAACTCTCCTCCCCATGGCAGCTGACTAGTAATAAATGAAAATATATACGTGCCAAGGCCGACATGACTCCAACCACTAACGAAAGGTGCAAGGATGGATCCAACGTCTGGAAAAGGTCAAAATTCGCATTTGACAAACTTAAGGGCGGTCAAAGCCTGTCGTGTGCCTCTGGAGCTACGTCTGTTTACTCGTACACATCTGAGACGAGTCATGGACGCTTGAGTTCCTCGAAGGGCGTGCATGAGTTCCCACTGCCACTTCTCCAGGCTTCCAAAATGATAGGGCTGAGCTCGGTCGCCTTTTCTATATTTTATATTTCTTCCTTGGAATCCTGGAGCGGTGCGAATTCGTAGATCATCACCACTCCTCCTGCTATTGTTATAATCGAAAAATCTCAACATGACTACAAAGGTGAAAACCGTCAAGCACTTGACGATCGTGATTAAGATCGGTGGGTGAACACTACTTCACTGCTTAGCAGCTGCATCATCATGGCTTCAATATGCACAACACGCGCAGTGTAACCAGAGAGGCTTCAGGCTTACGGGTGGTGATACACATCTAGGCACGTCTTCGATAGTCGACGAAACGACACATGAGCCAATCCTATCAATCTTGTCATTAATCGTCGAGACGGCGATTAAGCTACGGCGAGATGGGCATCGAGTCGTCATTGTGTCGTCCGGCGCCATCGGCGTGGGATTGCAGCGTATGAATATGGCGAAGCGGCCGAAGCATCTGTCGCAGATTCAGGTAAGGCCATATCTGTCTGAGAATCTGAAGGATCTTGATTTAACGTGTGTGGTGCGTGCGTGCTAGGCTTTAGCAGCAATCGGCCAGTCTCGGCTGATGTCGATATGGGACTCGCTGTTCGCACACATGAACCAGCCCGTCGCGCAGATCCTGCTCACGCGGAACGACATTGCCGATCGCTCGCAATTCCTGAATGCGCAAAACACCTTGGCGGAGGTGCTTTCGTACGGCGTTATTCCTATCGTCAACGAGAACGATACGCTCGCCGTCTCAGAGATCAAGTTCGGCGACAACGATACGCTCTCAGCCATCACGGCGGCAATGGTGCATGCCGACTACCTCTTCCTGATGACCGACGTCGACGCTCTGTACGAACGAAATCCTCGGAAGTTCCCGGATGCACAGCCTATTCGAGTGGTTGACGATATAGATTCATTGACGGCGGATGTCTCGTCTGCGGGCTCATCATTGGGGACGGGAGGCATGGCGACCAAAATCGTTGCTGCTCGACTTGCTACGGCAGCGGGCACCTCCACCATTATCACTAAATCCTCCAAACCGGGCAATATCGCTGCTGTCATAAGACACTTCCACCCACCTCTAGACCCTGACACAGGCAGCCCTGAACGACCGGCAGAGGCACCTCTACACACACGATTCATCCCTTCTGCTAGCCCTATCCGTAACCGAGCATTCTGGATTCTTCATGGTCTAGCACCTCATGGCACCATCTACATCGACCGTGGGGCCTCGAACGCACTCATCAACAAAGCGGGCCTCCTCCCGGTAGGCATAGTCAGCGTGGAAGGAAACTTTGCACAACAGGAGGCCGTGCGGTTAGTTGTGGTGGATAAACTTCCACTTGGATCCCTTTCACCCACGGGCGACTCGAGCTCGACGACTATGCAGCTGGTATCCCGTGGTGAGGAGATCGGACGAGCAGTGGTGAATTACTCGTCGGTAGAAGTTGCACGCATCAAGGGCCTACGGAGTTCAGAGATCATGGGCGTCCTCGGGTATGCAGACAGCGAGTACGTCGCGTTTAGGGAAAATGTCAGCTTGAACTTACTAGATAAGAGTCGCCCTGAGACGCCGAGTGGATTCAGGACACCGACTAAGGAGAGAACTCCAGATAGTAGTTGGGCGGATCTCAGGAGTGGACAATGATATGATGTCGAGATTTGATCAGTAACGAGTTTGCGAGTGTCCCCTGGAGAGATGAAAACTTATTGTCATGGTGACAAGATCTGGGGGGTGTCAAGGCAATGCGGACGACGTCATCTTGCGCCGGGTAAAGATTGAAGCCTCCTGTTGCACCCAGTTCAGGGGTTGTGGCCGAGAACCGAAGTCGAAGTGACCGAGAATGGGTGTACACATTCACCAATATTGTGGGCGAGTGGGTTGTATAGCCTGTCAATAGTCCCTTGAAAGGAGATGACGCCGATTCGAAGTTAGTTGCCACTCCCGGACCGGACAACCATATGGTTGGGGATTCACTGTGTACGAGTACCGATCTAGGTAACTGTACCAGGCCTGGGAACACGCCAGATTATGTTGACCTCGTATGTTGTGGGTAGGGTAAGACCCTTTACCTCCTGCTCCTTTTCTCATTGGGCAGGGGGATGTGTGGGACAAGCGACCTCTGCGATACTTTATGTACCTGGATGTTGTACTCCGTACTGGGTATTAGGTTGATAGCGCATTCTAGAACTCGATCGTTTTAAGTTCCAAGGTTCGCAACAAACTCTATTTGTCATTGTGTCTTGGGTAGATACATTTCGCAGAGTTACCCTGTGTTCATCAACTCTGCACCCAGAGATGACGTGTAGCCACATAAGTGAAGTTGATGCCCAGGCAGGCAGCATTGGTCTGGTAACACATGATTAGATGATGGGGTGCAAAGATCAGTTCCAGTGTCTGTGCTGGGTAACACCCCTCCCTCGTTGGCATTTTGCATCGAGACGGTGACGCCTGTTTGATCTTGGTTCTTCGCGTCCTCGGCAAGCCCCCATTGCGGTTTACGCCATTGACTTAGCTCGTATTCATGTTGATAAAGGACCGAAAAGGGAGGGGCGGCTCCAGACTGTCAAAATACGCGCCACCGAGCAAGGCGCTGGGCCACAAAGCCACGGTCCATTCTGGTGGGCCATGGGCCATGGGCCATGAATCACGATTCCGTGAAGTGTGTTATTGACGAGTATTAGGCCACGAGGAAGCCTCTCGAAGGAAGACAGGACGGCGCTAGTGGAAAGTGTTTCATGGGGAAGCATGATTCTTTCGTATTCTTGAGATGATGTGCTGCATTTCCACGGGTGCGCGGGTGCACGGGTGCACGGATGATTATATGACCTGCTTTTTGGCCTTCCTGGCTTTCCTTTTCTCTCATTGCTCGCCCTATATTCAGGAGGTTGAGTTTTTCTGCCTTACATAACCCAAGGGCCAGAGTTGCGGAAGAGGCTGCATGATGACATGGGCTCTCTTTTCTCGTGGGCAGGGATCCAGGGGCTTTGGTAAGGAGAGTGCCCGTCAGTCTGCAGATGCTCATTGGGGGCCAGGGGCACTCGGGCCGTGGCCCTGTGGTAGAAGTGTCGATTAGAGTCCCAGACGAGTGAGTCCCACATTGGGCTGGTCAAGGACGAGGTCACCAGAAGATGGGATTTCCCCACAAAACGTGAATGGGAGTGTTTGGTAACTGCCAGGGATAGGACCACTCGCTGAGTACGGAGTATTCGATGTACCACTCCTCTGTGAGACTGTGAGAGTGTGACTACGAGGACAAGCATGTCAGGTTCGAAAGGATGGCCAATTGATCACAGTGGCCTCAACCTGTGGCTCGCTTCGTTCCTTCCTGTACAGAGGATTTACTACGGCTTACCTCCTGCGGGCTTGGGCAGAGGAGTGAGCAACGAGTGCTATACGATAGTTGGTGCAGTGTAAGCTGTCAAGCGCTGGGCCTGTCGGGACGAATATTACTCCTCGTGCCTTTTTATCAGATTATCAGTCTACTAGTTTATTATTGAGCGATTTTGTGACGAGGCGTAAATTGATGAGCGCGCTAGATGTTGGAAAACAAGGGACGGGGACCAGAAGTGAAGTCTAAGAGGCTGCTCGTCCTTTGCAGGAAATGCACATGGCTGATGGTTTGGCATCGTGGCATGGCAGCAAACACGAGAAGATGGGCAGCGAGCACGAGCAAGGGGAGCCTGAGGAGCAAAGATGGGCGGTGGTCAGGGGTTGATGATTTTCTGGTGGCTTGGAGGCTGGCTGGATTGGGAAAGGCGTGGCCGCCTAGAGGCCGGGCTAGACACTTTCTAGGCATGGAGGCAACCCTGGAGGCACTTTGGGGGCACCTGAGTCTTGACTCCTGGCGCCCCCTCCTGGCACCCACAGGCGACCTTGCGTAGACATCCAGGTACCCGCACCCCCCGAACCACTCGTACAGGGGGGAGCTACGGGGATTGGGGGGCACCCACAGGGACCAACAGGGACTCCTGGTTAACCACCTGGCACCACTACGAAGCGCTAGGCAGCACCAGAAGCAGTTGGCATCGGCACCGGGGGAGAGGAGGACTCACCACCAAGAGCCAATGTCACTTCATACCTGCTGGGCACTGCAGGGCTTTGCACGAGCTCTCCCACCTCCCACCTTCCACCCAGTCAGCCGTCGTACTCAGTGCTGGCGGTAGCAGCCACTAGCAGGAATCACTCAACACCACACACCACCATCTAAACCAAGCAACAACTCACAACCACTGGCAACTCCTCTCATCTCATCCATTGACGACCATCACTGCTATTCTTGACTTTCTTGACTTTCGACTCTTCACCTCGTCCATCCCAAACTCGTCACGACTCCTCCACCCCCGTTTCATCCCACAGTCTGCCTGACCTGAAAGAGCCCAGACGGTACTTCTTATCCTCTCGGAGTCCCTGTTAACCGAACACCTCCTGCATCCTCCGTCTCCATACTGCCTGCGTACTTGTGTACCATCCTCCCAACCCTGTTTAGCATCGCCTCCCTCGACACTTCCAACCGCGCCCTCAACCCCTCGACGACCTCGCACTCCCACTTGCGGTTACAATTTCGGTGGCAAGTGTTTCCGAAAGCCAGACTTCTCCGTCTACAACCTCCCCTCCATCTGTTCGACTCTCTCGTGGCCCTTCGACATCCAGCGACGCCTGGCCCTTTGGATCCAAGGGGTTCTCCCTCGACAACATCGCTTGACCCTTACTTGTCCGAGATCGCCCCAACTCAGGATCCCTGGTCAACCAGCCTCGAAGCAGACCAGTTCTTGTTCTAAAGCGCAGGCTGACATCTTTCCATCGGACCCTCAACCTACGAACGACTTTCCCATCAGAATAGAAGAGACCAAAGATCTAAGCAACCATAGGTACCTGTGATCAACGGACCATGGCCACCACCATGTCAGGCTGATTTAAATCAAATCATGCTCTGGTACCAATGGAGTTTCAAGTCCATCTCTGATGCGCAGGAACAACAAGAAGACCTCTCCTCTCTATTCCACACCACTTCTATACTCCGTCCTGAACAGCCTTAGGCGCCCTCCACCCATCAGGCGCACCCTCGCTGATTCACATTTCAATTCAGCCCGATCCTGCATTACGCCCGCTGACACCGATTCGCCAATAACCTGTACAACTGATCCAAGACATCTGCAGGTACAGCCATTAGCGGCCAGACCGCAGCGCCGTTGAACCCCCCAACCTTTCATCTGCATCTGCACCTGCATCTGCCGTGTACCCTTAACTCCTTTATGGTCTTCTACTTCCTGACAGGCATCATCCCCGTCTTGGATTGTGTCAGTGAAGAGTGACGAAGCCTTCTGTCCTTCGAGCCTTCCAGGAGAATGAGCTCAACCGTTGGCCTTACCAGCACTTACAATAGGAGAGCTGCGAGGTCCAGCTCTGCTTCAGCGGCCGCTCAACCAATCAAGAAATCCACATCTGTGTCCGTCAAGTCGGCACCTCGAAATGCATTAAATAACAGGCCCAGCAGTCCTGACCGATACCTTCCCAACACCAGTTATACACGCCACGACAGAAGCCGCTCGAGAAGCCGGCCTGACAATCAATACGAGACCAAGACATTAACTCCGAACCTCAACATCAATCGCTGGTCGCATTCCACCTCCTCCAGCGTATCTGCCATCGACACAGAAGCCATTCGAACTCGCGCAAACACCTCCAGACGGATGAGTATAGGCCCCTCTCTCGTGACGGGTCTGCCGTCCGCCGACCGAAATCACTTCTCTCAATTCTCAAGGGCCGACAGCCAGAGCCCCCACAGAAAACTAAACTCCGCGTCTGGCCTACTCCCACCCAGCCGAGGACAGTTCACACGCGATGCTAGCCCCGCTGGTGTATCTCCCTTGACGCCTACTTCCATGTTCAATCCGACTGCCGGTGAGTACTTTGGTGAGACATGGCAAACTCGAAAAACCGGCAAAAATGGTGAGCCAGTCGCCATGTCCGTCCATTACATGAGGCCTGGTACCCAGCCCTCAATGAGTAGGGACGATACTTTTGCCGCACAACCACTCTCGCAATCTATGCGCCCTAGCACCCGGGAACGCCGTCCTGGCACCTCGGATGAGTCCATCGCATCCACCACTGCTCCATCGCGTGGGAGAAGCCACCGAAGCCCAACTCAGAAGACCATGCTGTCCAAGGCCCTGGCCAAGGCAAATTCCGCCGTGCTGCTGGATAATGCACAGAATATCGACGGTGCTATCGAAGCATACCATGAGGCTTGTGAACTTCTACAGCAGGTCTTGGTCCGGAGCTCAGATATGGATGATCGAAAGAAATTGTCGGCCATCCGAAGCACATATTCTAACAGAATAGCAGAGCTGCATGACCTCGATGACACCTTCTCTGGGCTGATGGAGAAAGCCCTCCCGGAGGACCCTCCTTTTGATGACACAAATCAGTCTTTCTTCACCAACGATGGGAGTGAGCAGGATACCGCCGCTGTCTTGGAGACTGTTCACATTCCTCCACGACAGGAGTCATTGTTACCTGAACTTTTCGGAGGAGATACATATCTAGAACAGGGCCCACGCAGGAGGATACAGATACCAAGCCTGGCGGTGCCAATGGACTCGGAGTACATGCCTCCTCCTCTTTCTCCTCGTAGACCACTATCTCCCATAGGCGATAGAGATACCGACACTCCACTTGCCATTCAAAGGTCAGCAGATGACACAAATCGCATTCTCCAATCCCGGGAAGGAAGCGCCACTGAATCCACCTCATGGTTGGACACATTTGAAGATGGGGAGTCCTCCACCAGATCTTCTAGATTGTCGTCCATCGACTTTGGAATACGTGGTGGCCATGGATTGGTTGACGAACTGGAAGCCGAATTTGATGCCGCCCTCAACGCTGCTGTGGATGCGGCTTGGGACGAAAACATTGCCGATGAATCCACTCCCCGACCTGACAAAAATGATGATTTCCCCCCAGATTTCGCTCTGCCTCACCGCCCTCAGGCAGATCCCTCATCATCTATGTCCCGAAGCCTTCTCTCCAACCTGGAACTGACCCGAGAATATGACGATGGCGATTCATCAGAGGAAGAGGAGAGATTGTTGGAGGAGATGACCAAAGGCTACGTCTTCGATGATTTCTCCTTCGACAACAAATCAAAGTCGGCACTCCCCCGGCAGTCAGATTCGAGCAATGCTTCGGGCCGGACATGGTCTGATTCGATTCCTTCAACCATCAACACCAACGTCTCAATGCTCAGCACCCTAGCCGAAACATCTGAACCTGCAGCTGAACAATCTCCTCGTCCAATCCCACCCGCCAAGAACTCCCCCATAACGGCGCCTCCTACAGCTGGCCTCCCACCCGCGCCTATCCTGCCACTGCCAAAGCCAGGTAGTCGACCGACCAGCACTGACAAATATGCTGGCTTGGGTATTCGAGAAAGGAGATTTTCGGGTCAAAGCAGCAGCCAACTCAAGATCGAAACATTTGCTCGACGAAACTCCACCACGTTAGCTGGTAAACCCTCTGGACTAGGACAAACAAAGGCAAGCACGGATCCACCAAATGAGCAGCTTAAGGTGCCACAAACAGCGCCTTTGGAGGCCTCAAGTTCCTTACTAGGCTCATTACTTCCAATAACACCACTGACCTCATTACCCTCGACGGAATCTGCTCTGAGTGAATCACCCGCAACTCCCGCGTTGACACAAGGTGGCTCCCAAGGTAGTATCGATGAGACAAATATCCAACCGCCGTCCCCAGGAAAACAATTTCCTGGGAAGATGTTGCCTCCGCCCGCAGTGAGGAAGAATCTCTCCTCGACGAGCCTAAGGATGCGAAATCTGTCTGTTGCAACGACTGATACTACTGGCGAATCACCCATTACACCCCTCAGCGCCAGCTTTACTGGAGAGAGCAAAAAGGTCGTTCCTCCGTTACCATCTGCGGCTCTACCAACCCCAGGTAGTGGTGCATTTGGGCCTCATTTGTTGCAAGCCGGCGGATATTACCTATTTGAGGATCATACCAACCCTTCTGTATCGGCTGAAGCACCCCTTAGTCCTACTAGCGTTCAAGGTCCCCCACCTGTCCCGCTTGAGCCTTGTCCGGAATCAGCCTTGTTACGACCTTTTTGGTTAATGCGATGCCTTTACCAGACGTTGGCTCACCCAAGAGGTGGGTATCTTACAACTAGATTGTTCATACCACGTGATATCTGGAGGGTGAGGAATATAAAGCTGAAGGCTCTCGAGGACAAGGTCTTTCAATGTGATCTTCTGACAGCAGCTTTACTGAAAGTCGCCAAGGTGGATACATTTGACGCAGATGCTGTTTTGGTTGAATTACAATCATTTGAGACGGTGCTCGACCAAGTTCGGAGTACCTTGCAGAAGAAGATTGGCAACGAGGTCGGACTTTCGGGTTCATCCAGCCTTTTCAAAGGTAATGGAGAGGAACAGGATTCAACCTCATCCAAAACGAACCACACCACTGCGAAATCCTTAGCCTCAAGTTGGAGGAAATTGCGCTCCAAATCGAGTACGCCAGCGATCGGCAACCAGGCTGGACAAAAGGATGCACCCTCTGGGTCGAACATGCAGTCATTGCCAATGACGTCGTCGTCGTCGGTTCCATCTTCTCGATCTCATGCAAGCAGAAAAATTGCTCCACCACCTACTCCCAGTATGCTGTCGAATGTTCAGCCTCTACATGCGAGTTATATGTCGAGTTTAGCACGACTTTTCGACGCATCTCAAGTGCTGGATGGAATTGCCCGCTCAGTGGAAGACCCAGGCCTGAAATGCAGCAGTAAGACCCAAGTAGGTCTAGAACTAGGCGTGAAGAACGCAGCCGAATTCTTCGCCTTTTATATCATCCGTTTTGTGATGGCGGATTTAACATTAATGCTTGACAAGTTTGTCAAAAGAGGTTCAGAATGGGTTCTGACGTAGAGAAAAGAAGAAGAAGAAGAAGAAGAAGAAGAAGAAGAAGAAGAAGAAGAAGAAGAAGAAGAAGAAGAAGAAGAAGAAGAAGAAGAAGAAGAAGAAGAAGAAGAAGAAGAAGAAGAAG